>OMCG01000015.1_pt1 | contig 113559 bp, 89 predicted proteins | sample 1674071 | NCBI WGS metagenome assembly OMCG01 (sample SAMEA103958139, study PRJEB25191) | human gut metagenome | biome: human-associated habitat [ENVO:00009003]; feature: intestine environment [ENVO:2100002]; material: feces | place: Germany | collected 2013/2015 | reverse complement strand
CGCCCATTAAAGTGGCACGCGAGCTGGGTTCAGAACGTCGTGAGACAGTTCGGTCCCTATCTGTTGTGGGCGCGGGAGATTTGCGAGGACCCGACACTAGTACGAGAGGACCGTGTTGGACAGACCACCGGTGAGCCGGTTGTACCGCCAGGTGCACCGCCGGGTAGCCGCGTCTGGCAAGGATAAGTGCTGAAAGCATCTAAGCACGAAGCCCCCCTCAAGATAAGATCTCCACACAAGGGTCGTCAGAGACGATGACGTAGATAGGTCGCAGGTGCAGGGGCGGTGACGCCTACAGCCGAGCGATACTAATCACCCGAACCCTTTCCGGGAGGCAACTCCCCAAGAAAGCAAAGGCGGCGAAAACGCAGCCGCGTCGGAGGACATCCGCAGTGGTTTTGGCGGATTGAAAGGCTCCCGGTCGTGCTTCCGTGATGCTCTCTACCCTATACGGCGGCATCAGTGCCGCTGAAGATACTCAGGTGGTGACAGCGTGAGGGTTCCACCTCTTACCATTCCGAACAGAGAAGTTAAGCCTCACCACGCCGATGATACTGCGAAAGTGGGAAAGTAGGTAACCGCCCCTTACCGGCCGCGACAGGACATCCTGCCGCGGCCTTTTTTATTTACAACTTGTTTTGTTATGTGGTATAGATTTATTTGTGTGATATGGCTGATGTGGATGTGCGTCTGTGCTTCGGCATCAAATACTGTGAGGCGTTCTTTTCTTGAATATGAGGGTGGAGATGCTAAACTGCTTATCAGCTGTTCGGGCTTATCAAATGAGGGGATGGTTACTACTGTTGGTCTTAATGTGGAGTGCAGTGACCTGCCGTTCAGCATGGACAGTGTGAGGATTGTGGTGTGCGATACGGTCTATTCCTCTTTGGAGCCGTTTGTGTTGGTCGGCATGGAGAAGGATGTTGTGCATAAAAGGGTGTTGTGGAGTGTGGATGTGGAGTTTCCCCAGCTGTTTGCCTTTTCTGAGAATGATATGATTTGCGCATATACATCAGAGGGTGTGTTTAAAATCCCTTTGACCAATGAGGGACGGTTGCAGAGCGAAAGCGAGCTGCTGGCTGAGAATTTTGCTTCGGAAATAGAAAGGTACGAGCATAGTATAGCTGTGTTGCGTTTGTGGTGCGTGCTGGCTTTTGTGGCTCTGATTGGTTGTGTCGTTTGCTTCTGGCTGATTATAAGGAAAAAATCCGAGTGTCGGCGCGCACTTCAAGAGGAGGTATGTGCGCATGAACTCAGAATTGAGAATCTATATCATAACGGGTTCGGCGCATTTAATGATTTGTGTAATGTTTATTTTGACAAATATGATTCGGAGCGTACCAGAGCCACGATAGTCGGTGATGTGGAGGATATTATAATGTCCTATCGTTCGCAAAAAATGATTTCGGAGTTGACGGAGGCAGTTAACGCCAATATGGGTGGAATTCTGAATCGCATATGTAAAGAGCTACCCGAGTTGAGCGATAATGATGTGCTGCTTATGACTTATCTATATGCCGGGTTTTCTGCCAAAGCTGTGTGCCTGATGATGGATTTGAAGCTGAAAAATTTTTACAACCGCCGCACGCGTCTTAAAGATAAAATATTGGCTTCGGATGCCCAAAATAAGGAGTGGTTTGCATCAAAAATGTAGTGCGGAAGAGGGTGTGGATTTGAAATTTATTCCTCATGCTGAATATCAGTTGTTTACATCATGCTGAGAGGACTGTCTAATTGATTGGAATTTTGGCTTGTCTTGACTCTTGATGGTAAATTTGCCGTATAACCAATTAGATATGTAATTATGAAAAAACTCTTTTTAATTGCGCTTATGGGGCTGTTTTCCGTAGGTGCGTGTGTGGCAAAACCCAAGTTCAAGAGTATTGACAACTATGGAAATGCTACCACTATTGTGGTTGTGGACAAAGATGCATCCAACAGCATAAGCGTGACTTCTGCCGTGTTTCACAATGACGGCAAGGAGTTACCGGCTAAATCAATGCAAACAAATCTGAGCGGTGGCGAGGCCATAATCACAATGAAGTTCAAGCGGTGTACTGTTTTCAGCAATTGCTATATTGTCGTTACTATCAATGGCAAAGAGGAACGCATAAACCTGAATCTTGGTGGAGTTTCGAAGCCCAATAACAAATGATGCTGCAAATGCCGGAATACTAAAAAGGCTCCCCATGGGGAGCCTTTTGTTTGATAGCGGTAATGTGTGTCAGCGATTATTTGCTGCGGCGTCCTGCGCGTGTGCGCTGTTTCTCCTGTTCACGGAGAAGAGCCTGTTGCTTGCGCTGTGCTTCTTCAAGACGAGCCATGAAGCCGCTCTTTTTTTTGGGCTTGGCGGCGTTCTGTCGCATTGTTTCACGCACCTTTTCTTCGCTCACTACTTTGCGGAACACATAAGTCTGAATGATGGTGATGAGCAGCGACAGCAGGTAGTAGTAGCTCAAACCGGCTGCATAATTGTTGAAGAAGAACAGGAACATTACAGGCATGAGATACATCATCCATTTCATTCCCGGCATGGAATTGCCGCCGGGCTGGTTCTGCATAGTGATGCGGGTGTAGATGATGTTGACTACTGTCATCAGCAAGCAGAATAGGCTGATGTGGTTGCCGAATGTAGAGGAGATGAAAGGTATGTTGGTGGTCCAGCTTACAATAGCATCCGGGGCTGACAGGTCCTTAGCCCAAAGGAATGGCTCTCCTCGCAGTTCTATTGCCGAGGGGAAAAAATTGAACATCGCAATCAGGATGGGCAATTGCAACAGCATGGGCAGACACCCTGAGAAGGGGCTTGCGCCGGCGCGACTGTACAGAGCCATGGTTTCCTGCTGGCGTTTCATTGCGTTCTCGTTGCCGGGATATTTGTCGTTGATGACTTTGATTTCAGGAGCAAGTACGCGCATTTTGGCCTGCGACATATAGCTCTTGTATGTGAACGGGAACAGAATGATTTTAATGAAGATTGTGAGCAGGAGTATTATTATGCCGTAATTGGCTATGTAGTTGCCGAGGAAGCTGAATACCGGAATGATGATAATGGTGTTGATCCAACGGAACAATGTCCACCCTAAAGGTATAAGCTTGGTGAGATGAAGATTTTCTTCCGGAGTTATGGTTTCTTCAATGTCAGAGAGCAGAGGGTAGGAGTTGGGGCCTATGAACCATGTGAATGATGCGGGATATTCCAATGAAGCCGAGTAGTCAAGCACGGTGGATGATGAAAGCTGCTTGATGAAGTCAGGATTGTTTTCAAGCTCCTCGCTGTCAATGTCTGCGGCTGTGAAATTGGTTTGCGGAACCAGTACCGTGCTGAAAAATTGGTTTTTATATCCAATCCATTTCACGCGCTCGGTGAGTTCCTCGCGGTCGGCACCGCTCTCTTTGAGGTTGTCAACTTCGCCATTGGCAAACATGTAGTAGATGGCGCTGTTGCGTTCCTCAAACACTCGTCCGGCCTCGTTGCGCGCCATTTTCTGGTTCCATATCATGTCAATGGTGCTTACGCTTGACGGTATGATGGATTGCATGCCTTTCTGCACAATGTCCATCTTTACAAGATAGCCTGTTTTGGGCAGTGTGTAGCGTATCCCCCAAGAGGCACCATCGCCAAGCTGCAGTTGCATCAGCACTGTGGAGTCATTCTCCATTATCGGAGAAAAGAAAAATTCGCGTGTGTCAAAGCGTTGAGTGGCCGATGTGAGGATAAATCCGTAAGAGTCGGTGCCGGGGGCAATGGGACTCACTCTGGTGGAGTCGTAGCTGTTGTACTCTTTGAGTGTGGCACGTGAAATGGCACCGCCTTTGTTGGATATTTCCAGCGCGAGCACATCATTTTCAAGTTTCACGGTAGTGCTGTCGCCTGTCAGGTGGCGAGCGAAACCACCATATTTGACAATATTGGCCAGAGTCTGTTTCAGTTCACTTACGGCCAGTGCGGCAGTGGCACGCGGCAGAGAGCCATAACTGGCGTTAAGAATGTCGTTGACCGGCACTTGAGTGTTGTTGGCAGTTACGTAACCGCTCAGTTCACCACCGGCTGCGAGTTGCAGACGCACCGGACCATTGGATAGTGTGGTGATATTGGTGGCTGAATCAGTGACACCAAAAGATTTCACTGTTGACAGAATGGCCTGTTTGTCGGCATTTGTCACGGAGTCGATGGAAATGGTATTTCCGTCGGGAGATTTTTGCGTTTCCTGAGCCAACTGTTCCTGCCGTTCGCGCTCCATACGCTGGCGTTCTTCGGCAGATGGCTGATTTAGGTACATGAAGCCGAGAATCACGGCTCCCATCAGCAGCAGGCCCCAAAGCGTGTTTTTGTCCATGTTTAGGTGTGAATATATACTTATTTGTTAATAATTACATTATTGGTCGGCACTCTCCAAGGCTTTTTCCTCGCCGTAGGCTATTGCCGCGCGCATGAAACTTAGGAAAAGCGGACTGGGATTAAGCACCGTACTTGAATATTCAGGATGATACTGGGTGCCCACATACCAGCGTTTGTCGGGCAGCTCCACTACTTCCACCAGCTGCGAGTGCGGGTTTTCACCCACGCATTTCATGCCGGCGTATTCAAAATCAGCGCGAAAATCGTTGTTGAACTCGTAACGGTGGCGATGGCGTTCACGTATTTCGGTTGTGCCGTATGCTTTGGCTGCGATGCTGTCGGGAGCAAGGTGACAGTCGTAAGCTCCAAGACGCATGGTGCCACCCATGTTGGAGATGTTTTTCTGCTCCTCCATCAGGTCAATCACGTTGTGAGTGGTGGTGTGGTCCATTTCAGTGGAGTTGGCATCAGCATAGCCCAGCACGTTGCGGGCAAACTCTATCACCATGCACTGCATGCCCAGACATATACCGAAGGTGGGCACATTGTGTTCGCGGCACCATTTAAGCGCCACGAATTTGCCTTCAATGCCACGCTGTCCGAATCCCGGCGCAACAATCACACCGTCAAGATCCTGCATCTGCTCCTGAACATTGTGCTCAAAAAGTTTTTCGGAATGAATGTATTTCAGGTTCAGCTTGCGGTCATTGTATGTGGCGGCCTGAAATAATGCTTCGTTGATGGATTTGTATGCGTCCTGAAGCTCCACATATTTTCCCACGAGGCCAATTGTCACTTCTTTGTCGGCACGCTTGATTTTGTCAATAAACTTCATCCACGGCTCCATGTGGGGTTCGCCCTCCGGAGTAACGCCCATTTTGCGGAGCACAATTTCGTCAAGATGCTGCGCATGCATCATCAGTGGCACTTCGTAAATGGTGGAACAGTCCAGTGATTGCACTACGGCATTTGGGCTGACATTGCAGAACTGGGCTATTTTCTTGCGCATGGCACCAGGAATCTCTTTTTCGGTGCGCAATACGAGCACATCGGGCTGGATACCAAGCTGCTGCAACTGTTTTACCGAATGTTGTGTCGGCTTGGTTTTTAGCTCTTTTGCCGCATGGAGATAAGGCACGTAGGTGAGATGGATGCACAAGGCATTTTCTTCCAGTTCCCAGCGCAGCTGGCGCACGCTTTCAAGAAAAGGCTGCGATTCAATGTCCCCCACAGTTCCACCTATTTCTGTGATAATGAAATCAAAGTTGCCCGTGTTTCCAAGAATTTTCACATTGCGTTTGATTTCATCAGTGATGTGAGGAATAATCTGAACAGTTTTGCCCAGATAATCGCCTCTGCGTTCCTTGTCGATTACGCTCTGGAATATACGCCCTGAAGTAACATTATTGGCGCGGGAAGTGCGTACGTTGGTGAACCTCTCGTAATGTCCGAGATCCAGATCGGCTTCATGGCCGTCTTCGGTCACATAGCATTCGCCGTGCTCATAAGGATTGAGGGTACCCGGGTCAATATTGATATAGGGGTCAAACTTCTGAATCGTAACTCTGTAGCCACGTGCCTTGAGCAGACAGGCCAACGAAGCAGAGATGATTCCTTTGCCAAGGGATGACACCACCCCGCCGGTCACAAAAATATACTTTGTTTCCACTTTCAATAAATAATTTTCCAAATTGCAAAGTTACAATTTTTCGTCGTAACCCCACCACACATATCCCTCTTCTTTTTTTGAATATTTGAATAATTGCTATAGGGAATATAAAAGAAGGACGAGCCTGCATCACAAGCTCGTCCTGAGTTATTATAGGACTTTGGTATTACCAGATTACCACGCGTTCGGATTCGGGACGGAACATGGGCTGACCTTCGGTGATGGAGAAGGCTTTGAAGAAGGGAGCAAGGTTGCGCAGGGTCACATTGACGCGGTTGCATCCGAGCGAGTGAACATCGCCGGTAGTGAGTGAGCGTATCTCCTCATCGCGGATGTTCTGTCCCCACAGGTTGGCATAGTTCATATAGAATACCTGCTCGGGAGTGTAACCCTCAATGGTTTCAGTGGCAATGTCCACTCCTTTTTTCTTCTGCGAGTCAAGGAATGCGGTCATGGCCACACGTAAGCCACCTTGGTCGGCAATGTTTTCACCCATAGTATAGGTGCCGTTGGCATGGAGACCCGGAAGCACTTCCACAGCGTCAAACTGAGCGCCAAGACCTTTGGTCTTTTCTGTGAAGGCTTTGCTGTCCTCGGCGGTCCACCAGTCGCGCATGTTGCCTTCGGCATCAAAGTTACGACCTTGGTCGTCAAATCCGTGAGTCATCTCGTGGCCTATTACCACACCTATGCCACCATAGTTTTCTGCATCGCTGGCCTCAGGATCAAAGAACGGGGCCTGAAGTATTGCGGCAGGGAACACGATTTCGTTGGCCAAAGGATTGTAGTAGGCATTGACTGTTTGCGGAGTCATGCCCCATTCGGTGCGGTCCACCGGTTTGCCCCATTTGCTGTAGAGGTCTTTCTGATGCCACATACCCACATTGTGCATGTTCTCGTAGTAGGAGAGAGCCGGATCAATTTCCATGGTGGAATAATCTTTCCATTTGTCGGGATAACCGATTTTCACGGTGAATGCGTTGAGCTTTTTGATGGCATTGAGCTTGGTGTCGTCGCTCATCCAGTCAAGATGGAGAATATGCTTGCCAAGGGCTGTGCGAAGATTCTCTACCAATCCTATCATGTACTCTTTGCTTGACTGGGGGAAATATTTTTCTACATACAGCTGGCCTACAGCCTCGCCCATGGCTCCTTCAGTGGCGCCGAGTGCGCGTTTCCAGCGGGGACGCTGTTGCTGTACGCCGCTCATCACTTTGTTAAATTCAAAAGAGGCATCGCTGAAATTGTCGCTGAGCTTGCCGGCGGCCTGAGCCACGTATTTCCAAAGATAATAATCCTTGATTTCGCGGTCGGTGAGGGCAGCCATAAGCTTATTGGCCTGGTCAACAGACTTAAGCTCGGTTACAATGACCTGTTCGGGTGATTGAATGCCCATTGTTTCAATAAAGAAACGGTCCCAGTCAATGTTGGGATAAAGTTCCTTGATTTGAGCGAATGTGCGGGGGTTGTACATAGCCGGAATATTGCGGCTCTCCTCACGAGTGAGTGCGGAGTCGGCAAGAGCTGTCTCAATCTTCATCACATTGTTCATGATGCGGTTGGCGTCCTTTTTGGAATAGCCGGCATTGCGCATCTGGGTGACTATGAGTTTCTTGTATGCTTCACGCACTTCTTTGTTGCGTTTGTCGTTCTTGAGATAATAGTCGCGGTCACCAAGCCCCATGCCGCCTCCGCCGATATACATGGCGTAAACTGATGAATTGGCGAGGTCTTCCTGTATGCCTGCGCTGAAGAATGGTGACGCATAGTTGCCGTGCATCCACAGAAACAGGTCGGTCATTCCTTCGTGGGGAGTGGTTTCAATTTTTTTGAGGTCAGCCAAAATAGGTTTTGCCCCTTCGGCATTGCGGCGGGCAGAGTCCATGGCCTGATTGTAGATGGTTGATACCTTGAAGGCAACGGTGCCCGGTTGCGGATTGGTGGATGCGAGATTGAGCACAATGTCTTTTACGCGGGCTTCGCTTGTATCGGACAGGATATTGAATTTGCCGTAGCGTGCATGCTCGGGAGTGAGTGGGTTTTCTTCCATCCATTTTTTGTTGACATGGAGGTAGAAATCGGTGCCAGGGGCGATAGTGTTGTCTATCTGTTTGGCATCAAGGCTCTTGAGGTGCTCCTTGGGAGCATCGGCAAGTGCAGAAGTGCCGGCGGTAAGAGTAATCGCCATGACGAGTGCTAATTTGTTCATTTATTTAATGTTATGGTTGGTCAAAATATTATGCTTTTGAGGAAAGGGGCTTGACTGCGGTGTAGAGTGTGCATACTCCTAAAGTGAGCTGTCGGGCTGTGGCGTTCTCAAATCCGGCCTCCTCCATGAGCAAAGTCATGGCAGTGCCTTGTGGCACAGCCGCGATGCTTTCAGGCAGATAGGAGTAGGCCCTTGAGTCATGCGAAATCAATCGTCCCACCAGCGGTATTATGCCGCGTGTATAGAGCTTGTAAAACGGCTTGACCACTGCTGATGTGGGAATGGAAAGTTCAAGCACCACCAGTGTGCCGCCGGGTTCCAGTACTCTGAACATTGATTCATATCCCTGTAGCAGATGCTCAAAGTTGCGCACTCCGTAAGCCACGGTGATGCATTGAAACGTGTTGCTGTCAAAAGGCAGGTCAAGGCAGTCGCCTACCTGCAGATTGATTCGGGATGCAAGTCCGGCTTTATTCACTTTCTCCAGACCTACGTTTATCATACCTTGCGAAAGATCTATCCCGGTGATTCCGGCTGAGCATTTGCGGGCCATGAGTATGGCCATATCGGCTGTGCCGGTGGCCACATCAAGCACCCTGCGCGGATGTAGCGACGCCACAAGTTTCACGGCCTTGCGGCGCCACAAACGGTCAATGCCGAAAGTCATGGCGCGGTTCATGAAATCGTAGGCCGGCGCAATGTTGTTGAACATCGTGCGCACCTGCGATGTCTTGCCCCCGTCAGCGTGGTAGGGATTGATGTTTTCGCAATCAGCCTGATGCATTACAGCGAAATATTCTTCAGGCAGTCAAGTACGTTTACTGCTATGCGGTCGGTGAGGTTGGTCTCATCGGCTTTGATAAACGGAGTGCCGGTTATGTGCTCGTAAAGCTCTATGTAACGCTCAGATACGCTCTGACAAAATTCCGGGGTCATTTCAGGTACCTTTTCACCGGTGCGTCCCATGAATCCGTTGTCAATGAGCCACTGGCGCACAAATTCTTTTGAGAGCTGACGCTGCGGCAACCCTTTTTCAAATCTTTCCTGATACCCTTCGGCATAGAAATAGCGTGATGAATCGGGGGTGTGAATTTCGTCAATGAGATAAACTTTGCCGTCATGTTTACCGAACTCGTATTTGGTATCTACGAGAATCAGACCTTTTTCAGCGGCCATTTTGCTGCCGCGTTCAAACAAGGCGCGGGTGTAACGCTCCATGGTGTTGTAGTCCTCTTCCGACACAATGCCGCGTGCAATGATCTCCTCGCGGGATATGTTTTCATCGTGACCTGCGTCAGCCTTGGTGGTCGGGGTTATGATGGGTTCGGGGAAACGCTCGTTCTCGCGCATGCCTTCAGGCAGCTTCACACCGCATATCTCGCGGCAGCCGGCTTTGTATTCGCGCCATGCGCTTCCGGTGAGGTAGCCACGGATAATCATCTCTACTTTGAATCCTTCGCAACGGAGACCTACAGTAGCCATAGGATCGGGAGAGGCAAGTTTCCAGTTGGGTACAATGTCGGCGGTTGAGTCAAGGAAATATTCGGCAATCTGATTGAGAACCTGACCTTTGTAGGGGATGCCTTGGGGCAGGATGACATCAAAAGCCGATATACGGTCGGTGGCAATCATTACCAGAAGATCGGATCCGATGGTGTAAACATCGCGCACTTTGCCATGATACACTGCGGTTTGTCCGGGGAAATTGAAATCTGTGGAAATCAATGTGGTAGCCATAATAAAATATGCTGAGAGTAGAAATATGAAAATGTATGTATAAATATGTCGCGAAGTTACTAATAATTTCGTTTACAGCAAACTGAAAAGTGTAGCGGATGGGTGGGGTGTGACAAGAATTGCGCCTTGACTTCATCGGGGGCGGGCAAGGAGGTCGCCGAGCGATGCAGCTGCTTTCAGGGCAGATGGTTTGGGGGCGGTGAGCGAGCGTGTGCCTGTAAGACACAGAGCGGGATATACGGTAAAGCCTCCCTGTCTGAATATGCGGCGCAGTGATTTCACGGCCGGTTTTGTCTGGGTGAGGCTCAGTGGCCATGGTGCCGTGCAGGAGCAGATCACACCCAGCCGGGCACCGCGCTGGAGCGGTTTTGGTAACCTATGGGGCGAGGAAGTGTCAATAAATGCATATACAAGCCGGTCAAGCAGCACTTTGAGTGTGCCCGGCATGCTGCTCCAATAGACAGGCATGGCTATTATGATGCTGTCGGCACTATGTATCAGAGAGGCAATGTCATGGGCATCGTCATGAGGCAGGGCGCAAGTGCCTGTGATGCGGCATTTCATGCATCCCACGCATGGACGCACATTGAGATGGCTTAGTGTCAGATGTTTCACTTCGGCTCCTGCGGCACGGGCACTTCGTTCGGCTTCATCAAGCAGCGCGGCGGTGTTGCCGTTCAGCCTCGGTGATGCCATAATAGTGACCACGAGAGGGGTTTTGTTCCGTTCCATGATTGGGTGTGATAAAAAGAGAGGGTGCGCAACAGCGCGCACCCTCATGATATGATTGTGATATAGGATTAGAATTCAGCGTTTTTGGGTGTACGCGGGAAAGGAATGACATCGCGAATGTTGGTCATGCCGGTCACAAAGAGTACCAGACGCTCAAATCCGAGTCCGAAGCCGGAATGAGGCACTGTGCCAAAACGGCGGGTGTCAAGATACCACCACATATCTTTCATGGGGATATTAAGATCCTCGATACGTGCCAGAAGTTTGTTGTAGTCGGCCTCACGTTCCGAACCGCCGATGATTTCACCGATTTTCGGGAACAGAACATCCATGGCGCGCACCGTGCGACCGTCTTCGTTCTGCTTCATGTAGAATGCTTTGATATCCTTGGGGTAGTCGGTGAGGATTACCGGGCATTTGAAATGCTCCTCAACAAGGAAACGCTCATGCTCGCTCTGGAGGTCAGCGCCCCAGAACACGGGAAACTCAAATTTGTGGCCGCTTTCCTCAAGAATTTTCACGCCTTCGGTGTAAGAGAGACGCACAAATTTCTGCTCGATAACCGATTTGAGGCGATTCACGAGTTCCGGATCATACATCTGAGCGAGGAAGTCAATGTCATCGCGACAGTTGTCAAGAGCATAGCTGATGCAGTACTTGATGAACTCTTCGGCCAGATCCATATTGTCGGCAATGTCATAGAATGCCATTTCAGGCTCTATCATCCAGAACTCCGACAAGTGGCGGGGAGTATTGGAGTTTTCGGCACGGAAGGTGGGTCCGAAAGTGTAGATGGCACCGAGTGCGGTGGCACCAAGCTCGCCTTCAAGCTGTCCGCTTACGGTAAGAGCGGTGGGTTTGCCGAAAAAGTCGGCTGAAAAATCCACTTTGCCGTCTTCGGTTTTTGGCAGATTGTTGAGGTCAAGGGTTGTTACCTGAAACATTGCTCCTGCACCCTCACAGTCGCTCGCTGTGATGAGGGGAGTGTTGAGGTAGAAGAAACCACGCTCGTTAAAGAATTTGTGTATGGCGAATGCCAGAGTGCTGCGTACGCGGAGCACCGCACCGAAAGTGTTGGTGCGCGGACGCAAGTGGGCTTTTTCGCGCAGGAATTCAAGGGTGTGGCCTTTTTTCTGGAGGGGATATGTTTCGGGATCGGCGGTGCCGAATACCTCAAGAGTGTCGGCCTGCACTTCCACGCTCTGACCTTTGCCCATGGACTCGCACAGAGTGCCGGTCACATGCACGCTGGCACCTGTGGTCACCGGACGCAGCTGCTCGTCAGTGAACTTGGCCATGTCAAGGACTATTTGGATGTTCTTGATGGTAGAGCCGTCGTTGAGGGCAACAAACTGCACGTGTTTGTTGCCGCGACGGGTGCGCACCCATCCCATTACATTAACCTCTTTGCCTATCATGTCTGGCGAAAAGAGGGTTGTGATTTTATCTCGTTTCATTGTGAGTTTAGATGTTTCGGAGTTATTCAAAAGAACCCATTTTGAGGAAGTTGACTTCCTCCTGAGTAAGGTAGCGCCAGCGTCCGCGCGGCAGATTCTTTTTGGTGAGGCCGGCGAAATAAACGCGGTCAAGCTTGGTCACATGATAGCCGAGGCTTTCAAAAAGTCGGCGCACGATGCGGTTGCGGCCCGAGTGGATTTCAATGCCGGCCTGATTGCGGTCGGTGTCGGTGGCATAGCTTATCGCGTCGGCGTGAATGGGTCCGTCCTCAAGCTCTATGCCGTCGGCAATACGCTGCATGTCCTCTTCGGCAATGTCCTTGTCAGTCCAAACATGATAAATCTTTTTCTTCACGTATTTGGGGTGGGTGAGCTTGGATGCGAGGTCACCGTCGTTGGTGAGCAGCAGCACACCGGTGGTGTTGCGGTCAAGACGGCCTACAGGGTAGATGCGTGCATCGCAGGCACCTTTCACCAGATCCATCACCGTGAGGCGTCCGTTGGGGTCGTCGGAAGTGGTGACGCAATCTTTGGGCTTGTTGAGCAATATATAGCATTTGCTCTCAAGTGTCACGAGTTTTTCATCGTATTCCACTGTGTCCTTGTGAGTGATTTTGGTGCCGAGTTCGGTAACTACCTCACCGTTAACCTTCACAAGACCCTGCTGGATGTACTCATCGGCTTCGCGGCGTGAGCAGATTCCGGCATTTGCCATATATTTGTTTAGGCGTATTTCTTCGTTGGGATCAATCACAGGTGCTTCATATTCCACTTTCTTGGGGCGTGGCACAAAGCTCTTGCCGCCTTGGGGCATACCGTACTGGTTCTGGCGCGGGCCTTGGTTGCGGTTGTTGTAGCGGTTGTTGTAGCCACCCTGACGGTTGTTGTATCCGCCCTGACGGTTATTGTTGTAGCGGTTGTTGTATCCGCCCTGACGGTTGTTGCCGTAAGAGTTCTGGCGTGGACGGTATCCGCCTTCTGAGCCTTCGCCCTGAGAGGCGTTGTTGTAGCGGTTGTTGTACCCGCCCTGACGGTTATTGTTGTAGCGGTTGTTGTATGCGCCCTGACGGTTGTTGTACCCGCCTTCGCGCTGCTGATACGGACGCTGCTGGTACGGGCGCTGCTGATATGGGCGTTGGTACGGGCGCTGCTGCATATCTTCTCCTTCTGTTTCCGGAGTGGTGTTTTCTCCATCGGCGGGAGTTGCGGGGTTGTGATACTGCGGACGCGGACGATAACCGCCTTCTCCCTGATTGTTGTAGCGGTTGTACCCGTTCTGACGGTTGTTGTAACCTCCCTGTCGGTTACTGTACCCTCCTTGACGCTGATATGACGGGCGCGGACGATATTCGCTGTGGCGCGGTGCATCGGGATTGTAGTCGTTGCCTTGAGTAGAAGGGGTAGCGGATTGTTCGGGATTCATGTTTGCCATTTGTCCGATACGGGGACGCTTGGGCTTTTTCTCGTTACTTTCCATGTGTAGTAGCCTTTACTTAAATACTTGATAAATAATAATTAAAAAACAATAAGACTGCCTCGCGGCGTAATCTAAAGGTATAAAAATATGTAGATAAAATATAAAACTGAGCACCAATGATTCACTCTTGTGCTCAAGAGTGCAGCAAAGTTAATAATAATAACAAACAAAGCCGTATAAAATCCTATATTTTTTATAAAATTTCATACGGCTTGTTCTGATTATCGGGCTAATGCGCTCCGACAGGGTTAACGCACGATATGCTTGGATACGGTGCGTGTGCCATCGGAATGCACAGATGTTTTGATGATAAATGAACCGGGTGCCGGAGATGACACTCTGCGTCCAAGAATATCGGTGTAGGTTTCGCTCACTACGGGGCTGACATTGTTGGTTACAGAGTCAATGCCGGAGTAAAGGGCACGACCTGACACGCGTGCATCGCCGTCCACTGTATAGATAGATTCTATCTCAACTGTGGTGAATGCCGGAGCATGGAGAAATATGGTCTTTGTTTCGTTGTTGGTATAAATGTCGTAATAATCTGTGAAATCATATGGTATATCCGTCATCTCGCTTGGAATGGCGTAATAATTGTCAGGTGAGAATGTGTGGAGCTCGCCATCAAGGTAGATACGGTAGGTGATATGGGCGGGATTGATATAATTGCCGTCAATATCGCTGCACGGAATCGTAAACTGGAGCAGGCCGTCGGCTTCGGACCAGTCGATTATTTCAGGAGTGGCCGGTGTGGCAGGAACATCACCGCCATAGCGGAATATCTCAACATTGCTTATGCCGTTGAGCATATTGAAGTTGAAATAGCTTGCCTCTACAATGTAGTCGCCTGCGGGATTGAGGGTGAAATGGTCCTCGGCTTCGTTCACATCAAACTCATAGGTAGCTGTCATTTCAAGCTGAGGCATGCCGAATTCGTCCGGATCGCCTTCGCGTGCGCCAATCAGACGTATATATTTTGTGGCTGCCGATGTGAGTATGTAACCGGAGCGGAATGTGAGTTTGCCGTTGGCAATAGTGCCCATGACATAGTCATCGGGAGCCATGGAGCTGAGTCCTGCAATGTAAACATCGTTACCGCTGCGTGCCACCTTCACAAGTCTGGAATCGGAGCTTGAGGTCAACATCCATTCCTCCACTTCGGTATCAGCCGGAACAGTGAAAGTGAATATATCGCTGATGGGCTGGATTACAAAGTTGTTCATGAAGATGAAGAATCCGGCTTCGTCCATGGTTTCTGCGTTGTCAAACACGGCAATGCGTACATCATTGTTGGTTTGCGATATCACATCACCGTTGATGGTGAAAGTGACATCGTTAAGAAAGTCTTTGACTTGGCCGTTTTCGTCAAACGACACTACCTCAAGATACAGCACCTGCTCGGCGGTTTTGTAGAGTACCTGGCCGGCGGGTATGGTGATGACATTGCCATCTACATTACCCATTACCCACGAATATCCTTCGGTATTGGCATCGCCGTTGAATCCGGGGGTGAGGTCCTGAAAATAGATTTTCTTGCCGTCGGCAGAGCGGCGGATGGTCATTTTGTATCCGTCCACATCTTCGTTGCCGAAATATGTGTTTTCAGTAACATTCATTATGTAGGATTCATTGGTGCCTTCCGGGTCATACAGAGGGTTTTCCATCACAGGCACACCCGGAATCTTTGCGGGTGGTACCGTGGTGCTCATTTTCATGCGTTCAGCCGCGTTGACTGCCATGCAGCAGCCAATCACGGTAAGAACAAGCGCTAAAAAGCGGTTTTTTACCATTGACATAAGTACTTAGTTTTAGATTATTGTGATAAATTATTAACGTCCGGTATAAGTGTGGGGCGAAAGGGCATGCAGCTCTGCTTTTACTTCGGGGCTTACCTGTAGTGTGTCAATAAATTCGGCAATGCTCTCGGCTGTAACTGTAGCGTTGGTGCGGGTGAGCTGCTTGAGTGTCTCATAGGGATGTGGATACCCCTCGCGGCGTAATATGGTCTGTATTCCCTCGGCCACGACTGCCCACATGTTGTCAAGGTCGGCGTATATGGCTTTTTCGTTGAGAATCAATTTGCCGAGACCTTTGAGTGTGCTTGCCAGCGCTATGAGCATGTGGCCCAGAGGCACACCCACGTTGCGGAGCACTGTGGAGTCGGTCAGGTCGCGTTGCAGACGCGAGATAGGCAGCTTGGTGGACAGATGCCCGAGAATGGCGTTTGCCAGACCCAGATTGCCCTCGGAGTTTTCAAAGTCTATCGGGTTGACTTTGTGAGGCATTGCCGATGAACCGACCTCGCCGGCCTTGATGCGCTGCTTGAAATACTCCATAGATATGTATTGCCATATATCGCGGTCAAGATCTATGATGATGGTGTTGATGCGGCGCAGAGCATCAAAAAGTGCCGCAAGGTTGTCGTAGTTGGAAATCTGGGTGGTATATTCCTCGCGTTCTATGCCAAGACGGCTGCTAAGGAAATTGGCTGCAAATTTTTTCCAGTCATAAGCCGGATAAGCCACGGTGTGCGCATTGAAGTTGCCTGTGGCACCTCCGAATTTGCCGCTTACGGGCACAGCGCGCAAAAGCTCTATCTGCTTGCGCAGACGGTAGGCAAACACCATGATTTCTTTGCCCAATCGAGTGGGTGATGCCGGCTGGCCGTGGGTCTTGGCGAGCATGGCCACATCTTTCCATTCCTCTGCTTTGGACTCAAGATCCGATACGAGTTTGTCAAGCGTGGGCAGATATACCTCATGGATGGCTTCGCGCACCGACATGGGCACTGAGGTGTTGTTTATGTCCTGTGATGTCAGGCCGAAATGTATAAACTCCTTGTAGGCATCAAGATGCAATGCGTCAAAGCGTTCTTTCAGGAAATATTCCACGGCTTTTACATCGTGGTTGGTGACGGATTCTATCTCCTTGATGCGGGCGGCATCGTCAAGCGTGAAATCCTTGTATATGGCACGCAGAGCCGGAAATACCTCATGGCTCACGTTTTCAAGTTGGGGTAATGGCAATTCGCACAGGGCGATGAAATATTCCACTTCCACTCTCACACGGTAGCGTATGAGAGCATATTCAGAAAAATATTCGGCAAGAGGCTCGCATTTTGAACGGTAACGGCCATCCACCGGAGATACTGCTGTTAGCTCAGTAAGATGCATATCGTTAAGTTTTTATGTAAAATCAGGCGGCAAAGTTAGTGAAAATTTGTGAAATGACCGTCAATTGTTTACATATCTTATACGCTATGGCTCATTACCTGACAAAAGTCCGGTTATTTGGTGGCGGGATGTGAGTTGCGCTCATAAAAGATTCCGTCTGCATACCCCTGAATAGAGGTGTCGCTATCTGCCTGTTGCAGTCGTTTGAGCGTCCAGAGACAATAGGTGGGATTGATTTCTATGCCGAAAAAGTGGCGCCCGAGTTTTTTTGCCGTGACTGCAGCGGTGCCGCTGCCCGAGAAGGGATCAAAAATGCGGTCGCCGGGTTGGGATGAGGCAAGTATGAGCTTGGCATACAGCTTTTCGGGCTTTTGTGTCGGATGGTCGGTGTTTTCCGGCATTGACCAGAACGGTATGCTGATGTCGTTCCAGAAGTTTGACGGATGTGTGAGACGAAAACGGTGTCCGTCAGTTTCATTCCACCCTTTGGGCTTGCCGTTTTCGCGGTAAGGCGCAAGCACGCGTTTCTTTAGCATCACAGCATCAAGATTGAAATAATAGTCGTGCGGATTGTTGACGGCAAACCATATATCTTCGGTGGTGTTTTTCCAGTTGGCCTGCGCTCCCCGGCCTTTGTCGCGTTGCCATGTGATACGGTTAAGAATAGTTAACCGCCGGGCAATCACCGATTGCATGGCGGCCGAGCATTGCCAGTCGCCGCACATATACAGTGTGCCGTTTGGGGCGAGTTTGTCGCAGACTTTACCGAACCACGTATTGAGCCACTGCTCATAGGCATCGGGTTTCATCCGTGAAAACTTAGTGCCGTGAAAGTCCTTGCTCAGATTGTATGGCGGATCTATTATGATGAGTTGGAAATATCCGTCGGGTACTTTGTTCACACAATCTTCTATGTTTCCGCACATTATTGAGTCAATTTTGAACTCGTCGTCAGGGTGAAGCATCTGTGGCTCCAGATAATCAGCTTCTTCTGGCGTCACTGTCAGCGTGCGGTTGCGCGGGGCGCGGTGTTTGGATTGTGGTGAGGAACAACTGTTCATAAGGCAAAATTACAAAAAAATGTTTACATTTGTACCCATGTACTGTTTGAGCTTTGATATTGAAGAATTTGACCTGCCCAAAGAGCATGGCTATGATATGCCGTTTGCCACGCAGATGAAGGTGTCGCGCCACGGTACGAATGCCATCCTCGACATTCTTAAGAAGCATGGGGTGAAAGCCACCTTTTTCGTTACCGTGAAATTTGCCGAAAATGCTCCTGATGAGTTATCGCGGATAGTTAAGGAAGGTCACGAGGTGGCAAGCCACGGCGTTGACCACTGGGTGTTTGAGCCGGCGCATATACTTGAGTCGCGTTTGAGGCTTCAGGAGTTGACGGGGTGCGATGTGCGCGGGTTCCGGATGGCCCGCATGCGAAAAATTGACCCCGATTTATTTGCTCAAGCCGGATATGCTTATGAATCCTCGCTCAATCCCACATTTATCCCCGGAAGGTACAACAATCTCGCCAAGCCGCGCACCATGTATGAGCAGGAGGGCGGTGTGCTCCAGATTCCTGCGTCGGTAACTCCCTTGGTGCGGTTTCCGATGTTCTGGCTTGCCGGGCATGTTTTGCCGCCGGCGGTTTACCGCACATTGGCACGGCGCGTGGAGCATGCCGACGGATATTTTGTCACTTATTTTCATCCGTGGGAGTTTTATGACCTGAAATCGCTCGCTCCCGATTATAAATTGCCCGCAATGATATGTCACCGGAGCGGTGCAGGTATGTGCTGTATGCTTGACTCGCTCATTACCGACGCCAAGCAGCGCGGTATCGGTTTCGGCACATTCAGTGAGCTTGTGCGTAAATATAACAAGAGTGTATGAAACGAATTACTGTTCTTCTCCCGGCATACAATGAGGAGGCTTCGCTCCCTCTTTTGCATGACAAGATGGTGAAGACTGCCTCTGAAAATCCCGGCTATGAATGGGAATTTTTGATTGTTGACGACGGTAGCACAGATGCTACAGCCTCCATTGCGGCCGGTTTTCACGAATCTGATTCCCGGTTCAGTTATATAGCCCTGAGCCGTAATTTTGGCAAGGAAGCGGCTATGCTCGCTGGCATGGATTACGCCACGGGCCACGCTGTAATAATCATGGACAGCGACATGCAGCATCCCACTGATGTAATTCCCCGCATGCTTGAACTGTGGGAAGAGGGATGGCAGGATGTGTATGCACAGCGTACCGAAAGCAATGAGGGATGGTGGAAACGCAAAACCTCACAATGGTATTACAAGCTGCTGCAGAATGTAACCCGCGTGCCCATTCAGCCCGACACCGGCGATTTCAGGCTCCTTGACAGGGTGTGCGTCAATGCGCTTCGCCAGATGCGCGAAACCCAGCGCAACACCAAGGGGATGTATTGCTGGATAGGGTACCGCAAGAAAGGGATTCAGTACAAGCAGCTCAACCGCACTTCCGGCCGGAGCAAATGGAACTTTTTCAGCCTCATCAATCTGGCCATAGAGGGGCTGACTTCCTACACTACAGCACCCTTGCGCATAGCGTCGCTGCTTGGTGTCCTATGCTCGCTCATAGGGTTTGTTTATCTCGTGTATGTGCTTGTGAACACCTTGATATGGGGAGATCCGGTAGCAGGCTATCCAACCCTTATGGTCACCATTCTGTTTCTTGGCGGGGTGCAGTTGCTGTGTTTGGGTATCATTGGCGAGTATCTCAGCCGCGTGTTCAACGAAAGCAAACACCGGCAACCTTATATAGTAAATGTGTATAACGGAACACAGGTGATGCCGGATGTGCACACCTCTACTCATGAAAAAGCTGCTCAATAAAATCACGGGGCATCCTCTTGCCTCCAATCCGCGCGCTATCGCAGTGCTGTGGGGTGTAATGGCTGTGTTCGCCGCCATCTATAAGGGCCGTCTTGACATGCATCTCAACAATTTCAGGATATTTCGTCATGTGTTCTTTCATCTGCGCGACGGTTTGTCGCTCTATGCCTATTATCCTGACGAATATTTTGACCACAATCTCTACGGGCCACTGTTTGGCGTGCTCGTTGCCCCGTTTGCCGTCCTGCCGCCGGTATTTGGCCTGATTTTGTGGGAGATTGCCATGAGTGCCCTTCTGTGGTTCGTGATTCTGAAACTTCCGCTGACGCTGAAAAAGCGTATGTTCATATACTGGTTCGTGAGCTATGAGCTGCTTGTGGCCCTGTACATGGCGCAGTTCAATATAGCCATATGCGCTTTGGTTGTTGCCACATATTGTGCCATTCGCAAAGGCAAGGTTGGTTGGGCGGCGTGCTTTATAATGCTTGGCACGCTTACGAAACTGTATGGAATCGTTGGATTGGCCTTTATTGTTTTCACCAATAAAAAGTGGCGATTTGCGGGGTGGCTGGCAATATGGTTTGCTGTTGGGTTCGCGTTGCCGTTTGTGATGGCTGAGCCTGCATATGTCCTTGGCCAGTACACTGAATGGATGCATACCCTTGCCGACAAAAATGCTCTTAATGCCGATGCATTTTATCAGAATATCTCCACTCTCGGCATGGTGCATAAGATTTCAGGATGGTGGGGAAGCGACTTGTGGATGCTGGTGCCGGCAATGGTGCTTTTTCTCCTGCCGGCTGTTCGTGTCAGACAATACGGTAACATCGGATTTCAATGGGCACTCGTGGCTTCGGTTCTCATGTGCATAGTGCTGTTCAGCACCGGCAGCGAAAGCAGTGGCTATATTATAGCGCTTACCGGTGTCGCTCTTTGGTACCTCACTGCTCCGTGGCGGCGTGGCCGCACCGATCTGGTACTTGTGATATTTGTGCTTGTGTTTGCGAGTTACGGAGCTGACTTCTTCCCTCACAGCATACGCTACTCTTTTATGTGGCCATATGCGCTTAAGGCTCTTCCGGTCACTCTGGTTTGGCTCAAGCTCATATATGAGATGTGCTCGCGCGATTATTCTGTTGCCGGAGTGCGTGAAGATTTACTCGTGAATTGAGGGTTAAGATTTTTTTTGCATTGACGGGTAAAATAGCTACTTTTGGGGTCGTGAAATTTAAACCCCAAAAACTAAATAATTATGCTTAGCAATAAGATTCAAGATGCGCTCAATGCGCAAATCAATGCCGAAATGTGGTCGGCTTACCTTTATCTCTCAATGGCCATGTATTGTGAGGAGCAGGGACGTTCCGGAGTGGCCAACTGGTATCGTGTGCAGTTCAAGGAAGAACAGGCTCATGCCGAGGTGCTCATGAATTATGTGAACCAGCGCGGTGGCCATGTGCTTCTGGCTCCTATTGATGAAGTTCCCACCACTTGGGACAGCATTCTTGACACTTTCAGGCACACTCTTGAGCACGAGCAGAAAGTTACATCGCTCATCAACAATATCTATGCACTTGCAGAGGAGGAGCATGACTATGCCACACGCGACCGTCTGAACTGGTTTGTATCGGAGCAGGTGGAAGAGGAAGACAATGCTACCAAACTTATTGACAAGTTTACTCTTGTAGGCAATGACGGTATGGGCGTGTACATGCTTGATCAGGAACTTGCCTCACGCACTTTCGTGACACCTTCTGTACTTGCTGCTGAATAAACGGCATAGCATAATTTAACAAGGTCGCTTAGCATCTTATGTTTGTCATAAGGACTAAGCGACCTTGTCATGTGCTGTTGTTAGTGGGGCCTTCCGCCGCCGGGACGACCGCCGGGAGGAGGACCACCCCAGCCGCGCCATGCGTTACGGTCGGCAGGCTGGTTGCCTTTGCCGAATGTGTTGAAACGGTAAGACACGGTGAACATGAAGTAGCGGGTGAGATTGTTGTAGCTGGTGTCGTCAATATAGTTGGCGGTTACCGATCTGGTTATTGATGAGCGTTGCTGCAACAGGTCATAAGCTTTGACTGCGAGGGTAAGGGAGCGGTCGGCAAGCAACTGATAGGATATTGAGGCATTCCACATCCATTCGTTTTTGTCATATCCCTGTGCGTATCCCCTCGTGCCGGTGTAGGTGAGGTCGCTGTTGAGTATTATTCCTATGGGGGTATAGTAATAGGCTGAGAATGTGCCGCCATAGTTGTGGATGGTCATGTTGTTGGTGGTGCTGAGAGTGTTGCGGGTGTGCTGTAGGGAGTAGCGGGGACGAAGCTCAAACTCCATGTTGTCCGGCCTGAACGCTATGGAGGGCATGAAATTGACCCGGAAGGTCCCGGAATTGTTGCGTTCTCCGTTGTTGAAGCCCACCGAGTGGTTGTAGTTGGTGAACATGTGCGCCGACACCTGCCATGCCTTGTTGCGCAACGGTTGTGAGTATATGAGCATGAGTCGTCCCGACCACACTCCGTTCACATTTTCATAAGTGGTGAGTTGTGAGCCGGTGTTGTGGTTGAATGTGGTTTTTGACACGATGGAGTTCTGGGCCACTTCAAAATCGGCCATACTCATGATTGAACGCTGGTGTTCCATGTCAAACGACTGGAAGCGGAGGCTGATCCAGTGATTGAATGTCGGGTCAAGATTGGGGTTGCCGACCACTATGCGCATGGGGTCGCTCATGTCGGCCACAGGCTGCAGTTGTGACATGCTGGGCTGGGAGGCACGGCCTCGGTAGGCCGCATTGAGCGATGTGCTTTTGTCAAATTTCAGCCTGTAGCGCAGGAATGGGGCAAAATTCCATACTCGGCGCATCGGTATGCTTTTGGCTCCGTTGATGAGGTTCTCACTTTTGGATTGCGATGGCACAATGCTCATGCCCACATCAAGGTTGTGTTTGCGCGACACATATTTGTACCCGATGCGTATGTCCTGTGTCATGAAGTCGTTGCGGAAACGGTTGGACAGCGTGTCATTGAACAGCAGACGGTCGTAGTCTATCCAAGCCAGCCAGTCATCGCCGTCTTCCGGATAATATACCGGATGGTCATAGACCATTTTGTCGGCATTGTTCCACCGGTACTGTATGCGATATGAGAATGTGAGAAAATGGCCGTTGGCGGCATTGCCTATAGGTTCGGTCCATGTCAGGCGTGCTTGGGCGGTATTGTTCCACGTGTGATTGTCCCCGTATTGGTCATACAGGTCCATGGAATCGGGGTAGAGATAGAACAGGTTGCGGGAATAGCTGTTCTCTTTCTCTCTCACATCGGAGTGGTCGTAGCGCAGGTTGATGGAGAATGAGCGACCGCGCTTGCGCTTGAAATTGTGGCTGTAAATCAGGTTGGCTCCGAATTCCAGTGAGTTGCCGCGTGAGTAATTGTCATTGAAGGTCGATGTTACCGGGCTGCGTCGCGGGTCGCCGGCCATTATGAGTGAGGAGTCAACGCTTGTGCTGTTGTTGAGATTATAGGATATGCGCGGACGGAACTCAAGGGTGTTGAAGCTGTCAGGCTGCCATTGCACTCTGAAATCGGCGCGTAGATTGTGCCCCTTGTCGCGTGCGTCGCGCATTGACTCATTCCATGAGGTGGAGTCTGAAAACAGATATTGACGGCTCTGGCGCTGTCGTGTATCGCGGTTGGTGTGGGAATACATCACATCGCCGCCCACACGCAGTATCTCCTCTTTGCCTACATTGAAGTTCAGGCCCAGAGCCTGCGATTCGTTGATGCCGTTGGTGCCGCCGAAACGACGGAACCGGCTCCCGTTGGAGTCGGTGAAGCCAAGCTCATTGGTGTTGTTGAAATTACCGAGCAGTGTAATCTGGTTGCCGTTCCAGAATTTGTTGACATTGAACGAGCCGGTATAGCGCTTGTCTGTACCGTATCCGGCCTCTACATTGCCGAAGTAGCCGTTCTTCATATCTTTTTTCACCGTGAGGTTTATCACGGTTTCATCTTCGCCGTCGTCAACACCGGTGAGTCTGGCAAGATCGCTCTTGCGGTCCACGACCTGAAGCTTGTCAACCATGTTTACCGGCAGGTTCTTGGATGCCACTTTCGGGTCGTCACTGAAAAATTCCTTTCCGTCAATGAGGATTTTTGACACTGATTTGCCGTTGGCTGTGATTTTGCCGTCAGAATCCACCTCAACGCCCGGAAGTCGCTTGAGAAGGTCTTCCACCACGGCATTGGGCTGTGTTTTATAGGAATCGGCGTTGAACTCCACCGTGTCCTCCATAACCTTGACTTGGGTTTTGACTGCCGTGACCGTCACATCCTTGAGCTGTATTGATGATTCGCTCAACTGAATATCATCTACTTTGAGGTTGGTTTTGGCCACGGTGACCGGTGTGAAGCTGGTGGCATACCCTACGTAGGAGGTTTCAATCAGATATCTGCCGCTTTTGGCACCTGTAAAAGTGTATATGCCTGAAGCATTGGTTTTCACTCCTTTCACAAATGTGGAGTCGGAAGCGGTAAGCAGCCGCACTGTGGCCTGTGGCAACGGTTCTCCGGCATCGTCTTTTACCACTCCTGTTATGTTCAGTCCCATCGCGGAACCTACTGATGCAAAAAACATGGTGAGGAAGAGAAAAATCCTACATGACGTTTTCATTGAGACAACTATGTTCTGTTTTTCGTAATTTTTTAACAAAGATACGTTAAAATAGACATTATTAATCCCCAATGGTTTAATCCCCGCGATAAAAATTTTTTATGTGAACTTTTAAGGTATGAAAAGCGTAATATAGTTGATTAAATATGTGATTGTTATGAATTTTTGGCAGAAAATGGCATTAGGCGTTTTGTTTGCGCCTTCGGTGGTAATCCTTGGCGGATGCGACTCGCTGTGGGATGCCGAAATGGATGTGTCGCCTGATTATTACGGAGTGGGCGTGTCTGTTCCCACCTATGGTTATAATCCCGGTCCTCCTCCCATTGATCCGAATATCTGGGGTCCGGTATGGGGCAACTGGAACGGCCCGATCGGGTATTATCCTCCGGCACCGCCTATGGGTGTGCGTCCCGGCGGCAACAGCTATAATCCCGGCTTCTCGCCCAATCTGCCTACCGGCAATATCCGTCCCGGTTACAATCAGTCCACATCTGTCACTCCTCCTGCACAGATTCCCGAGAGTGGTGCTGTCGGAAACGTGCGTCCCGGCTCCGGCTCGTCAGAAACCCCGGTGGCTGGATATGAAAGGGGACGGCATTGATACATCAATTGGTATATATAATACAAGCGGCGAACCTTAGGCTCGCCGCTTGCTGTGTTTGCTGTATATTAACGGATGTAAATCTTCTGGCCGTTGACAATGTAGATGCTGGGAACGGGCTGGCCGGTAATGCGGCGGCCCAACAGGTCATATATCACTGTTTTTTCGTTGCCTGACACAGACATTTCAGGTACGCCATCAATTGCTCCAGTCTCTTCAACAATAGTCAATGGAATATCAAGAGCCTGTCCCTCAAATATATCTGTGGCATCAGGACCGGACAATGTTTTCCATGCGTTTTGATATATCACACGTATGCGGCCTATGCGCGGAGTCAGATCTGCGGGGGCGGTAAGGTCGTGATTGATGCGGAGCACTGTGTCATAGTTGGCTACAACATTGGCTGAAGGTGAAAGGGTGCCATAAGTGCCTTCAAGTGAAAACTCTCCATCGCCGTCAAAGTCGGTGAATATGTAAGCCATATTGTAGCGGAGATCCTGCCTTACAGAACCACGGTCGCCAAGGTCGTTGCCAATAAGATTGAGCGTGAATGATTTTCCGGCTACTATCTCAAGGCTGCGGTCAAGTACGGTGTAGAACTCGGGGCATGAAGTCCAAGTCTGCTCTATATCCGTTTCTGCTCCGGTTGTGGACACTGTTTCCACATAAGCTTTATGCTCGGAATGGAGTGTGCCGGCAGGAACGGAGTATTCAGCTTCGGCGTTGGGGTCGCGGAGCAGTACATTGATGTCAATGTCATAGGCAACACCCTCTTTCACTGATTTTGAGTTGGGATCGGTGAGGTTGCTCCATGCATTGTGGTATATGATGCGGAGACGCGCATGCCCTGATGTGGCATCTTCGGGTATTTCCACGTTCTGCTCTATATTCATTACGTCATCATAGTTGCCTACAACATTGTCGTCGGGGGGTACTTTACCTATGCGTCCTACTTCTGTGAATTCACCGGTGCCGTAGGCATCCAGAAATATCACTGCAATGTTATAGCGCAAGTCCTGCATCACAACCCCGCGTGAGCCAAGGTCGTTGGCATTGAAATGAAAAGTGGCTGATGTGCCGCGTACCATTGTGGGCTTTTCGTCAAGCAGTGTATAGAATGAGTTGGGCTGTGTTTCGGTCTGGTAGTCTATGTCGCCGTATGCGTCGGTTGTGTATATGCGGCTCACATAGGCTTTGCCCTGGGAGTGCATTGACCCTTCAGGAATGTCGTATTCCACCACCCCTTCAGGTTTTGCAACAGATATGCGGAAATCATATACTCGGCCATCGGCAACGGGTCCGTCGGCGCGGGGTTCGTCGCTGTCGCTTACAAGACGGGCGCGGTAAGTGCCTGAGGTTATATTTTCGGGCACTGCCACGATCCATTTCCCATCGGCATTGGTGGCAAGTTTCTCGTCATCGCTGAAAGCGTAGTCCTTATTGAAGTCAACCCAAATAGCAGCGTTGGTTTCGCCGGTGAATTCAGCCGAGATTGTAGCAGCTTTATCGCCGTAAGGCACCTTGGCTGTGAAGCCGGCAAGCAGTGTGTAAAGCTCTGTAGGAGCTTCGGAGGCTGTATAGTTCATGTCCTCAATACCTTTCTCGGAGAAGATGGCTGATGCATAGATGCTGGAAGCATTGCCCTGAGGCACTGAGTAGCCTGCTCCCTGATCCATAATCGGAGTGAAGCGAAGTTTGTAGGAATATGTGCCTGACGACGGAATCAGATATTGGTTCAGCTGGCCCGGTCCGCAGGATGCATTGCCGAGACCTTTCTGCACGTAGTCAAAGTTGAGGTAAACCTCATCTTTGGGCTGCAGCTGGAAGTCATGAGTCACTTTCACAAAATCCTGCTCATTGTTGTGCAGAGCCGAAAAGTTCACTTTACCTTCCGTATCCACGCGCATGCCGAATCCGTTGTCGTTGGTGAGTTCAAGGAAACGGAGGTCTTCGTGGTTGCCCATGGTCTGGGGGCGTACGAAATGTTCTGCCATATCGGTTACGGTAGAGCGATAAACGGCTGCCATTGAGCCTGTTTTGCGGTCGGCGAAGTTTGACCATGGTCCACGTGCAAAATATTTCACGTTTTCAAGCCCTGCCACAGCCTGCATGCTCAGGCCCAGACGATAGAGGCTGGATGAGGTGGGATTGAATGTGGCAGTGAGGTCAATCACGCCTGTGGAATAAATCTTGTAGGATGTGGTGTAGCTTCCCACGCCGGAGCCGGAATAGGTGCAGCTTACTACCACTGCCTCGGCTCCTGACGCGTCGCCATTCACATAATCCACTGTGCGTGTGCCGGATGTGAATGTGGGAGTGCTTAGATAGCCGGGCATTGCTGCATCGTTTTCAATCCAGCGAAGGTTGTTGAATTTCAGTCCTTGCTCATTGTGGATAATCTCCTCGCTGAGATATTTGAGTGAAGTGAGATACCCGTCAGATGAGAATTTGGCACTGAAATCCATTCCAGTCACGGTAAGTTCGCCGTTGCTGTTGTCTGTAATGAGTGTGCTTGTCAGATCAGTTATTTCGGGCAGTGAGCCACGTTCTTTTATTGTGAACTGATCTGTTGCAAGGTCGTGGCCGGCTTCTGCCCACGGGGTGGCTTCTTTGGTTACGAATTGCAGGGTGAGAAGATATTCGGCATCATCAGAGGTCTCGGTAGTGTAGGGAACTGTGAGCTGTTTTGTCTCTTCGGAGCCTACATTGAAGTCTGTGATAGTGCCGTTTTCCACTGTTTCACCGTTGCGGCTTACGCTCCACAGCAGGTTGAAGCCCGAAAGGTCTATGAAGTCGTAGGTGTTGTTGATTTCAAGGGTCTTGGTGTCGGGATCAAATTTCCGCATCTTGATGTACTGATATACATGCTTGACCTCGGCGAGTTTTGAGGTGGGTTCACGCAGCGGCCCAACGATACCGTTGGAGCAGAAATTGTTCTGGTGAGGGCCGGAGAAATCATAGCCGGTATAGAATCCTTTGATGTTGCCTGATTTTATTTCATCGGGATGATAGATGGCTTGGTCAACCCAGTCCCAGATGCAGCCGCCTATGGTGCGTTCGCTGTTTTCGATGTAATCCCAGTATTCGGCAAGATTGCCTATTGCCTGGCCCATGGCGTGTGCGTATTCGCACAGGAAATGTGGGCGTGAGTCACCGTTGCGGTCGTCATTTTCAAGTGCGCTCATAGCCGGATACATGCGTGATGTCATGTCGGTGTAGGACCAGTTGCCTTGACCCTCGTAGTGAATCATGCGCGAGTCGAGTTCGCGCACGGCATTGTAGCAGTCCTGGAAGTTGATGCCGCATGCGCTTTCGTTGCCGAGTGACCAGAATATCACTGACGGATGGTTGCGGTCGCGGAGCACCATGCGCTGTTCGCGGTCCACAAATGCATCGCGCCATGATGTGTTGGAGCTGAGTGAGGTGAGTGCGTGGCATTCCAGATCGGCTTCGTCCATCACATAGATGCCGTAATAGTCAAGCATGGCATACATCTTGGCTGCATTGGGGTAATGGCTTGTGCGCAGAGTGTTGATATTGTTCTGTTTGAGCATCGTCACATCCTTCAGCATTACCTCAGTGGTGAGTGCACGGCCGTAGAGGGGATGTGAATCGTGGCGGTTGGTACCTTTGAAGAATACTTTCTTGCCGTTGATATGAACGAATTTGCCCACTTGCTCTATGTGGCGGAATCCGTATTTGGTGCTGAATGCCTCAATCTCATTGCCGTCGGCATCGGTGAGTGACACGAGCACTGTGTAGAGATTGGGCGTCTCGGCTGTCCATAGCTCAAGATTGCTGAGAGAGGTGGTGAAATTGAGTTTCTTTTCGTCTCCAGCGTCAAGTGCGCTTACGGTTTGGGGCGCGAACTCATGGGCTATTTCGCCTTTGGGATCAAGAAGCTGTACTTTGGCTTTTACCGTACTTGCTGCATTTGAGCGGTTGTTGATTGCCAGTTCCACATTGAAAGAGCCGGAGCGGTATCCTGCACTTTCCTCAAGCGAGGATGTGATGTAATGGTCGCGGACAAATGTGCGCGGCACTGCTGTAAGGGTCACGTCACGATATATACCGCTCATGCGGAACATATCCTGATCTTCAAGATATGAACCGTCGCACCAGCGGAACACCTGTACTGCGAGAGTGTTGCTCCCCTTGCGGGCCACGGATGTGATGTCAAATTCATGGTCGGTGTTTGCAGCTTGGGTGTAACCTACAAACTGGCCGTTAACCCACACATAAGCTGCTGAGTATATACCTCCGAAGTTTAGAAGCAAAGTATGGTTGTCCCACTCCTCGGGTACTGTGAATGAGGTTACGTAAGAGCCAACGGGGTTCACTCCATAGTCATAGTAGCTCGGGTGACGGCGTATGTATGGAGGATTGGTGGCATGCGGATAGGCCACGTTTACATACAGCGGCATGTCGTATCCCTGCATTTCCCAGTTGGACGGTACGGCTATGTCGTCCCATGAAGAAACATCATAACCTTCCTGATAGAAATCAGTGGGGCGTTTTGAAGGCTCGTCAACAAAATTGAATTTCCATGTGCCGTTGAGCGATTTCACGCGCGATGATTGGGGCTGTACCCACGGTGTGTTGAAAAACTCCGTGTCGGCTTTTAGCTCATCCATGTTTGCATAAGGTACTGTGGTGGCATGGGCAGTCTCCTTGTTGACAGAGAATACCGCTTGGTTTTCCCAATAGTCACCCCATGTCACATCGGCAGATGCCGATTGCCATGATGCGCCCAGAATTACGGCCACGGCCATAAGCAGACGCTTGAAAGCAGTTAAATTCATGATATAGTGATAATGATGTGAAAAAATCTAAAAAATACTTGTAATTGCCAAAGTTAACCATAAATCAGCATCATACCAAATAATTGGAATAAAAAATTGTGCGCCACAAAAAAACGGCGAACCCAAAAGGCTCGCCGTTGCAATATTGATGGGGATATGATTTTTATTCCAGATCGCGGGGTATGGCCACAAGCTTGAGATTGCAATCGCGGATGAAATTCACGATATTGGCGCGTACATCACCCTCTTCCACATCTGCTTCAATGCGCTTCAGTGCGTTGAACACTGATGTGCCGGTCTGATACACATGGCGGTATGCTTTGGCCACATCGTCTATCTGCTCTTCGGTGAAGCCATGTTTGCGCAGAATCACGGCATTCACTCCAAAATATGCTACAGGGTTGTGAGCCACGATGATATAAGGAGGTACATTGCCGCTGATACGGCATCCTCCCTTTATCAGTACCCATGAACCAACTTTGGAGTTCTCGTGGAGAATCACACCTGATGACAGTATTGTGCATTCGCCCACCTCTGCATCACCGGCAATGGTTACGCCGTTGCCTATCACACATTTTCCCTTGATATTGGTGTCGTGTCCGATATGCGTTTCGGCCATGATGAAACTGTCATTGCCAATACGGGTGCCTCGCTCTGAGCTGATGCCACGGTTGATAATCACATGTTCACGAATCACGTTGTTGTCGCCTATGAAGCAGAACGATTCCTCGCCTTTCCAGCGAAAATCCTGCGGGTCTGCACCTATTATGGAACCTTGGTACACTTTATTGTTTTTGCCCATGCGGGTGCCGCGAATCACGCTTGTGTAGGACATGATTTCGCATCCGTCACCAATTTCCACATTGGCATCAATGAAAGCAAACGGATGGATAGTGACATTCTCGCCTATTTTGGCTGAGGGGTCAACGTGAGCTAATGGACTGATCATGCAGTATATTTTTAGGATTTGACTGAATTTTAACGGCCACCGCCAAGACTCTGGTACAGGTTGATTACGGCGCGGGCGCGATTGTTTTCACAGGTTATCTCGTTCATTTGAGCTGCGAGAAGATTCTGCTGCGCGGTAAGTACTTCAAGATATGTGGTGCCTGATGTGCCCAAAGATAGTAATTCTTCGGTAATTTCCACTGATTTTTCCAGATTTTGTACCTGCTGGCGCAGCAAATCGCGTTTTTCTCCGCTCTTGGCATAGAGGGTCATTGCGTCGCTTACTTCAGCGCTGGCACTCATGAGGGTGTACTCAAAGGTGTTCATGGCCTGCTTCTGCTGCGCTTTGGCGGCTTCAAGACGGGCTATGTTCGCTCCGCGTGAGAACAGCGGTATAGTCAAAGATCCGGCAAGCTGTATGAAGAAATCGCCGGGGTTTGATATCATTGAGCCTAACAGATTGGTAAACCCGCCGTTGGCTGTAATATTAAGGCCGGGATAGAAGGCTGCGCGTGCTCCGGCAGTAGTGTAGTATGCGGCTGCAAGACCACGCTCTGCGGCACGGACATCAGGACGGGCTGCAAGCTCGCACATCGGCACTGACTCGCGGTACATTGCAGGCACCTCAAGAACTGCATTGGGTGACACTGTCCATTTCTGGGGCATGACATTGAGCAGCAGCGACATGGTGTTGTACATCTCGTCAAGGCTCACCTCTATGTCGGTGATGGATGCCAATATGCTGTAGTACTGGGCGGAACTTTGCACCACTGCTGCTTCGTTCACACGGCCGGCCTCCTTCAGGTCTTTCATCACCTGTACGCTTTCACGCCATTTTTCGGCGGTGGTACGGCTTAACTGGAGCTGATTTTCAAGAGCCACTATAGCATAATATGTATTGGCTGTGGCCGAAATAATCTGTGAGCGGGCTGCTTGGGCATAATCCTTGGTCTGTTCATATACCGCTTGGGCGTTGCGCTTGTTGTTGAGCTGCTTGCCAAACACATCTATTTCCCAGCTTACTTGGGCAGGAATGGTGTAGCTCCAGCCGAACGAGCGGCCATGCCCTGTGCCGTATTTGGATCCGGCTCCATTTGGGGCGAGGGCCACGGAGGGCAGGAAGCTCAGGCGTGCGCCTTTGAGTGATGCATGTGCCATATCCACATTGAGCATGGCATTTTTGAGGTCTGTGTTGTTGGTCAACGCCTGCTCGATAAGATCTGCGAGCACGGGATCGGTGAACACCTGATGCCAGTCAAGATTGCCGAATGCAGCTGAATCCACAGGCTGCTCCTGGGCTTGCGCATACTGCTGCGCAAGCTCGGAGTCCTTGGGAAGTTCAAATTTCTTGTATATGTTGCAGCCTGAAAGCATTGTTACTGCCAATGCTCCAATGGCTATGATGCGGAAATTCTTGTTCATTGGTTTTAAGAATTTGAATTGTTAGCGGGAATACTGCTCGATTTCACTCTCAATACCGGCATTGTCGGTGTCCTCCCACTTGAGCGGGGTGAAGTGCTCCTGTATGCTCTGGAAGATTACGAACAGGGCCGGGACGATGAAAATCTGAAGTATCATACCTATAAGCATACCGCCTACCGAACCTACACCGAGGGCGCGGTTACCGTTGGCGCCTACACCGTGGGCAAACATCATCGGGAGCAGACCTATGATAAGGGCAAGTGAAGTCATGAGGATAGGACGCAGACGGGCGCTTGCTCCGGTTACGGCGGCATTGACAATGCTCATGCCGGTGCGGCGGCGCTCAACTGCAAACTCTACAATCAGGATGGCGTTCTTCGCCAACAGACCTATAAGCATGATCAGTGCAATCTGCAGGTAGATATTGTTGGTGACACCGAATATCTGCGCGAAGATAAATGAGCCCATAAGACCGAACGGTACGGAGAGGATAACCGCGAACGGCAGGAGGTAACTTTCGTACTGGGCTGAAAGCAGCAGATATACAAACAGCAGACACAGTCCGAAAATCATGGCGGTGGCATAGCTTGACGAGTTACCTTCCTCACGAGTCATACCGGCGTATTCATAGCCGTAACCTGCCGGAAGTGTCTGGCTGGCCACGCGCTCAATGGCGGCAAGCGCGTCACCCGATGAATAGCCTTGTGCCGGCTGACCGGTAACTGAGATGGACTGGAACATGTTGAATCGGTTGAGCAAGTCAGGACCATACACACGCTTTAGTGTCACGAAGTTGCTTATTGAGGCCATCTCGGAGCCATTGCGTATCTTGATGCTGGCAAGGGTTTCCGGGCTTACACGGGCCTCAGGCGATGCCTGCATCATTACGCGGTACAGCTTACCGAAACGGTTGAAGTTTGATACATACATACCTCCGTAATATCCCTGAAGCGATGTGAGCACTGACTGGGGCGATATGCCTGCCTGCTTACATTTGGCTGCATCCACATCCACCAGATATTGCGGGAACGAGGGATTGAATGTGGTGTATGCCACCTGAATCTCGGGCTGAGAGTTGAGTGCTCCGAGGAATCCCTGAACCACCGAGAAGAATTCGTTGATGTCGCCACCGGTTTTGTCCTGCATCTTTATTTCAAAACCGTTGGTCACGGAGTAACCGGTAATCATAGGCGGCGCAAACATCAGCACGCGGCCGTCTTTGATCTGCGACATGAGTCCGTAAAGCTGTGCAAGCACGGCATCCGAGCTTTGTGATGCGTCACGGAGCGACCAGTCTTTAAGCTTCACGATGAATGTACCGTAAGTGGCACCTTGACCGGCCACGAAGCTGTAACCGTCAATCATGGTACGCGACTCAATGGCGGGTACTGTGGAAAGTATGGAGTCAACTTTGTCAAGAGTCTCTCCGGTGCGTTCCTGCGATGTGCCCGGGGGCATATCCACCATTACAAACAGTGTACCGGTATCCTCATTGGGCACAAGGCCGGTAGGAGTGATGCTCATCAGCCATACGAGTATTGCTATGGCGCCGGCCACAATTGCCATTGACAGATAGCGGGCTTTGATGAACAGTTTGGTGCTTGCGTTGTATTTTTTGAGAATTGAATTGAAGCCGTTCTCAAATCCGCGATGGAATCGCTCACCCAACAGTCCGAGGATGGTGATTACTGCCACAATGTAGCAGGCTATTGAGAGTATCACATTGTCAAATGTGAACCATCCCATTACCATGGCAAAGATGGTGAATGTAAGGCATGCGAGTGTGATGGCGGGATGCAGATTGAGCTTGAACCCTTTCTTGTACTTGCTGCCAAGGGTCTTGGCAGCTGTTTTGTACGATTCTGCCATGCGCTCCTTGAGGGTGCTGTCGCTGTTGTGAGGCTTCAGGAACACTGCACAAAGGGCAGGTGACAGTGTCAGCGCGTTGATGGCCGACAGTCCTATGGCCATTGCCATGGTCAGACCGAACTGCTGATAGAACACACCGCTGGTGCCAGGCATGAACGATACGGGGATGAACACAAGCATCATTACAAGGGTGATGGATATGATGGCACCGCCTATCTCGCTCATGGCGTCAATAGAGGCGCGGCGTGCGCTCTTGTACCCCACATCGAGTTTGGCGTGCACCGCCTCCACCACCACTATCGCATCGTCCACCACAATCGCTATCGCAAGCACGAGAGCTGACAGAGTGATGAGGTTAATGGAGAAGCCGATGAGCTTCATCAGGAAGAATGTGCCCACAAGGGCCACAGGAATGGCTATGGCAGGAATAAGTGTGGAGCGGAAGTCCTGAAGGAACACGTATGTTACGAAGAACACAAGGATGAATGCTTCAATAAGGGTTTGGAGCACGTGGTGTATTGATGCATAAAGGAAGTCGTTGTTGTTCATGGGGATCGCAACGCCTATGCCGGCGGGTAGGTCCTTTTTCATGTCATCAACGAATGCAAGACAGTTGTTGATGATGGCGGTAGCATTGGAGCCGGCGGTCTGGAACACGATGGCTGTAACACCGGTCTTGCCGTTGAATTTACCGTGGAATCCGTAAGTCACGCGACCAAGTTCCACATCGGCCACATCCTTGAGGTAAAGCACTTCGCCATTGTCTTTGGCACGTACCACGATGTTCTCAAATTCATCAGGTGTCACCAGACGGCCCTTGTAGCGCATGATGTACTGGAATGTCTGGTTGCCCTGTTCGCCGAAGGCACCGGGAGCTGCCTCAATGTTCTGCTCTGCGAGTGCGGCCGATATGTCGGAAGGCTCAAGGTGATACTGGGCCATTACATCCGGCTTGAGCCAGATGCGCATTGAGTAGTCGGCACCCATCACCATTACGTCACCCACACCGGATATACGTTGCAGCTGAGGCACCACGTTGATTTTCATGTAGTTCTCAATAAACGGCTCGGAATAACGGCCGTCCTCGTCATAAAGGGTGATACCGAGAAGCATTGATGTCTGACGCTTCTGGGTCAGCACACCCACGCGGGTAACTTCAGCGGGAAGCAGGCTCTGGGCTTTTGCCACACGGTTCTGCACATCCACGGCTGCCATGTCAGGGTCAAATCCCTGCTCAAAATACACGTTGATGGTGGCTGAACCGGTATTGGTGGCTGTGGATTCCATGTAGGTCATGCCCTCCGCACCGTTGATTGATTCCTCAAGAGGTGCTATCACAGAGTTGAGCACCGCTTGGGCATTGGCACCCTGATAGGTGGTGGTAACGGAAATTGTTGGAGGTGCTATGTCGGGATACTGGGTTACGGGCAATGAGAAAAGACCGATTATACCCAGCAGCACGATAAAAATTGATATAACCGTGGAAAGTACCGGACGGTTGATAAATCTATCTAATTTCATCTGTGTTAAATCTGTTGGTAAATAAATGAGTGAATGTCACTGCATTATTTCTGTGCGGCGGCTTGCTGGTTGGGTGATACGGGGGTGATTGTGAGGCCGTCCTTGAGCGATGTGCCCACGCCTTCCACTGCTATGCGGTCACCGGCTTTGAGTCCGGAAGTCACCACAAAGTTCTTGCCGTCGGTGTTGGCATCTACTGTCACAGGCACTGATTTCACCACATTGCTGTCGGTTACGAGATACGCATAGCGGCGGTCCTGAAGCTCGAAGGTGGCCTTTTGGGGTATCACGATAACATTGGTCTGGTCGTGGGGAATGAGCACTGCGCCGGTTGATCCGCTGCGGAGCATTCCGTTGGCATTGTTGAACAATGCGCGTACGCTTGCAGCACCGGTGGAGTTGTCTATCACGCCCGATACGGTGGCAACCTTACCCTCGGCAGGGAAAATAGAGCCGTCGGCAAGACGCAATTTCACAGCCGGCATGGAATCAATGGCGGCCTGGAGGGTGCGTGTGCCATTATTGGTAAGCTCCAGAAGGTCTTTTTCTGTAAGCGAGAAATAGGCATAAACCTGAGAGTTGTCGGAGATTGTGGTCAGCGGCTGAGCCGAAGATGGCGATGCCAGTGATCCCTCACGGTTGGGTATGGTGCCTACCACACCGTCGCTCGGAGCGGTAACCACTGTGTAAGCCAGATTTTTGCGGGCTGTGGTAAGGGCTGCCTGAGCCTGTGCGAGCTGCGCTTTGGCTGACTGGAGGTCATTGTCGGCAACCTGATATTCGTATTGGCTGATGATGTTCTTGTCAAGAAGGCGTTTCTTGGTGTCAGCAGTCATCTTGGCGGTGTTTACCAATGTCTGCGCTGCGTTGACCGATGCCTTTGCTTGATCTACAGCGGCCTGAAACTGTACTTGGTCAAGAGTGAAAAGTACTTGGCCTTTGTGAACGCGCTGACCTTCGTCCACATGTACTTTGGTGATGAATCCCGTCACCTGAGGACGGATGTCGATGTCAGTTTTACCCTTGATGGTGGCAGGGTAGGTATTTTCCACTTGCGAATTTTCGGGCGACAGGGTGATGGTGGCAATCTGGGGAGCCGGCATTTGCTGCTGTTGCTGACCGCCGCCGCACGAACACATGGTGATGAGGGCTGCGCCTGCTACAATTGCGGAGGCAGCATTCATTACGGAAACTTTCATACGTCTTTTTTTCTTTATATTACCTTAGTTATGATTATTCTGGTGATTGGTAAAATCGATAGGATACACTACACCCTTTTAATTCAGGTTGCAAAGTTACAAAACCTTTGAATATCAGGGAAACTCCCAAAATACAAAAAATAATAAAAACCGTCACCAGATTGGTCTAAAAGGTATATTTTTGCCTTTTTTAACCCAAACCGGCTCTAAAAAAACGGCCGTGTGAAAAATCCCTTAAATAGGAATATTCACACGACCTGATGTAAGTCAGCGAGTTATAGCGCCTTATTTCTGAATCAGCTCATAAAGAGTGCCTGTGCCCATTACGACCATTCGTTTGGCATTGGGAAGCAATGCTACCGAGGCGTAAGGGGTGGTGACTTTGCTTGATGCTATCTCCTTGCCTTTTGCGTCAAATTGCTTTACGGTGAGCTTCGTGTCGGTGCCGCAAAGCAGTGTCATGGATTGTGCGTTGTCCTTGCGGTCAAATGCCGCATCGCCATTGTATATGCGGTAGAAGGTGGCGGGGTTGCTGTCAAAGGCCAAAAGAGAACCGATGGGGTCAACGGCAGTTACGTTGAGTCCTATACGTTTGGCTGACGGCGGGTTGACATTGAATGTGCGCACACTTGCCCAGTTCTGTTTCGGAGAATCAAGACGGCGCAGACGCACATAGCGTGCATTCACCGGCTCGCCTTCCCAGTTCACTACGTAAGTCTGCTTGAGGCTGTCGGCAAGCATGGTCCAGTTGTTGCCGTCAACCGAACATTCAAGGGCTGCATGATCAAAATAGTCCACATCGTCCACATCGTTGCGGCCCTGATGGATGCATATCTCATCCACGGGACGCACCTCGCCGAGGTCCACGCCAATCCAGTCGCCTGCGCTCTGAGAGTAGGCTGAGGTGTAGAATGTGCTCAGGTCGTTGTCAAGCATAAGCTTGTTGAGGGTAGTGGTGAGGTTGGCATACGAGCCTACGCCTTTGGGCATCATGGGCACGGTGCCTGTGAGCTTGGTGAAATATGCGCGCAGCATATCGTCCATGGCATTGTCGTAGAACGGCTGGAGCTTCATGGTGCCGCTCTTGTGGGCCTGATAGGCATCGCGGTCGGCTTGGGTCATGAGGTTGGCCACGTATGCATTCCAGAAAGTGGAGTCGTTGCCGTTTTCATAAATCTTGATGAGGTCAAGAGTGCGGAGACCGCGCTGGCCAAGTTTGCCGAACTCTTTGAGCCACGGACGCAGCTCGCCGAGCAGCAGTGCGTTGTCGCATCCTTTTTCCATCTTTTCAGGTACTTCCACTATACGCTGGAATTCGGCACGGAGCGAATCATACTGCGGCTGGGTGTAATTGTTGAAGGGGAATGTGACAGTTTCCCATGACTCGTCACGGCGATATCCTGTTTCGGTGTCGCATGAGTGGATGGCGAAAGTGCGGTATGCGTCGGCAGCCTCCGGAGTCAACATCTCAATGCCGCGTTCCCAGTTGTCGATGGGGTTGTAGGCTGCGGGATTCCATGCGTAGTCGGCCACTCCGTAAAGTGCCAGCTTGGATGCCTCGCCATGTTCCATGGGGTTGCTTTCGATACCGGCCACCTGTGCATTGGTCAGTGAAGTGTCCAGACCATATACGGGTCCCTGAAGTATCATGTTGCGGCAATAGTCGCTTACTGGGTAATTCCACCAGTACAGCGCAGGGCGTTTGATGCGTGAGTTGACAAACTCAAGTGTCTCGGGAGTGAGGTCGGAGCACACCACATCACCTGTCCAGAATACTTCGGCGAGTGGGTTCAGGGTGCGGCCATATACTGCCAACGGTCCGTCTTCACCGGGTTTGGCCCATAGTTTGGAGTAGTCGGTGGGGCAGATTATCAGATTGCTGACATCGCCTTTCACCTTCACGAAGTCACGGCTCAGGTCATTGAGCAGTTCGGTCTGTTTGTGGGGATTGGTGCCTTCACCTTCTATATCGTCAAAAAATATGGCAAATGAGCGTACCCCGAGGTCATACATCATGTTGAACTTGTTCAGCAGTGAATCATAGTCCTCTTTGTTCCAGCGTATGTCTTTTCCCGGATGAATAGCCCAGTAGAATTTCACATGGTTGCGTTTGCAGGCCTCCACAAGCTCGCGAATGTTCTTTGCTTGGTCTGCCGGATAGGGCTGGCGCCAGTAGGGAGAGCTGTGGTAAGGATCGTCTTTCGGGCCATAGAGGTAATTGTTCATCTTGTTGGCTCCGTAAAAGTCTATCAGGCTCAGGCGCACCTCATGGCTCCATGGGGTGCCGTAAAACCCTTCCACAACGCCACGGTAGGGGAGTGCGGGCCAGTCGTTGATCTCCATCATGGGCAGCGGATTGTCAGTGCCCACGCTTTGTAGTATCTGACGCAAGGTTTGCAGCCCGTAGAATGCTCCTGACTCATCGCGGCCGGTGATGGTGATTTTGTTGGGTCCGATGCTCAGATTATAAGAGCCGTCCACTGCATTCACGTTTGCTTTGTCGGCTGCTTTTTTGCCGAAATCTATTTCCACGGGCACTCCTTTCGGTGCCTGACGCATGAATTTCACATCATTGGCAAACTTGTTGTTCTTGTCAATCACCTTAAAGCCGCCGGAAGTGTTCAGCTCCCCTGTATATGGGCGCGTGATGCTCTGCGGGGTAGGATTGATGATGATGCCGTGGTGGTCCACTTTGTGGCCCGGCACCGGGTTTACTTCTTTTTTCTCTGAGCGCTGCGATCCGAGATCAAAATCATCGGCCCATGCGCTCGAGCCGGAGGCTACAACTGATGCTATAGCCACGGCAAGGATAGATTTGAGGTTGATGGTCATATTAAATCAGGTAATTGTAATTATGATTCTGTTGATTGGTCGTGTTGCGGCTCGTCTTGCCCGGAATTCTTGGGTGCATCGGGCGCATCAGGTTTGTCCGGTGCTTCCGGTTCATCAGGCTTGTCGGGCAGTTTCTCCGTCTTGGGCTCAGGTTCGGGAGGTGCCGCAGCATTCGGGCGTCTCCGTTCCGATTCCTTGGTTTTGCGCTCTGCCACGGTGGAACTTACCGGGTCGGCACTGTTTATAAGGTCTATCATGGCCTGCGGCACGTTGAACACATCTTCGGGGCTCCAAGGACGCAAATCCTCATACCACGCAAATTTGGGCAGAAAATAGCTGTTTTTGCGGGCAAGGTACAGTGGCACTACCTTGGTGGTCGTTTCCGGCCAGAAATGTATGCTGTCCACTGTGTTGTGGTCGTAATAGGAGTCCATGTAGCTGCTCTCGGTCTGCACATACTTGTTGTAAGTGGAGTCATTCTCCATCGGAAACATTATAAGCTGCACATTCCCTTCCACATACAGGCGTCTCAGGGTGGAGTCGTTGAACCACGCCGTCAGGTCCGTGCCGCTCAGCTGATTGTAGCAGTCCTCGGCTATATGCTCTGCCGTGAATCCGAATTGTGGCAGGCGCGCCCAGTCTATTGTCGAGTCGTTGAGGTGCAGATATATCACGTTGCCGAAAATCTGCCGCTCATCGCTCCACACCACCGGATGGCGGTACATATACATTATTGAGTCGCGGTCAGTCATGCTCAGTGAGTCGCATATTCCCTGCATGTCCGAGCGATAGAACCTTACGCGGTGAAACGCATTGGTCACCTTTGTGCTGTCGGGTTCGGTGTAGGCGTTGATGGTGTCGCCGTGCAGATACAGAGTGTCGCCTCGCGAATATTCTTTGGCAAGTGCGCGGATGGTCACAAATGCGCTGTCGACTATCTCGTCGTAAAATCCGTACTCGCCGTGAAGCGACACTTGGCGCACCGAGTCGGTTACTATCACCCCTCCGAACGCTTCGCCAAACCCTTTGGTGCGGTCATAGAACAGTGTGTCGCCGGTCAGGGTGCTTCCCCGCTTTGTCACCACGAGCGACCGCTTGTAGAGGTCGCCCACTCCGGTGTCGGTATTGTAAATGCCCGAGGTTGAGTAGATTACGCCGTCGCTGTTCACAATCTCTGATTTTGATACTATTTTGGCTATATGGGTGGCCGTGTTGTAGTCAAGAGAGTCGGTGTAGATATGCAGTGTGTCGGCATTTTGCAGGCTCCTCAGGTGCACATTGTAGTTGAAATATGCGTCCTTGGTGTTGGGGTGGTATTCTCCTGCCACTGAGGTGAGTTTGTTCTGCTTGTCGGTGAGCACGCCGCCGTTGGTGTAATAGCCCACTTCATTGAGCATATCGTAGTTGAACACATCTGTCTCCAGCTTCACATCCTTGTTTATCAGCCGCACCTTTTTGCCGAAGTCTGCATAAAGTATCGCCAGCTCCGATGCTCCGTCATAGTTCAGCTCATCGGCATACACAAACAGCGTGTCGCCCTGCTCCATGCGCACATTGCCAAATGCGTCAAACGAGTTGCTCTCCTCGTAGAAATACGCACTGTCGCAGTACATGAACATGTCGCCCTTGCGCATCACCACATTGCCGTTGAGCACCTGATACTGTTCCGGTATCTCCTCGGCATCTTCCGCCACAGGTATCTTCTCGTAATGTAGCAGGTCGGCATGTTCCAAAAACACTTTCCCTTCCTGATACCGGTTTGCGGCAGGCACTGTGGGGGCTATTCTCACATGCGGCGCACGCGGCTTGATTTTGCGCTCGGCTGCTATTGACGACACTATCACCGGCAGCGTGAGCAGTATAACGCACATGAGCGCACCGAAACGGCGCCACCATAATCTGGAGTGCGCAAAACCTTGGCTGCTGCGGGGTGAGTTGTGTGTCATGGATATGATAAACAGTGGCTGTAGCCTGTTATTTGGCTGTGGAATCGCCCGATTTCACCCATCCTTGGTGCTGGAAATCGCAATTGCGCCATTCCGGTTCTATGCGCACATAGGTGTTGGCAATTTTCTTTTCCAGCCACTCTTTGAGTATCTTGGTGCGTTGGTCGTCTTCATACATTCCCTTGATGGTCTGATAGTCGTCGCTCATATTGGCCTTGTGGCCGTCGGTGCGCGATGTGAGCTTAACCAGAGCCACCACCTCGCGGTTGAGCTTCGGGTCTGTCATTACAAAAGGCTTGGATATGTCGCCGGGCTGCATTGTGGCCACGGTTTTGGCCACCTCCTGCGGCAGCTCCGACATCTCGAATTTTGTGGTGCCTGACTGAGAGTTCACCATCATGCCTCGGTTGTTGCGGGTGTCTTTGTCCTGGCTGAGATAAGGCACGGCTTCCTCAAATGTGAATTTCTTGTTGTCCACAATGTCGGTGCGCACCGAGTCAAGGCGGTTCACTGCATCCATCAGATCCTTGTCCGACACTTTCGGACGAAGCAGTATATGGCGTGTGTTGATGCGGTCGCCACGCTTCTCAATAAGCTGGATAATATGATATCCGTACTGGCTTTCCACTATTTTCGACACCTTTTTGGGGTCGTTGAGGTTGAATGCCACCGCTGCATACTCCGGATCAAGATGTCCGCGTCCCATAAACCCTATCTCACCGCCGCGCACCGCGCTTCCGTCCTCCGAGTAAAGTATGGCGAGGGTGGAGAATGTGCTTTCTCCACGGTTCACACGGTCGGCATAATCGCGCAGACGGGCTTTTACATCCTCAATCTCCTGACGGGGAATAACCGGGTGAAGGGTAAGTATCTGCACCTCTACTTGGGTGGGCACAAACGGTATGCTGTCAATGGGCAGACGGTCAAAATATTTGCGCACGTCAGCAGGGGTGGCCTTCACGTTTTTGGTAAGCGACTGCTGCACTTGGCGCACGCGGTAATTGTTGCGCACCATATCTGTCATTGTGGCACGCATTTCCGGGAGCGATTTGCGAAAATACTCCTCCATCTTCTCCTTTGACCCCAATTGCGTGATATAGAAATTGATGCGGGCATCCACTTCTGCCATTACCGATGCATCGGGCACCTCCACTGTGTCAAGGTCAGCCTGATGGAGATATAGTTTCTCTATGGCCATCTGCTCGGGTATGATGCAGTAGGGGTCGCCGTTGATGGCCACTTTCTCATACTGCATATTGTTGTACTGCTCCTCGATTTCCGACTTCCAAATGGGAGTGTCGCCAACCACCCAAGCCACCTCTTCGGCCACATTGTTCTGTGCAGCAGCACCAAGTGCCATTATGCCGTAAGCTGCCGCCGCAAATAATGATCTGATATTCACTTGTAATTTATATTAAGTCAATAAGCCCCCAAAATTACTAATTTTCCTCCACTGCACCAAACTTCATCCCCATTTCAACATCTTTTTGCCTGAAAACGAATTTTTTAATAATAAAACACTTGCTTTAATAAAAATTCACTATCTTTACGCAAATTCTTTCGCCGCCTTTAAATCTATTATCGTCCCGATAAAAGCAAAATGATATGAGAAATGTAATATTGACAATATGTTAGGCATCGCTATTGGATGTCAAGCGTATTCAGGTTATGCCGACTTCAATGTCGGTGGTATATATTACAAGATATTGAGTACTGACAATGGCGAAAAAACGTGGCAGTATGTTCCGATTGCATGCTGGATATAGTACTGAATAAAGACCCTTATGTTAACCGCAGTGTGGAAAATCTTGCGCTGTTTTATTCCGGAGATGTGATTGTGCCGCAAACTGTTGAGTACAAGGGTGATGCTTATACGGTTACAACAGTGGATCGTTATGCTTTTACTAATTGCAAGGACCTGAATTCGGTTCAGTTGCCCCAAACTGTCAGCTATATTGATGCTTATGCATCTTATGGCTGTGGTCTCATAAACGTGAATATTCCCGCTTCTGTGAGATACGTCGGTGACAGCGCTTTTAAAAACTCGTTGAATGAGGGCGAAGTTGATTTTTCCAATGTTGAAGTAATCAATAATTGGGGTTTGTGCGGTTTTGAGGGAAAATATTGAAATTTGGTGCCAAACTCAATTATTTGTATTCATACCTTTTGGAAGATGCTCAAGTGTCGGAAATTGTATTTGAGGATAATCCCGATGGCAAACTGAATATTAACACTCATTGCTTCGCATACTCTCAGCTTAAAAAGCTTGTGCTGCCCAATACCGCACTGCGTCTCAGCCTTGAATTTGTGCACGAAAACCCAAGTCTGGAATCCATGGTGTTCAGTTACGGCGATTCAATTTCTTTTGGCGGGGATAGCCAAACGGTATATATGGTGGAATGTTGCTTTGCCCAGAGCCGTAATCTCATCAACAAATGCGCCAATCTGAAAGAAGTGGTGTCGCTTAATCCGTTGCCCCCTGTCATTCATGAGTCCGGTAGAAAAATGGGGCCTTATTTCGTTCACATAACCGATCAACTTGAAACAGCGGTGCTCCGTGTTCCCAAAGGCAGTGAGGAGCTTTATCGTGCTGATGCCGTGTGGGGTGAGTTCAAGAACATTCAGGGCTTTGATCCGGGCTCATTGACGGCATCGGAACTGTTGATGCCGTCAATGAGCCGGAGGCTGCGAAGGCTGTCAAGGTGTGCGCCAATGCCGATGGCATAAAAGTTGCCCTTGATAAAGGCATCGTTAAGGTTTACAACGCGCAGGGGGCGCTCGTAATGCAGGCGCGTCACGACGGTGGCATTTTCACAGCCGATTTGCCCAAAGGCATCTATATCGTTTCGGTACGATAGCTAAAGCATAAAAAATGGGGGACGGCTACAATGTCATCCCCCTCATTTTTATGGTATGCGTTGTGCTATTTTACTTTCTTCAGAACTTTCTGATTGATTTTCACCGGATATTTGCTGCGGAGCTCTTCAAGCCATTTGGTTTCAAGCTCTTTCTGGTAATCCACGCTTACCGCACCGCGCACATCACCGGCATCCTCGGGCTGCTCTATGATTTTGCCGAGCACGGGGCGGAAGGCTGCCCAGCGTCCTACAGGAGCCGGACGGAAGCCGTGAAAAGCCACATAGTCTATCACCGCATTCTCGCCTTTGGCAGCGAGGGCGCGCTCTATCTTCACGTTGTTGCCAAACTCGGTACGGAGCTTGCGCACAAGCGAATCCGGCGCAATATTGTTGGTGGTGACATAGTTGGCGGCCACGCTCGCCAGCGAATCGTTGATTGCTGAAATCACGTATCCTTTGTATTTGGGCGCGTTCCAGAGATATTTGTTGCGGTGCTCCTCAAAATATTTCTGCTGTCCTGCCACATCCTTGTTGGCATAGTCCCACACTTTCTTGGAGCTGATGTCGAAGTAAAGCATCCCGTCGCGGTATTCGTTGAGCAGATAGCGATAGGCCGGTTCGTTCTTTTCCAGCCAGCTGATGGCAGCTTCACGGGTCAGGGCGCGCTTGTGGTTGTTGAGAAGCATGTTGTAAAACTCCATGGCGCTCTCCACATCTCCTGTGCGCGAACGGCTCATTTGCGATCCTATTTCGCCAAGGCCCACTGTCTTGCCGTTGACGGTTACGGCAGGGATGGAGGTGTAGGATGCAAGCTGTGCTCCGGCCTGAGGTGTGAGTTTGCCGTAGCGGGTAATCACTGCGCGCACACTGTCGGCGGCCACAGGATTGATTTTTGCCGGATAGCGTTTGGCAAATTTGGCAAGGCCGCGGGTTTCAAGCATTTCGGCTCTTTCGCCCTGATGCATCATGGACTCCAGGCGGGGACGCAATGTGTCAAGGGGTGCTATGCCGCGTCGGTCCTGACAGAGAATTATATGCCATCCGAAGTCGGTTGTGAACGGTTTGGAAATTTCACCGGGAGTAAGTGCAAAGGCTGCTTTCTCAAATTCCGGCACCATGCGTCCGCTGCCGAACCATCCGAGTTCACCGCCGTTGCGTCCGCTGCCAGGATCTTCCGATTCGCGCTTCGCCGCGTCGGCAAATGTGGTTTTGTTGGCCACAAGAGCCTTGTAGATAGAGTCTATCTGATGTTTCTTCTTGGCCTTGATTTCGTCGTTGGCATTGCGGGTCACTTTGAGTATGTGGCTTGCCTTGACCTCGCCTTGGTCGTTGCGGCGGCCGTTTACGCGTATCAGGTGCCAGCCGTAGCGGGTGCGCAATACGGGGGCTAGCTCTCCGTCAGGGGTGTTGAACACCACTTCTTCAAATGATGCCGGGTAGGTATTGGCCACAACATATCCCAAGTGGCCGCCGTTGACCTTTACGCTCGGGTCAACCGAATATTTCTTGGCCAGTTCATAGAAATCGGCTTTCCCCTCTTTGATAAGGGTGCGCAGGCTGTCAAGACGCGCCTGCTGCTGCTCGGGTGTATGGTCCGCATCCGATAGCGGGAGCATCAGGTGGTCGGTGTCAACATTGTAGTGCATGCGGTCATATACCACACGTATCATGGAGTCAAGAGCCACAGAGTCCTCAAAATATGGCTCCGCAAGCTCCAGACGGTGCTGCTCAAACTCTTTTTTGTATTCGGGCATCGTGTCAAGACGCTCCTCAAGTGCTTGGGCCACGCGCAGCTTGTAATCCACAAACGATTTCACATATTCGTCAATCGACTGTTTCGACTGCTGCTGGATGTTGTTTTTGTTGTAAAGGTATTGAAATTCACTCAGCGGCACATCGTGTCCTGCCACTGTCATCACAACGGGGTCCTTGGCATTGGCCATCAGGCTCACGAGAGTGCCCGTTGCAAGAGCTGCCAGTATTCCGGCAGCAAATTTTTTATGCAACATATCCGGATATTTGATAATGATCTAAAAAAATAATGTACCTAAAGATAACGCACCGGCATGGCGTTTTATTGTCATGTCGGTGCGTAAATGTATTCTCTTTGGTTACTTAGCGGTTGGATGCGCTGTAGTTGGGGGCCTCACGGGTTATGTCCACATCGTGGGGATGGCTCTCGGCCACGCCTGCATTGGTAATGCGGGTGAATTTGGCGCTGTGAAGGCTCTCTATGTCGGGTGCTCCGCAGTAGCCCATACCGGCACGCAATCCGCCGAGCATCTGGTAGGTCACCTCGTAAAGTGCGCCTTTGTACGGCACGCGGGCTGCTATGCCCTCGGGCACAAGTTTCTTCACATCCGATTCGCCGGCCTGGAAATAACGGTCCTTTGACCCTTTCTCCATGGCTTCAAGCGAGCCCATGCCGCGATACGACTTGTACTTACGGCCATTGTAGATTATGGTGTCGCCGGGGCTTTCCTCCACACCGGCAAGCATTCCGCCAAGCATCACGCTGTAGGCTCCGGCTGCAAGGGCTTTGACTATGTCGCCCGAGTAGCGTATGCCGCCGTCGGCTATAAGGGGCACTCCTGTGCCTTTGAGGGCCTTGGCCACATCGTAAACGGCTGTAAGCTGCGGCACGCCCACTCCGGCTATCACGCGGGTGGTGCAGATGGAGCCGGGTCCTATGCCCACTTTCACGCCGTCTGCTCCGGCCTCAACAAGGTATTTGGCAGCTTCGCCGGTGGCGATATTGCCCACAACCACATCTATATGGGGATATTTCTCTTTTACGGCTTTGAGCACACCCACCACGCCTTTACTGTGGCCGTGGGCTGTGTCTATTACTATGGCATCCACGCCGGCTGCCACAAGTGCGTCCACTCGCTCCATGGAGTCCGTTGTCACACCCACACCGGCGGCCACGCGCAGGCGTCCGAGCTTGTCCTTGCATGCGTTGGGCTTGTCTTTGGCTTTGGTTATATCTTTATAGGTGACAAGGCCCACAAGGCGTCCGTCGCTGTCCACTACAGGCAGTTTTTCTATTTTGTGCTCCTGAAGTATCTGGGCGGCCTCTTCCAGATTGGTGCTCTGGTTGGTGGTCACGAGGTTTTCAGATGTCATGACCTCGTCAATAAGGCGCATCGGGTCACGCTCAAAGCGCAGGTCGCGGTTGGTGACTATACCCACAAGCTTGCGGTCGTCATCCACCACGGGAATACCGCCGATATGATACTCCTCCATCATGGCGAGGGCATCGCGCACAGTGCTGCCGCGTTTTATGGTAACGGGGTCATATATCATGCCGTTTTCAGCGCGTTTCACGGCGTGTACCTGACGGGCCTGTTCGGCTATGCTCATGTTTTTGTGAATCACACCTATGCCGCCTTCTCGGGCAATGGCAATGGCCAGCTGTGCCTCTGTAACGGTGTCCATGGCTGCCGACACCAACGGCACGTTAAGCTCAATGTTTCGCGAAAACTTGGTGGTTAATTTCACATCTCGGGGAAGAACCTCGGAGTAGGCGGGGATAAGAAGAACATCATCAAATGTCAGCCCGTCCATTTTTACACGATCTGCAATAAACGACATAAGTGAGCAAATGTTTATGTTGAATTTTATTGCCCACAAAGGTAATGATTTTGCGCGAAATCATCATAATATCATTGCCAAATAATTGTGCGCACAATAAAATATCACGATTTTTCATTACTTTTGTGCTGTTATGCTTTACCTCTATAGAATATATCAGTGTGTGATTATGCTGCCGCTTCTGCTGGTGGCTACAGTGATTACGGCCTTGATTGCCATAATCGGTTCTATGATAGGTGCCGGACGATGGTGCGGTTACTGGCCCGAAGTGGTGTGGGCGAGACTGTGGTGCGTGCTCGCTTTTGTGCGTGTCAGGGTGCGCGGAAAACACAACATTTCTCCCTCCACATCCTATGTGTTTGTGGCCAACCATCAGAGCGCTTATGATATATTCTCTATCTACGGGTACCTCGGACACTCGTTCCGGTGGATGATGAAGCAGGAGCTGCGAAAAATCCCCCTTGTGGGTCTCGCTTGCGAAAAATCCGGCCAGATCTATGTTGACAGGTCGTCGCCTGCAGCCATCCGCCATACCATGGAGCGCGCCGAGAAGCTTCTTCGGGGCGGCATGAGCATTGTGGTGTTTCCCGAAGGCGCACGCACATGGACCGGCGAGATGCGCTCCTTCAAGCGCGGTGCCTTTGCTCTTGCCACGGAATTCAACCTCCCGGTGGTGCCCCTGACCATTGACGGTGCCTTTTCTGTCATGCCGCGCATTGCCCGTTTGCCGCACTGGGGCACAATCACCCTCACCATTCACGAGCCTATCCTGCCGCCGGCCGGGGGCTACGACCTGCAGCTCCTCATGCAGCAGAGCCGCGATGCCATAGCGTCAGCCCTCCCACATTAATTTATTGCCATTAAACCAATCTGTGGCTCAGTTTGTTGTATATGTGATGCGACAAATTGTCAGTCGCCGTGTCAGTTTTTGCTGTTTGGCACGAATTGTGCATGTTGTGTTATTGCGAACTTAATAATATAACCAAATAAAAGTAATCAATTATGAATATCAAACCACTTGCCGACCGTGTGCTCATTGCTCCGTGTCCTGCCGAGGAAGTTACAATGGCCGGTATCATTATTCCGGATTCCGCTAAAGAAAAACCTCTCAAAGGCCGCGTGCTTGCCGCCGGTAATGGCACTAAGGATGAAGAAATGATTGTGAAAACTGACGATACTGTGCTTTACGGCAAATACGCCGGCACTGAAATCGAACTTGACGGCGAGAAATATCTCATCATGCGTCAAAGCGACATTCTGGCTATTATTGAAGACTAATACATTTTGAAATTTACAGCATAACCATGGCTAAAGAAATAAAATTTGAAATCAAGGCTCGCGAAGAGCTTAAAAAAGGCGTTGACGCTTTGGCCGATGCCGTTAAGGTGACTCTTGGTCCTAAGGGTCGCAATGTGATTATTGAAAAGAAATTCGGTGCTCCCCACATCACCAAGGATGGCGTGAGCGTGGCTCGCGAAGTGGAGCTTGAGGACGCTTTCCAGAACATGGGCGCACAGCTCGTCAAGGAAGTGGCTTCAAAAACCGGCGACGATGCCGGCGACGGCACAACAACCGCCACTGTTCTTGCCCAGTCCATCATCAACGTGGGCCTGAAGAATGTGGCTGCCGGTGCTAACCCCATGGACATCAAGCGCGGTATCGACAAGGCTGTAACCGCTGTCGTTGAAAATATCCGCTCTATGGCCGAAGAGGTGGGCGACGATTTCAAGAAAATTGAGGATGTGGCTCGCGTTTCTGCCAACAATGACGAGAATATTGGCCGTCTCATTGCCGAGGCAATGAAGAAAGTGAAGAAAGAAGGCGTCATCACAGTTGATGAGGCCAAAGGCACCGAAACCACCGTTGACATTGTGGAAGGTATGCAGTTTGACCGTGGCTTCATCTCACCCTACTTCATCACCAACTCCGAAAAGATGGAGGCTGTGCTTGATTCTCCCTACCTCCTTCTCTACGACAAGAAAATCTCCAACCTCAAGGACATCCTTCCCATATTGGAAGCCACTGCCCAGAGCGGTCGCCCCTTGCTGATTATCTCTGAGGATGTTGATCAGCAGGCTCTCGCCACTCTCGTGCTCAACTCCCTGCGCGGTTCTTTGAAAATCTGCGCTGTCAAGGCTCCCGGTTTCGGCGACCGCCGCAAAGAGATGCTTGAGGATATCGCCATCCTTACCGGCGGTGTCGTTATCAGCGAGGAAAAGGGCATGAAGCTTGAATCTGCAACTCTTGACTATCTTGGCCGTGCTGACAAAATCACTGTCAACAAGGAAAACACAACCATTGTAAACGGTGCCGGCAGCAAGGAAGCTATTGCCAACCGCGTGGCTCAGATTCGTGCTCAGATCGAGCAGACCACTTCCGATTACGATCGCGAAAAACTTCAGGAGCGTCTTGCAAAGCTCGCCGGCGGCGTAGCTGTGCTTCACATCGGTGCTCCCAGCGAAGTGGAGATGAAAGAAAAGAAGGATCGCGTTGACGATGCCCTCTCTGCCACTCGTGCTGCCATTGCCGAAGGTATTGTTCCCGGCGGCGGCGTTGCCTACATCCGCTGCGTGGAGAAGCTTGATTCTCTCAAGGGCGACAACGATGATGAAACCACCGGTATCCTCATTGTTAAGCGTGCCATCGAGGAACCTCTTCGTCAGATTGTGGCAAATGCCGGTGTTGAAGGTGCCGTTGTGGTGCAGAAAGTCAAGGAAGGTAAAGGCGATTTCGGCTACAACGCCCGCACCGATACCTATGAGAACCTCCTTGCCTCAGGTGTCATCGACCCTGCTAAGGTAACTCGCGTGGCTCTGGAAAATGCCGCTTCTATCGCCGGTATGTTCCTCACCACAGAATGCGTCATCGCCGAGAAGAAGGAAGAAAATCCTGCTCCCGCAATGCCCGCTCCAGGCATGGGTGGCATGGGCGGCATGATGTAAGCTCGTAAGTTTCCTTAATTTAATATATCGGGCCTTGCTTCACATAAGCAGGGCCTTTTTTTGTGCTGTTTTTTGGCTCTTGTTTTGCATAATTGACGCAAAGCCATTATCTTTGCAGCACATTTGCGGCAGTAGCTCAGTTGGTAGAGCATCAGCTTCCCAAGCTGAGGGTCGCGAGTTCGAGCCTCGTTTGCCGCTCTGATATCAAGTCGTTGGGAATGACAAGTTCAGCAAGTCGTTTTCAGCGACTTTTTCTATCACCATAGGGAAATACTTGCGCTCAAGTTCATGGATTTTCTTCTCCACCGAGTCCGGAGTGTCGGTGTCAAGCACTTCGGTTGTGGCCTGAAATAGTATCTCCCCCTTGTCATATTCATTGCTCACCATGTGTACGGTGATTCCCGTAACCCGTTCGCCGGCTTCCACCACAGCCTTGTGCACATGTCTGCCGTACATCCCTTTGCCTCCGAACTTTGGCAGCAGTGAGGGGTGGATGTTGATAATGCGGCCTGCATACCGCTCTGTGAGAAACTCCGGTACCATCAGCAGAAATCCCGCCAGCACTATCAGCTCTGTCTTGTACTCCGCCAGCAAAGGCTCCATAATGTCGGGATTGTTTATCTCCGTGCGTCCGAGCACCATCACCGGCACTCCCAGATTGTCGGCCTTTCCTATCACTCCGGCATCTGCGCGGTTGCACACCACAAGCGCCACCTTTATATCCGTATCATGGACCGGATAGTTGAAGTGGCGTATTATGTTTTCGGCATTGGAGCCGTTGCCCGATGCAAAGATGGCTATGTGGCGTGTCATGAACCCCGGTAATGGTTATTTGTTTATTAGGTCAAGAAGCATCGGCGCAATCTGCGTATTGTCCAGAAACGCTCCGAACATTTCCATCCCGTTTCCGATGGCAAACACTGGCACCGGGTTCCCGGAATGGCCGCCGGTGGTCCACCCGAATCCCTGATTGGTGTTGAGCACGCGATATATCTCCGATGCCAAGGCTGAGTACGATGCATACAGCGTTTTTTCATTCGCCTGTTCCGTATTGCCGCTCATCGCCCGGTCATATAGGGCCTTGAGTTCTGCCTCCTGTTTCTCGCTCACCGGCACATGGCTCCACAGCCCCGTACATTCGGCTGTGAACCGCTTCACATCCTCCCACGACGGAGTGCCGTTTTTGAGAAATTCAGCTCCCTTGCGCGAGAACATGTCCTTGCTCATACGCTGATAGGGGATATATTCGGTGTGCGAGGTGTAGCCTACTGTGCCGTTTCCTATTGACAGGCCGCCGGTTTCATGGTCGGCGGTGACTATGATAACGGTTTCGTCGGGATGCTGGAGATAGAAGTCATACGCTTTGGCAAGTGCTTGGTCAAAATTTACCACCTCCACAGCCACTGTGCCCCCGTCGTTGCCGTGACCCACATGGTCAATGTTGCCGCCTTCCACCATCATGAAAAACTTGTCGGGCGACACCTTGTTCATGTGTTCTATCGCGGTTTCGGTCATGTCGGGAAGCGTCAGCGCACCCGGTATGGAGTCAATGGTGAATCCCACATTGCTGCTGTTGAACGGGTCGGCACTGTGCAGAAACACCCTGCGCGACTTTGATGCCTTTGCATCGTCTATGGTTGTCACCACATCCACTCCCCTTGAGGATATGTATGCCATCAGGTCTGTAGGCTCACTCTTTTTGTCGGTGGCTCCGCGCCATGTTGAGCCGGCCATGAACTCATACCCGCAGTCGGCTGCCTGCCGTCCTATCTCATAATACATTCCTCGGTTGGGCACATGGGCATAGAATGCACCCGGTGTGGCGTCGTCAGGAGCCACGGTGGTCACAAGAGCCACGCCCCACCCGTTGTCATGCAGAATTTTTGCCATTGAGGTCACGGCCACCGAATCGGCGTTTAGGCCAAGCACTCCGTTGTTGGTCTTGTGTCCTGTGGCAAGGGCTGTGCCGGCCGCTGCCGAGTCGGTCACGGTAGATGAGGCCGAGTAGGTTGTGAGTATCCCGGCATAAGGGAAACGCATCATCTGCAGGGCACTGTCGTTGCCAAGGGCTACGCGGTTGTATGTGTGTGCGGCCATTATCTGGCCCATACCCATGCCGTCGCCTATGAAATAGAACACATATTTGGGACCTGCCCACACTGTGGATGCCGCTGCAAGGCACAAAGAGACTATTATGTTACGGATTTTCATGATGGTTGATTATTTCTTGCGAAGTTAGTCATTTGGCGGTTAATATGCAACAACCAAACATTTATCCCCCTTGACATGTTACATTAGTACACTGTCGGAACCACTGATTCGGGCAGTAGTTTTCAACTATACAATTATGAGAAAGACGCTGTGGATTGCCCTGTTTTCGGTTTGCGTGTTGGCTGCCAATGCGCAGACAGGGGTCTATCGCTACAATGTGATGTATTCATTTGGCTTTATTCATAAGGAGGTGGGACACGCTGTCGTGAGCATCGCCACCAATGGCAGCGATTTTACTGGTGTGCTTAATGGCAAGAGCATTAACTGGGGCGGACGCATCTACACTGTGCGCGACACTCTCCGGGCTGTCATGCACTGCACTCCTTACACCCCTCCTGTGGGCATAACCGAAAATGTGCGCTTTCAGATCGGATGGTATGCCAAGCCGTTGGCTGCTGAGCTTAAAAATGAATCGTTTGTGTTCTCCAACCCCGACTATTACCGCAACACTCACGGACAAGGGCGGCTTGATGCGTCCCGCGAAACAATGGAAGCTGTTGAAATTTCAGGCGACATGCTGGCTCTGTTTTACTTTTTCTGGCACATGGATTTCTCGGCTCTGCATCCCGATCAGGTCTGTGAGGTGCCTGTGGTAAGACCCGACGGCAATGTACAGCGGTTGTCGCTCACTTATCTCGGCACCGGCGATTATTCGTCCGATGGTGTCTTTGTTCCCACCTACCGCGTGCGGTTTGACTATTACCTTGACGGCAAGCCCTCTGGCTATCCCGTTACATGCGCCATAGAGCGGTCCTCGCGTGTGCCTGTGGAATTTTCTGCCGCCCTCAAAATCGGCCATTTCAAGATGGTGCGACGGTTTTAGAGTCGGTCCTTGATGTCTGTGCCCGACGGCGACTGGAACATCGTGATTCCAAACTCCCGCGTCAAGGCATACACATGGTCCATGATGTCGCTCTGCACACGCTCAAAATCTTTCCATCCCGTACTGTGGGTAAAGAAATACAGCTGCAGCGGAAGTCCTGTGGCTGTGGGTGCCATCTGGCGCACCATGGTAAGCATCTTGTGGTTCACGCGGTTGTCATGGGTCAGAAAATGTTCCAGCGAGTAGCGCAGCAACTGCACATTGATGCCTGATGCTATCTTTTCCTCCGAAATCCCTTCCAGTCGTCCGTGCTCTTTTAGCTCCGCTATCTCCTGTGGCGATAGAAACCGCACACTGTTCACATCTATAAGTATATTCCGCTCCACGCGCCGTCCTCCAAGGTCACGCATGGCCTGATAGTTGCGAAACGAGTCGCTTATCAATGAATATGGCGGTATGGTGGATATGGAATTGTCCCAGTTGCGCACTTTCACTGTGGTGAGGCTCACATCCTCCACTTCGCCGTCTATACCGTGGGTGCTCGCCACTATCCAGTCGCCCCTGCGCAGCATGTTGTTGGCCGTGAGCTGCACCGATGCCACCAGACCCATTATCGTGTCCTTGAACACCAGCATCAGCACCGCCGCACTTGCGCCTATGGCCGTGAGTATGGCCGTGGGGCTTTTGCCCACAAGTATTGAGGCTCCTACCACCACTCCTACTCCTATCAGCACCAGCTTTATCATCTGAAATACTCCCTTGACCGCATACCGGCGCAGTTTTCCCCGGTGATACAGTGCCGTGTATATGTTGCCTGTCAGCACCACCAGCAGGTGCACTATTGCCCAAAGTATATAGAATGTAGTGAAAATCTTTGCCCAATGCTGTGTCACAGGGCTTTCCACAAACAGGGTGGGCAGCATATGATTTACGGCGATTGCCGGTGCCAACTGTGCAACGGCTCTCATCAGGCGGTATGTTATCAGGTCGTCGTCCCACGTGGTGGGCGTTTTCTCCACCAATATCTCCACAAAATAAAGCACTCCCTTTGCCACATAATATACGCCTATGGCTACAAGGGCTATCACAAGCATAAGCAGTATGTCCATTACCACGTCTCCCGAGGTCATGGACAGGTTCGTCTCAAGGAAGTGGCGTGTCGTAGAGAGTATTTTGGTAATCATGCGGTTCTTGTTTTTTGCGCAAAAATAGTAAAAAATGAGTAAGTTTGCAGAAAATTATATCATTGTTATGAATAACACTAACAATACTCCCGTACTCCTCCTCACCGGATACCTCGGCAGTGGCAAAACCACACTGCTCAACCGGATTCTCACCAATGAACGCGGCATACGCTTTGCAGTGATTGTCAACGATATCGGCGAAGTCAACATTGATGCCTCTCTGATTCAGAAAGGCGGCGTGGTAGGGCAGGACAACAATAGCTCGGGCGACCTTGTGGCCCTCCAGAACGGATGTATATGCTGCACACTCAGAAATGATCTCATCGAGCAGATCAATGAGCTGCTGGCTTCCAGACATTTCGACTACATCGTTATTGAGGCATCCGGTATATGCGAACCCGAACCCATTGCACAAACCATCTGCTCATGGCGCAATTTCGCCCCGGAGTTGAAGCGCAACGGCATTCCCGTGCTCGATTGCATCGTTACAGTGGTCGATGCCTTGCGCATGCAGAGCGAGTTTGCCTGCGGCGATGCCCTCACTGCCGACGGTGTGAGTGAAGACGATATAGAAAATCTCATTATTGAGCAGATTGAGTTCTGCAATATCATCCTTCTCAACAAAATTGATGAGGTCACACCCGAGCAGGCTGTACGCATACGCACCATAATACGTGCCATTCAGCCCGCAGCCAAAATCATTGAGTGCAATTATTGCGATGTGCCGCTCACCGATATTCTTGGCACACATATGTTTGATTTTGAGCGTGTGGCCACCTCAGCCACTTGGGTTCGTAAAATTGAGGAGGCTCCCACCGCCGAGCAGGAAGCTGAGGCCCGCGAGCATCATCACGACCACGACCATCATGAGCATGAGCACCACCACCACGATCACGAGCACCACCATCATCATGACGAGGGCGAGGCCGAGGAATACGGCATACAAACCTTTGTTTATTATCGCCGCAAGCCTTTTGACCTCAACAAGTTTGATTATTTCATAAGCCGTCAATGGCCCAAAAATGTGATTCGTGCCAAAGGGGTGCTGTATTTCAGGCACAATATGGATATGAGTTATCTTTTTGAGCAGGCCGGGGTGCAGAAAAAACTCACCGAGGCCGGTTATTGGTTTGCCACTGCCCCCGAGGACCAGCTCGTGCAGATGATGCGCACTGATCCCGCGCTTGCACGCGATTGGGACCCCGTCTATGGCGACCGTATGATAAAGCTCGTTTTCATCGGACAGCATCTTGACCGTGAGGCTCTCACACGCAGTCTTGACGATTGTCTCGCTTGATTTCCTTTACACACCAATCCCATCATCACATCGGGTTTCCGTTATTTTAACGCTAACCCGATGTGATGTTTTTTGCAACACTATTGCAACAAGCCGCGCACAAATATTCTTTAGAAAACTGTCAAAATTCCGTCAAATAGCGCGCATTTCTAACAAATTGTTGGCAAACTTGTGAATTTTTCTATAAAATAGTTGCAAAGTAAAAATTTTGTTGTTTACTTTGCAGGGTCAATGGATTTGCACCTCCGGCTTTAAGCATCGGGGTGCTTACATTTTTTAGTCAGTGGTAATAGAGTTTCTATACACATATATATTAATCATTAATTATTTTATGCTTATGAAAAAGTTTTACACTTTGGCAATCGCTGCTCTCGTAGCAGTCTCTTCCGTTTCAGCTGCAGGTCTGGATATATGGAGATTTAATGCTGACAACAATCTGTCTTTCAAGAAAATTGAAAAAACATCCATCTCTACTAATATGCCTGAGTCTGATAAGGTACTTAATAGTGCTTCGGCCAAGGATATTGACATTACTGATATTTCAGGACAATATAACTGGCAATATACCAGTATGTTTACAGATGACAATGGTGCCACTATTACAAATAAGATTACTGTAACTAAAGGTGTAGGTAATAATTACACCATTCAATATGGTAGTTTTTCATTTGGTGCTACTTTTAGTATGATTTCTCAGACATTGTCAATCAATGCCAATCAGGTCATTGGTACTCACAGTCAGCTCGGAGATGTATATTTGTATCACAAGCAGGTTGTTAACAATGATTTGACCAATTCTTCGGCTCCTCTTACTGCTACAATCAATGGTGATTCTTTTGAATTTGGTGCGGAAGAGATTATAGCCATAGGTAATGACGCAGTAGGTTATTTTGATCTCGGATATAAAAACGTATTTAATGTTTATACCCCTGTTGAATGGGATAACTATCAGATAATGCCTGAAACCGGTTGGGTTGACTTTGGTACCGCTACATTTGCAGATCCTTTTGTGATTACTGCAACAAGTTATAATCCTGCTGATTACGCTTATGATGTAGCTGTTGAAAAGAATGAAAATGTTGAAGGCCTCTATCGTTTGGTAAATCCTTATGCTGCCAGTCCATTAGCAGCCGCAAATACCGATTCTGAGGCTCAGGGATATATTGCATTCTCAGTTGCTGACCCTGACTTCGTTATGGTCATGCCATGGGTTTATTGCGGATTTACAGTCAAGACAGATGCTCTTTTGCCAACAAATTTAGAGGGCATTAATCATTATCTTAATGACATATCTGTTGAAGAAATCACTTCATATTTTGAACAGAAAGGTCTTACTCCTTCATCATTTGATGCTACAACTGGTAGAGTAACTGTGCTGAATGGCGGTTTTTCTACTACTGATGAACCGACATCGCTTTTTGGTTGGAGTGAAACAGCCGTAATGGAAGGTTATATTCAGTTCAACGACTGGGCAGGCATCAACGGTGTAACCGCTGTTGAAAACGAAAACGCTCCCGTTGAGTACTACAATCTTCAGGGCATGCGTATCAACAATGTTGAGAACAACCCCGGCCTCTACATCCGCAAGCAGGGTGACAAAGCCACCAAGGTTTATGTGAAGTAACACATTTTACCAATTCTCATATTGCGGGCGTTCCCACTGCGGGAGCGCCCGCTTTTGTTCTCTGTCAGTTTTCGCGAACCATGTGCGCATCCGTAGCGTTAGTTATATACTTATTGTCTCTGTACTATGGATAAAGATATTGACTTTCGCTCGCTTGTGCCCGACAATTACCGTCATCAGGGCGCTTTGGATTTTAACGCCGCACAATACACCGCTACCTCACATATCTATGACGACCTCCCCCTCAGTTGGCAGGGTGGTGACTTGGGTATGTTTGCGGTGTCCGACATTGCCAACCGTCTCTTGCGCCGTGGCGCAACCCCCCGCTATTTCGCGGCCGATCTGATAATTGACACTGACACTCCCATATCGGAGCTGCATCGTTTGCGCGATAGCATGCGCGATGCTCTCGTGCAGGCCGAAATGGAGTGTGTCAGCATCCACACCTCGCTTTCCACCCGTGGACCGCGTTACGGTGTGGCTATCTCTTGTTTCGGTCTTGGGCTTCTTCCTCCCGATCTGGATATAGGTGCCGCATGCATTGAGCCGGACGACATAGTGCTGGTAAGCGGCCCTGTAGGTGCCCATGGTGTGGCTGTGGATATAGCCCGTGGGGAGGGGATTGATCCTATGGCCGAGGTTGTTGATCACCCCGTGTCGCTCGGCGACATGGTCCACGCTCTTCTGCGCGACACTCCCGGCATCAGGGCCATGTTGCTCCCCACTCGTGCCGAGGGGTTGATGGATTCGCTCCGTCGCGCCGCCAAAAGGTCTTACATGGCCGTGAATGTGGACCGCACTCTTGTGCCCGTTGACAGTGCCGTTGCCGATTATTGTGCCGCACGCGGCCTTGACCCGCTCGCCATGCCCACAGCCGGAGTGCTTGTGGCTATTGTGCCGCGTTCGCAGACCCGGGCGGCTCTTGACAGCATCAGGCGCAGCGCCTACGGTTCTATGGCCGCTGCCATCGGCACTATTGAGGAACTTCCCGCCGGAGAGGTGATTATTAATTGATTGTCATGAAACCCTCTGTCGGCAAATTCATTGCGGGAAATGCCTGCATCCTCGTTGCCACCATATTCTGGGGCGTGAATGTGTCTTTCACCAAGGCCCTCATTCCGCAATGGATGACCTCTGAAAGCATCTCAGCCGTGAGGCTCGTTGGTGGATGCCTGCTCTTTTGGCTTGCGTCACTATTTGTCAGGAACGCCCGTATTGACCGTGCTGACTGGAAGCTAATCCTGCTTGGCGGCGTTATAGGCTTGTTCGGCTTCATTTATCTGTTTGTCATGTCATTGCGCTATGGCAATCCCATCGACATATCCATCATCATGACCCTTCCGCCCATGTTTGTTTTGCTCATGGGCGTACTGTTTCGTCATGCGCGTCCCTCATGGATCGAGCTGGCGGGTGTGGCGGTGTCGTTTGTCGGAGCTGTGATAGTGATTCTTGACGGCAATTCCGGTAAGGCCGGCAGCGACAATCTTCTTGGCGATGTTTTGGCCGTGGCCTCATGTATATGCTATGCGTTCTATCTTGTGATTCTTGAGCAGCCTACACGCAAGTATCCTCCTGTCACCCTCCTGCGGTGGGTGTTTCTGTTTTCGGCCATTCCCGGGGCTTTCCTCGCCATAGGCTTTGACAAGCTTCCCATTCTCCATGCGTCGGTAGCGGCTCCGTGGCTTGAAATAGGCTTCATACTGCTTTGCCCCACATTCATAGCTTATTTTCTGGTGCAGCCCGCTATCCGGAGCATCGGTTCCGAATTGGTGTCGCTATACCAGTACCTTCTTCCGGTTTTTGCCACTGTGTCTGCTGTCCTCATGGGGCTTGACACTCTCCGTTGGGCACAGGTGGCTGCCATGGCCGTTATAATTGCCGGCATGGTGCTTACCAACATCGGCAAGCGTCACCGGCACTCTTAGTTACTGTGTTTTGTGTTGTATATAAACGATGCAGCGCGACCCCGATAAGAGTCGCGCTGCACTATTTTTATGCTGTGATTACAGATTATTTGCCGGCTTTTTTGTTCTTGCGGCTGTCGGTGAGGTAAGCCACGGGTGCTGCCACAAACATGGTGGCAAGTGTACCGATGATTACACCGAATATCATTGCAAAGGTGAACGAGCGGATTGCGTCACCACCCAGTATGAAGATGCACAGGAGCACAAGCAGGGTTGATGCTGAAGTCATCACTGTACGTCCCAATGTGGAGTTTACTGACAGATTGATGGTGGTGCCGAAATTCTGCTTGGGATACAGACCTACGTTCTCACGCACGCGGTCAAATACCACCACGGTATCGTTGATCTGATAACCGATTACGGTAAGGATAGCTGCGATAAACGACTGGTCTATTTCCATTGCAAACGGGAACACACCCCAGAACAGGGAGTAGAAACCTATGATGGTGAAGGCTGTGAATGCCACGGCTGCAAGTGCGCCGAGTGAGAATGCCACGTTGCGGAAACGTACCAGAATGTACAGGAACATTGCCACGAGCGACAGAAGCACGGCTATGACTGCGTCGGTGCGCATGTCGTTGGCCACTGTAGGTCCTACTTTCTGCGATGACATGATACCGATATTCTCGTTGGTGGTGGAGAAGTCGGCTTTGCTCATTGAGCCGATCTCGTCCTTAAGTCCGGTATAGAGTATGTCGGTGATTTCGTTGTCTATGTTCTCGTCGTCGGAGTCAATCTTGTAGTTGGTTGAGATACGCACCTTGGTATCATCGTCAATGGTGATTACCGATACCTGAGCACCGTTGAACAGCGGAGCAAGTTTGGTCTGCAGTTCATGGGTCTTCACGGGATGGTCAAACTGTACCACGTAGTTGCGGCCTCCGGAGAAGTCGATACCTTGGTTAAGGCCACGCAGGAAGAATGAACCAACGATGAGCACTATCATCACGCCTACCACGGTGAAGCTGATCTTGCGGGCACCAAGGAAGTTGAAGTGGGTGTTGGTGAACATCTTGCGCGAAAGCGAGGTGGTGAAGGTGAGATTCTGGAACGGTTTGCTCTTTTCGCCTGCTATGAACACTAAGCGGGTCAGGAACACTGCGGTGAAGAATGAGCAGATGATACCGATAATCAGGGTAGTGGCGAAGCCCTTGATGGGACCTGTTCCGAACAGAAGCAGGATTACGCCGGTGATGATTGAGGTAAGGTTGGAGTCAAAGATCGCGGAGAAAGCGTTGGCATAACCGTCGGAAATTGCGGTGCGCACATTCTTGCCGGCGCGAAGCTCTTCTTTGGCGCGCTCGAATATAAGCACGTTGGCGTCAACGGCCATACCCAAGGCCAGCACGATACCGGCTATACCCGACAGCGTCAGCACTGCTTGGAATGAGGCCAGAATACCGAAAGTGAAGAAGATGTTGAATACCAGTCCGAGGTTGGCGATAAGGCCGGGGATAACGCCGTAGAATGCGCACATGAATATCATCAGGAGCACAAGCGCGATGATGAACGACATGAAGCCGTCTTCAATTGCCTGCTGGCCGAGTGAAGGTCCGATTACGGTGTCGGAGATAATATCTACTTTAGCTGCCATCTTACCTGATTTGAGCACGTTGGCAAGGTCTTTTGCCTCGTCGGTGGTGAAATCACCGGTAATGGAGCTGCGGCCGCCCTCAATCACAGAGTTGACGCGGGGGGCTGAGTAAACTTGGTCGTCAAGCACAATTGCCACCTGTTTTTCAAGGTTGGCGGCGGTGATGCGTGCCCACTGGCGGGCTGCATCGGGCTTCATATTCATTGACACATAGTTACCGCCCTGCATGTTGTCAAAGTCGGATGTGGCCGATGTAACCACATCGCCGCTCAGAGCTGCTTTGCCGTTGGAGGTCTTGAGTGCTATGAGGGTGTAGAGGTCGATTGTGCGTTTTTTGCCGGTAACGGTATCGGTGAATTCTGCGGTCTGGGGTTTAACCTCCCATGCAAGTTTCAGGTTGCCGGGCAGATAGCGCTTGGCCAGAGGCGATGCCATGATTGAGTCAATGGCGGCGCGGTTGGCGGCGGTGGAGGTGCCCACTACGATAGGATTGTACTGGTTGCCCATCTGGAGGAAATAACCTGACAGACCCATACCGTTGCTGGAGGAGTCGGCGCGGAGGGCTGCGTCAAGCTGTGCCAACGCTCCCTGCCACTCGTTCATGGTCATTGTTTCGTAGAACTCAAGGTTGGCTGAGGATTTCAGCAGCTCGCGTACACGGTCGTGCTCTTTCACGCCCGGAAGCTCAAGCAGTATCTGGCCGTCCTTTTCAAGTTCTTGGATATTGGGGGCTACGACACCAAACTGGTCGATACGGCTGCGAAGCACATTGGTGGATGAGCTTACGCGGTCTTTGACCTCCTGTTTCAATGCGGCTTCCACGGCATCGGCTTTTTCGCCGCGCTTTACTTGGTCCTTGAACACTACCGACAGGTCGCCGGTGGGGTCAAGTGCCTTGTACTGCTGGCAGAAGATGGCAACATAGTCATTGCTCTTGGTGGCTTTAACCACTGAGTCTGTGTTGGCCAATGCTTTTTCAAAATATGGATTGCCCTCGGCATTTGCCATTGAACGCAGTATGTCGGGTACCGAAACCTGTAGGGTTACGTTCATACCGCCTTTAAGGTCAAGACCAAGGCCTACGCCGAGTTTCTGAACTTCATTGTAAGTGTAGCCCAGCCATACTTTCTCTTTTGATATAGAGTCAATGTATGACTTGTAGGCCATGCGATAGGTGTCGGAGTTAGTGCCTTGTGCACCTGCTGCCTGATGGGCATATGCCTCTGCCTTGTCCTCGTAGTGGTTGCCCACAACGGTGAACGAAATGTAGAACAGGCAAATGAGCACCAGGAAGATGGCGATTACACCCGCCACTATACTCCCCAATTTTCCATTGCTTTGCATGTGTTGATAGGTAAAATAATGTTTATATTAATTTATTGATTTCTGACTATGAAATTTCAGCCTGCAAATATAATAAATTATCGTGAATAAAAGCGCTTTGATGGTAGAAAATGTTTACTGGAGCGATTTTATGAACTCTTTCATCTCATCTTCGTGTGATTCTACGCTTTCAAGCAGACGCACTTGTGCCCGGGTGCGCACAAGGTTGTGTTCCGGATATTGTATCTTATAATAGGTGTCGCCGTTGATGTAGTCGGTGAAGAATCGCACTGCCTGCATGTACGGAAACAGCTTGGCGGCATACGGCAGATTCTCTTTCTCCGCTTCCGTAAGGAAGTTGCCCGCTGTTGACAGGTATCCGCGTGTGAAGGCACGGAATATATCCATGTTGAACCCCACGCGGCTCAGGTCCGGATCGTCTTCGGCTCCGGTGTTGGCGGCTGTGCGCAGGAAATCACCGTAATCACTGAACACAAACGATGGCATCACTGTGTCAAGGTCTATCACGCACAGCACTTTGCCTGTGGCTTTGTCAAACAGCATATTGTTCACCTTGGTGTCGCAGTGGCATATGCGTTTGGGCAGCTTCCCTTCGCGATACATACGCTCCGCAAGGGTCATATCCTCGGCGCGGCGCAGCAGGTCTTCGGCTATGGCTTTGGCCTCCGGCTCGTTGGCAAGGCGGTGTACCGGGTCGGCTTCAAGTGCCTCGTGGAGCTGCTGGAGGCGGAACTCCATGTTGTGAAAATTGGGGATGCTTTCTATCAGTGTTTCCGGAATATCTACGAGCATGGCCTGAAAACGCCCGAATTCCGCACCGGCTTCTTTGGAATACTTCTCGTTTACTATGTCAAATGTGTCGGAGTCGTTCACCAGCACCATCACGCGCCAATATTCTCCGTTGGCATCAATGTAATAGCTCAGTTCGGGGTTGTTCTTTAGCGGCAGGAAACGTAGCACATGGCGGTCTATATCTTTCACTCCTTGTTTGAGCAGTTTGCCTCGGATATGGTTGGTGACGGCTAAAATGTTGCGTTGCAGTCCGTCAACATCTGTGAATATGTGATGGTTGATGCGCTGAAGCACATAATCCGGAGTGTCCGTACCTGCTGTCCGCACGCGAAATGTGTCGTTGATAAGGCCCGAGCCAAGGGGGGTGATTTCGGATATTGTGCCTTCCAGATCAAACTGGTTGGCTATATTCAGGAGCTTTTGGTCCATAAGGCATGTATTTAAGGTTTTTTATGTCTGCAAATATAGCAAATTTACTTTGCTGTCCCAAATACTCCCTTGTTTTGTTGTCACTCTTGGCTTTCAGGGGCGGTTTGCACCTCAAATGCTCCCAGCGTGGCCGGATTGGAGCGCGGGGTGCCGTAGAAATCGGTGGCCGGAAGTGCTGTGTCAAGTTCCGGGTCGGATGCGCCTATGGCCGGAGAGCCTTCGCGCAGGCGGTAGTCGAAATAATAGCGGCCGCGGTCGGTGAAGAACAGCGGGTCCTGTCCCCATAATATATTGGTGAAATGCTCGTCATCCTCTCCCTGCGACTGCAGTATGCAGTTTTTCACCCACACGCCGGTGTCGTCAAGGTTTGAGGTGCTCATATCGCCGCCGTTGCCCCACAGTATGCTGTTGGCTATGGTGGCAGAGGTGTAGGGGAGCCCCGATTCATCGTCAGTCACCACATTGCAGTGTTGCAGGGTTACGAGTGGCCCGCTGACGGCTGAAAACAGATAATAGTTGCTCAGCGTGCAGTGCAGCATGTTTATTGTTCCTCCTTGGAAATATGCCACGCCCGCAGCTCCTTCGGCCAGTTCGCACCCGGTTATGTTCACGTTGGAGTGCAGGGTGGTGAGCACTCTTCCACCCGAATTGCGCAGGCGGCAGTTGATAAGCTCAAGTGCCGGGGTGGTACTCGGTGCCACTGAGTCCACAAGCACTCCGTATTCGGTGTTCTTCACCACCGCATACTGCATTTTTGAGGCTTTGGATGTCGGCCCGAAATATACTCCGCCCCACTGTTGCGACATTATTTCATACGGCACATTGGTGGCCACAAGGCCAAATCGGTCGCCGGTCAGTTCTACCGGATTTTCGGGCGTGCCTTTTATGTCAAGTGTGCCGTGTACGGTGAGTTGTGCGCCGGAATGAAAATACAGCTTCATGCCTGCTCCTATGGTGAGTTTGGCTCCTTCGGCCACCACAAGCGAGTCAAAGATTTGGCGCGGCATTCCGTCGCTCCAGTCTGTGTCAGCATCTATGATATGGCCGTGGAGACGGTCCACATCCTGGCCGTCTGCGGTTATCACCACCTCCTGAATCTTGCCGTTGGTCTCAAACTCTATGGTCTCCTCCACGGTCAGGGGCAATGCGGAATTCTGCACCTCAAGACATGCGTCCACAAACACATATATTGAGTCATTGGGGCGGATCTCCACGTTGTTGAACTCCCGTCCGCTTTGGCCGTCCACATTCAGACGAAACATTCCGGTTCCGCCGTTCTTGAATCCCACGCGGCTCATTGACAATATCTTGTCGTGAGGATTGTAAACGCGTATGGAATATGTAGCTGTGCCTTCGGAGGTGAATACTGTGCCCATTTTCAGTGTGTCGGTGGAAAATGTGGGCTGGTCGGACGGCGATGAGCTGATGCCGTCCTCTATGCATGCGGTCATGGCCACACCCATCAGGGCGGCTATGATCGGAATTATTATTTTGTGTATCTGTTTCATTAACTATTTAACGCAAACAGGGGCGCGTTATTGTGATGGCGGCAGGACACATATTAAAATCTGCCGACACGTTTGCCGCCACTCTCATCACAAGGCAGCTTCGCCATGGGGCAAGGATTCGCATACGGATGGGTGTGTTGATTTCTCCGTCAATGTTCAGCGTGGTAACGGGCAGTGAATGGGCCGCCCCCGCGCCGTTGTGTGCCCTTATCTCGATCTTGCCCGAAAAAAGTGATGCGTTTATAGGCAGAGTTACGCTTGTCACTCTTCCGGGCCATTTCGACATGAGGTTGCACTCCCATTCCGCATGACACTCTTTCTGTTGCCCTGTTATGAAGCTGCTCTCGGAGCACCTGAGCCATATCGCGTCAGTGACCGAGCAGATGCTTTCCACGCGCTCCGGCACGAGTATGTTGTGCCATTCTCCACCGTTAAGCACCACCACATTGCCTTGCGTGTCGGTGAAATACAATTCATCATCTCCGCTGTGCCACGCCACCTGTTTCAGCATGCTTGTCTGTGTGTTAGGTATAGGCGTTGACGGTTTCACTGACGAGGCCGTGCACACCACCGGTTGGCCTCCTGCTATTGCCACAACCCCATGCGGGCTGCGGGCCACCGCTTTTGCATCCATCACTCCTCGGGTGTCGATGCAGGCGGCCGACACATTGAGCGTGCGTGTGTTGGCTGCCACGGTGTAGATGCCGTCGGTGGCGAATGCATACACATGGCACCGCGAAAAATCCCACGATGACTGACTTTTGATAGCTGTGGCAAGTGCCTTTATCTCTCCTTGCGAGCACACTCCTCCGCACAAGGCTTTTGTTGGCTCGCTGCTCATGGCCACCAGCACCGAGCCGCGCATCTCCTGTACCGCCCCGGCATAAGCCGTCGCAGCCGGAAGTGAGGTAAGTTCCGATGCTTTAAGTGCAATCGGCTTTAGCCCCGGCGATATGTGGCACGACATTAGTCCGTTTGCCATCGTTGTCAGCTCAAGGTCGGCTTGTGCTATGGCACCTGTGGCCGTGTCCCTGACATAAAGTGTGGCGCTCGTGGCTTCCGGCAATTCTATCATCACTATGGGGCACAATGATGTCGGCCTGTTGTCGTTCCCTGCATATCGGGTCACATAGCTTGATCCGTTTACGCTGATGCGCAGTGCCGCCTGCCACCCTCCTTCGGCGGTGCTCGCTACTTGCGGAAACGGATGTGCGCTTCGGGTTCGCACCGGCGATATGTTGCCCCACACTGTAGTGTCGCCGTTCTGCACCACGCACCCGGCACTGAACGGCTCGCCGCCTGATATTATCTGCCACAGCGGGTCATCCGATTTGCCGGTGCCGCTCTCTGCCGCATCCTTTGCCGCTTGGTCCAGTGCGTCAGTCTCCTCATCTACCGTAGGCGATGCTTGTGGCGTGAGCTGCACCGTAGTGTCTCCGGTTGTCAGGTCTATCCGTCCTATGCGTGTCATCAGGCTGTCGGGAAGCATCGCTATCGCTTGCAGTCTGCGTGTCTGCATCGTGGTGGTTGCGCTCTCTTCAGGTTGCACTCCGGGCATCCACACCGATATTTGCGGCGTATTGCTCGTGATTGCCGAAATACGTGTGCGCGGAAGTCTGTCTGACAAAACCGGATGCAGCTGCGGTGTGGCCTCGATAACGGCCACTGTCGCTCTGCCGCGCAATGCGCTGCTTTCCGGAAGCTCCTGTACATGCACGTTTATGGCAAATGATTTTGCCGCTATATGCAGTGCGGAAGTGGTGAAGCTGCTCCCTCCTCCGCTCAATGTGCCGGTTATGGCTCCGGCGCATTGCCATCCGTCTATACCAACTATATGTATCGGGCTGCGCCATAATTCGTTGCCGCTGCTGTCAAGCAATCGGCATCGTACCCCTGTCGGTTGTATCCATACGCCGCCTGCCAACGCTTCTGCGCTCAATGACGAGTATGTTGCCATAAGCGCGGTTCGCAGTTTTGATAGTGAATTGCTGTCAGGTGAGGCGTATTGTCCCGAAGTGTTCAGTTCAAGGCTCACCGGCGAGGTGGTTTTGGTCATGGTGCCTTTCGGGGCGGCAGTTATCACTACGGGCGACACTGCCGGTCGCTCGCCATTGCTTGATTGCCATATTTCTCCGTTTCTGCTGATTCTTACCGGACCGTCAGGCAACATTATCACCGCTCCCGACGGCGTAGGTACTGCGCATCTCGGTTCTCCCGGCAGTTGCGTCAACCATTCAGGCTCTGATTGGCATGACCCTGCATACAGTTCGGAATTGCCCTCTGCGTCCGCGGCTGAATAAAACAACCATTCATCCGTGCCCGGAAGTTGGAGCAGGGGGGTCAGGGGATAATCGCATAATTTTTCCGGTTGCGGGGCCACACTCAGGGCTTCATCGCCGCATAATTCGGTATGACGCAGGTTGACACATTTGTTGACTGCGCCATTGCGCCTCATTTCGTGTGCCGGCAATTCTGCAACTGTTCGTTTGATAGGCTGTTTTGTCATTTGCTGTTGGATTTTTTGGCGCAAATATATGCTCCGCAAATATGACAGCGAATGACAAAACCACCGGCTCTTATGACCTCATTTCAGGAACTTTGAGCGGACATCCCATGGTGCAGCGTCCGCATTTTATGCAGTCGGGATGCAGAAATCCTTCCTCTTCGTTTCTGCTTTCGTACGGCTTTAGCTGCATGGGGCACACTGCCGAGCAGAGCTTGCATTTGGTGGTGCATCTTTCACCCACCATTATGCGGCGGTAGTTGGCGGGGAGCTTGCCGCTGCGCGGTGTGACCCATGACGACAGCGTTCCCATCGGGCAGAATGAGCACCATGTGCGCGGTGCATAAATAAATGAAAGCGTGACACCTACTATCGTGGTTATCAGTATGATGGTCCAAAACACACGCCCCATGGCATCCCAGTCGCCCCACGCACGGTACATCTGTATGCCGAACATGGTGAAAATGAACATCACCATAAATATGCGGAATCCTTTGGTGCGCACAAATGCCGGAATAGGTTTGTGCGGCGAGTATTTCGCCAACAGCCGGTCATAGAAATTTCCGCGTGGGCATGCATTTCCGCACCACCATCTCCCTTTGCGCACGGCAAAAGCCACCGGGGCTATCATGCAGATGACTGCAAGAAAACCGATTACAGGATAGAAGAAACCCACAATGAGATACACTATCAGTATCCAGTACAGGGATAATCCTTTTTTGGGTAGAGAACGGAAAAATTGTTTTTGTGCCATGTCCTTTGTGATTCATTGTTTTGCGCAACAAAGTTACACCATTACCCACATTGACACAAACTATAAAACCGATTGGCTTATCGGTTTTATCAATCACAGCGTAATCGGAAATTTCTTGAGCCTGTTATTGATCATTGCCCGGGGAATAACGGTTTTTATCGCGTCTGCAAGTATGTTGAGCAGACGCTCACGCACAAAATTGCGGTGTACCACAAATGCTATCTCGCGGGTTGGCTCGGGATTGGTGAGTGCGCGCACGTTGGCCTGCTGACTGCTGCTCAGAAGGGGCACATGAAGTTCCGGTATGATGGCGTACCCTCCGTTTTCGTCAACAATTTTTATCAGTGTCTCCACACTGCCCGCTTCATAAATGGCCTGTCGCCCGGCTCTGCGGTTGCAGAAAGGAAACACTCCCCGATTCGGGCAATACCCTTCGCGGAGCACCCACACGCTCTCCACCGGGAGCGTGTCGGTCTGTAAGTAAATCCCCTCGTAAATAGGTTCGTCAGGCGACACGTATGCCATCAGGCGTTCATGATAAACCGGTATTTCCAGCAATTCACTGTTGTCAAGGGGCGTAGCCAAAAGCGCGATGTCAAGCTCTCCGCGTTCCAACTGTGAAACGAGGGCCGACACACGCGCCTCCTCCACGTGGAGCTCTATATCCGGATGATTCTCCGACAGGTATTTGAACATTTTCGGCAATAGATACGGAGCCACAGTTGAAGTAACGCCGAGCGACACTTTACCCACCGATTCTCCTTTTCTGGTGGCCACAAGCTCTCTGACCTGCGCAGCGTTGAACAGCAGCAGCTTTGCGCGGCTGATGATCTCTTCACCCACCGCAGTCGGCCTCACGGGATGGCTGTTGCGGTCAAATATGGTTACATCAAGTTCTGCCTCCAGTTTTTGAACCAGTGAGGACAAGGTTGACTGTGTTATGCCGCACGATTCCGCGGCTTTTGCAAAATGGCGGTATTTGTCAACTGCCACAATATATTCCATTTGTTGAAGTGTCATATGACTCGGATTGTATCTGCCGTTGATTTACAATATATATGTGATCACTTCTTGCGCCTCAGGTCGTTTCTCATCTTGATGACGAAGATTATGGCGCTCGCCACTGTCGTGATGGTGTTGGTGACCACAAGAGGCACATTGCCGAGAAGCGCCCCTTGTATCACAAAAAATATGCTTCCGAACCCCAAAAGCAGAAAAGTTGGCATCGCTATTCCGTCGGTGTCGCGGGTACGTATTGTGTACCATGCCTGCGGCAGATACCCGCACACCATGCAAATGGCTGCTGCGTATCCTATTATAGTGGTTATTGTCTCGGTCATTTTATCTTGAATTTCGGTGATGAAAAAAGGGTTGCCTTCCGACAACCCTTAAAATATACTTAAAATGGTTTGGCTTTATTTCTCGCGCATATACACATTGATGGGGGTGCCGGTGAAGTCCCAGTTGTCGCGTATCTTGTTTTCAAGATAGCGACGGTACGGTTCTTTAACCCATTGGGGCAGATTGCAGAAGAAAATAAATGTGGGTATCTGCGCACCTTTTAGCATTGTGACATACTTGATTTTCACGAATTTGCCCTTGTTGGCGGGTGGGGGATAGGCTGCTATTGCATCAAGCATCACCGTGTTGAGCTGTGATGTCGGCACAGTGCGCTTGCGGTTCTTATACACCTCCACGGCTGTTTCAAGCACCTTGAAGATGCGCTGTTTGGTGAGCGCGGAGCCGAATATGATGGGAAAATCGGTGAACGGGGCAAAACGCTCGCGTATGGCAGCCTCAAAATGTCTTATGGCATCCTGCGACTTGTTCTCTACGATATCCCACTTGTTCACGCACACCACAAGTCCTTTTTTGTTGCGCTGGATAAGTGAGAAGATGCTCACATCCTGTGCCTCGATGCCTCGTGTGGCGTCAATCATCAGTATGCATACATCCGATGCTTCAATAGCGCGTATGGAGCGTATTACTGAATAGTATTCAATATCTTCGTTGACTTTGGCTTTCTTGCGGATACCGGCGGTGTCCACCAGATAAAAATCAAAACCGAACTTATTGTAGCGGGTGTAGATACTGTCGCGGGTGGTGCCTGCTATATCGGTCACTATGTGGCGGTCTTCTCCTATAAAAGCGTTTATAAGTGATGATTTGCCTGCATTTGGGCGACCGACTATGGCAAACTTGGGTATCTCATCCAGCTGTTCTTGGGCATTGGGGTCTTCTTCGGGTAGTTTCTTTACCACTTCATCAAGCAGATCGCCGGTGCCGAACCCGTTGACTGCTGACACGGGATACGGGTCTCCGAGGCCAAGTGAGTAGAACTCCGGCACATTGTACAGCCAGTCATTTGAATCTACCTTGTTGGCCACCAGTATCACGGGTTTCTTTGATTTGCGCAGTATCTCTGCCACATGGTCATCAAGATCGGTCACACCGTTCATGGCATCAACCACAAACAGTATCTCGTCGGCCTGCTCTATGGCCAGATGCACCTGCTTGTTGATTTCTCCCTCAAAAATATCATCGGAATTAACCACCCATCCGCCGGTGTCAACTATGGAAAAATCCTTGCCGTTCCAATCCACGCGGCCATACTGACGGTCACGGGTTGTGCCTGCGGTTTCATACACAATTGCAGTGCGCGATTGTGTAAGGCGGTTAAAAAGTGTGGACTTTCCCACATTCGGACGGCCCACTATGGCTACCAGTTGTGACATAAGCGTTTGTTACGTTAATTTTAACTACAAAGTTAACACTTTTATTCTATGTAGCCAAACGAGCGCAGTTTGTTTTCACGGTTGCGCCAGTTAGGTTCAACTTTCACAAACAGCTCCAGATATACCTTTTTGCCAAAGAATGTTTCAATGTCTTTGCGGGCGGCCGTCCCCACTTTTTTCAGCATTGATCCGCCTTTGCCTATCAGTATTCCTTTTTGGCTGTCGCGCTCCACATATATCACTGCCATGATATGGATGGCGCCATCTTTTTCGTCAAATTTTTCCACTATCACTTCTGTGGAGTAGGGCACTTCCTTGTCATAGTTGAGCAGGATTTTCTCGCGGATTATCTCCGTCACAAAAAATCTTGCAGGCTTGTCGGTAAGTGCGTCTTTGCCAAAGAATGGCGGTGACACGGGCAGAAGCTCCACGATGCGCTGCATCAGATTCGACACGTTGAAATGTTCTGTGGCCGAGGTGGGAAATATCTCGGCGTTGGGCAGCAGTGCCTGCCAGCGCGACACTATGTCATTGAGCTGTGCCTGATCTTTGAGCAGGTCTATCTTGTTGATGACGAGCAATACAGGCACCTTTTCTTTGGCTACTTTGGCCAGATAATCCGCATTCTTTTCGGGGTCTTCCACCACATCCGTCACATACACAAGCACATCGGCATCTGTCAGCGCGCCTTCACTGAAATCAAGCATGCTTTGCTGCAGTTTGTACTTGGGCTTGAGCACTCCGGGAGTGTCGCTGAATACTATCTGGTACTCGGGGGTGTTGACTATCCCCATTATTCTGTGACGCGTGGTCTGTGCCTTGGAGGTGATTATTGATATCCGTTCTCCAACGAGATCATTCATGAGGGTGGATTTCCCTACATTGGGATTTCCCACAATGTTCACAAATCCCGCTTTGTGAGTTTCGTTCATATATACTTTCTGTTTTGGTTACTTATAATAAAACAATAATAGCATCCGAAAAGATGCTATTATTGCAATATTTTTGTTTGGCGCGTATGCTATACGGGATTAGATGTCCCAGATCACATACATCGCACCCCATGTGAAACCGGCACCGAAAGCGGTGAGTATCAGCTTGTCGCCTTTCTTGATGCGGTTTTTGTATTCGTCTATGCACAAGGGTATGGACGCTGCCGAGGTGTTGCCGTAATGCTCGATGTTCACAAGCACTTTTTCAGGAGCTATCCCTGCACGGGATGAAACTGCCTCAATGATGCGCAGATTGGCCTGATGAGGTACGAGCCAGTCCACATCTTCCATGGTGAGGTTGTTGCGTTTGGCCACATCAAGCGATGAGGTAAGCATGTCGGTAACGGCATGTTTGTACACGAATCTGCCGTCTTGGAACACATAGTGCTCGTCGGCATCAACGGTGGCATGGGTGGCGGGGTGTACTGAACCGCCTGCTTTCATGAGCAGATGGTCGCGGCCAACGCCGTCCACATGGAACACTGCGTCCATAATGCCTACTGCCTTTTCTGTCGGTTCTACAAGCATGGCACCGGCTGCATCGCCAAACAGCGGGCAGGTGGTGCGGTCCTTATAGTTGACCATTGAGGACATCATTTCGGCTGCTACTACCACAACTTTCTTGCGAAGACCTGATTTGATGTAGGCTGCGGCATCTTCAAGTGCCACGATAAATCCGGCACAAGCTGCCTGTATGTCATATGCGTAGCAGTTGGTAAGGCCACACTGATAGGCGATTACCGATCCGGTGGAGGGGAAGCGGTAGTCCGGATTGGAGGTGGCGCAAATAAGCAGGTCCACTTCTTCGGGCTTGGTGCCGGTCTCGGCAAGAAGCTTGTTCACAGCCTGAATGCCCATATATGATGACCCGGCTTCGGGTTTCTTCAATATGCGGCGTTCCTTGATTCCTACACGGGTGGTGATCCACTCATCGTTGGTGTCCACCATTTTTGACAGCATGTCGTTGTCAAGTATGTCGTCAGGCACATACGAGGATACGCCCGATATTCTTGCGTAAAGCATAGTCATTTGATAATATGTGAAAGCGCTTCGCAGCCCGTAGGCGCAAAGCGCAGTAATAGGTGAGTGGCTTAAACCACTGCTGTTTTCTCAATGGCGATTTTGCCACGGTAGTAACCGCATTCTCCGCACACTGTGTGATACACGTGCCATGCGCCGCAGTTGGGGCAAAGTGCCAAAGTGGGAGCTACTGCTTTGTCGTGTGTTCTACGCTTGGCAGTGCGAGTCTTTGATTGTTTTCGTTTAGGATGTGCCATGATGACTTATTTTTATTTGTTTGTTTTTTATATTTTTTCCAAGGTCGGTGCCTTGTGTGTTTGTCGTTTAGCTTTCTGCCGGGGCTTCATCTGATGTGGCATCGCTGCCAAGTCCTTTCAGTGCTTCCCAGCGCGGGTCCGTGGTTTGCTGTTCGGCATCGATATTGTCTATCTCGTCTATCAGCTCGTCCTCAAGGTCGGCATCCATATCGTCCGGCCTGTGGGCACGGTGCTTTTTGAGCATGGCGGTCATCTGCCTGTTGCATTTGCCCAGCGGATGCACATGCTTTATGGGTATCTGAAGGGCTATGGTGTCGTAGAGCATATATGCCACGTTGAGGTAGTTGTCGCTCTCCGGTATTATCAGCAGGTCATCACTGTCATCATTGTAGTCCTCGCCGTATTTCACTGTGAAGTGATATGTGGTGTCTATGGGCCATTCAAGATTGTCAAGACAGCGATCGCAAATCAGTGTGAGCACACCTTCTATATCAAAGGTGAGGTCATATATGTCGTCCTTGTGTACAACGGTGAGCTTCACATCCACATCCGCATCGTGGATGTCTGCGCTCTCCATGTTCATAAAGAACTGCTTACCGAGCCGATACTCAAAGGTTTGAGTGCCGACCGGCATGCTCTTCAATGCCAATTTATATTCTGTAAACTTTCCCACAATGCAATTGCGTGTTGAAAAAACTTTGCAAAGTTATGTATTTCTTTCCATATTATCAACTTTCCGCCTAAAAAATCTTTTTCAGGCGGAAAGCATAATCCGGCGCATCAGTCGCCGTTGTGTCGTATGTGGCTATTATTTTATAGGTGTAAGAAATTCCTCGGGGCTGATGCGGGTAAACCATATGCGGTAGCCTCCGCTCTGCCGTTCGCCGCAATTGCCTATTGCCTCCTCCGTAAGTATTCCTATTGAGCCGTCAGGAAGTTCTGCCATTGACGAGTACGCTCCCGGTGCACGGCTCACAAGGTGCGTCGGTGTCCATGTCCCTCCGTTGTCATCGCTCCGGTATATCGTTATGTCCTCACGGAACTTGCCCGGTGCCGGCAGAGAGTGCAGCAGCAAGTCCTTCCCGCCGTGGGTGTAGCGTATTATGGAGCCGTTGCAGGCCGCTGCGTGCAGTGATTTGCCCGGTTGCGGTTCGCTCCATGTGGTGCCCTTGTCGGTTGAGGTGGCGAAAATGCGCTTGCCGTTGTAGCGGCCTCCGCCCCAGCGGTTGCGGATTGACATTAGCAGGGTGCCGTCGGCCAGCTCCACGATCTTTGATTCGTCGCCGTCAAGGGTTGCCGGATTCTTGCTCACATGCCATGTATGCCCTCGGTCATCGCTGTATATTGCATATACCGGAAAACATTCCACGCCGGCCTGACGGGTGATGAGTGCAAAGATGATGCGGCCGTTTTTCAGCTGTAGGGCGCGTCCCGATGTGGCGAATGCGCTGTTGCATTTGATGGGCTGTTTGCCAAGGGAGTCGGTTGTGAGTATCTGCGGATTGATGTCCACGGCTTTTTCCCATGTCAGTCCGTTGTCTTTGGAGCGCGACACGCTTATGTGTCCCGGAGTGGTCTGCCACAGACCGTTTCCGTGAGTTGAAATCACTATTATTTCGCCTGTCTTTTTGTCCACCACTACTGCAGGGTCGCCGTACCCTCCTATGCTGTCATGCTCGGCAATAAGGATATGTGGACCCCATGTCAGCCCCCCATCGGTGGAGCGTCGTGCCACAACATCTATTTTGCCTGGCAGGTCATTGATGTTGTCGATGCGTTTGTCTGCCACGGCGAGCAGTGCACCGTCTTTAGTTACCACGAGAGCCGGTATGCGGTACTGGTTTGAGCCTTCGTCTCCCGGATTGTACACCAGTGAACGTGTCTCCTTGGTGTCAGGGGTTATGTATTGGGCTGTGGTGATTTGGGCAGGGAGGGCTGTTGCGGCCAATAGTGCGGCCAAAGCCAGAAACGGGCGTATTGTCATGGTTAAGGTATAAATATGGTGAGATTTCTGCAAAGTTAACAAAAAGTTATTGATTCATGCAACAATATGAAAAAATCACCGGGGGCGCTCCTGATGGTGCACCCCCGGTGGGTATTGTCAATGCCTTGATGTGGTATTACTCGGCGTTGTTGTTATTGTTGTTGTGGTCACGGCGAGGACGGTCTCCGTTGTCGCGGCGCGGGCGGTCGCCATCACGACGCGGTCCGCGGGGACGGTCACCATTGTCACGGCGGGGACGGTCGCCACGCGGTGCGCGTTCACGCTCTACATAACCTTCCGGTTTGGGAAGGAGTGCGCGCATTGACAAACGGTATTTGCCGGTCTTCTTGTCTATTTCTATGAGTTTCACTTCCACTTCATCGCCTTCTTTCAGACCTGAAGCTTCCATGTTGTCAAGACGATCCCATGAAATCTCGCTTATGTGGAGCAGACCGTCTCGGTTGGGCATGAACTCTACAAATGCGCCGAAGTCAAGTATGGAGCGCACCTTGCCTTTGTACACCTTTCCTTCTTCGGGAAGTTCCACAATGGCGTTGATCATCTCCAGTGCCTTGTCTATGGCGGCCTTGTTGGCGGCTGCCACCTCTATATAACCGCCGTCCTCTATCTCGTCGATAGACACGGTAGCTCCGCTGGCTTCTTGGATGCCTTGGATCACTTTTCCGCCCGGGCCTATCACTGCACCTATCAGCTCTTTCGGTATGAGCATGGTCACGATGCGGGGCACATGAGGTTTGAAGTCTTCGCGGGGTGCGGGTATTGTCTCGTTGATGATGTTGAGGATATGGAGGCGTCCTTCGCGGGCCTGATTGAGGGCGCGCTCAAGAATCTCGTAGCTCAGTCCGTCACATTTTATATCCATCTGGGTTGCTGTGATACCGTCTTTGGTACCTGTAACCTTGAAGTCCATGTCGCCGAGGTGGTCCTCATCGCCAAGTATATCGGAAAGTATGGCGTACTTGGAGTTGTCGCTGATAAGACCCATAGCTATACCGCTCACGGGTTTCTTCATTTTCACACCGGCGTCAAGCAATGCGAGGGTTCCTGCACATACTGTGGCCATTGAAGATGAACCGTTGCTCTCGAGTATGTCGCTCACAACGCGGCACACATAGGGGAAATCATCAGGCAGCATGCGCTTCAGGGCGCGGTGTGCCAGATTGCCGTGGCCTATTTCGCGACGGCCTACGCCACGCACGGGTTTGGCCTCGCCGGTAGAGAACGGAGGGAAGTTGTAATGAAGCAGGAAGCGTTCGCGACCTTGGTTGATTACATCGTCCACTATCTTTTCGTCAAGTTTGGTGCCGAGGGTCACTGTGGCAAGCGATTGGGTTTCGCCACGGGTGAACACTGCCGATCCGTGAGGTCCCGGAATATAGTCCACTTCTGCCCATATAGGACGGATTTCGGTGGTCTTGCGGCCGTCCAGACGGATGCCTTCATCCAGTACGCAGCGGCGCATGGCCTCTTTCTCCACATCGTGGTAGTAACGCTTTACAAGCGGGGTCTTCTCCTCGCGCTCTTCTTCGGGAATAGAGTCGATGTATTCCTGACAGATGGCCTCAAAGCTGTCGTTGCGCCATTGCTTGTCGGCACAACCCTTTTTGGCTATTGCATAAGCTTTGTCATAGCACTTGTCGTGTACATCCTGACGCAGTGCCTCGTCGTTTACCTCGTGGCAATACTCGCGTTTTACGGTCTTGCCTGCTTCTTCGGCAAATTCCATCTGTGCCTTGCACTGTACCTTGATGGCTTCGTGGGCGGCTTTGAGGGCATTGAGAAGATCGTTTTCTGATACCTCGTCCATCTCGCCTTCCACCATCATAATGTTGTCGTAGGTGGCACCTACCATCAGCTCCATGTCAGCGTCCTTGAGCTGGTCAAATGTGGGGTTGATGACAAATTCACCGTTCACGCGGGCCACACGCACTTCCGAAATAGGCCCGTTGAAAGGAATGTCGCTGACCGACAGGGCTGCCGATGCTGCAAGTCCTGCAAGTGCATCGGGTATATCCTCTCCGTCGGTGGAGTATAAGGTTATGTTGACAAAAGTGTCAGCATGATAATTGTCGGGGAACAGCGGACGCAGCACACGGTCAACAAGACGCGCTGTGAGAATTTCATAATCCGAGGCACGGCCTTCGCGTTTCAGAAATCCGCCCGGAAAACGTCCGAATGATGAGAATTTTTCTTTGTATTCAACTTGAAGGGGCATGAAATCTACTCCTTCGCCAGCCTCTTTGGCTGAAACCACTGTTGCAAGGAGCATTGTGTTGCCCATGCGCAGCTCTACCGCTCCATCGGCCTGCTTGGCAAGTTTGCCCGTTTCCAGCGTGATGGTGCGACCATCAGGCAGTTCGATGGTTTTTTTGATTGGATTTAACATGTTATGTTTGATTATTCTGTAAAATGTCTTATGCTTGTTGTAAAAAGCGCACAAAGTTAGCAATTTATCTGCACAATCGCAATTTTAGGCCTTAACTTATTTAAAATACACCCTCTTATCTTATTTTTGTGGCATATTAATGTCGTTTATGGCTCCGGATTGTTTGTGCAAACATCTGCTGTCGGCCAAGAAACTAATTTTACAGTTGGAGTGTTATCAGTATATAAATGCTGATGGATTGTATTGCTAACCGTTAATTTATTAATTTTTGAGAGATGTTAGGGTTAAAGAAAAAGCCTCCGTTTCGTATCGGATTGGCTCTCAGCGGTGGCGGCGCTCGCGGATTCGCGCATGCCGGTGCTCTGAAGGCTCTTTTGGAAGTGGGTTTGAAGCCCGATATTGTGGCCGGTGTAAGTGCCGGTTCCGTTGCTGCCGTGCTTTACACTTCCGGCATGGCTCCTGAAGACATTGTGGAGCTGTTCAAAGAGCAGTCGTTTACCAAATTGTGTGAGCTGACTACTCCCACTTCAGGACTTATGCGCATGGAGGGATTCTGCCAGCTTCTACGCGACAATATACCGTACAAAAATCTTGAGGATTTGCCCATACCCACCATCGTCGGTGCCACTGATTTTGACCGTGGCAAGCCCGTGGCTTTTTCTCGCGGCGACATAGTCACGGCCGTGAGTGCTTCGTGCAGCATGCCCATTGTGTTTAAACCGGTGGAAATTGACGGCACGCGCTATGTGGATGGCGGTGTTCTGCACAATCTCCCGGCTTGGACCATCCGCAAGCTGTGTCGGGTGCTCATAGGCATCAATTGCTCACCTCTGACTTCCGGTCCTATCAGTAAAAACAATCTTCTCGGAGTCGCTTTACGCTCTTATGAGCTTATGGCTAAAACCAATTGTGCCAACGATTTGATGATGTGTGATATCGCCGTACACACTGATGCCATTGCACGTTATCAGGTATTCAATCTCAAGGATATTGACAGGGTCTTTCGCTGCGGTTATGTTGAAACAATGCGCACCCTTACTTCTCTCGGTTTCCGTCCCCGGAAACGCACACTGTCACTCCTCTGAATATTTTTTCGTACTTTTGCGGCATAAATACCTTCTCTAACTATTTTATGCCATGCACACTGAGCAAAAAACTGTTATTTATCAGCTTCTGCCGCGTCTTTATACCAACCGCATAACCGATCCTGTGCCAAACGGCACCATACAACAGAACGGTTCCGGTAAACTCAACTACATCACCCCCTCGGTACTTAAGTCCATAAAGGAGCTCGGCGCCACGCATGTGTGGCTCACCGGTGTCATAGAGCATGCCCAATGTACTGACTATTCTGCCTACGGCATACTCCCCGACAACAAGCACATAGTAAAGGGAAATGCCGGCTCTCCATATGCCATTAAGGATTATTACGACATTGATCCCGATTTGGCTGAAAGCGTCCCCGACCGTATGAAAGAATTTGAGGCTGTGCTCAAACGCATCCACGACCAGGACCTCAAATTGGTAATGGACTTTGTGCCAAATCATGTAGCCCGGTGCTATCACAGCGATGTCGCCCCCGAAGGTGTGCGTGACCTTGGGGCTGATGACGATTGCACTTACGGCTTCAAACCGTCCAACAATTTTATCTACATCACCAATCAGCAGTTTGCCCCGTCCATTGACCTCGGCACCGGCCCCGACCGTTACGTGGAATTCCCCGCCAAAGCTTCCGGCAACGACTGCTTCACGGCTTTCCCCGGTGTAAACGACTGGTACGAGACTGTCAAACTCAATTATGGCATAGACCCCTGGGATCATTCACAGCATTTTTACCCAATTCCCGACACATGGCACAAAATGCTTCATATCCTCAAATTTTGGGCTGACAAGGGTGTGGATGCATTCCGGTGCGACATGGCCCACATGGTGCCGCTTGAATTCTGGCATTGGGCAATAGCGGCCGTAAAGGCACAGCATCCCGATGTGAAGTTCATAGCCGAGATATACGATGTCAATCTTTACCGTCCTTTTATACAGTACGGTGGATTCGATTATCTTTACGACAAAGTCAATCTTTACGATACTCTCCGTGGCATAGTGGCGGGACAGGTATCCGCTGCACAGATCACCTCTTGTTGGCAGCGCGTGGATGGAATCGCCCCACACATGCTCAATTTCCTTGAAAACCACGACGAGCAGCGCATCGCTTCTCCTGAATTCGCCGGAGATGCTGCCAAGGCCATTCCGGCCATGGTGGTGAGTGCCATGATGAGCACCGGTGCTGTCATGATTTATGGCGGACAGGAGTTGGGCGACGCCGCCGCAGGTGCAACAGGCTTTTCCGGCGATGATGGCCGTACCACAATATTTGATTACTGGAATATCCCCACCATACAGCGTTGGCTCGGACCTTCGGGCCGTCCCTCGCTGGCCCGTCTCACCCCCCGCGAGCGTGCGCTTCGCCGTCAGTATCGCGACATTCTTGACCTCTGCTGCAAGGAGCCGGCAGTCGCCGTTGGCAGGTTCTATGATCTGATGTATGTCAATTTCCATACTCCCGGATTCAATCCCCATACTCACTATGCTTTCCTGCGTCATCACGGCAATGACACAATTCTTGTTGTAGTTAATTTCAGTGGCGAACAATGCCATCCGTCAGTTGTCATACCGGCTCATGCCTTTGATTTCCTCGGCATTAAGCAGGGAGATGTCGAGGCCACTGACCTTCTTTCCGGCACAACTGCCACTCTGTCGGTTGCTCCCGACACCCCGATTCGGCTTGATTTGCCCCCTTATGGAGCTGTGGCCTACAAAATGCAGCTATGAATAAAAAATACTGCATCACACGTATGCTCCCAAACAAAAAAATAGTAACTTTGCACCATAATTAACCCACTTACAGAAGTAGTTCACTGTTATGCAATCATCAATTCATCCCATCAAGGTTTTCGCCGGCACTAAGTCGCGCTATATGGGCGAAGAAATTTGTAAACATCTCGGCATTGAGCTTGGCAAAATGAATGTGCAGCATTTTGCCGATGGCGAATTTGAAGTGTCGTTCGAGGAAACCGTTCGCGGCTGCGAGGTATATCTTGTGCAGTCCACATTCCCCAATTCCGATAACCTTATGGAGCTGCTGCTCATGATTGATGCCGCCAAGCGTGCTTCGGCCTATTCCGTTGCCGCTGTCATTCCTTATTTCGGTTGGGCGCGTCAGGACCGCAAGGACAAACCGCGTGTGTCTATCGCCGCAAAGCTTGTAGCTGATATGCTCACTGCTGCCGGTGTTAACCGCGTTATCACCATGGACCTCCATGCCGACCAGATTCAGGGATTCTTTGATGTTCCCGTTGATCACCTCTACGCTTCTTCAGTGTTCATCCCTTACATCAAGAGCCTCAATCTTGACAATATGTGCATTGCCACTCCTGATGTGGGCGGTGCTAAACGCGCCAACAGCTATGCCAAATACCTCAATGTACCTTTGGTACTTTGCCACAAGCAGCGCGCCAAAGCCAATGTCGTTGAGTCTATGACCGTGATTGGCGATGTTAAGGACAAGAATGTCATCCTTATTGACGATATGGTTGACACCGCCGGCACCATCACCAAGGCCGCTGACCTTATGATGGCCGAAGGAGCCAAAAGTGTTCGTGCTCTTGCCTCTCATGCCATAATGAGCGATCCCGCCACCGAGCGTGTTGATGCTTCCGGCATGACCGAAATCATTTTCACCAACAGTATTCCTTTCAAAAAGGACTGCAAGAAAGCTACTGTGCTTTCGGTGGCCGGTCTTATTGCCGACACCATTCGCCGTGTGCACAGCAATGAGTCGATTTCCAAGCAATACGTATTCAAATAATTCATGCGCTTTTTGCTTATGCTCGCCGTTACCGCAATGGCCCTTTGCTCTGCGGCGCAAAGCAGTTTCGTAAAAGTTTCGCCCGGGGGACATTTCACCCTGGGCGATTCGCTTTATACTTTTGTGGGCACCAACATGTGGTATGCACCCGTTCTCGCATCACCCGGCGAGGCTGGCAATCTGCCTCGTTTGCGGCGGGAACTCGACTTCCTCCATTCCATAGGCGTTAACAATATCCGCGTCATGGCCGGTGCTGATGCGCCTGCCGATGCGCCACACCATGTCAGCCCGGTACTGCAGAAATCGCCCGGTGTTTACGATACAACCCAGCTCATCGGGCTTGACCGTCTCTTGGTGGAGTTGGAAAAACGCCACATGCAGGCTGTGATATACCTCAACAATGCATGGGAATGGAGTGGCGGTTACGGCTCCTATCTCCAGTGGACCGGTCATGGTATTGCCCCTGTTCCCGGTATTGACGGTTACAATGAATATGTCAGTCATGTAAAGGACTTTGTCCTTTCGCCTCAGGCTGTGGAGCTTGCCGTTAACCATGCCCGCAACATCGTGTCGCGCACCAACTCCATTACGGGCATTCCTTATAGCCAGTCTCCTGCCATTATGGCATGGCAAATCTGCAATGAGCCTCGTGCATTCAGTGCTCAGGGCAAAGAAGCTTTGTTGGAATATATCCGTAAAACTTCCGAAGCCATACGCACCATTGACCCCAATCACCTTGTTTCCACAGGCAGCGAAGGTAAATTCGGATGCGAAGTGGATATTGATCTTTGGCGTCGCATTCACGCCTTGCCCTCAATAGACTATGCTGTCATACACATTTGGCCGTTCAACTGGCGTTGGGTGTCCGAGCCCGAATTGACCACAGGTGCGCAACAGGCCGTGGACTACGCCATGGAGTATATTGATGAGCATATCCGCGCATTGGACTCGTTGCATAAGCCCCTTGTCATTGAGGAGTTTGGTTATCCACGCACAGCCCAGTCGCTTCGTGGTGGCGATGATGCCGCCGGTCGTGATATATTCTATCGCGCCATTCTTGACCTTGTGCCTCAGCGCAAGGTGGACGGCGTTAATTTCTGGGGTTGGGGAGGGGAGGCCGTTCCCGATTCCTCGCGCTGGACTCCCGGTAGCCCGTATGTTACCGATCCCGCACATGAGCCTCAGGGCTGGTATTCGGTATTCAACTCCGATACCACTACTGTCAGCGTTATACGCAATGCAGCTTCACGCTGCCGGTGAACCTAACCTCAGCCGGGAATGTTAGTGATAATATAATACTAATCGCTAACATTCAATTACTATGTTCAACAAAGACAAGAAAGAAAAGACTTTGCTTCAGCGGGTGCTTGATCGTGAGGAAGTTGACCTGACTCACTACACCATGCATGAAATCAAGAAACTTGTGCACGATCTCGTGGAGCTTCAGACTGATAAGGTTCGTGCCGAAGAAGTCATAAAACTTCTCGGTGTGGTGGATGCTGCTACTGCTAAAATTCGCGAAATCATATCCAAAGAAAAATAATCCTGCGAATTAGTCTTTGGCAAACTGATATTTACACACAGACTGATAGATACACAGAGGGCAGCGAAAAAATCGCTGCCCTCTGTGTATCGGTATGTTTTAAGCCATTATTTAAGAACTTCGTATTTCTTGAACACCTTGGTGATTTTGTCAAGAGCGTAATCCACTTGTTCCGGAGTGTGGGTAGCCATAAGGCTGAAGCGGATGAGGGTGTCCTGAGGTGCAACCGCCGGCGATACCACGGGGTTTACGAATATTCCTTCGTGGAGCAGTTCGGTTGTGATGGCAAATGTCTTGTTGTTGTCGCGGATAAAGAGCGGGATGATAGGAGTGGAGGTGTTGCCGATTTCAAATCCTGCGGAACGGAAGCCTTCAAGTGCGCGGTGGGTCACATTCCACAGATTCTCCTGAATTTCCGGCTCGGTTTCCATGATCTCCAGTGCTTTGAGTGCGGCGGCGGTTGAGGCCGGAGTTATGCTGGCAGTGAAGATGTAGGAGCGAGAATGATGGCGCAGGAAGTTGGTTATCTCCTTGTCGGTGGCTATGAAGCCGCCAAGTGATGCAAACGATTTGGAGAATGTGCCCATAATCAGGTCAACATCATCAGCCACTCCGAAATGGTGACATACGCCGCGGCCGCCTTTGCCAAACACGCCTATGCCGTGTGCCTCGTCAACCATAACGGTTGCGTTGTATTTCTTGGCAAGTTCGGTTATGGTCTTGACATCGGCCACATCGCCTTCCATTGAAAATACACCGTCGGTCACAATCAGTTTCAGCTTGTCGGGATCGCATTTCTGGAGCTGCTTTTCCAGAGAGGCCATATCGTTGTGCTTGTATTTGAGCGACTGAGAGAACGATAAGCGGCGTCCCTCAATTATTGATGCGTGGTCTTGCTCATCCCACAGTATGTAATCCTCACGGCCTGTGAGAGTTGACACTACGCCGAGGTTTACTCCGAAGCCTGTGCTGTAAATCATCACATCTTCTTTGCCCATATATTCGGCCAAGCGGGCCTCAAGCTGTTTGTGCAGATCCAAAGTGCCGTTCAGGAAGGGTGAACCGGCGCACCCTGTGCCATATTTTCTTGTTGCTTCTATGGCTGCTTCTTTTATTCGGGTGTCATTGACAAGTCCGGTGTAGCAGTTTGAGCCGAACATCAATACTTTTTTGCCGTCAATAATTACTTCTGGATCCTGCTCTGACGAAATTGCTCGGAAATACGGATAAATGCCTGCGGCTTTTGCCTCTTGGGGAGCCGTGTACTGTGAAAGTTTAGCTTGTAATGGCTTCATTGTTAAGCGACTGATAATAGTAAAACTATCTGCATGGAAGGTCAGTTCCGTAAATGCAGGCTGCAAATTTACAAAAAAATATAGAATTGCGGCCAATCGCTCGCTTTTTTTTGCACTTTTCAGTCAAAAAAGTGCAATTTTTTATTGAATCGCCTCTAAAATCTGGCACGTATCATCACCGGAAAATGGTCCGACGGCGTGCGTGCCACATGGGGTATGAGGCTGATTTCTTCCGGTGCCGATCCCGGCTGTCTTGCCTCCGCTCCATCCACAGGAGTGCGGTAAGTGTCCGTAAGCATCCCGTATTTGTCAACTTTCACGTTGGGCGACACGAATATATGGTCTATGCGTGAGGTGGAGTAGTCGTTGGTGGAATAATCGTTGAATGTGCCGTTGAGGGCATACACAAGTTTGGCTGTGCAATAGCTGTCCTTCAGCTTCCCGCTGGTGGTCAGCGCGGTATAGCTTTGGTGGGTCTGGTCCACATTGAAGTCTCCTGTCAGGAATGTTGGCAGTTCCGACCCGAATTCATTCATCTTCTGCTGCACGAGCAGGGCGCTTTCCACTCTCGCCTGCTTCCCGATATGGTCCATGTGGAGATTGAAAAACAAAAACTCCTTGCCTGTCGGGTTATGACGCAGACGGGCCCACGAGCATATACGCGGCAGCACTGCGTCCCACCCTATGCTCGGCTTCTCTGGTGTTTCCGACAGCCAGAAGTCGCCGTGATCCACAAGTGTAAACAAGTCTGTGCGGTAAAATATCGCCGAATGTTCGCCTGCATCTGCGCCATCCTCTCTGCCCACTCCGGTATAGTCATATCCCGGAAGTGCCGCTTTCAGATCTTCAAGCTGATGCTTGAATCCCTCTTGAGTGCCAAACACATCAAACTCATGAAAGCGTATCAGTTGCGCCAATATGGGGCAGCGTACCTGCCAGCCGTTTCCGTTTATCGAGTCTTGTTTATTGTATTGGCGTATGTTGTATGAGGCCACATTTATCACCGCCTCCTGCGCCGACACTGTCAGTGCGCAGACAATTATGATTAACCATGCAAAAAATTTGCGTGTCACTTCCATTTTCTGCGGTTTTGTATGGTTTTGACTTTAAAATTCAGAGCGGTTTTTCAGCATACAGCACATTCATTACCACTTGGCCTGCTGCCTTCAGCGATGCCGGGTCTATGTTGCTGATATTGTCATCCATAGTGTGCCATGTGGGCGGAAATGAACGGGTGATTGCATTGTTGCACTCCACAATGTCTATTGCGGGAATACCGGCTGCATTCACAAACACATGGTCGTCTATTATCGCTCCTCCGGGCTCATTGATGAATTTGGACGCATAAGGCGAGTTTGCTGCCATCCCCCATACTTTGTCAACTATGTGCGGCGCATAGCGGTTGGAGTGATATTCGCGGTGAAAACGCGCTTCTTTGCCTCCTACCATGTCAAGCACTATTGCGTATTTGGGCAGATTGGATGTGGTGTACGGCATATGCTTGGTCCAGTATTGGGAGCCGAGACACCATGTCTCGTCCGCATTTCCCCACCCGTCACGCTTGCCGTAATCCTCTGCATCCACAGCAAGAAAATCTACTCCTATTTTGGGATGATTGGCTCCGATGGCACGTGCTATTTCAAGCATTACTGCCACTCCCGATGCTCCGTCGTTGGCTCCGGATATAGGTTTGGATGTGTTGTCCGGATTTTCATCTTGGTCTGCCCATGGACGAGTGTCATAATGGGCTATTATCAGTACCCTGTTGTCTAATTCAGGCTGGTATTGGGCCATTATGTTGGTTATTCCAAGCTCGTCACCCGTGTGGGCGGTCACGGATGCATTTTGTATTATGATGCTGTCAGCTCCGAACTTCTTGAATTGCGATGCTATGTAGTCGGCACAATCTTTATGTGCTTTTGATCCCGGCACGCGAGGCCCGAAATTTACTTGGTCTTTAACGTATGCGTATGCCGAATCGGGGCTGAATGTCATTTCATTCTGGTGCGGGGGTATCACGCCCGAAGCTTTCGTATCTTTTTTGCCGCAGGCCGAAATTATCGTGGCTGTGGCTGCAAAACATATTGCAAAAGAAATTAATTGTTTCATTGATACTGATATTTCCGCAAAGTTACAAATATGTTACGAACTAATCATGCCAATACTGGCATAATCACAATTCAAATCGTTAAATATGGTTAAATATTATCGGATGCCTTTATTTTGAGTACCCTACGGGGTTGTTGAGTGCAGGTATCTGGGTCTCGCTCAGGTTGAGCAATTTCCGGAGTCCGTCTGCATCCATTGATGCGCGGGGCACTGTGGCAAGACCGTTGGCGGCGCAGAACAGGTTGATGTTCTCGCTTGCTATACCGGCATCTGCCATTGACATGAGCGTTGCGGCCTTTGACGGAATTTCAAATCGTCCTGTGTCGGCAACGAGAAGCAACACTACCGGCGCGTCCATTACAAACTCTTGGCTCACTGCTATCAGGGCGCGATGGTCGCCCGATACCACGGATTTTAGTGAGTGGCTTTTAGGCTCATAAAGGCTCACGCCATCAGGGGTGAACACATACACATCTATCTCTTGTGCGTTGAGGGCTGTCGGGTTGGTGCGTTTCCCCGATTCGGGCCTGTTTATGCCTGCGGCTGCCCACAGCAGATTGCTTATCTGCTGCTCTGATAATGGTTTGGACGCATCAAAACTGCGTTCCGAATGGCGCACTTTCAGTGCTTCGCTTACTCTCAACTCATTTTGGCACGGTTTGGGTGCGGGCAGCGGTGTGGTTTCAGCCCCCGACATGCCTATTATACCTGACATCATTATTATTGTTGCTAATAAATATTTCATTTCTTTGAAAATAATCTTACTAATTCGCCTGTCCACAGCACTATTGATGTTGATAATATAATAATGCACCAGTCACAAAGGTTCAATGGATACACGCTGAAAAAGCGTCCGCCTACCTGCACTATGGCTATCTGACCCACAAATATTATGAGGGCAATCAATACAAACCCCTTGCAGCCGCCTAAGTGCAGGGCCGACTTCCCTGTGGCATATGCGCGGGCATTGAACATGTTCCAGAATTGCAGGAACACAAATATGGTGAAGAACACGCTCAGTTCGTACGGGCTGAGACCTTTGTTGTCCGTTATCCATTCTGCCGACATAAGGTCTGTCAGTGAATTGAAGCTTGTATGTTCAAACCAGTAGAGGAGTCCGAGCATGATTGCAAAGAACAATAAGCCTGTTCCGATAATGGTACGGTACATCTGGGGTGTTATTATGAACGCCGTGCGTGAGCGTGGCTTCTCTTTCATCACTTGGTGTGATGGAGGCAGGGATGCAAGGGCCACTGCTGCAAATGTGTCCATAATCAGGTTGACCCACAGCATCTGGGTAACTGTCAGGGGCGATTCCATACCCATCAGCGAGCCTGCAAGCACTATCAGGCATGCCACCACATTCACTGTAAGCTGAAACATTACAAACCTTTGTATGTTCAGATACAGCGAGCGTCCCCACATCACGGCTCTCCCTATTGAGGTAAACGAATTGTCTAATATGGTTATGTCCGATGCCTCTTTGGCCACTGCCGTGCCGTCGCCCATTGAGAGGCCCACGTGCGCTGCTTTCAGGGCCGGCGCATCATTGGTGCCGTCACCGGTCACTGCCACTACTTGGTTACGGCGTTGCAGGGCTTCCACAAGGCGTTTTTTGTCCATCGGGCGTGCTCGTGCTATTATTTTCAGGTCGTTGGCTACTTTCTCAAGTTGCTCGTCACTCATGGCCGCAATCTCAGGACCCGAAGTGATATTTTTGTCCGTGTCGCGGTCATCGCGCCACACTCCCACCTGACGGCCTATCTCCTTTGCCGTTCCGGGAGTGTCGCCGGTCACTATTTTCACTCCTATTCCTGCATCAAGCACCTCATGCACGGCATCCGGCACATCTGCTCTCACCGGATCCGATATGCCCACTATGCCAAGAAATTCCAGATCTCTGGTCTGAAGTTTTCCGTCGGCTATCGCTACGGTCCCTTTGCTCAGCTCCTTGCAGGCAAAACCCAGTGTGCGCATCGCTTGCGCCTGATAGTTCAGAAGAAGTTTGTTCACTTCATCCTTGGTTATGCCCTCAGGCATTTTGCTGCACAGCCCCATCACGATTTCCGGCGCACCTTTCACATACAGCATCACTTTCCCCTCCGGAGTCCGTGCCACTGTTGCCATGAACTTGCGCTCTGTTGAGAATGGCAGCTCCGTCAGCACCTCACACTGCTCTCGGAGCAACCGGTAATCCACGCCCGATGCCAGCATCCATAGCAGCAATGCTCCTTCAGTGGGATTGCCAAGTGCTTTCGGCTCTGCTCCCGAAAAATCAAGCTGTGCAGTGGAGTTCAGTGCCATTCCGGTGAAAATGTCCGGCGACTCAAGTCCGAAGAAATCGGCATGTGCCACCTGCATCCGGTTTTGGGTCAGAGTACCGGTTTTGTCTGTGCATATTACTGTTGTCGCTCCCATTGTCTCGCAGGCATGTAGCTTGCGCACAAGGTTTTGGGTCTTAAGCATGCTGCGCATTGAGTATGCAAGGCTCAGTGTCACTGCCATAGGCAGTCCTTCCGGAACTGCCACCACTACCAAGGTCACAGCTATCATCACGCCCTTGAGCATATGGGCAAAAAACTCCATCGGAACCCATGTGTGCGATACGAAATACATCACTCCGTATGCCACAAGCACAAGGCTTGCCACCACATAACTCAGCTTGGAAATAAGTCCTCCCAGTCGGTTAAGCTGTTCCTGTAGTGGAGTGGCCACCGAATTGTCTATCTGTGCCGCATGAAACACATGGCCGTGTTCCGTGCTGTCGCCCACGGCAAAAACTCTCATCTTGCCGTGCCCCTCCATGATTTTTGACCCGCGCATCACATGGTTGCTTGGAAATGTGGCATCCGGGTCAAACTCTTTCGGGTCGGTGGTCTTGGAGCACATCGGTTCGCCGGTGAGGGTGGACTCATCCACATTCATTGACACCGCTTCAATAAGTTCACCGTCAGCCGGCACTTCATTGCCTGCCGACAGTATCACTATATCGTCGTGCACCACATCGCGTTTCGGAACTTCGGTTACTCCGGTTGCGCGAAGCACAGCCACAGCATCGTCATCGTCCACTTTCTGTAGCAGTGAAAATTCGCGGTCGGCGCGGTATTCAAACCAAAATGACAGCCATGTGGCAAGTATTATAGCCATGAATATGCCCACCGGCTCAAAAAACACCTCCTTGCTTTCGTCAAGGCAGTAGTATTCATAGCAGGATATGCCTATCGACACCGCTCCTGCTACCAATAATATTATAATGAGCGGATCGGTGAATTTCTTAAGAAATTTTTTCCACAACGGCACTCCGGCCGGCGGAGTTATGAGATTAGAGCCATACCGACTGCGGCTTTCTATAACCTGCTCGTCGGTAAGGCCTTTTAAGGGAGTTTTTTCAGACATAGTAAATCATTAGGCGCCTTTGGCGCACAATTCTTTTTAGAAACCAAACATGTAGGCCGCACTGATTGTCCAGTATCGGTTGCGACCGTCTATACCGGCACTTTCTGTCACACCGGTGCTCTTGAGTGCCTTTGTCATTCCGAGTCCGTAAGAGGCACTGATCTGGAGGCGCTGAACAAATTCCACTCCGAAACCAAAATTCCACGATGTGTCGTACTTGTTGTTGCGGAAGGCATCATTGATTGCGCGTGAGCTGGTCAAAAATGCAAAACTCGGGCCGGTGGTCAGGAACGGACGCACAATTCTGTTGATTGCCGGAATGTTGATACGCCATTTGAAGTTGATGGGTATCTCTATATAGTCGCGGCCTCCGCGCTGTATCTGGTTGTCTTCCATCCATTTGGCCCCACGGCGCACATACATTGCCGAAATGTCGGCTCCGATTCCTATTACCGGCACTGTAAACTCCGCCAGCACACCTATATTGAATCCTGCACGGTTGTCTGATGAAAAATCCTTGTCGTTGAAATGCAGCGAGTTGATGTTTAATCCCACGCGCGGACCGATACGGAACTGGGCCGAGGCCTGAAATGTGCACATAGCTACAACAGCTATAATGGCGGCTGCTATGAATTTAATTTTTCTCATAAGTGTAAATTATTTTATTGTTATTACTATTGCAAAGTATTATTCTGTCTCATTGTTCGACAGCATCGCTAAAAATTGGTGCTCGTCTATGATGGGGATGCCGAGTTTTGTGGCTTTCTCAAGTTTGGCCGGACCCATATTGGCTCCCGCGAGCACATAGTCGGTCTTCTTGGATATTGACCCCACATTTTTGCCGCCGTTAAGTTCTATCATCTCCTTGTACTCGTCACGGGAATGTAGTGTGAAGGTTCCGCTTATCACTATGGTCTTTCCGGCAAGTATGTCGGTGCGGTTGGCGTTCGATTCCTCGCTCATGGCCATCTGTAGCCCGGCTTGGCGCAGCCGCTCCACTATGTTGCGGTTGCGCTCGTCGGCAAAATATTCCACAATGCTCTGTGCTATTCGCGGCCCTATATCCTCTATCGCGGTAAGCTGTTCTGCCGGCATCGTCATAAGAGTGTCTATGTCTCCTACTGCACGCGCCAACCGTTTTGCCACTGTTTCGCCTACATACGGTATCGACAGGGCATATACCACTCTTTCAAACGGCACTTCCTTGCTCTGTTCTATCCCCTGTATCACTCGCTCCGCGCTTTTCTCTCCCCACCCCTCAAGTGTGTTGAGATCTTCGGCTTTGAGGTTGTACAGGTCTGCGATGTCGGTAATTAGTCCTTTATGATAGAGCAGTTCCACCGTTTCTTCGCCTATACCGTCTATATTCATCATTTTGCGTCCCACGAAGTGTTCCACGCGTCCCGTAATCTGGGGAATGCAACCCCAGCGGTTGGGACACATCCACGCCGCTTCGCCTTCCACTCTCACAAGGGGTGTGCCGCATGCCGGGCAATGGCTCACAAATTTCACCCTTGCGGCATCGGGTTTGCGTTCTTCGGTGTCAACGCCTGTTATTTTCGGTATTATTTCGCCTCCCTTCTCCACATACAGCATGTCATGCTCATGTATGTCAAGGGCGCGTATTATATCTTCGTTATGTAGCGATGCACGTTTCACTATCGTGCCGCTAAGCAACACCGGCTCAAGATTTGCCACAGGAGTTATTACACCCATGCGTCCGGTCTCAAACGACACGTATTTGAGTTGCGTCAATGCTCTCTCGGCCTGAAATTTGTACGCTATTGCCCATCGCGGTGATTTGGCGGTATATCCTAAATTCAGCTGCTGCCGTAGTGAATTTACCTTGAACACCAACCCGTCGGTAGCCACCGGAAGCTCTTTGCGTGCCGTGTCCCAGTGCGAGATGAACCGGTCCACATCCTCTATGCCGTGTAGCAGTGTCATGGCATCACTCACCTTGAACCCCCACTCTTTGGCCGCCATCATATTGTCATAATGGTTGTCGGCTGGCAGATTCTCTCCCAGCAGATAGTAGAAATATGCGTCAAGGCCGCGACGGGCCACCTCCGCCGAATTTTGCATCTTCAGCGTGCCCGATGCCGCATTGCGCGGATTGGCAAACAGCGGCTCCTCGTTAAACTCTCTTTCGGCATTGAGCCGGTCAAACTCTTTCCACGGCAGCACTATCTCGCCGCGAATCTCAAACTCCTCCGGCCAGCCCGTTCCTTTTAGTTCCAATGGAATGGAACGTATCGTGATTACATTCTGTGTCACTATGTCACCTTTCTCGCCGTCTCCGCGCGTCACTGCGCGCACCAGTCGTCCGTGCTCATAATGCAGCGATATTGATGTGCCGTCAAATTTCATTTCGCCCACTATATCAAACTCCTCTCCTCCGAGTCCCTCGCGGCAGCGGCGTACAAAATCATCCACCTCTTCCACCGAATAGGTGTTGCCGAGCGACAGCATGCGGCGTTTGTGGGTCCATTGCTCAAATCCGTGAGTCAGGTCACTGCCCACGCGATGTGTCGGCGAATAGGGGTCGTCAAGTTCCGGATGTGCTCGTTCAAGGTCCTCCAGTTCGTGCATCAGCGTGTCAAACTCCTTGTCACTTATAGTAGGAGCATTGAGCACATAGTAATTGTGGTTATGTTGATTCAGCTCGTCGCGAAGCTGCTTGATACGTTCCTTGGGGTCCATAGTTGGTCAATATATATCGCAAAAATACACATTAACCTCCAATTTCACACCAATCTCCCCCAAATTATTAATCCGACCCTCCCAAAGAGTGATGGTCATGAAGCATAATAGCTCAATAACCCGGGTTTTGCGTCCAACTGTGAGCCATATTTAACTGGGATGTTGGTATTGGCCACAACTTTTGATATGATGTATAGGCACCGAGATTATTGCGTTTCTGGAATGCAAAATAGCGGGGCATAAACAGCTGTTTGCGAATATTGTTTATGTCTTTCACATTATCGCCGCTTACGGATATGCCTTTTGCTTTTGCTACCTGATTTATCAGTGACGAGGCTTTTTGTGCGTTACTCGTGGCGATATGGCATTCTGCCATTAGCAGCAGAACATCGGCATATGAATAATAGCTCATTGTGTGGCCTGACATAACTTCATCCGACACTTTTACATGTAGTATTGAGCCGCTGTTGGATTCGTATTCATTGCCGGCAGAAAGCGCATACCTGCGGCTGTCAATAATTTCTTGAAGATACGGCATGGCTTCCGACGGTTCGTTGAGTGCCATACGCACATTGGCTGAAGCTATGCGCCACACATCTTTTGACATGTTGAATGTTTCATTGGCGTTGGTTATCGCACCTAACTTTTTCTCTTTGAATTCATCAGCAATTCCGTCAAGACTGTATTTGACATACCGTAGCACTGTCTCTGCGCTTTCTTGGTGCGGTGCATCAAATTCATTTTGACTTAGCTCTGTTAATCCTATGCGTCCCCACTTGTCTGCCATATCGGTGTATGTGATGGCATTGAGCAATATAAAGTAAGGGCTTGCCTCATGCAGATTGACGGAGGTCGCTTCTTTGATTATGCGGGCATTGAAAGCTATGGAGGCGTAGGCAGCCTCAAACGCTCTTAGATTGTATATATCCGATGGGTCCATAGGGCACTTCACATCGTAATATTGGTATATACCCGTGTAACCGCGCTCCACATACCACATCCATGAGAGGGCCTTTACAAAGTTTTCAAAGCTTTGGTTTACAAGTGAAATGCCTCTTTCTCCGAGCACAAGCGTAATAGTCGGATCTCCGGCTTGTGTCACTTTGACTTCTGCACGAGCTTTACCCATGGCGTCATACAAATAAACTGTCTTCGACTGTGTTGAGCGACGCTGCGCTTTGTTTACGGTAATTGTCAAAACAGAGTTCTCATATTTGCTGACACAATTCATAGACGCAAGCGTGGAAGCAAAGAAACCATTGAGGCTGGAACTTTCTGTAAAACTTGGAGACTCTTCTCCAAACGAATCGTTATATTGTTCTGTTGTCAGTGGTATATTTGATGTTACCTCTATTGTGGCCGTACCCCCATTTTTGTCAAATGTTACTTCGTTTTGCGAGAGAGTAGTTTTTGCGTCATCGGCAATTTCATTACCTGCCACACCGTCATTGTTCCAATCATAGTAATATCGGAGATCTGGAACACTTACGCTTTGACCGAGGTCGTTGTAACGTGATATGACATTGGATGATATGTCAGAAATACGATTCCGCAGCTGATACCGGTTGCGCGAGATGGTCTGTTTGTTGTTATCAGTAAACAATCCGTCATCGGCAAGGTCCTCTCTCAGCACCGATAGATATTGGGTGATTTCAGCATCAGAGCGTTCGGCAAGCATAAGGGATGAAATGGCAATAAGCACGCCTGACCCATCTGTTCCGGATGAAATTGACATTGACTCAGCTGGAATCGTTTCATATGCTTGTAATCCAAATTGTTTTAACAATTCTGATTGGGCTTGCCTGTCAGCTTCTGCAAATGTTTTTCCTCCATGCATCAGTTTCTGAATGCGTCCCGATTTGAGGTGTGTGAGGATATTTACATTCACGGAGCTTTTCGCAGAAAGGTCTGCCAGCGCGGTCAGGTGCAATGTGCCTGTTGATAGGTTTCCGCTTACTTCATTGTAATAATATCCGTCTGCAGTAATACGCACAATCTGCGATTCAAGTTCCATCTCGCCAAGGTCAAAAGCACCTGCATCATCGCGTATTTCACCATTGAAAACTGTGCCGATAGCGTTCAGCGATTCGTTGAGCGGCTGAATACTTATGACAGAGCCTCTCACAAAAGGTCCTTTTTCTACCTTACCCGAAAGATGATATATGCCTGACTGTGGTCCGTCACCTTTGCCGGGTTCGTCATTTTTATCTGTGCAGGCAGTAAAAATTGCTGCTGACATCATTGCTACATACACGTATTTCAATTGCATAATCTCTATTTATAAAAATTGGGGTATTATTTTTAGGTTAGTCTCCGCAAATATCCGAATACTTGCTGTGTCTGCGCAGATAATATTCCGTAATGATATTGGGCCTCTTGGGAACGGTATTGAGCAAATCCCTATTGGGGTGCGTGTCATACTCGCGGCTCATGCGGCGATAGTCGCGGTGCGCGCGCAATATGGCGTTAGCATTTCCCCAGTCTAATGTAAGCATGAATTTTGTCCACGCTATCGTGTCAAGCAACCGGCGTTTTAGCAGCATGGATTTGCGGCTGCTCTCCGGCAGATTTTTATGCAGCATGAGAAGCGAATTGCGGAAATTAAGATAAGTTTTGCGCGGATTGCTTGCCGGCAGGCTTCCTCCTCCCAAATGAAAAACTTCACTCTCGGGCACCACTGCAATCTTGTGTCCCTGTAACTGCATCCTCCAGCACAGGTCTATCTCTTCCATGTGGGCAAAAAACTTGGGGTCAAGTCCTCCTGCTGCCAAGTAAACCTCTGTGCGCACCATCAGGGCCGCCCCCGATGCCCAGAATATCTGCATTGGATCATCGTATTGCCCCGTATCGCGCTCAAGTGTCCCGAACACTCGCCCCCTGCAGTACGGGTACCCGTGTCTGTCAATCAGGCCGCCGCATGCGCCTGCATATTCAAAATATCCATCCTGCTGCAGCGACATTATTTTGGGCTGCACAGCCGCTACCTCGGCATGACTTTCCATATAACGGTAAAGCGGTGTCAACCAGTCGTTGCGCACTTCCACATCCGAATTCAGAAGCACCGTGTATTTGTATTTTGTAGCTTCTATGGCAAGATTGTATCCTTCCGCAAATCCATGATTCTCGGCAAACCTTATCAGCTCCACGTGCGGAAACTCTCGCTCAAGCATTTCCACTGATCCGTCGGTGCTGCCGTTGTCTGCCACTATTACACGGCCTGTTTCCGCAGGCGTATGTTCTATCACGCTTGGCAGGAATCGGCGCATCAGTTCCTTGCCGTTCCAGTTGAGAATTATTACGGCCACATCCGGTGTGGCAATACTATTTTTTGGGGTGTGTGAGGTCATAATCATCAGGTAATGCTACAGGATATTTCCATCGTTTGTGGCTCCACAGCCATATTGCGGGATTGCGGCGTATGGTTTGTTCCAGTAAAGCTGCATAACGCTCGGTAAGCTCCATCGGTTCAAGATCTTCCGGCTTCTCTGCCACCATGCGCATACGCACTTTGTAATGTCCCCGTCGCAATTTGTACATATCCATATACACCGCGCTCATTTTCAGCTTTCGCGCAAGCGTCTCGGTACCGGTTATCATGGCCGTGGGCTGGTTCAGAAAACGCATCACGTGGGTAGGGTCGCCGTGACTCGGCTTCTGGTCCGACATAAATCCGCACACATTCATCTTCCCCGCACGGTTCACGCGGATAAGGTCGCGCAGCACATGACTCTTCGCAAACGATTCCGACCCGAAGCGCGACCGCAGGTGCAGATACAGCGCGTCCACAGGTTTGTTGTTCAGCGGACGGTACACCTGACTGTAAACTGTGTCGCCGCCCGGTTTGTGGCTCGCCCACAGAGTGATGCTCGGTGCCCATTCCCAGTTGAAGCAGTGCGCGAAATAGCACACTATCGAGCGTCCCTGATTGAGAAGTTCGTCCACTATCTCTGTGTTTTCATACACCATCCGGCGCTTTATCTGCTCGTCGCTCACGTGGTGCAGTTTTATGGTCTCGGCAAAACTGTCGGCAAAGTTGCGATAAAACTGTCTTACTATCTCTTTGCGCTCTTTCTCGCTTTTTTCAGGAAATGAGCGGCTTATATTGTCTGCCACCACATGACGGCGGTAGCGCGCCACATAGTACAGCAGCACAAACACCACATCCGCTATCACATACAGCATCCAAAACGGCAGGTACGCCAATACTTTCTGGGTCCATACAAATACCTTTGAGCCCCACACGCCCGGTATCTTCTTCCATTCCATCACTCAACCACTCCTTTCATCACTTCGCCTTGCCATTCCACAAGTCTCACCGGCACTACCTTATTGGCCAAAGCGTTGTTGGCATCAATTTCCACGCGCAGGTAGTTGTCGGTAAATCCGCTCATCATTTTTCCTTTTTCCCTGTGCTCTATCAGCACCGGACGCACGGTCCCGGTGAAACGGTTGGCAAATTCATCCAATTTCCGTTCCGATATATTTATCATCTCTCGGGAGCGCACATGCTTGTCATGCTGGTCCACAACATGGTCTATGCCCAATGCGCGGGTTCCGGGACGCTCCGAGTAGGGGAATACATGCAGTCGCGATATGTCAAGGCTTTCCACAAACCTGCGCGATTCCTCATATCGTTCTATTGTCTCGCCCCTCGCACCGACTATCAGGTCAACACCTATAAAGGCATGCGGCATGGCCTCCCTTATCATCTCCACTTTGTGCCTGAACAGGTCTGTGCGGTAATGGCGTCTCATTAGCTCCAGCACGGCATCGCTGCCGCTTTGCAGCGGTATGTGAAAATGTGGCATAAAGCTTCTTGATTGCGCCACCCATTCTATCATTTCGTCGGTAAGAAGGTCCGGTTCTATTGAGGATATGCGATACCTTTCTACCCCTTCCACTTGGTCCAGTGCGCGTATCAGGTCAAAAAAATTATCTGACCTCCCTTTTCCGAAATCTCCTATGTTTACCCCGGTGATGACTATCTCTTTTCCGCCCTCTGCCGCTGCTTGTGCAGCCTGTGCCACGAGCTGGTCAATCGTGCCCGAGCGCGATCTTCCGCGTGCCATTGGTATTGTGCAGTAGGAGCAGTAGTAATCGCACCCGTCCTGCACTTTCAGGAAATATCGTGTGCGGTCGCCCCGCGAGCACGACGGCGTGAAATTGCGTATATCCTTGTGAGGCGTAACCATCTTCAATGACTCATGGGTCTTGAGCCATTGCGATATGTATTCGGCAAGTTCCCCCTTGCGGTCGTTGCCGGCCACTACGGCCACCGACGGCAGCCCGGCCACTTCATCGCTTTTGAGTTGTGCGTAACACCCCGTCACCACTATGGCTGCGTTGGGATAGCGTCTGGCATACGACCTTATCGCCTGTCGGCATTTCTTGTCCGCAAGTTCCGTCACGCTGCAACTGTTCACCACCACTATGTCAGGCACGTCTCCGCGTTGGCAGCGCATTATGCCGTAGTCGGCAAGCACACGCGCCACTGTTGATGTCTCAGCGAAATTGAGCTTGCAGCCAAATGTGTGAAACAATGCTTTATGCGTGCTGAAAGTGGTGTCGTCAATCATGAATGGCCTGAATTGTTAATATTGATGCAAAGTTACAAATTTTTCTCCTACGCTAATTATTTAATAGTTATATTTGCGGTTTGGTAATCATAAACATTCCTGCTCCCGCGTATGTTTTGATTATTATAATATGTAAACTTCATAACCGATTATGCTTACCGAAGACCTGCTACAGATTTATGCCGACAGTTTCCGTATCAATTGGGATTTGCCGGCCTTGTCACAATATGGCGAAGGTACCACTCTCACCTATGGTGATCTTGCGCGGCGCATTGCCCGCACACACCTCTTTTTCAAAGAGTGTGGCATAAAACCCGGACAGAAGGTGGCTCTCCTCGGCAAGAATACTGTCCGGTGGATTGTTACATACATGGCCACTCTCACCTACGGGGCTGTTGTGGTACCCATTCTCTCCGATTTCAACCCCATTGATGCCCAGCATATCATCAACCATAGTGATTCAGTAATACTTTTTGTTTCCGATCAGATTTGGGAAAATCTTGACTTTGAAAAAATGCCGGGTGTGAAATTCGCCATATCCATCGACACATCCGAGGTGCTCGCCGAGATGCCCGCCGTTGCCGGAAAGGCAAAAAAGGCTATGGGGTCTCTCAGCAAAAAGTTCAGCAAGCTCTATCCTTTGGGTTACACCGCTACCGATGTGCACTACAACTTCTTTCAGGCCGATTCTTTGGCCGAAATCAACTATACTTCCGGCACCACCGGATTCTCCAAAGGCGTTATGCTTACGCTCAACAATCTCTGTGGCAATGTAGTGTTCGGCGTTCGCTCGCAGTTGCACTTCCGTGGGTCAAGGGCGCTTTCTTTCCTCCCGCTGGCCCATGCCTATGGGTGTGCTTTTGACATGCTTGTGCCTCTCGCTGTAGGCACCCATGTCACTGTGTTTGGCAAGCTCCCTTCGCCGAAACTGTTGGTAAAGGCACTCGGTGAGGTACGCCCCAATTTGATTCTCTGTGTACCTTTGGTTCTTGAAAAAGTCTATCGTTCCCAGATTCTTCCCATAATCTCTAAACCCTCCATACGCCGCATGCTCGCCGTGCCGTTTTTGCGCAAAACTGTCTATAGCAAGATTTGTCGCAAACTCACCGAGGCTTTCGGCGGCGAATTTTCTCAGGTCATTGTGGGGGGTGCGCCGCTCAATCCCGAAGTGGAGCAGTTTCTCCACCGCATCAAGTTCCATTTCACTGTCGGATTCGGAATGACCGAATGTGGGCCTCTCATCAGTTTCACCCCTTGGGACAAGTTCATTGTCGGTTCCTCAGGCCGCACTCTCCCCGGCATAATGTTCTCTAAGGTGGAAAGCGACAACGAGGCTTTCATCCCCGGCGAAATATGCGTCAAAGGTGAGAATGTGATGCGTGGATATTATAAGAATCCCGAGGCTACGGCTGCCGTATTGGATAGCGATGGTTGGCTGCACACCGGCGATATGGGCACTATTTCCGATGCCGGCACCATATTCATCAAGGGCCGTTGCAAGACCATGATTCTGAGTGCAAACGGCCAGAATATATATCCCGAGGAAATTGAGGCCAAGCTCAACAACATGCCCTATGTTGCCGAAAGTCTTGTCGTGCAGCGCGGTCACAAGCTGGTGGCTCTGATTTACCCCGACTATGAGGCTATGGACAAAGTGGGTTTGTCGCACGAAATGATGCCAAAAGTCATGGAGAAAGTGCGCGAGGAGGTCAACCGCGTTGTGGCCCCTTACGAAAAGATTGACGAAATTCAGCTCCGCGCCAGCGAGTTTGAAAAAACTCCTAAACGCTCCATCAAGCGTTTCCTGTACACCTGATTTCATCTAAAACAGCAATGCCGAATTCTTGCTCCACCCCTGGGTGGGATTGCGCAGCTGCAGTGTGGCAAGTCCGGCCACATTCCCTATTGAGGTGCGCACTTCTCGCACCACATCGCTGAAACTTGTCATGCCGTTCAGCGTAAGTGAAGCCAAGGTTATGCCACGCAGTTTCACGGTGGCGAAAATTGTGTCGGTGCGGTTGATGGTTGCCATAGTATTGGGTATTTCATTGATTTCTATGGCAAAAGTATAACCCGCATGGGCAAATTGTTTGCCCATGCGGGTTAAAATATCTCAATTCTGAGCCGACATTACATTTCCGGTGCAAACATCGGGTCCCATGCCGGCAGTATCTCCGGCTTGGTGTCAAATAGCGGTTTCAGCTTTTCCGGCACATATTTTTTGTTCACCACCAGACGAAACATATATTCGTCCATCCATTTGTCCGATATTATCAGGTGACCATCGTTGGCTCCCGGCCCCCAGCTGTTTTCCACCATCCATTTGGTGGGAGTGCCGTTTGTGTCTAGAGCCACCGCCACAAGTGTCATCGCGTGCGATGATGCGCTCGCATACGTGCGTATCCTGTCGGCCTTGTTCATGCCGAATGTGGTGCCCAGCAGCGACTCATAATCGTAGTTGTTCACATCCAGCACTCCGTGCTCGCGGTCGATGAACTTGCCCACATCGCACGAAAAATACATCATCGCGCTGTCCTTCAGGCTTTCTATAGCCATTTTCTTTATATCTTCCACAGGCAGGTTGAGATATATCCAGTTCCCTCCGTCATAGCTGTGACGGTCAAGGTCGATCTCATATAGCTTGTAATACTGGCGCGAAGGGTCGTTCATCAGCATCACGTAATCCCCATGAAGGTCGTTGCCGCAATATGTGTTGTAAAATTCCTGTGGCGTGTATTTCCGGGTGTCCAGAGCTTTGCCGGTGCTGTCGTGTCTTGTCCATGTAAACTCCGTCGGTGGCACTCCCAATGTCAGCGCAAGGATTCGGTACACCTCCTTGAGCATCTCCTCTTTGCGCTGCATTGTATTGGCAGTTTTGTTCATCCCTCTCAGTTCAAGGCCCCATTCGCGCAGTTTCAGTCCCAGCAGGCGGTTGAGTTGTCTGGTATTGTTGCTGCTGAATGTTTCGGCCATAACTTCCGTCGGCACCACGCCATATTTCATTATGTTGTCGCTGAGTCCCGTGTACTGTCCTCCGTCACTGAGCGGATTTTTGAACAGCCATTGCACCGTGGCATCCTCCATCGGTTTTTCCTTGGTGTCTATGATTGATTGCAGGAAGAGATTGCACTTCTCAAGTTGGTCGTAAAAGAAATTGTAGTTCTGCGACAACGTGAGTTTCGGCAGGTCATGTTGTGCCATCATTTGGGATCGGAGCACATTCAGCCCCGTAAACAGCCAGCACCTCCCCGATGATTTTTGGTCGGTAATCCCCTTGGTCGGCACACGGTAGGTAAATTCTGTCGTGGGCAATGTATTGAGACGGTCTGCGTTCATGGCCAGTTTGTTGATGTCATTGGCGGCCATGGCGTTGCGTATAGCTTTGTTAGTTCCGGTTTCCTGATATGAGCTGCGCAGTTTCTCCAGCAGTTCCGGCGATATGCCGGCATTATCGGTGCGTGTGCTTCCAAGCGAGGCTCCCCACGCAAGCAGCATGCACGCTGCCGTTAGCAATGTTTTCTTGAGCATAAGCGGTGATTGATTGGTCGTTCCGCAAAAATACTCATAAATTCCGTATTTGGCCCAAGATTGGCCTATAAAACATTTCCGCCTTGCGCACTGCGTCGGGCAAACGGCACTACCGCCATGTAACACAGCGATATGAGCAACGCCACAAGCATTGCATATACTATCACATTGTTCACCGTAATCACATTGCTCTTTATCGTATTCATCACGTATGTGACTGTATATGCGCACGTTACTATGATTCCTATTATATACAGTGCATACTCTATCAGCGATGCCACGCGGCGTTTGCGCTCCGGTAGCCGGTGTAGCACATTTTGGGTGAACCATGGCGATGGCGGTGCTTCCAAAGCTCCTGCATGAAACATTTTGCGCCACTTCGTGTCCGCTTCGTTCTCCTCTTTGTGTATTGGTCTGTTGTGTTTCATCTTTTCCTGTATGTTCTGCATGTTTTAATCCTCTCCCAGTGCTTTGGCCATCTTGGTTTTGGCGCGGGATAAGTATGATTTGATGGTGCCTTCCGGCATATTGGTGATACGCATTATATCTTTTATCGGCTTGTCTTCAAGGTAAAACAGCACTATCAGTGTGCGCTCCGCCGGCGTGAGTGCCCGGAGGCCCACCTCTATGTCGTGGCGCATCTCGGTCACATAGCTGTCGTTGGTGCTTTCTGCGGCGGTATAGGCAAGATGCTCTTCCATCGGTATCTCTTTGCGGCGCCGGAGAGTGTTGGCATACTCCCTGCAAGCTATCGAATAAAGCCACGTGCTGAATCGCGATGCTCCTCTGAACGATTTCAATGCCTCATAAGCCTTGATAAAGGTCTCTTGGGCTATATCGTCAGTCAACGAAGCATCTCCCATCGTGAGGTTGAACACAAATCGTCTCAACCCCGGGCTATACTCATCCACGAGCCGTCCGAATGCGCGGCGGTCGTCCACCGCCACACATTTGGTTATAAGTGATATTTCCTCGAGCTTGCTCAGCATCTGGCGGTATTACTCTTCGTCGGTAAAATCAGGAAACAGTGGTGTTGCCGTTTCTTCGCGTTTGCGCTGTTCTTTTACTTTGTTGTCATGTCGGTTTATAAGATATGTCACTCCGCGTGCTATACCTATGAATAATGGTATTATACCCAATGCCGTTAACTCTTTGGCTGATATGCCTAAGAAAAACACTATCAGTGCTATGCCCCATCCTATCCACACTATCGCTGATCGCGGCGTATTGGTGTTTTTGTTGCTCTCGGCCATATAAAAGCTGTCCGGCAGCACAACGCCCTTGTCTATGCTGTGTTCTATCACATGGTAGCGGTCCAGACGGCGTTGGCGCAGATAGCGGAATATCAGGAAAAACACCATTACCGTCACTGCGCCCGGTATTATCACCCCCAAGGCTACGGCCACAAGCGGCACAATGTTGTCTCCGATTTCATCCCACAGCGTATCGTGCGAATTTTGGTCATTGTTATAGGTGCGCAGGAGCACTCTGTTGTTGAGCGAGTCGTAGCTCAGGCTCACGTCACTCCCTTCCTCATACGCTTCTCGTGCCAGTTCTTTGAACTCTTCTACGCTCACCCTTTCCACAACTTTCTGTCGCGCGGTGTCGGATTGAATTTGGCTGCACGACAGTACTGTTGTTCCTATCAGCAACACGGCCATCAGTGTCAGGATTGATAAATGCTTTTTCATATAATGCGTTTGTTTTTGTTCTGAATTTACCGTTGGACGCTCTTATGCATCAAAAAAGTTGCACCGCCCTTGCAAAGTTATTAAATTTGTGGGTATGAAACATTACCTGTTACTCCCTTTTGCTTTCGTTTTGTCCGCTGCCGCGCTCTCTTGCGCCCACGGCGATAAGCCTTGTGACATAGAGGTGGATATGAAAGTCGCGCCCGATAAAATGGGCGATTCCATTGCCGCTGCTTATGGATGTGAGCAGGCTGCGAACACTATTGTTGAATGGCTCGCCTCCGACAGCCCCGCCGAATTGTCCTATGCGCAGCAACTCACGCAGCGCATTGCATACGCTTATGGCGACTCTATGCCTCGCTTCCTCAACGCTATTGACTCCATCAGCACAACCCTCACTCCCGAGCGCCGCGTTCGTTTGTTGTTGCGCACATGCCCGCCTGAATACCTCGGGCATCTCGTCCGTCAGGACCCAAATGATTCAGTGCTCGTGCCCATCATTGAGCGCGTGCTTGCCCCCACCCCTGACAAGTTGGTGCAGTTCCGTCGCGGTTATCAGATTTCATCCTCTCAACACAATTAAGCCATGCTCACAGTTGCTCGCTATTCCGATATAGTCAACAGCCATATTGCCCGTATCGATTACCCCTCATCGCCTCGTGGCCTGTATGCCCCGGTAGAGTACTCTCTTGAAGCCGGCGGCAAGCGCATCCGGCCTGTTCTGACACTCGCCGTGTGCGATGCTTTGTGCGGAAACCCTCTCAAGGCCATAAGTCAGGCCCTTGGAGTGGAGATGTTTCATAACTTCACTCTTCTTCATGACGATTTGATGGATCACTCCCCCTTGCGTCGGTCGCGCCCCACGGTATATGTCAAATGGGATGAGCGCACTGCCATTCTTTCCGGAGATGCCATGCTCACCATGGCCGGAATGTTGATGCGCGGTGGAAATGCACATGAGCTTGATGCCGCCTCTCTTTCCACTCTCCTTGACCTTTTTGACCGCACTGCCATGGAGGTGTATGAAGGACAGCAGTTTGACATGGAGTTTGAGTCACGCAAGGATGTCACCGTAAGCGAATACATGGAGATGATTCGCCTGAAAACATCTGTTCTTCTCGGTTGTGCCTGTCGTGTAGGTGCCATTATGGCCGGTGCTGATGAGGCTGTGCAGACAGCCATGTACCGCTATGGCGAGCAGCTTGGACTCGCTTTCCAAATGCAGGACGATTACCTTGACACTTTCGGCGATGAGGCCACTTTTGGCAAGCCTATAGGCGGCGACATTCTCAACGAAAAGAAAACATGGCTACTCATCTCCGCCATGCACAGGGCGCACGGCTATGCTTTGGCCGACGCACTTGCCCTCTCTCAGCCTGCCAAAAAAATTGATACCGTGCGCAGCATCTACATCAGCCTCGGCCTTGACAAAGAGTGCCGTGAGCAAGTGACATTCTATTCCACTCAGGCCATAAATGCTTTGCCCGAATCGCTTTCGCCCGAGGCACGTGAATTCTTCACCGAGTTGGCACGTAACGCCGAAACACGAGCAAAATGATTATTGACACTCACACCCATCTCTATCTACCCGAGTTTGACAACGGTGGTGTGCCTGCCGTTCGCCGTGCAGTGGATGCCGGTGTAGCCGAGATGATATTTCCCAATGTGGACCTCACCACCATCGCTCCTATGAAAGCTCTTCATGAGCAATTCCCTTCCATCACCCACATGGCCATGGGACTGCACCCAACGGAGATAGGGGAGGACTGGCGCGAACAGCTTGCCGCTGTGCGTGAGCATTGGTTGGACGGCACGCAGCATGTGGCTGTAGGGGAGGTGGGCATTGACCTTTATTGGGATGCCACATTTGCCGAGCAGCAGATGATGGCTCTTGAGCAGCAGCTGCAATGGGCTGTTGATAGTGCCAAACCTGTTATAATACACTGTCGCAACGGACTTGATCAGACCCTTGAGGTTTTGCAGGGCTTTCACGACATAACCGGTGTCATGCACAGTTTCGGTGGCACCGACCGCGATGTTGACCGTGTTCGCAGTGTAGCCGACTTGTATTTCGGTATCAATGGCATAGTGACTTTCAAAAACTCCAAGCTCCGCCACACACTTCCGGCCATCACCACCTCCCGTTTGTTAGTTGAGACAGATGCGCCATATCTTGCCCCCGTTCCTTATCGCGGCAAGCAGTGCGAGAGTGCCATGCTCCCCGCCACCGTGGCGCACATTGCCGACACTCTCGGCCTTCCCGTCTCCGAAGTAGAGCGCGTCACCACAGCCAACGCCCGCACCCTCTTCTCCCTCCCGCATTAATGTTAAATATTCATATCACTGCGGCTCTAAATTAAACAGCTCTCTGCACAGTGTGCCGCCTTTTGCACAATGTGAAGTTCTGCATTGGTATTAAAATATATCAGAATTTTTTTTGAAACGGCTGTTACGTTTCTTTGTTCGGATTGTATTATTGTCGTATGAGCAACAATTCGTTCACAGATACATTTGTCAGGCTTCAGCAAAAGTTGCATTGTGTGGCACTCCGGCTTCTTAAAGACGAGTATGAGGCTGAGGATGCCATGCAGGATACTTTCTGCAATTTATGGAACCCCGACCTGCCGATGACATCCGACGAAGCACGGTTTAAGTTGTTTGCCGTTCTCAGAAATGTCTGTCTGAATAAATTGAAGAAAAGGCAACAGGTGTCGCCGATTGACAACAGTGAAATCTTTCAGCGCGAGCAACCTTTAGACGAGTCCGAGCACATAAAGACGCTGTTGTTCCAATCCCTGACACCCCTTCAGTTAAAGATAATTGAGATGATGCTCTCCCAAGAAATGGAATATGCCGAAATCGCCCGTCAGCTTGACATATCGGTTGAAACTGTCAGAATGAATGTCTGCCGGGCACGAAAGAAAATGCGTGAACTATATAAAAGACTTTAACATGCCGAACCAAGAGAATTTGTCGAAAGAAGAATTGGAGATTCTTGCTCAGTCCTATCTTGACTGCAAACTCACAAGACTCCAGGAAAAAGAGTTGGAATGGGTGTTCCTTAACTCCCCGCTCAGCTCTCCGCTGATTGATGAGTGCCGCAAGGCCATGCGGGTGGAGAATCTCCTTGATTCACCCCAATCTTCAAAGTCCGCCTATGAGTGCCCGAAGCCGGCGCACTTCCGCATCAGGCCCATTGTTTACAAGCTAAGCGCCGCAGCATCTGTAGTGCTTATCATTGCCTGTTCAGTCATTTTATTCACCCGCGCATGGCTCAAAAATGACACATCTTCCGCTCTTTCCGACATTGATGTGTCGGTGTATGTTCACGGTAAGGAGCTTAATCCAAACGATGCCCTGTCAAGAGCCATCGCCACGCAGCAGCAGAGCATGGCCATGCTCGCAGAGATTAAAAATCAGGCTCAAAACACCGAAATCAACGCCATTCAGGATATTAACGAAATAAGTAACGCAAAATGAAAAAATCGCTTCTGATCATATTCTTCATCTTTCTTTCGGCCGCATGCTGGGCCATACCTCCGCACCTTGCATGTGAAACCATCTTCTCACGCCCTGACATTAAAACACAAGGTCACGAGGTAGTGAGCTGTAAAAGCCGGGACAATTATTTCCGTAGTGTCATAGCCGACAATGACAAGAAACTTCTTAAGGAGATTAAGAAGCTCGTCCAGAAGGATAAATCCCGCGCTTCTAATGTCGTTGAGGGATATAAGGACGGAACCGAACACATCATCCTCAATATCCCTAACAACGGTCACATTATCAATGTCGGATTTTTTTGGACCGAGTCCGGCTATCTGCGTTTGTTTGTTCAATCTGAACTTGCTGCTTTTGAATAACCGTCTTTAAATTATGACTAAACTTGTTGTTTTGGCACTGGCCGTCTGGCTGGGTGTCGGGGTACTCATTGCCCAAAGTGAAGACTCCATTAAGGCCAAAAACCTTAAGGAAGTGGTGGTTGATGCCACATATAATTCTGCTGATGCCAAGGGTTTGGAATTCATCCCTTCCGGCAAACAGAAAAATTCGGCACAAAATGGCATTGACCTCTTGCGCCGAATGGCCATCCCGCAGTTAAAAATTTCGCTTTCTGACGATAAGGTCACAACCCCTGCGGGTGAGCCCGTAGCAATATTCATAAATTATATCGCGGCTTCGGCCCAGGAACTTGAGGGCCTCAAAACCACCGATGTGCGCCGCGTTGATTATTTCTTTTCTCCCACCGACCAGCGTTTCATGGGCGAAAGAAATGTGGTTAACATCATTGTTCAGGCATACCAATATGGCGGATATACCAAGGCATCCCTTTATGAGAAATTCCTTACAGGCTTATCCAACAGTGCTTCCCTATATTCAAAATTCAGCTATAAGAAAATGACATACGACATGTATGTCGGAACCGGCAATGTCAACACCCGTCATCAGGGTTCCTCCGTAGCTGATTATTTCCGCCTGCCTCAACACGATGGTTCTCTCATGAACATTCACAGGCTCCAGACCCTCCGGCAGTCAAAGTATGCCTATAATTCGCTGCCGGTTTCTTTCCGCGCCGCATACTCTGACGATAATTTCCAGACCAAAAACACTTTCGGTTTCGTCTTTCAGGAAACTCCCCACGGCAATTCCGCAGGCTCATTGACATTCCTCCCTTCAGCTGCAAACAATTACGAATACTCCACTCACGCCGACAGTCGCGTGAGAGCATGGTCCTACAACGGCTCGTTTAATTTCAGTTTCCCTAACCAATATACCCTGTTCTCCACCCCCGCGTTCCATTATTCCCGCATCAATCAGAACTCCGCTTACACCGCCTCTGCCATGCAGCAACCCGTTATTAACAATGCAAAAGAAACATCCTACGATGCATCCTTTTTTGCCATGGGGCGCAAGATTTTCTCTAATGTTCACTATCTGTTCCTAAGAGGATTCGGAGGATACGACCATCACAATGTCACGTATGGAGGCAATATCCCTTCGTTTGATAAAATCATAGAAAGGTATTGCGGCATGTCGGTGCAATATGGATATTACTCAAACAAAATCAGCGCCAATCTTCTCTTCGGTGTCAGAAATGAGCATAATTCTGTCAACGATAACACCCTAAAAACATTCTATCCCTTCGCAAACGCCAATTTCGGATGGGCACCGGATTCCAAAAACATGCTCAACATATCATTCTCCTATTCAAAAGAGCCGATGAACGCCAACCTCAAAAGCCCCAATGTATTGCAGCAGAATGAGCTTATCTATTATACCGGCAATCCCATGCTTAAAAATGCACCCAATATCATGGCCAACATCAGTTACAACTTGACTCCTGTAGCATGGTTGCAGATTGCACCTTTCGCACAATACTACTCATGTTTCAACAGAGAAATACCTGTATATACGCCGTATATGGATGCCACCGCCGTTATTAGGAAATATGAGAACAATGGTGACCATTATCGCACACAGCTGGGCATATCGTTAACAGCATATCTTTTTAATAAGAATCTTCAGATACAGCTGGCCCCCGAGCAGATGTTTTATCGCAGCACAGGCTACTATGACCTGTCCTGTACCCCCTTCCTGTTTTCAGGCGCAGTAACGTATTATCTCAACGATTTCTACTTCTCCGGTTATTACGAAACGCGGTCTCGTGCTTTGTGGACCAATTCCGGAACATTTTACACAGGCAAAAGCCAGTTGCAGATTATTGCAGGTTGGGCTAAATCCGACCTCAACATACGCATCGGCATTTCCAATCCTTTCCGTAAATCATGGATTTCGGCAACCTCCTCGTTTGATACCCCGGTATATTCTCAACGCAGCTTAAGATTTGACACCACATCCCATTGTAGCATAAGCCTTTCGGCCACATACACCTTTGGCTACGGTAAGAAACTGAGCCGGAACAACGAAGTCGGAGAGCAGGGCGGTGCCGCATCCTCCATCTTGAAATAACCCCGGCCGGTAAATCATCCCCACATTCAACATTTGTTAAGAACAAATTTCCGCACTGCGCAGTCAAGCAGCTGAGCGCACAGACTCTTTTCCGCTCCCTCGCAAAGAGAGCGCAGGATGCGCGATTTCACAACCCGCCTCGCGAAGCCGCCAGAAGCGCAGCCGAGCCGCGGAGCGTGCGATTTCTCTACAACTGCCTGCGGAGCGCGCAGCGCGGAGTTGGCAGACGGGATGCAAAAAAGAATCCGATACAAGCTGCGGAGCATGCGCAGTATCGGCTCGGCGCGAGCCAAGGCCCGCAGCACCCCGCTCACCCCGCCGAAGTCAGCTATTTCATCACCTCTACCATTCCTCCCACCACTTCGCGCCCCCCATCTCAGCACTGTGCAGCCAAGCGCAGTACGCGCGATTCCCAGCCTCCTTACTGCGAAGCCGCCAGAAGTGCAGCCGAGCCGCGGAGCGTGCGAATTCTCTACAACTGCCTGCGGAGCGCGCAGCGCGGAGTTGGCAGGCGGGACGCAAAAAAAAGAATCCGTGACAAGCTGCGGAGCGTGCGCAGTCACGGCCCGGCGCCAGCCAAGGCCACCCACAGCCCAATCATCCATTTTCAATTTCCCATCCCCACTCCCATTTCGGTGCTTTTCTCCTCCGTCCTCTTATTTTTGCGGCGGATGAAAAGCACCGGCGCCCATAAGCCGTTCTACTCAATCGAGTCTCGTACCCACCTCAAGTAGTGTCAACGCTCGCAGTATCAAAATAGTGCCAGTCACGCGAAAAACTATAGCGCAACCTCGTATCGGCTGTTGTTAACTATGAGGATATACACACCCCGTTTAGCCACTCTTATCACATTGTCAATGCCATTGTGAATCAGTCGGCCATTGATGTCATAAAGCCGTGCTTTAGCATTGTCAGCCTTACCGATGATAATTGCCTCATACGGGCGAGTGATAAGCGAAACACAGTCTGTGTGAACATTGGTGATTCCGGCTTTATCTTCAATCTTGACTTCAAACTCAGTATAGGCATCTTCATGATTGTGTGACCCTGAAGCATATAACCCAACTTTGCCCTCTCCGGGGTTTATAGGGATAAGCCGGTATTGAATGGCTTCTTCTCCGTTTGTCAGTGTTGACATTTTCTGTAGTTCAACAGATGCTGTAGTTTCACTGCCGAGACTCAACTCAGAATGTGGAGCATTGGAAATCCAGCATATAATTACGCCTTCGCCTGTCTTTAGGTTTGAAAGTTCATCTAAGTTTTGGATTTCAAGAGTGCTCTGAGCTTTGGTTATAGTAATTGTTCCGCTTATAACTTCGGGTTCATAATTTGCGGGTGTGAGAGTCGCTGAAATGGGATATGTTCCTACTGGAGATTGATAATTTGCTTCAGTAACATAGCTGAGATCCAATTTTACGGTAGATTCCGACTCTCCGTTTACAAACCCCTCAAACGAGCATGAATAGTTTTGATCAAATGAGCCATATACTCGTTCGCTATTATTCACAGTTACCTTTAATGGTGCCTTGACTATGTTAAAGGTGTATGGAATATTGAGCGATATGCTTGGGTTTTGAAAGGCAGCGGTTAAGGTTACATTGTGTTCTCCGGCTGTCTTTGGTAGGTTTGAAGTGTCCACGGTTATAGGCCACGGTGTGTTGTTTTTCCACGAAATCTCAGGTGATAAACCGGTATATGTTAGTGGTTTATCTTCAAAAGAAATCATTTCTATACCGTGTTCATATGTTTTGCGAGAAGGCACATACATTTTAGATTCAATGTCTGCATTGAAGCAATCTGTAAAGTTTGCTGCCTCACCTTTCCAATTAACGTATGCAGGTTCTGTAGCAGGTTTGAAGAGAATATATTCTGCTTTATCGCAGTGCTCAAAAGCACGTTTCCCAATAGAGATGACATTCTCAGGGATTACTATAGACTTAAGCCCTGTGCAATATAGAAAAGCCGATTCCCCGATGCTGACTAAGTTGGATGGCAAAGAGATGGATGTGAGTTTCGGGCAGTCTTGAAACGCACCTGTGCCTAAAGTTTTTGCCGAAGGCATAATTAAGGATTCTAAAGCGCTACAACTTACAAAAGCGTCATTGCCTATATCCTCAACACTGTAACTCAGTTCAACGGTTTTAAGTTTTTGACACATGAAGAAAGCTCCATCGCCGATTTTCTTAAGGTGGAAATTCCCTTTCACTGATTGCAGATTCGCGCAACTCTGAAAGCAAGAGCTTCCAAGAATGCGTAACTGCGAGGGTAGTGTAACTGAAGTAATGTCGTTACGATCTGCAAAATTTCGTGCTCCGATTTCTTCAATACACGGCGGAATGGTGTTGGGGTCTATCGCCGTGCCATTAAAAACATCATCGCCAATTTTTTTGATTTTATATGAGGATGGCGCATAATTTGTAAAATCAACATTCTTGAACGTATAGCTTGAGGAAAAGCTCTCTTTTCGGAGTTCTATAACGGTATATACCTTATTGTTGTGCTCTACGGTTGGATAAACCAATCCGGGTGTGGAAGCCGATCTTGCGCCAAGGTTGGCAACGGTCATATCAGTTTCGGAGAGAATTTCATAATACCAGTCTGCATAATAAAAATGGTCTCCGACAGCGGCATAGAGCGATAACGGCAGAATGGTTAACAAACAGAATAAAAATCTCATTACGTATGTGAACATATTATGGCTCATTTTTATGATAAACGGGAATTGTAATCTCTTATTCCGGATTTTGCCTGCATGATTTGACAAACTTGAAGCTACAAAGTTAGTGAATATTCCTGATGCGAGACGTATCTTGCCGCAATTGAAGTATAATGTTCCTACTTTCTTCCACATCAGCTAAATTAGCTATATGCGATTTATACGAATTATCCCCACCGCCTCAGCTAATTAGCTATTTCATCACCTCTACCATTCTTCCCATCACTTCTTGCAGCCAAGCACACTCTGAGCCAGTTGTTCTCCGCACCCGCCATCTCCGCATTGCGCACCCAAGTGCACGACGCACGGTTCCCCAACACGCCTTGCGAAGCCGACAGATGCCAAGTAAAACGCAGGATGCGCGATTCTCAGCCTCCCTCCTACCAAGCCGACAGATGCGTAGCCGAACCGCGGAGTGCGCTATTTTTCTAAACCGCTTGCGGAGCACCTGTGGCGCGGAGTTGGCGGACACAGACACTCAAAAGGAATACGATACAAACTGCGGAGAGCACAGACTCTTTTCCGCTCCCTCGCAAAGAGAGCGCAGGATGCGCGATTTCCAGCCTCTTTCCTACCAAGCAGACAGATGTGCAGCCGAGCCGCGGAGCGTGCGCAGTCACGGCCCGGCGACAGCCAAGGCCCACACTCACAATCCAACCATTCATTTTACATTTTCAATTTCCCATCCCCTCTCCCATTTCGGTGCTTTTCTCCTCCGTCCTGCCCTCCGTCCCCTTATTTTTGCGGCAGATGAAAAGCACCGCCGCCCATAAGCCGTTCTACGCACTGCCCAACTACCTTTACGGGTTCTTGAGGTTCTGCCCGTTCA
>OMCG01000011.1_pt1 | contig 132519 bp, 123 predicted proteins | sample 1674071 | NCBI WGS metagenome assembly OMCG01 (sample SAMEA103958139, study PRJEB25191) | human gut metagenome | biome: human-associated habitat [ENVO:00009003]; feature: intestine environment [ENVO:2100002]; material: feces | place: Germany | collected 2013/2015 | reverse complement strand
GTGGTGGCCCATTTTTCAATGAGCGCCCTGGCCCACTTTTCAATGAGTATTTACAATGATTGGCTTATCACAAGGCGTTTTTGCCAATGTGTTGAGTTCGGCGATGGTCAGGAACTCACGACGGCTTTCTTCTTCTGCGATTCCTTTTGCCTTAGCCGAGAGATCGACAGAGATATAACCATCTATAAATGCCTGCTTCAAAGCCGCCTTAAAGATTGAGAAATATGTCGCAGCCGAGTTTTGCGACAAAGTTCCCTTTTTTCCACCTCCTTGTGGAGCAGTCAGAAGAAAGTTCTTGAAATCGTTTATCAGCTTAGTGTCAATTCTTCCGAATGGTATTATTCCGTCTTTAGAAAAGATTTTCAACAATTCGCCCATTCGTTTCCAGTTTATGAGAATTGATGCCGAGCTGTTCTTATGTCGCTCCACAGTAATCTTCTTCACATAGTCGATGAAATTGGCATTGGCTTTTTCCTGTAATTCAGCCTGAGCTGCATCCTGATCGGAGTAGAGGGCAACCGTATCATATTCCTTCTGACGAATTTGCCTTACCTTATCTGCATAGATGCACGACTCCTGGTCTATCTGGGATTTACACATGATAACGCCATTGATATCACGTTTCGGTTGAAAGCCTCCGCGAGTGGGTCTTTTCTTATCCCATATCGGTGTCGTTATAATACGTTTGACATATTCACGTACTCGTTTAGGAGTTTCATTCTCCTTCTCACAGACGGGGTATGCTTCCACATAGAGATACCACTCATTTCGAATTTCGCTCTTACGCAGTTTTACGGATACTGTTGTATGTTGGAGTTTCTTTTTCATTTTTCGGACTTGAAGATTTTGTCAATGTCAAACTTCGGTACATATACAAAACGGCCTATCTGTCGCATAGGGATACTATGCCTTCGCAGATTGCTATATACTGTCGACTCGCTTATTCTGTATTTCTTTGAAACCTCTCCAATCGTATAACAATCTTCCGGTTCTAATGAATATAGTCGTTTCTTTGGAGTCTCTTCCAAAGGATTCTTTCTTATCTCCAATATGTCTTCGATGTCAGCGATATCAATGAGAGTCATTCTGTCGCCCGGATTGTGATCTTTTATTTTCCCTTGACGAATCCACCTATAAAGCGTTGGGCGTGAAATTTGATAACGGCTGCACACCTGTACCACTGTGAGCAAAGCATTACCCTCTGATTCAGCTAAGATAGCCTGACGCTCCATTTCTCTTTTCTCAGCCCGCTTTTTGTTACGATATGTCTCATTGGAACACTTCTTTGAGCAGTGAACCGAATCAACATTCTTAGCGAGGAATGGTTTCCCGCATACAATGCAGTGTCTCATTATTTTAGCTTTACTTTCGGGCATAGGCATATCTGTTATTGTATCACTTAATCTTCAAATTTGTAACGTAAGTATACTTCGTCTTCACATTTCTGTAATGGTACAAATTTGATGCAAATATAAGCTAAAAATCCATATAAAACAAGTATCAGGAGAGAAAAATGCAAATAAAAATGGAGTGTAACTTGTTGGGTTACACTCCATTTTGTTATCGTTGGTTTGTGGACTTATTTCACTTCCTCGAAGTCAACATCTACGGGACCGTCCTGTCCGTTGCCGGGCTGAGGGCCGGGGGTGGGACCTGCCTGAGCACCACCCTGCTGGGCCTGTGCCTGCGCATTGAGGATTTCCTGCTGTGCTGCGCCAAATGCTGCTTCAATGTCCTTGATTGCGGCATCAATACCGGCGATATCGGCAGCCTTGTGAGCCTCTTTGAGTCGTGCAAGAGCTGTTTCAATAGGAGCTTTCTTGTCGGCAGGAATCTTGTCGCCGAGTTCGTTAAGCTGTTTCTCGGTCTGGAATATCATAGCGTCGGCTTGGTTGAGTTTGTCCACACGCTCTTTTTCCTTGGCATCAGCCTCGGCATTTGCGGCAGCCTCATCTTTCATACGCTTGATTTCTGCATCAGTCAAACCGCTTGATGCCTCAATGCGTATGCTCTGCTCTTTACCGGTAGCTTTATCTTTGGCCGATACGTTGAGAATACCGTTGGCGTCGATTTCAAATGTAACTTCAATCTGCGGTATGCCACGGGGTGCGGGAGCAATGCCGTCAAGATGGAACTTGCCAAGAGTCTTGTCGTCAGCAGCCATAGGACGCTCGCCCTGAAGCACGTGGATGTCAACTGAAGGCTGATTGTCGGCAGCGGTAGAGAACACTTCACTCTTACGGGTAGGAATAGTGGTGTTGGCTTCAATAAGCTTGGTCATCACACCCCCGAGAGTTTCAATACCTACTGACAGAGGCACAACATCAAGCAGAAGCACATCCTTAACATCGCCAGAAAGCACACCGCCCTGAATAGCAGCACCTACGGCCACAACTTCATCGGGGTTAACGCCCTTGGAAGGAGCTTTGCCGAAGAATTTCTCTACGATTTGCTGGATAGCGGGGATACGGGTAGAACCACCGACGAGAATAACCTCGTCAATATCCTTGGCTGTGAGGCCTGCATCTTTCAATGCCTGTTCGCAAGGCTTGATGGTAGCCTGAATAAGTTTGTCGGCAAGCTGCTCGAACTTAGCACGGGTAAGGGTCTTAACCAAGTGCTTTGGAATACCGTTAACAGGCATTATGTACGGCAGGTTGATTTCGGTGCTGGTGGTGCTTGAAAGCTCAATCTTAGCTTTTTCGGCAGCTTCTTTCAGGCGCTGAAGGGCCATAGGATCCTGACGGAGGTCAACGCCTTCTTCTTTCTGGAATTCATCAGCAAGCCAGTCAATGATCACGTGGTCAAAATCGTCACCGCCAAGGTGGGTATCACCATTGGTAGATTTTACTTCAAACACGCCGTCGCCAAGTTCAAGGATCGAAATATCGAATGTACCGCCACCGAGGTCAAACACGGCAATTTTCTGATCCTTGTTGGTCTTGTCAAGACCGTAAGCAAGGGCAGCTGCGGTAGGTTCATTTACAATACGCTTTACGGTAAGACCAGCAATTTCACCAGCTTCCTTAGTTGCCTGACGCTGTGAGTCGTTGAAGTAAGCGGGCACTGTGATAACGGCCTCGGTTACAGACTGGCCGAGATAATCTTCAGCGGTTTTCTTCATTTTCTGAAGAATCATGGCCGAAATTTCCTGAGGAGTGTATTCACGGCCGTCAATATCCACACGAGGAGTATTGTTGTCAGCGCGCACCACTTTATAAGGCACACGTTCTATTTCGTTCTTAACCTGATCATAGGTTTCACCCATGAAACGCTTGATAGAGTAGATGGTACGTTTGGGGTTGGTAATTGCCTGACGCTTTGCAGGGTCGCCTACCTTGCGTTCGCCGCCGTCCACAAAAGCCACTACCGAAGGAGTGGTGTTGCGACCTTCGCTATTAGGAATCACAACAGGATCGTTACCTTCAAGAACAGCCACGCAAGAGTTGGTGGTGCCAAGGTCAATACCGATAATCTTTCCCATAATTAGTTTGAATTTTTAGGTTATATAATTTATTTTTAATTATCACGAAGTTGTTCTCTCGGCGATTTCTCGCTTTCGGATATACTAAAAACAAATTTAATGCCAAAATGGTTGAAAAATAATTACACAATTAATTATCAAAGCGTTAACCAACTGCCAAACTGACACTTTCAACTGACACGCATGTCAACAGACCTCTTTTTCGCGTTTCTGCAACCTGATCATGCCCCGCAAAGCACGGCGCACTGTTTTCCATTTTGGGAATATGGCCCATGGACGCACATGGCTGTAACTGACAAGAATCACTGTCAGCGACACAAGTGCCGCAATCAGCAGCCATCCATATATTTCCTTCATAGATACTACCAGTACCTGCCTTTGGGCCATGCCATAGAGCTGCTCCGAAGGCATATTAACAGCAGCCAAATCCAAATTGGTCAATCGGGAGCCGATAAACGACATATTCTTTGCCACCGTATGCCTCAATATTTCTCCGATAATAGCCGGACCTAAAGTAGCGCCCATCACTGCACCGGTAAAACCATTGATGGTAAGAGCCTGCGGAAACACCAGAAACGGAAGCCCGCTCTGCACTATAGATGTCAGAAACACAATGGATATAATGACGGCGGCTGCACCACGGGAAAACAGGGGAACAAACAGCATCTCTTTCTCTACACCATAATCTATGAAGAAATAGAAATATGCAAGATACACTATAGCGAGAGCAAATGCGATAGAAGTCATAGTCTTGTACCTCCATTTTCTGCGGGCAAACGTGACATAAGTGAACCCGCACCCAACCACTATTCCGGCAAGCACATACCAGTTGAGATCAATCAGATTGGTTTCATCAAACCCGAGTATATTGGCGGCATAAGAGTGCTCAAATACATGCTCTGTGGCAACGAGCGTGAAGAACACCAGATATATTCCGGTGGCGCGGAGCACATTGTGATTTTTCATTGCCTGAAATGATATATAAGGATGGTGGAGAAAAGTAGCTCGCCACAAATTTATGCCAAGGCATACAACGCCGAGCAGCGTGGCTCTGCATATTTCAGATGCATTCCACCAGTCAAAATAATTTCCATATACACATATGAAAGTGAAACAGATCATAAACCCGGTCCACAACAACGCGCCTATCCAGTCGATACCAAGCAAGGGAATATACATCGGAGTACGCACGGCCCTTACAAAAATCAGGACCATGAGCATCATGAGTGCAAGCATTCCTATCATAATCCAGTGCATATACTCCCACTGCGAGAAAAATGAAGCGTAAACAGTGGCGATACCACTGAGCTGTATCACACCGTCCACCACAATATACACATAACAGAAAAACACCGACATGTCACGCACCGGTGTAAGCCACAGCTGTATGGTAGAGTTACAGGCAAACGTGGCCTGCATTCTGAACCATCCGGCCACAAGGCATGTAATCACAAGCACCGGCACCGAAGTAGTGCTTGCGCAAATCATATTTGCCGCAATCAGCACCGCTCCGGCCGTGAGCAGCTGGGTGCGGTTGGAAAACCGGAATTTGATGCGGAACATCACCGCAAAATTTATAGCCATGCCTATGAGAGAAGCGTAACCGGCCATCAGTATATCCTCCTGCATGAGAGCAGTGGAACCAACCATATCCGAAGCAGCCGCAAGGTAAACACCTCCGGAAAATTGTATTACCAGAACAAAGAATATAAACAGCCACGGCTTCAACCTACGCGGTATGTAATCGGGCACATCAGGGATATCAAACGTGCCCTGAGGAGTATGACAGTCAGCCATATCAGTACTTTACCTCACATTCCACATTCATGCCGGCACGTAGTTTCTGCATGTCATGAATGTCATTGTCTTTTGAAAACTCAATTCTTACGGGCACACGCTGGCGCACCTTCACAAAGTTGCCGGCAGAATTATCCTGCGGAAGAACGGACAATGACGCGCCTGTAGCCTTGGAAATAGATTGCACGAGACCGTGAAACACCACATCGGGCACAGCATCCACTTTTATCTCCACCTTACTGCCCGGAGCTATATGCTTAAGCTGTGTTTCTTTGTAATTGGCAGTAACCCACACATCGGCTGAATCCACTATGTCAAGCAGAGTCTGACCCGGCTGTACAAGTTGCCCCACCTGAATGGATTTACGCGATGCAAAACCGTCACAGGGAGCCAATATCACGCAATATGTCAGATTGAGTTCCGCTGTTTCAAGCATAGCCTTTGCCAAATCTATTCCGGCATCGTTCTGAGCTATGCGCTGGCGGCTCTCAGACACCACCGACGAAGTGGCATTGCGCTGCCTGTACAGCATCTCATAGCGTGCTTTTTTTGCCTCGTAATCAGTTTTTGCAGCATCATACTGCTGCCGTGTCACAGCCTCCTGCTGCAAAAGTTTTTTGTAGCGTTCGTAATCTGTAGCGGCCATGTCCATCAGCACCTTTGCTTCCCCGATAGAAGCCTCCGTCACAGCCACATTTGCCGAAGCAACACCGACACTGCGGCTCGCCACATCGCGTCCGGCCAAAGCGTTCTGATAATCGGCCCGTGCCTGCGCCACACGCAATCTCATGTCAGCATTGTCTATCACCACCAGCGTATCGCCTTTTTTCACAGGCTCAAACTCCTTGAAACAGATTTTCTTGATATACCCCTGCACTCGGCTGTTTACCGGTACTATCTGCTGCTGTATCTGCGCATTATCGGTGAACTCCACATTGCCCAGATGCACAAATTTCACAAACACCCATGCGGCAGCAACCGCAATTACCATAACGGTAATAATATATGACAGAATTTTTTTACTACGATGGCTCATATCTTTCCTGAAGTGAATAATAGTTTATAATAATAATATATGATATTGATGCGGGCGTTTACAAGCTGCTGCTCGGCATCCAGCTTGGAATTGGCGGCATCCAGCATATCGGTAATCAATGCCATATCGGCGGAGTAACGCGTAAAGATTGTGCGATAGTTTTTTTCGGCCAATTCCACGCTCTTTTGCTGCGTTTTCAGCTCTTCATAAGCCTCAAGATAACGCATATAATCTGCCCGCACGTTCAACCCCACATTTTCACATGCGGCATCCAGTTGCTCAACCGCAACACGAGTGGCAGCACGACTTCTTGACAAAGCCTTATTGCTTTTATAGAGCGACGAGATATTATAACTTACTCCCACGCCCACATACCAATAACTCAGATTACGGTTAATCGGAGGCACTTCCACCAATATCGGTCCATCAATGCTCCATGCAGCCTGCAATCCGATTTTGGGAAGCCGTTCGCTTTTCACAATAGCTTCGGCTTTTTTGCTTATATCCACACCCGCTCGGGCGAGTTTGAGTGACGGAGCATTCTCAGCAGCTTCAAGTTGCCACCATTCTTCACCGGCAGAGGGAAACGAGCGTGCAAGAATAGTTGAGTCAGGCACAACCTCCGTGCCATCGGGAAGTCCGGCAGTAACCACAAGATTCCGGTTGAGAATATTGAGCGTATTATTGATTTTCACAAGTTGCAGTTCCAGATTTGACACAAGCAACTCATAGCGGGTAATATCGTTTTGCAAAGCCACCCCCTGCTCATAACGTGCAGTCATCTCGGCAAGAACCTTTCGGGCCTGAGCGATATTGTTTTCCACCACATACCTCAGGTTCTCAAACTTATATATGTCAAGATAAAAACCGGTAAGCTGAAAACGTATATTGTCGCGCCACAAATCAGTTGCAAACCGTGCGGCCGTGGATTTCAGCTCGGCCATCTCAATGCCGCTTGATATGGCACCGCCTGAATAAACAGGCTGAGATATGCTTATCCCGAAAGCATTACCAAAATGTGGAATAATAGCTCTTTGATAATCAGAAAAATTACGTTTTGTGGTAAACCCATCGCCTATATAACTCAGCGACAGATTAGCTTTTATATCCGGCAGGCGATTGCTTTGCGCCACACTGATTTCGCGCCGGGATTGTTCCTCGGCGGCAAATGACGGACGAAGCTGCGTGCTGTTGGTCTCAGCAATCTCAAACAGTCTTTCAAGAGAATACACCTGTCTTGACTGCCCCATGGCACGCACTCCACCGCTCAACAAAGCTGTGACAAACAGCCCTGTGAGCAATCGGTGATTGTTCATGAAAAAAATAGGATTAATGTGATAAAATTGAGGCCCGGCTTATTAATACGGGCACGATAAAGAATGATAGCGAATTGTTGCCTTAAATAAAATCACACAGGGATGCAGTGCTCTTCCAACTTTCAAGATAACCCCAATTTCTGACAATCGGAGCGGCAACAAGAAACAAATGAGATATAACAGTCATTAACCATGCAACTCTTTGTGAATTGCGCTGCAAAATTACTGAAAACACACCTTTTTTACAAAATTTTGTACCGCGTCAAACGTCAAATCACAATCAGATAGAAGCTATAGCTATGAATATCAATACTATACTGCCGGCTAAAACAGGTACAGCAACAGGATGTACCTTATGGCCCGCAATCATAATAGAGGCCGAAGGAGAAATGGCAAACGGCGTGGGATTATGGCTCCAACGCTGCGAGATATACCGTGTCATCCAATAAACTGCCAAAGCCACAACCGTGCCCAAAAGCGCACCGACAAGCAAATCACCCGGGAAATGAACTCCGAGATATATTCTTGAATAGCTGTTAAGCAATGCCCATAACAGAATAAAAACTGTCCAAACTTTGCGACGCATTAGCAATGAGGCAAATACAGCAAATGCAAACGAGTTAGCCGCATGACACGACGGGAAGCTGTAGAGTCCTCCTCTGTAATCATTCACCACATGCACATAATCCGAAAGTTCGTTTTCAAGGCGTGAAGGCCGCAATCTTTCCACGTAAGGGCGTATAACCGAGGCACAAGTCTGGTCAGCCAAAGCTATGAGCACTACACCCATGAGAGTGACCGTAAGAGCCGTTCTCCATGAAAAACACCGCCACACCATCCATAAAAATGCGGCATACATGGGTGCCCATATCAATTTGCCCGAAAACATCATCATGAAGTAATCCCAATAGACATTATGAAGGCTGTTGAGATACAAAAATATATTGGTGTCAATGTCAATGAATGTTTGCATGTCAATCAATTATCGTGACTGAAGGTCGGTGTACAAAGTTTGCAAAAACGCTTTGGCATGATTGAGATTGCTGCCGGGAGCGTTACCGTTGTCCACAATCGCAGTATTGGAGTCAAGACTATATACCAAAGTGTTGTCATCAGTTATCATGCCGATATAACTGGGGTCGGCAAAGAAGGCAAAATGTGGGGAACGAAGATTAAGCAGATTGTTGCTGAACGGAAATTCATCATGCTCTATCCCCAGTGCGTCAAGCAAAGTGGCCGCTATATCGGTTTGTGACCCCACAGTTGTCTGTTCGCCATGCATAGCCAAAGCTCCGCCTGCCATTACAAGAGGAATGCGATGGCGCTGTACAGGATCTGTAAGTTCAGGATATGCCCCATAATGATCAGGCACAAGTACTACAAGAGTGTTGGCCCAATCCGGACGAGCGGCCAAAGCGTTGACATAGGCTGTGACACAACTGTCGGCATACGCAAAAGCTTCTGCCCGCTTATCCGACAAGCGGCCACGTGATGAATAAGGCACCTCAAACGGCTCATGAGAGCTGGATGTTTGAATTACCGTGAGTTTCGGCTTGTCAGGATTATAAGGCGTCAGCTCAGCCAACACGCGGTTCAGTACCACCTCATCGTGTGCGCCCCATTTGCTCAGACGCTGTGACACCGGAAAATCTTTGTCGCTGACCACACGGCCAAACCGTGAAGCGACAAGATAGGCCATCTGATTTGTGAAATTGGCATCCCCGCCATAGTAATAAGTGGCCTCATAACCACCTTTTTCCACCATGGATCGCGGCAATGAAGGCAGATGCTCAGCCTTCGACACGTATTTCATTACCGAAGTGGTGGGCTGCCCGGGATAGCCCGACAAAATTGCCGGTATTCCCCTGTCGGTACGGAAACTGCTGGCATAAAAATCAGTCCACACCACTCCACTTCTTGCTATGCTGTCAAGGCCTACTGCCACCGGTTCGCCACCCAGCAGCGGCATGAGATGCGACGAAAAACTTTCAAGCAGTATGATGTGTACATCCGGACGGCTAACATTCAGCAACTTGGGCACATCGGCATCCATGGGGGCGTCACGCAGCTCATCAAACAATTGATTTGCCTCATCCTCCGCAAAAAAACGATACATACTGCCGAAATCACTTTGATGAGTGGCCGAATACAGGAGTGAAAATACAGGATTGATTGCAGCATGATTCATTTTTGTGTCGGCACTGAAATATGCACGACTCAGATTCATGGTGCTGACAGTGAAACCGCCACGAATAGGCACAAACAAAAGAGCCGTCAGCAATACCCCGCCAACCGTACACCATATACGCTTACCCAACGGATATACTCTTGTTATCATGCCGCCGAGCTTTAGCACACCCCACACATACAGCCAATATATGGCCACAGACAGCACTATCCAGCCTAAAACGCCGAGCAATATCTGCCACCATACAGCAGAGGCAAATGCTGCCGACGGAGATGAAAAGAAATATGAAAATGGTGTGATGTCAAGCTTAAACTGCCAATAACCGTAGAGCACTGCATCAAGCCCAATGCAGAGACTCAGAGCCATTGCTATCAAGGCAAAATATATTCGCATCACAGTGTCCAACGCTCCTTTGGAGCCGGTCCATAATGCCACGCACCATGCCAAAGAGGGCAATGCCGCTACATAGGCTGCCACAGTGCAGTCCATGCTGAACCCGTGATAGAGAATCCGGAAAACTTCGGCAACAGAAATATGCTGATAAACGCTGCCGTTAAAAAACAAAAACAGCAGTTTGCCAATGGCAAATACCACTATTCCTGCCACAAAAGTGATGATATAACGCTTAAGTAATGCTTTCATATTGAGAAGCACAAATTTACAAAAACATTACCTATTTACACCACCTCGCACAAAAAACCTTTTATTCGCTCCGCATACAGGGTGATTTTCACGGCTCAGGCTAAATATCCGCACCGTCCTTAAGAGCTTGACCGAACCAACAAATGGCACAAAGGAGTACTAATAACATATACTTACGGCTTGTGTATTGCAAGCAGAGAGCAATACTGTTTACTCCGACAAAGCTACGCTCTGCATGGGCAATTATTTTGCACATGTCATCTAAATAATACTAACTTAAGCTCTACAAAAAAACAGCAAAGCCACATCCATGAGGATGCAGCTTTGTGTTAGATAAGCGGTAATGCTGATGCTTATTCTCCGGGAACGATAGCTTCACTGGGGCAAACTTCAGCGCAAGAACCACACTCAATGCAAGTATCGGGATCAATGTGGTAGATATCGCCTTCAGAGATAGCCTCAACGGGGCAAACGGGCAGACAGGTGCCGCAAGCAACGCATTTGTCAGTAATTACGTAAGCCATGATAAGAATTAAATTTTGGATAAATACGAATAAAAAAATTATTTCAATGGTGCAAATGTATGACTTTTGCCAAAAACGCCCAATAATTTTAGCGTATTTTTTTGCCTTATCAGCCAAATTTGCTCACCTTGCGCAGTTGAGGCTCGTTGATAATCTTGATTTGACGACCGTCAACGAGTATAAGTTTTTCACTCACAAACGCAGTCAGAGTACGTATGGCATTGGCAGTGGTCATATTGGAGAGATTGGCCAAATCCTCACGCGCCATATAAACACGTATGGTCACCCCGTCCTCCTCAAAACCGTAGTGCTCACTCAGCACTATCAGAGCCTCGGCCAGACGGCCGCGTATATGCTTTTGGGTAAGATTAACTATGCGTGTATCGGAGCTTCCGAGGTTGCGGCTAAGCTCATGGATAAAAAACCATGCCACCTGCCGATTTTCGTCAATCAGCTCCTCTACAACCTTCATGGGTATTGAGCCAAGTACCGATGCTTCCATAGCCATAGCCGTGGACACATAGGGTTCCTGTGCAAAATAGGCACGGTAGCCGAAATACTGTACCGGACGAATCAGGCGCAAAATCTGTTGACGCCCACCTACACCGTCCTTGCAGAGCTTAGCCTTGCCTTTAAGCAAGCACCAAAGATACTCCGGGACCTCACGCTCGGCATAAATTATCTGGTTTTTTTTGAAATGGTGAACAGTGAAATTGTCGGTAATCTTGCGTTTCTCCTCAGGGTTGAGAACGCTCCACATCTCCGACAGATCCTCACTTATCACCTTTTCAAGTGCGTCTTTTATCATATCTGGCGTTGTGTACTGATGTATTTAACGCCACAAAGTTAATAATTTTTAATGCGCAAAGCAAGAAAATCAACTATTTGACCACTTTACTAACTATCTTCGCCCATAGAAATGCAATATACGAAGCCTCAGCAGATGCTCATATTTGGCCTGCAGAGCCTCGGAACAGGCACGGATATAATCGGTCTTGGCCTGCTCAAATTCTGTGGAATTTGCCTTGCCGTAATTGTATTTTTCTTGCATTGCCTCAAGAGCCGATTTGGTGGCCGCACATGCTGTTTCGGAAGCTGCCATGCGTTTTTCAGCTGCTACAGCCTGATAGTAGGCCTGCTGAATTGTTTTATACATGGTCAATTCCACATTTTCGCGCTGCAGCTGCGCATTAAGTTTCTGAATTTTAGCCCGACGCACCGAATTGCGGGTTGAAAACCTGTCAAAGATAGGAATGCTGAGTGAAAATCCAACAGATTTTGAGAAATTGTCGCGCATCTGACGATGAAACGGTGCACTCTCATACCCAGACAGATGATAATAGCTGCTACCCAGACCGGCAGAAAACGACAGTGTCGGCAACCATCCGCTTTTGGCGAGCGATATGTTTTTATCAGCCGCCTGCTCATTCAAACGTGCAGCAAGCACAGAATGGTTGGTCTGCAACGCCTGACGATACACCTCATCAGCGCTCATAAGTCCAAGGTTCTCGTCTGTCAGCGGCTGTATGTCAAACCCCTCCACTGTTGGCAGCTCAAGCAACTGTGCAAGATCCACCAGTGCAAGAGTGTGATCATTGGCAGTCGTTATGGCTGTCACCTTGTCCTGGGCCAACTGCGATTCAGCCTGAGTCAGATCCAGCTCGGCAATTTTACCGGCTTCAAGAAGCACCTTGCGGCGCTCATACTCCACCTGGGAAATATGCTCCTGTTCCAAGGCCACCTGATGAAGTTCGGAAGTATATAATACCTGAAGATACTGAGAAATGACATTGAGGGTCACATCATCCTTTGCGGCCTCGCTCTGCTCCACAAGCGCACGGAGATTAGCCTTGCTGTACGCCAGACGACGCACATTCTGCAACCCCTGAAACAATGGAAGCGACAAATTCACATTCCAACCAAAACTGGAAGTATTGCGGTTGGCATAGGTGTTATCGGAAGTCAGTCCTCGTCCGAAATCAAACGATTGGTTCGCTCCGGCCTGCAAAGTTGGCAAAAAACCGTCCTTGGCCTCCGTAACCGACAGTTCGCCGGAAGTAACCTCCAAAGCACGCGTCTTCACGTTGATATTGTGCTCAATGGCGTAGTTTATGCAGCTGTCAAGACTCCACGGCTGTGCGGCCTGAACCACTCCGCAGCCCATAAGAGCCGCAGCGGCTATAAATTTGCTATATCTGTTCATTGCAGTTTACTGAATTTTGTCACCGCGCAGATTTGCGGTTTTGTCTATACCTTTCTTAACCTCAATATTGATACCGTTGCTGACACCGGTTGTAATGGCCTTGCGCTCAAATTTTTGCTGTGGCAAGGAATCGGTAAGCACATAAACATATGTACTGTCACCGGCAAACTCCACAACCCCTTCGGGCACCGTAAGCACATTGGAAGCTTTACTTAGAGTAACAGCGGCATTTGCGCTGTATCCCGCACGCAGGCTCACGCCTTCGGGCACATTGATAGCAGCCTTGATTTCAAAAGTGTTGGCGCCATTGTTGTCGGTTCCCTTAGGTGCTATATATTCCAGAACCGCCGACGGTGTCACTTCAGGCAAAGCTCCGATAGTTATGGTCATAGGCATGCCCACTGCAAGCTGTCCCACCTCGGTTTCATCCACGTTACCCTTGAAGATGAGATTATTCATATCTGCGATAGTTGCCACCGTTGTACCATCATTGAATGTGTTTGCCTGAATTACGGAAGTACCTACTTTCACAGGCACATCGAGTACAAGGCCAGTTATAGTGGCACGCACCATTGTATTGCTTTCATCAGCATTGTAGCGGCTCACACCCTGACGCACTATATTCACGGCATCACGTGCCGATGCAAGTTCGGCCTGAGCATTTTCATATGCCGTTTTGGTACCCTCGTATTCCTCACGACTGATAACCTTTTTTTCATACAGCTTTGTGTTGCGCTCATGCTTAAGACGGGCATCCTCAAGATTGATTACTGCCGTATTGACACGACCTTCGGCACTCGACAACTGCGAAGCCTCAGGTATCACCTTAATTTTGGCTATAATATCACCCTCCTTGACCATGTCACCCGGGTCCACACATATTTCAGTGATGATACCGGAGATCTGGGGTTTTATCTGAATTTCGTCTCGCGGTTCAATCTTACCGGTAAGCACTGTGGAACGCTCCACCGAATCAATCTTGGGCTGCACTATAACATATTTCTCCTCTTTAGGACGGGAATTGAGATACAAGAACACAAACGTGCCCACAAACAGCAGGGCAACAACTACCCATAGCAGAATTTTGAAGAATTTTTTCATCGTTATATCAGATTTTTTTATTTTTCATTAATAGCCTCTACAGGTTTTATTCGCATGGCTTTGATTGACGGTATAAGACCGGCTGCGGTGCCAAGCACAAGAAACACAATCATTATGCCCAACGCTGTAGAAAATGAGAGTTCAAAATGAGCGCTGCCAAGCACAGGATCGGTAGTGACCTTATTGACTATAAACAGCACCAGAGTGGCAAACGATATCCCGGCAGTTCCGGCCACAGCCGTCAGCATTACTCCTTCCGAAAGAATCTGCACTATAATGTCGCGGGGTTTTGCTCCGATAGCACGGCGTATGCCGATTTCCTGGGTACGCTCCTTAACTATGATCCACATTATATTGCCCACACCGATTATACCGGCCAGCAATGTTCCTATTCCCACGAAAAAGGCCAGCAGGCTCACTCCGAGAAACAGGTTATCCACCATTTTGAATTGTTCGGACACATCACCGAACCACAAATAGTTGTCATCCTGCGGATTTATGGGATGATTAGCCTTGAATACACGGTCAATATAAGGTTTCAGCTCCGTGGGGGTATATCCCTGAGCGGCATTGAAAACAAAGTAGCCCACATTTGTACCGGGATAAAATGCCCGGCGCAGAGTAGTGAAAGGCAATATGACTGAATCGTCCATGCGGCCGCCTATTGAAGCCTCACCTTTTTGACCGGCAACACCTATCACGGTAAAATAAATACCATTGATATTAACACTTTTACCCACAGGTGAGGATGCTCCAAACAACTCTCCGGCCACATTTTTACCCAGCACCGCCACTTTCAGGCTGTGCTTCACATCACGACTGTTTATGAATCGTCCGGAATATATTACGGGAATCTGAATTTTTGAAAAATCCGCCTCTACGCCCATGGCACCGCAAGATTTGGTCTGCGAGCCATTGACCACGGTCACACCCGTTTGTGTAAGACGCGAAAAAGCATCGATATGTGGGGTCACACGAAGTATATCCTCAATGTCGCGGTCTGTGATATCCCACGACATGCCTTTGTTGAACCCCTTGTAGCTCAATGAAGTGCGACTTGCACCGGCAAAAGCCATGTTGGTGGAAAAGCCCTGAAAGTTGCGTTTGAGCAGCCCTTCCAAACCGCTTGCGCCACCAAGCAGCATGGCAAGCATGGCGGTACCCCAGAAGATACCGAAAGCTGTCAGGAAAGTACGTGTTTTGTTTCGGGCAAGGGTTGCACCGATTTCACGCCAGTTATCTATGTCAAATATCGGATTTTTCATAACTATTCATCTCTTAGAGCCTCTACCGGTTTGACCTTGGTAGCCTTGACAGCAGGAAACAGTCCGGCAAAAGCGCCGGCAATAATTAGCACCAGCGTCACCTCAAGAGCCATGGCAAGATCCACGGTAGGATTTTTCAGAAAATCGGTATTGCCGAAAAGCGAATCAACTATCTGCATGACCACCATGCCGAGAAATACGCCGATGTAACCGAAAAGAGTGGTTATTGCCACACTCTCAAGCACTATCTGAGCCAGAATAATGCGGGGCTTAGCCCCTATAGCACGACGAATACCAATTTCGTGAGTGCGCTCGCGCACCGACACAAACATGATATTGCTGACTCCGACAATTCCGCTCAACAATGTGAATATGCCTATGAGCCAAACCGAAAGATTAAGAATGCTCGTAGCTGTTTTTTGCTGGAGATACCCTTCAAAACGGTTCCATATATGCACAGCCCCCTCATCTTCGGGGTCAAAATCATGTGTTTGGGCCATTACATTTCTTATACCTTCCTCAAGCCTTTTACCGTCTTCTTCGGTCTTAAGACCCTTGGCCTCCACCACGATTTCATCCACGTAGTCAGTAAATCCCTTAAGATTCATGGCCGTGGTGAACGGCACATAGCAACTCTTGTCCCATTCCTGATCAAACACGCCCACAATAAGCCAAGAAAGCCCCATTGCATCCACCCTTTTGCCGACAGCAGCCTCCGGACTGCCAAACAAAAGCGTGGCATTGTCTGCATGCAGAACCATTACTTTTCGTGCCAGTTCAAGGTCACGGTCGTTGATGAACCGACCGTGACGAATCTTGACACGATAACGGGCTTGTGCCGAAGGATACACCCCGTTCACTCCGTCAGTAAGATAGTCTTTGGCAGTGGACACTTTGGCACTGTCAAGCGAAGCATTTGCACTCACGTTACGCACTTGCGCCGAATTGTATTGCCGTATAGGGCCTAAATCCGAGCCCTTCAGGCGAATCCATCGCCATTCCTTATAACCCTTATAGGGCTTGGATGTCATGCCGCCCCATACGCTCATGGAATTGGAGCGTTCCGCGTCAGAGTTGGAATCAAACGAATTCACCACGCCCCGACTCATACCCAACAGCACTATAAGCATAAAAATGCCCCACGCCACAGCAAATCCGGTTAATGCTGTGCGCAGTTTGTTATGCTTGAGCGTCTGTGCTATTTCATGAAAAAGTTCCCACATGGCCTCACACAATCATACCGTCAGAAATTCTGATAATCCTGTTGGTCTGTTCACCCACCCCGGGATCATGCGTCACAATTACCACTGTCATGCCATCGGAATTCAACTGGCGAAACACCTCCATTACATCTTTTGATGTATGTGAATCAAGAGCACCTGTAGGTTCGTCGGCGAGAATAAGGGACGGATTTGTAATCAGAGCACGCGCTATGGCCACTCGCTGTTTTTGTCCGCCTGACATCTCGGTAGGAAGATGGTGGGCACGGTCCGCGAGACCCATGCGGTCAAGCTGCTCCATTGCCATAAGATTGCGTTTTTTGCGGCTCACACCCTGATAAAACAAAGGGAGTGCCACATTTTCTATGGCATTCTTGTAATTGATAAGATTGAATGACTGAAATACAAACCCGATCATTTTGTTTCGCAACTCGGCGGCTCTGTTCTCACTGAGATTCTTTATAAGCACACCATCCAGAATATACGATCCTGAATCATAATTGTCCAAAATTCCCAGTATATTCAGCAATGTGGATTTTCCTGATCCTGAGGCACCCATTATCGACACCAGTTCGCCACGCTCTATGTCAAGGTTGATATCCTTGAGCACATGCAGAGGCACTGCACCAAAATAGGTTTTGTTTACATCTTGAAGCTTTATAATATTTGCCATGATTCGCACTAACAGCATGCCCTATGATGAGTGGCATACCAATTTGTTCAGTATATATGACGGAAATACCATGCCAAAAGTTACACTCCCCCAAAACTTTTTTCAATAAAAATTTTTAGCAAGTCACTAACCGCCTATGAATCTTTGCTATGCCAGCCCACAGGCAAAAACGATGTCAAAAAACATTGAAAAAAATTTGTTCATACGAACCCTGTGCTCTATCTTTGCGTTATAAAAACAAACGGGAAGCCAAGCGCATCTCACGAACATTGACATAACTTCTACCACATCAAAGTAGATTGGGAAACTCATCAATTACAATCGAAATACCGAGACAAGCTTAGCCGACCAATGGCGGGCCCCATCCCTTCGGGGAGGCTTAATTAGCCCAGGCGGATTACAAAGGTAGGCGAGCACTCAAATCCTGTCTTCCGGAGTTTCATCGCATCCTTTGATGTGGCTCTTATAGAGGGGCTGATACCATGTATCGGCCCCTTTTCGTTTTTATGCTCTTAAACACATCAGTTTTTTATGCTATTTTAGACAAAAAAATTGCACAGTCGGGAAAATGTGCTTATTTTCGCGTATCAAAGAACTTGCCATTACCTGCAAGCTCTAATACCCTCTGAATAACCAATCATTTAAATATCAATCATGAGTTATCTGAAATTCGATAAGAACTTGATGATCAACTTGGAGCAGTCTTTGATGAAAGAGATGCTCCGTACCAATCAGTCAGGCGCTTATCATTGCACTTCCGTGGTGGATTGCAACACACGCAAGCAGCACGGACTCCTGGTGATACCGATGCCGGAAATGGACAATTCCTGGCATGTGCTGCTGTCATCACTTGATGAAACTGTGATACAGCACGGTGCATCGTTCAATCTCGGCCTTCACCGTTACCGTGGCGGAGTTTACAGCCCCAATGGCCACAAGTACATTAGAGAGTTTGATTGCGAGAGCGTGCCACGCACCACCTATCGCGTAGGCGGCGTGATTCTCACCAAAGAGAAAATGTTTATCGCGCATGAAAACCGTATCCTCATCCGCTACACTCTGGTAGAGGCACACTCCGCCACCACTCTGCGGTTCCGTCCCATTCTGGCATTCCGCGAGGTAAACCAGCTCTGTGTGGCCAATGACGCCCTCAACCCCGAATGTCCGCCATGCAATAACGGCGTATCCACTTGCCTCTATCCCGGATATCCGCAGCTCTACATGCAGTTCAACCACAAACCCGAATGGCATTACGAGCCTAACTGGTACAACGGCTTTGAATATCTCAAGGATATGGAACGTGGAGTACCATATACCGAAGACCTCTGGGTGCCCGGATATTTTGAAATACCCATTAAAAAAGGTGAATCAATCATCTTCTCAGCAGGCGTAAGCGAAATGCAGCCACGCTCCATGGCCAAAATTTGGACTCAGGAGATTGCATCACGTACCCCGCGCAGCAGTTTCTTCAACTGTCTTAAGAACTGCGCCAAGCAATTTTATCTCAAGGAAGACGACAACATGTACATGCTGTCAGGTTATCCATGGGGTAAAATACTTGCCCGAAACACATTCATGGCTCTTCCGGGCAATACCATAAGCATTGACCACCGCGCCGATTATGAAGCCATCATGGAAACCGCATCCAAGGCACTGCGCCATTTCATGACCACCGGCGAACTTGACAAACGCATAATCGGCATTGACCTCCCCGACATACCACTGTGGTGCATTTGGGCCCTCCAGCAGTATGCCAAAGCTTACGGACCCGAGGCATGCCGTGAACGCTATAAAGACCTCATAACCGAAATCATCAACTATGTGGCCGACAACCGTCATCCCAACCTCCGCATGGAGTCAAACGGTCTGCTCTATACTATAGGCACCGAAACTCCGGTATCGTGGATGAACGCCTCACTCAACGGTCGCCCGGTTGTGCCGCGCACAGGTTATCTGGTAGAATTCAACGCATTGTGGTACAATGCTCTGATGTTCGGCATCAGCCTTCTCGGTGAAGAAATCACATCCACATCCGAGCGCGAACGCTGGACAGCCATAGCAGAAACTTTGAAGCCTGCATTTGTGGACATGTTCCTCAACGACTACGGCTATCTGTTTGACTATGTGAGCGAGAACTACGCCGATCCGTCGGTTAGACCCAACATGGCAGTAGCCATAGGTCTTGATTTCTCACCGCTTGACCGCCGCCAGCGCAAACGCGTGCTTGATGTTGTAACCCGTGAGCTTCTCACTCCTAAGGGACTCCGCACACTGTCACCAAACAGCTTCGGTTACCGTCCCTTCTATCTTGGCAGCCCCGAAGAGCGCGAAATGGCTCTGCACAACGGACCCGCACGTCCATGGCTGTTTGGTTTCTATGCCGAAGCCTATCTGCGTGTGTTCGGTCTTAGCGGCGTCAGCTATCTTGACCGCATGCTCATAGGCTACGAAGACGAGATGACACAGGCATGTGTCGGTGCGCTCAGCCAGATTTATGATGCCAACCCGCCGTTCAGCGGTCGCGGTGCCATAAGCCACGCCACAAATGTGGCAGGAATCCTGCGCACCATCACTACTCTTAAGAAATTCAATGTATAACCCCCCTTGCGCAATCCATAAATAATGAAAGCTTTAATGTTTGGGTGGGAATTTCCACCTCACATCCTCGGCGGTCTCGGCACTGCCAGCTACGGTCTCACCAAAGGCATGTGGGAATGTGGCGATATGGATATATCGTTTGTAATCCCGAAGCCTTGGGGCGATGAAGACAAAAGCTTTGCCCATATCATAGGAGCCTCGCAGATCCCTATAGCATGGCGCGAAGTCAACCGTGAATATGTGGAGCAGCGTATAGGCAAATACATGAATCCCGATCTTTATTTTGACCTTCGTTCCCACATCTACGCCGATTTCAATTACATGCGCACCAACGATCTTGGATGCCTTGAATTTTCCGGCCGTTACCCCGACAATCTGCTTGAAGAAATCAACAACTACTCTATTTGCGCCGGCGTAATTGCCCGCACACTTGATTTCGACATAATACACTCCCACGACTGGCTCACTTACCCTGCCGGCATCCATGCCAAGCAGGTTACCGGCAAGCCTCTCGTAATCCATGTGCATGCCACCGACTTTGACCGCAGCCGAGGCAATGTGAACCCCACAGTGTTCGGCATTGAAAAAGACGGCATGAACAATGCTGACCACATCATCACCGTCAGCAATCTCACACGCCGCACCGTGATTGAGAAATACGGCATTGATCCCGCCAAAGTCACCACAGTACACAACGCTGTGACACCTCTCAGCGAAGAGCTTCTGAACGTAAATCCGCCCAAGCCCAAAGAAAAAGTAGTGACATTCCTTGGCCGTATCACAATGCAGAAAGGACCGGAATATTTCGTTGAAGCCGCCGCCAAGGTGCTCAAGAACAACCACAATGTGCGCTTTGTGATGGCAGGTTCCGGTGACATGATGAACAAGATGATACAGCTTGCGGCTGAACGCGACATTGCCGACCGCTTCCATTTCCCCGGCTTCCAGAAAGGCAAGCAGGTATATGAAATGCTCAAAGCCAGCGATGTGTATGTGATGCCTTCAGTATCCGAGCCTTTCGGCATTTCGCCTCTTGAGGCAATGCAGATGGGTGTGCCGTCCATCATATCCAAGCAGAGCGGATGCGCCGAAATCCTCACCAATGTCATCAAAACCGACTACTGGGACATTGACGCAATGGCCGATGCTATCAACGCCATCATCACCTACCCCGCCATGTACAACCAATTGCGCGAGGACGGTCTGGACGAGGTAAACCGCATCACTTGGGACAAAGCCGGTGCCAAAGTAATTGACATTTATAAAAAAGTACTCAACTGGCAGTAAGCTGCCTATATTAAAATCATAATTAAGCAACACCTATATTATATATAACACAATCATGAAAGCAATCTGTTTTTATTTCCAAATCCACCAGCCTTTCAGGCTCAAAAGATACCGCTTCTTTGATATAGGCAACGACCATTACTATTACGACGATTTCGCCAACGACGACATCGTGACCCGCATAGCACACCACAGCTACATACCCGCTGCGGAAACTCTTCTGCGCATGCTTGACCGCTACCCCGGCTTCCGTTGCGCACTGTCAGTAACCGGTACAGCACTGGAGCAGTTTGAACAGTATGTACCCGAATTCATCGACCTGTTAAAGAAACTTGCCGACACCGGTCGCGTAGAGTTCCTCGCTGAAACTTATGCACACTCCCTGTCATCGCTCATTGACCCCGATGAATTTGCAAATCAGGTGAAGGTTCATGACGAAAAAATCCATGAACTTTTTGGACAGCGCCCCAAAGTGCTTCGCAACACCGAGCTTATATACTGCGACGAGCTTGCTCCGCAGATTCTTGCCATGGGCTATAAAGGATGCATCACCGAAGGCGCAAAGCACATTCTTGGATGGAAATCGCCTAACTATGTGTACAGCGCAGCAAGTGCTCCCAAGCTCAAGCTCCTGCTCAAGAATTCAAAACTCAGCGATGATATTTCATTCCGCTTCTCCAACCCCGAATGGGATGCTTATCCCCTCACTGCTGACAAATATATTGACTGGATTGCTTCCACTCCTCAGGAAGAGCAGATTATCAACCTGTTCATGAACCTTGAGACATTCGGCGAAATGCAGCCCAGAGAAACCGGCATATTCCAGTTCCTTGAGGCTCTTCCCAACTTTGCTCGCGAACGTGGCGTGGAATTCTTCACTCCCACCGATGCCATAACCAAGCTCAAACCCATAGGCGAACTTTCTATCCTTCACCCGATTTCATGGGCCGATGAAGCTCGCGACACATCAGCATGGTTGGGCAACAAACTCCAGAGAGAAGCATTTGACAAGCTGTATTCAGTAGCCGAACGCGTACGCCTTTGCGACGACCGCCGTTTGAAACAGGACTGGTACTATCTCCAAGCTTCCGACCACCTCTTCTACATGGCAACCAAGCATTTTGCCGATGGTGCCGTACACTCACACTTCAGCCCCTATGAAACCCCGTTCCAGGCTTTCACCAACTACATGAATGTGCTGGCCGACTTCATAGTACGCGTAGAGGAGCAGTACCCGTTGTCAATTGAGAACGAGGAACTCAACGCACTGCTCACAACTATCCGCAATCAGGCACGCGAAATCGAGACCCTCAACAAAGAAGTAAACTCAATGCGCAAGAACATTGAGCACTTCAACGAGGAGCACCTTCTCCGCAAGCCTGCAACGGAAGCTCCGGAAGAGGATAAGCCTGAAGAACAGCCTGCAAAAAAGGCTGCCAAGAAACCTGCTGCAAAAAAAGCTCCGGCAAAAAAGGCAACAAAAAAAGCTGAATAACAATTCACATTCCTGAATAATTGCAGGGCGGTCCCATCGGGCCGCCCTGCTTTGTTATTATTTCCTGCTTTGTTATTATTTTACGTATATTTGTAAAAAATATCATACATGGACTCAAAACTCATAACCAAAAATATCGAGCTGCGCCATGGCATCAGGCAACTCAATGCCATGCAACAGCAAATGCTTAATCTTCGTCACCCCGCAGCAGTGCTCATAGCGCCCACCGGCTCGGGAAAAACGCTTGCATTTGCAGCCAATATGCTATCGGCCATGCACTCACCCGACGGAAAAGTGCAGGCCGTGGTGCTTGCACCTTCCCGGGAGCTTGTACTCCAGATTTACGATGTCATACGCCCCATTGCCTCAGGATTCAAAACCACCGTGCTCTACGGAGGTCACAGGATGCTGGACGAAGTTTCCTCTCTGACGCCCTCTCCCGACATAATTATCGCTACTCCGGGACGCCTCCTTGATCATCTTCAACGGAAAACACTGAGCATAGAACAGACACGGATACTCGTGCTGGACGAATATGACAAAAGCCTGGAAATGGGGTTTGCCGACGAGATGAGCCGCATCGTACGCCGCATACACCGACCCGAGAGAGTGATACTCACCAGTGCCACCGAACTTGCAGAATTGCCCCCTTACATGCCGGTAAACGACCCGGTAGTCATAAAAGCGCAGCAGAACGCGCACCCGGCCAAACGCACTCAGATAGTGGAGATACCAAGTCCCGAACGCGACAAAGCGTCCACACTCATCCGGCTCCTGCACTCTCTGCCCAATGGAAAAGTGATAGTATTCGTAAACCATAGAGAAAGTGCCGAACGCATACACTCTATTCTTCGCAAGGAAGGATTTCCTGTAGGATTGTACCACGGCGGTCTTGAACAAATGGACCGAGACAATGCCCTGACTCTGCTTCACAACGGCACCACGCCGATACTTGTCAGCACCGATCTCGGATCAAGAGGCATAGATGTGGAAGGGGTGTCAAGCGTTGTTCACTACCACATGCCTCCAAGCACTGAAAGCTGGACACATCGCAACGGCCGCACAGCCCGCATGAACGCCCGGGGCACAGTGTATGTGATTACATCCGAGGGAGAAAACATACCCGAATATATTGTCACCGACCGCTCATGGGTGCCTGACGGCAATAATCCCGACACCATCACGGCTTCCATGACCACCTTGCACATAAATGCAGGCAAAAAAGAGAAAATATCCAAAAGTGACATTGTAGGATACCTGCTGGCACATACCGACCTCACTGCATCACACATCGGAACCATAACTTTGCGCGACCATAACGCGCTCGTTGCAGTGCCCAAAGATTACGCCGAAAAGATTGTAGAATTGTGTTCACCTCAAAAATTAAAGGGGAAACGTATAAGAATCAGCATATTGCACTAAAGCCTCCCATTATGGCACATTTTTGCAACAAATGTGCCATAGGTTAAGTAAATGTTAAAAAACGTGATTCTACGAAACTTTGACTATTTTTGTATTGTGTATTAGAAACACAACATATCTAACTCAGTTACATTATGCCTAAAATATCAGGAGCCGTTATCATCAATGAAGAGCGATGCAAAGGATGCGACCTTTGCGTGGTGGCATGTCCTGTGGATGTGCTCTCACTTCAGCCCAAAGAGGTGAACAATCGCGGTTATCATTACGCTTATCCCAAGGATCCGGAAAAATGTATAGGATGCGCCGCATGCGCCACCGTGTGCCCCGACGGATGCATTGAAGTGTTTCGCGTAGTGCAAAAATAATCAGTTAAAAAACAAAATATCACATATGGAAGAGGAGATAAAACTGATGAAGGGCAACGAAGCCATAGCCCACGCAGCCATACGCTACGGTTGCGACGGTTACTTCGGTTACCCCATCACTCCGCAGAGCGAAGTGCTTGAAACTTTGGAAGCTCTGATGCCGTGGGAAACCACCGGCATGGTTGTGCTTCAAGCCGAAAGCGAAGTGGCCGCCATAAACATGGTGTATGGCGGAGCATCTACCGGCAAAGCCGTAATGACATCATCCAGCAGCCCCGGCGTAAGCCTTATGCAGGAAGGCATAAGTTATATAGCCGCAGGCGAATTGCCCGCGCTGATCATCAATGTTATGCGCGGAGGTCCCGGATTGGGCACCATTCACCCATCACAGAGCGACTATTTCCAGGCAACCAAAGGCGGTGGTCATGGCGACTACCATCTGATAGTCCTTGCCCCTGCCACAGTTCAGGAAATGGCCGATTTTGTGGGATTGGGATTTGACCTCGCATTCAAATACCGTACACCTGCCATGATTCTGGCCGACGGCATTGTAGGCCAGATGATGGAGAAAGTAGTGCTACCTCCCGTGCGTCCGCGCCGTACCGAGCGTGAAATTGCCGAACAATGCCCATGGGCTGTCACAGGACGTCCCGCGACACGCAAGCCCAACGTGCTTACCACTCTGGAGCTTGACGACGACAAAATGGAGCAAAACAACGAGCGTTATCAGCGCACCTATGCAGCCATTCGTGATGCTGAGGTTCGTTATGAAGAATATTTCACTGACGATGCCGAGTATCTGTTTGTGGCATTCGGATCCATTGCCCGTATCTGTCTGAAAGCCATTGAAGAGGCACGAGCCAAAGGCATTAAAGTCAGTTTGCTCCGGCCCATAACCCTCTGGCCGTTCCCTGAAAAAATCATTTCTGAGCTTAGCCACCGCGTCAAAGGTATTCTCGTAGTGGAGCTCAATGCCGGCCAAATGATTGAGGATGTGCGTCTCGCCGCCGAAAGCCGTGTACCCATATTCCATTACGGACGCATGGGCGGCAACGTACCCAATCCTCAGGAAGTGCTTGACCAGATGCTGAAACATTTTCCCGACGCTAACCCTAACAAATGAGCATCATGAACCGCGAAGACATCATTAAAGAAGAGAACCGCGTTTATGCAAAACCACGGTTGCTCAACGACAACCACATGCACTATTGCCCCGGATGCTCTCATGGCGTAGTGCACAAACTGGTAGCTGAAGTAATAGAAGAAATGGGTGCTGAACACATAGCCATAGGCATAGCGCCTGTGGGATGTGCCGTTTTTGCCTACAACTATATCGACATCGACTGGATAGAAGCGGCTCATGGCCGTGCTCCAGCCGTGGCTACCGCAGCGCATCGTCTCAATCCCGACAAACTGGTATTCACCTATCAGGGCGACGGCGATTTGGCCGCCATAGGCACCGCCGAAACCATCCACGCTGCCAATCGTGGTGAAAACATAGCCATAATATTCATCAACAACGCCATTTACGGCATGACCGGTGGCCAGATGGCACCGACCACCCTTGAAGGGATGGTCACAGCCACCACTCCCTACGGACGCCGTGTGGACCTCAATGGTTATCCGCTGAAAATATCCAACCTTTTGGCCGAGTTGCCGGGCACATGCCTTGTAACACGCCAGGCTGTGCACACGCCGGCAGCAGTGCGCAAGGCCAAAGCCGCAATCAAAGCTGCGTTTGAGAACTCACTTGCAGGCCGTGGCACATCTGTGGTGGAGATAGTGAGCACATGCAACAGCGGATGGAAACTCACCCCCGCCAAGGCCAACAAATGGATGGAAGAAAACATGTTCCCGGCATACCCGCTGGGCGACCTCAAAAACACTGCCAAATGAAAGAAGAGATAATTATAGCCGGTTTCGGTGGACAAGGCGTGCTCTCTATGGGCAAAATTCTGGCTTATGCCGGACTTATGGACAACCTTGAAATCACATGGATGCCCTCATACGGTCCCGAGCAACGTGGAGGCACTGCAAATGTAACCGTGATATTAAGCGATGCCAAAATTTCATCACCGGTACTTGACACCTACGATACAGCCGTAATCCTCAATCAGCAGAGCCTTGACAAATTTGAAAGCAAAGTGAAGCCCGGGGGCACACTCATCTACGATTCCTACGGTATTCACCGTATGCCGCAACGCACCGATATCAATGTTTATCGCGTTGATGCCATGGATGCCACTTTTGAGATGAAGAATGCCAAGACCTACAACATGATTGTACTTGGAGCACTGCTTAAAATTCGTCCGATAGTGTCGGTTGACTCCGTAATGGCCGGTCTGAAAAAAGCACTTCCGGAGCGTCACCATCATCTGCTGCCCCTCAACCGCGAGGCCATAAACCGGGGCATGGATCTGGTTAAGGAGTAAAACTGCAATTACACACTCATTCATATTATGCATATCCGCCGCTATCATCAAGCGGCGGATATGCATGTTTTATCGCGTCAGCCTTGAATTTGCAAATATCATGACAGTTAACTATCTTTGCAGCTAAAAGATTACTAATACCATAACTATATAGCCCCCTATGAATTTCCGCTATTTAGCCACTGCGGTTGCTGCCACATTATGGCTCGGCGCATCCGCTGCTGAAACCAACGATGACCCTACCTTATGGGTCAATCCTTTTGTAGGCACATCCAATTTCGGCACCACCAATCCCGGAGCCATTGTACCAAACGGCATGATGTCGGTGGTACCGTTCAATGTGATGGGATCCGACACAAATGTCTTTGACAAAGATGCCCGCTGGTGGTCCACTCCCTATGAATTCAAAAACAAATTCTTTACCGGCTACGCCCATGGCTCACTGAGCGGCGTGGGATGTCCAGACATGGGTTCCCTGCTCACCATGGCCACTACAGGGCCTCTGAATGTCAACTACAAGGAATACGGCTCGGCCTATACCGAGGAGAAAGCTTCTCCCGGATATTATACCAACAAACTTTCCAAATACGACATTATCACCGAAGCCACCGCTACTGCCCGCTCATCGGTAGAGCGTTACACTTTCCCGGGCGGCGACGGCAACATTCTGATAAATCTCGGCCAGGGACTGACCAACGAAAGCGGAGCCACAGTGCGTCGCGTGAGCGATACTGAAATTGAAGGTTCAAAACTTCTCGGCACTTTCTGCTACAACCCTCAAAAAGTTTTTCCTGTATATTTCGTGGCACGTGTAAGCAAGAAACCCTCCACAAGCGGCTACTGGAAAATGCAACCCGAAATGACGGGCGTGGAAGCCGAATGGACTCCCGATGACGGCACATATAAGCTTTATACTCAGTATGGACGAGACCTCAGCGGCGATGATATAGGTTACTGGTGGAGCTACCGCGACCTCAAGCCGGGTGAACAAATTGAAGTGTCACTGGGTATTTCATATGTCTCTATAGCCAATGCCCGCGAAAATCTTGAAAAAGAGCAGAAAGGCAAGGATTTTGACAAAATACTGGCCGAAGCGCGCACACAATGGCGTAATGATTTGGGACGCATTGCCGTGACCGGTGGCACCGATGAGCAGAAACAGGTATTTTACACAGCCCTATATCACGCGCTCATCCACCCCAACATTCTGACAGATGTCAACGGCCAGTACCCTCAGATGGAAGGATTTGAAAATCTTACCGTTCCCGAAGAACATCAGCGCTACACAGTATTCTCGCTCTGGGACACATACCGCAATGTGCATCAGCTCATGACCCTCGCATATCCCGAACGGCAGATTGACATGGTACGCTCCATGGTTGACATGAGCAAGGAATGGGGCTGGCTCCCCAAATGGGAACTTTATGGCCGTGAAACATTCACTATGGAAGGCGACCCCGCCATACCGGTAATTGTTGACACATGGCGCAAGGGGCTTCAGGATTTTGACTTGGACGCAGCTTATGAGGCCATGAAACGCTCTGCCACCCTTCCCGGCGACAGCAACCTTATGCGCCCCGACATTGATCCGTATCTTACCCGGCACTATGTTCCCATGGGCACACATGCTGCCGATCTCAGCGGCGACAATTCCGTGTCACACGCACTTGAATACTATGTGGCCGACAATGCTCTGGCATGGCTTGCCGCACAAAAAGGAGACAAAGAGTTTGCCCGCCAGCTTGCGGAGCGCGCCAAGGGATACAGGCACTACTACTCCAAAGAGAGCGGCACGTTGCGTCCTCTCATGCAGGATGGCTCGTTCCTCACCCCGTTCAATCCCCGTCAGGGAGAAAACTTTGAGCCGGTACCGGGATTCCATGAAGGAAGTGCATGGAATTACACATTCTTCGTGCCTCACGATGTGCCCGGACTGATAAAATTAATGGGAGGCAACAAGAAATTTGTTGATAAACTGCAAATGGTGTTTGACGAAGGTCTCTACGACCCGGCCAACGAACCCGACATAGCCTACCCCTACCTTTTCAGCCGCGTAAAAGGCGAGGAATGGCGTACACAGAAACAGGTACGCGAGTTACTTGCCAAGCATTTCACCACCAAACCCGACGGTATCCCCGGCAATGATGACACAGGCACAATGTCAGCATGGGCCATATTCTCTATGATGGGATTCTACCCCGACTGCCCAGGAGAGCCGATGTACACACTTACATCTCCGGTATTTGATTCCGTTACCATAACCGATCCATCCGGTACAAAACTGCAAATAGAAGTGGAAAAAGAGTCACCGGAATCTGTCTATATCAGTGAAATGACCCTCGGCGGCAAACCCCTCAAAGATTTCCGCATAAGCCATGACAGGCTCATGCAGGGTGGCACTCTCAAATTCAAATTGACAGACAAACCAAAAAAGTAAACCAATCAATATGAAAGCAAAGCATTTATTGTGGGCCGCTCCTCTACTGTTGGCAGCATGCTCGCAAAAAGCCGACAACCAAGCATCAAACTACACCGCCTACGTGGACACCCACATAGGCACCGGAGGTCATGGGCATGTGTTCATGGGCGCGAACGTGCCTTACGGCATGGTACAGTTAGGCCCGACAAGCGTGCCGGAGACATGGGACTGGTGCTCAGGCTACCATGAAAGCGATTCCACCGTAATCGGTTTCTCCCACACCCATCTTGAAGGCACGGGCATAGGCGATCTGTTTGATGTCACCGTAATGCCCGTGGTAGGAGATGTAACCTATTCCCGAGGCAATGACTCCATACCCGGAAGCGGCCTTTGGAGCTACGCTGACCGGTCAAAAGAAATCTCCGTACCCGGCTATTATAGCGTGCCGTTGAGCCGTTACAACGTGCTTGCAGAGCTTACCGCCACCAACCGTGTGGGCATGCACCGCTATACTTTCCCTGCCACCGACTCCGCGGCCATAGTATTTGACCTTGAGAACGGCGGATGTTGGGACAAACCTACCGAAACCCACATTGAGGCTGTCGATTCCACACATGTGCAGGGCTACCGCTACTCCACCGGCTGGGCAAAAGACCAAAAAGTATATTTCTATGCCGAGCTTTCCAAGCCTATGACTTCATGGGAGCTAAAGGGTGAAAACAACATGTATGGCCGCGCCTCGTTTGCCACCGATTCTGCCGAACAAGTGCTTATGAAGGTTGCCATATCGCCCACATCCATTGAAGGTGCCAAAGCCAATATGGCCGCAGAACTTCCGGGATGGGACTTTGATGCCACCCGCAAGGCTGCCGACAAAGCATGGAATGATGAACTCAGCCGCATCAAAATCACTACCAACGACTCGATAGAGCGCACAAAATTCTACTCAGCACTATATCGCACAATGATAGTGCCTGCCACATTCAACGATGTTGACGGATCATATTACGGTGCTGACCTCAAGGTGCACAAAGGCGACAAAAATGCTCCCAACTACACTATATTCTCTCTTTGGGACACATATCGTGCGGCTCTTCCTCTGACATCCATCATCAATCCCGAACTTTCAGGAAAATTCGCATCTACCATGGTGCGCATAGCCGATGAGCAGGGACGCCTCCCGGTTTGGCACCTTTGGGGCAATGAAACCGACTGTATGGTAGGCAACCCGGGGATAATTGCTGTGGCTGATGCCATTGTGAAGCAAGCTCCGGGCCTTGACCGCGACAAAGCCTATGCCGCATTGCTCAAAACCGCTACCGACACCGCGCGTGGCTACGGTATGCATGTGGAATATGGCTACATCCCTTGCGACAAAATGACTGAGGCTATTGCCTTTGACATGGAGTTTGCCATTGCCGATGCTGCAATAGCACGTGCCGCCGAAGCCATGGGCGACACTGCCACCATGCGCAAATTCACTGAGCGCAGCCATTCCTACCGTCATTACTTTGACCCCGAAACACACTTCATTCGTGGACGCATGGCCGATGGTTCATGGCGCACACCGTTCTCGCCGTTCAAGACCGAACACCGCGCCGATGATTATTGCGAAGGCAATGCTTGGCAATACACATGGCTTGTGCCACACGATATTGATGGTCTGGAACAATGTTTCGGCTCTCGCGAAAACATGCTTGCCAAACTTGATTCCCTTTTCACTGCAAGCTCGCAGCTGGAAGGCGCCGATGCGTCACCCGACATTTCAGGCCTTATCGGTCAGTATGCCCACGGCAATGAACCGAGCCACCATACTCTCTACATCTACTCCATGCTCGGTCAGCCTGACAAAACCGCTGAAAAAGTGCGCTATGTATGCCGCAATCTTTACAAAGCAGCACCCGACGGAATGTCAGGTAACGAGGATGCCGGACAGATGTCAGCATGGTACATACTCTCGTCTCTTGGATTCTATCAGGTTGAGCCGGCTTCAGGCCGTTACTGGTTTGGTTCTCCCATGTGGGATGAAGCGGAATTTGCTGTTCCCGGCGGCAAATTTGTAATCAAAACCGTCAACAATTCGCCTGAAAACATGTACATACGTTCCGTGAAACTCAACGGCAAACCCTACGACAAGCCCTACATCATGCATTCCGACATAATGCAGGGTGGCGAACTCATCATGGAAATGGGTCCTAAGAAATAAACATATATCATCCACAGTCCAGCAGCCCGGCTTCACACCGGGCTGTTTTTTTTATGGAACAAAGAGAGCGGACATGATGTTAAAATGTAAACTATAATTCATCACTCATTATGCTTGCCGATATAATTCCCACTCATGATGTTGCCGTATGGCTGCTCAGCAACATCGACTCATTCCTTGACAAAATCGGACTGGGCCGCAATCATACCACCGAGGAAACTCTCTACGTGGCCCTAATAATAGCAGTAGCCTTCTTGATATCATGGCTCCTTGGCAAGCTGATACTTATCGGCACCCGACAGCTTGTAAGGTGGCGTCACACCGACATGGGTGACGATCTGATACATCAGCGTGTGTTCTCCAAATGCAGCCATATAATACCTCCGCTGGTGTTTCTCGGGCTGCTCCCGTTTGCGTTCCAGCCCAAATCGCTTATCCTGCACGTACTGGAAGTTCTGGCCACGCTCTACACCGTCATAGTCACTGCCCTTGCCATCAACGCAGTGCTTACATTCATCTGGACGCGTTTTGACCGCAAGGAAAATACCCGCAATCTGCCGCTTAAGGGGATTCTCAATGTGGCTAAAGGAGTGGTGTGGATCATTGTCACGATTATAGGACTATGCATCATTTTTGACAAATCTCCCGCAGCTCTCCTTGCCGGCGTAGGAGTATTCGCAACGGCTCTGATGCTGGTGTTCCGCGACAGCATACTAGGATTCGTAGCCGGCATACAGCTGTCGCAAAACGACATGCTTCATGTCGGAGACTGGATCGTTGTGCCCTCCACTATAGCCAACGGCATATGCATTGATGTGTCACTTACCGCCGTCAAAGTACAAAACTGGGACAACACCATAGTCACGTTGCCGCCCTACACATTGGTGTCAACATCATTTCAGAACTGGCGCGGCATGAGCGACAGCGGTTACAGGCTCATATCGCGCTCCATGCTGGTAGATGTGGAAAGCGTGAAACCCGCCACGCCTGAGCTGATAAAAAGCGTAAAAACACTTCCCGGCATGAATGAGTTCATCACCCGTGTACAGACCAAAGGCATGTTCTACAACCCTGCTGTGGCATGCGTGAACGGAAGCATCGACACCAACCTTGGCTTGCTTAGGGCCTATATGTGCCATTATCTGCTCCATCACCCCCTTATCGGCACCGACCAGCAGATTTTAGTAAGAATCATGGATCCCGGGCCAAACGGAATCCCCCTGCAGATCTACTGCTACACTACCACGGCATGGACGGCATACGAAGCCGTGCAAAGCGAGATCTTTGAACACCTTGTGGCCATAGCTCCGAAATTTGGACTGCAACTGTTCTGCAGTCCTGCCGGAGAGAATGTGTCAGACATCGCTTCTGCCATCACTGCTGCACATTAATTTGCACCCACATACTCCATGGCATCATATTTTTGATTATATTTGCATTCTCAAAACTATATGCCATGAACCCATCCACAGCCCACATTATTATCCCTATAGCTGCCACCGCTATGGTCGCCGAAGCCACTGCAGGCACTCCTCGGCAAAACAATGCAGAGCACAAGCCCTACAACATAGTGTATATCATGACCGATGACCATACAGCCCAGATGATGAGCTGCTATGACAAGCGCCATATATCCACCCCCAATCTTGACCGCATTGCCAACGACGGGGTGAAATTTGTCAACAGCTTTGTGGCAAATTCACTCAGTGGACCGTCACGCGCATGCATGTTGACCGGAAAGCACAGCCATGCCAACGGATTTCCCGACAACAGCGGCAAACCTTTTGACGGGTCGCAGCCAACATTCCCCAAATACCTGCAAAAGGCCGGCTATCAAACGGCATTGTTCGGCAAATGGCATCTCCATACTCTTCCCACCGGGTTTGACAGGTGGGAGATACTTCCGGGCCAAGGCGACTACTACAACCCCGACTTCATACTGCAGTCCGGGGACACAATAACCGAACACGGTTATCTGACCAACATAATTACCGACAAGGCTATAGACTGGATGGAGAACGGACGCGACAAATCAAAACCGTTCTGCATCCTGATACATCATAAAGCTATACACCGCAACTGGATGGCCGACACCTGCGACCTTGACCTTTACGAGGACAAACTGTTTGAAAAGCCTGCAAACTTCTATGATGACTACTCGGGCCGACAGGCTGCCAAGGAGCAGGAAATGGCCATCGCCTCGCCACACGACATGGACATAGTGTATGACTGCAAAATGATATATCCCGGAGTGGACACCCGCCTGCGTCACAACTATGAATATTTCCTTGGCCGAATGGACTCTGCACAGCGCGCACGCTGGGATGCGCATTACAACCCCATAATAGAGAAATTCTATGCCGACTCGCTTAGTGGAAACGACCTCACCGAGTGGAAACATCAGCGCTACATGCGCGACTATGCCAAAACAGTCGCTTCCCTTGACCGCAATGTGGGCCGTGTGCTTGACTATCTGGAGACACACAATATGCTTGACAGCACGCTGGTGGTCTATACCTCCGACCAAGGTTTTTACATGGGTGAGCACGGATGGTTTGACAAACGCTTCATGTATGAAGAATCGCTCAATACTCCGCTTATTATGCATCTTCCCAAGGGGCTTGACGCGCGCGGAGACATATCTGAAATGGTGCAGAACATCGATTATGGACCCACATTCCTTGACATAGCCGGTGTAGCGACACCCGAAGACATGCACGGAGTGTCCATACTGCCGCTGCTCAAGGGTGAGCACCCTGATGATTGGCGCGACTGGATCTACTATCATTTCTATGAATACCCCGCCGAACACATGGTAAAACGCCATTACGGAGTGCGCAACGACCGCTACAAGCTCATCCATTTTTATAACGACATTGACACTTGGGAGCTATATGACCTGCAGAACGACCCCACAGAGATGCACAACATCTACGGTCAGCCGGGCACAGAACAAATCACAAAGCAAATGCGCCACATTCTGCGTCAGGCACAGGAACAGTACGACGATCCCATCCGCCACAAATACCCCATTACCGACTAAGAACCGGTTCTTATCTCACTATTGCAGCCGCCATACCGCGGCTGCTTTTTTTGATGTTTTTTTGCTATGGGCTGATAAATTTTGCTAATTTTGCACTGTTAACATGGACAGTAGTGCACCATGCCTTTATTATATCACGATAACATACCGATTATTAACTAATTAACATACATTTCAGTTATGGACATTTCTCACATTGAACACGTGGGCATCGCCGTTCCCTCGCTTGAGGAGGCTATCCCATTCTACGAAAACATGCTTGGACTCAAATGCTTTGCCATTGAGGAAGTTGCAGACCAGAAAGTGCGCACCGCATTTTTCAAAGTAGGTCAAACCAAAATTGAGCTTCTTGAGCCTACCGCTGACGATAGCGCCATAGCCAAATTCATAGCCAACAACGGTGGCCGCGGTGGCATTCAGCACATTGCCTTCGCTATTGAAGACGGTGTGGCAAATGCTCTGGCAGAAGTAGAAGAAAAAGGTGGCCGCCTCATCGACAAAGCTCCCCGCAAAGGTGCTGAAGGTCTCAACATCGCTTTCCTGCACCCCAAGAGCACTTGCGGCACATTGATTGAGCTTTGCGAGGATCCAAATAAGAAATAATTGCTATTCCCATCTATCATATAAAAAACAATTCACTATAGAATGAGCAATCAGCTTGAAAAAGTGCAGGAACTCATAGCCCTGCGCGCCGAAGCCCGCCTGGGAGGCGGCGAAAAAGCCATCCAGAAACAGCACGAACGCGGCAAATACACTGCCCGTGAACGTATTGCACAGCTTCTGGACGAAGGATCGTTTGAAGAAATTGACATGTTTGTACGCCACCGCTGCTACAACTTTGGCCAGGAAAAGAAAAGCTTCCTTGGTGACGGCGTTGTAACCGGCTACGGCACAATTGAAGGACGTCTTGTGTATGTATTCGCACAGGACTTCACTGTGTTTGGCGGCTCTCTGAGCGAAACAATGGCTCAGAAGATATGCAAAATCATGGATATGGCCATGAAGATGGGCGCACCCGTTATCGGTCTTAACGACTCAGGTGGTGCACGTATCCAGGAAGGCATCAATGCTCTGGCTGGATATGCCGAAATTTTCCAGCGCAACATCCTTGCATCAGGCGTTATTCCGCAAATCAGTGCCATCCTCGGCCCCTGCGCCGGCGGTGCCGTATATTCACCCGCACTCACCGACTTCACCATCATGACCAAAGGAATATCCTACATGTTCCTCACAGGTCCTAAAGTAGTGAAGACTGTTACCGGCGAAGATGTGACTCAGGATGCTCTTGGCGGTGCCGAAGTTCACTCATCCAAGAGCGGTGTGGCTCACTTTGCTGCCGAAGACGGCGAAGACTGCCTCAAGATCATCCGCAAGCTCTTCAGCTATATTCCTCAGAACAACCTTGAAGAGCCCCCGTTGGTTCCTTGTTCCGACCCCATTGACCGTCTTGAGGATTCTCTCAATGACATCATCCCCGACTCAGCTACACGCCCCTATGACATGTACGAAGTTATCGGTGCCATAGTTGACAATGGCGAATTCCTTGAAATCCAGCGCAACTATGCCAAGAACATCATTGTTGGTTTCGCACGCTTTAACGGCCAGGCCGTAGGTATCGTTGCCAACCAGCCCAAATACCTCGCCGGTGTGCTTGACAGCAATGCCTCACGCAAGGGCGCACGCTTCGTTCGTTTCTGCGATGCGTTCAACATTCCTTTGGTAACTCTCGTTGATGTTCCCGGATTCCTTCCCGGCACAGGTCAGGAATACAACGGTGTGATACTTCACGGTGCCAAGCTGCTTTATGCCTACGGTGAAGCCACAGTGCCCAAAGTCACTGTCACACTCCGCAAGAGCTACGGCGGAAGCCATATAGTGATGAGCTGCAAGCAGCTGCGCGGCGACATGAACTATGCTTGGCCTACTGCCGAAATAGCCGTTATGGGTGGCGCAGGTGCTGTTGAGGTACTCTATGCCAAGGAAGCTAAAGCATCCGAAGATCCTCAAAAAGTACTTAAGGAAAAAGAGGAAGAGTACAACAAACTGTTCTGCAACCCCTACAACGCTGCACGCTACGGCTACATTGATGATGTCATCGAGCCTCGCAACACCCGTTTCCGCGTGATCCGCGCTCTTCAGCAGCTCGCCACAAAGAAACTCACCAACCCTGCCAAGAAACATGGCAACATACCTCTGTAATCATCCATTGACTTCACTAAAGAGTTACTACATGAAAAAATATATCATATTGCTCCTGGTGCTTGTGATGGCTGCGGCAAATGCTCAGGCTCAAGGCCGAAAATCGCTGCGCATAAACGAGGTAATGGTGCAGAACGACTCAGGATATGTGGATGACTACGGTCGTTATTCGGCATGGATCGAGCTGTTCAACTCCAACTTTGCCCCGGTGGAGATTTCAAGCATCTTCATCAGCAATGATTCCAACAATGTAAAAAAATATCCCGTGCCGCTTGGCGATGTCCTGACACGAATCGCAAAACGCCAGCACGTGATATTCTGGGCCGACGGCGAACCCTCCCGAGGCACATTCCACACCAACATCACCTTCACTCCCGGCCAGGAAAACTGGATAGGCATATATGATGCCGACGGTTCTCTCATTGACGAGATCACCATACCGGCATCTCTTCTGCCCGGACAGTCTTACGCCCGCAAAGTGGACGGTGAAGGCGGCATTGGCAATCCGGATGCTTGGGAAGTGCGCACCGGTGAACTCGGTAACACCGTTACTCCGTCCAGCGCCAATGTGCTCCGCGAGACCAACAAGAAAGTGGAAATGTTTGCCGAACAGGACGAGAACGGCTTCGGAATGGCTATCATAGCCATGTGCATCGTGTTCAGTGCGCTCCTGCTTCTCAGCGTATGCTTCTACATCATCAGCAAGATAGGTGCCAAGATTACACGCCGCAACAAGGCAGCTTCACAAGGCATCAATCTCAAGGAGGTTGAGAAAACCGAACGCCCTGACCATGACACCGGCGAAGAAATCGCTGCTATCGCCATGGCTCTCCACGAGCATCTCGACACACATGACCGCGAGAACACCGTGCTCACTATCAACAAAGTGAAACGCGCTTACTCGCCTTGGAACTCAAAAATCTACAACATGCGCGAAATGCCTCGCCACTAATTGTTTCACTCTCATAAATCTACTATCCCAATGAAAGAATATAAATATAAAATCAACGGCAACTCCTATAAAGTAGCCATTGGCGACATAGACAACAATGTGGCGCAGGTGGAAGTAAACGGAATTCCTTATAAAGTGGAACTCGATGCCACCAAAAAGCCCGTAACAGTTGTCAACGCTCCTCGTCCTTCAGCTGCTCCCCGCACTGAAAGCGGCGCAAAGATAATTTCCAAACCCGTTACCACCGGCTCCGGCTATCAGGTCAAAGCTCCCCTTCCCGGCACCATCCTGTCTATAGCCGTGAAAGTTGGTGACACCGTGAAAGCTGCCGACACCGTAGCCGTGCTTGAAGCCATGAAAATGGAAAATGCCATCCACGCCGGTCGTGACGGCAAGGTAACAGCCATTTCCGTAAATCCCGGTGACGCTGTGCTTGAAGGTGCTGTAATCCTTTCAATTGAGGGCTAATCACGTGGCATAGTCCATTAGTTGTTTCACTTTACATCAGTTAATTCTATGTCATTTGGCGATTTTTTAATATCCAACCTTAGTGAGTTCTGGCATCTCACAGGTTTCTATAATGCTACCTGGCAGCATTTCGTGATGCTGGCGGTGGGTCTTTTCTTCATATGGCTCGCCATCAAGAAAGACTTTGAGCCGATGCTACTTGTGCCAATAGGATTCGGTATTCTTATAGGCAATATACCCTTCAACACTGAAGCCGGACTTGAAATAGGCATCTATGAGCAAGGCTCCGTACTCAATATTCTTTACAATGGCGTAAGTGCCGGCTGGTATCCCCCGCTGATTTTCCTCGGCATCGGTGCCATGACCGACTTCTCGGCCCTCATTGCCAATCCCAAGCTCATGCTTATTGGCGCAGCCGCCCAGTTCGGTATCTTCGGTGCCTACATGGTGGCTTTGCTGCTCGGGTTTGCTCCCGATCAGGCCGGTGCCATTGCCATTATCGGTGGTGCTGACGGCCCAACCGCCATATTCCTTTCATCCAAGCTCGCTCCGAACCTCATGGGTGCGATTGCTGTATCGGCATACTCCTATATGGCTCTCGTTCCGGTGATTCAGCCGCCTATCATGCGCCTGTTCACAACAAAGAAAGAACGTCTTATCAAGATGAAACCAGCACGTGCGGTGACTCAGAACGAGAAAATCATATTCCCTATCGTTGGACTCTTGCTCACTTGCTTTGTGGTGCCCTCCGGCATTCCTCTGCTCGGCATGCTCTTCTTTGGCAACCTGCTTCGTGAATGCGGCGTGACTACCCGTCTGGCAAAAACCGCATCCAATGCCCTCACCGATATTGTCACCATACTTCTTGGCATGACAGTGGGTGCATCAACTCAGGCTTCAGAGTTCCTTACCACTGAAACAATCGGTATTTTTGCCCTTGGTTTCATGGCATTCATCATCGCCTCCACTTCGGGCGTGCTGTTTGTGAAACTCTTCAACCTCTTCTTGCCCAAGTCCAAGAAAATCAATCCGCTCATCGGTAACGCAGGCGTTTCTGCCGTGCCGATGTCCGCACGAATTTCCAATAACCTTGGTCTGGAGTACGACCCCTCCAACTACCTGCTGATGCACGCCATGGGACCCAATGTGGCCGGCGTAATTGGCTCGGCTGTTGCTGCCGGTGTGCTCCTCGGCTTCCTCGCCTAATCGCAACTAAACATAGCGCGGCGACAAACCTCAATCTTGTCGCCGCGCTTCTTTTTTTTCATTAAGGGATATGTTGATTTAACCCGTATAAATACGGTAATATCATAAAAAACAAATACATCAACACACTAAAATAGGGATAACTCAAAGAACCATTACTTGGCCGGCGGCGTTAAATATACAGCATTGTGTATTTCAATTCCCTGTCACACGAAGCCAAAAAGAACTTTTAAACACTACACGACATCTATCGCGAACCTTAGTCATGATCAATAACCAGGTAATACAGGAATTATATCATAAATTTCCAAAACGACCCGCCTCTCCCGACGAGCTTGACATAGATCTTATGTTCATGCACCTTATGGACAATCACGATTTCTATATTGACGATGATGGCAATCTCATAATAAACAGCATTGCTCCATCTTCGCCATTCCATACCATACCACTTACCCATATACACAAAATCGTGGATTTTGAAAATAAAGTAGCTCTGGTACTTCACTCTTCCATCATATTCCTTGACAAAAACGACTCCAAGGTGCATATACATATACGCACCCAAAAGCAGTCGCTATGGGACAAAATCCGTGGTCGTTACGACGACTGACTGTCAATTCACTTACATATAGCTCACCTTGTCCTCATCCCATTTGTCCTTGGCCGTAGTAGCGGCTTTGGGATAACCGACAGGTATTATTGCAAACGGCACTATACTGTCAGGCAGTTCAAGCAACTCCCTGATTTTAGCCACACGCTCTTTACGTGGATAAACAGCACATGTCACTGCGCCGAGCCCCATTGCATGGGCGGCGAGGTTTATGTTCTGCGCCATTGCCGAACAATCGGCCACCCAGTAGCCGTCGCCCTCGCCCTTGAATGTTTCTCCCGGCACACCGCACACGGCTATGGCCAACGGAGCCTCGGCCGTGGCCTTCATGTTATGAAACACTGCGCCTATACTGTCTTTAAGCTCATCATCCACAAGCACAACCATACGCCATGGCTGCTTGTTGCCTGAGCTATGTGCCGCCATTCCCGCATGAAGCAATATCTGTACAATTGAGTCGGTGGGCGCTTCATCCGTATAATGGCGCACACTCGCTCTCGTCATAATATTGTCGATAGCTTTTGCCCCGCCGTCATCCTCATTGGCAGAATGCCCGTAATCACAACGGTTTTGCACACACGCAAGCCGCGCACTCACTGTTACTAAGGCTGCCGCAAGCAGCAGCGTAAGCCATATTGATTTGTTCATAACATCACACATTAGGAGATTCTACATTCTGGCTCATGCGCAAAAGCGTTCCGGTGGGGCATACAAACCGGCAGTAAGGTCGGGGCACAAACACCGACAGCAACACTACCACACCTCCGGCAATAAGCATTCCTGCGGGAGCATTCTTGACCACAAAAGCACTGAACAGCTCATAATCTATCCAGCTCACCCACACTCCGGTCCACATCCAAATGAGCAGAACGCACCATAATGCACGGCGCAACCATGTAAACGCTTTTACCACACCAGCACCCATATGCCATTTTTGGGTAGGCACCCTCCCTGCAAGGTCTTGCAATGATCCCAGAGGGCAAACCCATGCGCAATAATAGCCGTTTCGTCCGAACAGAGGATATATGAATGCCGTCACAAGCATGATTACGGCTGTCAACGCAGCCAATGAGTGAATGCCATTGCTCATGAAATTCAGCATCATGGTATAGTTCACAAACGTGCCGGTCCAGAATCCGAGTACACCCACATTCAGCAATTCTTGGATAGTACGGTAATGTTTATTTTTCACCTTAAGTGGCACTATAGCAGCCATGAGTGCAACAATCAGAGCCGCCACCCATGCCACACTCCATTTCATTGGCTCAGATGCCGTCATTACCTCATGTTGTGACAAATAGGCAGCTCCAGTTCTCACATTTTCTATCACCGCACGTGAAGAATAGGTTGCACCTGTCACGCCATCTACCTCCATGGTCTGCGCACTGTCAAGACTCATTCCGTTCCATCGCTGCAAAAAGCCGGATTCAGTCACACGATGAAAGAAACCGGGTGTCTCACTGTTTTCAAGCGCGTGAACACTGTCTATCACACCGTCGGTCACCGTTATCTCCAATGGCACCGGACCTGCATATCCCGCCACATCCTTACACAGCTCAGAGGTATTCACCATTACCGAGCCGTCCGGCAACTTTTTCACAAAGCTATTCTCCTCCTTGTCAGGAGCAATCTCCTGTCCAAGCAATTTACGGTCGCGCACCAAACTGAGTGAGACCACTATCAAAAATACAACCAGCAAGCTGGCTATATGCATAATTTTATTGCTCATACATACTTATTTTGCAGCAAAAGTACAAATTTGGGGGCGATTTAACAAATTAGGGGTGCGTCGTCATCACGACACACCCCGTATATCAGTGCTTGCCCGAAGATAAAACCTTTTGCCAGTTTGAGTGAAACGATGTCGGATTTATCGGGTCAGGGCAATATTATGTTCATCGGCTATACGGCGCATATTTATTATGGCATACCGCATACGCCCAAGCGCTGTGTTAATGCTCACATTTGTAGCTTCTGCAATCTCCTTGAACGACATATCCTTGTAATAACGCATCTCAAGCACCTCGCGCTGATTGTCAGGCAAAGCCTCGATTATGCGGCGCACATCGCACTGTATCTGCTCATCTATCAGAAAATCCTCAATATTGCCCTCGCAAAGATCCTTGCGGTTGAGCACATCTGCCGAGTCTTCATCCGTAGTGGTTGACACCAGATTCTCACTCTTTTCCTGACGATAATAGTCAATGATAAGATTGTGCGCTATGCGCGTAATCCACGCTGAAAACTTTCCCGTTTCCGCATAACGGCCCTGCTTGAGAGTCATAATAGCCTTCACGAAGGTTTCCTGAAAAATGTCATCAGCTACATCACGGTTCTTCACAACCGAAAGTATATAGTTGAATACGCGTGTCTGATGACGCTTCAAAAGTATGTCAAAAGCTTGATTGTCGCCTTTAATGTAAGCCGAAACCAACTTGTCGTCGGTCAGCTTGATTTTGTCCTGCATTACTATTTTTCCTATTATTATTAGAGTAGCAGTATATCTATAGGCAAATTGTAGGTTAAGTTAAAAATCTAATTAGCTGTATGTACTTTATTGTATTGTGTAATTCCATCAACGTATGCAACAAACGCAAATGTTTTACAAAGATAAGGCATTACTTGTCATTTTGCAAGCGCCAAAGCTTATTTTTATCATTTTTAGCATTTGTCAGCACAATAATATTCACAAATCTCGTTCACAAGCCATTAGCCTAATTTTTTGACTCTCATATACAATAATCATCATCTATCGGGCGTTTTAACAATGTCCAAACCAAATATTTGTCATCGTAAAGCACCTGCCTATGCACAACACCTCTACCCCACAACCCACTCCTATTGCGTCTTCGCATGATGCAGCAAAAAGCAATGGCCCAAGTGCCAAGACCCTCGCATTTCTGAAACAGTTTGCCAGAGCTTACACTTACCTCCCCTCCTCCCGGCCTAATCTTGCCAGCTTTATTGCCAATTAACAGAAGACATGTTTTCACTTAACAGCAGACGACCCTTAAGGCCGTCTGCTGATTTTTTTTGCCATTCCCATAACTGTTTTCAGCCTCGTGTCACACAAATATTCACACTTCGTCACATTTTTGTGACTTTTATTTAAATATTTTATTCCCCTGTATTTCTGCGTATTACATTATCTTGTAACAACTGTGTAATAGTTTCAACACACATTAACGCAACAATTATTTGGTTAATTCAATATTGCGTATCTTTGTATCGTCAAACGACAAACAAACATGTTCGTCAACCTAACAAAACATCATATTATGAACGCTTCAACCTCTTTCCAAAACCGCCTCATGGGCCTCCAGGACAACATGCTCAACTTCGCATACATGCTCACCTCCAACCGCGACGACGCTTATGACCTCCTGCAGGACACGACCCTCAAGGTTCTCGCCAACTCCGACAAATATACCGACAACACCAACTTCAAAGGATGGGTGTTCACAATCATGCGCAACATCTTCATCAACAACTACCGCCGTGTTGCCCGCAGCGCAACTGTCATCGACCAGACCGAGAACTACTACCACCTAAACATCAGTCAGGACTCAGGCTTCGAGACCCCCGAAGGCTCTTTCTCAGCCAACGAGATCACCGATGCCATCGAGGCCTTCCCCGAAAAATACCGCGTACCCTTCTCAATGCACGTTGCCGGTTACAAATACAACGAGATCGCTGACAAAATGAACCTCCCCCTCGGCACCGTCAAGAGCCGCATATTCTTCGCCCGTCAGGAGCTTCAGCAGCGTTTCGCCGACTACCGTTAACACCTCCCTCATAACTACTATTCACATTACTATACATAACTCAGAGCCGGCCTCTTGGACTAAAGCCGCTTAAATTGATTTGTGATTCAATTGGTAAGACGACACACCCTATCAAGGGTCTGAACTTAAGGTAAAACTAACATAAGACATATAAGGTTAATAATTGGTACAATAATTACTATTTAGGTTTTTTCATGGTTAATTGGAATACGGCGGGACGCTGAGAAGCATCCCGCCACTTTTTTATCGCTGCCACCCTCACCAAAGCCCATTAAGCAATTAAATCCAGACCAAAATTCCGTCAATATTTGCCCAATTAAAAGAAAATCATTACCTTTGCAACGCTTTTTGGCCACATGGCCCAAGCAATTAACAATATATTTTAATTAACAACATTTACAAACCGTCATGAAGTACGAAACCGTTTTCATTTTAACTCCCGTTTTGTCTGACGATCAGATGAAGGAAGCGGTAGAAAAGTTCACCAAGACGCTCACCGACAACGGCGCCACAATCGTGAACGAAGAAAACTGGGGCCTGCGCAAGCTCGCTTACCCCATCCAGAAAAAAACCACAGGCTTCTACACTCTCGTAGAGTTTGATGGCGAACCCACCATTGTCAAAAAGCTCGAAACAGCTTTCCGTCGTGACGAGCGCGTGCTCCGCTTCCTCACATTCCGTCTGGACAAGTACGCTGCCGAATACGCCGCCAAGCGTCGCAGCCTCAAAGGCGCAAAAGCCACTGCAAAAGAAGAAGTTGAAGTAGAAGTAAAGGAGAACTAAGCCATGGCAACAACTCAATCTGAAATCCGCTATCTCACCCCCCTGTCGGTTGACGTTAAAAAGAAAAAATATTGCCGTTTCAAAAGAAGCGGCATCAAGTACATTGATTACAAGGATCCCGAATTCCTCAAAAAATTCCTTAACGAGCAAGGCAAAATCCTGCCCCGTCGCATCACCGGTACTTCGCTCAAGTTCCAGCGCCGTGTGGCTCAGGCCGTGAAACGTGCACGTCACCTCGCCCTGCTCCCCTACGTAACCGACTTGATGAAATAAATTCACCCACACTCTTAACTATCCAAGTAATTATGAAAATCATTCTTAAAGAAGATATAGCCAACCTCGGCTACAAAGACGACGTGGTTGAAGTTAAGTCGGGCTATGGCCGCAACTATCTCATCCCCTTCGGCAAAGCCGTAATCGCAACCGAATCAGCACTCAAGGTTCTTGCTGAGAACCAGCGTCAGCGCGCTCACAAGCTCGCCAAAATCAAAGCTGATGCCGAAGCTGCTGCCGCAGCTCTGCAGGGCGTAGAACTCACCATTGGCGCCAAGACAAGCGCCACCGGCACTATCTTTGGCTCTGTCAACAGCATCCAGATTGCTGAAGCACTTGAGAAACTCGGTCACAACATCGACCGCAAGCTCATCTCTGTTGAGCCTGTAAAGGAAGTAGGCAAATACAACGCTACTATCCGCCTCCACAAAGATGTAACTGTAACTATCCCCTTTGAAGTAGTTTCAGAATAAGCCACACATCTCTACTTTATAGAATATAAAGGTGCACTTATGGTGCACCTTTATTTGTTTTAAACTATAAGCAAGCCGAACTAATTGCAAGAGACCAATTGCAAAAAAGTAGGCTGAAAAGTGGTACGTGTTATTGTTATTCAATCGCTAACAGCATTTGAAAGCTTTTCAGCATGCTGAAAAGGCGTTTTGTGGCTCAAATTGCAAGTCTCCAATCCGCCTTATCTCGCCCTACATTAATAAGCACGCATACGCCGTGTTTTAGCCACAGGCACCATTACTCTTAGCCTCCTACTCACCATAAGCCCACAAGCCCGTTAACCGCGCCAATTTGCTTATCAATTCCCATTGCTTCCGGCTTACAAGTCAACATAATAAAATGAGGGGACGCTTATGCGCCCCCTCAAAATGGGATGGTTATATGACTTACTGATTACACACCCTGCAAGCGGAATGTGATAGGCAGCGTGTACCATACGTTCACAGCGTGGCCATTCATTTTACCAGGCACAAACTTCGGAAGAGTCTTTACCACGCGAACAGCTTCTTTGTCAAGATCCGGGTCCTTGGAACGAACCACCTTAACCTGACCGATGCTGCCGGTCTTGGTAACAACGAACTGTACCACAACACGACCCTGGATATTGTTCTCCTGAGCAACGCTCGGATAGCGGATATGGTCGCTCACGTATTTCAGCAGAGCGGCATCGCCACCGGGGAACTGCGGATTCTGCTCAACAGACTCAAACACTTTATTGTCGTCAACGGGTTCGGGTTTCTTTTCCTCTACCACAACCACATCTTTGTGTTCCTGGGCGTTGATGATGTCATCCACACCACGGTCTTCGTTTTGCTTACCTACAGCGGTTTCAGTTTCACGGAGTTCATCCTGGCTCTTGATTTCCTCTTTCACTTCGTTGTCGTCAACGATAGCGATTTCGGTGAGCTTCACGGTATTAAGCAGCTCTTCTTTCACCACTTCGGGCTGCTGCTCTTCAACGCGCTGGGGTTCCTCCTCAGGAGTTTCTTCTTCCGCTTCTTCTGTAGCCATCTCCACGAGAGCCTGTTCAGCCTCGTCGGTGGGGCGAGCTTCAACGGATTTGATCACAGTGTTTACAAGGAATGCAAGAGCAAACACGGCTATAATCACGATGACAATAACAATCATTGCCTTATTGTGACGGGAAACCGATTTTGCACGCATCTCATATGCGCCGTATTCTTTGTTTTTGCCTTCGAATACTATATCGCGCCATTCTTTTGATGAAAGATCTACATCTTTTGCCATTTTCTTCAGGTTTTAACGATTAATATATATCTAACATCAATTAGCGGTTATATTTGCGCTTATATGCCTCAATCATAAGGGTATCCATGTGATTCATGTTATCAATCTGATAACGTGAGATCTGATTGATTTGCATTTCGTCAAGAGCTCCGATCAGGCTTTCCCAAGATGCCTCGGGTGTAGCCTTGATAACTACAACAGGACGGGTAAGGGTTGAGTCGTTACGAATCTCCTTAGCCTTGGCCTGATAAATGGAGTCGTTGATATCCTTGTTGGATGAGAACTCCTTATTACGCCACTGGGCTTTGAGCTTGTCAATCTTCTCAAGCACCTGCTTGTTGCGGTTGTGGAGGATTTTGCGGATTCCACGCGCAGCGCCATCCTCGTTGCCGAGGAACTGGGCCTCTTCCAGGTTTGAATCTTCGATAGCTCCGGTAGAAGCATCGCCAACAACCTGGGGTTTACCTGCGTAGAAATATACAGTGTTTTTAGGTTTACCTTCATCGTCCTTCTTGATGTTGCCTTCGGCATCACGTTCAGTAGTAACGATCAGGGTAATGGCTTCTGATTCTTTTGCCTTGTTCATTTCAGTCTGGTCCACCTTCTCATTGGTAGGGAGGGTGATTTGCAGAGTCTGACTCTTGATCATTGTGGTACAAAGCATGAAGAATGTAATCAGAAGCATGTTCATATCCACCATAGGAGTAAAGTCCACATGGATGGGCATCTTTTTCTGGGCGCCTTTCTTCTTTTTGCCCTTATCTGATTGTTCTATCTGTGCCATAATTAGTCATTCTCTGTTTTAAGTGCGGTCATCAGGCTGAAACGGTTCATCTTAAGAGTCTGAAGATTGTCAAGTACATGCTGTACAGTGCTGTAAGGAGTGTCCTTGTCAGCTTTAACGGCAATACCTTCACCTTTCTTCATAGCTGCGGTAAGATTTTCGTTTCCGCTATCATAGATGGCGCGCATCCAGATTTGAAACTCGTTGAGGGTGCTCAGGTCCTTGTTATCATTGATAGGAATACCAACATCGCTGCGGCTCATATCAGAGATAATCTTGTCCTGCTCGGTTTGTGACATTCTCAGGAATTTGGGAAGAGCCTGGAACGGTACGCCGAAGCTACCGATCTTGGAGAACACTTCCACATCCTTCTCGGTGAGGCTTACTTTCTTACTGGGATGAAGCTCATTGTACTTCGACACAGCTTTGCGAAGAATTTCCTTGCGGATTTGTTCACTGCCCCATTCGCCGCCGGCCACATTGGGATCGGCTTCACCGGCTATGGAGAGGAACACCTTTCCTTCGGGGCTAACGAGTACTTGAGCCACGTTGGCAGTAGGAACCTTGATTTCTGATACTGACGATGGTGTCAGCACGGTTACTGGTTCTTTCTGAAGGAAGGTTGAGGTCAACATGAAGAAAGTAAGCAAAAGAACAGTCACGTCACTCATCGCGGTCATGTCGATGAGGGTACTCTTTCTTTTAATTTTTACTTTTCCCATATTACTTCAATAAATTATTGGTTAAATTAATGTTGTAACAGGGATTAGTGAGTAGCTGCGAATGTCTGTACAATAGAGAAACCGATTTCGTCGATAGCGTAGGTGAGGTTATCGATCTTGTTGGTGTAGAAGTTGTAGGAGATTACAGCGAATGCACCGGTTGCGATACCGAAGGCGGTGTTGATAAGGGCCTCGGAAATACCGGTAGAAAGTTCGGTGGAGTCAGGAGCACCGGATTGTGCCAATGCCTGGAATGATTTGATCATACCCATTACAGTACCGAGAAGACCGACGAGAGTACCGAGGGTGGTCATGGTAGCAACGATAGGGAGGTTCTGCTGAAGAGCGGGCATCTCAAGTGCGGTTGCTTCTTCTACTTCTTTCTGAAGAGTAGCGATTTTCTGCTCTTTGGAAAGTACGGTGTTTTTATCCATCTCCTCGTAGCGGATCAGAGCTGCGCTTACAACAGCGGCTACAGAACCTTTCTGTTTGGAGCAGAGAGCCTGGGCACCGGCAAGGTCGTTTTTGGAAAGGCATGATTTGATGCCGGCAACGAACTTGGTGATGTTACCTTTACCTTTGGCAGTACGCATAGCGATGAAACGCTCTACTGAAAGTACGATAACTGTGAGGAAAAGGGTCTGAAGTACAGGCACGATGAAACCGCCTTTGTAAATTGTTCCCCAAAGATCAATAGGATGACCTTCCTCAAAGTGTGATTCGTGACCGAACCAGAAGATGAAAAGGCAAACTGCTACGATAAAGCAAGCGATGATTACCAAGAAGGCGTTTTTGATACCGCCTACATTGCTGCTTTGTTTCTTGGCAGCGGGCTGAGTGGGCTTTTGAGCTTCCATAATTTAAAATGTGAATTAAAAAGTTTTTTGTAATTGGTTATTGATTGTTTTTAATAATTATTTGGCTTAATATAAGGGTTAGTTTACTCATGGCTCCGGCAGGTAACCGGAATGCATCCAAAGATTATTGCAAAATTATTGAATTGTTTTAATCCAGCAAAATTTTGCTTATAAATTTAATTATTTTACAGCATTCACGGCATTTTTTCGTACATCAATATGTTCTTTAACATATATCTTCTATCCTCTTTTCCCAATACATTCCTTATATAATAATGTGTATCCGCTTCACACATGGTCCTTATTGATTTTTTAGCATTATGCTTAAAAAAATTAAAATATTTTGGTAACTTTGCGCCTATTATATAGTTCACATCATTATCGCAATTTTTCAAGCATTTACCAATAGATGTCAACATCCATTCACATTAAGCGCGGGCTTGATCTCAAGCTTAAAGGCGCTGTGACCGACAACGCAATAATCAGTTGCCCGGCGGCATCTGCTGCCGTGGAGCCGATCGATTTCCCGGGGTTTGTGCCAAAACTCACCGTAAAGGAGAGCGACAGTGTGGAAGTGGGTTCACCCCTGCTTTGCGACAAGAACCACCCCGATGTATGCTTAACCTCTCCACTGGCCGGCAAAGTTGCCAAGATAGAGCGCGGCGAACGCCGGCGCATAGTGCGCGTGGTAATTGAGGCCTCCAAAGACCAGACCTATGTAACCTACAGCACCGCCGAAGCACGACAGGGCAACCCCGAAGCCATCCGCCTGCTTCTCCAGCAGAGCGGCATGTGGGCCATGATGCGCCAGCTGCCGTATGACATCGTGCCCAAGTATGACATTGTGCCGGCCAACATCTTTGTCAGCGCATTCAACAGCGCTCCCCTTGCCCCCGATTACAGCATTTTGCTCGCCGATAAAGCCAAGGAACTTCAGGCTGGTGCAGACGCTCTCACAAAGCTCACTCCGGGCAAAATTTACTACTCCACTCGTCCCGGCACAGCAGTTCCGGTACCTCACGGTGTGGAGCACGTGGAAATTTACGGCCCGCATCCCGCAGGCTTGCCGAGCATTCAGGCCGACAACCTCGCACCGGTCAACAAAGGCGAAAGCGTACTGTTGCTTGATGCCGTAACACTGGCACGCATAGGTGAGCTTCTGCTCACCGGCAAAACCGATTGGCAATGCGTCATAGCCTTGTGCGGTTCGGAAGTGGAAACACCCCGATACGTAAGCACATGTGCCGGTGCCGCTCTCTCACCCATCCTGCAGGGCGATGTGAAAAACGACAATTGCCATCACCGTATCATAGCCGGAAGTGTTCTCACAGGCGTCAATGCCGGAGAAAACGGCTATCTCCATTTCCCGTACCAGCAGGTCACAGTTATCCCCGAAGGCGATGATGTGGACGAATTCATGGGATGGGCCTCACTCAGCCCCAACAAAATGAGCGTAAACCGCTCATTCCTATCCGCCCTGTTACCGGGTAAGAAATTCGCCCCCGATGCCCGACTTCTTGGTGGCAGAAGAGCCATGATCATGTCAGGACAGTATGACAAGGTACTGCCAATGGACATTCTTCCCGAATATCTCATCAAAGCAATATTGGCCCGCGACATTGACAAAATGGAGCAATTGGGCATTTACGAAGTGACTCCCGCCGATTTTGCATTGTGCGAATATATCGACCCCTCCAAACTGGAGCTTCAGAAAATAGTGCGTGAAGGCCTTGATTACCTGCGCAAAGAGCTTGAATAACTATACAACCCAAAATATCTATGTTACGAAAATATCTGAACCGTATAAAACCGCACTTCATGCCCGGCGGAAAGCTTCAGTCGCTTCAGTCGGTGTTTGAGGGGTTTGAGACGTTTCTCTACACACCGGAGTCCACTTCGCAGTCAGGAGTCCACATCCATGACAGCCTTGACTCCAAGCGCGTGATGATACTGGTGGTGCTTGCCCTGATGCCATGCTTCTTCTTCGGCATGTACAACACCGGCTATCAGAACCTTGTAGCCGGCGGAGCCACCGAATTCCCATTCTGGTCCATTATGGCCTACGGTTTTTTGGCCATTCTACCGTCGGTAGTGGTTACTTATGTCGTGGGGTTGGGCATTGAGTTCATAATCGCCCAGATGCGTCATGAGGAAATTCAGGAAGGATTTCTTGTTACCGGCATACTCATCCCTATGATATGCCCCATTGAAACCCCGCTATGGATGATTGCAGTAGCCACCGCTTTCTCCGTGATTTTTGTCAAAGAAGTATTCGGCGGCACAGGCTACAATATATTCAATGTGGCCCTTGTCACACGTGCTTTCCTTTTCTTTGCTTATCCGGCACAAATGAGCGGCGACCATGTGTTCGTGGCCACATCCAAGATTTTCGGCCTCGGCATACAGGCTCCTGACGGATTCTCAGGCGCGACACCGCTGGGACAGATTGCCACACAAACCGCCGGCCAGCTTCATCTGACTGACCTTGCCGGAAACGCCATCACCACTTGGCAGGCTTTTCTCGGACTCATCCCCGGCTCATTTGGTGAAACATCCACTCTTTGCGTGTGCATCGGCGGTGCCATTCTCCTCTTTACAGGAATTGCCAACTGGCGCATAATTCTTTCCGTTGTGCTCGGCGGCCTCCTGATGGGCTGGATTGCCAACCTTTGTGCCACACCCACCTACCCCGCCTCTTATCTCACTCCGTGGCAGCAGCTCTGCTATGGCGGATTTGCTTTTGCAGCCGTGTTCATGGCCACTGACCCTGTCACCGCAGCCCGCACCGGCACAGGCAAATACATTTATGGAGCCTTGGTAGGAATAATGGCTGTACTGATTCGTGTTTACAACAACGGCTATCCCGAAGGTGCCATGCTCGCCGTGCTCCTTGGCAATGCTCTCGCACCGCTCATTGACTACTGCGTTGTGCAGGCCAACATCAACCGCCGCATGCGCCGTTTGAAAGCCAAAGTAGAATAACCTAATTATTCAGCTACACTACAATGAACAAGCAATCCAATATTTACACCACCATATATATTATAGTGCTGGTGCTGATAGTAGGGTCGGCTCTCGCCCTCACCTCACTGTCGCTGCGTGACCGCCAGCAAGCCAATATCGATGCCGACAAGATGCGGCAGATTCTGGCTTCCGTGCACGTGACGCCCGACAAACAGAATATCATCTCCGATTACCAGAAATATGTGACCCGCTCTTTTGTTGTAAACTCTCAGGGTCAGGAAATCCCCGGAGATGCCTTTACTATAAACGTGGCAGAGCAAGCCAAACTGCCTGATGCCGAACGCCGGTTGCCGGTATTTGAATGTACTCTTGACAACGGCGAGACAAAATATATCCTGCCCATGTACGGAGCCGGCCTTTGGGGCCCGATTTGGGGCTATGTGGCATTTGATGCCAACGGCTCCACTATCTATGGCGCTTACTTCGCCCATCAGGGAGAAACTCCCGGACTGGGTGCCGAAATTGAAAAACCGGCATTCTCCAATCAATTTGTTGGCAAGAGCGTGACACCCGATGGCAGCGATTTCATGCCAGTGGCCGTGGTGAAGAAAGGGCAAAAGCCCGCTGGCGGCGAAGATTATGTTGACGGCATATCCGGCGGCACAATCACATCCAAAGGCGTGAGCGCAATGTTTGCCAACTGCATCACTCCCTACAAAACATTCCTCCACAATCTCAGCATTCAGTAAGCCATGGCAGAAAAGATAAGTAACAAGAGCGTCCTGCTCAACCCCTTTTCCAAAAACAATCCGGTGATCGTGCAGATTCTCGGCATCTGCTCAGTGCTCGCAGTCACCGCCAAATTAGAGCCCGCCATAGTGATGGGCATATCAGTAATTGCCGTCCTCGCATTCAGCAATGTCATCATTTCGCTGCTGCGCAACACCATCCCCACCAACATCCGCATCATCGTGCAGCTCGTGGTAGTGGCCGGCCTCGTGGTCATAGTTGACCAGCTGCTCAAAGCCTACACCTACGATGTGAGCAAACAGCTGTCGGTATTCATAGGCCTCATAATCACCAACTGTATTCTCATGGGCCGTCTGGAAGCTTTTGCCATGGCCAATAAGCCCTGGCCTTCATTTCTTGACGGAGTGGGCAACGGCATCGGCTATGCCATAATCCTTATCATAGTAGGCTTTTTCCGCGAGCTTCTCGGCAGCGGTACACTTTTGGGCTATCAGGTAATACCCCAGTGGTGCTATGAACACGGTTATGTCAACAACGGACTCATGATTCTGCCCCCGATGGCCCTTGTGGTTGTGGGTTGCATAATCTGGGTTCACCGTTCACGCAACAAGGACCTTCAGGAAAATTAATTGTCACACCCCAAGGAAATTAACAAATGGAAAATCTAAATCTGTTCATAAGGTCAATTTTTGTTGACAACATGATATTTGCCTACTTCCTGGGCATGTGCTCATTTCTGGCAGTATCAAAAAATGTGAAAACAGCCCTGGGTCTCGGTGTGGCAGTAACATTCATGCTCACCATCACCCTGCCTATCAATTATCTGCTTGAAACTTATGTGCTCCGCGCCGGTGCCCTCACTTGGCTCGGCCCCGAATACGCTGATGTTGACCTCAGCTTCCTCTCGCTCATAATGTTCATAGCAGTGATTGCTTCCATGACTCAGCTCGTGGAGATGGCCGTGGAAAAATACTCGCCGTCGCTTTACGCCTCTCTCGGCATATTCCTGCCGCTTATAGCTGTGAACTGCGCCATACTCGGCGGTTCGCTGTTCATGCAGCAGCGAGGTTTCGGAAGCGTTTGGACAGCCACTTGCGCCGGCGCCGGATGGGGTCTCGGCTGGCTCTTGGCCATTGTGGCCATCGCTGCCATACGCGAGCGGCTCGCCACTTACTCCAACATTCCCAAACCCCTTCGTGGCACCGGCATCACTTTCATCCTCACAGCTCTCATGGGCATAGCCTTCATGAGCTTCCTGGGCATTAAACTTTAAGCATAGCTAACAATGACACTGAATATGATACTTCTCAGCACATCAGCATCCACACTCACTCTCATTGCAGGTGTGGGCGTGTTCCTGCTCATCACCCTGCTCCTTGTGGCTGTGCTCCTCATAGCCAAGCACTATCTGGTGCACTCAGGCAAAGTGAAAATCACCGTCAATAACGACACCGTGGTTGAAGCCGACTCCGGTAAAGCACTGTTGGGCACCATGGCCGACTGCAATGTTTTCCTTCCCTCCGCTTGCGGCGGCAAAGGCAGCTGCGGACAGTGCAAGGTACAGGTGTTTGAGGGCGGTGGCAATATCCTCCCCACAGAAACTGTCCACTTCTCACGCAAACAAATCAAGGACCACTGGCGTCTCGCTTGTCAGGTGAAAGTGAAAGAAGACATGAAAATCGGCGTACCCGCATCCGTGCTTGACATCAAGGAGTGGGAATGCACCGTTATCTCCAACCGCAATGTGGCTACATTCATCAAAGAATTTATCGTGGCTCTCCCTCACGGCCAGCACATGGACTTCATCCCCGGCTCATATGCCCAGATCAAAATCCCTGCCTACTCCATGGATTACGACAAGGATATCGACAAGGCCCTGATAGGTGACGAATATCTGCCCGCATGGCAAAAATTCGGTCTGTTCACCCTTAAGTGCAAGAATGAAGAACCCACCGTTCGCGCCTACTCAATGGCCAACTATCCGGCCGAAGGCGACCGCATAATGCTCACCGTGCGCATCGCCACCCCCCCCTTCAAGCCCAAACCCGAAGTAGGATTCCAGGATGTGATGCCCGGCATAGCTTCAAGCTACATCTTCACACTCAAACCCGGCGACAAAGTGCTCATGAGCGGTCCTTATGGAGATTTCCATCCCATATTCGACTCCAAGAAAGAGATGATGTGGATAGGCGGCGGTGCCGGTATGGCCCCCCTGCGTGCCCAAATCATGCACATGACCCGCTCGCTCAACTGCCGCAACAGAGAAATGCATTATTTCTACGGTGCACGTGCGCTCAACGAGGTGTTCTATCTTCAGGACTTCCTGCAACTTGAGAAAGAATTCCCCAACTTCCACTTCCATCTGGCTCTTGACCGTCCCGACCCCGCAGCTGATGCAGCCGGAGTGAAATATACTCCCGGATTTGTGCATCAGGTAATTTACGAAACCTACCTCAAGAACCACGAAGCACCCGAAGATATAGAATACTATATGTGTGGACCAGGCCCGATGAGTGCGGCTGTCAACAAAATGCTGGATTCTCTCGGAGTAGATCCCGAAAACATCCATTACGACAACTTCGGAGGTTAAAATCCTGAATCACAATATCAAGCGCGTCATTTAGACGCGCTTTTTTTATGTCCGGGAATTAATGATACCAACTTCATGTAATTTTTTTTGAAAAAAATATCCTGAAAATTTGCAGGACAAAAAAAGTCATCATACATTTGCAGTGTTGTAGTTAAGTACAACACTAAAACATTCCAACACTCATTGACTTTATTAAACACGATATGAAAAAGTTTGTTATGACACTCACCGCTGTTCTTGCCGTCACTCTTTCGGCACAGGCACAGCTATTATGGAAAATCTCAGGCAACGGCATTGAAAAACCGTCCTACATAGTAGGCACTCACCACGTTGCCCCTATCGGTATGCAGGATTCAATACCGGGCCTCATGAAGGCGCTTCAGGCCACTGACCAAGTATGGGGAGAACTGGTCATGAGCGAAATGGCCTCGCCGCAAGGTATGGTGGAACTGCAAAAGTACATGGCAGCTCCCGCCGACAGAAGCACTCTCAACGTGCTTCTGTCGCCCGCACAGATTGATTCGGTAGCAAACCTCATATCAAAATATGCAGGCCAGGCAATCCCCACGCAGCAGCTCATTTATCTGCGTCCGGCTGTATTGGGAGCACAACTCGCCGTGCTTCAGAACATGAATGCAATACCCGGATTCAACCCCAATGCACAGCTCGACAATATAATCCAACAGCTCGGAGCAAAAGCCGGCAAAAGCATCCACGGACTTGAAACCATCACACAGCAACTCAACCTGCTCTACGGCTCACCCCTCACCGAGCAGGCAACCGACCTAATGAAAATGGTGCGCAATGATGCCACCGCCGCATCCAAAGCCCGCGACATGGCACGCGCATACCTCAGCGGCGACCTTGACGCCATCAACAAATTTATGACTGACCCCGATTTCGGCATGTCACCTCAGGAAGCCGACAAACTCATCTACAACCGCAACTCCGCATGGGTTGACTTCCTCATTGGCGCACTCCCCACCACCTCAATGCTCATAGCAGTTGGCGCAGGCCACCTCCCCGGCGAAAAAGGCGTAATCAGCCTACTCAAAAAAGCAGGCTTCAATGTCACACCTGTAGAAGAATAATACGCAATGATTCAGATCCACAATCTCACCTACCGCTACCACAACGGCTTCACAGCCCTTAGCGACATCAATTGCTCCATAAGCACCGGCATACACCTGCTTTTGGGTGAAAACGGAGCCGGCAAAACCACTTTTATGCACATCATCGCAGGACTGCGCACCCCCACACAAGGCTCATGCCTTGTATATGGCGAGCCATCATACATGCGCATGCCCTCTACCCTCTCCAATCTCTTCATCTATACCGACAACATGATGCTTCCGTGCAAAAACATCATGGAATACACCCGTAGTCATGCCCGTTTCTACCCCTCATTCTCCATGGAGATACTTCAGGAATGTCTTAGAGAGTTCGGCATGACTGGCTACGAGCCACTGGCAAGCCTGTCGTTCGGCAACAGGCGCAAAGCCCAGATTGCCTACGTGATTGCACTCAACACCGGCATACTGCTCCTTGACGAACCGGCCAACGGACTTGACATCACAGCAAAACAATCGCTGAAACGTCTTCTTGCCCGATTCATAGGCCCGGAAAAATGCGTAATAATATCCACCCACACCGTAAGCGACCTTGAATCTCTCTTTGACACTCTCACAGTGATACACAAAGGCCACCTCGTCACTTCAATGCCCGTATGGAAAATCACCGAACGGCTTGCATTCCTTTGTGACATGATGCCCCCTCAGGAATGTCTGTACTGCGAACAGGATCAAGGTCTTTTCCGATATATCACCGTCCAGGAACAATCCGACCGACCTACCGACATCAATTACCAGTTGCTCTATAATGCACTTCTCTCACCCAAAAGCAACGAAATAATTCAACTTCTTAACACTCCGAGCCATGACACAGACATCTGAAATAACCGTCCCCAAAGTGAGCAATCAATTCTCATGGAAACGAGCATGGGCAATTTCCTCGCTCTATGAGCCTGCAATTAAATGGCAAATGGCAATATATGCTCTCATGTCATTACTCACAGGAGCCATAACTTACACGCTCAACGCTTCAGCTTTTGGCATTTTGTCTATGGGACTACTGGGCACCGTAACCGGCTTTATGCTCTATTTCGGGCCAATTGTATTTGCTCGTAAAAGCAACATGGTGATTGAAACAACACTTCCGGCCACCAATGCAGAAAAATGCGCTTTCTACATACTCTATTCAGTAGTGGTTCTTCCGCTTCTCATCAATGTGCCCTACTATGCCGTTTTGCTCATCGGGAATGCCATTCACCCCATAGCCGACACACTTAAAGACATTATTGATTTGCAAAACGAAGCCATCACCAAAACCTATGGCATATCACTTTTGTCATCACTGCTCCCGATTACTGTGTGCCTTTATACACTTATGGCCAATGAGAAAAACCGTATCGTAAAAGCCATCCTGTGGACCATAGGCGTAAATATACTAATGGGCTTGGTCGGAGCTATTTATGGCGTTGTAATGGCTGTAAGCGGAACTCCTTTCGTTGAGGCCGACACCACAGCCTCCACCTATGAACTTGGACAGCAGATTGGCAAACAGCTTAAAAACATCATTTTTATCAGCGGCCTGACATCCGGCGTCGTATCGGCAATAATGATTTGGCTGACTTGCCGCAAAATCTCCAACCGCCAATTATGAACTTCAAATCCGACACACCTATATATCTGCAAATTGCCAACTGGTGCTTCACCTGCATAGCCACCGGCCAATGGGTGCCGGATGAGCGCATACCTTCCGTGCGCGAGCTTGCAGTGGCCCTGAGCGTCAACACCCACACTGTTCTCAAAGCTCTGGAGTATCTGCAAAAGCACGACATCATTGCGCCCCGCCGTGGATTGGGATATTTTCTGGCTCCTGACGCACAGCTGCGCGTCAGTGCCGCACGCAAGGAACAGTTCTTTGCCGATACCCTTCCATCGCTGGCCCGGGAAATGCAACTCCTCGGCATCAGCACCGATGAAGTAATCAAGGCACTTGAACAGATGAAATAAAAATCAGCTTTTTCAAAACCATACGAGCCTGCAGGTTGTTACAATTTTACAAGTAACAATCGGCAGGCCATTGGCTTATCTATCCCTGCCCGTAATTATCAACACTCACATCAGGCATCATGATCACCATTGTTTATGCTAATCCCAATCCGCAAAGCTTCAATCACAGCATTCTAAATAATATAACCACCGTGCTCACCGAAAACGGGCGCGACTACAATGTCATAGACCTGTACGCCGATGGTTTTAACCCGGTACTGTCAGAATCCGATATGGAAAAATACATGCATGGCACTCCAGTCGATAAATTGACCGACAGGTATCAAAAAATGATGCGCACCACCGGCAGCTTAATTTTCATCTTCCCTATCTGGTGGGGCATGATGCCCGCCATCGTCAAGGGGTTTGTTGACAAAGTGTTCATGAAAGGTGTAATGTACGACACCACACCCGAAGGCGCCTTGCTACCAATGCTCAACATCAGCTCTTGCTCCATAATCACCTCTTCACAGGAAGACAGTGCCGTACTTGACACATTTTTCAACAGCGTTTTCATTCCTCAGGTGTTGAATCCCGTAGGCATAAACAACGTAAAATGGATGAACTGCGACCATGTGGAAAGCTCTGATTCCACTCACCGCAAGGCATTTGTGGATAACATTCTGGTTCAAACAGCCGAATAACAGTTTTTTACACAACCAAGAATAAAAGTTAAACTCACAGGCGCGGATTAAACCAATCTGCGCCTGTGCTGTCATATATGCAAACAATCGACGAAACAATACAATTAAAAACTTTTAGAACATGAAAAAGAAAATCCTTGGCATTGCAGCCGCCATCGTAGCTTTCGTGGCTATAAACGCTTCCGCACAGAACAACGCAACCAACTACTGCAATAACAACTGCAACAACAACTGCACTCCCGAAGCTCAATGCCAAAACCCCACCAAATGCAAGAAAGATAAGAAAGAATGCAGAAATCCTTTTGCCGGTCTTAACCTCACCGATGAGCAGCAAAAAGCCATCAAAGAAATCAAAAGACCCAACTGCAAGGCTTTCTCAGACTCTTGCAAAAATATCAAGGCTAAGAAAATGCAGTCTGCACGCACCGAATATCTTGCCAAAATCAAGACCATTCTTACACCCCAGCAGTATCAGCAGTTCCTCGAAAACAATTTTGTCAACGGTGCTCCCAAGCACAAAAAACACGGTTTCAAAAAACATTACAAAGGCATGAAAGGTGATTTCAAAGGCAAAAGACCCAACAATGCCAAATAATCACTCAACAGCAAGTAACAAAGCAATTGATTTAGCATAAGAAACAGCACTCCGATGCAACTTACGATATAAAAGCGAGTTGCATCGGAGTGCTTTTTATGTCCTTATATCCGCTTTAGTCAAGCATCAGAGCCATGCGCGGACGCACGCTCGGCACGCCCAGCACATCTCCTATGCGCGGTGATGAAAACACCACTTTGGTGAGCACATCTATATCCACATCCAGGTCAGGCTGCTTGGTACACTCATCATCAATCTCCACTCTGCCACCGGCCACCCTGTAATAATGGCTGTTGACAGGCATCAGATCATCACGCACCCTAATGTTGCAGGTCCATTTCTCATGTGCCGCCGCCATTGCCTCCAGGCACATCAGCACATTCACCAGACGCGCCATGCCGTGAGGATAGAGCTTGCGCCTTGACCCCTCATTTTCCGAAGCCGGGGCAAGCACCTTAAACGGCATGTCGCCATATATTCCCCTTAATTGTCTCAATGCAGCCGTGCGGGCATCCACATCCACTCCGAGAAGTTCATTCACCACTACCATATCGTCTCGTACCACGCTCCATGCCATAGACACGATTTCATTCTGGTCATTTGACATCACCACCATATGGCCGCCGGTGTCAAGACTGAGGTCGTCAATGATATTAAGGAAATCACGTTGCGAATGTACCACCGCGCCCTCGCGCTCATGCTCCATACGGCTGAACGCTTCATATACTTCGGGTGCATACGGGTCTTCCATCAGATGATAACTTCCGGTGACAGGGAATGAATGAAACGAAGTGAAACGCTGTGCATCCACAAAAAACACGGTACTGAAGCCGAAACGGTCATAATAATAATATAGCCAGTCATGAGCCGGTATGAGCGCACAAAGCATATCGCCGCGTTCTGCCGATGCATACAGGGCCTCTATCATAAGCTCGCTCATATACCCTTTGCCACGCGCATTGCGCCTCGTGGCGGCTCCGGCCACATAGCTCACGGGCACATCCTTACCATGAAACCGCATGGCATATCTCTGCAGCAGCAATGAGCTGACTGTTTTGCCGTTCTTCTCCAGAGTCATGCCATCAGCATCGCTGTACACTCTGCTGAAATACATGTCAACATACTCGGATGAATCATCAAAACACTCACTCCATATCCGCTTTATATCGTCCCGTTTGCTCATATTCTGTTTGTTTTCTATTTAAACACACTGCACCCCGCAACAGTTTCGGGAAGCGGGGCGCAAAATGCGGTAAAAAACTTTAAGCCTGATGTGCCGGACGCAGCAAATCATTCACTGTCTTCACAGGATTGAATGTTTCAATGGGCACCTCAACAAAGGCTGTCAGCCAATCGCTCATGGCACCGTTCCACAATCCGGGAAGTTCCAGAGCGCGCAGGGGCTTGCCGTGTGATGATTTTTCGGAGATAAATCCTGTTGCGGGATCTACATATTTGGGCAAATCAAACTTGTTGCCATGAATATCCTTGATGTAACATACCAGATCCACCGGATTGAAGTGTGTGGCACTTGCCATCATACGGCGATAATCTTCACGCGAGGTATCAATCTGATGGCTCTCCAGAATCTGAAGAGAAGCCGATCCGTCGGGGTTCACAGCTATGTATGGGCCGCCGCCGGGTTCACCCTCATTACGCACCATTCCGCATACACGCAACGGACGCGACAGTTTCATGTGCAGATACATTGCCAACTCGGTATCGTTCATCTTGTCGATACGGCGGTCGGTGATAGAGAAATTGAAATGCAGGAATCCAACCATCTTCTGAAGCGTGCCGCGAGTGTAATTGCCTGTGCCGAGATCTGTAAGATACTTCTCTACTTGGTCACGCAACTGCATCAGATATCCGCCAAGCACTTCCTTGTACTCCACCGTAATGCCGCGAAGCGAGTCCGGTACCACATTGTCAATGTTTTTGATAAACACCACAGCCGAATCAATGTCATTCAGGTTGGCAATCAATGCACCATGGCCGCCGGGACGGAACAGCAGATGACCGTCTTCCTCAAAAGGAGTGTTGTCAGGATTCACTGCAATAGTGTCAGTGCTCGGTTTTTGCTCGCTCAGGCTCACATTGAATTTCTTACCTGTACGTTTTTCCGTGGCGGGAATCACCTCCGCGAGCTTCTCCTCAAACAGTTTGCGGTGATTGGAGCTTACAGTGAAGTGCAGGTTCACCACACCTTCACCGTTAGCGGCTGTCTGTGCGCCCTCTGTCAGCTGCTCTTCCACCGGGGTGCGGCTTCCGTCAGGATATGAGTGGAATTTGAGCAACCCCTTGGGCAGACCGCCATAATTCATGCCCTCCGGTTTTATTATAGCGGCAATAATATCTTTATATCTCTTTTCGTCCACAAGCTGATGCACTGATTTTCCGTGCAGTCGCTGTGTGGTGGCATTCAAATCGGCAATGAAGGCCAGCTTGTCAATGTCGGCAATAAGTTTCTCTACAGCCGAACCCGGTACGGGTACATCTTCATCCCCATCCACAAATTCAAACAAAGCCTTGAACATGCGTGAGGCTGCTCCGCTTGCGGGCACAAACTTGCACACTTCGCCGCCATCGGCCAGATATTTGTGCCAGCGTTCTACCGCTTCTTTGCGCTCTGCCTCATCAAGCACCACGATTCCCTGACCGCTGCGGGCCGCATCATTGATTTTCAGATAAGGGAACCCCGTGCGGAAACGTGCCAGCTGTGCTTCCACTTGTTCCTCTGTAATACCCTTTTGGTTAAGTTGTTCCAAATCTTCAGGACGTAACATAAGTATTAAATTTTGGTAATATAGTTTTTCAATTTGGCAATGCCGGTTAAGCACCCCCAAAACTAACAAAAATATTTCACACCCCACGCCTTTATATCCATGTTTTTCAGCACATCTCCTGTGGTTGATTTTTTTGATTGTTTGCAGCTTCCCGATGGATATTTTTACTTACCTTTGTGGGAAAACCAACTTTGCTTCTGTACGTATAATGAAAAATATATTGGTTCGTTCCCTGTCGGGCACTGTATATGTGGGCCTTATAATCGCATCTATCGTGTGGGGTGGCTATTGGGCCTATCCCGTACTTTGCGCATTTCTGGCTGCCGCAGGTATTATTGAGTTTAACCGTATATGCCTCGGCTCACCCACTCTTCCCGGGCGCAAATTTCTTCTTGCCATGGATGTCGCAGCACCTGTATGCGGCATTTTGGGACTGGCATTCGGCATTCTCTCGCCGCAGCGCCTTCCCATGCTATATACAGCACTCTTTTTCCTTCCTTTCCTCTATCTGATTGCCCGCCCCGTGGCGCAACTCTTTTTCAGCTCGCTTGAGCCTGCCAGATGTCTCACCACATCATTCGGCGGCAATGTTTACATCGCCCTGCCATTACTTTGCTCTTGTCTTATCCAGCAGTTCTACGGACCCGGAATACTTCTGGCTCTATTTATCATGATATGGTGCAACGACACCGGAGCATTCCTTACCGGCATAACGCTTGGACGGCACAAACTTTGGGAACGTATCTCCCCCAAGAAAACATGGGAAGGATTTTTCGGCGGCATGATATTCTGCACGGCAGCTGCCGTGGCATGTTATTCGCTGTTTTCCGGCTCATTGGCATTCAGCACGCACATGAAGCCGTGGAGCATCATTGTTCTGGGCATCACCGTGAGCATCGTAGCCACATGGGGTGACCTCGTGGAATCAATGCTCAAACGAGCCGCACATGTCAAGGACAGCGGACACATCATTCCCGGTCACGGCGGTGTGCTTGACCGCATTGACTCACTCCTCCTCGTAATGCCATGGGCACTCCTTTGGCTCATGTTCATCAACTGGTTTTGATTATTCTACTCTTACACATAACTAACCCACTATGAGCGACAAACGCTATAATCTTCGCGGTGTGTCAGCCTCAAAAGAGGATGTGCACAACGCCATCAAAAATGTTGACAAAGGTCTGTATCCTAAAGCTTTTTGTAAAATAATACCTGATTTGCTGGGTGGCGATCCTGAGTGGTGCAACATTATGCACGCCGATGGTGCCGGCACAAAATCATCACTCGCTTATGCTTATTGGCGCGAAACCGGCGACCTCAGCGTTTGGCGCGGTATTGCACAGGATGCCCTCATCATGAACATTGACGACCTGTTGTGCGTCGGTGCCGTTGACAATATCCTCGTTTCATCCACCATTGGACGAAACAAGATGCTCGTACCCGGAAGCGTAATCGCAGCCATTATCAACGGTACTGAGGAACTGCTTGCCCGGCTTCGCGAGCTTGGCGTGGGCGTTTACAGCACCGGCGGCGAAACTGCCGATGTAGGCGACCTCGTGCGCACCATCATTGTTGACTCCACGGTCACATGCCGCATGCGCCGCAGCGATGTCATCAACAATGCCAATATCGCTGCCGGTGATGTCATTGTGGGACTGGCCTCTTATGGGCGTGCCACTTATGAAAGCGAATACAACGGTGGCATGGGTTCCAACGGCCTCACTTCAGCCCGTCATGATGTATTTGCCAAGCAGATAGCCGAAAAATATCCCGAAACGTATGATGCCGCCGTACCGGAAGATCTGGTTTATTCCGGATCATGCGGCCTCACCGATGAAGTTCCCGGCTCGCCCCTAAATGCGGGCAAGCTCGTGCTCTCGCCCACACGCACTTATGCTCCGGTCATCAAAAAGATTCTGGAGGTAATGCGTCCCGAAATCCACGGCATGGTTCACTGCAGCGGCGGCGCACAGACCAAAGTGATGCATTTTGTAGAGAACAAGCATGTCATAAAGGACAACATGCTCCCAATCCCTCCCCTCTTTGACCTCATCCAGCGCGAAAGCGGCACCGACTGGGCCGAGATGTACAAAGTGTTCAACATGGGCCACCGTATGGAGATATACCTCCGCCCCGAACATGCCAACGAAGTTATCCGCATAAGCGAAAGCTTCGGCATTCCCGCTCAGGTCATAGGCCGCGTTGAGGACAGCGACACCAATCGTCTCACAATCATATCTTCCAAAGGAGTATTTGAGTATTGACATTTAAGACACTCGCATACGGCTTTATGATAGCCGGAGCAATCTCCCTGCTTGCGGCAGGATGCTCCGGCGCATCATCCTCTGAGCAATCCGACGGTGCCGACTCTTCACGTCACCCGCTCCCTGACACACTCAGGGTGGCCACGCTCTACAGCCCCACATCCTTTTTCATCTATCGTGAGCAGCGCATGGGCTACGATTACGACCTCCTGACCTCGCTCTGCGCCGACAAGGGGATGACCCTGCAGCTTGAAGTGGCACCGAGCCTCTCTTCGGCCGTGGAAATGCTTGATTCAGGATTGGTGGACCTTATTGCCTACGAAGTACCGGTCACTGCCCAATACAAGGCTCATGTGCTGCCATGCGGCGTTGAAAGCATCACACATCAGGTCCTTGTGCAGCCCAAGGCTAAAAAAGGGCAGCAGCTCATCACCGATGTCACACAGCTCGTGGGGCGCGATGTGTATGTGGAAAAGAACAGCAAATATCACCAGCGCATGCTGCATCTCAACGATGAATTGGGCGGTGGCATCAACATTCACTCCATTGACCGCGACACTCTGATTACCGAGGACCTTATTGCCATGGTGCATGACGGGTCCATTCCGCTTACGGTTGTGGACAGCGACATTGCGCGCATCAACAAGACCTACTACGATGACCTTGATGTGAGTCTTGATGTGAGTTTTGAGCAACGGGCAGCATGGGGTGTGTCGCCATCCAAACCATGGCTCGCTGACTCCATCTCACAATGGACGCACCAAAGCTCGCCGAGAGCCGCACAATCAGCACTGCTCAAGCGCTATTTTGAAATAAGCAAACGCACCCCTACTCTCTATACCTACAATTTTTCCAAAGGTCGCATATCTCCGTTTGATCATCTCTTCAAGCAATATGCCAAGGAAATAGGATGGGACTGGAGACTGTTTGCCGCACAAGGCTACGCCGAAAGCCGGTTTGACTCCACACAGGTGTCATGGGCCGGCGCAAGAGGTGTCATGCAGATTATGCCGGCCACCGCACGTGCCTACGGCCTTACATCCGAAAACATGGCTTACAACGACCGCAGCATTGCCACTGCAGCCCGCATAATTGCCACTCTTGACCGCACGCTGCGCTCCAGGGTGCACGATGCAGAGGAACGCAAAAAATTCATAGTGGCCGCCTACAATTCCGGTCCCGCTCATGTGCTTGATGCCATAGCTCTTGCCGAAAAATACGGATACGACACTCAGCGTTGGGACGGTCAGGTGGCACAAGCCCTGCTGCTGAAATCAAAACCTGAATATTACAATGATCCGGTTTGCAAATACGGATATTTCTCCGGACGCCAGACCACAAGCTATGTAAGAGAAGTGTTTGATTTCTACGAAAAAGCAAAAAAGAAAATTCCAAAATAAATCATTATCCAAACAACATCACCTTATGAAAAGAAAGTATTTCACCGTGGCTGTGGTCATTGCGCTCAGTGCTTCATTTCTCGGCACTTCATGCATAGGCCGTTTCCAACTCACCAACAAACTTTTGAGCTGGAACAGTCAGGTTGGCAACAAGTTTGTCAACGAACTTGTGTTTTTCGCATTCTGGATTCTTCCCGTTTACGAGGTGTCAGCTCTCGCCGATCTGCTTGTGCTCAACAGTATTGAATTCTGGAGCGGTTCCAACCCCGTGGCCCAGGGCACAAAAATGATTGATGGCAAGGACGGCAAATACCTTGTGGAATGCGATGGCAAAGGCTACACCATAACTTCTCAAAACGACGGCTCTGTTGTGCGCCTTGATTTTGATCAGGACGAACAGACATGGAGCGTGATTGCCGACGACAAGGAATATGTTCTCATGACATTTGTTGACGACACCCATGTGCGCATGCCTGCTGCTGACGGCACTTATCAGATTGTAGAACTTTCGGAACAAGGTCTGTACGCATATCAGGCTGAGGCCATGAGCCAACTCACGGCCCGTCTTGACAAATAATTTCTCAGACACCCCATTCTGCGCCCCACGAGCCATCCGGCTATGTGGGGCGTTATTTTATATTTGACCTTTTCAAAACACTCCACGCTCCACGCATGTTATAATTATCAACAAGATATGCCTGTTTTATGAAGAAAATTATCCTTTTACGTCACGGACAGAGCCAGTGGAACCTTGAGAACAAATTTACGGGATGGACCGATGTTCCATTATCCCCAAAAGGTCGCCATGAAGCATATGCCGCCGGCGAAGCAATGGTGAAAGCCGGACTCAAGCCCCAGTTCTTCTTCACATCCTATCTGCGCCGTGCCATTCATACTCTGCAAATAGCGGCAGAGGTCATGGAACTTGACTATATACCCGTAATCAAGGACTGGCACCTCAACGAGCGCCATTACGGAGCCTTACAGGGCCTCAACAAGGAAGAAACCGCACACAAATATGGCGACGAACAGGTACATATATGGCGTCGCAGCTTTGATGTGCTTCCGCCTTTGCTCACACCCTCCGATCCGCGCTATCCGGGCAACGACCCAAAATATGCAGCCCTGACAGCAGATGAACTACCGTTAAGCGAATCTCTTCAGGACACCATTGCGCGAGTGCGATGCTGCTGGCAGGAAATCATAGTGCCAAGGCTTGAGCACTACGACACGATATTGATAGCGGCCCACGGCAACAGCCTTCGCGGACTCGCCATGATGCTGCTTCACAAAACAGCTCAGGAAATAGTTGACCTTGAAATACCTACCGGCAAGCCGTGGGTGTTTGAGGTGGACGACCGAATCAACGTGACCAACCAATACTACCTGTAGCGAAGAAACCTCGGTGCCGGCATAAACACACCCAGCGACACTCCGAAATGCCATCCTCCGGCAGAGCTTGTGCTGTAATGGCCGAAGGCCGACACATTGGCAAACGGCAACGACAACACCCCGGTCAGCTCCCCGAAAAATTCCATTTTTGAAAATCTGTTGCCATAAAAAGCCCTGTTCCATTCACCGCAGTATATCGGCCTATAGGGCATGAAAGCATGACACGCAGCACGCAGTTGAATCATACTGCTCACCCTCCATACGGGCACAAGACCGGCGGTGACGAATGAGTTTGCGCGCAACGACGGATCAAAAATATCATAGCTTGTAGGTGTGGGCACAAACGCCGGTGCATCTACCACTGCCTGATCATAGTCATGGAGCAGCTTGCGCGTGGAAATGAGAGCACCGATTTCCGTTCCGAGCGACAGATAACGATTGAGCGTGAAATAATTCCTCGTGCTTGCCTCCAACTGGGCCCACGTGCGGTGGCTTGCATCAGCCTCGGCGTAATGCGTCACTGATCTGTGGCCCGTCACACCCATAAGTACGGCAGTGTATTCAGCTCCGCGTGTTGGGTATGCATTGTTGTTGAGCGTACTGCTCTTATAGCTAACCACTGCCTGCGCAAGAGTCTGCTTCACATTATCACGGCTCAGATAAGGCAACTCCCTTATTGTCTGGTAATACCTGTCACCCACGTAACCTATACCCACTCCGGCATTCACACTTCCGGCATGATTTGGAGCAAAACCATAGATAAGACGGGCAAAAGCCTCACTGCTCGTCACATACGATGGCTGGTTTTCCTCAAAAAATAATTTTTCCGAATCGTAGAATTTATGTCTGCTGCCTATTACTTCCAGAGTAAGCGCCGATGGCATGGAGGTGGCAAAATTAACCTTTGAGTGCAGCATTCCCGCCAGATAGCTCTGTCCTGCCCACACACTCAATCCCATTGACAGCGAATTATAGCTCAGCGTTTTGTATGCGCCCGAAAAATACAGCATACTGGAAGTGGTCGTACTCACATACCCGCCGAACCCTACAGTGAAATCCGATTTAACCGAAGCCTTCAGATTTAATCCGAACAAACCGGTGCTGTCATTGTACACGGCTGTAGGATCAAGGGCACGGAACTTGCCGGGGGCTGCCAATCTGTAATACGATGAAGCCGCCGAAGCCACTCCGAAAGTATCAGAATGAAAATGCGTGAAATATGAGCGTATATAATTGTTTTGCTTTTTGGATGCCCCGGTCACCGTTATCGAATCAAATCTCAGATACGGGGTCTGTGACTTGAACATATCCCTGCGGAGATTGCGGGCCATCGCCGGAATACGCGCTGTTATTCTCCCTTTTATGCTGTCCATGGCTTCCATGGCTCTGGCATAGCCTATGGCGCTGATTTTATCTGCTTTGGCAAAATCCAGCAATCCAAACTGAGACAGATTGATATGAATATATATCCCCTGCTCTGGTGTGAGCTTGCCGCGTCCGGGCTGCGTTATCATCTCGCTTAGCTGCGTAATCATATCCGGGTTTGCTGTCACGCTGTCAGGCGTTGACACATCCACTCCTATGATTATTGAAGGTGCAAACTCCGTTGTCATTACCTGCACCGGAAAGTTATCATAAATACCACCGTCATACAACAGTGCGCCATCCTTCTGCACCGGAGAAAAAACCAGTGGAAAGCTCATTGACGATCTTATCGCTTCGCCCAAAGAGCCGTGGCTCCACACCACCTTGTGCTTGTGGGTGACATCTGATGCCACCGCACGAAAAGGCACAAACAGCTTATTGAAGTCGCCGCCGCATTGTGCAGTGAATGGAGAGAAAAGTGCCATGAATTCAAAATTCATGGGTATAGGGTTGATTACGCTTGTAGGCAGAATGGATGTAGCACTGCTCTTGTCACCGATATTGAGTGTGAACAGGTTGGGTTCGTTGGCATCGCGCAGGAAATAATAGGTATAGCGTTCGTCTATCTTGCCGGAAGCCGCATCTGTAAACTCACGCGATTTTATTAGCTCCATCATTTCATCTGTAGTGTAGCCGGCTGCATACAGTCCGCCCACTATGGCACCCATTGAGGTCCCCGATATATAGTCTATCGGTATATCATTCTCTTCAAGAGCCTTGATTACTCCAATATGTGCTATTCCTTTTGCCCCTCCGCCGCTGAGCACCAAGCCCACCGACTGCGACTTCTCCAAGGCATGCATCTTCATGCTTCCGAAAAGCAACGTGCATACCGCAGCTGCCGCCACAGCGATTTTGCCAAGCATCATTTCACAGTGCCTATTTCACGTATTGCGCCGGTATAAGGATTGAAAATTGCATAGGCCGGCTCCTTTTTGTCTGTAAACAGGTTGGGATCAAGCCCGAACACCACTCCCATTTGGGCCATAGACATATTTTTCTGCGCTACACGCTCACCGTTGAATACCACAGCCACATCAGCCGAACCGGGAATACAGTATGCAAGTCCTCCTTTGGGAAACTCTTTCTCTTTACCTTTGTCGTTTACCGGCAATTGGCCGCGCTCCGTCACATTTATCTCCAGATAAAGCGGCGCTCCCGACAAATCATCGGCATCTACGGCTCCCTTCAGGGTGGATATACGCCCTACGATTGTTTGCTGGCTGTCATCAACATCAGGCAGATAATTATAAGTGCGCACTTGGGTAGATGTTTGTGTCGTGCCAAGGAACATGGCAGTAAGTGCAGCCTCCTGTGCACTGAGGTTGTCAAGTGCCAGCTGCATCGCTTTGCCGTCCGACGGCATCTGGTCTGCACGCCCTGCTATTATGTCGGCACGGCTTGCACGCAATTCAAATATACGTGCTGCCGCAAGTTCGGCACGCTTGGCCGATGAAGGGCTTTGCATCATCTCCTCGGTCATGGCTTGACGGGCAGCCGCAGTCTGCAAAATAGACGGTTGTGCCTCCACACTCTTCGGCAACACTGCTGTTTCGGGCTGCTGCACAGCCTCAGTATTGATACTCAGTGGAAAGTTTCCGCCGTCAAGCATCATAAATGGGGTGCTCCCCGACTTGAATTGCACCAGATAGCTCTCATTCTCATCAGCCTCGGCATATGGTGTAAGCACAACACTTTTTAGGGTATATATCTTTGATGCCTCGGTCACAGGCTGCTCCCCGAGATATTTTTTTGCGTACTGAAAAAACGGGCCGGGAGTTTTTTCCGTACATTCCACTTCCACCGTCACATTCACGCCGGTGAGCGGAAGTGAGTATATGAGACCGTACTCCGACAGTTTATTGGCAGTAAGCTTTTGGGTAGTCTGAGCCACACAAGGCATCCCTACTGCCAGTATGAGTGCAGGTACAATATGTTTCAGCATCTTCATATCATCGTCATTTTTTAATTCATAATCTGTTTTATAGCCTTGCCTATATTGGCTGCTATATCACTGGCGATAACACCGTATTCACCCTGTTCTTCTGCGGCAATCTCTCCTGCGCGTCCATGCACGTAAGCACCAATCAAAGCAGCTACTTCGGGCTTATAGCCTTGAGCCATCAGGCCGGCAATCACACCTGTAAGCACATCACCGCTCCCGGCGGTAGCCATTGCCGGAGTACCCGACGAGTTGAAATATACTTTGCCGTCAGGACGCACAAGGGCCGTATAGCGTCCCTTGAGCAGAATCAGGATATTGTAATAACGCGACACTTCCAGTGCTTTAAGCAAACGCGTTTCGGCAGTGGGTTGTTCGCCAAACAATCGGTCAAATTCACCTGCATGGGGAGTAAGAACCGACAGCACCGGCAAATGATTCAGCATTGAAGGATTCAGAGCCATGCAATTGAGCGCATCTGCATCCAGAATCACAGGCCGGGAGGCTGATTTCAGAAATGACTCCAATGCCCGCACCGTAGTGTCATGAGTGCCGATACCCGGGCCAATTGCTATTGACTGGTATTCATATTCCAAAGCCACATCACTGAGCATCAGCTTATCCTTATCCGGGCTGAACAGCACTTCGGGCACAGCCGACTGTATCACCTCAAATGCGCATTGCGGTGAGTGCAGTGTCACTTTGCCGGCACCTGAGCGTATTGCACCACGGCAAGCCAGCACAGCAGCTCCCATCATTCCGTAGCGTCCGGCCACAAGACATGCCGAGCCGAAATCGGCCTTGGAACAAAACTCGGGGCGCACTCTGAGCAGACGCTTTACTTCTCCACTCTCCACAAGGTGATACGGCGTGGAGGTGGCATGTATGGCCGAGCTGCTGAGCCCTATATTTATGCACTTCCATTCGCCTACCAAAGGTGCATTGTCAGCCATGAAATATGCTATGCGGGGCAACTGCACACAAACCGTCAAACGGGCGTGTATCACATCACGCGCCACAAGATTCGGGTTCCAGTCTGCAAAAAGTCCGGAGGGCATGTCTATTGACACCACATACGCTCCCGACTCGTTTATCATGCGCACAAGCTCGCGGAATCCGCCTGAAATACCGTCGCGCAAGCCTGACCCAAAAAGCCCGTCAAGCACCTGTGTTGACGATGATATTTCAGGAAATATGAGATTGGTGGATATTTCATGAAGCACCACATCGGGACATGACGCAACGAGCACATCTCGCGAACGGCGACATTCCGCGCTGAGCCTGTTGCCGCCGATATTGAACAGATATATTTCAGGCCTGAACCCCTGCTCATATAGCCGGCGCGACACGGCAAGGGCATCAGCCCCGTTATTGCCGGGTCCCGCAAACACGAGCGTTGATCGTGTAGGGCGCCATCGCTGGGCCAGCTCCGACATCACGCCATCGGCCACCCGCTCTACAAGATCGTGTGCCGACACACCTTCTTTTTCTATCGTTATGCGGTCAATGAGCTGAATATTTTCGTTCGTAAATATTTTCATCCGTATTCTGTGATAAACAACCACAAAAATACAAAAAACTTTTCCATGAATAGAGATTTTTCGTAATTTTGCGTCTAATAAGCTTTTTAACCCCATGAAACAAATCTGCTACAAGGGACTGAAATTTGAGCCCTATATTGAGAATCAGGCCATCAAGAACCGCATCAAGGAGCTTGGAGAGCAAATAACCAAAGATTGTCAGGGAACCGTTCCACTCTTTATCTGCGTGCTCAACGGCGCTTTCCCTTTTGCCGCCGACTTAATCCGTGAAGTGGGCATTGATGCTGAAATAATGTTCATCCGCCTAAAAAGCTATGAAGGGACAAGCTCTACCGGCAATGTCAAAGAAATTCTTGGCCTTACCGAACCGCTTGAGGGCCGCACAGTGATTGTTGTCGAGGATATTGTGGACACCGGCAAAACCATCCACAAACTGGCCAACGACCTTAAGAAACAGAATCCGGCCGAACTTAAGCTCGCCACTCTCCTCTTCAAGCCCCAGTCCTTGCAGTGCGATGTGCGCCCCGATTACGTGGGTTTTGAAATCCCTTCAAAATTCATTATCGGCTTCGGTCTGGATCTTGACGGCATGGCCCGCAATCTTCCCGACATCTGGGCTTTAAGCGAGGAGCACGACCAGTAATTTTCTACATTTTACGAATCATAACCACATAACAATATGTATAATATAGTGATGTTCGGTGCTCCCGGCAGCGGCAAAGGCACTCAGAGCGCACGCCTCATCAATCAGTACGGGCTCTACCACATCTCCACAGGCGATGTTTTGCGTCGCCACATAAGTCAGGGTTCCGAACTTGGCAAAATTGCCGACAGCTACATTTCCAAGGGACATCTTATCCCCGACGACCTCATGATTTCTATCCTTGAGCATGAGCTTGACACCAACCCCGAAACAGCCAAAGGAGTCATCTTTGATGGCTTTCCGCGCACCATTGATCAGGCCAAAGCCCTTGACACACTTCTCCAGAAACGCGGCTCCGAAGTTCACGCTGTCGTAGGGCTGGATGTGGACGATGAAGAGCTTATTGACCGACTGCTCAAACGAGGATTGGAAAGCGGGCGTTCCGATGACAATATCGACACCATACGCGAGCGTCTCAACGTGTACCATAATGTCACCTCTCCTCTGCGCGAATACTACACTCAGGCCGGCAAATATCATCACATCCACGGTTCTGGCACAGTGGAAAGCATCTATCACAATATCCGCTCTTCACTTGAGTCACGCCGCAAAAAGTAACCGGTTTGTTCCATGACACAGAATATCAACGGCTGCCCTTTCGGGCAGCCGTTTTATTATGCATCTTCCTTAACAGAAGATTATATGTATTGATGTTTATTTGCCACCGGGCATCGGAACATCATGCGACGGCTCGGTGGTAGTTTCAAGCCCACGGTTGCGCAGCAAAGCATCCACCTTCGGTTCGCGTCCACGGAACTTTACATATAGTTCCATAGGATCGGCAGAACCGCCTGCCTCAAGCACATTTTTCTTAAACGACTCCGCTGTTGCGGGATCAAAAATACCGTTTTCTTTGAAATACTCAAATCCGTCGGCATCAAGCACCTCGGCCCAAAGATAAGTATAATAGCCCGCTGCATACCCGTCGCTGCCGAATATATGGCGGAAATAAGGGCTGCGATAACGGAATGTTATCTCCTTGGGCATCTTCAACTCTTTAGCCACATTGGCCTCAAATGCGGCCACATCCACTTTGTCGGCATCGGTGATTTTGCCGAACTGCAAGTCAAGAAGTGCAGCACCGACAAGTTCTGTGGTGATAAAGCCCTGATTGTGGGTTGAGGCATCAATCAGCTTTGTAATCAGAGAGTCAGGTATGGCCTCACCGGTCTTGTAGTGACGCGCATATGATTTCAGCATTTCCGGCTCCATGGCCCAGTGCTCGTGAATCTGCGAAGGCAACTCCACAAAGTCACGGTCCACATTCGTACCGGCCTGACTGCGCAGTTTCACTTTGGTAAGCATTCCGTGAAGACCGTGTCCGAATTCATGGAACATTGTCTCAACCTCATCAAGAGTGAGCAGCGAAGGAGTATCTCCGGTTGGCTTGGTGAAATTGCCCACGTTGTACACAATCGGACGCTGCGACGATCCGTCAGGATCCGTAAATGCTCCCTGAAACTCGCTCATCCACGCTCCCTGACGCTTTGATGCACGCGGGAAATAATCGGTCATGAACACTGCTATATGCTCACCGGTCTTGGCATCCTTCACATCATACACCTTTACTTCCGGGTTGTATTTGGGCGCATCCGGCAGCTCTGAAAAAGTCACTCCGTAAAGCTTTTCGGCCATGTCAAAGATTCCCTTGCGAACATTCTCCAGCGGGAAATAAGCACGCACCTGATCCTCGTTGATATTATATTTGTCCAGACGAAGCTTCTCTGCATAATAATAGTAATCCCATGGCTGAATAGTGATGTTATCTCCACGGCGGTTGGCAAGTTCCTGCATCTCCTTCACCTCTTCATTGGCACGTTTGATTGCAGGACGCCATATCTTAAGCAGAAGATCCTCAGCATTATCCACAGTTTTTGCCATCACATTATCAGTCTGATATGCAGCAAAATTCTCAAATCCAAGCAGTTTTGCTTTTTGAGCACGGGCTTTGAGAATACTGTTTATCACAGGCTTGTTGTCGTTTTTGCCCTGCGAAGCAAGGTTGGTGTACCCTTCATACATTTTTTGACGGAGAGCACGGTTATCCGCATACTGGAGCACCGGGAGACGGCTCGGAGCATGCAGTGTGAACACCCATTTGCCGTTCATGCCGCGCGATGCAGCTTCTTCAGCTGCAAGGGCCACATTGCCTGCCGGAATACCGGAAAGCTCGTCGGCATTGTCTATCACTATTGAAAATGCATTGGTGTCATCGAGCAAGTTCTTGTTAAATTTCAGATACAGGTCTGTCAGCTCGGTATTGATTTTCATAAGCTGCTGCTTTTCAGCCTCACCAAGCAACGCTCCCGAACGTACAAACTGTTTGTAGGCAAGTTCCACTGCACGGAGTTGGGAAGCATTAAGATTTAACTCATTGCGACGGTCATACACCTGCTTTACTTTGGCAAACAGCAACGGATTCATCATTATCTCATCGCTGCTCTGCGAATACATAGGCATGATTTTCTCTGCAAGTGCCTCCATTTCAGGCGATGAGTCAGTCTCGTTAAGCGAACTGAACACAAGCATTACCTTGTTAAGCAACTCTCCGCTTTTTTCAAGGGCAAGGATAGTATTTTCAAAATCAGGCACTGCACGGTTTTTCACAATTGCCTCTATCTCCTGATTGCGCTCCTTGATGCCTTGTTCAAATGCAGGCATATAGTCGGCGTAAGTTATGGATTCAAAAGGCGGTATGTTGTAAACCGTGTTATAGGGCTGCAAAAATGGATTGGTGCGTTCTGCTGCCATAATTTGAAATGTTGGAGCCACGGACACCAATAATGCTGCCGCAGCTGTAATTAAAGGTTTATTCATTATAAGGAATTGTAGATTGACGATAAGTATTGGAGCGTAAAATTAATATAATTTCACTGAATATGCAAATCCGGAGTGGTGGAGAATGTGCCTACCACCGGATAATGGTCGCTGTATCCGTTGGTTCTCACCCTCACTTTCAATGGCGTCACTCCGCGATACAGTATCTGGTCTATACGGAAATAGAACCTGTTGGCATGATAGGTAATTGAAGGCCCGAGACCCGCATCGCGGTATGCGTCGCGCAAGTCATGACCCATTACGGCACGCTCCGCGTAGCATCCGGGGATATCATTGAAATCGCCGCACAATATCACGGGTCCCTGCAACTCATTGATGAAATGGCGCAATTTGATTGCCTGCCGTGCACGTGCCTTGAAGGCCACCTTAAGCTTGTGCAGCAAAGTATGACGCACTGTGTCCATATTCACCTTCTCCCCTTTTGTCAGCTCGCGATAAAGATTCTTGTCATCGGTGTTAAGGCCGATTGACTGGAGATGCACATTTATTATGGTGATAATTTTGCCGTTTATATCCACCTCATAGCATCCCACTATAAACGAATTTGTATCGGCGAGATTTATCGGCACACATTTCACTGGATATTTTGACAACAGCCCCACATAGCTGTTGGGAGTACGTGCCAAATATGGATATTCTTTCCTCAAATCCTGTATTGTCTCATTACTTGTACCCGGATACCCCAACGCATGAATATTATACGCCTCCTGATAAGCTATGATGTCGCATCCGCTGTCTATCATATACCTCACGGTCTTGTCGCGGTTATTTTTCTCATCCCATGTGGTGCCGTTATAGTCATAAAGCTCCATCACATTGTAGGTCATCAGTGTGAATCGGGTTTCAGGCTTACTCGCCTTTATCCTCTCGGCAGAATCAAAATTCATCGGGCAGATATTCAATATCGGCCCTGAGCAGCACAGAAGCACAACCAGATTAAACACCATCGCCTTCCAGCTTATAAAGCAGCTCAGCACCAATGCCACGAGCATCAGAGGCAGCACGGTAGGAAGAAGCATGGCCACCAGCGCAGGCACAACACTCGTTTCAGGGCTCACAGTTCCGCCGTAGGCCGATATGAGCATAGCCACCGCCAACAGCAGATTTACCAAAGCAAGAAATATGTGCCAGATTCTTTTCATTTCCCTCTGCTCATTTTAAACAATATTTTGCGCTCTTCCGGAGTCAGTGAGCTGTGACCTGACCGACGCACCTTGGATAAGATTTGTTCAGTTGTCGGCTCTTGCATATCCTCTCTCTCCGTATTGCTCTGTATCTGTATGGGAGTAAAACGCCATTTGCGCATTTGCCATCCCGCCAGCAGACCCGACAACATGCCTCCTAAATGTGCCACATGTCCGCTCAAGTCGCCAAAAGCCACACTTGCCACATCCACCGTCACCAATGCCACCGTAATCCACATGAGCTGAACAGGCCCAATGACAGGCAATGTCACTCTGCGCTTCGGAATGACCACCGTTACTGCCATTGCCACGGCTATGACAGCAGCCGACGACCCTATCAGAGTGTTACCGGACGCGGCGCCTACAATCGCATAGAGCAATCCTCCGCACACGCCTCCACACACATACAGCCGGCCCACGCTCCAGCCGCATCCTTGCGGAAGCATAAGCCCGAACCAGCACAGGCACAGCATATTGAACAGCAGATGCACTCCATCGGTCTGCACCCACATGTATGTCAGCAGGCTCCACATTCTATGAAGCATCGGCAGCACACCACACGGCAGTTCACACCACCGCAGCACTGACCAACCTGCCGCAGGGCTGCACAACAGCAGTAAGCGCAGAAGCACCCACACGGCCACATTTATGACTATGAGGACACTTAGCTGCGGATAGCGCAATACAAGTTGACGGATTTTATGCATACCCGCCGAACCCTCCCAGCGAGCCTTTTTTCTTCCAATAATAAATGATTATGAATCCGAATATCATGCCTCCGAGATGCGCGAAATGCGCCACTCCGTCATTTGCCTGACTCATGCCGATAAGCAGCTCTATCACTCCATACCCAAGCACCATCCATTTGGCTTTGATGGGAACCGGTATGAACATGAAGTACAACGGCACATTCGGGAAGAGCATTCCGAATGCAAGCAGCACACCGTAAATGGCACCCGAGGCTCCGATAGTGGCAAGCTGGTTCAGAAGCCCCTGCACTTGCGGCAGTGACATATTCTCTTTCAGATACCCGCTCATCTCTGCCACGCTCACGCCGTTAAGCGGAGCAAGCGCCTTTGCAAAAATACCGGGCCACGTAAAGAACCAAACCAGTTCCTGCACCAACGCCGCACCTATGCCGCAAGATATGTAGAAAAACAAAAATCTCTTGCTGCCCAATGTACGTTCCAATGTCACGCCAAACATAAACAAAGTGAACATATTGAACAGTATATGAGCAAGATTGTGGCTGTCATGCATGAACATGTAGGTAAACAACTGCGCCGGATTGAAATAAGGAGCTTGGAAGTAATGGAGAGCAAATATTCGCTCCATATCAAAGCCGAGGCGGTGCGGCAACACAAATACGGCAAGCCACACTATAAAATTAATGATTATAAGATTTTTAGTTACCGGGGGTAAGTTACGAAACATAGGTTTTATTGATTATGTGCGTTCTGGGGCGCAAAGATACACAAAATATATTTCTCTTACTAAACCATTATACTATCCCGAGTGTTTAAGATTGCAAAAAACACCACACTTATGCTAAAGCAAACCATCTGGGCTGTCGCCACAATCTGTGCGCTCGCCGCCTCTGCTCAATCCAATAGTTTAGCCGACGCGCAGATCGACAGCACCCTGCGCTCCAACAAAATAATATTTATTGACGGCAAACCGGCCCCGGAACAAACACAAAGATATGTGGATTCAGTGCGGCATGTAATCTCGGCATTCTATTACGATCAGTTCCGTCACTTCCAGGACCCCGGATCTCCTTATTTCCTGTTCATGAGCAAGGATGCACAACTGGCTATGGGCATTGGCGGTGCTGTGCGAATGAGAGCTTACTACGACTGGGGTGGTGCGGTACCGTCTCCGGCATTCGCCCCCTACCTCATACCCATGCAGCCCGATCCGGCCAACAGAAGGCAATTTGGCACGACGCCCGCCGGGACATGCCTGTTTTTCAGAGTTCTCGGACAAAACAAAACTTTAGGTAACTACCAGCTTTATATTGAGGCGAATTTCAACGGTTATGAGGCTCGCGATTTTCATCTGAAAAAAGCCTACGCCATAATCAATGATTTCACAGTGGGCTACGCGTCATCCACATTTTCCGATCCTGCCGCTGTTCCCCCTACAGTTGATGCTCAGGGCCCCAACAACAAGGTGGGAGTAACCTCGGTACTTATCCGTTACATGCCCGTTGTCAAAGAAAAATGGTATTTTGCCGTATCTGCGGAAACACCCTCCGACAATATCGACATTGATGGCATCAACACCAAAAAGGTGACAAACTGGATGCCCGATTGGGCTGCATTCGCCCAATACGAATGGGCACGCGGACAGCACGTACGCCTTTCGGGAGTGGTTCGCACACTTTCCTACAGGAATCTAATAGCCGAAAAAAACCGCAATGTTGTAGGCTGGGGAACCATGGTCAGCTCCGTAGCACATCCTCACCCAAACATCACTACATATGCTTCCGCCACCTATGGCAGGGGTTTTGAAGGCACAGGAGGTGATTTGCAGATAGGTTCCTACGACCTTGTGGCAAACCCTCACGCACCGGGCCACATGTATGCTCCCGAAGCTTTCGGCTGGAATCTAGGCCTCCAATACAACTTCAAGCCCAACATTTTTGCCACCGTCCAGATGAGTCAAACAAGGTTTCTCCCGTCCAAAGCAGTGTCGCCGGACGAATACAAATATGGTTTGTATTGGGTAGCAAACGTGTTCTGGAATCTGACGCCCCGAATGCAGGTCGCTGCCGAAATAGACTTCGCCAAACGCCAGAACTTTTCCGGTGACCACCGATATGCACGCCGCGCAGGGCTGATGTGCCAGTTCTCATTCTGATTTTAGTCTTTACAAGCCTAAAAAAGTGAAATATTGAGAAAAAAGTAAGTTTTCACGAAAAAAATACGACTTTATTGTTTGTCTTTCGGTTTTTACTATTATATTTGCTGCAAATACCTAAAACTTACTAAAAATCATTATCAATCATGAACAAGACTGAGCTTATCAATGCCATTGCAGAGAAAGCAAACCTTTCAAAGGTTCAGGCTAAGGCCGCTCTCGATGCCACCATCAACACTATCAGCGAACAGCTCGCTAATGGTGACAAGGTCGCTCTCATTGGCTTCGGAACTTTTGCTGTATCTGAGAAGACAGCACGTACCGGTATCAATCCCCGCACAAAAGAAAAAATTGAAATTCCCGCTCGTAAAGCCGTGAAATTCAAAGCCGGTGCCGAACTTAACGATGTTGTTAAATAACTGAGCACATTATCTCTTTATAACACAAACCAGTCTTCAAAAACGCATGGGGGTGAATCGGTCAGGGTTCGCCCCTTTTTTTGTCTGCAAACACACCAATTAAGTAAATTTAAGCATTAGGTATCACATGAATTGGACTTTATTCATTAGGGTTTAAGAAAAATGTGTTAACTTTACCACGAATTTAAGCAATGCCACTCCACAAGCTATAATATGGCTCTTGAGGCGAACATTACTTGCCCTTTAGCGTTAACATTTTAAGCCCCCGGAGTGCGGAGGCATCTCTTAATTTCATTATAAATTTTTAATTTTTCTAACTATGAGTAGCGCAAACAAGCCTTCCAAGGCACCGGCCACAATGCAAACCATATTCGGATTGATAATGGTGATAGTTTATATTGGTATGGGTGTACTGTTTTTCGTGGGGTTTTTCGCTCCGCTTTACGGTTCTTGGACATGGATTCGCTGGGCTGCCGGCGCTCTGTTCACCGTTTATGGTATTTGGCGTGCTTATCGCCAGTTCAAGCCAGTTGATGACGCTGAATAATATTTCACTCCCCTATATCGTTTTTGTATAACAATATCACTCTATAAGTAGAATGAATCATATACGCCACTACTTTTTACTCCCCGTGCTTGCTTTATGCCTATGCGCGGGGTTGGCGGCTTGTTCGGGAGGTGGAAATGGCAAACCCACATCTACTTCTTCATCCGGCATAGCCACAATTGCCTGCGATGCAAGCTTTGAAAACATCCTTTCTCAGGAAATTGATGTATTTGAATACATATATCCTCAGGCAAGTATCATTCCTTATTATGTGGACGAAAGCGCAGCATTCGATTCCTTGCTCAACTTTTCCACTAAAATGATTATCGCCACGCGCCCGCTCAATGATCAGGAAATCAGCTATCTGAAATCCCACAACAAAATTGTGCGCCAAAGCCAGATAGCTGTTGACGCGCTCGCTCTGATCGTAAACCCCGAAAATCCGATTGAGCAGATGAGCAAGCAGGAGCTGCGCGAAATACTCACTGGCAAGGTTTTACGCTGGGATGAGGTAAGCCCCTCTCCTCTCGGCGAAATATCTGTGGTCTTTGACCATCAGGGATCATCAGCCGCACACTACATGCGCGATTCGCTTCTCAACGGCGGCCAGTTCGGGCCGAATGTCTTTGCACAGAAAACACCGCAGGCCGTATTTGACGCAGTGGCTAAAAACAAAAATGCTATTGGCATAATAGGCGTAAGCTGGATCAGTTCCGATATGACCGAACGCACCCGCACCCGTGAGGAAATGGTGAAGGCCGTGGAGGAAAACGAGAATGTAGAAAACACTTTCAGCAATGCCGTAAAGGTTCTACCCGTAAGTGCCGATGATGAAATCCGCGCTTACAAGCCCTATCAGGCTTACATCTTTGATGGCAAATATCCCCTCTACCGTCAGGTGTATATGATAACTGCTGCTGCCGGTGGCACCCTTACCCACGGATTTTACTCTTTCGTCACCAGCTACAGAGGTCAAAAGATTATACAGCTCACCGGCGTTCTCCCAAGAGTCGTGCAGCTTGCAACAGCCGCTCAGGTCAATTAAACCTTGTTGCGTGACATAAGTCTAACAGATAAAAAATTTTACAAAAATCAAATAATAATTTAATAAACCAAGACATGAAATTGAGATTCTTATTTTCCCTGATGCTTGGTGCCGCAATCACCGCTGCCGCCCAGGGCGGATATCAGGATGGTGTGGACAACTACAATGCCGGGCGTCTTGACGTGGCTAAAACCATTCTCAACAACACCATTAATGATGCCAGCACCGACAAAGCTGTGTCACATTTCTATTTGGGCAATATCGCTCTTGCCGATAACGACATGGCAGCCGCTCGCAAGAACTACCAGGAAGGTATCGCCGCAAACCCCCATTACGGTTACAACTATATCGGTCTGGGTTCGCTCGACCTTCGTGCCGGCAACAAAGCTGAGGCTGAAAAGATGTTCAAGCAAGGCATGAACACCGACAAAAAGAATTCCGCACTTACTGTTGCTGTAGCCCGCGCTTATTACGAAGCCAACCCCACTATGTACGCCAAGGATGTGGACAAATATCTCTCTAAGGCTCTCAAAGATTCTAAAAACTCCGAAGCTGCCATTTACGTGCTTCAGGGCGATATGAAAGCCAAAGCAGATCCCGGTGAAGCTGCCGGTCTGTACGAAATGGCCATCAATCAGGATGCCGAGAAAGATGTGGTTAACCGCGAGGCTTACGTGAAATACGCCAACACCTACTTCCACGTTAATCCCTCCTACGCTATTGACAAGCTTAAGGAGCTTAACGAAAAAGAGCCTAATTCAGCTCTCGCTCAGCGCGAACTTGCCGAAAAGTACTACGACAACAACCAGTTCGGTTCAGCTTGCATACAGTACGGCAAATACATGCAGAACCCCAACCACTTCCAAAACGATGAGCAGCGCTATGCCGGCCTTCTCTACTCTGCAGGTGAATATCAGAAGTCTCTTGACATGGCTAATCAGGTGCTTGCCAAAGACCCCAACAACTTCTACATGCAGCGCGTAATTCTGCTTGACGAAGCCGCTCTCAAAAACTGGACCGCAGCTGAACAGGCCGGACGCAAGCTTTTCAATCATCCCGGTGCCAACCTTATCCCCAACGACTATGTTCTTTACGGACAGGCTCTGAGCGAAGAAGGCAAGAGCGAAGAAGCCGTGCAGGTTCTTGAAAAAGCCATTGAGCTTAATCCCGAAAACGCCGACCTCCTTCCCAAGCTCTCAAGCGTGTATGAAAAAGCCGGCCAAAACGATAAGGCTGTAGAAATCCTCCGTCAGTACCTTGACGCCGGTAACGGCTCCACTCAGGACATCCGCGACATGGCCAAACGCTATCAGTCTCTTGCCCGCACAATGGAAAAAGGCACTCCCGAACGTGCTGCCGCTGCTGCTGATGCTCTCAAGTACATCAACATGGCTATTGAAAAAGCCCCCAACGTAGGTATTCTCTACGCCGACAAGGCCACCATCCTTCTCACCGGAAATGATGACAAGCCCAATGCTGCCATGGCTGAAGCCTACAACAAGATGATTGATACGTTTGATGCCAACCCTGACACCAAAGATCGTTACAAATCTTACTACACTTCCGCTTACTATTTGCTCGGTATCTACTACATGGACAATGACAAAGACAAATCTCGCCAGTACTTCCAGAAATACCTTGAGCTTAACCCCACTGACGAAGATGTACAGAAACTCGTAGAAAATCTCTAACACTATTTCTGTTATCCCGCATATCAATCCCGGAGAGCGCCCGCTCCCCGGGATTTTTTCATACCCCCTCACCTCATCTGATGCACATGTAGCATACGGCTGCCGGCATGCTCCATACCCATATATACAAAAAGAGTCCCGCACCAACGCGCGGAACTCTCGTATCTCTTGTTGTAATTTGTCTGTTTACTTGGTGGAGCTTACAAACAATCCCTCAATCAAAAGATTGCCGTCAACCATTGCACCCGGTATCGTTACAGTGTGATCGGGTGCAAACTCCGATGCATCAATCACCTCTTCGCGATATTGCGGGTTGGAATGTTTCAATGGATCACCTGTAAGGTTGTATCCGTGACGCACTTTAATACCGGAGTAGGTGAATCCGTTGCTCGGAACCATCTTAACCTTCAGATTCTTGCCGAAAGGCACACGCAGATTGTCAAGGCTCTTGCCATCGGCTGTGAGCACCTCACCGTTGCGGTTATCATTGTTTACGGTCACTTCCGGTGCGTGTACATTAAGAAGCACATCCACAATAGAGCCCCCGTTGCTCACTATGGTCTGCAAATCTCCTCCGGGGTCATTATTGTCCCAGTCAACTTTATAACGCATACGGTAAATGCCGGGAGCGAGATCGGACGGCACGGTAAACGATGGCAGGGCGCATGGATCATCTGCATTGTTCACTTTCGGAGTAAAGGCCACAAGCTCATCGGTTGTAAACTTGCCGTCATTGTTCTTATCCAGATACACATACGAATGCATCCACTTTGCATTATATCCCACTCCGGGCTTCACAACGTGACCCGGAGCCGCCTGAAATGGCTTTTCAAGCAATGCCATATAAAGGGGCACATGAATGTCGCTGGCCAAGTTCGTCTTGATTGTATCTCCGTTCAGACTCACATCATGCAAACGGCGGTCATAACGCATAATCATGGTCTGCGAGGGAAGATTGATAGGATAATCACCCACCCCGGTGCGTGGAGTCAGGTCATTGCTGATCTCTATGTTATCGATATAAGCCACGAAATCTTCCTTGCAGTCAGAACGCACATCAGGCGCAAGCACAAGCGAATATATGTCAACTCCGTTGTTGGCTTTCACGCTGAACACGGCATCTGCCCATTCGCCTGCATCCACATCATTTGTCGGATATACCCAAAATTGCTCTACGCGCTGCGATTGGCCCGGGCGGTCCGCACGGTTGCCGAGACCTATAAGCATCACACGGCTCTCCACAGGCTTGTGAATAAGCACATGCACATATTGCGATTCTGTACCTATGCGCCACGGTTCATTAAGCTTCACCTCCACGCCCATCGTATTGGAGCCGTAGCGCGAACGCTGCACTCCCAGTATGTGCGATGATGTGTTGACAGAATCTTTCAGATGATTTTCCACCACAGCCACATTCGGTTCCAGAGCACCGGTGCGGAATGGCGACTTCTCCCATGTGTCATATACACCCACTCCTTTGTAGTCCGGGGTGTCAAAAGTTATTGTTTGGGCAAAAACGGTGCTGCATGCCACCGCTGCCGCTGCTGTCAGAATATAGCGTTTCATTAGAATACTGAGATATTGTTGATTAACGGACATGCGCGGCTATCGGTAATGCTCACGCGAAGATATTTGGCTTTTACCGGTTCGGTATAGCTTTGGGCGGTGCTGCCATTCAGGGGAATGATGCGCTTGTAGCCCACGGTAGTCTGGGCAATTTCAGGTGCCTGAACGGTCCAGTTCTCCCCGTCCATAGATGTCTCGATTTTGAACCCTTTCACACGCTGCCCTTTGGCTATATATTCCTGAAGCGTGACATAACGCATATCCTGCGGTTTGTCCCAGCTCATTACCACAGAGGCAGCAGTAACATCATCGTTCGGCGCCCAATATGTGTCGGGATTGGCATCTATCATGTTTTTGGCATCATAAGTGCGCCGTGCTCCGTTGGCGCGGGTATCTGAGGCCACGATTGAGCCGGCCTTTAATGCCAGATCCTTGCCCAATCGGTCATTAAGCAGTTTGCCCATATCCTTGAGCATCTTTACCGACGATGCGGGAAGTTCGCCGCTGCGGTCAGGCGGCACGTTGAGTATCAGGTTGGCATTGCGGCCCACTGTCTCAAGATACATCTGAAACAAACGCTCCGCACTCAGCTCCTTCTGCGTCGGGTGCCAGAACCAGCCTGAATCCGTGGCCTTGGCATCACTTTCACCCGGCAGCCATACCCAGCCGTTTTCCTGACCGCAGTTGCGCGATGACTCTTCCGACATATGGCCGCGGTCCATCATGCACCAGTCCGTTTCGCCGGCAAATCCCGATTCATTGCCAATCCAGCGTGCTTCCTCACCCACGCCCCACATCACACAGTCGGGAGCTATGGAATGTACATAATCGCGCAGATTGGGAATATCATAATAAGTGGACGCATCCACACTCCGGGTGCAGTTGGCGCCACCGTAATAGCCGTCACCGCCATTGGCCCCGTCAAACCACATCTCAAACTGGTCCGATCCGAATTTTGCCAATTCGTCACACTGCTTCATGAACACATCCGTAACATATTTGTCTGTTCCGTACAGCGCACTGTTGCGGTCCCAAGGCGACACATAAAATCCATATTTCATATCCAGTTCACGTGCTGCCTTGGCAAAATCGCGCGGTATGTTGGTGGCTTTGGCGTATTTGTTGGAACTGTTTGTGCAGTTATGCTCCGTAGTAGCTGTAGGCCATAGACAAAAACCGTCGTGATGCTTTACTACCGCAATTCCGCCTTTCATGCCGGCAGCCTTGCAAGCCTCAAGCCATTGTTTGGGATTGGGGGCCTTGGTAGGGGCAAATGTTGAAGGTTGTTCATCGCCGAATCCCCACTCCTTGTCTGTATAGGTGTTCATGCCGTAATGAAAAAACGCATAAAATTCCAGATCATGCCATTTAAGCTGGCGGTCGGTTGGAAGTGGGAAACATGGTGCAGGCTCATTGTCAGGATACTCCAGCTGTTGTGGCTTCAGGGGAAGCCCCTGCGCCAGCGAACATACCGAAGATGCACACGCCAGCACCGTAAGCAACGATTTCATGGTAATGGTCATACTCGTATTGATATTGATTAGTTGATTCATGGTCCGAGACACCTCTACGGCACAAGCCATACAAAGGCATTTTGTACAAATTTAATGCAAAACAGCCGCCTTTAATTAATTGGCGTGGTTAATATTTGTTAACACTATAAATTCATTAACACCTTATGCAAAAATAGCGCTCCGGATTTCGCATAGTCATAAAAATATGTAATTTTGTAAGTGTAAATTTTTACTCCAAATTTTTCCGAGATGAAAAAGCATAATTTCTACGCCGGTCCGTCTATTTTGAGCGAATACACCATTCGCAACACGGCGGATGCCATTCTCAATTTTGCAGACACCGGTTTGTCGGTGCTTGAAGTGTCTCACCGCAGCAAAGAGTTTCAGGCTGTGATTGACGAGGCCATGGCCCTTGTCAAGGAACTTCTTGAAGTGCCGGAGGGCTATTCAGTGCTGTTCCTGGGTGGCGGCGCAAGCATGCAGTTCTGCATGGTGCCCTACAACCTTCTGGCTAAAAAAGCCGCCTATCTGCAAACAGGCACATGGGCCACTAACGCCATAAAAGAAGCCCGTTTGTTTGGCGATGTGGATGTTGTGGCTTCATCCCAAGACAAAAACTTCACCTATATTCCCAAGAACTATACTGTGCCTGCTGATGTGGATTACTTCCACTTCACTTCCAACAACACTATCTATGGCACAGAAATGCGTTACGACCCCGAGCTTCCGGTCCGTCTGGTTGCCGACATGTCCAGCGACATTTTCTCCCGTCCCGTGGATGTCAGCAAATACGACATCATCTATGCCGGTGCCCAGAAAAACCTCGCTCCTGCCGGTGTCACAATCGTCATTGTGCGCGATGACGCTCTCGGCCATGTTGACCGCCCCATACCCACAATGCTTGACTATCGCACACACATCAAAAAAGGGTCCATGTTCAACACTCCTCCCGTGCTCCCGATTTTCTCTGCGCTCCAGACTCTCCGCTACTACAAGCAGCTCGGCGGCATAAAGGCTATTGAGAAAATGGATCTTGCCAAAGCCGAAAAACTTTATGAGGCCATTGACGCAAGCCGCATGTTTGTGGGCACAGTGGCTCCTGAGGACCGCTCTATCATGAATGTATGCTTCGTCATGAAACCCGAATACAAGGAACTCGAAGCCGACTTCGTTACATTCGCCGGCACTAAAGGCATAGTAGGCATCAAGGGACACCGCTCTGTTGGCGGATTCCGTGCTTCTCTCTACAATGCACTCCCCATGGAAAGCGTGGATGTGCTTGTCAATGCGATGAAAGAATTTGAAGCAAAACATTAATCAGCAGCACCATTACCTATGAAAGTACTTGTAGCTACCGAGAAACCGTTTGCGGCCGTTGCCGTGGATGGTATCCGTAAAGAAATAGAGCAAAACAGCTATGAGCTGGAACTGCTTGAAAAATACACCGACAAACATCAGCTGCTGACTGCCGTAGCCGATGCCGACGCGCTGATAATTCGCAGCGACAAGGTTGATGCAGAAGTGCTCGATGCCGCAAAACAGCTCAAAATCGTTGTCCGCGCAGGTGCAGGCTACGACAATGTGGATCTTGCCGCCGCCACCGCTCACAATGTGTGCGTGGAGAACACTCCCGGCCAGAACTCCAACGCCGTGGCCGAACTCGTGTTCGGTCTCGCTGTTATGGCTGTCCGCAACATGTATGCCGGCACTTCCGGCACCGAGCTCAAAGGCAAACGCCTCGGCATCCATGCTTTCGGTCAGGTTGGCCGGAATGTGGCACGAATAGCCAAAGGGTTTGGCATGGAAGTCTCCGCTCTTGACCCCTACTGCCCCGACAATGTAATGATTGAAGCCGGCGTCACTCCCGTACACTCCGTTGAGGAGCTGTACAGCAACAACGATATAGTGTCACTTCACATACCCGCCACACCCGAAACAAAAGGTTCCGTTGGCTATTCTCAGCTCATGCTAATGCCCAAAGGCGGCCTGCTGATCAACACCGCCCGCAAAGAGGTGATAGATGAGGCCGGATTGGATAAAGCCCTTGCCGAACGCCCCGACCTTAAATATGTGGCCGACATCAAGCCTGACATTGCCGAAGAGCTTTCCGCCAAATACGGTGCACGAGTTTTCTTCACCCCTAAGAAAATGGGCGCACAAACCGCCGAAGCCAACATCAATGCCGGAATAGCCGCTGCCCGTCAGGTCGTGGCATACCTCCGCGACGGCATTGACCGCTTCCGCGTCAACAAATAAACAATCCGTCATTTGACCATATTACAATAACACCGGTGCCTTCCACACCGGTGTTATTTTTAACTATCAGCTATGAATAAATAGTCGGGCGTACTCCATTCCTGTGCAAATGCTACGCAGGAATTAAATAGCATCCAACACTACCGGCAGTTCGTATTTTTTATCTACGACCAATAATAACAGAGGGCGGGATATGTATGACATCTTTTCGCCGCGTTCAATCTTGTAGCTCAATGCAAGTTGATCTGTATTTGTTTTAGTCAATGATATAACTGAGATTTCTGTATCTATATCAGTAGGTGCAACCGTAAGGCAGATGACAAAGCTTTTATTGAAATCTATTTCTGTGGGTGTACCATTTGGCCCCATTACAGCCGCCATACCAAAATATTTTTCAAATTCTTTGGCAGAAGTAATAGTAGTAGGGGGCAAGCCTTCCACATTGTTCTTGACGAAATAATGTTCTGCCACCTGATACGGGATTGTATTGTCCGTTTTGTCTTTTGATGTTCGGCATCCACCTAAGAACACTCCGTATAACACGGCGATTCCGATAAAAAGTAATAATTTCAGCTTCATATTAATCAATTTATTTCCCAAAGGTAAGTCTTATTCCGAAATTAATGTTGAAATTCAATGTTTTTTGTGCCGTCATTGAAATAATAGCTTTGCCGGGCTCAGCAAAAACACTTATTAAATCAACCGGCCCGATGCCCCCAAGACAAACATGATGACATTGGCTATGAGATTCCCGAATAATGTTGATAGCATCACAAATGTTGCGATGCCGAAGTTATGCTCCCCGCCATAGCCCAAAGTTACAATAAACATTTTACACAAATAAAATACAAAGATATTCTTTCATCACACCCCAAGAACTAACATTTCATTGCTTAGAGCCGGCTATTAGTAAGATCGTTGAGATTCACGCTCTTTGGAGTTCCTATAAACATTGCTTACTTTATTGCGTCCGAAAGACCATGATATTCTGAATGTGAACGCATGAGAATGTACGTCATTACGGGTATTCACGACATAATTGTTATAGGATGCTTTCGATTTTGTGATATTCCAACCGAAAGGATCGTTTACTGCGAGTGCGAGATTCAGACGGTTGTTGAGAAGAGAGTATCTGATATCGCAGCCAATAAGCGAGATTGACGAATAACGTATCATCCGGTCTTTCCATGGGAAATAATGGCTGAATCGGAGATTGAATATCAGTGTCTTCTGCCTGTTCAGCATCCATGATGTATTCAGTTCAAGCTTGCCGCTCCAACCATGATCGTTTGCCTCCTTGAAATCTGGCACTTTGGATTTTGCGACCGAATAGAATACTTCGCCGCCAACCTTGAAGTTCCACCATGAGAACAGCGAGCGGCTGTAGGAAGCATACAGACCTGTCTTGTTGGTGTTGAGGCAATTCTCGGGAAGTGTGTACTGGCTTCCATCGGCATTGAATCTCGTTATGTTGCCTATGGCATTATGGTTGTATGAGTTGTAAAGCACTGCATAAATGCCTTTGAAACTATAGTTGATCTCTGCGTTATGAGAGATGCTCGGGTCAAGATCCGGGTTACCGGAGAACCAGTCGCTTACAGTGGTATAGTATCTGAAGGGATTGAGGTCTCCGAAATTAGGACGAGTTATGCCCATGGAATAGGAAAGAGAGAAACGGCCCGCTTTCTGCGAGTTCCAGCTCAGGTTGAGTGAGGGGAACAGATAACCGTAACTTTTATCATGACGCAAATTGTCAATCAACTGTATTCCCTTGACATCGGTATGCTCATAACGTAATCCGAATTTACCGAAGAATGAATTGGAAAAACTCTTTTCCGCGCTGACATAGACGGCAGCAGTCTTTTCGTCATATTTGAAGGTATTGCTTTGCAATGTATTGGTGACCCGGTTTCCATCCAGTAAATCGGAGACTTGAAGGTCTGTATTGTTATTGACACCCGTATATGCAGCTCCGGCATCTAATCTGAACGCGGAAAACGGCAGAGCGGCATCAAGTTTTACTGAATGGATACGGTATTTGTTTGTACCGTCATCTGTAAGCCTTGTAGGGTCGTTCTCATCCTGCCATGTCGTGACATCTGAAAAAGACCGGGTATGTCGATTGAAGAAATTATAAGTAAGGCTCAGCAACTTGCCTTTGGAGTCGATAGACCAATCGCCGAAAGCTGTAAGCGTGATCGCATTGTTCGGTTTAGCCGGTGAGAGATTATGAGAGTAATAAGCCACACCGTTATCTATTGTTTCATCCAACATATTGCTTTTGAACCTCATGGTGCTGAAGTTGACGATTGCTCCTGCGCTGATACGGTCATTGAACTTGTATTTGAACAGTCCATTTGCACCGAGGGAACGGTTTGTGAAATGATTGGTGCGGTCGGATGTGCGCACATAGTCGGAGAATGTATATGTTCTGTCGAGATCGTTTATCCCTTTCATATCCTGCCAGCTCACATCAGCCGAAAGCTCTACCTTTCGGGTGGAATGACTGACGTTACCTCCGAGAAGGTAGCTGAAATCCTCGCGTACCGTTCCGTTACCCCACAGGTTGCCGCGTGTGCCGAGAGCTTCATTTCGGGTGGTTATGCTGATGTAGGCTACATTCGTGGCGGCGGCATATTTGGCAGGAGGTGTTGTAAGGAGTTCTATCTTCTCGATGCCGGAAGCCTGAAGATTTTTCAAACGCAGGGCGATTGCCTCGTCGGGCATTTCAAGAAGATGTCCGTCGACGATGTATTTCACGGATGTTTTGCCGGCAACACTGACCAGATCGTTAGTCACAGACACGCGGGGGATTCTGTCAAGTATCTGCACAGCGTTCAAACCAAGAGCGTAAGGGTCGTTCTTTGTGAGATAGATTATGCGGTCAGGAGCTTGTTTAAGAACAGGACGACTCGCCACAACGACAACCTCATTAAGTTCAAATTCGCGTTCCCATTTTGCGGGTACGGAATCATTTGTTTCCTGGGCGGAAAGGCACATAGAGAGTGCTGCTGTTCCTAAGAGCAGCATACGGAGTATATTCATAATGAGAAATTGCTATAGTATTATTTGAAGGCTTTTTCCTTGCCCTTTATGAAGAAGAATGCGTTTCCTTTATACTGTTGGAGTCCAATGTCAATAGTTTCTCCGTTATTGACTATCTTCAGGGAAGTATATCGACCGCCCTCTCCCTCTTGTTCAAAAGATTTTGCGGCTCGCGGATTATCCTCGCACAAAGCGTTTTCAATAATCTTTATGATTCCCGGATTATTTGTTATATGCAGACTGCGATAATATATGCCGTCAGCTCTTGAAATTGAAGTTCTGACAGTTTTCTCTTTGTTGTATCGTCCGTCAAACAATTGCTCTACCGCGAGGTGTGGCGGCTTCGCCATAGCTGCTATGGATGACAATAATAATATCAGAATGACTAAAAGATGTTTCATTGTTCAATGTGGTTTATAAAATTTTCGACCTGTTCCTGTTCCCGGATTTCCAGTTTTGCGACATGTCTCAGGAATTCATCTGCCAGTTCCATGTCGGATTTAACTTGCTGCACTGAAAGTTCCTTATCAACTTTTTGCCCATTGGCATAAGCGATATAAATTCCGGATGAGTTATCATTGACAGTACTGTTATTGAAAAGAGCTATACCTACGGCAAACAATATGGTTACGGATGCCGCTATGCCGACCGTGACACTACGATTTAACCAGCCGAATCTTCTGTTGGTAGATTTTTGTGAATCCACCGGAATGGAAATACCCATCAGCATTTTTACCTCATCTATGCAAGGCGAGGAATAAGGCATTTTTCCAAGCACATATTGCAGTTCGGTTTCCTCAAGAACCGTCAGTTGGCAGTCCATATACAAACGGCAGAGTTGCTCGGTCTCCTGTAATGTCAGCTTAACATCATGCTCTTTCATCTGTCGAGTAGTTTGTAATTATCACGTATCTTTCTTCTTGCGCGGCTCATATTCATTCTTACGGCTTCAACCGACATGCCGAGGTTTTCGGCGATTGCATCGTACTCCATACCGCCATGCGTGACGAGAGAGTATATGCGTCTCTGAACATTGGTGAGTCCGGCGGTAAGCAACGATTCATACCTATCCATGTCCTCAAACGAGAAAGGCTTGACTTCCAGACTGTCCGTATCGGTTTCGTCCAGCGGGTAAGTCTTTGGTTTGCGGAGTTTGTCGATACAGATATTCCTGAGTACGGCAAACAGTTTGCCGCGTACCTCGGTTCCCGTTTCGGCACCTCCGTTTCTCCACAGGTTGAAGAATGTGTCCTGCAAGGCATCTTTGGCATCCTCATCGTTCTTGAGGAATCCCAAAGCGCTTCTGTGAAGCTTGTCACGAAGTGCCAAAAATGAGGATGTCAGATTGTCTGTTTTCATTGCTTACATTATAGATACGAAAAAAAACGCCAAACGTAACCGCGTCCCCCTTAATTTTCTCTAAATATCTCTGAATTCAAAAATTTCTCAATATGTCAGCAAGTCAAAAAAGTACATTAAAATTCTCAACTGGCAAACTCCAAAGTATATTAAATTTTCTTCGGCCTGCTTTCGTAATCTTGCTGAGACATGATGTGGCGGCTATCCCAACCTGCTGCTCACGTTCTATCCCGTCCTCGGCATTGTATATGCACTATCTATTCCCAATCGTTCTTATGGATATAATTAAAGCTTATGAATATCAGGATTTTGTGATATTTTTGCAATATGAATTTTGAACATACGAAATACGACATAATCAACTCTGATGAAACTCAATTTATCAGTGATATAAAGGCGATTTATATATCGCCAGCAAAAAGCATATCAAGCCACTGACATTTATCAGGTTGTCAGCAATTTGCTTGTAGGAAGACAAAAGCGCTCAGATAACATATGAGGATGTCGGACAAATGGATATGTATATTCGTATGTACGATGAATTGAATAGCAGAAATAGAGCGTCAAAAGGAAATCTTCGCTTTACAGACAGGCAAGCAGCATTAAACAGAATTATACATGCAATAGAGTGTTAACTTATGTCAGTCCGCACATCTCACTTCCGGGAACAAAAAACAACGCTTAACAACATTAAATTGAAAAGCCAACAGGCCACAACGGTAATAAATACAGCCCCTAAGACAAGCATGATGACATTGGGCACTTTTAATGATGCTTTGCAACAAAAAAATCCTCTTCCGAACCATTTTGCTTGCAAATAGCATAATTTTGTTGCATATTTGCATGACAAATCCATTAAGCATGGCACTTATTATTCCAACACATTATAAACAGAAACTGCTGTCGGAGACTACCGAAACAGCCATAAAAACCATCAAGGACACTTTTCAACGCCGCCTCGCCGAGGAGCTTAACCTGCGCCGTGTCACAGCACCGCTATTTGTTATGTCGGGCACTGGGCTTAATGACGACCTCAACGGCGTGGAACGTGCCGTAAGCTTTCCGGTAAAGCACCTCAACGACCGCAAAGCCGAAGTCGTACATTCTCTTGCCAAGTGGAAAAGAGTAAAACTTGCCGCTTATGACATTGCCCCCGGTTACGGACTTTATACTGACATGAACGCCATTCGTGCAGACGAAGACCTTGACAATCTTCACTCTCTGTATGTTGACCAATGGGACTGGGAAAAAACCATTCTCCCCGAAAACCGCACTCTTGATTACCTCAAACAAACTGTCAGGTCCATCTACTCCATAATCAAGGAAATGGAGCTGATGATTTACCGGATGTTTCCCCACATCACGCCGCGCCTTCCGCAGGAAATCACCTTTATCCACGCCCAGGAGCTTCTTGACCGTTACCCCAACCTCTCCCCTTCCGAACGGGAGTCACAGGCAGCAAAGGAGCACGGTGCCATATTCCTTATCGGCATAGGAGCCGAGCTTAGCAACGGCGAGCCCCACGACGGACGAGCGCCCGACTACGACGATTGGTCCACGCCCAACAGCGCTGGCTACAAAGGACTCAACGGAGACATTATAGTATGGGATTCTGTGCTTGACCGAGGTGTGGAACTCTCCTCAATGGGCATTAGGGTCAGCCCAGAAAGCATGCGATACCAGCTCAAGGCACGCAACGCCGAAAACCGCAAGAATCTCAACTTCCACCGCATGCTTCTCAATGGCGAGCTTCCACCCTCCATCGGCGGTGGAATAGGCCAAAGCCGTCTCTGCATGTTTCTTCTCCAGAAAGCCCATATCGGGGAAGTACAGGCCTCAATATGGCCCGATGACCATTTAGACGCCCTCAATGCCGCCGGCATCCATCTCCTCTAACCATTGCATGCGATTCAAAATATGAAAAACACTTTCTAAGAAAACCGTCGGAATCAATCGCTGATCCCGACGGTTTACTTTATGTTTGATTGCTTTCTGCCTTATCAGCTGAGCTGGGCAAGAGCTGCGGCAATGCGCTTCATCGCCTCTCGTATATTGTCATCAGATGTGGCATAGCTCAGTCTTATATATCCGGGAAGACCAAACGCCTCTCCGTCAACAGTTGCCACATGTCCTACTTCCAGAAGATACAAAGCCAGATCCGAAGCATTGTTTATCACCCGCTCCCCGTATCGTTTGCCAAAGAGAGATGACACCTCCGGGAACAGATAGAATGCTCCTTGCGGATTGTTCACTTTCAGTCCGGGTATCTCCGAAGCAAGCTTGACAACCAGATTGCGCCGGCGCTCAAAAGCCTGACGCATCTCCTCAACGCATTCCTGAGGCCCGCTATAGGCCGCTTCAGCCGCTTTCTGGGCTATTGACGACGGTCCGCTTGTGTACTGGCTCTGAAGCTTGGTAACTGCCTTTGCAAGCTCTACCGGAGCACAGCAGTAACCTATGCGCCATCCGGTCATGGCATAAGCCTTTGACACTCCGTTTATCACCACTACACGGCCTGCGAGTTCAGGAAATGTAGCCATGGATGTATAGTTACCCGTGAAGTTGATATGGCGATAAATCTCATCGCTGAGCACCAGTATTTCAGGATAATCCTTGAGCACATCCACAAGATCCTGAAGCTCCGATTTGGAATAAACGCTGCCGGTAGGATTGGATGGCGAGCACAGCATCACCATGCGTGTGCGCGGTGTAATGGCATCACGCAGCTGTTGCGGCGTGATTTTGAAATCCTGTTCTATGCTTGCAGGCACTTCCACTGTCACACCCTCGGCCAATTTCACCATCTCCACATAGCTCACCCATGCCGGAGTGGGTATTATCACCTCATCTCCGGGATTTATGGCACACAGTATCACATTGCATAAGGCCTGCTTGGCTCCGTTCGACACCACAATCTGCTCCGGAGCCACAGCCACGCCCTCCGTAACACGGATATTTTCGGCAATAGCCTTGCGCAGCGACATATACCCCGGCACAGGAGAATAAAACGAGAAGTTATCATCAATCGCCTTTTTTGCCGCCTCCTTTATATGATCGGGAGTATTGAAATCAGGTTCGCCTACCGATAGATTGATCACATCCACGCCGGCAGCACGCAGCTCGGCACTTTTCTGCGACATGGCAAGAGTTTTAGAAGGCGAAAGCGCCTTGATTCTGTCTGAGAGATTAATGGCTTGCATATTATATTGTATATTACTATGTGTTGTTATTTTTAGTTATGTCCTGTTAGTATGGTTTTTATGTCATTCAGTTTGTTCAGGGCCGCCATAGGGGTGAGATTATTGATGTCGGTACTGAGTATCTCGTCACGTATTTGGGACAATACCGGATCATCAAGCTGAAAAAACGACAGTTGCACTCCGCTGCCTCCTTCGCCCATAGCCGCCAGTTTGGGTGCGCTCTCGCCGCCGCTCTGCTGCGAGTTGATTGTTTCAAGATGCTTCAGCACCTGCGAAGCACGGTCCACAATTGCCCGGGGCATACCCGCGAGTTTTGCCACATGAATACCGAACGAGTGTTCGCACCCGCCGCTCACGAGCTTGCGCAGGAACACCACCTTGCCCTCAATTTCTTTCACGGCCACATTATAGTTGGCAATACGCTTGTAGGTCGAAGCCATTTCGTTAAGCTCGTGATAGTGGGTTGCAAAAAGCGTTTTGGGATGCATGCTGCCGTGCTCGTGTATATACTCCACTATGGCCCATGCTATGGATATGCCGTCGTATGTGGAAGTGCCGCGGCCAAGCTCGTCAAACAATATGAGCGACCGCTCGCTCATGTTGTTGAGTATCGATGCCGCCTCATTCATCTCCACCATAAACGTGGATTCACCGAGCGATATGTTGTCGCTCGCCCCCACGCGGGTGAATATCTTGTCCACCACACCTACGTGCGCGCTCTCTGCCGGCACGAAGCTCCCTATCTGCGCCAGAAGCACTATCAGGGCTGTTTGGCGCAGAAGTGCCGATTTACCCGACATGTTTGGGCCGGTGATCATCATTATCTGGGTGGAGTCATTGGCAAGACGCACCGAATTGGTGATATACGGCTCTCCCGGAGGCAACTGCCTTTCTATCACCGGATGCCTCCCTTCAGTAATGCTCACCTCAAGCGAGTCATCCACTACCGGACGGTTGTACTTGTTCTCAAGAGCCACGCGGGTCAAGGCAGTCAGGCAGTCGAGACGGGCCAGCAGATTGGCATTGAGCTGAATGGCATGGATGTACTCCGCCACCGCAGCCACAAGCTCATTGTATAGCCGTGTCTCTATGATTGCAATTCTTTCCTGCGCTCCGAGTATCTTTTCCTCATACTCCTTTAGTTCAGGGGTGATATATCGTTCCGCATTTACAAGTGTCTGTTTCCTTATCCAGCTTTCAGGCACCTTTGAGCGGTGAGTATTTGTAACCTCGATATAGTAACCGAACACATTGTTGTATCCGATTTTAAGACTTGATATGCCTGTGGCCTCGCTTTCGCGCACCTGAATCTTCATGAGATAGTCCTTGCCGCTGTAGGCTATGGCACGCAATTCGTCCAGTTCTGCATCCACGCCGTTTCTTATCACCGGTCCGCGGTTGAGTGCGGACGGCGCATCAGGCTCCAATTCTTGCTCTATGCGTTCGCGTATGGCCACGCATGGCGCAAGTTGCTCACCGATAGCCACAATAGCCGATTCCCCACTCTCCATGCAAATGCTCTTGACTGGCTCTATCGCAGCCAGTGCGCTGCGCAATGTCACAAGCTCACGCGGTGTCACTCGACCCACAGCCACCTTTCCTATAAGTCGCTCAAGGTCGCCTATCTGTTCAAGCAGCGATTTCAGCTCCTCCCGGCTGTCAGGATGACGGAAAAAATACTCCACCACATTCAGACGCGCATTGATGGCGGCCACATCTTTGAGCGGGAAAAGCATCCACCGTCTGAGCATGCGCGCTCCCATCGGGGTTACAGTGCGGTCTATCACATCCAGCAGGCTGCGCCCCTCGTCGCTCATGGCATCCACAAGCTCAAGATTGCGCACAGTGAACCGGTCAAGCCTCACATAACGCTGCTCCTCTATGCGGCTTAGCGATGCTATATGCGAAGTTTGGGTATGCTGGGTAATGTCAAGATAATGAAGTATTGCCCCGGCTGCCACTATGGCACCGGGCATATTGTGTACGCCGAACCCTTTCAGCGAATTGGTCTGAAACTGTTTCAGAAGCCTGTCTTTGGCCGACTCCGGGGTAAACACCCAGTCGTCAAGCTCAAACATCAGGTAGCGGTTGGTCAGCTCTCCCTCAAGGTCGCGTTTTTTGCCATGCTCCACAAGCAGTTCCTTCGGAGCAAAATTGGCAAGCAGCTTGTCAACATAATCCATGCTCCCCTCAGCGGCAAGAAATTCGCCGGTGGATATGTCAAGAAATGCCACACCCACCTTGCCTCGCGCTGCCGAGTGTACGGCTGCAAGAAAATTATTCTCCTTGTGCTGAAGTATATTGTCGTTGATTGACACACCGGGAGTCACCAGTTCCGTGATTCCGCGCTTCACGAGCTTGTTCTTTACCGTCTTGGGGTCTTCAAGTTGCTCGCATATCGCCACCCGCTTGCCGGCACGCACCAGTTTGGGCAGATACGTGTCAAGAGCATGATGCGGAAATCCTGCGAGTTCCACGCTTGATGCGGCGCCATTGGCTCGCCGGGTAAGAGTAATGCCCAATATCTCAGAAGCTGTTATGGCATCATCCGAAAATGTTTCATAGAAATCACCTACACGAAACAGCAATATAGCATCGGGATGTTTTCCTTTCATCTCGATATACTGTTTCATCAAAGGTGTTTCAACAATCTTCTTTGCCATAGCCTCATCGCTTAAATCACCCCCAAAGTTAGCAATTTTCCCTCAATTGCTAACCAACCTCACCACTCAATCTTCAACAACTTCATTTATAATTTTCACCCACCTCGGGCCTATCGTATTGATTGAGTATCGCATAGATTTGGTGTATGCCATGTCCGACGTTCTTTCATCCCCTATCTCACCTTTCGTAATGGCCTTTAATATCTTGACAAACTTCCTGTTGTCATTCATCTTAACTAACATTCCTCCCGATTCTTCAATCACACTCTTCACTCCATCCGACACATTAAATGCCACAGGAACCACCCCATATCGCATAGCTTCAATAAGACACATTGGCAGCCCCTCAAATTTTGATGTCAGGACCAAAAATTTTGCGTCCTTGTAGTATGTTTCAGGCGTCTCGGTATATCCGCGAAAATCCACATTTTCTATCTTATGTCTTGATACAAGCTCTTTCAATTCATCCAGAGATTCTCCGTCGCCCACAATCACCAGTTTCCAGCCGTTTTTGTTTTTAACCCTGCTCCACAGATTAAGCAGCAAATCCACTCTTTTCTCCTCGCATACTCTGCCCACAAAAAGTATCTCATCTTTTCTCTCATCCCACTTAAGTGGTTTCACCGACTCATATTTTTGTGGCAATGGGTTTGACACAGCTATCACATATCCCTTGTTGACTATGTCATAATATTTATTGTACGACGACACATATTCATCGCACAACAGCACCGTGCGGGCACTCTCAGCTGAAATCCGCTGATGCCCTTTTTTGAATGTATCCAATAAGTTGTTATACTCCTTGCACCGGTTGAACATCATTTTTATGCGCCATTTCCGCTTAACGGAGCGTGAAGCTGCCTTTACAGCCGGCATGTTCCAGAATATATGTTTTTCATACATCGGCATACCGTGCAGGCATGAAATTACGGGCACCTTTCTGTTCCTTTCAGCATTGAATATTATATCAGATATATGCAGGAACATCCCCTGATTGATTATCACCCCGATATTCAACCGCGCCACAAGCTCGTTGAAAAACGCAATATTCTTGTCAGGTTCTTCCCCCGGAAACACAAACGATTGTTCTATGCCATTTGGTTTTGTCACCTCCGGAATCTCAGATAACGACAGTGTATAAATCCGGAAATATCTGCACAGATATTCCACGAGCGTACTGGTAACAGACTCTATCCCACCCTTTCCGGGATAGATGTTTAGAACAAACAGAATGTTTTTCATCGGTTCATGTATCGCGATTCAATATTACCGGCTCTTACTTACCAAATGCCGATAATATTTGCCCCATGCGTATTTGATTCTTTTCAGGCGCAACCACGTGCTGAACCCTACTTGCCGCACCGACACCGTTACATCGCTCAGCAATCTGTCGCGCAACTGCATCACATGCTCATATTCCTTGGGGTCACCACCGTGATAATACACATAGTTCTTGAGCACAAAAATAGCATCACGCATTATTCGCTTGTATAATTCCTGCTTCTGCTTGGCTGTAAATCCGGCAAACCCCTGCACAAATTTTATACGGCCAAGTTCCGCACCCATCAGATCCATCTTGTTTTTGAACTTGCACCCCGATTGCGTTATGCTTCCGGTACGCAAGCAATAATAGTAATATGGAAAATGAACATGCGCCACTCTGTCGCATTGGGTCATCCATTTATAAACAATGGCATGGTCCTCATAAAATTGCCCTTCGGGGAAATTTTTGTCTGACAGAAACGATGTTTCAAACAAGCGCACGCAAGATGAAGATGTCAGTTTACCCATCAATATACCGTACGACACCTCTTTGCCATCACTCAAAGTCACTTCTTTTGTCCGAGTGGAATCTGTTTTGCGTTCGCCATTGTCATATACCAGTTCAAAATCACAAAACGCGGTGGAAGCTCCGGTTGTTGTCACTGCATATACAAGACTCTCAAACATATGAGGATCAACATAATCGTCGCTGTCCACAAACCCGATGTATTTTCCACGGACAAAACGCTTCCCAAAATTCCTGGCCTCGGGAAGACCGCATTTTTCATTCACCACCACACGCACATTCTCGTGATTTTCGCTGAATTTTTCACACAGAGCCAACGAGCCGTCGCTGCTGCCGTTCTCCACCAAAATCACTTCCATCTTGTCAGCAATGGTTTGTTGCAGAAGCGACTCAACGCATCGGGTCAAATATGACTCTACATTGTGTACAGGCACAATAACCGACACTAACGGTTTTTCTATCTTTTCCATATCCTCTATATACGGTCATTCTTCTCAGTGAGCAGAAACGGGAATATATGCCAGAAAAACTTGTTTATGCGCTGCAGCTTATATTCTCTTTCAGTAGCACCGAGTCTTTCTTTCATTGACCCGAATATTTCAGCTTTTAATTCCGGAGAATAATCCCATCGGCGTACTTGCTTCATGAACAGCCCGTGACGCATAGCCTTGCGGTATGCTCCGATTCTGAAGTGCTGCTCAATATACTGCATCACCTTGATATCCTCAAGCTTCACATTACCGCTTATCATCCCTTTGCGGGTGGCATTATTGTTATGCATACGGTAGATATTCAGCTTTTTATACACTTCTATCGTCTTATGATCCTTAAGCATCATTGTCCAGAAAAGCCAATCGCCTGCATTGCGCATCTTACCGCAAATCTCAAATTTATCGGGAGTTGCCCATTCGCGTCTGAACACCGTACCGCTCGCATTATACACATACGGACGCCAATACATATTGTGCTTAATATATTTGTTGCCGTCAAGCACTCTATAACCCTTTGAAGATGACTGTTTACGGCTCCAGCGGTCAAAGTCCTCATCAAGCTTTTTTCCGTCACCATCCATAATATCCGCACCCATAAACGCAAGCACCGCCTCAGGATTTTCCTCAAGTAAATTGACTCCTGTAGCCAGAAACTCCGGTTTGGCACTGTCATCCGATTCGGCTATCCACACATATTTCCCTTTTGCCATCTCCACTCCTTTTCTCCACTGTTTGAAAGGAGAACCCGAGTTCTGGTCATTATACACTATAGCCGATACTTTGGGGTGGTTTCTGTATTGCTCGATTATCTCTTTTGAATTGTCCGTAGAGCAATCGTCAAGCAGTATTACCTCATAATCCTGAAATGTCTGCGAAAAGATTGATTCCATACGCTCCGGCAAATAACGGGCATAATTATAATTCGGAACCACAACCGACACTAATGGCATAACACGTATTTATTTGATTTTGCAACAAAGATAGTCATTCTTTGTCAGTTAACAAAAAACAATGAAGGAGGACACGACATGCGCATCCTCCTTCGTATAAGGGAATTTTTGAATATTAGTCTTCGAGTGTGCAGATTGAAACGCGGTTCCAGTCGTTTTCGCTGAACATTTCGCCAATACCTTCGCCTTCGGCCACTACGCGGTCGGCGTTGATCTTGTACTTGTTAACGAGCATGGTCTTAACTGATTCTGCGCGTGCTGCAGCAAGTTTCTTGTTGAATTCAAGATTACCGTCAGGTGAAGCATAACCTTTCACAACAACCTTTGATTTGGGGTTATTCTTGAGGTATTCAGCCACCATCTCTACATTAGGCTGCTGGTCAGCTGTGATCTTTGAGCTGCCGATGCGGTAGAATATGTAGCGAACTGAGGTGAGTGAGTTGTTCACTTCCTTGATGATTTCAGGTTTTTTGTTCTTGCAGGCTGCAAGTTCCTGACCGAGGCTCTGTGCACGGCTTACTGCTGCTTCACCGGCTGCTACAGTACTGCCGATCTGGGCGCGGAGTGCATTGATCTGATCGTTAAGAGCAGCCACCTGTGCGGGATCTGCAGGGGTTACGCACTGGAAACCGGGGCCGAAGTTATAGCTTACAGATGCAGCAATGTTGAATGTGGCGTGACGTGAATCATATGCGGCAGATGTCTTTGACACTTCCAGAGGATGTGACTGAGTGCCGGTCATGTTCCATGCAACGTACGGTTTCAGGGCAACTGTGAGGTTGCGGCACACATTGAAGTTGAAGTTCAAACCAACTTTGGTAACGAAATAGTTCTCGTCAAGTGCGGTGTAGCTGAAAGGCATCCATGTATTCTTGGAATAGTAGTCATGTCCCCAACCGGCTCCGGCCACTACTTCCATATCAAAGAAGCGTCCGTCGCATTTGTAACCACCGATGAGATTGAACAGGTTCAAAGCTCCGTAAACACCGATATAAGAACGGTCTATAGCTGTGTTGCTGCGTCCGTTAGCGTAGAACACGATATCACCGTCGGTTGCTGACATGGGGTCATTCCATGATGAGGTATTTACCATCAGCATGCCTTCGGCTCCGACTGCAAATGCAGGAGACACTTGCTTCTGTACATGCAAGCCAAACATGCCTCGCATTGATCCGAAGAATGCATGACCGGTAAGAGGTGTGGTGGCACCGCCGTCAACACCTACTGACCAATTGGAACCAAACGAAGGAGCTTCCAAAACTTGCTGTGCCTGAGCAGACATCATTCCGAATACTGCTGCCGCAATAAGAATCAACTTTTTCATTTGAGATTTTTTAGTTAATATTTACATTTAGGCGCAAAGATAATGCTTTTTATTAAATTTTCCGTACATCTTGTTAATATAATTACAATTAATCTGCGATTTCGTTCATTTTCACATGCAGATTTATGAAAAAATTATGCGCCCGCATCGTATTGCAAATGCGGGCACACATATTATATTTATATGATATACCGATTAGAAATTGCTTTGTATCTCAGCATCTTCTTCAGCAGCTGTAGGCTTGATGTTTGGTTCCTCAAGACCATAATGTTTTTTGGAATCAAGCACCTTTAAATACAGTGCCATCAGCAATGCCAGCACACCCAAGCAAGCAAACAGCAGCATCGGCCATGTGTAATTGTAATCCATCGGGTCGGTTACGCCCTTGTTGGTAGCGGTAAGCACGTTGCCTATCAGAATCGGGAACAAGGCCAAACCGATATTCTGAATCCAGAATATAAGCGAATACGCTGACCCAAGATAGCGGGCATCCATGATTTTGGGCACCGAAGGCCAGAGAGCCGCAGGCACAAGAGAGAAACTTACGCCGAGCACCACTATGGCCGAGAATGCCAGCGCCATGGACGGCGCCAATGGAAGCACAAGTGCAAATGTGAGGTGACATACTATCATCAATATCGCTCCGACAATCAGCATTGTAGCTCCTTTGCCCACTCTGTCAAGGAAATACCCTAAAAACGGGGTAAGAACCATGGCTCCCATCGGGAACCAGCGGAATATATCGCTCGCTGTGGTGGCGTCGATATGAAGTGTGCACTGAAGCATATTGGCAGCATAGCGCTGGAACGGGAATATGGCTGAATAATATAATACACACAGCAATGCCACAATCCAGAACAGACGGCTGCGGAATATTATGCCTACATCGCTCATCTTGAACTCCTCTTCTGCCGGTTCGTTTCCTGCAGCTCTGTTTTTGGCAAGGTCATGGTCAAGACGGGTATCAAACACGCAGAATACCAGATAATTCAGCAAACCGATTACAAGCAACGCGGCACAGAAGCCCACAGGCACTACCACATTGGGGTCCACCAGACCAAACCATCCGCTCGTGGACAAGCGCGGCGACATGGAGAATATGGCAAACACGCCAAGACGCGCTATAGCCATCTCAAGGCCCATGGCAAGCGCCATCTCCTTGCCTTCAAACCATTTGGCTATTGCCTTACTTACAGTGATACCGGCCATTTCACATCCGCATCCGAATATCATAAATCCGAATGCTGCCAGCTTGGCCGAACCTGGCATTGCGGTCCACCATGACCCCAGCCATTCTTCCACACCTGTGCCCATAAACCACGGGCTGACGGCATAGAACTTGATGCTTGCGCCAATCACCATCAGTCCTGCGCTAAGTGTGCCCGTAAACCGCACTCCCATCTTGTCAAGAATGATACCGGCCACTATCAGGAAGCCAAACACATTTAATATATACTCTGCACCGGCGTAGTAGCCGAATGCATCAGGACTCCACCCGCGGGTGGTTTCCACAAGCGCCTGGAGCGGCGACATCACGTCAACGAACATGTAGGCGAAAAACATCATGGAGGCAATCAGAAACAATGCCAGCCATCTTGCCCACGCCTTGTCGTTGAGAGCAACTTGGAGTTGTTTTGTCATAATGAGGTTTTGTTATTTCTATGATTAATTTGGGCACAAATTTACACAAAATAGCTTGGAGATAAATATAATTTTGTACTTTCGTGCGCATAAACTGTAAATTTTCTTGCAAAAATGCCTTCACACACTCCTTTCACTCTTGACCGCGTAGTGCGCCTTGTTATTGCAATATGCCTGTTTCTTGGTGCGCTGTGGCTTATCAACACTCTCAAGGCGGTGCTCCTGCCGTTTTGTGTAGCGTGTCTGCTGGCCTATATGTGCGAGCCCTTTGTACAGTACAACCGGCGGCTTCTGCACCTAAAGGGACGTGTGGTTGCCATTTTCGTCACTTTGTTTGAGCTGACATTTTTTGTCACGCTGCTCTGCTATTTCTTTGTACCTATTATTATTCAGGAAATGGAACAGGTGGGTGCCGTGCTCCACAAATACGCCACCGAGGAGCTCAGCATAAACATATTGCCGCAGGAAATACAGCGGTTCGTGCGCCGTAATATTGACCTCCATGCTCTTTCCAACCTCCTTACCAAGCAACAATGGCTCTCGGTCATCAAAGAATCCATTTCCACCTCATGGGTCATAATTTCCAGCAGTATCTCATTGATTCTCGGGGCTATAAGCTGGTTTATAGTAATTCTTTACGTAGTGTTCATAATGATTGACTACGACCGTCTCTCTGCCGGTTTCAAAAACATGGTGCCTCCGAAATACCGTCCCATAGCATATAAGATAGGCAACGACATACAGCACAGCATGAACCATTATTTCCGTGGGCAGGCCCTCATATCGTTCATAGTCGGTATTCTGTTCTGCATCGGATTCTGGATCATAGGGCTCCCCATGGCCATAGTGCTCGGGTTATTTATCGGCCTCCTTAATATGGTACCTTACCTTCAGCTCATATCCATTGTGCCGGCCGCCATTTTATGTCTGGTTTACACCGCCTCGGGTCACGGCGATTTCTGGACCATTGCCGCCTATACCACTGCTGTTTATTGCATAGTACAGGCCATACAGGACCTCATCCTTACTCCCAAAATAATGGGAAAGGCTATGGGGCTCAACCCGGCATTGATTTTGCTCTCGCTGTCAGTTTGGGGCACGCTGCTGGGCATTATAGGCATGATCATAGCATTACCCCTCACCACTTTGCTTCTGTCGTACTACAACCACTACATCATCCACGCCCATGATCGCGCCGCCAATCACCGCGCGTCGGATGCATAATGTTTGTATCTCACAAATATAATCGCTAACTTTGCGGCACTAATCGGAGGGTCGATAGTCGCAACTATTTGACTGGATAAGATGTCGGGTGCGCCCGGATACTTATTCGGTCTTATTTTTTATGCATTGTTGAATTGTTATGAACCAAAAATCTACAACCGGACTTGATTATGCCAACGGGAAAATCACACGCCTCTTCTCAAAGATGTTTTTCCCCACATTGCTCGGACTTATATTCAACGCCCTGCTTACCATCATTGATGGTATATTTGTAGGCCAAGGAGTAGGGCCTGAAGGCATTGCGGCAGTCAATATCATAGCGCCGCTCTTTATGGTAGCCACCGGCACCGGACTGATGTTCGGTATCGGATCGTCAGTCATTGCCGGTATCGCCATATCACGCAACGACAGCAGCAGAGCAAGCATCAACACCACTCAGGCCTATGTTTTCTGCGCCGTGTTCATCTCTTTGCTCGCCATTGTCTTGCTGTTTTTCAGAAAAGAAATCGCCCTGCTGCTCGGCAGCTCCGACGAACTGTTGCCCGGTGCGCTTGACTATCTCACATGGCTTATTCCGGGCATATTTCTCCTAATCTTTGAGTGCATAGGCATGATGGTTATCCGCTTGGACGGATCGCCCAAATTTGCCATGTACTGCAACATTATTCCGGCTGTAATCAACATTTTCCTTGACTATTACCTTATATTCCCATGCGGTATGGGAGTAAAAGGAGCGGCCATAGCCACCTCACTGAGCATAGCAGTAGGCGCACTAATGGTATTTGTTTATTTCATCCGGTTTTCCTATGTGATAAAATTCAAGTGGAGCCCCAAAAACTTTGCCGTCAACATCTGGCGACAAATTCAGATTGGTTCCTCGGCTTTCATCACCGAAGTAGCCATGTCGGTCATGATGCTCACCGGCAATTATATGTTCATGAAATACTACGGCAATTCCGGTGTGGCAGCATTCAGCATAGCCTGCTATCTTTTCCCGCTGATGTTCATGATGAGCAATGCCGTGGCACAGTCGGCTCAACCCATCATCAGCTACAATTACGGTGCCGGAGCCACATCAAGAGTGAAACAGGCTTTTGCATTAAGCATCCGGGTTGCGTTCATTTGCGGCATAATAGCATTTTGCGCTCTTGCTTTCGGCGCCGGACAGATAGTGCAGCTTTTTATTGACCCTGAATGTGACGCGGGTCGGCTCGCTTGTGCCGGACTGCCCATTTATGCCACATGCGCCATATTCTTCTCAATCAACATCTCTTTCATTGGTTACTACCAGAGCATAGAAAAAGCTTTTAAGGCCATGATTTTCACATTGATGCGTGGTGTCGTATTCCTTGTTCCGCTGTTCTGCATCATGCCGGTTCTGTTTCCATCATGGGGCATATGGGCAGCCATCCCTGCATCCGAGGCTTTGACTCTTCTCATAATAACCGCAACATACTACTACTCCAAATAGCAGCACATCAGAATTATATGCAACGTATTGAAAGAGAAAAAACAGTTGTCGGTCAAATGATTGCCATATATTGTCACCGTCAGCACGCTACTGCCGGAGACACTCTGTGTCCTGAGTGTCAGGAATTGCTGGACTACGCGCTTCAGAGGCTGTCGCATTGCCCCAAAGGCAACCTTAAAACCAGTTGCCGCAAATGCACGATACACTGCTACTCACCCCTCTACCGGCACAAAATACAGACCGTGATGCGTTATGTCGGGCCTCGCATGATTTTCTATCATCCTATCTCCGCCATACGCCATCTCATCACCGAGCTCAAATAGACCCGACCCCCATCTCACCACAGCACCATTCTGTAGGCAAACGACGGAACATCGTCACAACAGCAATCCCCCACCTTCTCAAAGCCGCATTTTTCAGCCACGCCCTGCGAACCGGCATTGGTTTGCGTAGTCGTTATGACAAGCGACTCAATCGTCCCGTCCTCCTTACAACACCCCACAAATGCCTTCAGAGCCTCCGTCATCAGTCCCCTGCCCCAATATGCATGCCCTATCCAGTATCCCACTTCGCGGTCCGAAGCACTTGCCTTATAGTTCTCTTTACCCATAGGCACCAACCCGATGCTTCCCACAGGTTCGCCGGTCTCTTTCAGCACTATAGCATAAATCATTGGGCATGGAATAAACATCTTCTCCAGCACCATGAGGCTGTCCTCTATTGATTTGTGCACCGGCCATAAGCCCGCATCCGCCACACGCCTGTCCGATGCGTATTTCAGCAGCGCCTCCGCATCCTCAATCTTCCAAGGCCGCAGCACAAGCCGTTCCGTCTCAATTACAACCGCCATGCAATCATTGGATTACCGTCATAACACATTCTTAATACAGCACCCTGCCCCACCCGTGCTCACGCAAAATATGCGCCGCACGCGAAGCATCGCACTCAAACACCCACAGCCCCACTCCGCTCACCGACGACCAGTCAAGCGGCAGCAGACTGCTCATCAGCTGATTGCTCAACGATGACTCCACACCGTTGTTGGCAAGCACATCATGCGCCATATGAGCGTCTATATCGTTGTCAAACACATATATCCTCACCAGATTACCCTCGTTCTTCTCCTTATTCATATCCTCACAATTAGTGTATATTACGTTTGTTAAGTTCTGCCTGATAACGACGCGCATTGCTCATGTGAGTCGCATAATCCTCGGCAAAATCATGATAGCCCGAAAAATCGCTCTTCGCGCACATATACAAATACGTATGCTCCGGAGCATTCAGCACATCCTCTATCGCGGCCTTTGAAGCCACTCGTATCGGTCCCGGAGGCAAACCGTTCACACGATAGGTATTATAAGGCGAATCCGTTTTAAGCACATCGCCGCCTATACGCCGCAGGTCAAACCGCTGCGCCGCAAACTTCACCGTCGGATCTGCCTGCAGTTTCATCCCCCTTTTCAGGCGGTTGAGATACAGACGCGCCACCTTGCCCCGCTCGTCACCCCTCGCAGTCTCCTCCTCCGTTATCGACGCCACCGTTGCCACCTCCACCGGCGTAAGACCCAGAGCATGCGCCTTGGCAGTACGCTCCCCCTTCCACCATTCATTGCGGTGAGCGAGCAGCTTCTCCACAATCTTGTCACCCGATGCCGTCCAATACACCTCATAACTGTCGGGCAAAAATGCCGCAACCCATTCATTGGCATTGAACCCGCATCCCGGCAGCACCCTTTCACACGCAGCGGCAAACTCCTCCGGACTGCACTCCGTGTTGCGCGTCACAGCCCTGCAAAGCTCCGGGAAAGTGCGCACATCATGCCACGACACCTTCACCGCACTCTGCCGCCCCGTTTTGAGCCTTCTCGCAGTTGAAATCGACAAATCGCCGTGGCGCACAAAATAAGCCCCGTGCGCCTTGTCCGCCACGCCACCCTGCAGCCGCCACAGCATCATCACCCTGTTTGCCTCCGCATCACCGAGCTTCACCGCAAGCGAATCGTGAATAGCATCAGCATCACTGCCCTTGGGCACATACACCCATGCATCATCACCTCGGTGACTCTGAATGCAGAAACCGGCCACAACGCCCGCGAGCGCGAGCACCGACAGACCCGCAATAAGCCAGCCAAGCCCAAAACGATGCTTCTTCGACTTGCCGCCCCTGCGACCGGATTTTTTTGTTTTAACCTTATTAGCCATATCACAAAAATAGAAAATAGAAACATTAAAACCAAATCGCAATTGCACTTCCCTAACTACCAAAGCATTACGCACAACAGCCAAAATTACTGCAAAAAACATTTGCACCAATCAAAAAAAACATCTAAATTTGCACCACAATTAGGCAATGAGCCACCATGGAGAGGTGGGTGAGTGGCTGAAACCACCAGTTTGCTAAACTGACGTAGGAGCAATCCTACCACGAGTTCGAATCTCGTCCTCTCCGCAATCAAGCTTGACAGTCAAGCACTTACAAAAAATCTACACCCAATTTGACACCCACTTTTGTCAAGTTGGGTGTTTTGTTTTATGCTGTGAAAATAAAAATTTGTCATAAATTTGCAGTTAGGATTGGCAGAGGCCGGTCCGTTGGAATATGAATTAAGGGAAGCGTTATGCTAATCTTGTAAGTGAAACCTGAGAAATTTTCAAACGAACAGAGATGGCATTGCGGCTCTCACGCTATAGCGTGGACTGCAGTCATTACATTTGCTCACTCAGGGTCTTCACTTTAGATGTGGCATAGTTGGCTTAGAACCTTTTTATCATGTCGTTGTGAACCAGACGACCCTAATACTGTAGTGAAATCAGAAATGCCTACAATTATGATAAATGAAGAAAACGAAATGAAAAATGATGAAGAAGACGTGCAGTATTCGGATGTTCCGTCAGATGAAGAACTTGAAGCCCGTCTGGAGGAATTTTTGGAAGGCGCGCATACGGACTTGAACAGTTCAGTTGTACAAGAAATCCTTCTGCGTCACACACATGAAGAAAGAGAACGCCAAAATCCTACCGAATCATGAATAAGATATTATATGGACTTTTGATAATTTACTTACTCGGGATGGCTATCATCTTCATCGAGTGGCCGACATTTGTGGAAGATATTATCGGAAACGTCAATTCCGCCAGCAACATTTCCGTCACGCGTGACAGCCTCATCGGAGATGGCCCGCTCCGTGTACTTTTGGGAAACGAATATGTATTCGGATGCATAATTGTCGCCCTATGCATCCTGCTCGCTCTGGGATTTAGTAGAACGACCAAGGAATACGTCCTTTGTGAGAACACCGATTATGCAGCTCACCCCGACACACAACGCAAGCCGTCGGTCAAGATGGCGTATACCGATTATCTGCTTACAACAGTCTCGGCCGGAATTTTCCTGGCTTGGGCGCTCTTGGTCAAAAGCCCGGTCGAGGCTTTCGACGTCCTCATGCCGTCGTCTGACGACGGATGGATAGCGACAACAATTGGAGCCTTCTTCATCTGCCTCCCTGCAGGAGTTTTCGGCATGTCGGCATATTATCTTTAGAAGACCGCATATCTCTCACAAAAGACGCAGGCTTACGTTTGCATTGCTGTCATGGGGATAGCCTCGCTGACCTGGAGCCTGCTGATGTTTATGGTGTATTCACCTTGGCTGATATGGTTTGCAGTCGGTGACTTATACCTTTTTGCATACCTCCCTTTCATCAACACCCGTCGAGAAGACGATAGGAGAGCTGAAGCAAAAGAACGCGAGGAGGCTGCCGAGCGGGAGGCCAGATACCGCTGGTCGCTTGAGCATCCCGATGCCGGCGACTACGGCAGTGGCAGCAGCGGTAGCGGCGGATACTCCGCTCCCGAGCCAGAAGATAGTACACCGCGGCGCCCCCCACATCGTCAAGAGCTATGAGGAAATTTACGAGGAAAACAAAGAGCTATGGTCGGCCTACAATGAGTGTTACTTCTACAAGGACGGATACTGCCATTTTCACGACTGTTTCCATACTAACGAACATCTGGAATCTTGTCAGTACGAATGGAACTGCACCAGATGTGCCCGCTTCAGGCGAGGCGGCCACCAGTGGTAAATCGCATTTATTTATATCGGGCAGCACACGGATGGATCTGCGATAAAAATCATTGTGAAATAACAACGCATCTTATTAGGCATAGCCAACACCCAATCCATTGACATCTTATCTTCGGAAAGTGTTTAAAAATCAGGTAAATTTACATTTTGAGACAACTTTTTACGATTTGCGACCAAAATTTACGAATTGAGACAATTTTTTCTGCCAAATAATACAACTATCTCAATTCTCTTTTGCACCTTTGTGACTGTGGACATTTACAGGGTCCTCTCTCTTTTTCAATCCTCCATGAAATTCCTCAAATAAACCAATGAGCCTTGAGCCGTATCAATAAATCCATACCATAACATTTCTACATCAATTGCTACATGTTAAAAAAGATTTTTACGCTATTGGCAATAGCCATGTTGTCATTCGCTTACTGCAATGCACGAGAGTATTGCACAGTTGCTGATGACATACTCTCGCTGAGGGCCAAACCCGGCAATCACACCAAAATCACCCACCGGGTTGGCAAAACTGCCAAGCTTGAATACATTGACCATCAGGGGTTCTGGGCCAAGGTCGTATTCAAGGGCGACACTTGCTATGCCCAGCTCAATTCTCTGTCATTTAGCAACGATGTAAAAGCCACTTTACCGGCATGGGTCAACCTTGACGAAACCCATGGCAAGTGGGGTTCGTTAGGCTATTACTTCTCGACCGACAGAATCATGGAAACGCTTCCGGATTTCAATATACTGAAAGACAAGACCATAATACCGCCGGACAAATGTTTCTGGATTGCATTTTGGATTTTGTTGGTTGTCACGGTATCATTCCTGTTTCTTAAGCGAAACATCCGTTTCGGCAATATCTGGTTCTGGATATACTATTGCGCAACAATGGCGCTCTCCATTTTTGAGCTTATGTATGTCTTTGGCAGCCCGGATCCGCTTGGATTCTGCGATGTCAACAATGTTTGGTGGCCAAAGGCATGGATCTACATATTCCTGATAGCCATAGCCTTGTTCCAGCAGATGGGTGTCATGACCTACATACTGTTTGTCATCCAGGCCGACAGAGACTTTGATTACAAAGCCGGTTGGTGGGTAAAGCTTCCATTCTTGGGAGTCCTGTATTTCATAATATGGGTGGTTGGATATTATTTTGATTTTGAATACCCCATTATTGCCCATATAATTGCCGTCGCTGTTTTGTCATTGCCCCTCATATTCATGTTAGGCCGTTCCATCATCAATCTGGATATCGTCTCATTTCTTGTAGCCGCTCCGTTTTACCTCATCGTGTCGGCTGCCATTCTCGCCCTCTATTGTCTCGTGGGCATGGCCTTCGCCGTACTGGCGTTCCTTACCATCGTGGTTATGCTTTGCGGGGATAGCAAGATATACGGCAAGATTGGCGGCCAGTGGTATGAGATGAATTATGAATACTTTGACCTTCATAGAAACGAGATTACCGATTCCTTCACCATCACCCCCCTTGATGAGCTATTCGGCTCCGACCGATAAAAACACGACACCATGGGAACACTCTCAGATAAGTTTCATGAAACTCTCTGCGGCCATGAAGATGACCCCAAAGTACAGAAACGTGTGGCACAGATCATACTGTCAGCCCCAGTCACTCCTGAAAGCAACGGACTGATGGCCCTGATGTACCACGAGGGCATCGGTGTGCCCGTCAATCTTGACAAAAGCTGTGAGCTCGCCGAGAAAGCGGCGTTTGATGGAAATGACGGCTTGGGCTATTTCCTTCTAGGATATATGTGCGACAATGCCGAGACATTAACTTACTCTAAAGATGGCCTGTCTTCAAAATACGACTACAATGATGCTATAGGTTTCTATACTAAATGTAGCGAAATCAAAAGCAGATGGCAATCTCATGCCCACTTGTGGCTCGGCGATTACTTCATGGACTCCACCCGGGGAGACGATCCCGACACAGCTGTCCGGCATTATGAGACCATAGCCGATAACAACAGTGAAGCTGCAGCCAAACTCAGTGACTATTACTGGGAGCTGCGCACTTTTAATGCAGTGGTCCCGGATGAGTTCAAAGACGATAACCTTGATGCCAAGATTTATAAATGGACGCTAAAGGCCGTCACCTCCAACCCGCATGACTACTCCTACCGCATGGGCTGGATTCATGCCGACGGTATAGGTTGCAACCCCTCATTTCGTCTCGCCCGCAAATATTGGGAAGACGCATACGAATTTGGTGACTGGCGCGCAGCTGACGGCATCGCCTCCCTTTTTGAGGAAAAGCTTGAATCACTCCCCGACACAAAAGGAAACGAGTCTGAGCGCAACTACTGCATAAAGTCAATCAGCAGCTGGCGTGCCCTCGCCGTCAAAACCCGCGAAAGAGAAGAAAAACGCATAAAATAAATTGCATGCTGTCTCAGCGGTATGATATAGAATTTATCCTAATTTTGAAGACTCATGGAGAATGAAGTAATATTTTACACCTACGGCCTATGTACCATGTTCTATGCCATGATGGCATGGATCTTCTGGCGTCGCGGCTCCGACAAACTGTCCAGATTGGTGATGATTCTGATGATGATTATCAGCATTTCACTCATCAAGGACCTCTTCTTCCTCCATGATGAAATGAACGCCAAGGACTGGAACTGGATTATGATGACGGCGGTGGACATGGTCGCAGAGCCATTCTACGCATTCATCCTTATCGAGCTGTGCAGGCCGGGCACACTGTCAAAGAAAATGATGCTGTGCCACGAAGCCCCCTTCGTCCTTCTTCCTATCCTGTTGTACATCACCCGAATTGAGACATTCTACGACATACTTGTCGCATGGTCGGCGATATATGGCGTTTATTATGCCATTTGGACGCTTATAGAAATACCGCGCTATCATAAGATATTGAAAGAGCGCTTTTCATACGAAGAGAACATCAACCTCAACTGGCTGCGAATCATCATGTTCTCATTCTTCGCCATTCTGACACTCTGGGTAGTGGACAGCGTGATTGTAAACATCTACATTGAATCCGCCTATATGATAGGGTCCATGGTTATTTGGATGTTTATCTGCTCGTTCATCTATCGCCATGAATCCGTATTGTCGGAATTGACTGTTGCCGGCACTTCCGCCAAAGAGGACATGCCAAAAGACGAGGACATCAATCCCGTGGATATTGGAATCAGAATTGAGCATCTTATGCTGATTCAGAAAGCATACCTTAACCCGCAGATCAAGCTGTCCGATGTCGCCAAACAGATAGGCAGCAACCGAACTTATGTAAGCAACTGGTTCAATCGAAACCGCCAAAGCTCATTCTTTGATTATGTCAATGACCTAAGGGTTGAGTTCGCATGTACCTTACTTGAAACCTCCGACATGTCTCTTGGCGACATATCTCATGAAAGCGGTTTCAATTCTAAAGCCACATTCTATCGCCTCTTTAAGAAGCTGAAAGGATGCACCCCCAACGAATTTAGAGACAAGTGTAAAACCCTCTGATTCCCAATAATTTTTACAACCTGAGACCGTGTTTTTACGATTTAAGAGCCATTATTTACACATTGATAAAAACAGCGCGAGCCATATTATACTAAATGAGACCCGATGTCAGAAGCCATAAGCTAACTTTGCTAAACGAAACCCCTTAAACCATCTCTCTATATATATCATGAGTCTTAAAAGCTTATTACTTACCACATCCAATGCTCCGAAGGCCTGCCTCATTTGGTCCGTCGCTATCATTGTTGCTTTGATGACCGTCATTATTGAAGGATTTACATACAACCTCAAGTCCGATGGTCCTACAATTGTGCTGGAGTCCCCGGCCACGATGCGGCAGGTCTTTAACGACAAAGACACGACAAAGGTCCGGCTAAACCGTGGCGAGGAAGTCACGGTTCTTGGAATCGTGGTATCCTCCTTTGGTCAAAATTGGCTTCTGCGTTCCGTTGACGGAAATCAGGGCTGGGTAGATGCTGCTGATCTGACAAATATCCGGCAGGTGATAAAAGATGGAGCCGAAAAAGGCGATACCGTCAGCATCCGTCCGGAGTGGTCAGGAAACTATGTGTATTATTACGTTTACAAAGATCGCAACGGCGAAGATTGTAAGCGCAACACCAGTCACTTTATACCGGCATTTGACGGGTATGAAGACATCGCATGCAGCAATGATGCCGTCAACGGTGTCTGCACGATGCAGAAATTGGAGAAAAACTCCATTGGAAAGAGCTTTGGAGAAGTTGCCAAAAAATTCGGCAACCCGATTTTGGTTCATGTCACGCCCCAAGGCATTGAAGCTCAATACTCGTGGAAGGCTTACAATCCTGCCACAGGCACAATGCTGCGGCCCAACATCAGCTTTGGACCCGACTCTATTGCTACCGGTGTCACCTATTGCCACGAAAGAAATCGTGCGGCAAGTTGGCTCAGGCATCTGCCATTGGCTGCTGAAATCATCGATATGCCGCTGACCACCATTGTAGTCCGGGGCTCGCGGTATGAGCTTCCAAGTGATGCCAATGCATCGGTTGCCAAGAAAGCTTTGATGATTGGCATTCTGATTCTCGCAATTGTTATTTACGGACTGTGGATGTTCTTCACGGGAGCACTGCCCGTGCTGATAATGGGATTCTTGTTGCAAATTCCTATAGTATTCAAGCCCATAAACGATACGCCGCTGAAAATACTCATGCTTGTGGTAGCGGTCGTATCGGCCTATGTCTGGAGCATTGTGATGATGGCATGGGGCATCTTCCCCTTCTGGAGCGTGGTAATATTCATTTTGGCATACTACATGTTCACTTTAGCCGCCAGTCCACTCTGCACATCGCCTTGCGAAAGATGCCCGACTTGCCGCCATCTCTATAGTCTCAGGTTTGACCATGAAGAGTTTGACCACAGCGAAATCAAGAAAGGCAGCGATGTTGTCAGAGACAAACTTCTGGGCACTCGTCAGGAGAAATGGAAAACATGGATCAAGGTCACTCATACAACCACATACACTAACGGCCACACGGAAACACGCACCAGCAACGAAAATATCAAAGATCATACCCGCGATATCAACCGTTACCTCTATATCGACTACGAAATAACCTATCGTCTGGACTATTATAAACGTATCTACAAGTGTGAGCACTGCGACTACACCGAATTTACTATTTATGTAGATTACACTGAGCTTGACCGTAAATTTGTAGGAATGCATGAGGGCGAAGAATACGGCGAGGAAAGAGTTCGGGCTGGAAACTCAATACATTATTGATTAATATGAGAAATACTATACAGAAACTTGAATCTATCTTCCGGCAAATGGTGGAGAACTACTCCACCATGGGAGAAAGCTGGAAAAACCTGACGCTTGGTCGTGAGGCTTTCAATCTTATGCTGTCGTTGCCCGACACATTTCCCGGTGAATACGATACGCCTGCCGACAAAGCCGATTTGCTCGGTCAGATGCTTGACCGAATTATAGAGACTGAGGCACCGCGTTTCTGCATATCAGTGCGCGAGGAGATGCAGCGGCTTAATCCGTCCGACAGTGAAAACGAACACTCTCTTGCCATGCTTCACGATTATATCAACCCCGCTATATCAATGGAAGATTTTTGCAAGTGTCACCGTCGGCATCTCAAATTTGACCCCGTGGAGCGGACCGAAGAATATGAGAAACTTATTCCGTATGTTGAGAGCGAGATCTCTAAGGAACTTAAAGACCATCCCCGTGGCATGGGTTTCTGTTTCGCATATTGGTCGGCCAAAAGAGCAGCATTTGCCCGCAGAGGCATTGACTGGAAATCTCCGGCATTTATGAATCCCGGCGTAATGTTTGACTGATATGAAGCTTACCCGCGTAAATTCACTCATCAGCAAGGGGGAAGTGGGCTATTATCCGCTGAAAGCGCTCCTCAGCTCATCTTCAGAAACGGATTCTCTGACAATAAGAGACTTTGATCTTTTTCGGAGCATTCTTCACGATGGGATAGCCAAAGGCGCATTGGCTCCTGATGACGAAACAGGCTGGAGCTATCTAATGTTAGCTGCCGAACACAATGACCCGACAGAATTCATGACTGATATGGACCATTATTTTGATCTACTGATGACCGCTACGGAGCATGGCAATCATAATGCCCATGAAATCATGGATATGATATGGGAACCTGAAAACTGTCAGGAAGAAGACTGAAAACTAAAAAACCAACCAATATCATGGACCTTCACAAAGAGCAATCAAATCATCAGAAAAAGCAAAAGGAGCAGAAAGCATCATCCTTCCGCCGCTACCGTTCTACCAACATCCTTGACTATTACCGTGATCGGTGCACTTTTTGCGGAGCCGCCATGGAGCCGGGCGAGAGATTCTGCACCGAGTGCGGCAATAATCGTCAGGGCATCCAATGCCCTAACTGCGGCACACTCAATTATCATAATTTCTGCAAAAACTGTTTTGCCCCTTTGAATGAGCGGGCAAAGGCTGCTCTTTCTGAAGCCAAATGGGACCCTCATTTCCAGCGGGCCGAACAGCTTGCAAAAGAGATGCACGAATTGGAAAAGATAATTGCCGAGGCTAATGCAACAGTAACGCAATACGATGATGCTCCTGACCGGAGTTCTTCCCTTTCCGATGCTGACCGTCAGATACTTGCCAGTTATAATGATTTGTTTGCCGGAATCGGCAATTCTCCCATATCCTCAACACCCTCCTCTGCAAACAAACAACCGGCTCAAACCAAAGAGCGCAAACAATTCGCCATTCAGAAAGCAAAGGATGCAATGGCTGCTTACAAAGCAAAAATGGCTGAGCTCCAGATGCATATCGATGCCATGATGCCCCCTTCTGCGGCCACTCCCGAAGAAAAACGGGATTTCTTCAGCGCACGTATAATCACGACAACCAAGATAGAACTCGTCAAGCAAGGATGGGTTTGCAATTACTGCGGATGCTATCATAAATGCCCTAATGACTGTGTTTCTCCTGAACTTGGAGGGAAATGGATCTTTTTTGAAAAAGAAGTGGAAACCACTCAAACCATAATAGACTGATCAGTATGAGCAATAATAGAAACTGGGGACAAGGTGGTCCGCAAAAAAGCGACACCGGAGCCGGAACAAGACCCAACTGGGGACAGGGTGGTCCGCAAAAAAGCGACACCGGAGCCGGAACAAGGTCCAACTGGGGACAAGGAGGCCCGCAAAAAAGCGACACCGAGGCACTTAATCCGCGGGGCAGCGGGGGACGCCACTATGACATACCGGTGTGTGAGGTCTATATTCTCAATAATGTTATGTACAAGAATGTCAGACTCATCTCAGAGGAGTCTGGCGAAGCCAAGATATTTGAGATAGAAGATAAGGTAGGCACACATTACGCTCTAAAAATATACCGCTACGGCATCAAGCCCAATCATGCAATTCTTGACAAGATAATGGATCTTCGTGATAACGGCTTGTTGATTAACATCTATGACCATGGCACATGGCATGATGACCCGCAGAATGTAGATTTTGATTACGAGGTAATGCAGCTATGCACCGGAGGTTCTTTGGCCACTACCCAACTTGAAGGGAAAGAAGACAAGCTCAAGGAGTTTGCCTTGAAAATGACGGCTGCCATTGATTTTCTGCACCGGAAAGGTATCGTGCACCGTGATGTCAAGCCTGCCAACTTTCTGTTCACTGACAAAAATCGCCGGAATTTCGTTCTCACCGACTGGGGGTTTGCCAAACTGCTTGACAAAAATGGCCGTGCAGTTACCGACGACGGTCGCACCAAGCTCTACACTGCTCCCGAACTTTACATCAACATTCCCGGACAGGACACTTATGTTGATGCCAAGGCCGACTTCTTCTCTCTCGGCATGTCCTTGCTCGCGCTATGGAAAGGAGAAGGTCTCCTTATAGCCGACGAGCAAAAACTCGTGCGTCAGAAACTTGATGAGGAGCTCCCGTATCCGAGCCGCAAGGAGATGAGTGAATACTCTCTGTCTCTGATAAAGGCACTGACCCGAAACAATCCCGACAAACGTGCCGGTTATGATGAAATCAAGCGTTGGTCAAACGGCGAGATAATATTCCACGACCCTGAGTCCGACAATCTCGTAAATGATTACAAGATAGTATTCAGCGGTGAGAAAAACCTCATAGCCCACAATCACGAGGAGCTTGGCAAGATTATGTGGGATAACAAGGATTTGGCCAAGAAATACCTTTACAACGACAAAATCGCCAACTGGCTTGAAGATGTGGACCGCCCGGAAATGGCAGTAAGGATGAAGGAAATCACTGAGATGGAATACCCGTCAAATCAGGATACAGGTCTTTATGCCGCATGCATGGAATTGATGCCCGATATGCCTTTCTATGGTGTCAAGGGCAACGAAGTTACCACTCAGAAAGAACTTGCTCATGAGTTGCTCTATAATGCCGGGACTTATATAGAATCGCTCGGCAGCTACGAGGAGCAGATTTGGGTATATTGCCGGGCCGTCGGTCTTGGCAAAGAAATCAAGAATCTGGCCGCCAAAGGGTGTGAAAAACGCAGAGCCTACATATTTGAGCTTGCCTACAAACTTGACAACGCCCTGCCCTATTTTGTGCCGGTGAAAGACAATGGCAAGACCACCAATGCCGTAAAAACCGTAAAAGCTTATGCCGAGGCTTTCTATTCAGCCGACAATGAATATTTCTTTTATCAGGCTCGGCCCGACTTCCTGCGGTGGCTACAGAACATTGACCCCGCTCTGTATGGCCGCGCTCAGACCATGCTTGCCAAGTATGGCAGCAATGTCAACCCCAATATGCTGATTCATTATGCCATTCTTCCTGATTTGGGATTTGACGGCAAGCCGCTCAATGTTTCTGCAATGTCAACTCCCGAAAAGATTGCTGAAGTCCTGACTGTTCAGCATTGTCTGAAAGTGGAAAACAAACCTTACCGCCAATACGTGGATTTTGAAAAGTTCAAAAACTCAAGTCTGCATGTCTATCTGCTGTCCAAGGAAAAATACAGCAAACAGATAAGCTATGCCGATTACTGCATGGAACTTAAATCTGTGGACAACAAAAGAAAATGCGCCCCGTATGGCCCGGAAACAGCCGCTCTGAAAATCATGGCCGGATGGCATGGCGGCTCCATCCCGCTTACTCTTCAAGGGCACACATTCACCTCTCCCAAGGACATTGACAAGGTTAATTTGTCATCCTACTCCAAACAAGAGCAGAATCTGCTTGTCCATTGGCTCAGCCTATTCTTTCAGGAGGACCCCAACGCCAACTATACGGCAAAATCCTACACAAAACGGGCACTTGAATTATTTGAATTCATTGAGCCGAGACTAAAAAAATCAGCTTACATTGCGCTTTGCAACAATTCTTCATTTAATGATGTTGATGGTGCCGTATCGCGCAACAAGCGTGCTTGGATAAAAGTCCGCACAGTACAGGTACTTTCAATTGTCCTCTGCTTCATTCCCATGCTCCTTGTGTGCGGAGCAATAGGCTATCTGTCTGTCACCACCGGAAGTGTTCCGATTGAAATGTCAATGAAGTCTCTTGGCCATTGGGCCGCCATTATTATTGGTGTTATCGGTGCCATTTGTTGCGTTGACGGAGGCATAATAGGCATGGCCATAGGAGGATTCGTAGTATATTGGCTCGTAGAACTGTTGTTCAAGTTCCTTGCCCCTATCGTTCCGTGGCTTGTAATCGCACTTCTATTGGCCACCGTGGTATTCTTCGGCCGAAAGATATTTATTAAAATCGGCAAGCGTTTCGGTTCCAAAGACTTCACTATAAGCGAAATAAAGTTGCGTCATCGCGCAGGATTAGCTTTCAGTTCACGAAGCATCCTGCTTCCCGGCAAGTCTATGGACTATCCCATTCATGACATCAACGAAAACACGAGCTATGCCAACAGCCACATGCCCAAACTCATCAAGAATTCACTTCTGATGCTGGCCCTGAGTGCAGCCGGTGTATTTCTCTGCGGGTGGATTATCAAAAACTATGATAAGGACTATATTGCCCCCGTGGAATCTGTTGAGGGATTTTATAACGGTGATGTGCAGGGCACACCAAGTACCATAACTCTATATAAGAATGACAACGGTCTGTGGGAAGCCGAAATGGTTATCAATTACCGCGCCGGAAAAACCCGACAGATTATGATTGCCAATGAAAAGTCAGATGAACCCGGCACTCTGTATCACAAAGAAAACCCCGAAGTTTCATTGACTTTTCATCCCCGGGAATCGGCCGACGATTCAAAATCGTTGTTTGGTACGTACATCAACTCCAAAGGAAATAAACGTACAGTTAATTACAAACAGACTGAAACTGCTAAAGAATAGAATATGGATTGTAGTAAGTGCGGACGAAAAAACCGTGATATAGCCAAATACTGTAAGTGGTGCGGAGCAAAACTCGCTGCCGCGTCTGACTCAGAGCCTGTCGGCCATGATGGCCCTTTTGCTAAACTCTACGATAAAAAAGGCATCATCGACCAGCTGGAGGAAATCATGGCCAAAGCCAAGAAACGTGCCGACTGGTGCCGTAGGAGCGGTGTCAAAGGACGACTCCCCTTGAGTTTCGTCATAACAGGCAATGCCGGAACAGGCAAGAAAACCGTGGCCTATGCCATTGCTGAAGCCTTAAACAGCATGGGAATCCTTGACGGCACCAAACCCGATATCATCAAACCCGTGGAATACGATGTCTTGATTGAGGGACTGCAAAAGGACGAGATTGAGGTCACATCCAATATGATTATTATTGATGAGGCTCATCGTCTTTGTCCCGCCGAGAAAGTTTCCGAAATAGTTCAGCTCGACGGCATACTGCATTACACGGGCGAGTGGCGCGCTGATGAGGACAAACCGGTAGTAGTAATCGTAGGCAACGATGACTTGAAAAAATTCTTTGAAGCAAATCCCGAGGCCAGAAATTCAATAAGTTATTTCCTTGAAACCACTGACATCACGGTGCAGAGTATGGTCAGAATCACTTGCGATATTCTTGAAGAAGAGCACCGCTCGTTGTCGGAAGAGGCAAAGCAGAAACTGGAACGAATTTTTGTCAACGACCAACGCAAAACCGAATCGGCACTTGGCATCAATGGACACAATGCGCGCAAACGTGCTGAGGACATCAGCACTGCCGCTCTTGATTTGCCTATGAACGTGGATTTAGTCGGTACTGATTGTGTTCACGGTGAAGAGTTTGTGCGCAAGAGTCTGGATGAGATAATGGCTGAATTTGACAAATATGTTGGAGTGAAGGAAATCAAGGCGCAGATCAAGACCATTGCAAGAAACATCCAGTTGGATGTGGCAAACGGTCGAAAGCCCAAAATCAAGGATCACTTCCTGTTCCTCGGCAATCCCGGCACCGGCAAAACCACCATGGCGCGTATTTTCGGTGATGCGCTCAATGCTTTGGGTGCCCTTCCGGTAGGACAATTCATTGAAATAGGTGCCGATAGCCTTATATCTCAATATGTGGGCGACTCTGCCAAACTGGTTGAAAAATGGGTCAACAAGGCTATGGGTGGTATTCTGTTTATTGACGAAGCTTACCAGTTTGTCAATAACGACCACGGCAAGGATGCCATGGATGCCCTGATTCGTTATGCCGAGAACGAGCGTGGCAACTTGGTGATGATTCTTGCAGGATATGAAAAGGACATGGCCGCTCTTAAAAAACTCAACGACGGTTACGATTCCCGTTTCAATGAAAAAATCATGTTCCGCGACTATAAGCCGGAGGAGCTCACCGAAATTTTCCGTGGCCTTGTGCGTGACAGCGAGGAACATTTCACTATCGCCCAAGACGCTGATGAGCAACTGCTGAATTTCTTCCAGAACATGTACAACATGCGCCAAAAAGATTTTGGAAACGCCCGCGATGTGCGCAATGCCTACTCCAAGGCAGTGAAACGCCTCAAGCAGCGAATGAACGCCGACCCCTCGGTGGCACCCGCCATTACTCTTGAGGATCTTATGGGCGAAGAGGCTTTGGAGAAGCACACAGTTGAAGATGTCCTTTCCTCGCTTGACGATTTGGTTGGCATGGCGAATTTGAAAAAAGACATCCGCTCTATTGTGGGCAAGGCCATCATTCAGCGTCAGCGCGTGGAACGTGGTCTGGCGGATCCCGAGAACAACGGCATACATATCGCCTTGACCGGTAATCCGGGCACAGGCAAAACCGAAGTGGCCAAACGTCTCGGCCATGTATTTAAAGCCGCCGGTATTCTTCCCACCGACAAAGTGGTGGTCAAAGAGAAAAAGCATCTGCTTGACAGTTTTGTAAACTCTGCGGCCAAGAACATGAACGAAGCCGTGGATGAGGCTTTGGGTGGAATCCTGTTTATAGATGAGGCATACAGCCTTATTCCTATGGACAATCCCAATGAAAAAAGCCAGGATGGTAAGGCCGCGGTGGAAAGCCTGATGACGCGTATGGCAAATGATGCTGGCAAGTTCATCACCGTTATCGCCGGGTATCAGAACCTTATTGACGAATTTATTGCAAATGCCAACCCGGGACTGTCAAGCCGTTTCTCCAACCGCATCCATATTGAAGATTACTCCGCCACCGAGCTTGAGAAAATTTATATGCAGCAGGTAAAAAAGAACCGGATGCAGATTGACGAAGATGCTGTGGAACTCCTTCGCAAGGCAATATGCGAGATGGTTGCTGCCAAGGATGAGAACTTCGGCAACGCCCGCAGCGTGATTAATCTGTTTAAGAAAACCATGCAAAACCAAAGCGACCGCCTCCAGATGGAATTTGACCTCTACAATATTCCGACCGAGGAGATGATTCGCATCAAGAAAGCAGACATCCCCTATAATGAGGCCAAAAAAGTTGACATTGAGGAATGTTTCCGCGAGCTTGATCAGCTTGTCGGTCTCAAAAGTGTCAAACAGGAGATACATAATCTTGCCGATTCCATTTTCACCGAACAGGAAATGGCACGTATGGAAAATCGGCAGCCCGATATCCCTATGTTCCATTATCAGTTCTTGGGTAATCCCGGCACCGGCAAGACGACGGTGGCACGCATCATGGGCAGTATCTTCCACTCTCTCGGACTCCTCCCGACCAACAAACTGCTTGAAGTCAAGCCGTCCGATCTCATTATGGGTTGGCAAGGCCAGACCGCCAAACAAACCCGAATGATGATTAAGCGCGGTCTCGGCGGTGTCCTCTTCATCGATGAGGCATATGGACTCCATGACGGAGGTTTCGGCGAAAAGGATGCCACGCCGGAACTGTTGACTCTGCTCAATGACTATATGGGTAAAATGGTGGCTATCGTAGCAGGTTATCCACGCGAAATGGAGGCATGGAAAGCGACCAACACCGGTATTGACCGCCGGTTTGAAAAGAAAATCTACTTTGAGGATTATTCTGCCGACGACCTCTCTGTCATTTTTGAAAACCTCTGCAAGAAGAAAGGAGTCAAACTTGAAGATACGGCCTGCGAAGAAATGCACCGCTACTTTGAAAAACTCGTCCGACACAAAACCCCCAATTTCGGCAATGCGGCTGAAGCTGTCAAATATTTCAAGCAGGTACGCATCAATCAGGGTGCGCGCCTCAGGCGTCTTGGCAATTACACCCGCGAAGATCTCTATTTATTCACTTTCGATGACATGATTATCCGATGAAATGCCTTAATTGTAAATCGACTATTGACAACGACAGCTGGTTCTGCGACCAATGCGGCACCAAAATATATATCTGCCCTGAATGTCACATCCCCGGAAAAGGGGAAGGCAAGCGCTGCGGCATGTGCGGTTCAAAACTCGTTGATGCGGCATCTTTGGCCAATGGAAATCAGCAACCGCGTCCCCATCAGGATCCGCCCAAGCCCAAAATGGCTACAAAACTGGTCTGCCGCAAGGAGAATATAACATTGAACTTGCAGAATGGGGCCGTATTGGGCCGTTTGGAAGGACCTTATCAGAATATGCTCGGCCGGCTTGAATATGTCTCGGCTCGCCACGCTCAATTATGGTCCGAAAACGACCATTGGGTTATATCCGACCTCGGGTCACGCAACGGCACTGCCGTCAATGGCCAATGGTGTTACAATCCCCTCCCGTTCCGAATCGGCGACACAGTAAGATTAGCTAACTATTACGACTTTATTGCAGAATGAGAATCAAATATGAGGCCATAAGCCATGTAGGTGCAGTCCGCTCCCAAAATGAGGACATGGCATACGTTTGCGGTCAGACTCTTCGCAATGATTCTGACTCTTTTGAGTTTGAGGTTCCTGACAACGGCATTAAGCTTGGAGCAATAGTTTGCGATGGGCTTGGAGGCCGGGCCGACGGCGACCGCGCATCCCGCATGGCCTGTGAGCACTTTGAGAATTTTGTTGATAATCTTCCTGACGGCCTTGAACCAAATGAGATGATACAGCAAATCAAGCGATGGTTTCAAGCCACCAATCAGGCCATAATGACTGCCGCCGCCGGAAATGGAATGGCGACAACTCTCACCGGAATACTTCTTTATTATAATCAGGCATATTTACTTAACAGCGGTGATTCACAAACACACCGACTGCGTCATGACAATTTCAGGCAGGTTACAAAAGATCATTCTGAGCATGAACGCCTTCAGAATCCTTCGGCACCTTCCCACCTTATGTATAATTGCCTTGGCATTGATGAAGCATTCGTGGATGTAACTCCTACAAGAATAATTGAGGGCGACCGGTATCTGATTTGCTCCGATGGCCTTTCTGATTATGTGAGCACCGATATCATCCGGCGCGATTCCGGCTCGGCTGAAAAACTGCTTCAGGATGCTCTTGAGCAGGACGCTCCCGACAATGTTACTATAATAATTATTGATGTTCTTCCATGAAAAACGACCCAACACTTGACGAGCTCGGGCGCTGCCTTATGATAGGTATCTCAATTGAACTGCACGGTGATCCCGACGGCATAAAACATTCCGGCATATCACGTGAATTTGATATTGCAAAACTGAAACAGGGCGATGACCTTGCAGAACCGGGATTCCGGTGCGGGCACATAACAGTAAAGGATATTACGCCCGAGCATATCACGGTAGCTTTTGACAGTGAAGTTTTGGAGGTCCCTTATGGTGAACGTACCGAGGGCAAGCAGAGCACTGGTTCTTACGAACTCACACAATATTGGGCTAAATATTTTCAGATAAACCTCCTGACAGAAACTATGAATAAATACAATGCCGTACTTGCATTGCATGCCAACAAAGACGCTTCCATTATAAGCGAAACTTGCGATAAGGAGCAGGAAGTTTTGGACAACCTCAACATCCTTATTGACAAAGGATACGTTGACCTCTACCCCATGAAGGCTCTTCTGTCGGCAAGCAACAACTGGGCCAGACAGACTATCGTAAGACCGGGAATGTTTGCCGACATTCTTCAGGAAGGGATAGAGAAAGATACCCTCAATCCCGACCATTCACGGGCTTGGGTATGGATGTATGAGGCAGTTCGATCTAATCAGGAACAGGATCCGTACTTTTTCTTCGGTGACCCAGAACTCATTGAGCCTCTTGTTCAGAAAGCCGCCGAAAAAGGCAACTATTTTGCCGGAAAAGTGAAAGAATTGATGTGGCAAAGCACTGTGAACCAATGGTGGGAACTGGTTGAATCTCAGCTTTATGACATTGCCGGTGCTTATGTAAGCAGAAACCTGCCGGACGACATTGAGCAACAAAAAGCCGGGCTTATATCCAATCTGGACAATATGATTTCAATAGGATGCAACGCCGTATATCCCCTCAAGGCCCTCCTTGCAGCCAGCGATAACTGGGAAACGTGCAAAATTGTGCGTTTTGACAAATTTCGCCAAATCATAAAAGAAGGAATAGACAAAAACGCCTTTGGAAAACGAAGCGAGAAAGCATGGAACTGGTTGGAGTTCGCCATGGAAGCCAACGACCCGAGCACATTCTTTGAGAATAAAGATACATGGGATGACATCTTCCGGGGGCATTTCGTACCTACACATATTGTATTCCTTTACAACAGTTATATTCAAGATTAAATATGCCATGCGTATGAAACCCATATATCTCAATCTCTCAAAACCATTCAGTGAGTTGGAGACAGCTGCATCTCGTTTTTGGGGCAATCCTGCATTGCCCCAAGGCATGGATTATCCGCAATACATTGACGATGAAGGCGACCAATACCCTTATGTATTCCTATGTCAGATCAATCTTGCGGATTTGCATGCGTTCAGTGCCGACAATCCTCTTCCGGCAACCGGATTGCTGCTGTTTTTCGCTAAGATTGACCATTATCTTGGGCAGTTTGCGGCAACCGATTGCATCGGCGGAGCGATAAGCAATCCCCAAGCAGTAAAAATCATATACATTCAGGATTGCTCCAATCTCCGTGAGGTAGTGCTGGTGGATGATGACGACCGGCCCATTTCGCCCGAAGAGATGGAAATAACATTCACCCATGACCATGAGACGCTTGGCGATGACCACTGTCTCTTCGCCTATCCTGACCACAGGGAATGGGAAACTTGGGACCATCCCTATGAAGATTGGCTCATACTCCTTCAGATTGATTCATTCTCCGGAATGGATTTCAACCTCAACTTCATGGACTTCGGAGTCCTTGATTTCCTAATATCCCCATCCGACCTGCACACCGCCGATTTCGCCAATGTACGGGCCATCGTCCTCTCCACATAAAAGACTCAGCATTAAATACATATACCACTATTACAGTTTACATTTCAATCTTTCCGTCCATACAACCACATAAACCATTTAATCTTGCTGTTGTTACATATCTATAAGCGGCAAAACAATACAAGATTATGGACGAAAAAGACAAGCTCAAAATCCTTCGTGAAAAGATTAATGCTGCCGATGCCATCGTGGTTGGCGGCGCATCTGGAATGTCCGCGGCAAGCGGTTTCAAATTCTATTATGCGGGTGACATAGCTGCAACATTAAAAGGATTAAAAGAATGAACATCCCCGATTCAGAACTTCGGACACTGTCCCCCGTTGTAAGAAACCTTTTCTTACAATGGGATGACTTTATGCACCGGCATGTAAAATTCAACTTGCCCGAAAGCCAGATTCACACCGAGGGACATTGTGAGCGCGTGCTGCTTTACGCGCTCATTATGGGTGAAAAGATATTCGGTGAAGACCTTGACGCACTTGAAATACTTGCTCATGCGGCAATCTTTCACGACACCCGGCGGCAGGATGACTATCTCGACACCGGCCACGGCGCAAGAGCCGCAGTGTATTACGAAAATTTCTGCAAAGCACATCCGGACATTACCTTCCATCCTGAATCGGTATTTTTGATGCGATACCACGATCTTGACGATTCTAAAGGTATTGATGCCATACGTAAGTGTTTCAACAAAGATTCCGACAAAGTCATCACTCTCTATCAGATTTTCAAGGATGCCGATGCGCTTGACCGCTGGAGGCTCGGTAGCAAAGGTCTTGACCCGAAATTCCTTCGCACTGCTCCCGCTAAAAACATGACCGGTTACTCCCTTCGTATCGTCCGCGAAACCATTCCGCCCGAACAGCTCGCAAAAACCGAGCACGAAGTGGAGCAAATCATTCAGCAACAAAACAAATAAGGCTTAACTACCCGTATATCCAGGATGAAGAACAAGCTGCTACTTATTATCGATCCACAAATTGATTTCATAACCGGCACACTCCCCGTGCCGGATGCACAACCGGCCATAGATTCCCTGTCAGAGTATATACGTGATAACATCTCTGATTATACGCATGTTATCGTTACTGCCGACCGCCACCCAATGCGCCATTGCTCATTCATATCCCAAGGCGGTAAATGGCCCTCTCATTGTGTGGCCGATTCAATAGGTGCCGCGATATGGCCCCCGCTTATGGATAGGCTTCTTGATACTCCTGACAAAGTGACCATACTTCACAAAGGCCAAAATGCCATGACCGAGGAATATTCCATACTGAAAAACGAGGATGCGGCCCGGCAGATTTTGGCAATCATAAAAGATAAGGACATTGCCCAAACCGACATATGCGGACTTGCCGGCGATGTATGCGTGTCTGACACCATACGCGATTGGTTAACCTTTCCCGCTCATACCTCACTGAACATTCTAAGGAAATTCACTCCTTCAATTGATGGCGGCAAAACCCTTGATTCGTTAATCTCAAAATACCGACTGCAATGCGCCAGATAATTCAACACTTCACCGACGACGATCTCTATAAATTCACAATGTGCTGCGCGGCAATAAAAAATTTCCCTCGCACACAGGTGAGATACTGTTTCAACGACCGCAACAATACTGTTTATCCTCCGGGATTTGCCGAAGAACTTCGCCATCAGATCAAGATGCTTGAATCGGTGGTTATCACCGATGAAGAGATAGCTTTCATGCGCCGGCGTTGCAGATATATACCCGCATGGTTCTACAGTTACCTCAAGGGATTCCGCTATGACAGCAGTTGGGTCAGGGTGAATCAGGATGAGGACGGACATCTTGACATAATGTTTGAGGGTTGCTGGAGCAGTACCATACTCCTTGAAGTCAAGGTGTTGGCGATTATTTCGGAATTATATTACATAATGACCGGCGAGGACAAATCATTTGATTATGATTCCTATTATGCCAAATCCCGTCATAAAGCGCAACGGTTGATTGAGGCCGGCTGCACATTCAGCGACTTCGGCACACGGCGGCGTGCTTCCTTCAAAGCACAAGACACCGCCATACGGGCCATGAAGGAATGTCAGCAATCTCTGACCGGACCGGGGAAATTCACGGGCACAAGCAACGTATATTTCGCCATGAAATACGACCTCGTTCCCATCGGCACAATGGCGCATGAACTGATCTGTGCCATTGCCGGAATGTATGGCCCGCAGATGGCCAACTATCTCGCTATGAAAACATGGGGTGACACATATAGAGGCTCGTTAGGCACTTTCCTTTACGACACTTATGGCTGGAGAATTTTCAGCCTTAACTTCTCCGAAGATTATGCCAACATGTTCAAGGGACTGCGCGTTGACAGTGGCGATAATTTCAGGGAACTTGATCTTATAACTTCCAAATACCGCGATCTTCACATTGATCCGCGCACCAAACAGATTGTATTCAGCAACGGCCTTGATGTTGACGGTGCTATCGAGATACAGAAGTACGCGCAAAACAAGTGTATCCCCTCCTTCGGCATTGGCACACACTTCACCAACGATTTTGATGGAGTCAGACCCATGAACATCGTCATCAAACTTGTTGCCGTGAAAATCACCGAATCATGGCCGTTTTACTGCGATACATGCAAACTCAGCGAAGACCCCGGAAAATACTCCGGCAATAAAGCCGTCGTTGACCGATTTCTGGAGATTCTTCACCTTGATACCTCTACCAAGAGCCGGTTCGACAATATGTGAAATGCCTCCTTGACCATCACCCATTGATTACTTCATGTTAAAGCAATAGCATTATCATTGAAACTATTCCCAGCAATAGCCCCGGTAATATTATTGGGAGACTGTATTTCCTCAACTTCTTTATTTGAACCTCATTCAATTTCTTGTTTCCGTTACTTTTGAAATACTTGGCAGCCACGATAAGCCGCACTATTGCACCTACCACCAGCAGCCCGAGGCTTATATCCAGAAACAGACTCCCCAAACGGTAATATTCCATAACTTCGTTTTTACTTAATAACATCCTCTCTTGCAATAAAGTTTCCTGTATAAAGTCGGCGAGACAGATGTTTGCGATTTGAAATATTTGCCAAAAGAAGAAATCGTAGAGAAATTCAGTCCGTAAGCTATCTCTTTTATTGACTTTGATGTGCATATCAGCTGCGTTTTAACAATGTCTATCAGCTTCTTGTTAATCCAGTAATTGGCCGTTTCTCCACTGACCTTCTTAACTATACCTGACAGATATTTCGGACTGATACACAATCTTGATGCATAAAACCCTATATGCCTTTCATGCGATATATATTCATCCAGTAAGCTGTTGAATCTTTTGTACAGATATTCACTCCTTGGTATGTAAATACTCATTGAAAAGTGGGCCGGTCGCTCATTGAAAAATGGGCCACCC
>OMCG01000006.1_pt1 | contig 178335 bp, 154 predicted proteins | sample 1674071 | NCBI WGS metagenome assembly OMCG01 (sample SAMEA103958139, study PRJEB25191) | human gut metagenome | biome: human-associated habitat [ENVO:00009003]; feature: intestine environment [ENVO:2100002]; material: feces | place: Germany | collected 2013/2015 | reverse complement strand
TTTTCAAATATGTTTACAAAACAATAAGTCCAGTATTTAACACCAATAAACATAATGTTTATATTGCTGAATATCAGTATATCTATATAAAATAATTTAATTAACGCTATAAGAAATACGGAGATATTGTGCGCTCTCGCCAATATTTTCGTATTTTTATGTATATATCACACTGAGAATCAATTAGTTTAATATTAAAATATACAACCTTACTTCAATTGTAAAATACATATCTGATTACTATTTACAACTGTACACAGAAATAAGCGGTGGCGGTGTTTACATTCTCAATTACATTGTTTGCATTTTTATATTTGCGTATTTAAAATATATTGATTACATTTGCAACGGTAATTAAAATTAAAAATTTACAAATGGACATCGTTGACAGGCTCAAACAATTCATCGATTACCTTGAAATTCCGGTAACGAAATTTGCTGACAACTGCGAAATCCCCCGCCCCACCCTTTCGCAGCTCACCAACGGACGCAACAAATCGGTGCGCAATGAGCTGGTTGAAAAGATTCATCGCGCTTATCCCAATTTAAGCATGATTTGGCTGATGTTTGGCGAGGGAGATATGCTGCACAATGAAAATATTAAAACCTCAGAGGCTCAAACTGTGCCATTGGAGACCTATCAGCAGCCTCAACGTACTGTAAACGATATGGTTATGCCAACGCTAAACTTTGATGCGGATGATACGCTCGGCGACTCAGAAAATTTTCATTCACAAGAACAGCCTGTTTCAGCATCGGCGGGGGCGTCAATTGAGTTTGGAGAACCAACAACGGAACATATTCCGACTCCGGAAGCATCGGGGCTCACTATCAGTACTGACAAATCAAAACATGTGGTGCGCATAATAGCGTATTACAGTGACAACTCGTATCAGGAGTTCTACCCCAACGCATAATGTAATGTGGGCCTCGGCTCGCGCCTGACCGTGACTGCGCACGCTCCGCGGCTTGTCACGGGGGGTCTTTTGAGTGTCCGCATTCCCCAACTCCGCGCTTTCGCGCTCCGCAGGGGGTTGTGGATATATCGCGCATCCTGCGCTAATATGTGTGGTGTGTCGGTGTATGGATAGATGATGTAGTGTAGGAAGCTACTGTAGCGGCTGAAGCTGAGGGAGATGGCGAAGGCAAGTGAGGGGGTGATCTCGCCAATATGGCATAGGTGGGTGATTTAGTGGATAGCGAAGATAACGAAGGTGGTGTGTGAGTCTTGTGTGGGCCTCGGCTCGCGCCTGACCGTGACTACGCACGCTCCGCGGCTTGTCACGGGGGTCTTTTGAGTGTCCGCGTCCGACAACTCCGCGCCTTTGGCGCTCCGCAGTTGTAAAAATATCGCGCATCCTGCGCTTGCTTTGCGGAGAGCGGAATGGATGCGGCACTACGCAGCTGTGGTAAATATCGCGCATCCTGCGCTAATATGTGTGGTGTGTCGGTGTGTGGAGAGATGAGGAGCGGAGGAAGCTAATGAGCAAAGACAACTGAAGGAGATGAGGGAGGATGACGGAAGTAAATGATGGGGTAAGGTAGCTAATATGGCATAGGTGGGTGATTTAGTGGATAGCGAAGATAACGAAGGTGGTGAGGGGGGCTTATGTGGGCCTCGGCTCGCGCCTGACCGTGACTGCGCGCGCTCCGCGGCTTGTCACGGGGGTCTTTGGGGTGTCCGCGGCCGACAACTCCGCGCCTTTGGCGCTCCGCAGTCGGTTGTGGATATATCGCGCATCCTGCGCTTTGGTGAGTGTCCGGCAACATCGCATGGTGTGTTGGGAAAAGGCTCATTCATGCGCTCGGCTGCGCTGAATGGCGAGTGATGGTAAATGATAGCGCGGCCCTGCGCTTTTTACAATGTTTTTTTACAATTAGGAATGAAGAATGAGGTGGAAAAGGCGGATTGAAAATGGGAAATGCATGATTAATGGCTGCTATGGGAATAATGTGGATGAGGGAGCGGAGATGGCGGAGGGTATGGGCGGATGAAACAAAGGCCGCGACCGGGGAAGTTGCGACCTTTGTGTGGATATGGGGTGATATGTGTGATTGCTTCGCTACTGATTGACGGCACCTATCAGCTCGGTTATGGAACTGATGCCATGACGCTCACAGTAATCTTCAATATAATCAATGATGTGCATGGTGACTGCCGGATCAATGAAATTGGCGGTTCCAACCTCCACTGCAGTGGCACCGGCGAGAATAAATTCCAATGCATCTCTGCCATTCATAATGCCGCCGAGACCAATTACGGGTATCTTTACAGCGTTGGCAGTTTGCCAAACCATTCTTACGGCAACGGGACGCACCGCAGGCCCGGAAAGACCTCCGGTGACAGTGGAGAGACAAGGCTTGCGCCTCTCCACATCGATGGCCATGCCCATAAGCGTGTTGATGAGCGAAACGGCATCTGCTCCCTCTCCCTCCACAGCTTTGGCAATCTCGGCAATATTAGTGACATTAGGCGAAAGCTTTACGATGACAGTGCCGGGGTATGCCCTGCGGACTGCACGTGTAACTTCGGCTGCACCCTGACAAGTGGTGCCAAAAGCCATGCCGCCCTGCTTGACATTGGGGCATGAGATGTTGACCTCAATGGCGTGAAGATGTTCCAGCGGCGCAAGACGCTCGCAAACGCCCACGTAATCGCTTATCTTAGCTCCGGACACATTAACTACCATCTGCGACTTGAAATGGCTTATACGGGGATATATGTGCTCAATAAAATAATCCACACCTTTGTTCTGCAATCCTACAGCATTGAGCATTCCGGATGGCGTTTCAGCCATGCGAGGATAGGGGTTGCCTTCGCGAGGCTCAAGAGTGGTGCCTTTGACAATATATCCTCCGAGCCGGTCAAGTGAAATGAAGTCGGCGAACTCTTCGCCATAGCCAAATGTGCCGGAAGCCGTAAGTACCGGATTGGCAAGAGCGAGTGAACCTATATTTACTTTTAAATCTACCATACACAGAGCTTTACCAAGTGAGTTCATTGATGTTAAATACCGGGCCTTCGGTGCAGACACACACGTTGCCGCGTACGGTTTTTTCCACGCAGCACAGGCATGCGCCAAGACCGCAGGCCATCATGTTTTCAAGCGACACCTCACATTCGGCACCTATGCGGCGAGCCTGAGCAGCCACACCTTTCATCATAGGAGCGGGGCCGCAGCAATAGATATGATCAATGCCGCTGTCAAGCACCGGATGAGTGGTGACGAGTCCATGGTGGCCGTCGGAACCGTCATCGGTGGCAATGTGCACCGAACCAACAGACTCAAACAAATCGCGTTCCAACAGGAGCTCGCTTGTGCGAGCTCCAAGTAGAAACTCAGGAGAGTATCCTTGCTGCTTGAGGCAATGCCCGAAGTAAAGGAGCGGAGCGACGCCCACCCCGCCACCAATAAGCAGTATGCGCGCATCCTTGCTGCGTGGATAGCTAAACGGCTTGCCGAGCGGCAGAAGCAGATTGAGCGACGCGCCGGGAGCGAGATTGACAAGATGTTCTGTGCCCGAGCCTGCATTGCGCACAAGGAGCCACAAAAGAGCGGCATCATGCTCCACGAAATTCACCGATATAGGACGGCGAAGGAATGTGGCAGGGCTGCCGGGCACTGCAACCTGAACAAACTGTCCGGGCAATATGTGAGGCAGCTCACCCTGAAGAGGACGGAGCTTCAGGAGCGAAAACATAGGGTGAAGCCCGATGTTTTCCACCACGGTAAAGTCCATTACATATTTCTTGTTCATAATAACTGGAGTAGAGAAATGCTGTCATTAACGAGAGCGCCGGCAAAACATACTTGTCGGCGCTCTCTCTATCATTATCAATTATGTGTGTTTGCGTGATTAAATCCAGCGGACATAAGCGAAATCCTGACGGTGGGCAAGATTAGGATTGGTGGGATACAAACGGAAACCGTAACGGAATACGCCTGCATCATGAATCTTGTCATGAAGCTCGTAAGTGAGGATGCTATTGTCTTCTTTGGTAACAGTGAACTGTTTTGTCTCATAAAGATGTTCTTCACCGTCTTTCACACGATATACCACAAATTCAAGACCTATTGAACGGCCGAGACCGTTGGTGTCAATAACGGCCTTAACATTGTAGGTTTGACCTGTGGAAGAAGCAATGGGTCCGTCGGCCTGGAAGTCAAGCACCTTGATGCCGTCCCATGCAGCAACAACTTTTTCTTTCCATGCCACTATTTCTTTGGCAAGAGCAAAATTGTTGGCAGCAAGTGCGTTGAAGCGGCGAGACTCAGGATCATAGAAGCGGGTGATGTAATCATCAATCATGCGCTTCATGGTGAAATGAGGAGCTATATGACCGATAGAGTTTTTGATGTATTCAATCCAGCGTGGTGAATAGCCTTTGGAGTTCTTTTCAAAGTAGAGAGGAATGATTTCGTTCTCAAGCATTGAATAGATGGTAGCTGCATCGAGCTTATCCTGCTGCGACTGATCAGTGAAAGTGCGCTTGTCGGTAAGTGCCCAACCGGCTTTTTCATCAAAGCGATAGCCCTCGTACCACCATCCGTCGAGCACGGAGAAGTTGAGCACACCATTCATTTCAGCCTTTTCGCCAGATGTACCGGAAGCCTCAAGAGGACGAGTGGGGGTGTTGAGCCAAATATCAACGCCTGTAACAAGACGCTTGGCAACAACCATATTGTAATCCTCAAGGAAAATAATCTTACCGAGGAACTGGGGCATGCGCGAGATTTCCATGATACGGCGTATCAGGCCCTGACCAGCACCGTCGGCGGGGTGAGCCTTACCGGAGAATACGAACTGCACGGGGAACTTCTCGTTGTTGACAATCTTGGCAAGACGGTCAAGGTCAGTGAAGAGAAGATGAGCGCGCTTGTAAGTGGCGAAACGGCGAGCGAAACCGATGATAAGAGCATTAGGATTAATCTTCTCCAGAATATCCATCACAGCGGACGGGTCGCGCTGATTAGCGAGCCATTTAGCCTTGAAATCGCGTTTAACGAAATTGATGAACTTGTTTTTAAGGGTCATGCGCAGATCCCAGATAGCCTCATCGCTAACGGAGAAAATACCTTTCCAAGCCTCGGGATTGCTTTGGTCAGCAAATACCTGCGGGCCGAGGTGCTCAAGATAGAAAGCTTTCCACTCGGAAGCGGCCCAAGTGGGCATGTGCACGCCGTTGGTAACGTATCCAACGTGGCTCTCTTCCCAGCTGTAGCCTTTCCAGATGCCGGCAAACATTTTCTTGGAAACTTCGCCGTGCAGCCAGCTTACACCGTTGGCCTCCTGACAGGTGTTAAGTGCAAACACGCTCATGGAGAAACGCTCGTTGGTGTTGGGGTTCTCACGGCCCATATTCATGAGGTCAGCCCATGAGATGCCGAGTTTGGCGGGGAATTCGCTCATGTATTTGCCAAACAGGCCTTCGTCGAAGTAGTCGTGACCTGCGGGCACAGGAGTGTGAACAGTGTAAAGCGAAGAAGCGCGTACCAGCTCAAGAGCTTCGTTGAAGTTAAGCTTTTCATCCTGCACATAGTCAACGAGACGCTGAAGATTGAGCAGAGCAGCGTGACCTTCATTGCAGTGATAAAGTTTGGATTTAACGCCGAGCTTTTTGAGCATGAGCACACCGCCAATGCCGAGGAGATACTCCTGCTTGATGCGGTTTTCCCAATCGCCACCATAAAGCTGGTGGGTGATGGAACGGTCAAATTCGCTGTTGAGATCGAAGTCAGTGTCAAGCAGATAGAGCTTCATGCGGCCTACATTCACACGCCATATGTGGGAGTAGATTATGCGGCCGGGATAAGGAACCTCAAGCACCATGGGATGACCATCGGCATCCATAACCTGCTCAATAGGAAGCTGGTTGAAGTTCTGAGGCTCGTAGTTAGCGATCTGCTGACCGTCAACAGAAAGAGTCTGTGTAAAATAACCGTAACGATAAAGGAAGCCCACAGCGGTCATATCCACGCGGCTGTCGCTTGCTTCCTTAATGTAGTCGCCGGCGAGCACACCAAGACCGCCGGAGTATATTTTAAGACAGTTGCAGAGACCATACTCCATAGAGAAATATGATACAGAGGGAACATCAGTGCGCATAGGTTCAGCCATGTAAGCTTTGAAATCAGCGAATACGGCGTTAATGCGCTCTATCATGTCTTTGTCTTTGCTGATGGCGTCAATGCGATCGGTGCTGAGCTGCTGGAGCACCATGACAGGGTTCTCGCCGGTGGAGCGCCACAAATCGGGATTGAGGTCGCGGAACAGGGCTTTGGCCTCACTATTCCACACCCACCACAGGTTCTTAGAAAGCTCTGCCAGCGGTTTGAGATTAGCAGGCAGTTCAGAATTCACGGTGGCGTCATGCCACACGGGAGCATTGGAATTACTTACTTCTATTTTCATATATTATGAAACAATTATGATTTTTCCTTATATACTTATATATAACGCTGATTACGATTTAATTGTTACGTTTACGGGCATTTTCGAGAGCAATATCGTATGCCTGTATGTAGTATGTGATGAAATATTTCCATGCGGCGCGGTCGGATGTGGCCACGGCAGCATTGAAAATAGTTTTGATTGTGGCATCATCGGCCTCGGTGAGGAATTTAAGATCAAGAGCAATATGCTCCACAACCTCGTGATAATTGGAATCACTGCGCCCTTCCACGGCCACGCCGGAGACTTCAAAAGAGGGTTCGGAAGTGTTCATCACCCACTGGCCGAAACCTGAGAGCGAAGTGGTGATGGTGGGCACACCAAAAGCCACGCTTTCAAGCGGAGTATAGCCCCAAGGCTCGTAATAGGACGGGAAAACGGTGGCATCCATTCCCATAAGGAGGTCGTAATAGGGTTTATCAAATATGCCGTCGGAACCATTAAGGTAACATGGTACATAAATGACCGAAACCTGTGATTGCCCATCATTGGCAAATCCGATGGAGCGGATGCGCCCCAATACGGGATCATAGTCCATATTGTTGAGCCAGTGGGTTATGACAGGCTGCTCAAAACGGTTGTAATCGGATGTGCCGAGAGCCTTGGCCAAATCCTCACGCGGTTCCTTGCACCATGCGGGCACCATAACAAACGCGAGCACCTTGCGTGCGGGATTTTCGGATGCGAGAGTGGCAAGCGAATCAAGATATACATCAATGCCCTTGTTGCGATACTCACACCGGCCCGATGTAGCGACAAGAAATGTGCTGTCATCGTATTTGTTGCCGGTGAGATGTGAGGCCACATCCAGCAATAACTTACGTGCATTTCTGCGACCTGCGGCCAATTTGCCGGGTGCAGGAACGAAATTCTTTTCAAATCCGTTGGGGGTGACGACTTGCGGACGAATGTCAAGCAACTGCTCACATTCAATAGCCGTGATATCGCTCACAGTGGTGAAGCAATCGGCATTGTGTGCGGCAGCTTTTTCAAGAGATTGTTTCGCCTCCATGTTCAGTTCGCGTGCCATCTGGTCACCATTGTACCCTTTGAGATAATCATAGAGGGGTTTGCCGTTGCCACAGATGCTGCGCCCGATGCTGGTGGCATGGGTGGTGAACACAGTAGCCACACGAGGCATGCGCCACTTGATGTAAAGGAGCCCCATTCCGGTGGTCCACTCATCAAAATGAGCTATTACATTACCGTGGGCGGTCTTTGTATGCTCAATGATGCTTTCAATAACAATGCCAGCGGCGTGAGAGAATGCACAAGCCTCGTCGTAATCGCCGTAAGCATGCAGTGAATCCACACCATAAAGCTGCCACATCTTGCCATAAAAATCATCCTTGACAGCATACATGCCATCAAATTTCACAAGAACGGCAATAGGTTTGCCCGGCACGTTCCAGCGGCCTACCCTAACGCTTACGCCGTCAGGGAGTGACACAGCCTTGCGCCACGACTTGAGCAATGTTTTAGATTCAGTGAAGAAGGGGGAAGGATTTTCCGGAGTCCACACATCAGGACCCACAAAGATTGTTTTATCCTTCATCAAGTTCTGCAAGGTCAAAGCCTTGGTTGACAGGACGGTATATATGCCTCCGATTTTATTGCATACCTCCCAACTTGTTTCAAACAAGAGGTCGATTTGTTCCGGGGATTCGTTCATATGTAGATACAATCTGAATTTTCGGGCGCAAATTTACAAATTTTTATCCGAATCCCCAATATTGTGAATATAATACAACACACTGTGCAAGCAGCTTAGAATAGGCTTCCATAGCCACAATCGCGCTGCCAAGCGAGCAAAACGGCGAATAAAAAACATCGCGGCGGCCGGATAATAACATTATTTAACACCCCTGTACACCTATAATGCACATGCGCAAGTGAATTTTGCGATACAAACCTAAAAATCACACCAAAATGGAGATAGCATTCATCATACTCATGACAGCACTATGGATCGGCCCGTCACTGCGTGAAAAAGGAGACGGCGAGCGTTAAAAAAAATCAAATCGTTGCGAGATAACGCGGCAGGGCTTGCTTTATTGCGTACAATATTGTAACTTTGTATTACGAATTGTGTCAACCATGAAAAAGTTACTTCTTCTGCTCATACTAACGCTCGCTGCACCAGCCCTAAGGCCGGTGGTCAATGCCGCGCCCATGCACAATGTGGAGCTTGCCGAGCAGAGCGTGAAGGTACGGGTGGTACACGGTGGCCTTGAGCTGACCAACAACAGCGATCAGACCCTTCATTTCCAGATTTATTCCATCACCGGACAAATGGTCAAGAGTCTTGACCTCGGCAACGGGTCCGTGACAGTGGACCTTCCCCAAGGATGTTATATAGTAAAGCATCCCAAAGGCACACAAAAGGTAGTTGTGCGCTGATTCATACCTCCCCTCTTCATTGACACACATTATTATATAGAGAATATATAAAGTATATTTAGGGCATGTCTGCTCTACACATACATTTTAGATCATACTTACATAACCTAACATTACGAAATTTTTAATGAACAGACTTCTTATGTCACTATGCACCGGCGCCATGCTCTCCGGCGCACTGATTTGCACCGCCGCAGAGCAATCCAACAGCGTATGGCCCCGCAATTCCGTGCTTGCATCCCTTCCCACCTACTCCGGCTCAGACCTTGAACTCAATGTCAACGCCACAGGCACACACTGGCGCTTGTGGTCACCCGAAGCCGAACAGGCACGGGTGATGATATACAACACCGACCGCAACACTCCTGCCATAAAGACTCTGGAGATGAACCGCGCTGAATCGGGAACATGGACAGCTTCAGTCCCCGAACAACTTTACGGCAAATTCTACACATTTCAAATCAAATATAACGGAAAATGGCTTGACGAGACTCCGGGTGTGTGGGCAAAAGCCACAGGCACCAATGGCAAACGCGCAGCCATAATAGATTTTGCAACCACCAACCCCGAAGGATGGGACGCAGACCGAGGTCCGGCAATAAAGGCCATCAATGATGCCGTGATATATGAGATGCATCATCGCGATTTCTCGGTGCATCCGTCATCGGGGATCGTGAACAAGGGAAAATTCCTTGCCCTGACAGAGCAGGACACCAAAACGGCGGAAGGCTTATCAACCGGCATAGACCATTTGAAGGAGCTCGGCGTAACACATGTACACATCCTGCCATCATACGACTACAATTCGGTGGACGAGAGCAATCTTCCCGCCAACAAATACAACTGGGGCTATGACCCGCAGAACTACAACACTCCGGAAGGGTCGTACTCCACTAACCCCGCCGACCCCACTGCCCGCGTAAAAGAGATGAAGCAGATGGTGAAGGCACTTCACGATGCCGGGATAGGCGTGATAATGGATGTGGTGTATAACCACACTGCCGAGAACGACGGATCAAATTTTTCGCTCACAGCCCCCGATTATTATTACCGCCATCGCGCTGACGGCTCTTACAGCGATGCATCCGGCTGCGGAAACGAGACAGCCTCGGACCGCAAGCAGATGAGTGACTTCATAGTCAACTCAGTGAAATACTGGGCCGACGAATATCATATAGACGGTTTCCGTTTTGACCTCATGGCAATTCACGACACCGCTACCATGAACCGCGTGGCAGCCGAGCTTAAAACCATCCGCCCCGACATATTTGTGTATGGTGAAGGATGGACAGCCGGAGACTCTCCCCTGCCCAAAGGTCAGCGCGCCCTCAAAGAAAATGTAAGCGCAATGCCCGACATAGCAGTATTCTCGGATGATATACGCGATGCCGTCAAGGGACATTACAGCAATGCCACCGACCGAGGTTTTGCCACCGGCAAACCGGGACTTGAAGAAACAGTGAAGATAGGAATCGTGGCCTCTACCGCGCATCCCCAAGTAGATTACAGCAAAGGCGCCAACTCCAAATTCGCTTACGCCATGTCTCCCCGTCAAATCATAAACTATGTGTCATGTCACGATGACCTCACCCTTACCGACAAGCTCGCCAAATCAATGCCCGGCTCTACTGAAGCTGACCGACAGCGTGCGGCACGTCTGGCCCAGACCATAGTGTTCACCTCCCAAGGCACTCCGTTCATGTTTGCCGGCGAGGAAGTGTTCCGCAACAAGAAAGGTGTTCACAACAGCTATCAGTCACCGGACTCCATCAACGCTATTGACTGGACTCTCAAATCCACCAATGCCGACCAGATGGAATATTACAAGCAGCTCATCAAACTGCGCAAAGAGCATCCGGCATTCCGCATGACAGAAACAGCCGATGTAGCCAAGCATCTTAAGTTTGACAACGTAAAACAGTCAAACCTCATATCATACTCACTTAAAGACCACGCCAACGGCGACAGCTGGAAGGAAATCAAGATAGTGTTTAACGGAAACACAACTCCAGTGGAAGTAAACATACCACGTGGCAACTGGACTATAATAGCCCGCGACGGCAAAATCAACGCTTCAGGCATGGGCACCGCAAAAGGCGGCAAAATGACAGTGGAACCTACATCCGCTCTCATCCTTGCGCTGGAGAAATAATCTCTGACAAGTTTCCATTTTCATAACCCCAAGGCGCGATGCTCCGGCACCGCGCCTTAATTTTTTACGCCAAATCTTATTTGAACATATTCTAAATAATACTTGTTGATTTTAACAGTAAGTACTAACTTTGTGGTCCGGATAACGGACAACAGCTCTCCCATTGTTCACAACTACATTAAGATTATGCGTTTAGACCAACTTACCACCGGACAAACAGCCACCATAGTCAAGATATTAGGACACGGCGCTTTTCGCAAGCGCATGATAGAGATGGGATTTGTAAAAGGGCAAACAGTGAAGGTGCTTCTCCATGCCCCTCTGCGCGACCCGATAAAATATTCCATAATGGGGTATGAAGTGTCGTTGCGCCGCTCTGAGGCAAGCCTTGTGGAGGTGATACCCAACGAACCGGAAAAATCAACAGGAGAGAAAGAAGCGACCGAGGCAGCAGCCACCAAGCCTCATGACAGAAGTGCGAAGCAACAGGAGTTTTCCTCACATTCGCACACTATCAACGTGGCACTGATAGGCAACCCCAACTGCGGAAAAACTTCCCTGTTCAATATAGCATCCGGTGCCCGCGAGCATGTGGGGAACTACAGCGGTGTGACCGTGGATGCCAAAAAAGGCACATTCCATCACAAGGGGTACACATTCAATATCGTGGACCTGCCGGGCACATATTCCCTGGCCGCCTACTCCCCCGAAGAACTGTATGTGCGCCGCTATCTCAAAGACGAGACACCCGATGTGATAATCAATGTTGTTGTGGCGTCAAACCTTGAGCGCAATCTGTATCTCACCACTGAGCTTATTGACATGGACCGTTCGATGGTGATAGCCCTGAATATGTATGACGAGCTGGAACGAAACGGCGACATACTTGACTACAAGCTGTTGGGCGAAATGATAGGCGTGCCTGTGGTGCCCACAGTGTCGCGTACCGGCCAAGGAGTGGACAAACTGTTTGATTCGGTCATAGATGTATATGAGGGGAAGCACCAAGATGTGCGTCACGTGCATGTGAACCTTGGATCGGATATTGAAAGCGGAGTGACAGTGCTCAAAGACATGCTTAAGGCAGACGGGTATGTGGGAAAACATTTTTCGCCACGCTATCTTGCCATAAAGCTTATGGAGCATGACCATGAAGTGGAATCGCTGGTTAAGGAAAGCCCTGATGCTGACAAAATTTTTGCCGAACGTGACCAGCTCGTGAGCCGCATAGAGAAAATGCGCAACGAGGATATAACATCGGCCATAGCGGGCGAAAAATACGGATTCATAGCCGGCGCTCTTGCGGAAACATTCGTGAAAAGCGAAAGAGAGACCGACAATACCACACATATAATAGATACGTTCGTAACCAACAAGCTGTTTGGATTCCCGATATTCCTGCTGATAATGTTTGCCATATTCTGGGCAACATTTGAAATAGGCGCATATCCTATGGAATGGATAGAATGGGGGGTAGAACAGCTAAGCAAGCTGGTGCAGAACGTGATGCCGGACGGAATGCTCAAAGATATGATTGCAGACGGCATAATAGGAGGCGTGGGCGGCGTGATAGTGTTCCTGCCCAACATACTCATACTGTATTTCTGCATATCATTTATGGAGGATTCGGGCTATATGGCGCGTGCAGCGTTCATCATGGACAAGCTTATGCACCGCATAGGGCTCCACGGGAAATCGTTCATACCGCTCGTGATGGGATTTGGATGCAATGTGCCCGCCATAATGTCAAGCCGCAGCATAGAAAGCCGCTCAAGCCGCATAATCACCATACTGATCAATCCGTTCATGTCGTGCACGGCCCGGTTGCCGATATATGTGCTTCTTGTGGGTGCGTTCTTTGAAAAGCATGCCGCGCTGATGTTTCTGCTGATATATCTCACCGGCATAGCAGTGGCCATGATTACCGCAAGACTGCTGCGAAAATTTTATTTCAAAGCCGATGAAACGCCGTTTGTAATGGAACTGCCGCCCTATCGTCTCCCGACCCTGAAAGCATCTCTGCGACACATGTGGGGCAAAGGAGAACAGTATCTCAAAAAAATGGGCGGCGTGATACTTGTGGCAAGCATAATAGTATGGGCGCTCAATTATTTTCCACTGCACAACGAGCAATCCACGGCTATCACTCCAGAAGGGACTGCCGTTATAGCAGGTGAGGATATGGACGATTCGGCCATAAACATACATAAGGATTCTTATCTGGAGATGATGGGCAAAGCCGTGAATCCGGTAATGGAGCCGCTGGGATTTCACTGGCGCGCAACAGTGGCAGCCCTCGCGGGCGTGCCGGCCAAAGAGATAGTGGTGTCAACCTTAGGTGTGCTATACACCGGGAACGAGGAGATAGACGATGCATCGCTCAACGCACGCATCAAGGCACCAAATCCCACTACCGGCAAACCTGATTTCACCTCGGCATCAGCCTTGAGCTTCATCCTGTTCATACTGCTGTACTGCCCGTGCATAGCCACCATCACCGCCATAGTCAAAGAAACCGGCAGCTGGCGTTACGGAGCATTTTCGGTGATTTACAACACCTTCGTGGCGTGGCTGATAGCATTTGCCGCTTACCACATAATGTTAATCTGCTAAATTAACCACGGTGATGCCTGCGCCCCCAAAGCGCACATCCTCATCATGGAAGTTAACCACACCCGGAACCGTGGCAAGATAGTTGCGTATGTACTGTCGCAATGCACCGGTACCGGTGCCATGGAGAATGCGCACTCTTCCGGCGGAAAACTGTATGGCATCGTCAATAAAATATGTGACGGCCTGCACAGCTTCGTCAACACGCATGCCGCGCACATCAATATCCTGCTTGAAATTGAGCTGCCGCTCACGTGCGGCATCGCTTGTGGAACTGCTAACAAATGACGCTCCACGGTTGTCGCCTGTGGGTATTTTGGCGGTAGTGTGCCTCAGGCGTTTAAGCTCAACGGTGGTTTTGAGCATGCCGAATGCCACTACCGCGTTCTTTCCCTCAATGGCAAGCACCTTGCCGGGAGTGCCTTCGCCATCAAGACGCACAGTGTCGCCCACAGATATGGGTGTCGAATCAACGGGCTGGACGGGCTGCTTGCGTTTTTTGCTACGCGGAGCCTTGGCAAGCAACGGATGTTCCTTAGCCTCGCGCTCCATGGCTTTTTTCTCATCTTCAAGACGCTTGCGGGCCTCGGCGGTGCGCTCCTTGTCGGCCTGAGCCTTCTTAATGTCGTGTATGGTGCGCTCGATGGCGGCATTGGATGATGAAATAATCCTCTCGGCTTCTTTTTTTGCATCACCGATTATCTCGCGCCTGCGCACCCGCAAATCCTCCGCCTCGGTTTCGTAGCGTTCCAGCACCTGGTCAATTTTTTTCTCTTTGGCCTTGATTGCCGTGCGCTTGTTTTCCCAATATCGGCGGTCGCGTGCTATGTCAAGCAGATATTTGTCCATATTAACATATTCACTGCCCACTATCTGCTCGGCATCGGCCAGAATCACTTCGGGCAAACCGATTTTACGTGCAATTTCCAGCGCGAAGGAGCTTCCGGGATTTCCGATAGAAAGCTTGAAAAGCGGACGCATGAGATGCCGGTCATAGAGCATAGAACCGTTAATCAGCCCCTCGGTGTCTTCGGCGAAATGCTTCAGATTCTGATAATGTGTGGTAATCACGCCCCACATATGCTTAAGGTTCATCTGCTTGAGTATGGCCTGCGCTATTGCACCACCGATCTGAGGCTCGGTGCCTCCTCCGAACTCATCAATGAGCACAAGCGAAGAAGCCGATCCTTTGGCAAGGAACAGACGCATATTGCGGAGATGGGAACTGTAGGTTGACAAATCATCCTCCAACGACTGGTCGTCGCCAATGTCAACGAACATGTCGGTGAACACGCCGAAATGCGAATTCTCATATACAGGCGGGAGCACACCGCACTGGGCCATGTACTGCACCACGCCGACCGTTTTGAGACACACTGATTTTCCTCCGGCATTAGGGCCTGAAATAATAAGGATTCTGTGCTTGGGCGTGAGAGTTATGTCAAGAGGCACAACTTCCTTGCCCTGACGGGCGAGCGACACGAGAAGGCCGGGGTGACAAGCATGGTACCACTCGATTTCAGGCTCACGGCTCAAAGATGGCATGTTGCCTCCTATTTCTGTAGCATACACGGCCTTGGCGTGAATGAAATCAAGATGTCCGAGCACATCGGCGCTGAGGAGAATATCATCAATATGGGGACGCATCTGAGCGGTGAGGTCAGTGAGAATGCGGGCAATCTCGCGGTGCTCCTCAATCTGCAGCTCGCGAATGCGATTGTTGACCTCCACGACTTCGGCAGGTTCTATAAACACTGTTTTACCGGAAGCGGATTCATCGTGGACGATGCCCTGGATGCGGCGTTTGTTCATCGGAGACACCGGCACTACGAGGCGCCCGTCGCGCATGGCAGGCGATGCATCGGCTTCCAACACACCTTCCTGCACGGCACGCGCCATGACACGGCGGAGCACTGAATTGACAGTACCGGACATGGAAGCGAGACTACGGCGTATTTCAGCAAGAGCAGGGCTGGCACTGTCCTTAACATTGCCGTAACGGTCAAGCACACGGTCAATGGCAGAACATAAGCGGGGAAACGTGACGAGTTCTCGCGCCACATTCTGCAACAACGGACATGATGAAGAGGCCACAGCATCATCGCCATCGCCAAGCCTTTGGGCAAAAAAATCAGCAACAGCGTTGATTACGCCAAGCGTGCGGCGCGCCTCAAGCATGTCGGATGCGGGCAAGAAAGTGCCCGCAGGACGCACAGAGCGAAGAAGCTGAGCCGTGTCGGCAACAGCGTCAAGCGGAAAAGCCTCGTCACCCCGCACAATGGCCAGCATCTCGGCTGTGGCTCCAAGAGCACGGCGCACATCATCGTAAGAGGTAAGCATTGCCATGCCGGAGCAGTATTCGCGTCCACGAGCACTTGTGCAGAGGACTGATATGGAGTCGCGCACTTGCACAAATCCTATTTTATGTTCTAACGATTGCGGATATATCATATATGATGCAAAGTTAAGCAAAAAATCTCCCAGCTAAACATTTGTTGAACCGTTTCTTATTTTTTTCAGTAACTTTGCTAAAATTATATATCCAAGATATAAACAGAATTATAATATCAATCATTCTGACCCATTTAGTGACAGCAACAAATGAGCATGTCCCGAACCCGATTATCGGTGAACTTGAAGACTGTACTTGCACATCTTCTTCTATTACTCGCTATGTTTCCGGCAGTGGCGCAGGTCAATGTGCGCGGCAGGGTAATTGACCGGGAGACAAATGAGCCGATTGTCGGAGCATCAGTTATAGTAAAAGGTGCTGACGGCAAGATAAAAAAATTCGCTTCATCAAAGGCTGACGGCGGTTTTGTTATGCAAATACCGGCAATTAACGGTTGCCGATTAGAAGTAACGATGATGAGCTTCTCCAAACAGTCGTTGAAGCTTGACAGCGTTTCGTTTCCGCTTACTGTCTATATGGAAGCCGGGGCAACCCAGCTCAAAGAAGTTACGGTAAAGGCTGACCGTATCCGGGAACAGGGCGACACAATCACCTACAATGTCGGTAGTTTCGCGCAGTCGCAGGACCGATCCATCGGCGATGTACTGCGGCGTATGCCCGGTATTGATGTGTCGCAAAGCGGCAAAATCCAGTATCAGGGCGAGGACATAAACAAATTCTACATCGAAGGCTCCGACCTGCTTGGCGGCAAATACGGAATAGCGACCAACGGAATCAGCCATGATGATGTCGGGGCTGTCGAGGTCATGGAGAACCATCAGCCCATGCAGGTACTTTCAGACATTTCGTTTTCCGACAAGGCGGCAATTAACCTCAAACTCAAAAACAAGGCGAAAGCCACATGGAGTTTTCACGGCGATGCCGGAGGAGGCTGGTCATGGCAACCCGAGGGCGCGATATGGGACGGAGAACTGTTCGCTATGGCGGCAATGCCGGGATTCCAAAACATAACTACTTTCCGCACCAACAACACCGGCGAAGACCTCTCGGCATCAAACACCGACTTCTTCGCCGACCGTCGCGGCACAGGGTTGAGCCAATACATCAGCGTAGGACTGCCCGGTGTGCCGTCGCTTGACAGTAAACGCACCCTTTTCAACCGTTCTTTCCTCGTTTCGACGAACAATCTCTGGAAACTCGGACGCGGCGAGTTCAAGGCGAACATCGACTACTCCTTCAACCGCGTTACCGCCGAAGCATCGAACATCACCACATATTTTCTTGACGAGGGCAACCGCGTAATCACCGAGAACCGCGACGGCACGGAACATACCCATTCGCTCAGCGGCAAGTTCATCTACGAGCTGAACCAAAAGACCGCGTTCATCAATAATACCTTGCAGACAAACATCGACTGGAATGACATAACCCTGCGCACCACCGGCTCGATACCGAACACGCAGACCGCCGACTTGCCGGACTATTATGTCAGCAACCGATTCAAGATGATACAGCGCTTTAAGGATAAACATCTTGTAACATTCCAAAGTGTGAATGAATGGGAGTCGCTGCCGCAGACACTGCGTGTCAGTGGAGAGCGGAGTGGGGAGAGTGGAGAGGTCTTTCTGCAAAGTGTAAAAGACCATGCTTTCCTGACCCACGAAAGCGCGGCATACGCATTCTCGCTCAAAGGCATTACCATAAGCCTTGAAGGTGGCATCAAAGGCTACTGGCGGTCGATGAACTCCGAACTGCCCGATTTGCCACAGGAACTACCCGGGCTGACCGAAAACATCATACACACAAATTCGTTCACTGTCTATGCCACTCCGAAGCTCGAATACTGGGTGCACCGGGTCAACCTATCGCTCAATCTCCCTTTAAGCTATGCGCATTATTCATTTGACAAGGCGATAGCCAACCGCGACGAGATATATTTTTCGCCAACTATGAGCCTCAACTGGAAGCCGAACAACCGATTCTCCGGGACTGTGCGTGGCAGCGTTGGCCGCTCGCCTATGAACCTCAACCTCATTCATCCGGGACTGATAATGACCAACTACCGAACACTGAAATCAGGCGTCGATAATTTCTATAACTCTACCTCGCAGTCGGTGTCGGCAAATTTTCAATATAAGCACACCCGCCACGGACTCTTTGCAAACGGTATGGTTCTGCATTCCTGGAGCCATCTGCCTTATACGCTGTCGCAGCAGTTTTATGGCGACTATGCCGTTTACAGTTATTCAGATGCAAATAACGACAGCAAATCACTGTTTGCATTGGGCAGTATGGGCAAGACACTCGACTTCATGCGCGGAAGCTGCAACATCAATGGTTCGTACAACCGCAACGAATCGCGGCTGTTCTCGCAGCAACAGTCTGTGCAGTCGGTCAGCGACGGCTGGAGCGTCGGAGGGAAAATCAACGGCTCTCCCTGCCGGTGGTTCAGCTTCGACTATGCCATCGAATATTCGGACAGTCGCCTGAAGATGAATGGCGCATCTGCTCCGTGGCTGTCATCAATGACAAATGAACTGAACATTACTTTTACGCCACACTCAAAATGGGAATGGCAGTTAAGCGGCGAGCATTACCGCAACGAACTGACCGTGGGCACATACAAGAACATCGTGATGCTCGACACCAAGCTCATCTTCAAGCCGTCGAAGCGCATTGAACTGTCCGCATCGCTCACCAACATCCTCAACAAAGCTCATTATAACTACACCACATATTCGCAACTTTCTTCCCTTGAGAGCCAACGCTCGCTCCGTGGCCGTCAGTTGCTTTTCTCAATAACCCTCAGAAAATAAAATCACACCGATATGAACAGAATAGTTACATTCCTCACAATGTGCGTTGTAGCGATAGCCACAATGGCACAAAACAAAGCCGAAATCATAGTAAGCTACGACTATATTAAGCCGACTACAAACGGCAAAACCTCAAACACTAAAATGACACTGTTGGCCGCGCCGACAGAGGCCAAGTATTTCAATGACATGAGTCTTTGGGTGGACTCGCTGAAATCTACTCCGGAAGGCAACGCCCAATACATGGAAATTTTCCAGAAATCATGTATGACCGTCGAACCCGACGGCTCTGTATCGTTTGACCTGACCAAAGGGCCGGTGAAAAGTGTCAGCACCTACGTATTCACAAATCCGACTGACGGCACACTTACTGCTTACGACAAATTTGGCGATGACCTCGGCTATTACACAGAACCTCTGACTGAACAGCAGTGGACTGTGGTTGAGGACTCAACAGCGACTGTTATCGGTTACCAATGTTTTATGGCCGAGAGCGACTATCACGGCCGGCATTGGCGGGCGTGGTTCGCTCCGGAGATTCCAATGCCTTACGGCCCGTGTAAACTTCATGGCCTCCCCGGACTTATTCTCAAAGCCGAGGCAGACGGCGGATTCTCGTTCACCGCTACGGGCATTGAAAATACCAATCGGATTATCACGCCGATATACCTCAAAGACTACTACTCAAAAGTCAACCGTAAGGATGCCATGAAGAATGCAGAATACAGTGTAAACAACCATGAAGCCATAATGAACGCGCAAGGTCAAAGCGTTAAGATTTACGCTCTTGACGAAAACGGCAATAAAGTGGAAGTGCCCAAATTCGACGGGCTGAAACACAGCATTGAACCCGATTACAAGCAGAAATGAAAAATTTGATTATTCCAATTATCCTTTGTGTTGTGGCAATAGCGGCAAACGCACAGTCAAAAGCCGACATTGAGGTCAGCTACACTATGACTTCTCCAAACATGCGAACCGGCAAATTGGGAGACAGTACGCATCAGTACATCCTCTTAGCCAATTCCGCGGAGTCAAAATTCTACTCGCCTCGGACAGAACAAATCGACTCGCTTTGCTCCACGCCCGATGGCGAAGCCAAATTCAAGGAGATACAACGTGCGGCAGCTCTCTCAGGAAACTTTGATGACATTCCACGCAGGGATGGCTCGATGTATGTTGTTAGGTCAGCAGGTGATAATGTAATGAAGGTGTACGACACAGCCGGAATGGAGCAATATGTCGTGGAAGAACCTATTGAAAACATAGATTGGACTCTCGTTGAGGATTCTGTAAAAAACGTGCTTGGCTACGATTGCATCATGGCAACCGCCGATTATCACGGACGCAAGTGGACGGCATGGTTCACGCCTGAAATCCCACTGCAAACCGGCCCGTGGAAGCTTGCCGGGCTTCCCGGACTTATCCTTGAAGCCGTTGCCGACAACGGCGTTTATTCCTTTGTGGCAACCGGCATACAGAACACCGACCGTCAAATTCTCCCGGTATATCTGTCTGACCGATATGAGAGGGTAAGCCGTAAGGATTTTTTAAAAGCCCAACGCTCATTCCTTGACAATCCTCTCGGACAAATCAACGCAAAATACGGGGATAAGGGTATGGTGGTCAGTGGCGATGTCAAATTCGCCGACGCGTCCACAGTGGACCTTATTGAAACGGACTATCATAACAAATAAGTAAGAATATAACCAAAAAGGCACCACAAATCACACAACTATTTATTCTTTGCAAATGTTATAATAGCATAAATAACGAATCAATAAAATTCTTACAGTTATGAAAAGTGTTAATCTCAATTATTGGGGCCATTCCAAATATTGGTGGATAGTGCTCCTTGTTGGTGTTCTAATGGTTATATCCGGCTTTGCATACTGGTTCTGGCCGGTACAGGGCTATGCCGTAGCCTCAATCATTTTTGGCTGGCTGCTTGTGCTTGCAGGTATAGTACAGCTGTGCGTGTCGGCCGGAGCCGACCGTCCCACAGGATGGGGATGGTGGCTGTTCGGAGGTGTCATTGACCTGTTTATCGGATTCATGCTTGTGCGCAGCGTAGTGCTTTCAGAAGCAGTGCTCCCGTATTTCCTCGCCATCATATTCATGTTCTGGGGCATCAGTGCCATATTCGGGTCGGTAAGCGGCCGCAAACGCAAGTACTGGTGGATAGAACTGATCAACGGCATCCTGCTTATGAGCATCGGATTCCTGTTCATTGAAGCCGGTTGGGTACAGGATATGTGGATGGTAAGTTTCATCACCTCCATAGCATTCATTTACTGGGGCTTTTCAATTGCCATGGTATCGTATGAAATGCGTCCCGTAAAGCAATAATATTATTTGACTTCAGATTATGCAGCCATCGGATTTGCGCAATAATCCGATGGCTGCAATGTTAAAAATCGTGTATCGCAGTATTTTAAATCAGTTTTACACTATATTTGCTAAACCATTGACTAATTTTAAAGTCTAAACACATAAATAACTGAATTTTTCACCAAACAAAACGGTGCGTAAATATGAACAGATTTAAAATATTCACTTTAATAGCCGGCATGGTTCTTGGATGCGCGGCCTCGGTGTCTGCTCAGGACTACGAAGACGATATCTATTACAACCCCGATAAGGCCAAGAAGAGTGCTCCAACTGCACCCAAAACATACAACAACGCAAACAATTACCAGCGCACAGGTGTGACCGGCACTTATCCGAGTGCCGACACATATACCCAGGATGCTCAGTCGCAACGCTCAATAAGCGTGGACGATTATAACCGCCGTGGCATTTTTGCCAACGACAGTGCCAAATCGCAGGTTGAAAACACGCCGGATTTTGCCTATACACGCCGTATAGAGCAATTCTACAATCCGGATATTGTGACCTCATCCACGGATCCGGAATTAGCGCAGTATTATTACAGCGAGCCTGCAACAAGCGTCAACATTATAGTCAATAATCCTTACCCTTCCTACTGGGGTTATCCATATTACGGCAGCGCATGGGCGTGGGCCAATCCCTATTATAATTATTGGGGAATGTGGGATCCGTGGTATGGTCCGAGCTGGAGTTGGAACTGGAGCTGGAATTGGGGCTGGAATTATCCCTACCGTCCCGGTTGGAGCTGGGGCTGGCATCCCGGCTGGGGTTACGGTCCGGGTTGGGGCTGGGCAGGAACGGTTCGTCCCAACCGTCCGTCAGGCAACATCCGTCCGGGCTACAATACCGGCACAGGGAACAGACGCCCGGGATATTCCCGTCCCGGCTACGGCACATCCCGACCCGGCAATAACGGGTACTCCCGCCCGGGTTACAATACCGGCAATTCAGGATATTCCCGTCCGGGTTCATCCGGGAACAGCGGCTACTCACGCCCCGGTACATCCAACAACGGGTATTCACGCCCGAGCAACAGCGGCAATTCATACCGTCCCGGTGGTAGCTCTACCGGTTCCTACCGAAGTGGCGGCAGCGGATATTCCCGTGGCGGCGGCTACAGCGGCGGCTCATCACGCGGTGGTGGCGGCGGACGCGGGCGTCATTAATCATATCGCTTATAACCATTTTTTTTAATACTCTCTCCTCAACATCTCTTTCATTGTTTAACAAACATCACTCACTATGAATATTCGCATCCTTTCTGCCATAGTGGCCACGCTTCCTGTTCTGGCGTACTCACAGACAGCAATTGACGCTTTTCAGCTATCACATTCCGACCTGCGCGGTACGGCCAGATACATGTCGATGGGCGGAGCATTCGGTGCTCTCGGCGGCGACCTGTCAACCCTCAACAACAACCCCGGCGGCATAGGGTTATACCGCAAGAGCGAATTGGGTGTGACCCTCAACATAGAGGCTTCCTCCATCAAGAGCGCCACATCAATAATGACACAGTCCACCAGCCAAACCAAAGTGAGTGTGCCTAATTTCGGTTATGTGGGTGCGGCATGGCTTGGCAATGATGTGATGCCTTATTTCACATGGGGCGTATCGTACGGACGAATCGTGAACATGAACCGCCGCTATAAGGGGCAGGCCCGCATGAACGGGTCGCTATACAATTATGTGGCCCAATATTCCGACGGCTATACCTCAAATCAGCTATCGGCTGAGGGCACAGACAACGGAGGTTACAGCAGTCCTGACTACATACCATGGCTCAGTATTCTGAGCTACAACGGCATGGCTATCAATCCTATCGGGAGCACGAGCCAATATCAAGGCCCATGGCAGAACGATCATGTCAACTCCAACGGTGACCGCACACCATCAACAGGCATAAGCGAGTTTGATGTGGATGAGCATGGATATGTGGATGAATATGCCATAGATTTTGGCGGCAACATCATGAACACGGTATATTGGGGCATGGGATTCGGCATAACCGATATTGAGCTTACGCAGAACACTCATTATACCGAAGATATCAAAAATGCAGTGATAATGGACCCCACTGCGGAACTCGGAGATCTTGAGATAGGCAACGCCAATACGACACTGTCAAACTACAAACATATTGACGGTACGGGATTCAACTTCAAGTTAGGAGTGATAGTCCGCCCCATCAACGCATTGCGTATCGGCTTTGCGTTTCACACACCTACCTATTACAACATCAATCAGTCATCGGGTGCGGATTTGAATTATGATTACACATTCTTCAACCCTGACGGCCATAACATAAACTACTCCGGCACTCCCAATGAGTACCGTTCGTGGAAACTGCGCACCCCATGGCGCATGCAGGTGAGCGCAGCCGGCATCATAGGCACATCCGGCATCATCAGTATGGAATACGAGTACCGTCCCTACCAGAACATGAATCTCCGCTCAGATTATGGCGATGAGCTTACAAATTACAACCAAGACATCAAAACATACTACAAAGCTGCCAACATACTGCGATTCGGAGCCGAATACCGCATATTGCCGCAACTGAGCATAAGAGCAGGTTATGTGCATGAATCCACCCCTACCGGCACAGCCATAAGCAACAATGAGGTTACGGTTTATACCTCAAATCCTGACGACACAGGCACGAACCCTGCATATACTCTTGACAACAGCACCCAGTACATTACATGCGGACTGGGATACCGCTACAAGAATTTTTCTATTGACGCAGCATACGTGTACAAACACCGTACGAGCGAGTACCATTCGTTCACACCCAACGATGCGTTTGACACCGCAGGGCTGACGGCGACTCCCTATCAGGCAAAACTCACAGAGAATTACAACAACATAGTGCTCACAGCCACATTACGTTTCTAATTCGCAATACATTATATATGCAGGCGGTGCCAACAGGCATCGCCTGCTGTTGTATGAACGGATGAGAATGGTGGCATGAAGCCAACAGCAACAAATTGCAAGACAATGGCTGTTTTTGTGGATTTTTTGACATAACAGTTTTGTCGGTGATGAACTTTGTGTAACTTTGCAATACAAATCAGATATTCTATCCGTTTTATATGCCAAAGATTTCACAGCGCGGCGAACTGATGCCCGCTTCTCCTATACGCAAGCTCGTGCCATTGGCAAATGCGGCCAAGGCCCGAGGCATCAAAGTGTATCATCTCAATATTGGTCAACCGGACCTGCCCACTCCTGAGGAGGGACTGAATGCGTTGAAACATATTGACCGCAAAGTGCTTGAATACAGTCCATCGGAAGGACTGCTTTCGCTTCGTGAGCGCCTTGCAGACTATTATCACAGATTCAAAATAGATGTGTCGGCCGATGACATAATAGTAACCACCGGCGGATCGGAAGCCGTGCTGTTTGCTTTCATGGCGTGTCTTGACCCCGGGGACGAAATCATTGTGCCCGAGCCGGCATATGCCAACTATATGGCGTTTGCCATATCAGCCGGGGCAAAAATTGTCACCATACCGTCAACCATCGACCAGGGGTTTGCGCTGCCTCCAATTGAGGAATTTGAAAAGCTCATCACCCCCCGCACCAAAGGCATACTGATATGCAATCCCAATAACCCTACCGGATACCTCTACACACAAAAGGAGATGAACCAGATTCGGGACATAGTGAAGAAGTATGACCTGTTTCTGTTCTCTGACGAAGTGTATCGCGAATACTGCTATACGGGCGCACCGTACATCTCGGCATTTCACTTGCCGGGGATTGAGGAACAGGTAGTGCTCATTGACTCAGTGTCAAAACGCTACAGTGAGTGCGGCATACGCATCGGAGCCATCATCACCAAACACAAAGAGCTGAAAAAGAATGTAATGAAATTCTGTCAGGCACGTCTCAGTCCTCCATTATTAGGCCAAATAGTGGCAGAAGCCTCAATAGGCGCCAGCCGGGAGTACATGCTTATGACCTATAACGAATATGTGGAACGCCGCAAATTTCTCATTGACGGCATCAACCGCATACCCGGATGCTACTCCCCTATACCCATGGGAGCATTCTACACGGTGGTAAAGCTGCCGGTTGACGATGCTGACAAGTTCTGCCAATGGTGTCTGAGCGAATTTTCCTATGAAGGGGCCACAGTGTTCATGGCACCGGCATCAGGCTTCTACACCACCCCGGGACTGGGCCACAATGAAGTGCGCATGGCATACGTGCTCAATAAAGAGGACCTTGCGCAGGCTCTAAAAGTGCTGGCCGAAGCCTTGAAAGCATATCCGGGCCGCACACACAATGAAGACTGAGCTGCTCATAAGCCGACGGATGGCCCTTAAGAGCGAAGGGTCACGCCGCATGGCCGTGGGAGTGACCGTTGCGGTAACAGGTATGGCACTTGCCATCGTTATCATGATGGTGAGCATAGCTGTAGTGATAGGTTTCAAGCAGGAGATACGCTCAAAGGTGAGCGACTTCAATTCACAGATAATGCTGTATCCGGCAGAGGCTTACTCTCCCGACCATGAAAATCCGGGCATAAGACTGTCGGACACCCTGCAATCCATTATCAAAAGGACTGTGCCTGAAGCAGAGATAACATTGGCTATGCGCCGTCCAGCGATATTCAAGACCGACACATCATTTCAAGGCATCATACTCAAAGGGATGAGCACCGGCGAGAGCTATGATTTCATAGCCGACAATCTGGTGCAAGGCACTATGCCTCCCAATCATCCTGACAGCCTAAATTATGTAACCATCTCAACCTCCACAGCAAACGCACTGAACGTGAAGGTGGGAGAAAAGCTCATAACACATTTTCTGCACAACAACAATCTGCGCACCCGCGCACTCAAAATAAGCGGCATTTACAATACTCATTTTTCAGATTTTGACGGCATGTATGCCTTTACGCCGCTTGCCATGCTGCAGCGCCTTGCGCATGTTGACTCAATAACGGGAAGCGTGGTGGAGATAAGCGGGCTTGACGATTCGCAAGTGGACCAAGCCACATCGGAGATACATGACGCATTGCTGCGCCAACTCACAGAGCATCCCGGGGAGACTCCTCTATATGTAATTGACAATGTACACCATACCGGCGCGGTATATTTCACATGGCTGTCATTGCTTGACACCAATGTGGTGGTTATACTGATTCTCATGGCTGTGGTGTCGGGATTCACCCTAATATCATGCCTGTTCATACTCATTCTGGAACGTGTGCGCATGATAGGATTGCTGAAAGCTATGGGAGCCACCAACGGATTTGTGCGCAGGATATTCATCTATATGGCGCAGCGCATAGTGGTGCGCGGATTGCTTATAGGCAACATAGTGGGGATTGGGTTGCTGCTGATCCAAAAATATTGTCATGTGCTGCCACTTGATGCCGACGCGTACTATCTGGATTATGTGCCGGTAGAGATAGGCTGGTGGTGGATATTGCTGCTCAATATCTGCGCCATAATACTGTCGTGGCTCATTCTCATCCTCCCGTCGCAGGCCATAGCGCGATTGTCACCCGCAGAATCAATGCGCTATGAGTAAATCTTTTTTGGCACGACTTTTGTTTATACATTGATGTTTATTATTTTTGTACTTATTTTTTCATCACATATATGACTGAAAACAAAGATATAGTAAAATTAATAACCGAAGGTATTCAAGAACGTAAAGGAAGGGGAATAACGCATATCAACCTCTCCGGCAACGAGAGTGCCGTAACCTCTCATTTCATTATCTGCCAAGGCACAAGCACCATGCAGGTTAGTGCCATAGCCGACAGTGTGCGCGAATATCTGCTTGAGCATGCAGGGCGCAAGCCGTACAATTACGATGGCTATCAGAACTCAGAATGGATAGTGATAGACTATGGCGATGCACTTGTGCACGTGTTTATGCCCGAAACGCGCCAACGCTACAACCTTGAAGAGTTGTGGAGCGATGCTCCGGTGGAGGAAATCCCCGATCTTGACTAACTTACCTTTCGATATTTCACTTATAATCCCTATCCCCCATGGTTCAAAAACCACAACCCAAAAAGCCTGTTATCCGATTCAGCCTGTACTGGATGTACGCCATCATAGTACTGGTGCTCGCAGGCATGCTGTATATGGATAATAATGCCGAAACAAAAAGAGTGGACTACACACGCTTTGAACAGCTTGTGCGCAACGGCAGTCTGGAAAAGATTGTAGTAGTGAAAGGCAGGGACCTTGCTGAAGGTTATCTGACCCCTAAGGCCGCCAAACAGGAGTTTCCGGACTACAAGGGAAATGAAGGCGTAAAATACAAAGTCACCGCCGATACACCGTCAGCGACCAAATTTCAGGACATGATAGACTCGTTGCCGGAAGACAAACGTCCGACAGTGGAATACGAAAAATCAAGCGAAGTATCATCCTATTTGTGGACCTTCGGCCCGGTGATTCTGCTCATAGCCTTCTGGTTCTGGGTGATGCGGCGCATGAGCGGAAAAGACAACGGTGCCGGCGGAGTGTTCTCAGTGGGCAAGTCCAAGGCCAAGATATTTGACAAGGATGGACCCATTCAGGTTACATTCAAGGATGTGGCGGGATTGTCCGAAGCCAAGACCGAAATAGAGGAGATTGTGGAGTTTCTTAAAAATCCGCAACGCTATACCAATCTGGGCGGCAAAATTCCCAAGGGCGCACTTCTTGTAGGCCCTCCGGGAACAGGTAAAACCCTATTGGCCAAAGCAGTGGCAGGAGAGGCAAATGTGCCGTTTTTCTCCATGTCGGGTTCAGATTTCGTAGAAATGTTTGTTGGAGTAGGTGCATCGCGCGTTCGCGACCTTTTCCGTCAAGCCAAGGAAAAAGCACCGTGCATAGTGTTTATTGACGAGATAGACGCAGTGGGCCGTGCTCGCGGAAAGAACCCCAATATGGGAGCCAACGATGAACGTGAGAACACACTGAACCAGCTTCTGACAGAGATGGACGGTTTCGGGACCAACAGCGGCGTGATAATACTTGCTGCGACCAACCGCGCCGACATTCTTGACAAGGCATTGCTGCGTGCCGGGCGTTTTGACCGTCAGATATATGTAGATCTGCCGGATCTTAATGACCGTGTGGCAATATTCAATGTGCATTTGCAGAAAATCAAGACCGATGACACTGTGGATGTGGATCTTCTTGCACGCCAGACACCCGGTTTTTCAGGTGCAGACATAGCCAATGTGTGCAATGAGGCAGCTCTTATTGCAGCGCGCCACAACAAAGAGTCAGTAGGACGCCAAGATTTCATAGATGCCGTTGACAGAATAATAGGCGGCCTTGAAAAACGCTCCAAAATCACCACCGACGAAGAGAAACGCTCCATAGCGATACATGAAGCGGGGCATGCTACCGTGTCATGGTTTCTGCGCTATGCCAATCCGCTAATCAAAGTCACTATAGTGCCTCGCGGCAAAGCCCTTGGAGCCGCATGGTACCTGCCCGAAGAACGTCAGATCACTCCCACGCAGGCGCTTCTTGACGAAATGTGCGCCACACTTGGAGGGCGTGCCGCCGAGGAGGTATTTCTGGGGCATATATCCACCGGCGCAGCCAACGACCTTGAGCGCGTGACCAAGCAGGCATACGCCATGGTGGTATATTACGGCATGAGCGACAAGCTGCCCAATCTGAGCTATTATGACTCCACGGGTCAGGACTACGGTTTCTCCAAGCCTTACAGTGATGACCGCGCCAAGATGATAGACCAAGAAGTGTCGCGCATCATCAACGAGCAATATGAACGTGCCAAGGCGATTCTGCGCGAGCATGCACAAGGACATGGGCAGCTTGCAGAAACTCTTATTCAGCGTGAAGTTATTTTCACGGAAGATGTGGAGAAAATATTTGGCAAACGCCCGTGGGTGTCACGCACAGACGAGATACTTGCAGCCAATGAAAAGGCAAACAAAGCACTGCCTTCCAAATCAGACACTACGGAAAGTTCTGACACTACCGATACCAATGATGATAAGGAAGTGAACGACGATAAGGGGGCTGATACGGCAGATGGCGAGAAATCAGGGGAACAGGATTCCGCAGACACTCCCCCGCCATTCAATGGGGTGAAATAGACGCCAAAATTATATTTTTCATAAATAAACCAACGCCTGCTGACGGGATATACGTGTCGGCAGGCGTTGGTGTTTATTTTAGCTGAAGGGGAGCTTAGAAGTTGTAACCGAGACTAAAGGTAACTCTATTTTCATGAAATTTGAGATCTGAGGTATTTGCCATGTTCAGCATACCGACTCCGCCGCTAACTCCGAAATATAAGTGCTGATATGAAATTCCGGCTCCGAATCCCCACAGTAAATTAACACGGTTCATTGATCCATTATCACCGTAGAGACTTTCATTTATTTTAACGTATTGGCCTTTGTCATATTCTTTTCCGATGAAACATACATCCAACTCGGGACCGGTGAAAACGAAAAGCTTTATGTCTTGCGTAAAATCAAAATGGTAACCGGCCATGATAGGAATACGCATACCGAACTTGCGAACCGAAACACTGTTAAGAATACCGTTTGTAAGATACTTAACCAATCCCTTCTTTGCTGAATAGGTGTCAAAATAAAGTTTCAGGCCGGGTTCAATATAGAAATTTGCAACAATAGGGCCATTAAATATACCGCCTACTTCAACGCCGCCACCATTTTTGAACAGACTAAAACCTACATCATCAGAAGTAAGTTTGCCGGGACATGTGAGGTTACCTCCGACACGAATACCAAAATAAGCTTTATTGTCAGGATTGTTGACGATGCTGTTTTGTGCAGCCATTGAAAAACATCCCATGACAATCAACATTGCTGAAATCAGAAATTTTTTCATCTCAATACTTTTTAGTTCCTGTTGGCCGAAGGGTTAATTAATATATAAGAATACGCGAGCCAACCATGCCATATCGCAATCATGAGGGTGCTGAGGATTACAAAATGAGCATGACGCGTCTCCTCTTTTTTAGTCAATGTTTATTTCTGCCTCACACATTTCTTTGTACTCAAGCCATTCGGGGTCATTCTCGCAATAGATATTCAGCGGGAGCACCGGAAATTTCTCCAACGCTTCATTCAGCTTTCGCCCAAAGATGTGTGTGGAGAGGGTGTAGAATATCCAGTTGCGCTCATCGTCACCGGTGAATATCCCGGTCAAGACTGCCACGGGGTCCTTGGCGAAGCAAGAGGTAAGGGCATCCTGCACTTCCTCCATTAGAGTGGAGGTAGGCACATCGGGCATGCCAGAAGCATCACCGTCGTAGCGCCACGTTACCTCAACCCGGATATTGAATTTGGGATTATCCATCCATTTCTTCACATCTTTGCGGCCAGTGACCATTATCAGTCGCCCGCTATCGCTTTGAGTAGGTGCCGTCCACCATGTTTGCTGCTCGCTCATATACAGTTGTAGTTTAATAATTATTCATAACTTTCGCCACAAATATTTGGCTCTTTCGTGCCAAGTGGCTATTTTTGTACAAAAGTAATTGTAAAAATCCAAGAACCATATTTTTCACAATGGAAATAAAAGGAAAAATCATTCTCGCCCTTCCGGAAATGTCGGGCACATCAAAAAACGGCAACGCATGGAAGAAACGCGAATATGTACTGGAGACCCAGGAAACTTATCCCAGAAAAGTGCATTTTGACTTTTTCGGTGACCGCGCCGACCAATATCCCCTCAACGTGGGCGACGATATAACCTTGTCGTTTGACATTGAAAGCCGCGAATACAACGGACGCTGGTACACCAGCATACGAGGATGGAAAGCCGAGAAATCAGGGGCTGCCGCTCCAGCCGGCGGTATGGATGCCGGAATGCCAGTTCCCCCGCCAGCCGTGGAACTCCCTGCAGCCGACCCCACCGACGACCTTCCTTTTTAAATAAAGAAACAACCACCTTCTACACGGAACTCATACCCTGACATCACAACCGGCATGAGTTCCGTTTTTGCTAATATACAATCTATTACATCACATTTTTGCCATGAATTTACGTTATACAACCGTTGCAGCCGCCATGCTCGCGACCTCCATGGGGACCTATGCAGCGACGGAAATCCAAGATCCGGACAGAAATTCAACTTACACCCCTACTCCGGAAATACTTGAGGCGCGTCAGGAGTTTGCCGACGCAGGATTCGGCATATTCCTGCATTGGGGCATATACTCAATGTTCGGGCAAGGAGAATGGTACCTGAACTCCAATGTAAATGCCAAGGAGTATGCGAAAGCGGCACGAGGATTTTATCCCGCACGATTCAATGCAGCCGAATGGGTCAGCGCTATCAAGGAATCTGGGGCCAAATACATATGCTTTACCTCACGCCATCATGACGGATTCTCAATGTGGCACACAAAACAATCGCCGTACAACATAGTGGATGCCACCCCTTTCAAACGCGATGTAATCAAAGAGCTTGCAGACGAATGTCACAAACAGGGCATAAAGCTTCATCTCTACTATTCACATATAGACTGGACCCGCGAAGATTATCCGTCGGGGAGAACAGGGTTGTACACCGGACGCGACTCAACAAAACGCAACTGGCCCAAGTATTATGAATTCATGAACGCACAGCTCACAGAACTGCTTACAAACTATGGCGATCTGGGAGCCATTTGGTTTGACGGATGGTGGGACCACGATGAGGATTCGATACCTTTCAACTGGCAACTTCCCGAGCAGTATGCCATGATTCACCGTTTGCAGCCACACTGTCTGGTTGGCAACAACCACCATCAAACACCTTATCCGGGCGAGGACATACAGATATTTGAACGCGACATTCCGGGACAAAATTCGGCAGGGCTCTCAGGACAGGACATTTCACAGCTGCCTCTTGAAACATGCCAAACCATGAACGGAATGTGGGGCTATAAAATCAAGGACCAGGATTATAAAGATGTGAAAACACTCATCCATTATCTCGTGAACACCGCAGGAATGGGCGCAAACCTGCTGCTCAACATCGGTCCGCAGCCATCGGGTGAACTTCCGGAAGTGGCTGTCAGCCGCCTTAAGGAGATGGGCCAATGGATGAAAAAATACGGCGAGACCATCTACCGCACCACAGGCAGCGATTTTCCCGCCCAAACATGGGGCACCACCACCCGCAGGGGAAACACTCTGTTTGTACACGTACTTGCCGCCGACTCCGCCGACATACATCTGCCACTCGCATGCAAGGTGAAGAGTGCCAAGGAATTTGAATCGGGCAAAAAAGTGCGCTATACCACCCACAAAAACAAGGGTGGAGTGACCTTGCACCTTGATTCCGTGCCCACGGCCATAGACCATATCATAGAACTTGAAACATCGGTCAAATAATGACACCGCAACTTGAAATATGCGCAGCTGACATGCACAGCGTGCATGCGGCGGCAGATGGAGGGGCCAACCGTGTGGAACTATGTTCCGGTCTTGCCGAGGGTGGAATGACTCCGTCAGCAGGATTTGTGGCAGCCGCGCTGAAAACGCCCGGAATAAAAGTGCATGTGCTCATACGCCCGCGTCCGGGGGATTTTCTCTATGACGATGAGGAGGCAGGCATAATGCTCCATGACATAAAAACAATGCGCGAACTTGGCGCAGACGGAGTGGTGATAGGTGCGCTGACCCCGGACGGGGATGTTGATATGGCATTGTGCAGAAAACTGGTGAGTGAGGCCGGCGACATGAGCATAACATTTCACCGCGCATTTGATCTGGTGAGATCTCCCAAAGAAGCTCTTGAAGACATCATACAACTCGGATGCCACAGAGTACTGACTTCGGGATGCGCAGCTTCAGCACAGGAAGGCGTGGAGATGCTGGAGTGCTTACAGCAACAGGCAGGAGAACGCCTGACAATACTCGCCGGTGGCGGCGTGTCACCCTCAAATGCAGCCGAAATAATGAAAAAGGGCGGCGTACATGAGCTGCATGCCTCTGCCCGCGCTCCTCTTGCCAGCGGCATGCGACACAAGCATCAGGGGGTGTCGATGGGCGCCGCCGGGACCGATGAATATACACGCCTGACCACCGATACAGATATTGTGAATCAAATAGCGCATGCCATGCGCACAAACCAATAATTATGAATATCAGATTTACAGCCATAGCTCTCGCCGCAGCATTTGTGCTAAGTGCCAACGCACAGATTGCCGACAACGCAGTGCGCGAGGATTTTGAAGCGCGCACATCGCAACTCACAGACAAGGCTCTGCTGGATGTGTTCTCACGCACCCTTACGCCGGAACAGCGCGATGCACTTATGGTGCTCTATGCCTATATGCCGTTGCCTGACATCACTGACCATGATGCCGATTTCTATCTGACCAACGTAAACACCACGCTTCAGGCCCGCAAAGAGATGCCGTGGGGCGCAAAGGTGCCGGACCGTGAGTTCCGTCATTTTGTATTGCCGGTGCGCGTCAACAACGAATCACTTGATCTTCACCGACCGATATTCTACAACGAGCTTAAAGACAGAGTCAAAAACCTGTCAATGCGTGATGCCATACTTGAAATCAACCACTGGTGTCACGAAAAAGCCACCTATCAGCCATCGGATGCCAGAACTCATGCTCCGCTGGCTACAGTGTACACCGCCATAGGACGCTGCGGCGAAGAATCCACATTCACGGTAGCCGCCCTGCGTGCAATGGGAATACCGGCTCGTCAGGTATATACCCCGCGTTGGGCGCATACCGACGACAATCATGCTTGGGTAGAAGCCTGGGCAGACGGCAAATGGTATTTTCTTGGCGCTTGTGAACCAGAACCGGTGCTGAACCTTGCATGGTTCAATGCGCCGGCCTCGCGCGGAATGCTGATGAACTCGCGTGTGTATGGCCGCTATGACGGACCGGAAGAGAAGCTGCTTCAACAGCTCAATTACACCGATATTAATGTGACGTCAAATTATGCTCCTGTTGACACCACTCATGTGACGGTGCTCAACAGTGACGGCACACCGGCCGAAAACGCATACGTGACATTCAGGCTGTACAATTACGGAGAGTTTTATCCGATAGTCGGAAAGGTCACTGACTCCAAAGGGCATGCCGAACTCATTACCGGCCTTGGAGACCTGATAGTGTGGGCCGACAAAAAAGATGGATTCGGATTTACCAAAACCACGGTGGGCAAGGACAAAAATGTGACCGTAACACTGAGCAAAGAAGCCAAAAACGGAGTGCTGGAACTGGATGTAGTGCCTCCCGTACCGGGCAACAACCTCACACCTGTGACCGATGCGCAGGTGGCTGCCAATCAGGTGCGTCTGGCCTATGAGGATTCTATTCGCGGAGCGTATGCCGCCACATTTGCCACTCCAGAGGCTGCGGAAGCACTGGCCGCCGAACTTAATCTCAATGCGGAAGACATGAAGTATGTGATGAGCCATGCACGCGCCAATCATACAGTGCTGACGGAGTTTCTGCGTTCCACACCGCCTCATGACCGCGCCCGCGCCATGAGCCTTATCAAATCGCTGAATGTGAAAGATATAAGCGATGTGAAGCCGGAAATATTGGCTGACTGCATGACATCGCCCATCTATCCAACAGAGCTGTATGCCAATTATATACTTTCTCCACGCATCGACACCGAGGAGCTGACACCATTCCGCAAGGATTTCAACAAACATTTCCCTGCACAAATACAGAATGAGTTCAGAGCAAATCCGGTGAAATGGGTGAAATGGGTGGCAGACTCGATTGACGGAACGGCAGCGTGGTATCCCTCCACTACCCGCATGAACCCGTCATCCACCCTATCCTACCGCTACACTGCACCGATATCACGTGACATATTCTTTGTGGCAGGAGCACGCGCCATGGGAATTCCGGCGCGTATTGATCCGGTCACATACAAACCACAATGGGCAGACAGTAACGACCAGTGGACGGATGCCGATTTTACGGCACCAATGGAAGCTATTCCCACACCCAAGGGCAAGCTGCAGTTAACCTTTACAACCACCGGACGCATAGACGACCCGAAATATTACACCCAATTCACTTTGTCGAAACTTGACGGTGGCAGAGACCAACTGCTCTATTATCCTGAAGACGGCACATGGAGCTCGCTTTTTAAAGAACCGACAGAGGTTGAGGCGGGAGAGTACATGCTCGTTACGGGGCAGCGCATGGCCAACGGCAGTGTGCTGTCAAGAATGGACTTCTTCAAGGTAGCACCCGACTCACTCACTGTGCGGCCACTCGTTATCCGTCAGGATTCCACCGATGTACAGGTGATAGGCAGCTTCAATGCCGAAAACCTGTATCACGACCAGAAGACCGGCACAGATAAATCGGTGCTTTCCACTACCGGACGCGGTTATTATGTGCTTGGCATACTCAAGCCCAACCATGAGCCTACCAACCATGCACTGCGCGACATAGCTGCTGTGGCTCCGGAGCTTGAAAAATGGGGACGCAGCATCATTCTGCTCTATCCGGATGCTGATCAGCTGCAACGCGCCGATGCATCGCTCATGAAGGGACTTCCCTCTACAGTAAGCCTCGGCACCGATATTAACGGGCAGTCGGCCAAAGAGATAACAGAGGCTATGAAACTTCCCAATTCTGATATGCCGATATTCATTATCGCCGATACGTTCAACCGCATTGTGTTCATCAGCCAAGGATATACCATAGGACTCGGAGACACGCTTATTGACACTATCCACAAGCTGGAACAGTAGCCATAACACACAAAAAATCCGGGAGGGTGCCTCAGTAAGACTGACGACACCCTCCCGTTGTATTATAAGATTATGCGGCAGAAGGATTATACGTAACCGCGAATTATGCCACGCTTGGAGTTACGTACAAACAGAATTATTTCATCACGTTCCTTGGTAGCCGGCAGCTCGGCTTCAATACGCTCAACGGCATCGGTGTTGTTGAGTCCGGAAAGATACAGATAACGGTAGATTTCCTGAATGTCGCGTATAACCTCGGAGGTGAATCCGCGACGGCGAAGACCGATGGAGTTGACTCCTGCATAAGCAATAGGCTCACGGGCAGCCTTGACATAAGGAGGAATATCCTTGTTGACCAATGCACCACCCTGAATCATTACGTGAGGACCTATGTGGCAGAACTGATGAATAAGAGTGCCGCCACCGATTACTGCAAAGTTATCAACGACAACCTCACCGGCTATCTGAGTGGCATTGGATATAATCACGTTATCGCCAATCACGCAGTCATGAGCCACGTGGCTGTATGCCATTATCAGGCAATTACTGCCCACTACGGTTTTACCTTTGGCAGCAGTGCCACGGTTGACAGTAACACATTCGCGAATGGTGGTGTTGTCGCCGATTATAGCAAGAGTGTCCTCGCCCCGGAACTTGAGGTCCTGAGGTATGCCTGAAATCACCGCACCGGGGAATATGGTGCAATTTTTACCAATACGTGCACCTTCCATTATGGTGACATTGGAGCCTATGCGTGTGCCCTCGCCTATCTCTACATTCTGTTCGATAGTTACGAAGGGATCAATTACGACACTGGGAGCTATTTTGGCAGCGGGATGTATGTAAGCTAATGGTTGTTTCATTTCTAATGTTATTTGTTTTTTACTATCTGAGCCATGAATTCACATTCACTGACAATTTTTTCGCCCACAAAGGCGTATCCTTTCATCACGGCGCATCCGCGACGCAATTCAGTCATGAATGACACATGGAATATAAGAGTATCGCCCGGAACCACCTTATTGCGGAATTTCACATTGTCAATCTTCATGAAATATGTGGAATAGCGTTCGGGGTCATCAACAGTCGAGAGCACGAGGAGGCCACCGGTCTGGGCCATTGCCTCAATCTGAAGCACGCCGGGCATCACGGGTTCCTGCGGGAAATGTCCGGTAAAGAACGGTTCGTTGGCTGTGATGTTCTTCATGCCGACAATATAATTTTCACCTTTCTCAATGATTTTATCAACGAGCAAGAAAGGATATCGGTGCGGCAGAAGCTCACGGATGCGGAGGTTATCCATCAAAGGAGCCTTGTTGGGATCATAGAGCGGGGCCTGAATGTCCTGACGCTTGAGCTCCTTGCGGATTTTCTGAGCAAACTTGGTGTTGATGCTGTGGCCGGGACGGGTAGCAATAACTTTGCCTTTTAAAGGACGGCCTATGAGAGCCAAATCTCCCATTATGTCAAGGAGTTTATGGCGGGCAGGCTCGTTTTCGCTGCTCAACGGAGTGGGCTGAATGAAGCCGAATTCGGTAACGTGCTTGTGAGGAGCACCCATAATGTCGGCGATGTGGTCAAGCTCGCTCTGATCCATGACTTTGTCATAAATTACAATAGCATTGTCGAGGTCTCCTCCTTTGATAAGATTGTTCTTAACGAGGGGCTCAATCTCGCGAACGAAGACAAATGTGCGACTTGAAGCAATCTCCTTGGCAAAATCATCAAGGTTTTCAAGGGACGCATACTGATTGGCAAGCACGGGGCTGTCAAACTGTACCATGACATCCACAGAGAAATCCGAGTCGGGAAGCACAACAATGGATGCGCCGGTGTTTTCATCGCGCATGGATAATTTCTGCTTGACGATATAGAAATCTTTGTCGGCTTTCTGCTCCTCGGTGCCTACTTCCTGAATTTTTTCGGCATACTCACGTGCGCTGCCGTCAAGAATAGGAATCTCGGGACCATTGACACGGATAAGACAGTTATCAATGCCATAAGCATACAGAGCTGCAAGAGCATGCTCAATAGTGCTGACGGTAACTTCACCACGACCGATAACGGTGCCGCGAGTGGTTGAAATCACATTTTCAGCAAGCGCATCAATGACGGGCTGTCCGTCAAGATCCATGCGCTGGACTTTATATCCGTGATTTTCGGGAGCCGGGCAAAATTCGGCTTCAATCTGCATGCCGGTATGAAGACCTTTGCCATGCACCGAAAACGGTGATTTAAGAGTAACTTGTCGCATAATTACGCTTTATTTTTTCATGTTATTAATTTCTTTTTCAAGCTCGCGCACCGAAGCATAAAGTTCAGGCAAATTCTTGATATTCACAGCCTGACGCCCATACTCGCGCAAATCCATAGCAGGAGATCCGAACAAACGGGCACCGGGAGCTATGCTCTTTTGCGTGCCCGATTGCGCAGCAATCTGCGCACCATCGCCCACGGTAATGTGACCGGCAAGTCCAACCTGACCGCCAATCATGCAGTGAGCGCCGATGTGAGTGCTTCCGGCCACGCCTGCCTGAGCAGCCATGACAGTGCTTTCGCCCACAGTGCAGTTGTGTGCTATCTGGATGAGATTGTCGAGTTTCACGCCATTGGCTATGCGTGTGCTACCCATCATGGCGCGGTCGACGGTGGTATTGGCACCGATTTCGACATCATCGGCAATCTCTACGTTACCTATCTGAGGAATTTTGTCATATCTGCCGGCCACAGGAGCGAATCCGAAGCCATCGGCTCCAATCACTGCACCGGAATGAATGATGCAGCGTGCTCCTACCTTGCAACCATGATAAATCTTCACACCGGGATAGATAATTGTATCAGGACCGATGCTCACATTATCACCGAGATAAGCCTGAGGATAAATTTTGGCTCCCGGATCTATCTTACATCCCTTGCCGATATATGCAAAAGCCCCTACGTAAGCGTTATCGGGTATCTCCACGCCCTCGGCAATAAAACAAGGCTGCTCAATACCGGTGTAAACCGGTGTCATCATCTGCTGCACCATAGTGAGAAGATGAGCCACTGTGGCATAAGGGTCGTCCACACGAATCAGCGTTGCCTCCACCGGCTGCTCGGGCACGAAATCGCGCTTTACGAGCACAGCCGACGATTTGGTAGTGTATATGTAATGGATGTATTTGGGATTGGCCAAAAAAGAAATTGCACCGGGATGTCCTTCCTCAATTTTGGCAAAAGTATTGATTTTAACTTCTCCGTCGCCCTCCACGTTTCCGTTAACAAGGGCGGCTATCTGATTGGCTGAAAACTCCATTTTAAGAGGTTGATTGTAATTAATGTGCAAAGTTGGCAAAAAAAATCCACTTTTTGGCTATTTACAGTCAAAAAGTGACATACCGGAGGCTTCAAGCCGTATTTTACCCTGTTTTAGCAGATGCCCAACTGCTTTTTTGAAATCTTTTTTGCTGCAGTGCAACTGGTCGCTTATGGCCATCGGCGATGATTTGTCGTCAAGATTCAAGAATCCGCCGTTCTGCTGCATGGCTGTTATGATGCGGTCGGCTATATTCTGAGAACGCTCCATGGCATCGCCACCGGCCACGAGGTCAATCTTGCCATCGCGACGCACTTTTGCCACATGCGCTTCCATAACCTCCCCTATTTCCAAAGGAGCATAGAGCGAAGTATGATACACCATGCCCTGATGCAGATTGTCCACTATGCACAGGTAGCCCTGATCGGTGCGCTTGTACACAAGAGCGCTGACTTTTTGACCACGTTTGTAGTCGGGAGGCACATTGCCAAGAAATTTTTCAATCTTCGCCGAGCAGGCAACCCTTTTGGAAGCATCGTCAAGATACAGATACACCAGACATTGCATGCCTACATTCATGCGCACTTTCTGCTCACGAAACGGGCATAGAATATCTTTCATCAATCCCCAATCAAGGAATGCCCCGATACGTGTCACGGCCACGACATCAAGAAATGCGAACTCCCCTACCTGAGCAAAAGGATGCTCGGTAGTGGCCACGGGCCTGTCCTCGGAATCAGTATATACAAACACTGACATTTTGTCGCCGACTTGCGGAACATCGGTAATGTATCGCGCAGGAAGGAGCACTTCGTTGCCCTCCTCATCAGCCAGATACAGGCCGAACTCCACAATTCGTGCCACTGTCAGCTCGTTTTGTTTTCCTATCTTCATCTGAATTTAGTTATGAGATTAGCAAAAGTAGCTAATATATTTGTAAATTTGCATCATTATGGATGAAATACTCAAATATTTTCCCGATTTAACCGAGCATCAGCGTCAACAGTTTGAGCTTATGGGAACACTCTACAGCGAGTGGAACGAAAAAATCAATGTGATTTCGCGCAAAGATATAGGCAATCTCTATGAGCGCCATATACTTCACTCCATGGCATTGGCAAAATTCGTCACGCCACTACCCGGCACAAGGATACTGGACCTTGGCACCGGAGGGGGATTTCCGGGCATACCGTTGGCAGTACTATGGCCTCAGTGCAAATTCCATCTCATAGACCGCATAGGCAAAAAGATAAAGGTAGCATCATCGGTGGCCGAAGGGATAGGACTTGAGAACGTGACTTTTCAGCATGGCGACATGGGAGAGTGTCACGAGAAATTTCATTTTGTAGTGAGCCGTGCAGTGATGCGTCTTGACGAACTTGTGAAACTGGTGCGGCGCAATATTTCCGCCCCCGACCGCAACGCTTTGCCTCCAGGATTGTTATGCTTAAAAGGCAAGGACCTTAACGATGAAATAGCCGCCGTGCGCCGTCCGGTGATAGAGGTGCCGCTGAGCGACTATTTTTCAGAAGAGTTCTTCGCTTCGAAATCATTAATTTACGTGGAGTTATGAAAATAGCGCGATTTGAGTTTAATTTGTTTGGTGTCAACACATACGTGGTGTGGGATGAAGCGACCAAACAAGCGGCGGTTATAGACCCGGGTATGCAAACCGATGCAGAGGCATTGCAGCTGGATGAGTTCATAAAGGCACATTCACTCAATGTGACACACCTTATAAACACACATCTGCATATTGACCACACCTTGGGCAATGACCATATAATAAAACATTATAACCTTACAACGGAAGCGCATCAAGGCGATGCCACCCTTGGCTTGGGACGAGCAGAGCAGGCACGAATGTTTCACTTGCGCATGGCCGAGCCGTCGCCACTAAACATAGGCGTGAATCTGCATGACGGAGAAGAGATAGCACTCGGCGCAGGCAAACTAAAAGTCCTTGAAGTACCGGGACATTCCCAAGGCTCAATAGCATTGTATGACGCAGCCGACAAATTTGTGATAACCGGCGACGCTCTGTTCAACGGTTCAATAGGCCGTACGGATTTGCCCGGCGGCAATCATCAGCAGCTCGTAAATGCCATACGCAAACAGCTACTTACCTTGCCGGATGACACAGCGGTTTATCCGGGTCACGGTCCGGCCACAACTATCGGAGCTGAAAAATATCAGAATCCTTATCTCTGAATTGCGACTGATTTTTGATTAGAGCTTCAAAGGAAGCTCTGTGATAAAAGGCGAGAATTTATCTATTTCAAATTCCGCATCGGTCGCTATGCAATGGCGTATCATCTTTGCATACGCTTTTATGGCCTGAGCTTCAATCACATCGGGCAATGAGCCTTGTTCTATTGTAGCATCAAGGACCGGCATACGTTCATCAATAACCTCTAATGCCTTGTCTTTTTCAGGCATCGGGAGACTCATGAGCAAAGCTATGAGCCAAGTGCGGTTGTCAACAGGATGTGCTTCCATGAGATAAGGCAAAGCTTTCTCAAGGCGATCAGTGCGAAAATATAACTCCACCATGAATTCGGGTTTATAATTATCCTCAAATCCGAGTTCCTCAATCAATTGCATGGTCTGAGCCACATATTCATAGCAACCTTTGCTGACAAGGCCCGTCAAGACTGCATCAAGCTGATGCTCACGTTCGTTTGCGTCCACATTTTCAATAGCGGACTTTAAGAGAGAATACAGATCAATATTGTCGCACAAAGAGGCCATGGACACTACAACCGACAAGTCACAGTTGGCAGTTTTAAGATAGCGTTTATACACATCTATGGCCTCGTCGGTACGATTATTGGATTCAAGCGCATGGGAATAAGCAAAACAAGCGTCCAATGAATCAGGCTGGGCCATATACGCCGACCAGGCTGTTTTAAGAGCCTCAACGACATCAGGTTTTTGCGCACGGAGCAAACATTCCGACTTTATTACCAGCGACTTAACGGAATTGGGGTTTATGGCCAAAGCATATTCCACAAATCCCAAGGCACGTTCCGGATCATCCTGACGATCCATGGCAGTCTGGGCTGCAAACTCCCAATAGCCAAGATCATAAGGTGATGTCATAGTCAAATCATCCAACAACTGATTGACAAACTCAAAATCAGCATCGCCCGACCAATCAAGGATTGGATCCACAAGGTCATACATCAATGTTTCGGGATACTGAGCGAGTGTTTTAAGCCTGTCGTAATTGTCCACAAGCCACTGCTGCTGCTCCGAATCCTCAGCCGCGTCAATGAGTTGTATCACTTCCTCGTCAGGCAAAGAATCGGGTTTAACACTCTTGATAAGAAGCGAAAGATCTTTGGCCGTCAGACCATTTTTGCCCTTGTCAATACGTAACTTGGTGAGCCGCGACAAGAAACGCCCTGACGGGAGCGATTTCATAACTTTGGCAGCTGCCTTATCATTGCCCATGCTCCAATAGAGCATAGCCTTGCGCTCTGCCAAATCCCTACTGTCGGGGCATAAGCGCTGTGCCATGAGGATAACCTCGGCGCGCACAGCATCATCGGCTATATCAGAGGCATAATCAAATATATCAATCAGCTCATCCTCATCGTAATAACGTGATGAGAGCGGTTGATCCATTTCTGCCAGAAACCTGTTATACAGCTTATTCAATGAGTAGATTCTATCGGTCTATTATTTTTTCTGAGCCTTTTCCCAACTGTCCTTCAAGGCAATGGTGCGATTGAAAATCAAGTGGTCGGGAGTGCTGTCAAGGTCGGGTGTGAAATAACCGATGCGCTGGAACTGGAAATGAGCACCGGGAACGGCATTTTCAGCCAGATACGGTTCAACCTTAATGCCTTTAACCACTTTAAGTGAATCTGGATTGAGTAATTCACGGAAATCCTTATCAGTTTCGGCTGCGGGGTTTTCCACAGAGAACAGGCGATCGTAAAGTCTGGCAGTGGCATCTACCGCAGTAGCGGCATTTACCCAATGGAGCGTACCCTTAACCTTGCGCATGCTGCCGGGCAAACCGCTGCGAGTGTCGGGATCATAAGTGCAATGGATGGTGGTGATATTGCCATCAGCATCCTTGTCTATGCCGGTGCATTTAACAATGTAGGCACCCTTGAGGCGAACTTCACCGCCGGGAGCGAGGCGGAAGAATTTCTTGGGAGGATTTTCCATGAAATCATCACGCTCAATATAAATCTCACGGCTGAAAGGCATGCTGTGAGTACCTGCTTCAGGATTCTCAGGGTTATTTTCCAGCTCTACCATTTCGGTTTGACCTTCGGGATAGTTGTCAATCACTACCTTCACGGGATTCATGACAGCCATGACACGTGTGGAAACGGCATTCAGGTCCTCGCGCACGGCATGTTCAAGCAGTGACACACTGTTAAGAGCCTCGTATTTGGTATAACCGATTTTTTCAATGAAATTGCGTATTGACTGAGGAGTATAACCACGACGGCGCATACCTGAAATGGTCGGCATGCGAGGGTCATCCCAACCGGCAACAAGTCCTTCCTTGACAAGCTGAAGCAACTTGCGCTTGCTCATCACTGTGTAGGTGAGGTTGAGACGGTTGAACTCAATCTGGCGCGGGCAGTATGATTCATCGGCAAGCTCTTTGACAAAATATTCGTAAAGAGGACGATGCACCACAAACTCCAATGTGCAGATAGAGTGGGTAACGCCTTCAAAATAATCGCTCTGTCCATGAGCGAAATCGTACATGGGATATACTTTCCATTTTGTACCGGTGCGATGATGGGGCGTTTTGATGATGCGGTACATTATGGGGTCGCGGAAATGCATGTTTGGCGATGCCATGTCAATCTTGGCGCGGAGCACGCGGGCACCTTCGTCAAACTCGCCGGCATTCATGCGCTCAAAAAGGTCAAGGTTTTCCTCAACCGAACGGTTGCGATAAGGCGAATTTTCACCGGAAGTAGTGGGAGTGCCTTTCTGAGCGGCAATCTGCTCGGAAGTCTGGTCATCCACATAGGCTTTTCCCTCCTTGATAAGGCGGATGGCCAAATCGTAAAGCTGGGGGAAATAATCACTGGCATAGTACTCACGGTCGCCCCAGTCAAAGCCGAGCCAGTGTATGTCCTCACGAATAGAGTCCACATACTCCACATCCTCCTTCACGGGGTTGGTATCATCAAAACGCAGGTTGCAAGTGCCGCCGAATTTTTCAGCCACACCGAAATCCATGCATATTGCCTTGGCATGGCCGATATGTAGGTATCCGTTTGGTTCGGGCGGGAAACGGGTATTAAGTCTTCCACCGTTCTTGCCGGCTTGCAGATCGTCCCACACAATTTGCTCTACAAAGTTAAGTCCTTTTTTGTCAGTACTTTCGGTTTCTTCTATTTCAGCCATTGCCTAAATGTTTTGCTGTGATAAATAATGGGCGCACAGATTGCGCTTAATTAAGCCACAAAGTTAACCAACCTCGGGCAAATCACAAAGCATTCGTCTCTAAAATTGAAAAACTGTGTGCACAAAAAGCAGACAAAGAGCGCATCCACGAAAGATGCGCTCTTTGTTGTGAGAATTCGTTATGGCCTGAGGCTTATTCAGCTGCGGCTTCTGCGGCGGGAGCCTCTTCAGCAGGGGCTTCGTTGGCAGCAGCTTCAGCGGCTGCGGCAGCTTCGGCTTCAGCCTTAGCAGCGGCAATAGCGGCTTTCTTCTTAGCCACTTCTTCAGCTTTGGCCTGATTCTTGGCCTGTTCAGCTTCAAGACGCTGCTTGACATCTAATTCTTTCTTGCTGGCCATAGATGCGCGCTGTGCATCAATAGCGGCCTGTTTCTGAGCTTTCCAAGCATCGAAGCGTTTCTGAGCTTCAGCTTCGTCAAAAGCACCTTTCTTCACACCGCCCTGAAGGTGCTTCATCAGGAGCACACCTTCGTTGGAAAGTATGGTACGAACAGTGTCGGTGGGTTGAGCACCAACATTTACCCAATACAAAGCCCGCTCGAAGTTCAATGTTATTGTAGCAGGATTAGTGTTCGGATTATAGGAACCTATCCTTTCAATAAATTTACCATCTCGTGGTGCCCTGCTATCGGCGATAACAATAGGATAAAACGCATAGTTCTTGCGACCATGACGTTGTAATCTGATTTTTGTTGCCATTAAAAATGTTAATTAAGTGGTTTTGTATGGTTTTGCGGGTGCAAAGGTAGCAACATTTGAGCAACCCCGCAACAAATTGCAGATGTTTTTTCAAATTATTTTTCACTTGGCAGTGCCATTGTGGATGATGTCAGTAAGGATGGGTCGGGCACCGGCCACAAAACATTCCACAGCTATCACCATAAGTATAAGACCCATCAGACGCATCATGACATTGTTGCCGGTTTGGCCCAGAAACTTGTTCAGGCGCGTGGATGCCCGCAAAATAATATACGTGAGTACATATATCACAAAAATGGTGACAATAAGAGTGGCTTTGAGAGCAAGAGTATTGGCCTGCTCCATGAGCACTATACCATTGGCTATGGCCCCAGGGCCACAGAGCAGCGGGATGGAAAGCGGCGTGATGGAAATATCATCGGCATAGGTGCGTATCTCCTCGTCCGACAGTTTTGTGTTCGTGAAACGCGCCTGAAGCATGTCGTAACCTATTTTGAGAATGATTATGCCGGCGGCAATGCGGAATCCGTTGGCAGAAATGCCGAAAAACGAGAACAAGAACTGTCCGGTGATGGTGAAGGCTATCAGCACGAAAAAAGAGATGACGGTGGCACGCATGACTATGTGTGCCCTCTGCTGCTCATCCATGCCTGTAGTCATAGTGAGAAACACAGGCATTGTGCCAAGCGGATTGGTAAGTGTGAAGAACGATGCGAAAGCAATAAACGCAAACGGAAGAATAGTGTCCATTGTAATTAGTGATGAGAGGGATATTTGTTACGCAGATTTTCAAGAGTGTTGAGCTTGCCTATGTCGGCCCATTCCACGGGAGCCGGCGGCGTGTATATAGACACTGGCATTGCAGAGCATGCACTGACATAAAAAGGCATAATCGAAAACACTTGGCCATGCTCAGACGCATAGTGCTCAAGGTGGCTGAATATACGCGGCGATACCACATGCACACCCCCGAAAGCCACAGTGTCCATGGTGTCACGGACCGGTGCCAAGGATGGAGGGCACACCTCGCCGGTGGCAATATTGGTCCAACCATGCATACGGCCTTTTTTGTCAATCAGCAATGCACGGCTCGAGTCTCTTTTCCAAGCCATCAGAGTGACATCCGAGCCACTATTTATGTGGTGACGATACATGTCACGGATATCAACATCAGTAAATATATCGGCATTATGCACCAGTATATCCTCGTTTCCGTCAAGCCAGCGACGGGCAGCCAATAAGCCACCTCCGGTGTCAAGCAGCAAGTCATCTTCGTGACTGACATGGATCGTTATGCCAAAATTGCTGTTGGCAGCAAGATAATCCACAATCATTTGCGGCAAATGGTGAACATTGACAACGGCTTCGGTCACACCGGCATCGATAGCCCTGCGAAGCACTCGGCCAAGCATTGGTTCGCCACCCACCTCTATCAGAGCTTTGGGGCAATGATCAGTGAGCGGACGAAGGCGCGTGCCCAAACCGGCGGCAAAAATCATGGCTTTCATTGCTGCTCAAATATTTGAGTTATACCTTGCTCCCTGTGAGTCAGCCTTACCTCCACACCATATTTACCGGAAAGATGCTCGGCAAGATGCTGTGCCGAATAGACGGAACGGTGCCGTCCACCGGTACATCCGAAATGGGCGCACAAATGTGTGAACCCGCGCTGCATATACCGCTCCACAGCATGATCAACCAAGGAATATACATTATTCAGGAAATCGGTAATCTCACCGTTTTCCTCAAGGAATTCAATCACTTCGGCATCAAGACCGGTCAAATGCTTGTAGCGGTCGTACCGGCCCGGGTTGTGCACAGCCCGGCAATCAAACACGAATCCGCCACCATTGCCGGAATTATCCAGCGGCACACCTTTTTTGTAAGAAAAACTGCTTATCTCCACCACAAGATGATTGCGCTGCTCCAAGGGCTGAAGCTGCGGAAGGCGGACGAGTTCTTCCAACAAGCCACCAAGATACGATATATTGGCAGGCTTATAGTCGCGCAGCAAATCCTTAAGCATAACCACAGCCTGAGGTATAGGGGTTATGAACTTTGACTTACGCTCCACAAGGCCACGGAAACCGTAGGCACCAAGCACCTGCAACAGACGCACAAGCACACACAAGGGATAACCGCGGCGAAAATACCGTTCATCAAATGCCTCATAATTTGCCGCATGGCGAATATAGCTCTCCATTATGGATCTGCGCGAGGCGGCTGAAAATCCGGCACGTGCCTGCCATGCAAACGATGCCACATCATAGGCCGCAGGACCTCGTCTGGCACCCTGAAAGTCTATGATCCAAGGAACAGAATCCTGTACCATAATGTTGCGCGACTGAAAATCGCGAAGCATGAGCACACCGTGACATTCATCCTCAATCATGAATGCAAGGGTCTCAAAATCGTTTTGGAGCAATTCTTCATCAAACTGTATGCCCACGGTTTTGAGAAAGCAATATTTGAAATAGTTCAAATCCCACATCACGGAGCGGGCATCCATAGCGGCGCGAGGGAAACAGCGGCTGAAATCCACCTTGTCAAGCAATAGGTAATGCGCCTTGGCAAGTTGAGCCATGCATGCATCGGCAAGCCGATCCACCTCTAAAGTATCACTGCCCTGTGCGGCAATAATGTCATACAACGACTGCGAGCCGAGGTCGGATTGGAGATATTCCATCCGGGAATCGCTCACGGCCAATACTTCGGGTACATTAATGCCCGCACCATGCAAAAGGCCTGAAAGATACACAAATGCATCGTTTTCTTTTCTGTCGGTACCGACACATCCAACCAACGAGCAACCGTCGGCCGTCTGCAAACGCCAATAGCGGCGTGATGAGCCTTGCTGGCCTATGGGCAAAACTGCAATAGGCTCAAAGCCTGTGGCCTGCCGAAACAACCCACAGAGCACACGCCCGGAATATTCATGGATATTATCAACCATAACGGCTGCAAATGTACCCAAATTTCTACAGTTCACCTAATCAATATATCAACAAAATAGTGTATTTTTGCCACCGAAATTCATAAAAGCTTAATATGCATAAAAATCCCGCTCGTCTTTACGGCCTTATAGGCTTCCCGTTGGGACATTCCTTCTCACAGGATTACTTCAATCAGAAATTTCAGGCAGAAGGCACAGATGCCGCATATGTGAATTTTGAGATTCCCGATATAGGTGATTTCATGGAGGTGATAAGCGAACACCCCAACCTTGCCGGGCTGAATGTAACTATCCCCTACAAAGAGCAGGTGATAAGCTACATGAACGAGATGGATGCCGATGCCGCAAAAATAGGCGCAGTGAATGTAATCAAATTCATTCCCACGCCCAAAGGGCCTAAATTCAAAGGATATAACAGCGATATAATAGGGTTCAGCGACAGCATCAGGCCGTTGCTTACCCCGGTGCGCACCAAAGCACTTGTGCTCGGTACCGGAGGGGCAGCCAAGGCAGTGTTTCATGGACTGAATAATCTGGGCGTGGAAGCTGTGTATGTTAGCCGCACAGCCGCACCGGGACGACTCACCTATTCCGACCTCAACAGCCAAATCATATCCGACCACAAGATAATAGTCAATGCCACCCCGCTCGGGATGTATCCACACATTGACGAATGTCCCGACATTCCGTATGAGGCTCTCACGCCGGAGCATCTATGCTATGACCTGCTTTACAATCCGGACACCACATTGTTTATGCGCAAATCAGCTGAATTCGGTGCCGAAACCAAGAATGGCCTTGAGATGCTGCTGCTTCAGGCATTTGCCGCATGGAATATCTGGAATTCATAATTTTATACCTAACATAAAAACACAATTAATAAGAAATGGCAAAATTCACACATGAACGAATCAGCATGATTCATGGCGTGCTGCTTATATCGTTATTTGCGTGTGCCGCCTTTTATATAGGAGACGCACAATTTTTTAAGGAAATATCATTCAGCCCCATGATTATAGGTATAATCCTGGGTATGCTTTACGCCAACTCCTTACGCAACAATCTGCCTGAGACATGGGTGCCGGGCATACAGTTCTGCTCCAAGAAAGTGCTTCGTCTGGGTATCATACTCTACGGCTTCCGCCTTACATTTCAGGACATAATGAATGTGGGTGTGGCAGGTATAGTTATTGACACCATAGTGGTGGCCACAACCATCATAGGCGGCATCTACATAGGCAAGCTTCTGAAAATGGACCGCGATATAGCACTCCTCACCTCAGTGGGCAGCGGCATTTGCGGAGCAGCGGCAGTGCTCGGAGCAGAAAGCACCATCCGCACCCAGCCATACAAAACTGCTGTAGCTGTGGCAACAGTGGTGATTTTCGGCACACTCTCAATGTTTCTCTATCCTATAGCCTACCGCGCAGGCATACTTGACCTTACCCCGCAGGAAATGGGAATATATTCCGGAGCCACACTGCATGAAGTGGCCCACGCCGTGGGAGCCGGCAATGCCATGGGTCCCGAAATATCCAACGTATCAATCATAGTGAAGATGATACGCGTGATGCTGCTTGTGCCGGTACTACTGGTTCTTGGCTTCTGGATGGCAAAACGCAACAGCAAAGGCCATAACGGAGAGAAAGGCAAACTCAACATACCATGGTTTGCCGTAGGATTTCTGGTAGTGATCGGTTTCAACTCACTGGATCTGTTCCCCCAAGTGGTAGTTGACGGCATCAACTATTTTGACACATTCCTGCTCACTATGGCAATGGCAGCCTTAGGAGCTGAAACAAGCATAGACAAATTCAAAAAGGCCGGAGCCAAACCGTTTGTGCTTGCCTTCTGCCTGTACATATGGCTCATAGCCGGAGGCTATCTGCTTGCCAAATACCTTGCGCCTGTGTGTCTGGCCTAACGCCATACTCCAAAGCGCCGTGGTCGCTTATGCCGCTGCTGCTCCCTGCCGCCATGCTGGTGGCAGGTACGGTATGCGGCATTACTGTATGGTGGATATACTTTGCTGCGACAGCAACCGCCTGCTGCATAATCTTTGCTTTTACGCGCTACAAGCTTGTGGCATTTGCCATGGCTCTCGGTATTTTAGGAGCCGTTAACGCGAAAGTGAGGATACAAACCGAAGCACCGGCCCAATATTCGGGAAAAACGAATCATTACAAGGCCGACATCTTACAAACCCGGATAGGAGACACATCACAAACCCTCACATTAAGGGTGACGGATGCCTCAGTGGATTCGCTGCATCTAAGCCGTATAGAACCATTTTATGCCACTGCAACAGTACCATCGTTTGACACCGAGTACGAGTGCATGCATACCATCAAGTTCGCGGCTACATTTCAAGACACTGTTCCGGAGCACGATATACCTGATGAAATAACTGCCGGTGATATACAGCGACAACGCGGCATCTATATGCACTGTGTGCTACCCGATGACAGCATAAAAAGCATCTCCCCTACTCCGGGTGTTATACCGGCCCTGCTCAGGGAACGCTCCAAGGCGACCGCATTGCTTCTGAACAGCAGTCTGAAGCCGCGCACCAAAGAATTTCTATGTACAGCCATGCTTGGAGACGCAACCACAATAAGCCGGGATGTGAGACAGGATTTTGCATCGGCAGGGTTAGCCCATATATTGGCACTGAGCGGACTGCACGTGGGGCTTATAGTAATGCTCGTGTCATTTGCCCTATGGCCACTCAAAATGGCGGGCGGCAATGTGGCACGCACCATAATCGTGATACTGCTTCTGTGGCTATACGCCGTGTTCACCGGACTGGGTGCATCAGTGGTAAGAGCGGTAGTGATGCTGAGTGTGTATCTTGGCGCGAGGATTTTGCAGCGACAAAGCTCAGGCTACAATTCGCTGTGCTTTGCCCTGATAGTGCTGATACTGGCCGACCCGGTCTCACTGTTTACCATAGGATTTCAATTATCATTTGCAGCTGTAGTGGCAATTCTACTGTTTGCCAATGCGCTGAATCCGGTGAACATGCGTCACAGGCTGGCTTATAACGCAATGGGGCTTGTGTGCGTATCTCTGTCGGCCATAATCGGGACTGCCCTGATTTCGTGCATCTATTTCCATAACATGCCGGTGTATTTTCTGCTTGCCAACGTGGCAACATCTGTTCTGCTGCCGTGGCTGATAGGTGCGGGAGCATTGCTTCTGCTCCTTGAATGGGCAGGATGGGATGCCGTGTGGCTTTGCGGAATAATTGATTTCATTTACGGCACTGTAGAGTGGGTGGCCCGGTGGGTAGCCTCGCTGCCTTATGCCACACTGCGACACATCTATCTGCCGGCATGGACTTTAATTCCATATGCAGGAGTGGTGGCACTGCTCAAAATATGGCTTGAGAAACGGAATGTATTGTGGGGCTCAATTTTTATCGGTTCTGTGTGCGTGTTGACGGCATACACTTGCTTATGGACTCGTTCAACGGACTCATCCACACTGTATGTGGCGCGGACCACATACCATACAGATATAATAGCCAATATAGCAGGAGAACAGCCTGTGCTTATCACCACCGCCACATCAGCCGACCGTGGTGCAGCCATATATCGGGCCAACCAGCGTTACACACATTTCCTCGGCAAGCGGGGATATGACAGCCTATATTGCGTCAAAGACTCATTCCGTCACAGGATGCTTGAATGGCGCCGTCCATGGTTGCGCACCAAGTATGCCAGTATAGCCGTTATAAGCCATGATTCACTTCCGGCCCCGCCTCCGGCCCATATCAACTATGCGCTGGTATGCCGCGGGTACCGCAAAAGCATAAGAAATCTGACGGATTTAATCCACCCCGACAGCATAGTACTCAGCTATGACCTGCACCCGAAACGTGCCATGCGCTATGCCGCCGAATGTGACTCTCTGAAAATACCGTACCGCAACATGCGTTGTGACGGGCCTTGGAACCTGCCTATGGCAACCGATTAGCAATCAGTATCGGTAAGCTCGTTATAACCGCGCAAAAAATATTCGTGCTGCATGTCACGCGGACGCAGCACTTCGCCGTCAGCTATAACGAGGTCCAGATCAATCACCACAAACTTGTCACCTTTTTTCCTGCCGCATTTGCGCTCATAATCTTTCAGCACGGCAACCGCCTGCTCCACACTAAGCGCGCAACTGCCACAAGCCACGGCATTGAGATAATCGGCATCCACACCATTCAATGCCGGTGTAGAATAAACTGATGAACAACGGAAATCCTCAAGCGATGAGCGCAGGAAATCTATAGCCTGCTCCATTCTGTGCTTTTTGTCCGGGGCATTGCTTCCCACCCCTATCATCAATATCATTTTGCAGGTCTGAGAGTTATAACTGTGATTTCGGGAGTTGCGCCCACGCGCATAGGCAAACCCACCGTGCCTATACCTATGTTGACATAAAGCTTATGACGCGAATCTGTATCAGCGTACAGACCACCCCATGTGGGATAACGCCAAACTGCCGGCGACAAGCCAAAAAGCTCTATCTGCATGGCATGTGTGTGACCCGAGAGTGACAGTGCTATATTGATGCTGTCGTTATCGGCTATGTCAGAAGTCCAATGAGCCGGGTTGTGCGTGAGCAGCACTTTTGTCACACTATCACCGAGCGACGGATAAGAATCATTTAGCGACCCGTAAACAGTGAATGGAGGATCTCCCACATTTTCCACTCCTATCAGAGCTATGGAATCAGTGCCCTGTCTGAGAATGACATGCTCATTGCGAAGCAAACGCCATCCCATGGATTTCTGAAGTGAATCCATCAAAATCATGTTTCGGTGTTTATGGGCATCGGATTCCCAATCGCTGTAATCACCATAATCATGATTGCCAAGGATTGAATATACGCCATGCGCTGCTTTCAAACGCGACAACGGCCTTATAAATGGCAGAAGCTCATCGGTGCGACGATTGACAATATCGCCGGTGAACAGAAGCACATCACCATTCAAATCGTTAAGACGGTTCACAACCTTGCTTACATAGGCGGTGTCGGACCCATACGTGCCCACGTGGAAATCCGAGAACTGCACCAACCTGTATCCGTCAAACTGCTCGGGAAGCCCCTGAACGGTCACCTCCACCTCGCGCACCTGTGTACGGAAACGATTGATCAGCGCACCCCACCACATGAGAGCAAACACCACAACGGAAAGCACGCCTCCGGTGCGAGTAAGCCAGCGAAGCCGATGATGGCGGAAAAGAAGAGGTACAGATGCAAGCACATCAATTATGACAAACAGAAATTTTGCCATATATACCGAAAGGAATGTGAAGAGCATCCACATGACCCCAAGAAGCGCTTCTTCGCTTCCGTCACGACGGGGCAAACAGAGCGCAACGATGAGAAGCAGATACATTGCAACGCTGCCCAACAGCTGCAGGCGGCTCCATAATTTGCGGGGACACCGCTTCAATACAGCCAAATAGATATAGACGTCGGATGCCAGACACGCAACGACAATCAATACCAGGGGCAAAAAATAAATGCGCATAACCAGAGTGTTTCTAACTTAACGGCAAAACGCTCCAAAAGTTTATTGCACGGGCTTTTTACCGGTAGCCTGAAGTTTGTTGCGCAGCGGATTGGCATACATCTGAAGCATCATCTCGTGCATGAATTCGCAATCAAGAGTGGAAATGTCAGGAAGCTTCACCTTATCAAGCTGAGTATTGACATATACCTCAAATGCAGATTTTTCTTCAGCGGTGTACATGGCCTCATATTCCTGCGAATGATGCAGCAAATCATGGGCGATGTAGTTGACAGGGAATATTTTATACCCGGAATGTATGGCATTGTCCACCATGGAACAAATCTGTTTCACGGTGTCAATCTTGTCGGTTGAAGATTCCAGTGGCTCCAGCCGGGAATTGAGGCATGGTGAGAATTGAAAATGCACACGCCCTTTATGGCCGAGCAAACCGGTTTCCATGCTCAACAAATCATCATGCTGGCATTTCTTGAATTCAGGGTCAAGACGCTTGAGCAGAAATTCACGGGCCTTGAGATAATCATTAGGATCGTATTCGTAGCTTATTGACACCGGCAAGAGATTGATTTCCATCATATTGTGCGCCACGGTGCCTCCACCATTCAATCCAAGCATCTTAACGAGGCTCTCCTGAGTCACATCATTGGAATCTTTGGCGCGACCTTCGCGCTGGGCTATCCATACGCTTTCGTGCTTGGTATTTATGGCATAATGAATATAGGCCGAGAGCTGTTTGGCGGCCTCAAGTGCCTGTGTCAGGCGCAGATTGCGCTTAACGATAAAGCTTTTGTTGAGCTTTACAAGATCTGTAATCCACTCATAAATCAACAAATTGTTGCCAATTGCGACCTCAGAAGTGCGTATGTCGTTTTTGAGCAGGCAATAGTTGAGAAACGAAGCATCAAGCACAATGTCGCGGTGATTGGTTATATAGGTGTTGCTCACGCCGGGCACTATATTCTCAATACCTCCAAAGGTTATGCCGTTGGTTGTTTTGCGCATCAGCATCTCAATGAACGGACGCATAACCTGCTTCTGGAAAGTCTCTTTATCGGGTACAGCGAGTAAGTTTCGGACAAACTGGCTGAAATCCACTTCGGGCATCACGTACTTTACGGCATGCTCAAAGCCGGGTTCCTTGACCAACTGGGCCATTTTTTCCTTGAATTGGCTATCGTCAAAAGGCGCTATGTCGCTGAAATCATATTCGTTACTCATAATTCCAATTGATTATCGAGTGGAAAAATATGCAAAATTGAGTTTCAAAGTTACAACTTTTCCCCCACATAGGCATCGGGTATTAGTAAATTTTAACCTCGGGAGGCCATATAAGTGCGCCAACGCTCAATCATGGCAGTCATATCCTGCGGCACATCACTGCTAAAAAAAAGCTCCTTGCCTGTGGCGGGGTGAACAAAACCAAGTGTGCGTGCATGGAGAGCCTGCCTTGGACACACTGCAAAACAGTTGTCCACAAACTTTCGGTAGGAAGCTGAGCGCTCACCGCGCAATATCTCATCGCCGCCATATCTGGCATCATTCAGCAATGGATGGCCGATATGCTTCATGTGTACCCTTATCTGATGAGTGCGTCCGGTTTCAAGCACGCATCGCACCACTGACACATATCCAAGGTTTTCAAGCACTTCATAATGCGTCACGGCATGTTTGCCCTGACTTCCGTCAGGAAACACGGTCATCTGGAGCCGGTCCTTGGGATTGCGCCCCACATTTCCCACTATAGTGCCTTGCTGCGGATCGGGAACGCCCCAAACCACCGCCATATATTCGCGTTTGGTGGTTTTATTGAAAAACTGTTTTCCGAGATTTGTCTTTGCGTCGGGAGTTTTGGCCACTACCAAGAGTCCCGATGTGTCCTTGTCAATGCGGTGTACAAGGCCCATACGGGGGTCAGACACATCATAGTCGGGATTATCGCGGAAATGCCATGCAAGAGCATTCACCAATGTGCCGCTGTAATTGCCATGGCCGGGATGTACAACCAATCCGGCCGGTTTGTTAACGACCAGAAGGTGCTCATCTTCATATACAATGTCAAGCGGAATGTTCTCCGGCAGTATCTCAAGCTCGTAACGGGGACGGTCCATCACCACACTCACCACATCAAGCGGCTTCACGCGGTAGTTGCTCTTCACAGGCTTGCCATTGACCAATATACATCCGGCATCAGCAGCCTGCTGCACACGGTTGCGCGATGATTTCTCAAGCCTTAGGACCAAAAATTTGTCAACGCGGAGCAGTTGCTGCCCTTTATCGGCAACGAACCTGAAATGCTCATACATGCCATCGGCATTAGGCTCGGAACCGGAAGCGTCAATATCCAGTCCGGCATCATCATCAAGAAGTTCCAGATCTTCAGTTTCCAGACTCATTGCTATGTCAGTTGAGATCGAGGAAATCAATATCGTTTGTATCCAGCGCCAGCGAATCTCCTTCGTTCTCCAACATTCCGGCGCCCACCTCTATGACCACAGTGCCGGTGGTGGGTATTCTTGCACCCGGCATAAGCCTGTGGCCGTCGCGAGTGACATTAAGCACCAAATCCTGATACTCGGAAGGAACTTCGCGAACCTCTATATTCTTCACACCAAGACCCTCAAGAATGGAGCGGGCCTGACGCAGCGACATGTCGGTGAGAGCCGGCAACGTGACACTGCGTGGCGCAAAAGCGTTGACGGTAAGATACACAGTGCGGGCGTGCTTAACCTTGGTATTGACCTTGGGATTCTGCTCCACCACCATACCGGGGGCAGCACTGTTGTCATACACCGAATCACTAAGCTCCACCACAAAACCGTCCTTTTCAAGTCTCTGAACGGCATCTTCGTAAGCCATACGCCGCACATCGGGAACTTCCCGATACTCGCCATGGTCGGTCCATACATCAAGCCAAAGAGTGCCAAGCCAAAGCAAAAGTACGCCAATGAGAGCCATGGCAAGGAGATTGAGAAGTATTTTAACGCCGAATTTCATCGGCTTTTTTGAAGGTGCATTATCCATGTTGGTAAAAAATTTGCCGCCGCCAACATTTTTATGTGTTAGCCACGGCAAATTTACATCTTTTTTTTGAGTAGCGGAGTGGGACAGCTACTTTTTCTGCTTTTTCACCGGGTCGCAGGTCAACCCTACGCCAAGTTTATTGAACACTTTGTGATCCACCTCACCCAGCATCACAGTGCAATGTACCTGACAACCGTAAAGTTCGGGTAATTTTTCCAAAGCACGGCGACAATTATCGTCATGGGTGCTCAACACGGACAGAGCCACAAGCACCTCATCGGTGTGCAGACGCGGATTGCGGCTGCGGAGATAATTGATCTTGGTATGCTGAATAGGCTCTATCATAGCTTGCGGTATCAGCTTCACGGCATGGTCAATACCGGCAAGATGCTTTGTGGCATTAAGTATCAAAGCTGCACTCGGGCCAAGAAGAGCACTCGTTTCGGCAGTGATTATGGTGCCGTCGCTGAGTTCTATTGCCGAGCAAGGCACACCGCTGCGTTCCGCACGTTCTCGTGCCGCCACGGTGGTGCGGCGGAATGTGGTGTCAATTTTAGCCTGCTTCATGAGCAATGCTATCTTGTTGACCTCATTCTCATTGCCGTCGCCCATGGCCATGCGGTCAAGAGCAGTGTAATAGCGGCGTATGATCTCATCTTTGGATGCCTGACAGCACACCTCGTCGTCATTAATACAGAATCCCACCATATTCACGCCCATGTCGGTAGGCGATTTGTAAGGATTTGCACCGTAAATGCCCTCAAACAATGCATTCAGCACAGGGAAAATCTCAATATCACGATTGTAGTTGATAGCAGTTTTCCCATAAGCCTCCAGATGGAACGGATCAATCATGTTGATATCGTTAAGGTCGGCAGTAGCCGCCTCGTATGCTATGTTGACGGGATGCTTGAGCGGAAGACTCCACACAGGGAATGTTTCAAACTTGGCGTATCCGGCCTCTATACCGCGTTTGTGCTCATTATACAACTGACTGAGACACACTGCCATTTTGCCGCTGCCGGGGCCTGGGGCGGTGACAATAACAAGAGGGCGGGTAGTCTCAACATATTCATTGCGGCCAAATCCCTCGTCAGAGTCTATAAGCCCCACATTGGTAGGATAGCCGTCGATGGTATAATGGACATAGGTGGTTATGTCCAGACGGCTGAGCTTGGTGCGAAACGCATCGGCACTGCTCTGACCATTGTAATGCGTAACCACTACGGAGCTTACAAGGAAACCGCGTTTCTGGAATTCCTCACGCAGACGCAGCACATCCATATCGTAAGTTATGCCCAAATCCTGACGCACCTTGTTTTTTTCAATGTCAAGAGCACTGATAACGATCACGATTTCGGCGTGGTCGCTCAACTGGCTCAACATTCTTAACTTACTATCGGGCTGGAATCCGGGCAACACGCGGCTTGCGTGATAATCGTCGAAAAGCTTGCCGCCCAGTTCAAGATAAAGCTTGTTGCCAAACTTGGCAATGCGCTCTTTAATGTGCTCAGACTGAATTCTGAGGTACTTATCGTTGTCAAATCCGTATTTCATAACGGATTACAAAGGTACGGCTTTTTAATCGTTTTGCCAAAAAAATCTTTCAACACTGCTGAAAAAATAAGCCGGACCCTCACGAGTCCGGCTCACAAAACAAGGTCTATACACAAATTATTTAATTAGCACTTTAGTGACTTTTGAGCCTTTTTGGCATATATACAATCCGGGGCCCGGATTGTTGATTCTCATGCCCTGAAGATTATAGTAAACAGGTTCAGCATTGGGGTCATCGGCAGTGAATTCATCGTCTTCAACACCTTCTATGGCACCAAAGTCACCGTTTCCACCTGCCAAACGATCGATAAACGACTTGGCTGTTTCTTTCAATACGGGGAACAAATCGCCAAGAGAACTTGAGCAGTCGAGAGCAAACATTATGGCTGCAGAACTCTTGATGTCCTCAATATTGATTTTACCGTCTTTATCATTCTCCACATTGTGCTGCCAAACATCACGCGATGCGATGTAGGTCCACTGGTCGATATCATCTTTCTCTATTGTCAACACATTGCCTTCACTGTCGCGACAATCATTGAAAGTGAATTTCAGATAAACACCGTCGCGCTCCGCAACCACCTTGGAACCTGACGCACTTGTCATGCCGTGATAGGTGAGATTGGTCAGCGACATATCATCGATACTAAACACGCCCTCAATCCACATTTTAGAGTCAGCGACATTGTCGGTAGTACGGTCAAGAGTAAATCGGTAAGTGTCGCCGTGTGACATCATGGGCACTGCTATGGAAACAACCCTTTTGGTGGTTTGACGATTGAGGTTATCATAGATATTTGCAAGTTCCTGCTGCACTTCGGCTATATTATTCACCGACAAAGCATTTTCAGAAGACGAGGCAAGTGATTCCAAATTAAGCATAAACAGTTCATCATCAGCTACATCACCGCTCTTCAAACCAATTGAATAAGCCTGCAGCTGGTTTTCTTGAATCTTGGTTCCGGAAATCTTCTCAGCCAAGTACGCGGCATAACCTTTTGAGGTACGGTATTCGGGTTTCATTGCAAGCGAACCTTGGTCGAGGCCGTCGGTGAATGTAACCAAAACAGCATTGCTCAAATTATTAGGATAAGAGGGAACCTTAAGAGCATCTATAGCCTGATCCACCGCATAATAAAGGAGAGTTGCATTGCCCATTTGCAAATCATCGACAAAGCTCATAAATTTATCTTTATTATTCTCGTCAAGGGATGCAATGGGTTTGTTTGTAATCTTGTCATTAAACGACACAATCCCCATAAACACGCCGCTATCTTCTTCTATCGGGTCATTATATCCACTCGGAAGTGTGATGACACAATTTTGACCGGATGGCAAGATTCCAGTATTTGTTCCATAAGTCACTTCAAAATATTGTGAAGGAATAGTTATTTTACCATTTTCTATCTTCCCATATAAATTTTGACTTTTCTCATTTTCCTCACATAGCTGAGTAAACACGTAGTCTTGGCCACTTGATCCCGTTGCCTTATACGGTTCTAAATACACTTTATTCTGATTCTCAGTATGTACATAGGCATAATAATCGAACCCAATACTCTCGTAAGGTTTAAATCTATATACATCCGGACGCTGAACACTTTTTTCAACATTGATGTCACCCTTATATTTAGCATCATCCATAGTAAACCATGGGTCTTCCCAAAGACCTTTACCTATGTTTACCCAAGTGTCAACCACAGGCTTATAATCAAGGACTCCTTCCGGAAATACTATTTTATGGACTCTTGAAGAATACTTAGCATCGGAAGTTGGAGAAGTCCTAGGTGCACTAGAAGATAAATCATCAACCGCAAAAGCACCTATTGGAAATTCCACTGTCGTATTATTGGAGACCTTTCCATAATATTGGCTATCAAAACCATTTTCCACACACCTTTGATACACATGATAACTTCCAGTGTAGCTATTACTGCGATAATAAAAGCTATAGTATTCAATATACACTTTTTCAGTATCTTCCACATGAAGATACACATATACATTGTTATATTTGTACTCTGGAGAAGTAGAAGGTCTAAAATTGGCATATGGTTGCAGGCGGAAAACGCCCGAACGCGAATTTGAGCGTTCTACACTCACTGTCCATGAAGTATTCCAACGCGAATCTTGGCAACCGAGAATACCATCTGTCCATTGAACCTGCCCTACTGGAGTCCACAACTCAGCATGTGAGGCGAGAGCGGTGATTAACAACACGAGGAGTAAAAAAATTTTTTTCATAACAAAAATATCGGTTGCGCACCCCTCAACGCAACTTTCTTTTGAATTTAAAATGATAAAGGTGTGAGGAATGTATCTTGTTTTATCCCACATTCAGGTCTTGGCGTACCTCATTCACGGATAAAACAACAGCCCCACACCAATATGCTTACACGTTGCCTCAAAGGCATAGGTATAGCAATCAATGCAGGTGCCATTGCAATCATATCTTCGTGAATATTCTAACCGCCAAGTTCGAATGTGGAAGATAAAATTTCAATAACACCTTTTGGCGGAACGATTCCGCCATTTTGAAAAAATCCGGGGCTGTCTCTACAGCATCCCGTAATACATGCGCAAATCTACTCATATTTTCCTCAACTCCAAAATTGTAGCTCAGTTTTTGTGTGATTTTTACGATTGTGATATTATTTATGTGGGATTTGGGGCGCGGTATTGAATAAATTTTGTAACTTTGCACTCTGCAATAATGTATGCAATGAATATCAGAAACCTAATCATCACCCTACTCGCCGCGCTGACGCTAAGTTCATGCGGTGAATATCAGCGCGCACAAAAAAGCACGGACTACGATTACAAACTTGATTATGCCAAGCGAGCTTTTGAGCAGAAAAAGTATGTGCAGGCCGCCACGGTGCTACAGGATGTAATCACGGTGTTCAAAGGCACTGAGAAAGCGGAAGATGCCCTGTATCTCTTGGCACTCAGCCATTATGAGAACAAGGATTATGTGAACTCCGGAGCATATTTCAAGACTTATTACACCCGCTATCCGCGAGGCAAATATACCGAACTGGCACGTTTTTACAGCGGTTACGGCTACTATCTGGACTCACCCGACCCGCAATTGGACCAAAGCGACACCATGCACGGCATAGAGGAGCTTCAGGCATTTCTTGACTATTTTCCCAAGAGCGACAAAGTAAGCATTGCCCAAAACGCCATATTTGAGCTTCAGGACAAACTCACCCTCAAGGAGCTGCAAAATGCCCAGCTCTACTACAATCTCGGCAATTATATGGGCAACAACTACGAGTCAGCAATAATAGTGGCCAAAAACGCCATCAAGAATTATCCCTATTCACGCTATAAAGAGGATTTGGAATTGCTCGTGCTCAAAGCGCGCTATCAGGAGGCCGCCCAGAGCGTGGACGAGAAAAAGGCATCCCGTTTTCGTGATGTTATTGATGAGTATTATTCATTCATCAACAACTATCCCGACAGCCCTAACCGCAAGGAGGCCGACAATATCCTCAAAATAGCCCAGAACTACGCTACCGAATAAATAAAAAAATACATTATTCTATATATAAATATGGACTACAAGAAAACAAACGCTCCGCTCAACACCGTGACTCGCGACATGATAGAACTGTCAAGCGACACCGGCAACGTGTATGAAACCGTGAGCATTATTGCCAAACGCGCCAATCAGATTTCCGCAGAAATGAAGCATGACCTTGAGAAAAAGCTCCAAGAGTTTGCCTCACTCAACGACAATCTTGAAGAAGTGTCGGAAAACCGCGAGCAGATTGAGATTTCGCGCTATTACGAGAAGCTGCCCAAGCCTACCCTCATTGCTGCACAGGAATATGTGGATCACAAAATTCATTTCCGCAATCCTGCCAAAGAGCGCAACAACGACGCCGAATAAACCAATTTTTCGGCCAAAAGCTTGGCAATGTCACAGTTTATGGCTACCTTTGTGGCGCTAAAATCGGAGCAATCCGAAATTTAGCTCTTATATAATTCATTATTAACACCTTAAAATTTTCCAAGAATGCATTTGAATTCTGACGAAAAAGTAGAAATCTTTGAGAAATACGGTAAGAGCAAGACTGACACTGGCTCACCCGAAGCACAGATTGCATTATTCTCAGTCCGTATTGCTCATTTGACTGAGCACCTCAAGTCAAATCACAAAGATTATACCACAGCTCGTGCTCTTAAGGCGTTGGTAGGTAAGCGTCGTCGTCTTCTCGATTACCTCGTGAAGAAGGACATCAACCGCTATCGTGCCATCATTGCTCAGAAAGAGCTTGGTATCAGAAAGTAATTCCCCACGGGAATCTCTACTTGACGATTACACACCGAAGCCGCTCCTCATCAGGATGCGGCTTCGCTGCATTAAATAACTAAAAGTTCAGCCATATGAGCGATTTCAAACCCAAAGGGCATCTGGCAATGATAGCCGCCAATGCGATGTGGGGATTGATGTCTCCTGCAGCAAAGGTCGTGCTCACAGCGGGAACCGTGACTCCTCTCCTAATCACGGATATGCGCATAGCGGGTGCAGCGATCCTGTTCTGGTTCACCTCACTGTTCACACCATACGAAAAGGTTCCGCCCGGAGACCTGCTCCGTCTTGCGGGAGCCGCATGCCTTGGCATACTGTTCAATCAGGGATGTTTCATATTCGGTGTGGGCCTGTCCTCGCCGGGCGAAGCATCCATAATCACCACCACAATGCCGATGTGGGTAATGGTACTTGCGGCCCTCATACTCGAGGAACCCATCACATGGAAAAAAGCCGGAGGCATACTCCTTGGAGCATCAGGAGCAATAATGCTTGTGAGCGGCAATCTCGGTACGCAAGCCACTGGAAACAATCCGCTGTTAGGCGACATACTCGTACTCACCGCACAACTAAGCTATGCCCTCTATCTGACCCTCTACCGCAACTTTATTCGCCGTTATTCACTTATCACACTCATGAAATGGATGTTTCTGTTCGCAACGCTCATTTTATCCATTCCGAGCATCCCCACCGTACTTGCAGCCCCGTGGGCGAGCATAGACACGGCTACGTGGGCAGGAATCTCCTTTATAGTGGTTGGAGGCACATTTGTAGCTTATATATGCGTGATGATAGGCCAAAAGAATCTGCGTCCAACCATAGTAGGTATGTACAACTATCTGCAACCAATTGTGGCTACAGCTATCGGTATCTACATGGGATTTGACCACTTCACGGTTTTAAAAACCATAGCGGTGCTCCTTATCTTCACAGGTGTATATCTGGTCACTATATCCAAAGCACGCCAATAACATATACAGACCATATAATACAGCGAGCGGACATTTTATATGTCCGCTCGCTGTGTATCTGTAGCTGCCGCTTAACGGCGACGAGATTTTCTCTTTTTCTTTGAAGCTGAATATTTGTGCTTGCGTTTTGATGCCTTGTGGCGTTTGACTTTTTTGGTAGGAGAGTATTTCTGTGCCTTTTGATGTGTGGATTTGTCAAAAACAAACACATCCTTGTGGGGCACATAGTTTTCAAAATCAATGATGGCTTCGGGGTTAATATCCACGCCAAGATAGCGTGTCTCGAAGTGGAGATGAGGTCCGGTGCTGCGACCGGTGTTGCCACCAAGAGCTATAGGCTGTCCGGCACGCACCCGTTGGTCGGGTTGAACAAGGAAACGTGACAGATGTCCGTAAACGGTTTCCATGCCGTTGTCATGGCGTATAACCACGTAGTAACCATATCCACGGGCCTCATACTTGGTAAGACGCACTTTGCCGTCAAAAGCAGCAACAACAGTGTCGCCTATATTGAGGCGCAAATCCATGCCACGATGCACGCGACCGAAACGCGGACGATAGCCATATCCGGAAGTTACGGCACCCTTGACGGGAGCCACATAACTTGAAACATCAATATTGGCGGTTGCGGGAATTTCCATACCCTTGTATGGGTTCACCGCCTGACTTTCCCAGTATTCAGTATAGATTTCGTTGTCCTGCATAGCCTCACGCTTGCGCAGATCCTCAAGATAGCTCATGGAGGAGATGGATTTGGCAGCCATACCGGCGGGACGCTGGTGGGCTATCAGATCCTTGTGCTGGGCATTATGAGTGGTCGGGAGCCTGAACTGTGCATAGCCAGGAACCGCAAGCAAAAGGGCTGTAAGCGATGATAAAATTAATTTGCAAGAAAAATTCATGAGATAATTAGGAATAGGAGAGATTAGTCGCGCAGCTCGTCGGGTGAATAAATGAACCTCACGTTCTGAGGAGTCCAGTCAAAAAGCTCATCCTCACAGAAGAAGCGGCGGATTTCGGCTTCGGCATCCTCAACGCTTGAGGAAGCGTGTACCACATTTTCCTGACCACTGGCACTGAAATCACCACGGATAGTACCCGGCAAAGCTTCGCGTCCATTGGTGGCACCGGTCATAAGACGAACTACACGAATAGCATCGACGCCTTTGAGACAAAGTACGATGACAGGGGTAGCCATCATTGATGCCAAGAGGAGGGGGAAGAAGGGACGGTCAACGAGATGCGCATAATGCTCACGAAGCAACTGCTCGTCAAGCTGCATCATTTTCATACCGGAGATAATCAAGCCCTTGCGCTGGAAACGCTCCAAAATAGGGCCGACAAAGCCACGCGCTATGGCAGAAGGCTTGAGTATCACTAATGTTTGCTGCATGGTGTATAAGGTTATTTCACGTTTGTCATTGATTGACTCTCAAAGGTAATATATTTACGTTCGCCAGCCAAATGTTATAAATATTAAAAGGCCAAAATTAACAGGATTGTAACAATTCCTCTTGTGTAACATATTGACAATAAACATGTTACATCACATTGTGAAATTAAGTGAAATAATGTGTAATATAGTTTGGTTGATTTTTGACTGTTAATTTCTTGTTAATTATTGTATTTAAAATCACGGAAATTTTAACATTCAGCTTATCATGCTCCAGTCCACAGCCTTTGTAAACAGAGCATGCATCTCGCTTACCAATGCCCGGTGTTGAGGCATCTCAAGCCCCGGATCGGCCTCGAGCGTGCGCTCGGCTTCATCTCTTGCAAGCTGTACAATGCGACCATCAGTGGCGAGATTTGCTATCTTCATGTCAAGTGCTGTGCCACTCTGCAAAGTTCCCTCTATGTCGCCCGGACCACGCAGCTGCAAATCCGCCTCGGCAACGAGAAACCCATCGGTGGTGGAAGTCATAATTTCAAGGCGACGCCGAGTGTCCTTTGACAATTGGGGCTTGGTCATGAGCACACAATAGCTCTGATCGGCACCACGCCCCACCCTGCCGCGCAACTGATGGAGCTGCGACAAACCGAAACGCTCAGCATTCTCTATTACCATTATTGAGGCATTGGGCACATTTACGCCTACCTCTATAACCGTTGTAGCCACAAGGATATGCGCCTGATGGGTAACGAACAGATTCATCTGATAATCTTTTTCGGCAGGTTTGAGCTTGCCGTGCACATAGGCCACCTTGTAGTCTCGGAATACCTCGCGCACCTGCTCATACCCTTCTTCAAGACTGCGCATATCCACTTTTTCGTTTTCCTTGATAAGCGGATACACAATATAAACCTGTCTGCCCTTGGCAAGTTCCCGGGAAATGAACCGATACACATCCAAGCGTTTGTCACTGTAACGGAGCACAGTATTAACAGGCTTTCTCCCCGGAGGCAATTCATCTATAACCGACACATCCAAGTCACCGTAAACCGTCATGGCAAGAGTGCGCGGAATGGGTGTGGCCGTCATAACAAGGATGTGTGGCGGTGTGGTATTCTTTTTCCACAAACGCGCTCTCTGCGCCACACCAAAACGATGCTGCTCATCTATCACCACAAAACCGAGGTTACGAAACAATACATTGTCCTCAATCACAGCGTGGGTACCAATCAGTATGTGCAGTGAGCCGTCAGTAAGTTCGGCGTGAATCACATCACGTTCACGCTTTGGAGTGGAGCCGGTGAGAAGTTTCACATTCACTCCTATCTTCGCCGCCATGGAGCGTATTGTCTCATAATGCTGTGTGGCCAAAATCTCGGTAGGAGCCATCAGGCACGCTTGTGCGCCATTGTCCACGGCTATGAGCATGCAGAGCAATGCCACAAGTGTTTTTCCGCTCCCCACATCACCTTGCAACAAACGATTCATCTGTCGCCCGGTGAGCATGTCGGCTCTTATCTCCTTTATTACACGTTTTTGCGCACCTGTCAGTTCAAATGGAAGGCATTGCTCATAAAACGCATGGAAAAACCGCCCCACGACAGGAAATTTCATTCCCGAAACACAGAACGAACGCTTGCGACTATAGCGCAGAATATTGAGCTGGAGATAGTAAAGCTCCTCAAATTTGAGCCGGAAACGCGCATTCTGCAATTCTTCATTGCTGTGAGGATTATGTATAGCCTCCAGTGCCTTGCGCTTTGGCATAAGCCGCAAACGCGCAACAAGCTCGGGAGGAAGCGGATCGGTGATATATGACCCAAAAGCACTTAAAAGAGTTTGGTTGTACTGAAACAATGAGCGGGAGCCGATACCCCGCTGCCTGAGTTTTTCCGTGAGCGGATATACGCCTCTAAGACCGGTGGAAGCAGCCGCAGAAGCAACCGAATCAACTTCGGGATGCACCATAGACCAATGACCGTTGAACTCGGCAGGCTTGCCGAACAGCACATATTCATTGCCAACGCGATAGGCGGATTTTATTTCTCTGATGCGTCTGAACCATACGACATCCATGGTGCGCTCACCATCCGAAAACAGCCCGACGAGACGGGTCTTGGCACCTTCGCCCTGTACATTGAAGTTCACAAACACGCCCTTGACCTGCACCATGGGCATTTCGCCCGAGAACGACGATATTCTGTAAACTGTGGTGCGGTCAACGTAATGCGACGGAAAGTGATACAGCAGGTCATGGCACGTGGCTATACCAAGCTCCTTGGCAAGAAGCTCACCACGCTTGGGGCCGACGCCTTTCAAAAATTTTATGTCAGTGGCTCGTAGGCGTGACATCAAGCAGCATGGCAGCTATTGCCAAATCAAAAGGATGGGTAACTTTAATATTTGCAGCACTCCCCTCCACAAGCTCAAGAGGAGCAAAACCGGCATGTTCCATCACCGAGGCATCATCGGTAAATTCGGGCTTATAACCCGATGAATAAGCCTCAATCAGCTCAGACGCCCTGAAGCCCTGCGGAGTTTGTACGGCACGCATCTGTGCCCTATTGACTGAATGGGATATGCCGTCGGCATCCACCATACGCAACGAATCGGTGACAGCCACTGCAGGAATGGCTCCATGCGCACCATGCTCCACGGCATTTACAACGGCATTCACAACCGATTTAGTCACTATGGGGCGTGCCCCGTCGTGCACAGTAACGATTTCCGTGCCGTATGGCAAAACAGCAAGAGCATTAGACACCGAATGCCAACGGGTGGCACCGCCCTCCACTATCGCCGGAGATTGGAAATCATGAGCCGAGCACATCTCCCGCCACATATCCATGCATTCGCGGCTGAGCACAAGGAGCATATCGGCATGAGGGGTTGCTATCCGCAGCCGCTCAATGGTGGTCATGAGCAAGGGCCTGCCACTAAGGTTGCAGAACTGCTTGGGCAATGACGAACCGAATCGACTGCCGCTGCCGGCAGCCACTATTATGTGACACACGCGGCTCATTTCGCAGGAACGGATAAATAAGAGGAATATGCTTCAGGAGAAGAGATTATGCGCATGGCTTCGCGGAAATTTGGCGAAATGGGATTGACAACCCTGAAATAGGTGGATTGCTCAAAAATATCGCGACCTATTATACCTTTGATAATAAGCTCTATAATAGGTTTGGAAGTCAGGAACTGCTCTTCGTTATACTCCACACCCTCTTTAGTGCCGAGGTCCACGAGATGATCAAGAGTGGCCTTGTCAACCTTGAACTGATCTACAAACTGCGATTCATTGCGGTATTTTTTACGCAGCTCCTTGCGGTGCTGGTCAACATACTCGGTTGCGACACGATTGATAAGCCCTTTGGCAACAAGGTCGCGATAGTATGCGGAATAATATGAGGTGTCAACAGGCACGAAATTGTCGGGTATTACACCGCCTCCACCGTACACGGGGCGTCCGAGCCGCAAAGTGCGGTAAAGGAGCGAATCAGGCAGATGTATGCTGTCGGCGCTCATCAGCTCGCCAGACGACAGTCGGGAGTATGTTTCGTTTCTGTATTCATCGTCTTTGCCTTCGGCATACGGTTTCTGGATGCATCTGCCGGAAGGAGTATAGTAACGCTGCACGGTCAGACGCACCATAGTGCCATCGGGCAACGGGAACGGACGCTGTACAAGCCCCTTGCCGTATGTACGGCGGCCGGTGAGCACACCTCTGTCGTTGTCCTGTATGGCGCCACTCACAATTTCACTTGCCGAGGCGGAATACTGATTAACCATCACTACCACCGGCATATCGGCAAGCACTCCCCTGCGCTCGGCACGGAAATATCGCGGCTCTAATTTTGTACCTTTTGTAAATACCACGAGGTCACCTTTGTTCAAAAACAGGGAAGCCACATCAAAAGCAGCCGACAGATACCCTCCACCGTTCTCTTCCAAATCAAGCACCAGCCTTTTCATGCCCTTGCGCTTGAGATTGTCTATGGCCTTGAGCATCTCCTGCCCTGTGCTTTCGGCAAAGCGTGCAAGTTTTATAAGCCCTACAGAGTCATTGGCCATATATGCGGCATCAATGCTATAGATGGGTATGTCATCGCGCACAATATTGAATTCCAGAAACTCAGGCACACCCTTGCGGAGCACAGTAACCTTGACGGTACTCCCCTTCGGGCCACGCAGAATTTTCTGAATGGCGGTATTTTTCATTTTCATTCCTGAAATAGCCGTGTCATCTGCAGCTATTATACGGTCACCGGCCAGTATGCCAACTTTTTCCGAAGGGCCACCGGCCACAGGCTGTATCACATACAAAGTGTCATTGAGCATATTGAACTGTATGCCTATGCCGGAGAAATTGCCCTGAAGAGGCTCGGTCAAAGCCTTGGTTTCTTCAAAGTCAGAATACTGAGAATGCGGGTCAAGTGTTTTAAGCATAGCCACAATGGCTTCTTCTACCACATGATCAGCATCAACGGTGTCAACATAAAAATTCTCAATTATATTCTCCACCATCGACAGTTTTTGGCGCGGTGTGAATTTTGGTTCTTCGGCATAAGCCGTGAGCAACGCCGTGATAGCGAGCAAGAATAAAGATATTTTCTTGAAATTCATTTTTGCAATTCGTTATTATCTGGTAAAAATGCCGAAACATCATAGCCAAATTCCTCAAGCTCACGCACAACCGACGAGCTTACGCTTGCCCATTCGGGTGCGGCCAAGAGCATAACCGTGTCTATTCCCGCAATTTTTCGGTTGATGTCGGCCATTCGGCTTTCGTAATCAAAATCACTCACAGAGCGCACGCCCCTGAGCAGAGCAACAGCCCCAAAATGTTTTGCCGCATCCACAGTAAGACCGCTGTAAGCCGCCACCTCAACCATAGGATTATTGCCCACTACAGCCCTGATACTGTCTAACCGGGAGTGTATCTCATTATCATCAAGAGTGGTTTTGGAGACATTATATCCCACACACACCACCACACGATCAAAAATATTCAAGCCACGGCGCAGAATGTCAAGGTGTCCGCGTGTGAAAGGGTTGAACGAGCCGGCGAATAATGCCACACGCTCATTATCAGCTGATTTCCGAGTCATCTTCCACTACTAAGTTGTCAATGATAAAATTCTGTCGCTCAATGGTGTTCTTGCCCATGTAGAAGCGTAACAACTCCGCCACGCCGTCCTCTTTGTGAAGCGACACCTTGTCAACACGCATATCCGGCCCGATGAGGTCACGGAACTCGTCAGGCGATATTTCACCAAGACCTTTGAATCGCGTTATTTCGGCGTTGACACCGAGCTTGGCAATTGCATTTCTGCGCTCCTCATCAGTGTAGCAGTAATACGTTTCCTCACCCTTGGATTTCTTCATTCCCGTACGTTTGACGGTCTTCTTGTTACGCACACGGAACAACGGAGTCTGAAGGATATACACATGTCCACGTTTTATCATGTCAGGGAAAAACTGCAGGAAAAACGTGAGCAGAAGCAAACGTATGTGCATGCCGTCCACATCGGCATCGGTGGCTATAATCACATTGTTATAACGAAGGCCGTCCAAACCGTCCTCAATGTTCAGAGCTGCCTGCAACAGATTGAACTCCTCATTCTCATACACCATTTTCTTGGTCTTGCCATAGGTGTTTTTGGGCTTACCACGCAAAGAGAACACAGCCTGAGTTTCCACATTGCGGATTTTGGTAATGGAACCTGTTGCGGAATCGCCCTCGGTGAGGAATATGGAGGATGCGAGTTTCAAATCCTCATCGCCTTTGGCATCATTGAGATGTATGCGGCAATCAAGCAATTTCTTGTTGTGAAGATTGATTTTCTTGGCCTGCTCACGCGCTTTTTTGGTCACAACAGCCATTGACTTGCGTTCCCGTTCATTCTCAAGCACCTTACGCTGAATGATTTCAGCAGTATTTTTATCGCGATGAAGATAATTGTCAAGCTCTTTTTTAATGAAATCGCCCACATATTTGGCTATAGTCACACCATCAGGAGCCATGTCTCGCGAACCGAGCTTGGTTTTGGTCTGCGACTCAAATACCGGTTCCTCCACTTTCAGCGACACAGCCGCAACAATACCGCTGCGCACATCGCTGTATTCCAGTGACGCACGGCCAAGGAATTCCTTGATGGTACGTGACACGGCTTCTTTGAAAGCCGTGAGATGAGTGCCGCCCTGCGTGGTATGCTGGCCATTGACGAATGAATAATACTCTTCACCATACTGATTGGCGTGGGTAATGGCCACCTCAATGTCCTCACCAATAAGGTGAATAGGCTCATACAGTGGCGTACCGGTCATGTTTTCTGACAGAAGGTCAAGCAGACCTTTGCGACTGATAAATTTCTGGCCATTGAAATATATGGCGAGACCGGTATTCAAAAACGTATAGTTTTTGAGCAAAGGCACTATGAATTCGTCACGGTAATGATAGTCCCGAAACACCTCGCTGTCAGGTGTAAACTGCACGAGAGTACCATCCTTTTCATCGGTATCCACAATAGGAGTCTCAGATATAACCTCTCCACGGCAATACTGCACACGTTTGAGCTTGCCCTGACGCACGCTCTGAATCATGAAATCGCTTGACAGGGCATTTACCGCCTTGATACCAACGCCGTTAAGTCCTACCGATTTTTTAAACGCCTTGCTGTCGTATTTACCGCCGGTATTCATGCGCGATGAAGCCTCGACAAGCTTGCCAAGAGGAATACCGCGACCGAAATCGCGCACAGTCACAGTGGAATCAGTCACAGTGACATCCACCTGCTTTCCAAACCCCATCATATATTCGTCAATGGCGTTGTCAAGCACTTCTTTGAGAAGCACATAGATACCGTCATCGGTGCTGGAGCCATCGCCGAGCTTACCGATATACATACCGGGACGACGACGGATATGCTCGTTCCATGAAAGTGTCACTATGGCATCATCGCCGTAGTTATCCGTCCCGGCAGAATCACCGCCGGGCAATATTTCTTCATCTTTGATATCTTCGGTCATAAATCAGTGTAGATGCGTGCAGTATGCAAAGGTACAAAATATTTTACACCTTTGCCGTTCACACTTATAAAAAAAAGATTAACTTTGCAGTATCTAAAAACAATCACTACTATTAGAATGAAACATATTCCTCTTTATATCACAGCATTAGCAGCAGCGGCAATATTTGCCGCATCGTGTTCGCGCACCCCGTCATGGAAAGTCAAGGGCACTGTGCAAGGTGCCGAAAACAGCAGTATGGTGCTTGAGGGCGCCGGTGCCATAGGATGGTACCCCCTTGATACCATCATGATAGGCAGCGACGGTGCCTTTGAGTTTAGCCGCGAAGCCGCCGGTCATCCCGACATATACCGCTTGTCATTGAATGACAAATACATCTATTTGCCCATCGACAGCATTGAGTCACTGACCCTTTCCGCCAACGCCTCCTCTTTTGACACATCCTACAAACTCTCCGGCTCCACAGCAGCCGAGATAATCACCAATGTTGACCACAAGCTGATGCAATCGGCGCTCACAAAAGGCACACTCGCCACCACCGGCGATTCATTGCTGAAACGCGAGCTTGCCCAAATGATGCTTCAGGAGCCAAGCGGCATTGTGGCCTATTACATCATCAACAAGAGTATTGGCGGCATACCTGTGTTTGACCCTGAAAACCGAAGCGACCTGCGCGTGATTGGCGCTGTTGCCAACGCTTACGACAGAGACCGTCCAAACGACCCGCGCACCGAACAGCTCAAAAACATCTACCTGCTACATCGTGCATCAATGCCCTATTACACATCTACCGACACTATTGTGGCAAGCACAGTGGCATTCCCGGATTTGAAACTGTGGGACAACAAAGGACGCCAGCATGATTTGGCGCAAGTGGCACACAACAACAAGGTGGTGCTGCTCAACTTCACGGCCTATACCGCAAAAGAATCTCCGGCTATAAATCTGGAGTTCAACAAAATATACGAGCAATACCGTTCCAAGGGGCTTGAAATATATCAGGTGGCCATTGACGATGATGAATACCAGTGGAAACAATCCGCCAACAATCTGCCATGGATCACGGTTTACAACCCGCCCACGGAACCGCAGAATCTGATTAACTTTAATGTACGCGCACTGCCCACCACTTTCATCATAGTTAACGGTGACCTTGTGGACCGCGCCAATCAGGTGGGAAATCTGCCGGTAAAGCTCTCCAAATACCTGAAATGAAACTGGATGTGGCCATATCCACCTACCAGCCGCAGGGATTGCAGAGGGTAGCAGATATGAACCTTCCGCAGGTTGAAGGTGTGCGATATGTGGTGTCGTGGCAACAGCATGGCGGCGCACGCATACCGGAGCAATTATTGCGCAACGATGTCAAAATAATACGATTCGGCAGCTCCGGGCAATCAGCCAACCGCAACAATGCGGTCATATATACATCCGCACCCATAGTGCTTATAGCCGATGACGATTTGCGTTACACCGCGCAACAACTTCAGGCAGTAATAGACACCATGGAGGCCAATCCCGATGTGGATATAGCCACATTTCAATACATCGGCGACAACAAATACTATCCGCCGACAGAGCAGCCTATAACACGACAGATACCCAAGGGGTTGAGCTTTGCATCCTTTGAAATAGCAGTGAGGCGCAAATGCTTTGATTCCCTGAAGTTTGACGAAAGATTTGGTATAGGCGGCTCAATGTTTGATCTCGGCGAAGACGAGAAGCTGATGCTTGATGCAGTGCGCATGGGGTACACATGCCGTTTTTTCCCGATTACTATAACTACCCACACCGGACCTACCACCGGCCATAGACCCATCACCAATCCCCGTGCGGCTGCCGGCACAGGATGCCTGATACGCGGCTGGTATCCATGGAGCTGGCCACTGCGGATTCCGCTCAAAGCTTACCGGCTAAAGAAAAACGGCAGCAAATTCGGCTTTTGCCTGCGCCATATGCTGCGTGGTGCCATGAAGAATTGTTCTATCGCCCGATAATCCGCTTAAAACCTCTTGCCAAGCTCCACAGCCATGGGTAGCGTGAGACTTTGAGCTTGATTTTCGCGAGAGCGGGCAACTTACAGCCCCTTTCTGCCATCAAACTACTCACAACCGCCACGCTCTGTTTATTGCCGCTATCAAAAGCCAGACCCGCCACGAATACAGCTCCATGCTCAATGGCCGCATCAACATCCGGTGTATGAGCATCATAGTAATCCGCAAGCGTAAGCCTGCATCCGAGAACCGCAGTATAAAATCCAAATAACCGCTCCTCCGACCGAGTGTTGCTCAAAGAGTCATCGCCCACCGAATAAAGGAGCGATTCTTCTTCCACGAATCCAAAACCTCCCTTAGTTCCCAAAGCACACACCAGCGGCATGTCCTCGCAACCGAACGCATCGTTGCATACCATATTGTTGTCAACATTAACTGCCTCGCGACGATACAGCATGGTGCTGAGCGGGACAGGAAAATTGCCAACCGACGCAAGCACGCCCTCAAGCATATCGCGTCCGGCAACTGTGCGCCGCCAAGCGGCATGAGATTCGCAATCCCGCGAATACACATCAGAGCCTTTTCTACATTCTATCCAGTCACTGCCCACCGCTACAAGCCCGGAATCGGCATTGAGCATCGCAAGCTGTTTCACGAGCCAAGTGCCAGGCAAACGGTAATCGTCAGCAGCACAATCCGTAACAAATCTCCCTTTGCAAGTCCTTAAACATCTGAAATAGTTGCGTACTACACCCATATTGGGTTCACGCGGCATTACACGCACGATGCCGGCGAATCTGTCGGCATACTCCATGCATATCTCGTAGCAGCCATCAGTAGAACCGTCATCACCCACCACAATTTCAAGCGCACGGCACTGAGCGCGCATTGCAAGCACACTGTCAAGTGCGCGGCGTACAGTGGCAGAATGATTGTAACTCAGCACAATCACCGACACTTCAACCGGAATGTTGGATTTCAAATCGGGTTCCACGCCACAAATTTAACACCAATAACTCAATTTATTCTCAAAATCAAGCTATATTTGCACATAGGCAAATGTTTCGGATAAAAGAACGTATGGAAACCAACAATCTTATTACAGTGGTAGTGCCGGTACACAACCGTGCTGACATAGTGCTGCGTACCCTTGATTCGATTTACAATCAAACTTATCGTCCTATTGACCTGATAATTGTGGACAATGCATCCACCGACTCCACCTTGGAGAAAATCACCGAGTGGAGCAAGAGCCGCCAAAAGGGGGATTTCAATGTGGAGATATTGCAATGTGAGGAAGCCGGGGCCGCATGCGCCAGAAATTTCGGTCTTGAGCACGTGCGCACTCCATGGGTGATGTTCTTTGATTCCGATGATGAAATGCGTCCCGAACATATAGCCAAAGTGACACGTGAAGTCAATGAGCATCCCGACTGCCAGCTGATATATTTTGATGCCACCGTAATGGATACCGACGGCTGGAGCCATCCCATGAGCATTAATGACACCAACATGATGCGTGCGCATCTGTTTCACTGCATCCTATCCACACAGCGGATGGCCATACGCACCGAGCTTGCAAAAAGCGTGGGCGGCTGGAACAAAGCGTGTGCCATATGGGACGACATGGAACTGGGCGTGCGCCTGCTGCTGTCCACAGACAAAGTGCGCAAACTCCATGGCGACCCGATGGTGGTAATTCATCCCAGCGGTGATGAATCACTTACCGGCGACAATTATCAGACCCGAGCCGGGAAATTTGAAAAAACGCTTGACATAATTGACGAACATTTCATACAGCCTCAATTTCATCTCGAGCAGATGTGGGTGGAAAGCCGCAGAATGATTCTGGCCGCAATGTATGCCCGTGAAGGCAAAAAAACTTTGGCAACTGCCTTACGCAAACAGATATTGGACCGACATGCATGGAGCGATGCAATGAAACTGCGTGCCGTTTACACAACCCAGCGATTGTTGGGCCACGGAGGATCGGCAACTGCCGAATATTTTTTCAAAAAGCCTAAAGCGAAGGCAAAGTAACCGAAAAATGAGCCGACGGAGTGTGCTCCCGCAACAGAATCTCCACCATTGAGCGCACCCGTTGAGGATACTGTGCGGCAAGGTTATTGTCCTCGTGCAGGTCGGATTCAAGATTGTAAAGTTCAGGGACACCTTTCTTCACAATCAGTTTCCATGGTCCCTGACGCAATGCTATTTGATCTGTTTCGTCAAATTCCCAGTACAGAAAGTCATGCTGCTTCTGCACACCGGAGCCGGTGAGCGTGGGCACGAAAGATATACCGTCAAAATAATCTGTTTCCAAAGCCTTGTTGCCGTATGTCCCAGGCACATCGCTAACTCCGGCAATCTCGGCAAAAGTGGGCATAAGGTCGTAGAATGCAAGTATATGGTCACTCTCCTGTCCGGGCTTGATGCCTTTGGGCCAGCTCACGATGAACGGTACCCTGATGCCGCCTTCATGACAAGAACGCTTGAGCCCCTTAAGCTTGCCGTCCCGGCCAAAAAACGTGGGGTCTGCACCGCCTTCCTCATGAGGACCGTTGTCGCTTGTGAATATCACTATCGTATTGTCGGCCAGTCCTTTTTTGTGAAGCATAGACATAATCTCCCCCACATACGAGTCCAAACGGGTTATCATGGCGGCAAACTGTGCATGAGTGTGAGTCACAGGGTTATACCTTGACCATACACTTCCTTCGTAAGTGCCGTCATCAGTGAATTTTTGTTTGTAATGCTCCAGTATGGAATCGTTAGGCTGAGCAAGCTCTGCATGAGGCAACGTGTAGGTCAGAACGCCGAAGAACGGTTGTCCGGCACTCTGAGCGTCAATCCATTTCAACGCCCGCTGATGTATCATGTCGGCAGAGTACTGCTTACGTTTCTCGTAACCGTCACCATACATAGGGTACTCAATGTTCTGCGTCAGCACCTCGCGTACCACAGCGGTGTCGCCCAAAGCCTTGGAATACCGATTCAGAAAATTAGGATAATACAAGTGAGCCTGAAACTGGCATATATAGCCATAAAACTCATCCACCCCTCTTTTGTCGGGGGTAGAAGCAGATCCTTCATAGCCGCCGGCCCATTTGCCAAACATGCCTGTATTGTATCCGAGTGATTTCATTATCTCGGGAAGCACCACATGTGCGGTATCATAAGGGTGTTGGCCGACTATGGAGTAATCCTCATTTTCACCGTATTTCACCATGGGCACGTCGCGCCAATACTCCTTATTGCCCCTGACCTCGCAATGTCCCGAATGCTGTCCAGTCATCATGGATGCACGCGAAGGAGCACTCACCGGACTGCCGGCATAAGCCTGCGTAAATCTTATGCCCGAGCGTGCGAGAGAATCAATATTGGGCGTGGAAATATACGGCTGACCATAGCAGCCAAGATCACCATAGCCCATGTCATCACACATAATATATAATATATTAGGCCTGTCAGCGGCAAAAGCGCTGAATGCGGTCAACGGCACCAGAGAGGCGAAAATACGTGAAGTCATAATTCACAAATTTACAACATAAAATCAACAATGACGCATCTACAATCCCAAAAATTAGTTAAAAATCACAAAGCGAAATCAGCATCTTTCTAACTTTTGTTAACACAACGCGCATTTAGCTTCCCTGTTTGTTATTAAAGAAACGATATTTTGTACCTTTGTACACGAATAAACCTATTCGAAATAATTATGCCGAACGTATTAACCGAATTAATCGGAAAGCAAGCATTGAAATATGGCACCCGCGAAGCCTTCTCCGCTCCGGTAAATGGCAAATGGGAACCAACATCCTGGCTTGATTTCGAAAAGATGGTGAACCAAGCGGCTTACGCTTTTGAGATGCTGGGAATGAAGGAATGCGACAACATCACCGTGTTCTCAGCCAACCGTCCTGAAATTCTGATAACTGATTTTGCTGCCTATGCCAACCGCATGGCTCCGATTTCAATATACTCCACAAGCTCTCTTGAGCAAGTTATATATATAGTCAACGACTGCGGCTCCACCAAACTGCTTGTAGGTGACGAAAAGCAATATGGAATGGCTCTTGAGGCTAAAAAACAGTGCCCCAATCTCAAGCAGATTATAACCTATGACAATGTGCAGCGCAAGGAGGACGACACCACCACTATGACATTTGCCGACCTGCTTGAATTAGGGTCAAAAGCCACGGATATGTGCCGTGAAGAGGTAATAGCCCGTCGCAAACGCGCACTTCCCGAAGATATAGCCACCATAATCTACACTTCCGGCACCACCGGCGAGCCCAAAGGGGCAGTACTGCCTCATTCGTGTTTCAACGCCGTGCTGCCCATGCACAAGGAAAGGCTCACCACCCTCAGCGACAACGATACCTCGGTATGCTTTTTGCCCTTGAGCCACATATTTGAAAAAGGATGGACATATGTATGCCTCTATTTGGGAATAAGGGTGTCAATCAATCTTGACCCGCACGACATACAGCGCACTGTAGCCACGCGCCGTCCCACATGCATGTGCTCTGTGCCTCGCTTCTGGGAAAAAGTATATACCGCCGTACAAGAAAAAATAGCCACACTCAGCCCCCTGAAACGATGGATGGCCGTACAGGCTCTGAAAGCAGGAAAAAAACGCAACCTTGGCTATCTGCGTCTGGGCAAAAAAGCTCCATGGTGGGTAGAGAAACGGTATCAGTTCTTTTACAAGAATGTGCTTCTGCCCATGCAGAAAGTAATAGGCGTGGAAAACGGCAACCTCTTTCCCACAGCCGGTGCGCCCCTGAGTGCTAATATCGTAGAGTTTTTTCACTCCTGCGGCATCAATATAATGATAGGCTACGGACTGTCCGAAACCACGGCCACCGTTACCTGTTTTCCTCAGATAGGGTATGAGATAGGCACCGTAGGCACTGTGATGCCCCGCGTGCAGATAAAAATTGGCGAACAAAACGAGATACTTGTCAAGGGCCCGAGCGTGATGCGCGGATATTACAATAAGCCGGAAGCCACCAAAGAAGCATTCACCGCCGACGGATGGTTCCGCACCGGAGACGCCGGCAGAATTGATGAGAATGGCGCACTGATACTGACTGACCGCATCAAGGACCTGTTCAAGACATCCAATGGCAAATACATTGCCCCCCAAGCACTTGAAAGCCGATTGGGCGAAGACAAATACATTGAGCAGGTGGCTGTGATCGGTGACCAGCGCAAATACGTGACCGCCATCATCATTCCGGCATTTGAGGCTCTTAAAGAGTATGCCAAGAAAAAGCATATCCAGTATCGCAATGTGGAAGACCTTGTCAAGAATTCCGACATCCGCGCCATGATAGCTGAACGCATAGAAAACCTGCAGCGCAACTTTGCCGGATTCGAGCGCATAAAGAAATTTACACTGCTGCCCCAAGAATTCACTATGGAAGCCGGGGAACTCACCAACACCCTCAAAATCCGCCGTCCGGTAATCAACAACCGCTACGCTCGCGAAATTGAGGCCATGTACGCATAAAAAAATTCATTACCACATATGATTACACAGGAACAATTAAAAGAGACTTTTGAGCGCAAGCTGGCGCTGAGGAGGTATCTTTGACATCGACAGCAAGAAAATAGAAGTAGAAGAAGAGGAACTGCGCACCCATGTACCTGATTTTTGGGAACACCCCAAAGAAGCGCAAATCCAAATGAAAAAAATCAAAGACCTTCAGGCATGGATTGAAGGGTTCGGAGAAGTGGAGCGTGCAGTAGATGATTTGGAAGTGGCTTTTGATTTCGTGAAGGAAGGAGCCATGGAAGAGACTGAACTGGACGCGATGTATGCCGATGCTATTGACAAGATAGAGAAACTGGAGCTGCGCAACATGCTGCGCCGTGAAGAAGACAAACTCGGCGTGGTGCTCAAAATAAATTCGGGAGCCGGCGGCACTGAAAGTCAGGACTGGGCATCAATGCTCATGCGCATGTATCTGCGCTACTGCGAAAAACACGGCTACAAAACTTCTATAGCCAATATACTTGAAGGTGATGAAGCCGGCATAAAATCCTGCACGATAAATGTGGAGGGTGATTTTGCCTACGGTTATCTCAAAAGTGAGAACGGTGTGCACCGTCTGGTGCGCGTATCACCCTACAATGCCCAAGGCAAACGCATGACATCGTTTGCCTCGGTATTCGTGACCCCGCTGGTGGATGACACTATAGAGGTGAAAGTAGAACCGGCCCTTTTGTCATGGGACACTTTCCGAAGCGGAGGTGCCGGAGGTCAGAACGTGAACAAGGTGGAATCAGGTGTGCGCCTGCGTTACCAGTTCACCGATCCCTACACCGGCGAGCAGGAGGAGATCCTTATTGAAAACACCGAGACACGTGACCAGCCAAAGAACAAAGAAAACGCCATGCGCCAACTCCGATCGATACTTTATGACAAAGAGTTGCAGCATCGTCTTCAAGAGCAGGCAAAAGTGGAGGCCGGAAAAATGAAAATTGAATGGGGCAGTCAGATAAGGAGTTACGTGTTTGATGACCGTCGCGTCAAAGACCACCGCACAGGATTCCAGACCTCGGATGTGAACGGGGTGATGGACGGTGACATTGACGGATTCATCAAGGCTTACCTTATGGAGTTTGCCGCCGCTGAACAAGAATAAACCAACATTCTGATATATGCATGGAAAAGCCACTATACAGTGGCTTTTTCAGTATGTTTTCAATATTACTTTGCAATCGCCGGGAAACGCCGGTTTGACTCTTGTATGCCTCAAAATTAATTTGGGGGTGTTGGGGAATTTTTGTATTTTTGTGGTTAAACGCAACTACTGATTCACAAAAGCTTATGAGCGAAGATTTTAACGACGACGAAGAAGACCTTAAAGATGCCATAGACCCAGCCGACGATGATAGCTCCGAAGCCTCCGAAGGTGGCTTTGAGTCAATGCTTGTGGACCTTAGTGACGATGTGGTCAAGCACCAATTGCGAGGAATGTTCCAGAGCTGGTATCTGGATTATGCCTCCTACACCATCCTTGACCGCGCCATACCGCATATCGATGATGGACTGAAGCCGGTACAACGCCGTATTCTCCATACCATGAAAACGCTTGACGACGGGCATTTCAACAAGGTGGCCAATATTGTGGGAACCACGATGCACTACCATCCGCACGGGGATGCCTCAATTTACGGCGCACTTGTGCAATTGGGCCAAAAGGAGCTGCTTGTGGAGACTCAGGGTAACTGGGGAAACATACTCACCGGCGCCCCTGCTGCCGCAGGCCGTTACATTGAGGCCCGTTTATCGCCGTTCGCTCTTGAAACTCTCTTCAACTCCAAGGTAACGCAATGGACGCCAAGCTATGACGGACGCAAAAAAGAACCGGTGACACTGCCGGTAAAGTTTCCTCTGTTGTTGTCGCAAGGCGTGGGCGGAATCGCTGCCGGATTGTCAAGCCTCATACTACCGCATAACTTCAACGAAATTCTTGATGCATCAGTCAAATGCCTTAAAGGTGAGAATTTTGAGCTGTATCCTGACTTCGTAACAGGCGGATTCATTGATGTGAGCCGTTACAACGACGGTAAACGCGGTGGAAAAGTGCGCATACGTGCCAAAATTGAAAAAGTTGACAACAAGACCCTCGCCATAACCGAGATACCCTACAGCCTCACAACCGGATCACTGATTGAATCCATTCTGAAGGCATTTGAAAAAGGGAAAATCAAGATACGCAAAATTGATGACAATACAGCCGAAAAGGCACGCATAATAGTGCACTTGCAACCCGGCACGTCAAGTGACAAAACCATTGACGCACTCTATGCCTTTACCGACTGCGAGCTGCCAATTTCACCCAACTGCTGCGTAATATACGATGACAAGCCACATTTCATAGGGGTAAGCGATGTGCTTCGCCGCTCGGTACAGCACACACGCTCCATTCTCAAAGCCGAACTGGAGATACAACTGGGCGAAGTCAAGGAGCAGCTGCATTTCGCATCGCTTGAACGCATCTTTATCGAGGAACGCATATACAAGGACCGCGAATATGAAGAAGCTGAGAGCCGCGAGGAAGTAATTTTGCATATCTTCCGCCGTCTGGAGCCATGGACAGAAAAATTCATACGCCCTGTTACCGAAGAAGATGTGGTGCGCCTATTTGAAATCAAAATGGGGCGCATACTCAAATTCAATTCCAAGACCGCCGATGAGCAGATAGCCGCATTCAAGGACAAAATAGCATCTATAGAATACAAACTGGCCCACCTGACCGAAATAACGATTGAATGGTATCAGGAACTTAAAAAGAAATATGGGGCAGCCTATCCGCGTCGCACCGTGCTCCGCAACTTTGACAACATTGAGGCGGCCACGGTGGCAGAAGTCAATGAGAAGCTTTATATCAATCGCGAAGAAGGCTTTTTGGGTACAGGGCTTAAAAAGGACGAGTTCCTGTGCAACTGCTCATCAATTGACGATATCATAATATTCTACAAAGATGGCCGCTACAAGGTGACCAAGGTACAGGAAAAGATGTTTGTGGGCAAAAACGTGATGTACGTGGCCGTGTTCAAGCGCAACGACACCCGCACTACCTACAATCTTATCTATCAGAACGGCAAAGGCGGCATCTACTACATGAAGCGTTTCCAGATTACCGGCATAACACGCGACAAGGAGTACAACATGACTCAGGGACTGCCGGGAAGCAAACTGCTTTGGTTCACAGCCAATCCCAATGGCGAGGCCGAAGTGGTCAAAGTGACGCTCAAACCCAAGGCAAGACTAAAGAGCCTGTTTATTGATGTTGATTTCAGCACCATGGCGATAAAAGGGAAAGGCGCACTCGGCAACATTGTGACAAAGAACGATGTGCACCGCGTATCGCTCAAGCGCGAAGGCTTATCTACCCTTGGAGGCCTTGAGGTATGGTTTGACCCTGATGTCTTGCGCCTGAATTATGACGGTCGCGGGGAATATCTGGGTGAGTTCGGACCGAGTGACCAACTTCTTGTGGTCATGAAATCGGGACAGTATTACACCACCTCGTTTGATTTGGCCAATCATTATGATGAAGGGATATTGCGCATAGAACGATTCCGGCCCGGCCATGTATGGACGGCAGTGCTGTTTGACGCCGCGCAGGGCTATCCGTATCTCAAACGATTCGTTTTTGAGCCTTCGGCCAAGAAACAGAGCTTCATAGGCGAAAGCGACAAATCGGAGCTGCTGTGCCTGAGCGATGCCCCCGGAGCGCGATTTGAAATAATATTCGGAGGCAATGATGCGTTCCGAGGCACAATGGAAGTAACCGCAGCCGATTTTGTTGCCCCGAAATCATTCAAGGCCAAAGGAAAGCGACTGACAAATTATCAGGTAAGCGACATACGCGAGCTTGAGCCACTTGATATTCCCGATTCAGATTCCGAAACAGAACCAACCACCCCGCCCGATATGGACACCGACCTTGATCCCGACAAAGACAAGTCGGAAGATGAAGTGCGCGATGAAATCACCGGACAACAACGCATATTCTGATGACACGCAAATTTCTCATAGCAGCATTACTGCTGATTGCCGGTGCAAGCAAAGCAGCTGAACCGACCGACACCATAACCATTTTACGACCCGTTACATCGGCATATACTTTTGGTGCAGGCTCATCGCACCTCGCCGACACCTACCTGTCACCGCTCAAATATACCGGATGGCACGTAGATTTCCATTACGAAAGAATGCAGGCCATGAAGTTCAATCCCGAAAAATGGGTGATGCAGATGCGTGCCGGAGTACAGGCTGACAAGGCCATGAGCCCGGCGCAAAACTCATATCTGTGGTACTGGGGGCTGGATTTCAGCTGGGGAATGATGCGCAGATGGCATTTGCCGCACAACATCACTCTGGCCGCCGGCGGCGATGTGATGCTGGATGCCGGAGCCATATACAACAAACGCAACAGCAACAATCCTTGCTCCGCAAAAGCGGCTCTGACACTGGGCATCACCGGTTATGCCGCATGGAACGTAAAGCTGTGGAAACTACCGATCACACTACGTTATCAGCCTGAGCTACCGGTAATAGGAGCATTCTTTTCTCCGGATTACGGCGAACTTTACTACGAGATATATCTCGGCAACCATTCCGGGCTGGCACACTGCGCATGGTGGGGCAATCATCTGCGCTACGACCATCAGCTTACCGCAGACCTACATTTCGGCAGCACCTCACTGCGAATAGGTTACAGCGGAAGCATATTATCAACCAAAGTAAATCATCTCGTAACGCATATCTTCACACATGCAGCCGTGGTGGGCATCTCAGGTGAATGGATCTCACTCAACCCACGCAAAACCATTTCACAACACGCGCGCACCATCTCAGCCCTATATTGATTATGAAAAAGATATATTCATTAATTATCCTGGCATGTACGCTTACAGCATGTCATGAAATTCCGGAATACACCAACGACAATCAAGGCAACTTTGAAACATTGTGGAGCATTCTTGACGAGCATTACTGTTTCTTTGCCGAGAAACAGGTGGATTGGAATGAGGTACACGCACGCTACTCACAACGCATTTCCCCATCCATGACACGCGAGGAATTATTTGCCGTATGCTCCGAAATGCTTGCCGAACTTAAGGACGGCCATACCAATCTGTCGGCAGCATTTGCCACATCCTATTATCGCAAATGGTGGAGCGATTATCCACAGAATTACAATGCGCGGCTCATTGAGCAGTATTATTTCAATTTCAACTATCGACAGCTCGGGGCTTACACTTACGATTTCCTTCCACAGAACATAGGGTATGTGCACTGCTCCACCTTTGAATCCGGCATAGGAGCGGGCAATCTTGACTATATCCTGCAATATTTCAATACCGCCAATGCCCTGATATTTGATGTACGTGACAATGGCGGTGGCAACCTCACCAATGTGGAAGATATCGTGAACCGATTCATCGACACCCGCACACTTGCCGGATACATGGTACACAAAACCGGGCCGGGGCATGACGATTTTTCCGAACCATATCCTTACTACTTCAATCCCGCCGGTGACGGACACTTGGTTTGGCGCAAACCGGTGATAGTGCTCACCAACCGCAGCACTTTTTCAGCTGCCAACAATTTCGTGTCTATAATGAAGCTTCTTCCTAACGTGACTATTGTAGGCTCAATTACCGGTGGAGGCAGTGGCATGCCTTACAGTTCGGAGCTGCCATGCGGATGGGGAGTGAGATTTTCAGCATGCTCCATACTTGACGCAAAAGGCAACTCGACCGAATTCGGTGTTGAGCCAACTGAAGGGTGCCATGTGGATATGGATGTTCAGGAAGCAGTTAACGGACATGATACCATACTGGATTTTGCTGTGGCACGCTTAACAAATCAATGATTCATGAATAATCAGGAATATAAATATATGACAGCCGATGAGGCTGTGAAATTTGTGAAGAGCGGCGACCATGTGTTCGTACAAGGCAGCTGCTCCATACCCGAAGCATTGATAGCGGCTCTTGCCCGTCGGGGTGGCGAGTTGCGCGATGTAGTACTTTACAATGCATTTGCATTAGGGCGAAGAGTATCGCCATTATGCCATCCCGATCTGAAAGATTCTTTTCTTATTGATTCATTCTTTGTAAGCAATGCCGTGCGCGGCTGGGTCAATCAGGGCTACGCCACTACCACCCCACGTTTTTTCGGGCAAGTTCCCCAACTGTTTCGCGACGGGACAATAAAACTTGATGTGGCATTCATCAACTGCTCAATGCCCGACAAAGATGGATATGTGTCGTTCGGTGTATCAGCCGACATCACCCCGTCAGCAGTGGAAACCGCCAAAATCATTGTGGCGCAGATTAACCCTCTCATGCCGTTTACTTATGGCGATTCAATAATTCACACCTCGCGGCTTGCTGCGATGGTGAGAGTTGACGACCCGCTGGCCGAGACTCCCGACATAGCTCCCGACAGCAATGAGATACGTATTGGCGAGGCCATTGCCGAGCATATTCCCGACGGTGCCGTGCTACAGGTGGGCGTGGGCACCATACCCAATGCCGTGCTGCACTCGCTCAAGAATCATAAACATCTCGGACTCCATACCGAAGCCCTTACCGACGGCATGGTGAATCTGATAGAATCGGGAATCGTGGACAACTCCATGAAACAGGTGGAGAAAGGACGCACCGTAGCCTCTCTTGCCCTTGGCACCCGACGCCTGTATGATTTCATGGACCATAATCCGTCAATCATAATGCGCGACATAGCGTGGGTGAACGACCCGTTTGTCATAGCGCAGAACAAAAATATGGCTGCCATAAACTCATGTCTGGAAATAGACCTTTCGGGTCAGGTGTGTGCCGACTCTATAGGCACCCGGATTTATTCAGGCGTTGGAGGACAACAAGATTTTGTTTACGGGTCATCGCGCAGCGTGGGGGGCCAGTCGTTCATAGCAATGCTCTCGACCACCAGCCACGGAAAGAGCAAGATCAAGCCGGTACTTACCCCGGGGGCAGGAGTTGTCACCACCCGCTTCCAAACCAATTGGGTCGTTACGGAATACGGAGCCGTGAACCTGCGTGGGAAAAACATGATTGACCGTGCCAGACTGCTCATTTCCATAGCAGCGCCTCAATTTCGCGAGGAACTTGACCGTGAGGCATTCCGGATGTTGGGTTACGCCTATAAGCGCTGGCACTAAGCTATTCGTAGCGTATTGCCTCAATGGGGTCAAGATTGGCCGCTTTCTTAGCCGGATACCAACCAAAGAATACCCCCGTGATTGTGCATACGGCGAATGACAACAAAACCGAATACGCCTGCACATACACCGGCCAATGGGCTATGGCATTGACAAGCCATGACGCCACGCAACCTACTATAATACCGATTATACCTCCGCTCACGCTGATTATTACCGCCTCAATAAGAAACTGAGACAGAATGTCAATGCCACGGGCTCCGATTGACATTCGCAAACCTATTTCACGTGTGCGCTCCGTGACCGACACATACATTATATTCATAATGCCTATTCCGCCCACGAGTAGCGATATTCCGGCAATACAGGCCAAAAGCACGGTCATCATGTCGCTGGTGGAATTCATCATTTCGCTCAATTCCTGCTGCGACCGAATTTCAAAATCATTTTCGGCTTCAGGCTTTATTTTGTGACGCGTGCGAAGTTCATCGGTTATGGATTCTATTACCTGCTCGGTATGGTTCTCGTCCACGGCACTGGCAAAAATCCCCTGTATGTAATCAATAGCCAATATACGCTTCATGACAGTGGTATAAGGAGCAAGGACAACATCGTCCTGATCCTGCCCCATGGAATTGGTGCCTTTTGACTCCAGAACACCTATCACGGTAAGCGGAATCTTACCGAAGCGCACCACCCTACCCACGGGGTCCTCACCATTTGGAAAAAGATTGTCAACAACCGTTTTGCCAAGCACACACACCTTGGCAGCCGACTTTATGTCATGGTCAGAGAACATGGAGCCGTCCTTCACCTTGAGTTTGCGTATGTCAAGGTACTCGGGTGTGATACCATACACTGTTGAAGGATAGTTGTTATTGCCGTTGATGAACTGGCCGCCCGAATTGACCGAAGGAGAAATTGCCGCTATCCCCGCCAGTTCTTTCAGCGCCTCATAGTCTGACACCTGAAGCGTTTGCATGGCATCGGCACTCTGACGCACGCCACTCCTCTGCATGTTTCCGGGATGAATCATTATCATGTTGGAGCCCATCTCCGAAATCTGAGCCTTGATGCTGTTTTTGGAGCCCTGACCGATTGCAAGCATGGTAATGACCGATGCCACGCCTATAATAATACCAAGCATTGTCAAGAAACAACGAAGCTTATTGTTGTTCAGAGCCTTGAACGCTATTTTCAATAGATTTGCTATGTTCATGAATATCAATCGTTGTCAGTGGGTAAATTCTTATAAGCCTCAGCTGCAGACAATGGCTCGGGATTAACAGTGTCGCTCACCACTTTGCCATCGCACAGCACTATGTTGCGCGAGGAATACATGGCCAATTCGGGATTGTGAGTCACGAATATTATGGTGCGGCCCTTGGCATGAAGCTGCTGAAAAAGCATGAGAATGGAGAAAGAAGTACGGGTATCAAGATTGCCGGTGGCCTCGTCTGCCAATATTATGACAGGATCATTGACCAATGCACGCGCTATGGCCACCCTCTGCTGCTGGCCGCCCGACATCTGATTGCTCTTATGGTAAAGCCGGTTACTGAGACCTACCGCATCCAGAGCCGCAATCGCTTTTTCCCGACGCTCTTTGGCATTAACAGATGAATTGTAGAGCAACGGCAATTCCACATTTTCTATAGCTGTGGTCTTGGGCAGGAGATTGTAGTTCTGAAATACAAAGCCAATTTTCCTATTACGGGTAACAGCCCGCTGGTTCTTGCTCATTGACTGTACTGACACTCCGTCAAGAAGGTATTCTCCCGAAGTGGGAGTGTCCAGGCATCCAAGAATATTGAGCAGCGTGGATTTTCCGGAGCCGGAAGTACCCATGATAGTCACGAATTCACCCTGATAGATTGTGAATGAAACTCCTCGCAGAGCTTTTACCTTTTCGCTGCCCACAATAAATTCGCGGCGCAGGTTCTGCACCTTGATTATCTCTTTGTAACTCATGGCTGATTACTTCTTTTTGTTACGGCCCGGCGGCTGCGGTGCAAACGGACTCCGCTCGCTGCTCTGTTTGGCCTCATCGTTCATAGCCGTGCCATAATCCACAGCCACTAAAGTACCTTCGTTAAGCCCGGAAAGAATCTGCGTCTTAACGCCATTGGTTGCACCGACATTCACAGCAGTAGGTGTGAGAGTGTTGCCGTCAATCACCCACACAAGTTTCTGACCCTCCTTGAGTTGCGGTACTGGCTGCAATTGTTGCGGCGTAGTTTTGTCATCGTTTTCTACGGGCTTGAAAGTAAAAGCCTTGTTGGGCAACAGCAACACATTCTGCTCGCGCATTACATAAATAGTAAGATTGGCAGTAAGTCCGGGTATGAGTTTGTGATCTGGATTCGGAGCGTTCACCACCACTTCATAAGTAACCACATTGCTTTCGGTAGTGGGGTTAAGGCGCACTTGGGTAACGGTACCTTCAAAAACCTCATCACTGTAGGCATCTACAGAAAATGTTACCGGCTGTCCCACCTTCACCTGACCTATATCAGCCTCATCCACATTGCCTATAACCTGCATATTGTCAAGGTCGGCAATAGTGTAAAGGTTTGCCACATTCATGTTTGACACCACAGTCTGGCCCACTTCCACATCACGTGAAATCACTATACCGTCAATAGGAGAGTATATCTCGGCATAATTAAGATTCTTGGCGGCACGCACCTTATCGGCTTTGGCCTTGTCGTAGGCCGTTTTCGACACCTCAAGATCCTTAACGGAAGTTTGATATTCATAATCACTTATAAGTTGCTTGTCATGAAGAGCCTTGTCGCGCTTATAGTTGGTGAGATTGTACTCATATGTCACTCTTGCCGATTCCACATTAGCCTCGGCACTCTTAAGATCGCTCTGAAGCAATGTCTTTTCAATTTCAGCAATGAGCTGGCCTTTGGTGACGACACTGTTGTAATCCACATACAGCTTGTCAATAATACCGGTGACCTGCGTACCTACATCCACCTGTGTAACGGACTCAATAGTGCCGGTGGCAGTCACGGTTTCCGTAAGCTCGCCGCGCTCCACGACGGCTGTTTCAATACTGGTTTTCTGTTTCTTGTCGCACGATGCCAGCAACAGCACGGCAACAAAAGCAAAAATAAATCTGTTCATATCGTAATCTGTTTCTACGGTAATTCTATATGCGCATTGCGATAAAACTCAATCATTTTTTGGCCGAGCATAGCCATATATTTGGCCTGGAGCACTGAATGTTGCGCCTCAATATATGTGTTGTGCGCCGTCATAAGCTCAACAGTATTGACATAACCGAGAGCAAACTGCTCATTAGTAAGCTCATCGCTCAATCTGGCCGATTCAAGTTGAGACAATGCGGCCTCATAACGCGACTGGGCAGACCGGGTATCAATATACCAGTTCTCTACCGTCTGGGCAAGCTCGGTCTGACGCTGTTCGTAATCAAGCTGTGCGTCAAGTTTATTGACTTTGGCACGCGCAATGGCGGTTTTGGTTTTCTTGCCGTCAGATATAGGTACCGACAATGTCAATCCTACCGACTCGTTCAGCCCTTGCTTCATAGATTTGCCCCATGAACCGCCGGGAGCGTAGAATCCGGTGCCAATGCCGGCACTGAGAGATATCTTGGGCTTGCGTCCGGCCTTAGCTATTGCCACATCAAGGTCGGCAACCGATTGTTCTTTTTCAAGTCCCTGAAGATAAAGGTCGGTGGCAAGAGCCATGTCATAACTCTCCTTCAAGGGCGGAAGCTGGGCAAGAACCTGCCCGTCGGTCCACTGGACATCATCCACTTCAATGGTTGTGTCTATACCTATCTCCAACAGCTTTTTAAGCTCCATGCGCCGGGCATTATATGTGCCCCGGGCATTTACAAGCTCATAGCAGTCCTGATCATACTGTGACTTAAGCTGGGTGTAGTCCACACGCGACATGCGTCCTGCTTCCATAAGCTGCTGCGCCCTGTCGGCCTGAGCATGGCTCAGTTTGGCTGCCTCCTCATAAATGCCGATAGATTCCTTGGCATAAAGGATGTTCAGATACACCTGCAGCAGATCGGTTTCAATAGTGCGCATGATATTACCGGAATTCAAGCGTGAGATTTCGGTACGGAGCTTGTTTTGCTTGACAGTATTTTCACGCTCACCGCCATTCCACACAGTCCAGGCGGCATTCAGCCCGTAGGAGCTGCTGTAGGAATTCTTGTTGCCATCGCCCCACGGATAATTGGTGAATCCATGCGTTGTGGCAAAATCAAGAGTGGGTTGCCACTGTCCCTGCGCCTCTTCAAGATTATACGAGGCTGTCTGCTCGGCAAGAATTGATTTTTGGAGCGAAATGTTATGCTGGCGTGCCCAGTCAACACAGTCGGCATAGCTCCAAGTCCTGGCCAAACACGAAAGTGTGCCAAGTGCGAGCAACGGTAAAAGTAGATATTGCTTCATCATAGTGATGCAATATTACTAACATAAAAACGGTTGGATGAAAAACTTTCAACCAACCGCCCCCTTTATTAAACAAATGACTATTTCTTGCCTATGCCATGCTCCCGCAAAAACTCCTGCAAGGTGGCTTTGAAGCTGTCTCCAACAGGTATGGAGGCATCATTATCCATCACCACGCGCCCACGCTCCACTTGCTGCACATGCTCCATATTAACGATGTATGAACGATGAACCTGAAGAAAAGCCGGAGTGAGTTTTGCCTTTATAGCCGCAAACGAACTTAGGGTGAGCAGAGGGGAAGCATTCCCTGTCACGTATATTTGCAGATATTCCCCATACCCCTTGATGAACCTGATGTCAGTAAGAGGCACGCGCACATATCTGTAATCGGTTTTCACAAACAGCGATTCGGGCTGCACTCCGGCAGGAGAGGCTGACTTTGAGGCGTAAATATCCAGAGCCTTGTGCACTGCTTTCTGGAAATCCACAAATCCGTAAGGTTTCAAAAGATAATCAACGGCATTGACTTTGTAGCTGTCCACAGCATACTGGGCATAGGCAGTGGTAAATATCACCAAAGGGGGATTAGACATGGACTTTACAAAATCCATCCCGGACAGGTCGGGCATATTTATATCGGTTATAATCAGGTCCGCATCATTTTCTGCCAGATAAGCCATAGCCTCAAACCCGGTTTGACACGCAGCTCCGAGTGTCAGGAACGGCACTTTCTCCACATAGCTTTTCAGCTTTTTGAGCGCTATGGGTTCGTCATCAATAACAATGGTGGTTAGTTTCATTGTCGCGGAATTGTAAGATTAACAGTATAGCATGACGGAGACTGTATGATGTCAAGTTCGGCGGAATTACCATACAGCAGGTCCAAACGCTGACGGATGTTCCTCAACCCAATGCCTGCCGGTGCCGACGCAGCAGCCGCAGAAGGATGACAGCTGTTGATGCACGCAAACACCACTTTGCTATCTTCAATGCGCACCTCCACATTCACAAATGAGTGGGCACGGTAGCTCACGCCATGCTTGAATGCATTCTCAATAAACACAAGAAAGAGTAACGGAGCAATATTGATATTCTGCATTTCAGCCTGTGAGGGAAAACTCTCGGCTATGCACAGTTTGTCCTCGGGAAACCGCTGGCGCATAAGTCTGAGATAGTTGCGGATAAAAGACACTTCGTCAGCGAGAGATATTAGTGGCTTGGAACTGTCGTAGAGCATGTAGCGCATGAGATGCGACATATCAATGACCATTGCCTGTGCTTTTTCGGCATCAATCTCAATCATTCCATGAATATTATTGAGCATATTCATATAGAAATGCGGATTGATCTGGGATTTTAGATACGCCAACTGACTCTCAGCATTGGCCTTCATCAGACTTTCGCGCTCTATCTTATCATCAAACCGCTGAAACAACAACACGATAGCGATATTACATCCTACCACCAGCACGGCGTATGTAAAATCCATCAAAAGCGGTAATGGTATGAGGGGGCGCAGCTGCGGATGCGGGAACTGCCCTATGCCGTGTGGCGGTCTCTGCATAAAATGCACGAAATCAACGTACTGCCCCACCCATACCAATATTACAGCAAATGCAGCGGCAGCGAAATAGGCCGGCAACCGGTTTTTCAGCAACAACCGGGGAATAAGCAGCATGTTGTTGACAAGAAACAGAACAACAAACGGGAATAATGTGTGTACCATGTTCCACAACACCGTTGCATCAAGCAGGGGTAACGATATTTGCGCACGCGCACGCATCTTGTCAAGCAGATACAAGCCAACGACAATGGCCCATATCACCACATAAATGATAGTTTCGGTTTTTCGGCTGCGGGTAGCTGTCATGATACGGAATTGTTTGTGTTGCAAAAATAACCAATTCTTCTTTTGCCGCACAAATTATTCAACGAACAGGTAATTAAATCACATAAATTTGTAACTTCGCAGTCAATATGGAGGAAACCTTTCTTTTCATCATAGAAGTGCTCGGCACTATAGCGTTTGCCATTAGCGGCATACGGCTTGCGGCGACCAAAAACTTTGATTGGTTCGGAGCCTATATAGTAGGATTCGTCACAGCAATCGGAGGCGGCACATTGCGCGATTTGCTGCTTGACATTCCCGTATTCTGGATGCAGACATGGTGGTATCTTGCTGTCACGGGACTGTCGTTGGCCGCAGTAATAGCTTTTCAGAATGCGCTCGTTAGCCGCGACAAAATCTTGTTTTTGTTTGACTCCGTGGGACTTGCGCTGTTTTGCGTGATAGGGATACAAAAAACATTAGCTGTGGGCTACCCCATGTGGGTCGCCACTATAATGGGTATAACCACCGGAGCATTCGGAGGCGTGATACGCGACATACTGATCAACGAAGAGCCGCTGGTGTTTCGTAAAGACATCTATGCCACCGCCTGTTTGGCCGGAGCCATGGTTTATTGGGTTATAATGGTGTGCGGCGGCTCGGCCATGGCCCAGCAACTTGCCTGCGCCATAGTTGTGATAATTTTGCGAATATTGGCACTGCGCTACAATCTGTCGCTCCCTGTTCTTCACCAGTCAGCCAAGTCCAAGGATCAATATTAAACCCTTTACACACTCCACGATATGAAACCATTTTACTGTTTTGTAACCGCACTGCTATGCGCCGCCGTTATCGGCACCCGCGATGCATCGGCAGAAAGGCTTGTAATACTCCACACCAACGACACTCATAGCCAAATAGACCCCAACAACAAGAATCTGGGAGGAATATTGCGCAGGAAAGTGCTCGTGGACAGTGTTCGCGCCACGCAGCCCAATGTAATGCTCGTGGATGCAGGTGATGCCGTACAAGGTACCTTGTATTTTTCTCTTTATGGCGGAGAAGTGGAGCAGAAAATGATGAACGCTCTCGGCTACGACATCCAAATTCTGGGCAATCATGAGTTTGACAACGGCATGAAAGAGCTTGCAAAGATGTATGCTCCGGTAAAAGCGACAAAACTGTCAACAAATTATGACTTTTCAGGCACAGAACTTGATTCCTTTTTCAAGTCTTACACCATAAAGAAAATCGGTGACAAGAAAGTGGGCTTCATGGCCATCAACATTGACCCAAAAGGAATGATAGCCGACAAGAATGCCGCAGGCGTAAAATATCTGGACGGGATAGAAGCCGCCAATGCCACGGCGTGGCACCTGAAACATAACGAGAAATGTGATGTTGTGGTGGCTCTGACACACATAGGATATGGCGACGAGCATGAGCCGGGCTACACCGACCGCGACATAGCAGCCAATTCCAAAAACATAGATATAATCATCGGCGGACATTCGCACACGGCCATCAATCCCGACAAATCCGACTCACCGGCATGGCACGTGGCAAATGCATCCGGCGATTCAATCCTCGTTACACAAACAGGGAAAGGCGGATTGTATCTTGGCGAAATAGACATGGACCTTGATAACCCGCGTGCAGCCAAATACAGGCTTATTCCAGTAACCAAACGCCTTGACGACCGCATCGATGCCGCAACAGCTGCCATGCTGGAACCGTACCGCCACGGAGTAGATTCCATTCGCTCGATTAAAATAGGCAAAGCAGCAGCAGAGATGCGCCCCAACACCGAATTATTGAACTTCGTAAGCGATTTTGTGCTGGACGAAGGGAGAGCGATTGCCCCAAATGTGGATCTTGCCATAGTCAACAAAGGCGGAATAAGATGCGCCATGCCTAAAGGCACCATCACAAAGGGTCTGATTATGCAGATGTTACCATTTGACAACAAAGTCAATGTAATAGACATATCGGGAGCAGACCTGCTGGATGCACTGAATGTCATGGCAAAACGTGGCGGAGACGGCGTGAGCCGCAATGTGAATGTGGTCTATGATCCGTCAACCGGCAAATGCACATCCGTGACCATCAACGGCAAACCGCTTGACAAGGGCAAGACCTACCGTCTTGCCACCATAGACTACCTGCGCAACGGAGGTGACTATATGAGTTCGCTCACCAACGGTACAGAGGTGGCAGTAAGTGACAGAGTACTTTACGATGATTTGATTGATTATATCCAGAGCGGAAAATACAAGGGCAAAACCATCAAGGGAGATGCCGCTGTGAGAATGAAAGCACTATGAAAACAGCAAGATTACTGGCTGTACTGACAGCCTTGAGCGTGGCCGTATCCGTATGGTCAAAATCGGCCGCCGAGCAATGGGCCGACTCGCTAATGGCCCACATGAGCATGCAGGAGAAGGTAGCGCAACTGTTTTGCCCGCGTCTTGATGTGCGCGACAACCATGCAGGGCGCGAAGCCATACGCCGCATGGTGCAGCAAGAACATGTGGGCGGCATTCTGCTCGGTAAAGGAAATATTGTGGAGTACGCAAACCTCAACAATTATGCCCAGTCACTTGCCGAAATACCACTGATGATAACATTGGACGGTGAATGGGGCCCGGCTATGCGACTGACTGATGCAGTAAGGTTTCCGTACAATATAGCCCTCGGAGCCATCCAAAACAGCCAACTGATGTATGACTACGGCTTGGAGGTGGCACGGGAATGCCGCGAACTTGGCATAACGGTAGATTTTGCTCCGGTACTGGATGTGAATTCCAATCCCGACAACCCGGTGATAGGATTTCGCTCGTTAGGCGAAGACCCACACCGTGTGTCAGAACTTGGCGTTGCCTTTGCCCGTGGTCTTGAAGCGGGCGGCGTGTTGAGCGTGGCAAAACACTTCCCCGGCCACGGTGACACCTCGGTGGACTCGCACAAAGCATTGCCCACAGTCACACATTCACGCCATACGCTTGACAATGTGGATCTGCTGCCGTTTAAAAGTTACATATCTGCCGGACTTGGCGGCATAATGGTAGGCCATCTGAAAGTACCTGCGCTTGACAAAAGCGGTACTCCGGCATCACTGTCACATAAAATTTCCACTGACTTGCTGCAAAAGGAACTCAAATTCAACGGATTGGTGTTTACTGATGCACTTGCCATGAAAGGAGCCGTAAGCGGGCACAAAAACAATTGCGTTGCCGCATTGCAGGCAGGAGCCGATGTGCTCCTCGGTTCCGGAGCCCCGTCAAGCGACATAGATGCTGTGATGAAAGCAGTGGAAAAAGGCAAGATTTCAAAAGAAACAATCAATGAAAGATGCCGCAAGCTCTTGGTTTACAAGTATAAGCTTGGATTAAAAAGCTATACGCCTGTTGACATAAAAGGGCTTATGGAGCGCGTAAACTCCCATACAGCCTATGCACTGGTGGAAAAACTCGCCAACGCCTCTATGACTCTGCTCAACAACAAGCAACATGTGCTTCCTATAGACAGTCTTTCACGAAAAGAGATTGCCGTGGCATGCGTGGGCGCAGAACTGAACTGCGAGTTTGTGAGAATGTGCGAAAAATATGCTCCCGTTATTCCTTTGCCTACCGGTGATCATGGCCTTACACGAACAGGCATGAGCCGTATGGAAGATGCCGATATTGTGATTATGGGAATATTTGGTTCTCCGGCTGCAACTACCAATCTGTTGAAGCAACTCAAAGGCAAAAAGGTTGTGACAGTGTTTTTTGACAATCCATTCAAAATGGCCAAATATCACGAACTCGGCGCAGAACCCACACTGCTGCTTGCCTACGACAAATCACCGCAATTTCAACGCGCAGCTGCGATGGCACTGTTTGGAGGGATAAATGTCAACGGCCGTTGCCCTGTGAATATAAAAGGTATAGCTGCCGTAGGCCAAGGCATTGACCTTAACAAGAACCGGCTTGGCTATCAGGCATTACCGGGAAACGGGCTTGTACCGAGATTGAATTTCATTGTTGATTCCATTTGCTCCAAAGCCATAAAAGCCGGAGCCATGTCGGGTTGTCAGGTGGTTGTTGCCAAGGATGGCAACATTGTGCTGGACAAATCTTTTGGCCGCATAGATTTTGATGAGTCATCACCCAAAGTCACAGGCACAACCCTTTTTGACCTTGCATCAATGACAAAAGCCGTTGCCACTACCCCGGCCATAATGCTTGCGGTGGATGAGGGGCTGATAAACCTTAACGCCCCTATAGCCCGCTACGTGCCAGAATTGGAGAACACCGACAAGCAGGATATAACAGTTACCGAACTGCTCACGCACCAGTCAGGTATGCCGCCTGTGGTAAATGTGCGCAAAATCATGACCGACACCGCCAGTTACTCCCCTCCACTCAACTCCAAGGTGACCGATGCCACTTTGCGCACCGACATACTCAGCAAAAAGAGCGATGATGAATTTTATCTGCCTGTTGCAGAAGATATATGGATTTCTGATATGGGTGTGGACACTCTGATGCAGAAAATATATGACGCTCCTTTGGGCAAAAAAAATTATGTTTACAGTTGCCTCAACTTTTGTCTGCTTAAAACCGCCCAGGAAAATGTGACAGGCGTGGATATGGACCAATGGATTGACACCAGAGTTTTCGCTCCATTAGGTGCATGGCATACCGGATTTCTGCCCTTGACGCTCTTTGAACCGGAGATGATTGCATATACTGAAAATGACAAAATATTTCGCCACCAGCATTTGCACGGATATGTTCACGATGAAATTGCCGCATTTTCAGGCGGCGTGCAGGGAAATGCGGGGTTGTATGGCACTGCCGGCGATATGGCAAAATTCGGCCAAATGCTATTGAACAACGGCACCTACGGCGGTGAAAGAATCATAAGCGATGCCACAGTAAAGGAATTCACCGGCACTATAACCGCTGCCCAAAGAGCATTGGGATTTGACCTTCTCCGACGCAACAAGTCACTTGCTCCATCCAACTATACCGGCAATGCTTACGGACACACCGGATACACCGGCACTTGTTTCTGGATTGACCCACAACAACAACTCGTGATTGTTGTGCTCACAAACCGCGTCAATCCATCGCGTGACAATGCCGCATTTGCCCGGCTCAATCCACGGGGAGCCATAATAAGTGCCGTGTATGAATCACTGAACCAATAGCATGGCGCAATTGTTGAGATAGAAAACAAAAACATTATTCAACAATGCGCAAAAAATTATTACTCTTAGGGATGGCTCTTGTGGCCCTTGTATCATTGCAGGCTTGCGGCGATGACGACGATGACGAGGATTACCCCATCAAACCTGCTCAGGTAGAGCAGAAATTCATTGACGCTTTCAGACAAAAATATCCCAACGCTGATATGTCAAAAGTGAAATGGGAACAAAAGCAGAATTATACTGTGGCCGAATTTGACAGAATTGCGAATGTGGAAACTGAAGTTTGGTTCAACTCCTCAGCCGTATGGATGATGACCGAAGAGGATTTGGGCAAAGACCTGTTTCTGATTCCCACGGCTGTCAACGCAGCATTTAACAATACCGCCTATGCCACCGCAAAAATCGATGACATAAAACATTACACCACCAACACTCTCGACTACTACATTATTGAAGTGGACCAGTCGCCGAGTGCTGATATGCAGCTGTATTTCCTACCTGACGGGACCCTGAAGAAAACAGCACCCGACAGCGGAGCCGAAATCTATCCCGACACCACGCCTTTCTGACACCGTTTCTATAAGAATTATAAGCGTCCTGCAGTTGTCCTTACCGCAGGGCGCTTACTTTATTGCTTTCATAGGGTTGTTTTATCAGATTCTCAATCGCACACCAAGGCATAATTGCAGCCAATCAGTGGGTTTAAGGTATTTGTTGCCGAACGCGCTGAGAAGATAAATGTCGCAAGTGCCGAGTTCATAGAATGCAGATACCGCTTTGACAAACATGTCCTGACGCTTGAAATTATAGGCTATCCTCTGCCCCAAACAGATGTTCATTCTGATTTTGGTAGGTAAGCCATAATATCCCGACTGATAGCGTGACGGCAATTTCACCCAAAATTTGTTGCTGATGATGGTTGTGACATAAAAACTTGTGGTCAGCGGCTCAAGAATGAAATCGGACCCAAGTGCTATGTGCCACGGCACAAAATTTTCTTTCAGGGCAAACGTAACTTTGGCATTTGATGAATCATATTTAGGAATAAGCCCCACCATTACTTCTGTCTCAAAATTATTGCTTCTGCCATATTGCCACCCTACACCAATAGCCGGTAAACCCATGCCGCCACCGCATTGCAAATTAAGAGTGCTTGGACGCAAGTTGAGCGCATTAGCGGACATATCGGCCATGAGCACAAACAAAATCGACACTAATCTCATTCTATCCCTAAAACTCAACCACTTCATAGTCATAACCGTTATCGTGAATGGTAAATACAAGATAAGAACGCTTTTTGGTAGCCGCGCACTGATAATAGATTACTCCGTCATTAAAAAATTCATCTACTGTCACATTGTGGCCATGACCGTAAACACAAAACTGTAATCCCCGCAATCGGGTAAGTAATTGATGAAACTCCTGAGCCAAATTATTACTGAACTGTTCGCTATAAGGGCACGCATGCATCAGCACAACCGATTTACGCACGCCGGCATCCATAGTGGCAATCTCATTTTTAATATATCCCAGATCCGGCACCGCCTCCGAATAATCAAACTCCAGCGAATTGGTGTTAAGACACACAAATCGCACATCGCCGGCTGTAAATGAAAAATTAAGCGGTCCGAACAGTGATTTATATGCCTCTATACCGGTGGCTATGCAATCATGGTTGCCTATAACACACACATAAGGCATCGAAAGCTTGTCAAGTATGTCACGCTGCCAAAGGAATTCCTTGGTGGCACCGTATTCAGTGAGGTCGCCTCCATGCAACACGAAATCTATGTCACCACGAGCATTAATAGCATTTACGGCATCCCGGGTTTCGTCATAAAACCTCTGGCTGTCGGAGATCACAGCGAAACGTATTATTGACTTACCGGCAGTAGCTCTTTCTATAAGCTCAATATTTTTGTATGTAAGCTGCTTCTCACCGGTTATATGCACATCGTACGGGTTGGACTCGATCATATCACACCCATACAACATCAATGGAAGTAAAAACAAAAATAATTTTTTCATATCAAAACACACATGCCATTGATAACCCTACTTTTAGCGTACCGCCATCCCGGAACAGAATGGACGATGACAGATGCTCTTGCTTCCTTTGCTTTGCCATCTTCCTGCAGTCGTTTCCGGCAAAAAGCCCTATAACTTCGTTGACAGGATCAATAAGAAAAGCAACAGTATTGCCCAGAAACCTGCTTCCTGCAAGAGTATAGTCATTATCCACTATCTTGCGTTTGGCGAGATAAAAACCTTCACCTATCAGTGCGCCGGCAAGAGGAGTGATAAACAAATCCTGAATAGACGGACGCTCCATGAATGCTTCTATACCAAATTCCCACCCGATAGTGGATACGCACGTGCAATAGACCAACGACTGCCATGCATTGAAACCACAGCTCCGGGCAGCCATATAATATACCGCACCGGCATAGGGATGCAAAAGATAATTGAAATAGAATTTGTCATGATCCCATTCCGGCCCTTTCTTTATCACATGATTGCGCCAGCGCTTGAACAGCGGCACATCCTGAAGCTCGGCCCTGTTCCACGAGGTAGCATCTTCGGGCAAACACTCAAGCACCACGAGAGTTCCAACAAATGCACCTCCAAGCACTCCGGTATTGAGCCACAGCCGGTGCCAGTCAGGATTACTGCGCCATAATGAATACGGCGTCTCATAGTTGCTACTTTGGGAACGTGCGCCAAGCTTAGAATCAGGAGACACCTGCGCTGAAGCACGCATATACAAAAGCATTATCAGAATTAAAATAATGTGACGCGGCTCAAATATATAAGGTTTGTTCATGATTACCAAAATGCTATATCAGCCTGTTAAAGGCACATACAAATTTAAGCAATCACACCAACCTAGCAGTTATCAAAATCACTTAGAAAATGTTCCAAAAGGAAACAAACCAACATTCATGGAAAAAGCAACCAATGATTGCGAATTTTGAAACAAATCGTTGGGTACCATGAAACGAAATAATATGAAAAAAGAGCAGACGATTAGAAATCATCTGCTCTTAAGAGAGTGTCCGAAATGAGACTCGAACTCACACGATCCAATGATCACTACCCCCTCAAAGTAGCGCGTCTACCAATTCCGCCATCCGGACATTATGCAGTGAAATCACTAAAATCAAGCAAAGCTTGGAGCGAAAAACGGGACTCGAACCCGCGACCCCGACCTTGGCAAGGTCGTGCTCTACCAACTGAGCTATTTTCGCGTTGGGCAACCGCTGTTTTTCGTTTGCGATGCAAAGGTAGGCATATTTTCGGAACTGACAAAATATCGCGCCAAAAAATTTGCAATATTTTTGGCGCAAAACTGCCGTTGATATGATAACATATATGGTTTCCACTCATTTGCACGCTCAAAAAATATTGATTATTTTTCATCTTTAACCAACATAACTGATATAAATATGAACGAAAAGATATATTTTTGCGTTGAAGTTTTGCAAAACCTATATCCATGACCAAAATTTATATTTGCGGTGCCGTGGCACTGCTGTGTGCTATGGCTGCCAACGCCGGCACCAATAATGAAATCAACACCGTGACTTCAACGGGACGACAAGTAAGCGTTACTGCTGTCAATCCTTATATTATTAAGGTGAGCAATCATGCCCGAGAATCAAAATCTAATGAGTCGGCTGCAGTAAACATTCATACTCCCCTCATTACGGCACAAACCACCACTGCAGGACGCACCAGAGTACTTGCAACAAGCGGCGGCATTACCGCTATGCTTGACACAGTAAACGGTAGCATCGTGATAGACGGAGGTGTGCCGAGAGTAATCGGGGACAACGGCATGCGCAGGGATTCGCTCAACAGAAAATGGGTAAGCGTGGCCACAATGAGCAATGGAGCATTCTATGGTGCCGGAGAACGCGGTTACAAACTCAATTTGCAGGGCGATACACTGATAATGTACAACAAACAGAACTATGGCTACACCGCCGGCGAGAATCGCATAAAGCAAATGAACATTTGCATGCCTTTTGTGATCTCAGATCAGGGTTACGGCATATTTTTTGATGATTACGCTGCTGCATGGCTTGCAGTTGAAAATGGTACCCTAACCTACTCAACCGAAGGTAAAGAGGATATAGACTACTATTACATCAACGGCAATGGCTCTATTGCCAATGTTGTGGAGCAATGGACCGCTCTTGTGGGACGCCAGCAGCTTCCACCGGTATGGGCATTGGGATATATAACCTCAAAATACGGCTATAAGACCGAAGCTGAAACACGCTCGGTAATAGACTCGCTCAAACGCGGAGGTTATCCGCTTGACGGAGTTGTGCTTGACCTTTATTGGTATGGCAAGGAGGAAGATATGGGCCGTTTGGCCTGGGATGCCGATCAGTGGCCCGACCACAAGGGGATGCTCCGTGATTTCAAAAAATGTGGTGTCAACACTGTGATAATTTCACAGCCCTACATACTCAGCAATGGCCGTGGTGCCGACAACTTCAATTATCTCAGCAATCATGGCATGCTGGCCAAAGACAGTCTTGGAGGCATACATCCTGTAACCATCTGGGTTGGACAAGGAGGCATGCTGGATGTGGCCAATCCCGACACCAAGGCATGGCTGCGAGACAGGTATAGCGCGCTTACAGATGAAGGCGTGACCGGATGGTGGGGCGACCTTGGCGAACCGGAGGTGCACCCCGAAGGTGCGATACATGCCAACGGCAAAACCGCCAGAGAATACCATAACCAGTATGGCAACGACTGGAGCGAAATCATCTTCAATCTATTTCAAGACAAATATCCCGACACGCGCCTGATGACAATGATGCGCGGAGGCACAGCCGGACTGCAACGCTACAATGTATTTCCATGGAGCACGGATGTGAGCCGCTCATGGGGCGGACTAAAACCGCAGGTCAATATAATGCTCAACTCGGGAATGAGCGGATTGGGCTACATGAGCCATGATGTGGGAGGATTTGCGGTGGATTCCGCCAATCCTGTGGATCCCGAGCTGTATGTGCGATGGCTGCAGTTGGGCACATTCTCACCTGTGCTTCGCACCCATTCCACAGTAGATGCCGAACCGTATCATTATCCGCAGCAGGAGAAAATTCTGAAATCCCTTATTGATGAAAGATACAAATGGCTTCCCTATAATTACACTTTGGCATATGAGAATGCTGCCAAAGGCTGGCCGTTGGTGCGTCCGCTGAATTTTCATGGCGGAAACGTGACGCAGGACAATGCAGATGAATATCTGTGGGGGCACGACCTGCTTGTGGCTCCGGTGCTGGAACAGGGTGCCGACAAACGAGTCGTGGTAATGCCTGAAGGCTCATGGGTGGATTACCTCAATCCGAGCGGCAAAATATACACCACCGGCGATAGTGTCACATATCAGGCACCGCTTGATGTGCTGCCCAGATTTGTGCGTCTTGGAGCGTTCATTGTGCAAGCCGACAACAAGATGGAGAACACCGGTGACTTCACTGCATCACAGTATCACATATATTATTACCCGAAAACCGGCTACGAAACCTCAGGCATGATATATGAAGACGACCATGCCAACCCCAAAGCTCTGGAGCAAAACCAATACGCCATCATGACGCTTAACGGCATTGACAACAATGGCAAAACAGAAATCACAGCTACGATGCAAGGCAATTATCCCGGTATGCCCGATTCCAGAAATCTGACATTCACCGTATATAGGGTAAACAACAAGCCCGGCAGTGTGGTCATAAACGGCAAGAAACTGTCTGCGCGAAAATGGGATTACAATGCCGGCACCGGAAGCTTGAGTTTCAGTACCAATTGGCAAAGCTCCAAACCCATGCACATCACCGTGGAATAAGTGGGGAAATTTTGCTACCTTTGCACTGATTTTTCATTAGACTTATGGAAAAAACAGTTTGCAAAGAAGCAATGCCGGTGCATAACGATTGGGATCGCGAGCATCTTTGGCATCCATATACTTCCACAATCTCCCCCCTACCCACATATATGGTGGACAGTTGCAAGGGTGTCAAAATCAAACTTACCAACGGCACCGAGCTTATTGACGGCATGTCCTCATGGTGGTGCGTGATACATGGCTATAACAATCCGGCCATAAACAATGCCATTACAGAGCAAATCAAAAAGATGAGCCATGTGATGTTTGGCGGCCTGACCCATGCTCCGGCTGTGGAGCTGGGAAAAATGCTACTTGAAATCGCACCGCCAAACATGCACAACATTTTTTACGCCGATTCGGGATCGGTGGCTGTGGAAGTTGCCATGAAAATGGCTGTGCAGGCAGCTGTGTCACGTTCAGGCTCCCACAACAAAACCAATTTTGTAACCATTCGCTCGGGGTATCACGGCGACACATGGAATGCCATGAGTGTATGCGACCCCGTCACCGGCATGCACGGTGCTTTTGGCCCTGCATTACCCATACGATATTTTGTAGAGCAGCCGCGAATAAAATTTGGCGAAGAGTGGCACCCGGAGGCCATGCAGCAACTTGAAACCACACTCAGGGAGCATCACGATGAAATAGCCGCGCTCATACTTGAGCCGGTGGTACAGGGCGCAGGAGGCATGTACTTCTATCATCCGCAGTATCTTGTGGAAGCCCGCAGGTTATGCGACAAATACGGAATTTACCTGATATTTGATGAAATAGCCACCGGATTCTGGCGCACGGGCAAAATTTTTGCATGGGAACATGCCGGTGTGCAGCCCGACATCATGTGCATTGGCAAAGGGCTAACGGCCGGATACATGACCATGAGCGCAGTGCTCACAACCAAAGATGTGGCCGACACCATATCACGAGGCGAGGCCGGAGTAATGATGCACGGACCTACGTTCATGGCCAATCCATTGGCATGTGCAGTGGCAATAGCATCGCTCACGGAGCTTAAGAAACATGACATGGCAAATGTTGTTGCCCATATAGAAGCCAAGCTGCGCCAACTTCTCGCTCCCGCAGCAAACAATCCTAAAGTGCGTGAAGTAAGAGTGCTGGGAAGCATAGGTGTGGTGGAAATGAAAGATAATGTGAATGTGGGCGAGTTTCAGAAAGAGTGCGTAAAGCGAGGCATATGGGTGCGTCCGTTTGGCAAAAACGTGTATGTGATGCCGCCATATGTGATAACCGACGAAGATCTTGACCATCTCGTGACCCAGATGCTTGAAATCATAAAATGAGATACGACAAAATCATAACCGACTTGCGAGAGCAAGGCAATCTACGTAGCATACCGCAAGATTCAAATAATGCGGTGGTGGATTTTTCTCTCAACGATTATCTGGGAATAGCCGAATCGGGCATTGTGCAACAGGAGTTTTTCAGCAATCCCGCCAACACCCGCATTGCACTGACCTCATCGGCTTCACGCCTGCTCGCCTCGGACCAAAAACATTACACCAACCTTGAGAACCACATAGCCGCAGCATTAGGCAGAGAGGTACTTCTGTTCAACAGCGGATACCACGCCAACACCGGCATGGTGTCAGCTCTCGCCGATGCCTCTACCCTGATTGTGGCTGACAAGCTTGTACACGCCAGCATAATTGACGGCATAATGCTGAGCAAAGCCCCGTTTACACGTTTCAGGCACAACGATATTGCCCATCTTGACAGGATTCTTGAAAAAGAGTCAGGCAAATACGAACGTGTGATTGTGATTGTAGAATCGGTATATAGCATGGACGGTGACAGTGCGCCACTTGAACAGATAGCGGAACTCAAAGGAAAATACGGCAATATGATGCTGTATGTCGATGAGGCACATTCATTCGGAGTGCTCGGTCGCAACGGAATGGGTGTGACCACGCTCCTGCCCCACCCCGAAATGGTGGATGTGGTTATAGGCACTTTTGGCAAGGCCCTTGGGTCCGCAGGTGCTTTTGCAGCCATGAACAGCGAATTACGCACTTTGGCAATCAACCGGGCACGCAGCTTCATATTTTCCACAGCATTACCGCCAATGAGCTGCGCCTACACTCTCCACACGCTGAAATGGGTCGAGAATCACGAAGATGCGCGTACCCATCTTGGCATACTTGCCGCATATCTGCGCGATGCCTTAAAAGCCAATGGTATCAAAACATCGGATGATGCGCGTTATATCACACCTATAGTGATTGGCGATGCTAAACGCACTGTTGAAATATCGCGCAAACTGCTTGAACACGGGGTTAAGGTGCTGCCCATACGCACTCCCACCGTACTTCCCGGCACCGAACGGTTAAGGATAAGTTTGAGCGCGGCTATGAGCCATACAGACATAGACCTGCTGGTAAACTCACTGGTGAAAGTGCTATGACCATAAAACCTGTCCATATAAGCCACGAGCCTCGGCTGGCGCTGATATTTGCCGGCTGGGGCATGGACGAGCGCATGTTTATGCCGCTGCGGCGCGGCGGCTATGATATTGCGGTGGCTTTTGAGTACAACACTCCGCATCATCTCCCCTCATGGATTGACGAATACTCGGAGATATGCGTAATAGCATGGTCGTATGGAGTATGCATGGCCGAGCGCGCGCTGCACATGTGGCCGCAACTGCCCGTAACGCTGAAAGTGGCCGTGAACGGCACCCCTACACCCATAAATGATACCACAGGCATACCGGAAGCCATATACAATGGCACTCTTTCGGGGCTGAATGAACGAAGCGTGTATAAATTCTATCGCCGCATGTGCATGAACGCAAACGAGTTCGGCCAATGGAAAGGGATGATGCCGCGACGCTCACTAAGCTCTCTGTCTGAAGAGCTGGCGCTGTTCGGCAACATTCAGCGCACAAGTCCGGTAGAGTGGGATATAGTTTTTATCGCCGGACATGACGCCATCATACCTACGCAGAACCAAATCAATGCGTGGAAAGGGATTCATGACATCAGAATGCTTGATTGCGGGCATTTGCCTGACTTTCAGTCATTGATGAATGAAGTATTGATAGACAAAAATGATGTGGAGAGGAAATTTTCAATCCATGCCGAAACATATATTGACCATGCCACTGTGCAACGGCAGATGTGTGAGAAAGTAAACGACATCCTCAGACTCACCGGCTGCGACCGTCCGGACTCTATGGTGGAAATAGGTGTCGGTACCGGAATGCTCACACGCATGTATGCCGAATGGATGCATCCGCACAACCTGCAACTGTGGGACCTATGCAATATACCCACTCATTTACCCGGCACACATATCAGATGTGATGCAGAATCTGCTGTCACAAAACTGAACAATGTGGATATTATAGCATCATCGGCCACCATCCAATGGATGAACAATCCCAAACTTTTTGTGGCACGCTGCGCTGCTGCTCTTGCCGACAACGGTGTTGCCGTGTTTTCAACATTCGGCCCCAATACATTCAAAGAGATAAATCATCTGCTGCCTGCTTCCCTGCGGTACCTATCTGCAAATGAATGGCGTGGAATGAAGATTGACAACTGCAAAATCACTGTTGCAGAGGAGAAAGAAACGCTTTCATTCCCCTCTTCGCGAGAACTGCTTCAGCATATAAGTCTCACGGGAGTAAACGGATGCGGAGTGAATCATACTGCATCATATCGGGCATGTCGCGCCATTCTCACATCAAATATCACAACTCTCACCTATCATTGTATATACCTGACTATCAAGAAACATGCCTAAACAAGACCAAATATTGCGCAACCGCCAGTGGCTCGCAGACAAAGCCAACGAGCCGGGAGTAGATCTCATAGACAAAAACATTTATCGCAAAGTGCTTCACAGCGGGAACGCTTCCGCACCGACACCCAACCGCAATAGCGTAGTGGTGATGCATTATACCGGCAAACTCATCAACGGCAAGACTTTTGATTCATCACGTGGCGGCGCGCCATTGGCAATTCGTCTTCGTGAATTGATACAGGGGCTCATCATTGCCATGCCGCAAATGCATGTGGGCGACCGATGGGAAATTTACATTCCAGCCGAAATGGGATATGGCAAACGGTCTCAACCGGGAATTCCCGGCGGATCCACGCTCATTTTTGACATCGAACTTAAGGCTATAGGATAATCAGTGCTTCTGTATCTGCCGTATAGCAAGGATAAGGGCAGTCTGTGTGGCACGGTCTATAACACGTGTGCGATTGCCCGGGAAATGGTATTCCCCGCTTACTGTTCCCCACGGAGTGTCAACGGCTATGCACACAGTACCTACCGGCTTGCCGGGTACAGCCCCTCCGGGTCCTGCGATACCGCTTGTAGCCATGGATATGTCGGCATGAGTTATGCGACGTACCCCTTGAGCCATCTGCTCGGCTACAGGAATGCTTACGGCACCAAGCGAACTGATGGTGTCGGCATCAACACCCAGCACATGCGTCTTCACAGTGTTGGCATATGACACCACCCCTCCGAGCATAGCACTGGAACTTCCCGGTATCAATGTAATGAGATGAGCAATATTGCCTCCTGTACAGCTTTCGGCAGTTGCCACAGTGAAAGCCCGCTTGTCAAGTTCGCGTAAAAGTATTTCGGCAGGCTCTGCATCCCCGTCCCATAACAGGTTATCCCCTACTTCTTTGGCAAGAAGGGTCCACTGCTCATGCAGCTGACGCTCAATCAGAGAACGGTCGGTGCCGGTGGCATCCAAGCGCAATCTTATAATGCCCGGTTTGGGCAGGTAGGCCAGATGAAACCCATCCGGCAACTGTGATTCAAACGATGCGAGACGAGTGGCAAGATCGCTCTCGCTGATACCGGTCACAACCATGGTGCGATGCTCCACATCCTTATCCGACGGGAAGAAGGCACGCAGCCTTGGGAAAACGGCTGATGTAAACATCTCGGCTGTTTCAAACGGCACTCCAGGCATGGAAACCAAAACCTGACCGGCTCCATTGGGGTGCGTGTGATTGAACCACATCACAGGGGCTGTTCCCACACGGTTCTGAATCACTGTACAGCTGCTCGGCACCATAGCCTGCGAGCGTGTAAGGTCATTGAGCTTAAGGCCGCGTTTTTTAAATATTTCTTTCACGTTCTCAAGCACCTCGGCATTCTCTACAAGCTCACCCCCGAAATACCGGCACATTACTCCTTTGGTAATATCATCCTTGGTTGGGCCGAGACCGCCGGTGGTGAGCACCACCGGAGCCAAAGCAAAAGCTCTGTCTATGGCATTGCGAATGGCATCCGCATCATCGGCCACCACTTCCACATTAACTACCTGCCAGCCATAAGGCGCAACATGACGGGCTATAAACCCGCTGTTGGTATCGGTAACCTGTCCTATCAGCAGCTCATCGCCAATCACTATCACAGCTATATTCATACCGTTACTCGAGCATAAGGCACCTCATTATAGGCGCAGAATTTTTTATCAAGATATTTATAATATCCGGCTATAGCCACCATTGCGGCATTGTCGGTGGTAAACGCCCTCTCAGGGATAAAAGCTTCAAGTCCGTGTGATGCGCAGAAATCGGCCACGGCCTGACGCACCCCCGAATTTGCACTCACTCCGCCTCCTATTGCCACTGTCTTCACACCGGTCTGCTCAACAGCCTTGCGCAGTTTGGCAAGGAGTATTTCAATAATGGTATGTTGTAACGAAGCAGCCAGATCAGCCTTGTTCTGCTCTATGAAATCCGGATTGAGCTTGATATTATCGCGAAGGGTGTAAAGAAATGATGTTTTAAGACCGGAAAAACTGTAATCCAGACCCGGAATACGCGGTTTGGCAAATTTGAAAGCATCCTTATTGCCCACGGCAGCAAGCCGGTCAATATGCGGACCACCCGGATATGGAAGCCCCATAACTTTGGCGCATTTGTCAAAAGCTTCTCCTGCAGCGTCATCAATCGTCTGACCGAGAATCTCCATATCATTGTAGTTGCGCACGAGTATAAGCTGCGAGTTGCCCCCCGAAATCAACAGTGTAAGGAATGGATATTCAGGCACACGGTCATCCTCTTTTCGGCGAATGAAATGTGACAACACATGCCCGTGCAGATGATTTACATCCACCATAGGCACACGCAACCCAAGTGACAAACCTTTGGCAAACGAAGTCCCGACAAGAAGCGAGCCCAACAAACCCGGCCCGCGAGTGAACGCAATAGCCGAAAGGTCGCTTTTGCTCACCCCGGCGCGTTTCAGGGCTGCATCCACCACAGGCACTATATTCTGCTGATGGGCACGGGAAGCAAGTTCAGGCACCACGCCGCCATACTCCTCATGCACGCTTTGCGATGCTATGACATTACTCAGCAGCAGCCCATCGCGTATCACTGCCGCTGAGGTATCGTCGCACGACGACTCTATGCCCAGTATAATAACACTCATATATTATTTGTCCTTTTCACAATGCAAAATTAGTAAATATTTGAATAGCAGTATAGGCATAGTCCTAAAAATAGATTTCGCCGGACCCGTCATCGGAATCCGGCGAAACCTATTTTTCATTACTCGCCCTATATTACATCACAGGAGCGAAAACAGAGCTACAGTAGGATTATAATTCTATTGCAGCCTTGATTTTGTCAACGATATAACGCACATGGTCATCCGTTACCCAAGGTCCGGCCGGAAGGCATATTCCCACTCTGAACAAAGATTCGCTGACACCGTTAGTGTATGCCGGAGCATCTTTGTAAACAGGCTGACAATGCATTGGCTTCCACAATGGACGGGATTCAATGCCAGCTGCGTCAAGGAACATACGCATAGCCTCAACATTGGCGTTAGGCTCAAGCGCAGTGTGGGCCGACTTTGTGGCATGTGTCACACCGGCTGCACCACCCACAGCACCGGTTATCACTTCAGCGTAAGCCTTATCCTGACCCTTGATTTTGAGATCAGAATCAAGAGTGGCTGTGCAGAGCCAATAGTTGGAGTCGTATTCCGGCGATGGAGCCTCATGGAGAGTGATGCCTTTTACATCTTTTAAAAGCTCCTTATAGAGAGCCTGAACGTGACGATGATGTGCAATATGCTCATCAACAACCGTCATCTGTCCCCTACCTATGCCGGCACAAATGTTGGACATACGGTAATTGTAACCGATAGCCTCATGCTGGTAATAGGGATAAGATTCGCGGGCCTGCGTTGCATACCACATAATTTGCTTTTTTGCCTCATCGTCAGCGCAAATCAGAGCACCACCACCCGAGGTGGTAATCATCTTGTTGCCGTTGAACGACAGCACGCCATATTTACCGAATGTACCGAGCACCTGACCGTTGAAGCGTGAGCCGAAACCCTCTGCAGCATCCTCAACAACAGGAATTTCGTAGCGATTGGCAATCTCCATGATTTTTGTGATATTGTACGGCATGCCATAGAGCGCCACCGGCACGATAGCCTTAGGTTTGCGGCCGGTTTTGGCAATCCTGTCCTTAATAGCCTCTTCAAGGAGCTCGGGATCCATATTCCATGTATCTTTTTCCGAGTCCACAAATACGGGAGTCGCACCCAAGTAAGTCACCGGATGACTTGACGCGCAGAACGTGAAACTCTGCACAATCACCTCGTCACCGGCCTTAACCCCGCATGCGATCAGCGCCAGATGCACCGCCGCAGTACCGGCCGAAAGCGCAACCACTTTTTTGTCAAGAGGAGCAGCACCTTCGCGCCCGTTCACAAACTCCTCAAGATCCTTTTCAAAACCATTCACATTCGGGCCGAGAGGCACAACCCAATTCTGGTCAAAAGCCTCCTTTATAAAATCCATCTCCTTGCCCGACATATGCGCCAGACAAAGCAAAATCCTTTCACTCATATCTTTTATAATTATATTATTTCGTTGTCATATTTCATTCTGCGGCCGAGAATCGTGCAGAATATCATCTGAATATCCTTTAGAAAGCTGTAATGATGAAGATAATAGCGATTTATGCGTACCTTATCCGGGAAAATCACTTCATCGTTATAACGCTGTGGGTTGGGTTGTTTTGCGAGCAAGTCCTCTTCATCACGGTATTTCAATGAAGCCGGGCCTGTAATACCGGGGCGAAGTTTCAACACCTCTCGAGCATCCCCTTTAAGAGCATCAGCATAACCGGGCACATCAGGGCGCGGCCCTACAAACGACATATCGCCGATGAGGACATTCCACAATTCAGGCAACTCATCAAGCTTATAGTGACGAAGTTTGGCGCCAAGCGGAGTAATACGACTTTCTCCGGCAACAGACACCGACGAACCATTATGACCAACAGTCATAGACCGGAACTTATACATAGTAAACAACTTGCCGTTACGACCCACCCGTTTCTGCTTGAAAATCACCGGTCCGCCCGGCATTTTCACTTTAATGAGTATCGCAACCACCAATAGCACAGGCCACAGCACCAACAGCCCAATCAGTGCCATCAGCCGATCAAACATATATTTCAAAACCATATTAAACAGAAATTCACCTAATATATTTACTGAAATCGTTTTCCGTATCAAATATTTCAGCGTGCACTGCAGCTAATTGTTGCTCTTTAGGCGGGAGCTTCATATAATCACCATACCGGTAGGATAGATATTTTTCTATTTGTCTGCTACCAAGCAGTTGAATATCCTCAAAAGGGATATCTATAGGGTCACTGAAAAAATCTTGTGGGAAAAGCCCCTTTTCAAATGATGCCGGGGTAATCCAATAACACCAGTTGAAATCGCTTTTTAAGTTATCATATGCATAAATGTTTTTGTAACACCAATTAGCGATTAATTTTTTAGGCAGGACTTTTAAGATTTTCAAAGCCAGTTCCTGTACAAGATTTTTTGATTTCCAATTACGCTGAGATAGGCCTAATAGCGTCACAAATTTACTCTGGTAATATACTATTTTCTGTATAACCCGAGATGTGGGCACTTTATGCAAAATCATAATGTCAACATAAATCCCATGATGCATATTTTTGCAATTCGCAAAATTATGCTCTATTAAAGTTGTTCCATTCATTCTGACTTTCGCATACTCCAAATAATGCTCTGTCGTTTTCCATTCCTGGATAACAAATAACGTATCATTTAATTTATTGAATACCAATTTGAATTTTTCATATTGATCCGGAGTCATAAAAATATCCAAATCGTCATCCCATGGGATAAAGCCACCATGCCTAACAGCACCTAAAGCCGTTCCTCCCATAATGAAATAGGTTATATCATTCTTGCGGCAAACCTTGTCGATGAATTTCATCACCTCAAGAATTTTCATTTGCACATCATGTATAGTTTGATTATTCATTACTTATATTTTTTTTGCGAGAAAGTAAAAGCGATTCAGCAATTGATTGGCAATTGGTAACTTCTGAATAATCCTTACGGTTTTTCTGACAACTTTAAACACGCAAATTTTGGACTCAATTTTAAAATATGAATTCTCCCATCTATGGGGATGTGTACTCAAAATAACATTTGAACTTGTGGATAAAATAAATTTTTTCAATTTCCCAAAATCTCCGATAGATACATCTGTCGATGATGCATCCACATCATTATTCTCCGGAGATGTTATATGTTTCCACATATAACCCGCATCAGAGATATATACATAGGGATACTTTGTATATGCGCTATAGTTGACAACCATATCAACCAAATCACTATGTCTTTCCCTTATATCCCTGTCACGGAAAAAATCTCGATTGGAGGTATAGCCCACTCTCTTCTTTATAGGATTCCCATGTTGACAAATAGTTTTGAATCGGAAGCCTAAGTCCTTAAACTTCTGAATCCATTTGTCAAAATCATTTTCAGCCGCAATATAATCACCATTATTTGCATCTAAGACATCATAATGATAACTGATTTCATGTCCCATATCTTGCATTTTTTTTAGCATCTCAATATTTTGAGAAGACTCCAGCAGATATGCTTGTACATAATACGAACCACTTATGCCATGACTATGCTCAATTTCTGCAAGTTTAAATGCTCTGCGGACATTTGTTTCAACATCATGTTTAAGCACAATGAATCGCTTATCGGATACTGATGCCAATGATTCTTGTGCCGTGTAAGTTTTGATCCCGATAGAATTAATCCACCTGCAAAAACATTCCCAGTTCTTATAGTAAAACATGCGATTTTAGTCCTTATGTTGAATTTTCTCTCGTAAAATAGTTGATGAGATACCATCTGTATGATCCAGATACACAACCGTACATCCGACCTCAGCAAACTCCTTTTCATATTTTATCCATGAAGAAGTTCCCTTCCAATCAGAACCAACAAAAACCGCATCGGCATTCAATCTTCGCACCATCGCCAATTTATCCATATCAGTCTGATCAACCACTTCATCAACAAAACGTATCGCTTTTACAATGGCCTTTCGACTTTCCTGATCGATGATAGGATATTTGTTTTTACGTTTATGACAGAGTTCATCGGTGGTGACCCCTACAACAAGATAGTTACAATATTGTTTTGCACGGGAAAGAATATTCAAATGACCGATGTGGAACATATCGAACACACCACTTGTATATCCTATTTCAAATTTTTTCGGCATATTTATTTTTTATAATAAACAGAATAGATTCATATACCATAGCCCATATGATAATAGTGCACATCCAATTACCGTAAAATGATAACGCTTCTCATCAATCCGACCTCTATACTTATTTTCGGAATAATTTCTGGAATATAAATCCACGTAATTTATTAGGCATCATAACCTGTACGGCAAGACGCCCGAGGGTATTATAAGAATATCTCGGGAAAGAAATGATCCCATTTCGGAACATATACCATTGGAGTCGGGCTTCGCTTTTAAAGTACCGCCAACCGCCTCGCCGTTGATACATTTCTTTCCCTACCCTGACATTCACCAGATTCTCATCGATATTGTAGAACTTGTATCCAGCTTGCGCCAGACGTAACCACAAATAATAATCTTCTTCACAATACCAGTCCATAAAGCCGCCGACTGCTTTAACATCTTTCTTCCGATACATTACTGTGACAAGATTCATCGGGCAGCGAGATTTTAAGTATGTTTTTATCTCCGAATCTTCAAGTGGAACAATTCGTTCACCTACGACATTTTCCTTATTCTCAATAAACTCACTAATCTGACCTCCGACTACACTTGCCTCAGGATGCAAAGCAAAAGCTTGTAGCTGAAGTTCAAAACGATTTGGGACGGAAATATCATCAGCATCCATAATAGCCACCAATTCATTTGAGGCAGCATTCATCGCTGCTTGGCGTGCGCCGGCATGGCCTATATTTTCAGAAAGTTTGATAACATTCAAGATTGGGAACATATCTTGAAGTTTTACAATCGCATTGCTAAGATTTTCAGAAACCGGTCCATCTTGTATTAAAACAATTTCCGAGGGTGCAACCGTTTGGTTCACGACACTATTTACGGAATCTATAAAATCATTAGGATTGTCATTCTTATATACTGACATCCCGACTGAAAAATTTTCGTACATCTTACTATTTTATCAGTTTTAAGAAAGCCTGTTTAATGTCGTTATATCTGGAACCAAGTATTTTTTTCCCTAATAGAAGTAGTTTATAGCGTATATGAAGCTTCGTTTGGAAATTTTTGTCGGTAAGGAGTCGACAAACGTATTCGGGGGTTGAATTGATGGTCACAGTATAACGGCCCATAATTTCCGTATTGTCAATATATTTTACTTTTGAGATAGGCTCGCTTGTATAGACTGTCCTATAACCGGAATCAATCAACGATTGGATCACATTGTCAGACACGGCACCTCCGGGAACGGATGCCGTATCAATGTTATGACCCAGTACAGACTGAAGTATTTCTTTAGACAATGACCATTCATGCCGCATTTCGTCTGAAGACAATTTGGATATAATTTTCGGATGAGAGTGTGAATGAGACGCAATAATATGTCCCCTGATGTCTAAATCCTTTATTTCTTCTGCGGTCATGAAACCGGGGGAACCTATGTATGCAGTACTGATAAAAAATAAACCTATCTTCCCATATCTTTCAAGTATTGGTGCTATCACATGATAAAATGAACTTCCGCCGTCATCAAAGGTCAGTACCACATCTCTATCACATCCTATAGCTTCTTCAACAAGCTCTATAAATTTCTTTTCTTGCAAGCAATATTGTGATGCCCCAATCTTTTGAAACCCGGAAATTGAATGTTGCGCATTTACAACATCGTGAAACATCAGTACTTTCATTCAAATTGTTTTTAAGACAACAATGCTTTGATGATTCTTGCACAGGCGTTGCCGTCTCCATAGGGGTTAATGGCCTTAGACATTTTGTCATAATAAACGGCATCGTCAAGTAACAGAGAAACCTTTTCAATAATTGTATCGTAATCGGTCCCAACAAGTTTAACGGTACCAGCTTCAAGAGCCTCCGGACGTTCAGTAGTGTCTCTCATAACGAGAACTGGCTTTCCAAGCCCAGGAGCTTCCTCTTGAATACCACCACTGTCAGTCAATACTATATTGGATTTCTCCATTAAATAAACGAATGCAAGATATTCAAGTGGTTCAATAAAGAACATATTGACAAGGCTATTGAGTTTTGTCCCAAACACTTCATGAATTGGTTTGCGAACATTGGGATTGAGGTGCATCGGATACACAAAATCAACATCCGGATATTTTTCTGTTAATGTTTTGATAGCCCGACATATTGAGATAAATCCCTCGCCGAAGTTCTCACGACGATGCCCGGTAATAAGGACTAATTTCTTACCGTTTACAAGACGGTTTATGTCATAACCTGCATCTTTCAAAACGGCTTCAAGTTTGACACCTAATGCCTTATTTTTTTTGATTTTATCAACAACTATATGCAGTGCATCGATAACCGTATTTCCTGTAACAGTAATTTTATCTTCGCTTACCCCTTCTGAAATAAGATTCAAGCGACTCAACTGGGTTGGTGCAAAATCGTATGTAGCAATACGGCCTGTTATCTGCCTATTCATCTCCTCAGGCCATGGCGAATATATGTTATGTGTGCGCAAACCGGCCTCTACATGCCCAACAGGAATCTGTTGATAGAATGCCGCAAGTGCTGCTGCTGTTGATGTTGTCGTATCGCCATGAACGAGAACCACATCCGGCCGTACCTCTTTCAGAACATCACGCATACCAATTAAAACACGAGCAGTCACATCATAAAGGTCCTGTCCTTGTTTCATAATATTGAGATCATAATCAGGCTTGATGTTAAATATTTCAAGCACCTGATCAAGCATCTGACGATGCTGGCCGGTAACACAAACTATCGTTTCAAACTTATCCGAATGTTTCTGTAACTCTTTGACAAGCGGAGCCATTTTTATAGCCTCCGGTCGAGTACCAAAAACGAGCATTATTTTTCCCATCCTATATTTTTTCTTATATAATTCATAAATGGTTTAAATTCATCCTCCCAGCATGAGTTTTCTTGCGCTAAGAAATTCGTGATATTTATATTAATTTCAGTTGAAAGATTCTTCTTATTCTTTTTATAGTTACTAATGACATCATGTATATCCTCAACGGAATCGCAGTCAACAACAAGGCCAATTTTCTTTTCATTTACCATATCCCCTAACTTGGTCCCTTTACAGAAAATGCCTGGGACTCCAAAATGTAGTGTTTCATGGAACTTATTTGAAATGGCAAGTTTTACATTATAATCATGATAGGGATAAACTGCCCATATTAAATCTGCTTGAGCATATATATCGGGAATATCATTATAATTATATGGCCCATGCATTATAACATTAGAGTAGCATTCCGCAATTCGCTTAATATCATCATAAAAAGGCCCCCCGCCGAAAATATCAAATTGAACATCTTCAATATTAGAAATAGCCTTCATTAAGTTCTCCATGATTACAGCATGACGAACCACGCCTAAGAAACAGATTCTTAATATACCATTATCCTCTTTTTCGGGAATAGGAGAGCACATTGATTTAGGCAACTTATTCTCTATCAATAGTTTTTCTCTCTTAAAACTCGTATATTTGGGGATGAAGAAACGTGATGCGAAAGTTATGCAATCAGTTCTTCCTAATGCCCATTTCTCTAAAACACGCAAAACATGTCGAACCGGGAAATGCCCGGTAGGCATGTCCAAATTCTCATATATCAGCTTAGAGAACTTAGGTTTAACCATTGCCGAGAGTATTAGTGAATCCCAATGTGATGCCAAAATAAAATCAGGATGCTCAGACAATAGATTTCTTTTTAGAAACTTCTTAAATCCTCTTAATCCATTTAATTTAGCCTTGGGATTTCCATAACCAACTATTTCATCATATACGATATAATTCATTTTATGTAATAAAGGCCGACCATCCCTATTCCAGCAAATTACTTTAATGGAATTTTCTCCAAATTCATTTACAATGCTTTGGTAGAATCTCTCTGTTCGAGAATTAATCGGATATGCTGGTTCTACAATGATAAATTTCATTTTCTATACGAAAATATTTTTAAAATCAAAATTCTGTGGAGCTTGTATTGATTCGTTCCTAAGTGTCAGTGATTTTTTTATACCTTCTTTGAGAGACTCAACTGAATTTTTCTTGACAATGTAACCATTAACACCGTCAAAAATAACATCCTTGAAATCAACTACATCAGTAGCTACAACAGGAGTCTGCAAAGAGAGGGCCTCCAGAACAACATTTGGATACCCCTCTTTTAAAGAAGATAACACAAACAAATTGGCCGCTTTATAATAAGGGAAAGGATTTGTTCGTTGCCCTAGTAAGCTGATATTAGACTCTAAACCTTTACTTTCAATTAATTTTTGAAGATAACTTTTATAATTTGTTTCATAGCGTTCTTCTCCAATAATATATAGATGAATACGGTTATCCTTTTGAATTAAAGGTGATACAGCCTCAATTAATAAATCAAAACCTTTCACAGAGTATAAAGCACCTACAGCTATGATATTATAATGACTTGGATTTAACTCTTGGGCAGTTCCGAGCTCAGCTTGCCTTTGTATGTGGTTAAAATCAACAATATTCCTAATAGTTATCACTTTGTCAGAATTAAACCCATAATAGCTCATTAAATCATTCCGCATATATTCTGTTTGGGCTATAATTGTATTTATCAAATTGCCTCCAATTTTCAAAGCCTTGTTCAAAAGCTTGTTTTTAAGGGAATGATGATAAATTTCACTTGGAGTTACAGTGCATCGCGCAATAACATGGCTTTTGAGTCCAAACAATTTGACAATCAACGCACATACCAAGCCTGTATTAAGAGTCGTCGTAAAAATATATTTTGGATTAAACCTTTTAATAGATTTATATATTGGCCAAAATGCACCCGTTACAGAAGTTTTTCCCAGCGATTCGGTTTCTATCAAACCATAATATTCATGCGGCAAACCTTCGTCTCCAGTCACAATTAATTTTTTAATATAATTTGAATCTAACTGGCTGATAATATTAAACATATTCCTGCACGCTCCTCCACCTGAAGTAAAGGGTGAAACAAAGAGTACTCTTATCTTATTCATCTATCCCCTTCTGTTTTTTATTAATTTAGACGGATTACCACCTATAACACTATATTCAGGAAAATCTTTACAAAGCAAACAACAAGCTCCAATAACAGATCCTTTAGATATCGTTCGGCCTGGAGTCATGGTTACCTGACGGCCAATCCACACATCGTCACCAATTATGGTCTGACGAGGTGGGGTGTAGCCTTGTTCCTGCATTATTATATCTGTTCTGTCTATCCTATGATTCCTGTCCAATATAAAAACTTGCGGACCCATATTTACATTATTTCCGATAATAGTATCAGAGGGGATATGGGCATTAATTCCTATTCCGGACCTGTCTCCGATTTCAATATCAAAGCCACATCCAAAAACTGCTCCACGTTCTATATTTACATTTTTCCCACATTTCTTGAAAATTATCTTCCCGCATAATCCTCTTAGTTTCTTTGATATTGAGCCAACTATAGGGAATGATGATGCAGGGAAATATCGAAAAAGCCCGTAGTAGAATATAAGGGCAATGAACTTATGAGCATTGGCCCAACGAAATCTTTTTTGTTTCATATTTTTCTCTTTTAGTTTTTGCAGCCATCACCCCGAGTAGCAACATAAGGATGAAATTGTTTTCGTCCAAAAAAGACATTGAAAACAAGGTTTTGGCAAACCAGATGGACGAAATAATTAATATGCAATATTTTGATGATTTCGTGACCGCTAAATATGATAGTTTTAGCATATTTACAATCACAAAGACATATGATATTATACCAACCAATCCTAAGTCTATGAGTAGTTCAAGCCAATCATTATGCGCGAACAATCCATTATTAAATTGAGGAGATTTACAGAATCCACCACCGAAAATCTGTTGTATTATGTCGTATTTCAGACTCCAGTTATTCCATAGATTCGCATATATTATATCTCTTCCGCTTGAACTCCCTTGTTGAAGAGCTATGAAACGCTCTAACACAAATGAGTTTGATTGGAAGCGCTGCCACGCATAAATGGCAGCACAACAGATCAACATCAGTATCCATATCTTGGTAAGCAACCCATTTTTTAATTGATTACTTTGGTAGATATAATAAAAGAATATAACATCAACCAATGCTGCAGTAATAATAGCACCTCGTTTTGCACATGATATAATTAATACATTCAGCACAAGACATAATACTATTTTAATATACACATGGCCCTTGATTAAAATGAGAAACGGGATGAAATTCAAATAATAATATCCCATATTATCCACTGTGTTTATATCCTTGGCATTATTTTGTCCCGAGATATAAATAACCAGGAAATAGGCTACAGCTAATATCCCTGACAACAACTCCAGTCTATAGCCTTTATAAGTCCAGTAGTAAAGCGGGAAAAAGCATGTGGTTGAAAGCAGGACGGTTTTAAATATTTGAAACGATTTTCTATCAGGAACATTATGCAAGAAACAATCGCCAAATACATAATAAGCAAAATTTATAATAACAAAAATTGTTATGGCTATTGAAAAATTTGTAGTTACCCTATGGTTAAATATGCATTTTCCCATATAGATTGTATTAACCAGCATTATAAATATCAATGCAGGACGACCGATGGAGTTCGCTTCACCCCAAATAAAACTTTGGGAGAAATAAAAGAACGCTAATACAAAATAGATTATAATAAGCGCGTTGGATCGTTTTAAGTTGGGTGCCATCTTATTTTATTTCCTTGTATATCTCAACAAGAGAAGCAGCCTGTTTTTCAATGTTGAATTTTTCGCTTGTAATCTGACGACCTTTTCTGCCCATTCGTTCTCTCTTCAAAGAGTCACTAATAAGTTCGTTGAGCCGCTGGCCAATCTCCTCATAGTTCTCAGATTCACAAAGAAAAGCATTTTCACCGTTAAAAGCGACCTCAGGAATTCCCCCTACTCGAGTTGCCACTACCGGTACACTTGCCATTCCGGCCTCCATAAGGCTTAAAGGTATTCCTTCGCTTCGTGAAGGTTGACAATAGACATCAGTTGCAGCCATAATGGACTCCACGTCATCACGCAGGCCCCACATCTCAAAGTTTTTGCCAAGATTAACTTCTACAAGGAGTTTTTTCAAATTTTCAGCCGCATCCTTAATAGGTGAGCCTCCGATTTGAATAACCCTGAAGTTGTTTACTCCTAAAGTGTTTTTCAGATAATCGGCAGCCTTTATAAGAATATCTACGCCTTTAATCGGATCATGATAGGCTATGTTGGTTATTATAATTTCATCATCTGCAAATCCGTATTTACGCCTGCACACTTGTCGGTCATTCTTATTTTCCGGAACACCAAGATAAAGTACTTGCGATTTCTTTGAGTTAAGATGCTTAACAAATTCCTCATTAATTGCCTTTGATACACAAAATATTTTGCGCACAAAAGGTGTTATGAAACCAAATACAATCCGCAAATATCTGCTTTTCAGATTGGCATGACAATGCGCTGTATAAACTGCCTTGAAATGCTGAAAAGGACTACGAAATCGAGTCAGAGCGATGTCGTACAGGTTTCCGAAATTGTAGTGGATCAAATCCGGCTTATATTCACTCACAATCTTAGCCAGACGTAGCGCATTGGTAAGTTTGGATTCCCCTGTAATAGCAAAAGTGTCGTATAGCCAACGATATGGAATTTTATTCTCATCAAGAAAAGACTTAAATGGGCCATTAACAATCGGTCGGCGATAAACAACGACAATTTCCCATCCTTCTGCCTTTAATAGCTTGAACAGGCATATGTTAAACTTTTCAAGGCCTCCGAATTTATTTGATCCGGTGCCTACATAATATAATAATTTCATTGTCAAGTATTTTTTTCAGGAAGGGTTATCCATTCGCCCATCTGATAATCTATTGATTCCGGTTCAAAAGGAAGCGTAGCTCCATTATGATAAAGCGTATATTCTCCAAAGTAAACTCTACCATCAACCTCATATAAGTCAATACGCATAAAAGGATGTCCCTTTGATAGAATAGCGGCCAGTTCTTTCATCTTTTCAAAAGTAACTGGTTTTGCAATCTTTGTGCTGCTATGAGGATGAGCATTGGTAATATCAAGATGCTTGAAATCCATGTCAAAAAAATCAAATTTGACCTCTGCGGAGCGTTCTGTAGCGATAAAAAGCAATTTTACCTCGCCATCAAAACAGAAGAACTTGAAATCATTAAGTGCATGGGTGGTGGAATCCTCCATATATCTTTCAGCGATAATACGCGCAGGAACATATTTATAACCCCATTCTCGCGACTGATTGAAATAATTCCGTTTCAAAGCGTATGCAAGCTTCTTTTTAGCACTTTCAATATTGAGCTTACTCTTATCCTTGCATACAACTAAACCGCCACTATCGTGCGTACATTTAAGTACAAACTTATCCGGGAGATTATCAAAATCAATATCATCTACATTGTCCCATACTCCCAATGTAGGTATTACATACTCTTCGCCGATAAGATCTGCAACAATCTTTTTAACCTCATATTTATCAACCAGCTTAGTATATATCGGCAGATGATAATTGATTTTCAACCAATTAAGTTTTTCATTGAAAGTACATGGATTGTCCAGATTGAGCTTTTTCTTCATGAATAGCCAATATCTCATCGAAAGATACAGCCGATCAGATTTTATCAATGGTGAGAGTTTTGCTATTAATTTAATGGCAATTCCACGCGGGTCTTTCAAATTGCGGAATACTGCTTTAATCATATCAGTAATCTAATTTACTAAATGCTTTAATTATAGAAATAATAGGCATGGGCTTGCCTTTGGGATAGCGATTGCGCCAATACTTGATATAGTGGAAAGGAATCCGAGGTTTAAGCCGTTCTGCTTGTAGAGACTCATATAATTCAGGGAAAACCCGGTTCAACTTTATGTCGTTCTCAAGAAGTTGATGAGAAAAATGGCTTGTGGTTTTACCGAAAAGAATACACTTAAAAGTATTTACCATCGAATATCTCATGCGAGCAAAAGCATATTGGCGATGCTCTTGACTAAGTTTAGGTAACATTTCTTCAAAATCATCCAGCCGCTTGGAGAAATGTGCCATTTGTAATGTCATAGCTTTTGTGATTACGGAACTGTCAACAGACTGCCCTTGACGCCCTACGAGATATCGATAAACGATGTGTGGGAAATAAGCTGCTGTATTCACATTAAGCACGGGAGCAAAAATCCACTCCTGATCAGTATAGGCAACTCCTTCAGTTTGACTATATTGAATAGATTTTAGAAAATCTGTCCGATATGCCACTGCGTGCATAGCCATGTTTTCATGAAGAAATAACGGAAGGGCATTTCCAAAAGTCATGACCTTATTATACAATCTTTTTGGGAAACACTTTTTGGATGTTATTGTACCGTATTCGTCAACAATGCAGTAGTCTGAAAAGACTATTTCTGTGCTGACACCTCTGAGAAACTCAACGAACATATTGAATTCGTTTTTATTAAACGAATCATCAGCATCAAGGACTTTGATATATCTCCCGGTTGCCTCTTTAAGACCCCGATTTATGCATGACCCATAATGTCCATTAGGTTTGTCAATGACGCGGATTGATTCGGGAAATCGTCTCTCATAGTCATGGGCTATATCAGAGCTACGGTCTTTACTTCCGTCGTTTATAACAAGAATTTCAACATCAGATAGATTTGGAATCAGCAATGATTCGAGACATTGGCTGATATACCTTTCCATATTACAGGTCGGTATGATTATACTTATCTGTTTTTCCATCAGCGAAATAATTAAAATTGGGGATTAGAACCTTTTAATATTAAGATTCTTTAGCCCACTCCATGAAGGCTTTATTGATTACCGGTGCCATGTCATAGTATTTGTATTCGGCGAGCCGGCCACCGAATATTACATCAGTTTCATCTGTCGCCATCTGGCGATATTTATCAGCAATCGCGTTATTTCTCGCGTTATTTATAGGATAATATGGTTCCATACCAGGTTCATATTCTGTTGAGTACTCACGCGAAATAACTGTCTTTGGATTGTCATAGACCTGCTCGCCAAACAGTTCAAAATGTTTATGCTCAATAATTCTTGTCCATGGAGTGTCAGCATCTGTGTAGTTTACTACAGCATTTCCCTGAAAGTTTGAGGTTTCAATAATTTCTGTCTCAAACCTAACAGTACGCCAGTCCAATCTTCCATGACAACAATCAAAGTATTCGTCTAAAGGACCTGTGTAAACCATCTTTTCGGCAATTTCACGCCAACCGGTTCTAATGTCTTGGAAATTCACGCCGAGAGCCACATCAGAGCCTGTTATCAATTCTTCAATCAATTTATTGTATCCACCTTCCGGAATTCCCTGATAACTGTCGTTAAAATAATTGTTGTCAAATGTCAATCTTATCGGCAAACGTCGAATGATAAAGGCAGGAAGTTCAGTGCATGGACGTCCCCACTGCTTCTCTGTATAGTACTTAATCAGCCTCTCATAAATGTCATTCCCGATAAGACACAGTGCCTGTTCCTCAAGATTGCGAGGTTCAGATATACCCTCTTTGGCCATGCGTACACGTGCTGACGCACGCTGTTCATCAAGTTTTGCGACCGCTTCAGTAGGAGTACGGGCTCCCCACATCTGATAGAATGTGTTCATGTTAAACGGCAGATTATAGAATTTGCCGTCAGATGCTCTTGCAAGGGGACAATTAGTATAGCGATTAAATGGAACAATGCTATTGACAAAATCCCATATCTTTCTATCTGAAGTATGAAATATATGAGCTCCATATTTGTGTACATTAATTTCTTCTATTTTCTCACAGTAGATATTACCTCCAATATGATTGCGTTTGTCAATTACGAAGCATTTTTTACCGGCCTTAGTGGCAAGATAGGCAAAAGTCGCACCGAACAGACCTGCACCGACTATGAGGTAATCGTATTTCTTAGCGTCTCTCATTTAGCTTTAATAATTTATTCGTTATTTCTTTTGCGAGAAAAGTGCTGGTTACAGAGGCAATAAAATAGCATGTTCTAACAATCCATCAATGCTTAATTTTATTATGAAAAATAGAAGCAGAAAAGTTGTAAAGATAGCCACAATTGAGTACTCTAAATTATATTTCAATAAGCGAGTCGCTTATTATCAGAAAATTACCTCTCCCAATCGTGTGTCAAAGGATTGTATTTTTTGATGACTTTAGCCGGTATGCCCCCCGCGACACTATAATCTGGAATATCTTTAGTTACGATACTGCCTGCTGCAATAACACAATGTTTACCAATAGTAACTCCCGGCATTACTTGTACACCATAGCCAAGCCATGTTTCCGGACCAACTACAACAGGTCCCGGACATACGACAGGCTGGCGCCATATAGGAGTATCGATATCATCATATCCATGATTCCGATCAGTGATGTGAACATGGGGAGCCAAAGTAACATCATCACCTATTACGACTTTATTAGCACAGCCTATAGATGAAAATCGGCGTATGCTCACGTTGTCACCTATAATCAGCTCTGCTTTTTTCCCTTTTGGCGGATTTATAAACAACTCAACATAATCTGAGATTACAAGATGCTTGCCTGCTTTCGCATATTTCATGTTACGAAATACACAATGTTTTCTAACCAGAATTGGATAATGAAAAGCATTATATCTCACTACAAGCATTAATCCCCTTAGATTTGACGCTCGCAGGCTCCAATAAATATTTTTTAATTTGCGGATAAACTTCATCATCTTAAAAACAGATAGATGGCATCTGCTTTGGCATATTTCGGAATGTATTTAATTACATATGGCATCCATCGGGCTGCGTCAAGACCATACCCTTGTGAAATCAATGGAAGGACATGATTGATAATTATCTCTTTGACATTATGCTTTTTTGCTTTGGCTCTCTTTAAGTCTCGGGCATATCCAAGAGCGTAAGACACAGAATTATCCATTAAAACTTTTCGCAAATTATTGCAGTCAAAACCACTTGCTAAAAAAGAATATGTTTTACAGAGAATATCATAACGTATGCGTGTTTTAGAATGAGAGAGACTTGAAGCAAAAATATTATAATGGTACAGTATATTAGGGATAACTTGCAAGGAGTTTATATGTTTGCAATATTCAAGTGTAAAAATCTCGTCCTCTTTGATTTTCAATTCCGGATTGAAACGTACTCCATGCTTTTTTATAATGTCACTTCTGAAAATTTTTGACCAAGTGAAACCGAAAAAATTAACGGTAGTATTTTTCATCAGCCACGAAATAGCTTCTTGGATTTCACCTTTATCTGTAGTAGGTTTTACCATTAGAGGTATCATATCAGATGTCTCGTTAATGGTTACTGTATGCTTTTTAAATCCAAAGAATGTAATGTCAATATCATTAACAATGGTAATGATAGTACTCAAATATTCAGGTAGGACTATGTCATCGGCATCAACAAAAGATATATGGTCTCCTTTTGCATGCTCAATTCCGAAATTTCTCGCACTACTCACGCCTCCATTTAATTTGGAATAGTATCTGACCCGGGAATTATTTTTAACTATTTCCTGGCAAATGGAATCGGTCTCGTCGGTTGATCCATCGTTGATAACAATAATCTCGTACTCCGTCATTCCATTGGCACTCCTAAGGATGCTTTCAATGCATTCTTTTATTGTCAAGGCTGCATTATATGCAGGAATAACGACCGATATCATTGTAACGATGTCTTAAGATAAACCAATGCTTTATTACGGAGCACCGATATTTTTTCTTTAATCTGAGAGTATTCAATTGTCGGATAACCTTTGGCAGCTTCACTTTCATCGGAAATGAGAGCATTGTTTAGACCCAGTTTGTTAAGTAGAGATTCCGCACGTCCCGAAAGTCCTACTTTTTGCATAGAGTAAAACGACTTCTCAAATAATACTGCGAAAGCTGTGCCATGGAATGTCGTTGTAACTATGAAGTCGGCATTGCTGAATGCTTTCAGAAAGTCTTCCGGACCAGCCGTATCTAATCTGTGGCTGTTGTGTTTCATCCCAACATCGCTGCTTAAATAATAGACGGGGAGTTTCAAATCTTCCGAAACTTTGCTTACGATAGAATCAAGTTGGCCGGTAGGAGAGCCAATAGAGTAAACAAGGATATAATGTTCCGGAAGCTGAAGTTTGGAATTTGACGCAAGACCTTCATATTCCTCTTTATCTTTTAGGAATACTGGATCAATAACCACCTCAATATCTTTATCAGTTAAAGGTGCCAGCAATTCTTTCATTTTATCTTCGCGAACTGATATGGAATTGAAATTGCTGATATGGGTTCTGCAAAATTCCTGTTGTTCGGCTGTTAATTGTGACATCTCCATGCTGGGAGCATAGGCAATCTTCTTATCACACTTAATATCTGTTTCGCCCCAAAGCACAGGATCAAAATCTTTCAGAAAGCGAGTAGTCCATATCTGGTCACTTCCAAATACCAAAACATCATATCTTGAAGGCAATCCGACACCCGGAACATATTCGGGAGATTGCTTGAGATACTTATTCCCAAACCTTCTGAAATTGTTATAGCGAACAATTCTTCTATATAAAGTAAGGACTCTTGATGTTAATATCTTTACCTTATTTATAAGAGTATTGTGACGATACGGAATCAAACTGAACAGCCGAAAAGCATCTTCAACCTTTGGTTGCCGATAATCCACAAACTCCACCTCGTTTCCCATTGCGGCCAATGTCTGCGACAAGGCATACGCCTGTAACATCGCCCCATAGTTGTGAGCTCTATGGAATGTCAATATGCCTAATTTCATGTCAATTTCTTTAATCGCCTTATTATTGCATTGAAAATTCTCCGAGTGCCAGCCCATATACCCACATTGCCGTATTTCATCATGGCATACCCAAAGCCATGACGACAAAATGCCCGATAAAAGCCATCCGCTTTAGGATTTCGCGTAACTGGATGCTGCAAACTTTCCTGCATTGCGCACTCTTTTGAAGTTTCAAACCAATAAAGTTCGGATTTTATCTCATCAAACATTTTGGCACCTTTCACTGAATTCACCAATATAAGACTCAGGCCTTTTTTGTCATCGTTCAAGTAGGTCCCTGTGCGCTCATAACCCCAAAAATCAGCTAAGGTCAAGTCACTTGGTCTATTTAGATTAGTGAAATGACAAACATTACACGATTTGCGAAATAAAATGTCGTTATAAAAGTGATATTTTACATTTGTTGGCTCCGAATCTCCTTCAAAAACAAATAGCTCCTGATGACGTAACCAGTTTGTTCTTTCTTTATCTCTGAAAATAGCTCTAATTATTTTCTTTCCCTGCTTCTTCTCTAAAAATCTCAAGTACTCTTTCCAATAAGTTGGACCGGGAACGCCATGACATACAATATCAACGACAAACAATTGATCATGGAGAGTTTTGGGTATGAATTTCAAAAGTGTTGCAGTCTGACATGGAGTACCGCTGAAGAGAACCTGTCTTCCTTGCTTCAAATCCTCCTTGACCATTCTGAAAACACCGGTCAAATTGCTTTGTACATACTTACTCCCTCTTAGCTCATCTAAGCCAGTTTCCGAAATAATTCTCTTATGCTTAACTTTGAAATCATCAGTTAATACAACCCCATATACACAACCGTTCTTTTTAAGGATTTTTTGGGCAACTGCAGGGAATATTCCACCGCTTCTGCTTTTCATCACCTCTTTAAGATCTTTCTGACGTGCGCCGTAAAACTTAGGGAAATCATGATCAGGATAATAAGAGCGAGGAATAAAATTGCATACCTTTTCGCAAAGCATACACCCTATACATTTATTGGGGTCAAGCTTGGGATAAACGAAACCGGCGCTGTCAGGTTCCATTGTTATGGCATCTTTGGGGCATATAGCCGCGCAACCGGTACACCCGCAACAATCCGCTCCGGATTTAATTTTAGGCAATTCCAATTTTTGATGAGTTCTTGCCATTTCTGAAATTTTATCTTAATTTATTCAAAAGTGGAATTTTAGCCAGTACTATATTATTCAAATTATGCTTCTCGGTTTTGGATAAGCCTATAAACCATATTAAAACAGCATTGACAACAAGTGATATAAAGCAGGTTAAAACTATATTAACAAGTGGGGAAGAAGTGAGATTAGAACAAAACCAACAGATAACGATTGAAAGAATGAGTGTCAAAATGGTAGGCGATATAACCTTTACACAATATTCAAATAAAGGAAATTTCACTTGCTTTTCCAGAACAATAAGGCGAGCAAATAACCCCAAAACAGAAATTACAATACTAATCAAAAACGCAGAAAAAGCCGGATAACCCAAACGATAGAATAAATACACCAATGCAAAATTTATTAAGTAAAGCAACGAAATACTCAATTGATAAACCTTAACTTTACCATAGGCTTGATTAATCTGAGCAATTGGCCCGTATAAAGAACGCACCATGTAATTCAATAATATTAGAATTACAAAAATCGAACTCTCTGGAGGGATAATCCCAAGCCAGTATTTTAATATTGATTCTGAATGTAATATTACTGGAACGACAAAAATCATTAATAAAAAAAATGACATTTTTGAAGCAAGGAAAACAAGGTTATAACAATCCTTATATTCTCCTGCTGCGTATGACTTAGTTATTTGAGGATTTACGGATACGATGAAATTTGTTGAAAACTGTGCTATAGCAGATTGCACCTGCATAGCAACAGCCCTTGAAGCGTTATACATCGGTCCAAAGAAAATATTAATAAGTATGCTCAGCCCTTGACCATTAAGCAAATCTGTTATGCATCCGAAAATCATCCATCCGGAAAATGTGAACATTTTTTTTAATAAAGGTTTATCCCATATAAAAATATACCTACATTCAGGAAAATGTCTAATGCAATATTGATTATACAAAAATCTCATTAACAAAGACAAGATAAGTAGCATTATTGCATATATGCGTAATCTATTCGATATTGTTATAACTAATGCATATGCAATAATAAGTTTTGCTACAACTTCAACAATTGACATCCAAGCAAATGCCGACATTTTTTCGTGAGCTATTATTGCTGAATTATAAGGTACACTTACCATTGTCACGAAGAAAGCCAAAACACTACATTGAAAAACCCAATTAGCATTAATCATTTGGTCGGCAGGTATAACGAGTTTGTTATTAACAAACCATAGACCAATCGTTTCAAGCAAAACAACTGTTATTAATCCTATTAGGACATGAGCATTTATGGCTGTACTGAAAATCTTTTTTAACCCATCCTCATTTGTGGTTGACATGCCAACATTCAGGAATCGTTGAGTACTTACTGAAACAGACGAATTAAAAAATCCAAGCATTGCTACAAATCCACCGACAACATTATATACACCAAAATCTGTCACACCAAGAGATTCAAGAACGATTCTTGATGTAAACAAACTCACAACCATGGTCACAATCATCCGACCATAGAGATAGAATGTGTTCTTAGCTATTCGCCGATTGTCGGTATATGTCATTTATCTTTTATTCTTGTTTTTGAATTTTATCCATAAAGGCAATATAACCGGTTCTATTTTTCTATATATTTTTCTAACAATTACTTTCATACGCATATCCAAAGTAACCTCGCTCTTAAAATAAGGATATATCTCAAAGTAATCATGTCGTCCTACAGCCATTTGGTACAGCATCTGTTGGAGATACCATTTCTTATGAGATCGATAGTATGCCACATCAAAAACCGCAGAATAGTGGTCAAGCGCATTAATGGCATCTAATCCCAACATCGTCCGTACGCATTTTTCACATTTATTACAATTATCACCCTCAAGAAGGCAGACATTCAGATAACGATATGAAGGCTTGTATAAAGCAACTTTTTTCAATTTATCCATTCTTGTATGCCCCATTCCTTCTGATAATATTTTTATATTACCATTTGAAAAACAAGGGAGTGATAACATTTCATAAGATCCGCAACTTATTAATCCATCCTGATTCAGTCTAAACTCATTAAATCTATAACCTCCTGAGGCATAAAAGTAAATCGAATATAATTTCTGAAGGCAAAAAACAGGAAACATGCTGGAATAAGTATGCGTCTTAAAATGATCTTGGGGAATAACTTCCATCAAGTTGCTATCACTGATAACAAATTCAAAACCATATTCCTCAGCAAATCTTTTTGGCCGCTCAACACGCTTATTAAACAATTCTCGGGCACCTTGTCCTGTCCCATGACTGCCAACATTATTAAACGCTAAATGGGTAATATTATGACTTTTAAATTCTGATGCATGATGATTTGCTAAAGAATGTAACGAGTCAACACCACATGAAATACCCGTGCCAACGGCACCAGCATTGGGAAGTTTCTCTGAAATAGATGTAGCTTTTATATTTGGTCGATAGTATGAAGGATTATTCTCTATTAAAGCATCAATTAGATATGTTTCGATATTAAATAATAAATCTTCCGAAATCGGTACATCTACTATATTAATATCGTGATGATGAACCATTGCATAATTCAAAACGGCAATTAAATAAGCATCACCTCGTTCCCAACAGAGATAGTCGGCATATTTTTTATTTGTCTGGAACCATAATTCCTTTTCTTCCCCATCTATGCATAAAGTATTAGCCAGAATGGCATTTTCACCCTCTATCTTTATTGTAGGTCGGTTTATAGTTATCATTAGACTATTAGATAAAACTATTTATAAACGTGCGTCAACTTCGGATCTGGGATAGGTAGCTTTGACATCAAAAATAACATGACCCGGTTTTAGCAAATTATTGATGTCAATATTTTTGAATGCGCAGTGAGCAACGGCAGCAATAGCTGCATCAAACTTTTCGCCGTCAGGCAACTGGTTGACTATATCAAGTCCGTACTCGCGCTTGGCTATGGCTGGGTTTGCCCATGGATCACAGATCGTGATATTGACATTATATTCTTGAAGAGCGCGCACGATATCTACAACCTTGGTGTTGCGCACATCCGGACAATTTTCTTTGAATGTGAAGCCCAATACAAGAATATGGCTGCCAAGCACCTGAATCCCTTTTTTCAGCATAAGTTTAATGGTCTGGGCCGCCACATATTCGCCCATACCATCATTCATGCGGCGACCGGCAAGAATAATCTCCGGATTATAACCGTGCCGCTGTGCGCACTGAGCCAAATAGTACGGGTCAACGCCGATACAGTGACCTCCGACGAGTCCGGGTTTGAAGGGCAGGAAATTCCACTTGGTTGATGCTGCCTCAAGTACATCCTGGGTGTCTATACCCATTTTTGTGAATATTTTTGACAGTTCGTTGACAAAGGCAATATTGATGTCTCGCTGCGAATTCTCAATGACCTTCGCGGCCTCGGCAACTTTGATGGAGGGCGCGAGGTGGGTTCCTGCAGTGATTACCGATGAATACACTTCGTTGACAAGCTCGCCTATCTTAGGGGTTGATCCCGAGGTGACTTTCTTGATATGCTCCACGGTATGTTGCTTGTCTCCGGGATTTATTCGTTCGGGTGAATAACCCGCAAAAAAGTCCTCGTTCATCCTCAAGCCGCTTACCTTTTCTACAACGGGAATACACTCGTCCTCAGTCACACCCGGATAAACTGTTGATTCATAAACCACAATGTCACCCTTGCCTATCACCCTGCCTACGGTTTCTGATGCACCGTACAGAGGTGTCAGGTCGGGATTGTTATTGCCATCGACAGGTGTGGGAACCGCTACGATATAGAAGTTGCAGTCCCGTATGTCATCAATGTCTGATGTGCATGTAAGCCCGTGATTGTGTATTGCATCTTGCAGCAATTCGTCACTGACCTCAAGTGTTGAATCGTGTCCTTTCATAAGAGCAGAAACACGGTGCTGGTTCATATCGAAACCTACTGTAGGATATTTTGTAGAGAACAGGCGCGCAAGCGGCAGACCGACATATCCTAACCCTATTACACAGATTTTAATTCCTTTTTCCATTTTGTCGTTGATCTTAAAGATTTTCTTTGTACCAGTCTATAGCAGCAACTATGCCTCTTTCAAAGCTCCATTCAGGGTTATATCCGAGAAGCCTCTGCGCTTTGGATATGTCGGCGTTTGAATGCTTTATGTCCCCGGCTCGGTCCGGCCCGAATTCCGGTTCCATGTTTACCCCAAGGGCCTTGGTCAAGCCGTAATAAATGTCTATGAGAAACTCGCGGCCCCCATAGGCTATGTTGAAAGCCTCGCCGGCAGCCTCATGCGGCGCGAGACACGCCTTCAGATTCGCTTCTATTACATTCTCTATATATGTAAAGTCGCGACTCTGACGGCCATCGCCGTTAATACGACATTTTTCTCCATGCAGCAATTGCTTGATAAACTTTGGAATCACGGCCGCATAGGCGCCTTCCGGATCCTGCCTGCGGCCAAACACATTGAAATATCGCATCCCGTAAGTATCAAGTCCGTAATGGCGCGTGTATTGCTTGGCCCATTCTTCATCGCAATATTTTGTCACGGCATATGGCGATAGAAGATTCCCCTCCGTTCCTTCCCTCTTGGGCAGATGAGGCTCATCGCCATAAACGCTTGATGACGATGCATAGACAAACTTTTTAACACCATTCTGCCTGGCCGCCTCAAGCATATTGAGAGTGCCTTGTATGTTATTGAGCGAATAGAAAAGGGGCATCTCAATTGAACGCGGAACTGACCCCCAGGCGGCCTGATTCAGCACGTAATCAACATCTTTACATGCCCTCATACACACATCCAAGTCCTTGATATCTCCCTTTACAAACTCATAATTCGGATTGTCAAGGAAAATGTCTATGTTTTTCTGCTTGCCCGTTGAGAGATCATCCAAGGCTCGCACTTTATAGCCCATGGCGAGAATGGCCTCGCAGAGATTGCTACCTATAAATCCGGCCGCACCTGTCACTAAAAAAAGTGAATTTTCTGGAAATTGCAAATGCTTGTATGACATTTATCAGTTATTTTTAAGTAGATTTTTATTCTGGGATATTCTTTAAGTCAGACTATCTTGTTGACAATGGTTAATAGCTTTGAATTGATCATTACTATTATATTGCGTACATATTATATTGCGTACATAGCCGATATAAAACTTGATTTTATGGGCCACTCCGAACAGCGCACCTGATACTCGTGACGCATGTTGTCGTGTCACTTCTCGTCGCGAGAAAATGCATATCCCCTTAATATCGGTGTTCAGAAACCTTCTGAACTCTGCATTCCCGAATACCGGTCACTTCGGTTATCAGCAATGTCTTATCTTTTTAATTGATTTTGTGTTTCAAGCTAATTGTGCGCTGCAATAAAAGAATGGATATTTTTTCAGGCTTTAATAACATATTACAGATGCTGTAATGGCTGGTTTGTGCCTGTCATTTTAAATGCCAAATGATTTTTAAAAGACAACCAACATACTATGAAACATCTGTCGCATGCTGAACACAAGCGATTAATTCCCAAAACTCTCAGTTCCCTATTTTTTAATAGTGAATTTAGTAGCTGGCAAGCAGGATATTAGTCTAACAACAGGCTGTTCAGCCGATTTTTTCTACATCCTGCGGCTCGATGAACACGGTTGCGCCACCGAGCAGCGACAGACTCACCACAAGTGTATGCGTGCCATCAGAATTCTCGCGGATTTCTCCTTCCAAACCGCGCAAGCTACCCCTGATAACCCTAACATTGTCTTTAACCCGGAATGCAGTGGGGAGTATCTCTACCGGATGCTCCGTTTGCCCCAGCATGAATTTGAGTCTCGCTATCTCCGAGTCATTTATCACTGCCACCGGACGATTCAATGTCCCGAAATCGGCGGTGCGGTTGACCATGAAGCGATTGATATAGGGAAGTTTGACGATATTGCGGCGTTCCATCTCCGTACAGTGCACAAAAACCACCCCGGAAATGACTACTCTGTCTATCAGTTTACGCCGTCCATTTTTCCACACTCGCATCTCCTTTTGTGTGGCCACATAACTCTCCACGTTGATTTTCTGTAGCTTATCCCCCACTGTTTTTTCATGCCGGGAATTTACTATGGCTACATACCAATTCTTTTTTGGCACGCCTACGGCATCGTCAACGCCCATAGGCCCTGTCGTGGAAATCCCTACTAAATGTTTTTTCGTGGTCAAAGGCACCCTGATTATATCACTCTTGGTTGGAGATGCTCATTCCGCGTGCAAAATTACGAATATTTTCCATATTACCATCAAATTCATAAAAATTTGTGCCCTGTGACAAAAACGATTTTCTTGAAATAAGCACTCATTTTGCCTCCCGCCGAACAAGGATAGCGAAATAAACAGCTAATTATCAACACCATAATATCATAACATTTATCATTTAGCTTTAGTTGTTAAACAAAAAAGAGAGTCCGCCGAACCCCTTTTATCAGGGTCTGACGAACTCTCTTTTCAGTATTCTATGCAACAAGCACTGAAAAGTCATTTACTTTTCAATGCCGTGACAACGATTGTTCAGCTTAAAGTCTAAATCATATATTACAATTTTTATATCGTATGCCTTTAATCACGCTAAGCCTTATCAATCCATGGTATCCTCCGGAGTAATAGGCAGATAAGGTCCATCTTTAACCTCAAAGATGGTTGAAGGCTCAATTACTTCCACTGCGTGCCATTGGCCTTTTGGAATCTGCACGCCATAATTGCCCGTGGTAGAATCAAGAAGATAGCGCTCGGTCTGCGCACCAAGGTCATTGTAAAACACCACAAACAATTTACCGCGAACAATCATAGTGGTTTCAGAAGTGTCCCGATGACGGTGAATAGGAACGACAGTGCCGGGCAAAAGCGCGTTGAGCATGCGCTGGGACTTGTCCTCGCTTGAATTTCGTAAATCCATATTCATGCGATGACGCGGATTTTCCATCGCCTTCTTCTGTATGTCATCAAGCAATTGGTCGTTGATTATCATGCTTTAGATTTTAGATATTCTTCGTGTAAATGATAGTTTCTCTTCATAAACAAAACGTATGCCACAGCAAGCATCACAATAATTGCCCCAAGGTAAACATAATGGTTTATAGGAAGTAATATGAGGCCAAAAGATATAGCGAGCTGAAGCGACATATATATAAACGAAACTGCAACATGCGGCATCCGCAATTCGTTTGCCATAAGTTGATAGGCGTGCTTGCGGTGTGCCTCGCCCAAATTCTCATGAAGCTGAATACGGTGGCATATTGTCAGGATGGCATCAGCACCATAGACCGCCAGAAATATGATGTAAGAAAAATCCTGTGTTTTGAGAATCAGCAGCCCCAAGGCAAACAGCAATATAAAGGCCATGCTTATAGAACCAACATCTCCGGCAAAACATTTGGCCTTTTTTCGGAAGTTGAAAAAACAGAAAACAAGCAAACTAAGACCTACCACATAGAGATAACTCCGTGAAATAAAATCATAGTCAGCATTAAGATAAATCAACGGGAGCAAAACCGCTATAGAATAGCCACCGGTAATACCATTGATGCCATCCATGAAATTGTAGGCATTGATAATGCCTACGCATACAATCATTGCGATTAGCACAATCCACCAGTCGTGCCAGTTCAAGATTCCGAACTGATAAAACATCAAGAACATAGCAGCGAACTGAGCCACAAGCCGCACACTGTCCGGCAGCGAATGGATGTCGTCCGTAAAACTGACCAGCCCGATTAGCGTCAATCCCAAGATGAACCACGGATATTGCAACCCGAAGAACGCAGCATAGAGCCATACGCCGAGCAAAAATATAATGCCTCCGCCACGTAACACAATGGAAGAATGCGAACTACGCAAATTCGGCTTATCAATGATATTGAACCGATCGGCTATGCGAAAGTATGCCAGCTCAAGCAGAACCAGCAACACAAAGATGAACGCAAAAATCATAAATTTAGAGCTATTTTATTCTTACTGACTATGATAGTGATAGTCTGTCAAGATAAATAATTACTGCCTTGATAAAAGTAATTTTATCTTTGAAAGAAAATGAATGATCCAAAATCCAAATTCTTTTTTAAGCAAAAAATTCAAAACAATATTTTGAGTAGAATTGCCCAGAAAGTTCCTTTGATAAGGATATATCCTTTCTTTTTTCAACTCTTTTAATTCAGCTTTAACTATGCGTGAGTCATTAACAACTGCCAAAGTCAAAGCTAAATTTTGTTGCATGTGCTCGATCTTTTCACTTAATAAATCTTTGGAAATAGGTAAGCCTGAAGTAAAGTACTTCTTATATACAAGATACATCTCCTGCATTGAATGATAGTATTGAAGTGCTCGCTTTGCACTATGGCTATGCATTACCGATGATGCTCTCTGACGATAAACATAGGCGACTTCATTAAAATGAAATATATTCTTCGTATGAAGGCTCATTTCAAAATAAAACAAGGTATCTTCCTGAGCAATCATCCTCTCATTAAAATATAATCCACTATCAATCAAAAAATCTCTTTTTAATACTCCTGCCCAGATTGCACACATAGGAGTCCCGTTAGAATCTTTAGGCAAAATATCTAAATTTTCGTTCTTTTGTAAGGTCAGCGAAGTTATAGTGGCTAATTCAGGCCGTTCATTTTCGCTTATTCGCAAATAATTACCCAAAACCGCATCGGCATTATTGTTAATCGCAGCCTTAATAACGAGATTTACTATATTCGGGCACAACATATCATCTGGATCTACGAACCAAATGTACTTTCCCCGAGCCATATTAATTAATTGATTGCGTGTATATGAAACACCGCGGTTTTGACTACTCCTTCTAACTACTACGTTACTATATCTGGTTGCAATATATTTTAGACATTCAAAACTATCATCTGATGAACAATCATCTAAACACAAGATTTCATACCCCCCCCCACAATTCTTTGATTTTCAATACTTTGAATACATAATTCAATATAATCGCATACGTTATATACAGGCAAACAAAAAGAAATTATTATATTTTGATTCATATTTGAAACTAAATAATATTATCCGATCTATAATGTAGCACTTTATTCTTTTCTCCAGACCATCTTGTTGACGACGGTTACGTAGCTCTGGATGATTTTGACCACGATGTTGCTCACGTTCTCGCCCACATACACATCCACCGGGGTGCCGTCATCGTGGTTGCGGTTCATTGCTATGGCGGTATCAACGGCCTGCAAAAGCGACTTTTCATCGATGCCGGCAAGGATGAACCCGGCGTTGTCAAGGCTCTCGGGGCGCTCGGTGCTGGTGCGTATGCAGATGGCCGGGAACGGATGGCCCACGGAGGTGAAGAAGCTGCTCTCCTCGGGCAACGTGCCGGAGTCGGAGATTACGGCGGCGGCGTTCATCTGCAGGCAGTTGTAGTCGTGGAAGCCAAGAGGCTCGTGCCGTATAACCCGGCGGTCAAGCTTGAAGCCGCTCTGCTCAAGGCGCTTGCGGCTGCGCGGGTGGCAGCTGTAGAGTATCGGCATGTCGTACTTCTCCGCTATGGCGTTGATGGCGTTGAACAACGAGAGGAAGTTCTTCTCCGTGTCTATGTTCTCCTCGCGGTGCGCGCTCAGCAGTATGTATTTCCCCTTCTCAAGGCCGAGGCGGGTGTGGATGTCACTGGCCTCTATGTCGGCGAGATTCTGGTGCAGCACCTCGGCCATCGGAGAGCCTGTAACGTATGTGCGCTCCTTGGGCAGACCGCAGTCGGCCAGATAACGGCGCGCGTGCTCGGAGTAGCAGAGGTTGACATCGGATATGATATCGACTATGCGGCGGTTGGTCTCCTCAGGGAGGCACTCGTCCTTGCAACGGTTGCCCGCCTCCATGTGAAAGATGGGTATGTGCAGACGCTTGGCCGGAATGGCTGAAAGACAGGAATTGGTGTCGCCGAGTATGAGCAGGGCATCCGGCCTGATTGCCGCCATAAGCTTGTACGAACAGTTGATGATGTTGCCCACCGTCGCTCCGAGGTCATCGCCCACGGCATCCATATATACTTCTGGGTCGGCAAGTTTCAGGTCCTTGAAGAACACGCCATTAAGATTGTAGTCGTAGTTCTGGCCTGTGTGGGCCAATATCACATCAAAATATTTGCGGCACTTGTTGATGGTGGCCGCCAAGCGGATTATCTCAGGGCGCGTGCCCACGATTATCAGCAGCTTCAGCCTGCCGTTGTCGGCAAACCTTATATCGGAATAGTCAGTTTTCATTTTACAGGATCAAAATAGGTATCGGGGTGATTCGGGTCAAATATCTCGTTGCAGTACATCACTGTCACGAGGTCCTCGGTGTCTGAGAGGTTGATGATGTTGTGGGTGTAGCCGGGCAGCATGATGACAGACTGGATTTTATCTCCGCTCACCTCGTATTCAATCACCTCATCCGTCCCCTCCTTGCGCATCTGGATCAGGCCGTGGCCCTTCACCACGATGAACTGTTCCCACTTGCTGTTGTGCCAGTGCTGTCCCTTGGTTATACCCGGCTTGGAGATATTGATGCTAACCTGCCCGCAGTTGGGCGTGTGGACCAGTTCGGTGAACGAGCCGCGGTTGTCGCAGTTCATTTTCAGGTCATAAACGGCCTTGTCCACGGGCAGATAGCTCAGATAGGTTGAGAACAGCCGCTTGGCGAAGCTGTCGGCCGGGATCTCGGGTATCATCAGCGTCTGAGGCATCACGGCAAACTGGTGCAGCAGATCCACGATCTCGCCGAGAGTGGCCTTGAAGGTCACTGGCACGTGGCAGTAGCGGCCATCGGGCCTCCCCACGGCCTCCACCCCGTCAAACTCGCAGTGGTGCTCCCTGCCCTGCAACGCGAGAACCATCTCGTCAACGAGGTCATCGATATAGAGCAGCTCAAGCTCCACAGCGGGGTCATTGACCTGTATGGGCAGCCCGTTGGCGATATTGTTGCAGAAGGTTGCGACTGCGGAGTTGTAGTTCGGACGGCACCATTTGCCGAACAGGTTCGGGAACCTATAGACCAGCACCCTGGCGCCCGTCTCTTTGGCGTAGTCGAAGAATAGTTCTTCGCCCGCTTTCTTGCTCTCGCCGTAGGGATGGCCGGCATAGCGGCCTATCAGAGTGGCCTGTATGGAGCTGCTCAGCATCACCGGGCACCTGTTGCCGTGCTTCTTGAGCGTGTCAAGCAGCGTGGACGCGAACCCGAAGTTGCCCTTGCGGAAATCCTCGGGATTTTCGGGGCGGTTCACCCCGGCGAGGTTGAACACGAAGTCCGCCTCCCTGCACCAGCTGTCAAGCTCCTCCGGCGTCGAGTCAAGGTCGTACTCAAAGACCCCGTCAATCCGCACGGGATAGTTCCGGGCCTTGCCGTCCCTTATGTTTTTTAGCTGCGCGCAAAGGTTCCTTCCCACAAAACCCTTCGCGCCGGTTACCAATACTTTCATTTGAATATTATAAATCAGTAGAATGTAGAAATGACAACCTATCGTCACCAGGGAGAATAATCCTTTTACCCTCAATAGTTTTAGAATTCCTCAATGTTGATACATATTCCCTAATAACAGCTGGATATTCTTGCCCCAATATCATAATAGGGTTCATTGCGATGCATGTAAATCCGACATTCATTGACATATTGTCTTCCGAATAAAATCGTCCCACTTTATTAAGGAATGCGCTTCCACTTAATAAACCGCTAATAATATCTATTAGCATCGCAATACCATAGCCCTTAAAGCCAGCCATGGGAAGAATAAAGCCTTTCATGCCAGCCTCCGGATTATTGGTTGGCAGACCATTTTCATCCAAGGCCCATCCATCGGGCAAATTTTTCCCCGCTTCCTTATATTCCTTGAACTTACTTTTAGCCACTATGCTGGTTGCCATGTCAATAATCAAGGGATCTTGCCCGGGTATAGGTATAGCCACCGCAAAGGGATTGGTGCCCAACATTTTCTCTTTTCCACCGACAGGAGCCATTTGCGCAGGACTGTTGCATAAGAATATCCCTATAAATCCGTTTTCGGCAGCTTTGAGCGTATAATAGAAAGCGGCTCCAGGAGTATTGTTATTGCGTGAAAAAACTTGGAAAACGCCAACAGACTTCGCTTTTTCCACAGCTAATGCCATACAAAAATCTGCACTTACCGGGCCAAAGCTATTGTCACCATCAACGACAGCAAAGGCAGGAGATTCTCTTACAATCCTAATGTTTGGGGACAAATTATATCCTCCGCGCCACACCTTATTTAGATGTGAGGGAAGGATACGTATGCCATGTGAGGTAACTCCCCATTCATCAGCTGTAGCAAAACAATCAGCAATAATTTCTGCCTGAGTATGGTTAACGCCCGCTTCAAGAAGCCGCCTTATAATTTCGTTCTTCTCTTCTAAATATTTAGGTTTCATTGTTTCTTACAAGCCGCACGGCACAGTGTTGATATAAATGTTTCTTTTACCTTTGATTCTTCATGATTTTCTCTTCCGATTTCAAAAGCACGCTTCCCGTATTCTGTTATAAGCGCAGGGTGAGAAACCAGTCTATCCAAACAACTTTCAACATCTCCATAGTCTGAACAAGTAACTGCACATTCATATTGATTCAAGTACCTGATTGGAGCAATTTCTTTATCACCGATAGCAAAAATGCATTTTCCGCTGGCAAAATAATCTGTGAGTTTGGTAGAGAATGAGAGACGTGCATCAAAACGGTGTTTCTTTTCTAATGACTCAACAAATACTACAATATCTGCTCCTTGTTGTAAGACTTTAACTTGCTCTTTTGAAACAGGTTGATGCAATACACATCCGTTTTGATTTAGAATCGCGGAAGTCTTATTGTCTAATTCTGTCGGGGTATATATATCAAAGACTATTTTGGTTTTATCTTTATTAATATTTCCCATGGCTTTTGATATCTCAACCAATGATGCAGCACGCCCAATCAATAAATTTCCTGTATAAACCATCTTAATAGGAGTATGGGGAGGTTTGTTTTCAAATTGTAGATTTGTATAGTCGATGCCTTTGGTCAATACTATGCTTTTGGTGCCGAAATCCCGATCAGTCTCATCTCCCTCAATTTGCGTGATGGTAAACATCTCATTGCAGTTTGTAGCAAGTTTCCTGACAACCTTTCTCAGCATCCAGCGATGAAGCCATGCCCATGGATTCCATCCGCATGCCGAGTAAGAATAATTATCATCAGCTAAATAACAAACATATGGACGCTTAAACTTTTTTATAATATGCAATTGAATCCAGCCAGTGTAAACAGTGGGATAAATCGGAACAAAAAACACATCCGGATTCACATCAGTCACAAAGTCGGACAATGCCTTTGTTTTCCATTTCCCTGCCCTCCATACAGCTTCTCGTACTACCGTTAAAAACCAATTCTTCTTTTTATGTGCTCTTTTATAAAGAGCTTTTTCAGAATTCATGGCTTTCAGCTCTTCCGTGTTTGCGGTCTCTTTATTTTTGACTTCGCGCCCTACAGGACGTCTATTTATGACACTTTTGATTATTGCATTTTCCGATATCTGAAAGAAGCGTGAACAAACATCGGTATCCGGCAAGTCAGACTTTAAATAAATCTGGGAAACCTTGGCAGGATCCCAAAATTTGAATAAATCAGTCTGTGTGTGTATGCCGCTGTCTCGTCTCCAAGTGCTAAGTGATATGGCAAGTACGCGAGGCAATGACTTATCGTACATATTTTACGTTCTTTTTTTTAGTTTATTTGCAGTTGAAAGCAACACTGTGGTCAGTTTTAGCCCCAAAAAACGTACACATTTGTGAATAATCAATGCTCTTGGAGTAATAGAATTATCAAGCAGATATAGGATATTCTTTACACGCTTATAATATTTCTTGCGAATGCTCGCCCCGTAAGAGCAATATAAAACCATGGTATTGCCCGCATAACGCGCAAGAATCTGCATCAATACTTCTTTTAGCCCCTTATCGGCTTGTGAATTTTGTATCCGGCGTGGCCAATTTTCCAAAATCCATAAATTGTCTGTCAAACTCTGTTCTTTTACATCATGTGAAATTGAATCCGGCCTCATGCGGTATATATACAATGCCTTGTTAATTGCAGAATACGATTTTGCTTTTTCCATTACCTGAAGATACCAGTCGGAATCTTCGCTTATCATCCCCTCTTTGAATTTTATGTTATTGGATATAAGAAGATCTCTTCTTATTACCTTTGCCCATGCCGTTCCCGTGTATGAATCATTTTTTAAAAGTTGAGCTAAAAAAGTTTCTGGAGACAAAACCTGCGCCTGAGAATAAAAATTACATACGGGGAATCCATAGGTGTCCCTACTCTCAAAGTATTTTTTAAATCCAAATATTAAAACATCCGGATTGCATTCAAGAGCTTTGTCAATTTCTGCAAGCGCATCCTCAGAACTCAGATAGTCATCGCTGTCAATAAAAATCACATATTCACCTTTGGCAATATTCATTCCTGAATTGCGGGCTCGTGCCAGTTTACCATTCGGCTGATGAAGCACTTTCACATTTTCGTATGCTGCAGCATATTCATCGCAAATCTCCGGACATTTGTCAGGACTTCCATCGTCAACGAGTATCAGCTCGTAGTCTTTGTAATTTTGTGCGAGTATGCTGTCAACACACTCTCTAAGGTATTTCTCAACCTTATAGACTGGAACTATAATTGAATATTTCATTAACAAGTACAGGATTTAAGACAATTATTCAATTTAAACTCTCATTAAGGAAATCAATTGATTCTTTACGATATCTGTCTAATGCCTCATTTATCAGAGGATAACTTTCAACACTGTATGGATCTGTAAGTTTTGATTTTAATGAAAGTTTAGAAAACAATGTTATCAATCGTGCTTCTATATAATTCGGGTGAACAAACGGGATAAAGTGTTTTTCAAAAACAATAGACATGGCACATCCATGAAAAGAGTTCGTGATTACAATTTTGGCTTTTGCAATTCGAGTAACCCATTCTTCAAGGGATAAATTGTCGGTTGGAGAGGAAAGATTACATTTCACAACCGGTAACTTCGAGTATTCTTGCGGTATAGCAGGAATAAGAGATTCATCTCCTAACCAATAAATGAAAACATAAGGAGAGTCTATGTCAACAGATTGAATGATATATTGGTCATAGAACTTCCGCGAGTGCAATAAAGTGGGATCAAGCACCCATTTCGCATTATTAATCCCAATCTGAGAAAGAATCGGAATTAAATGTGTCTCGCGTACAGAAATGCCTCTGAATTTTTTCAGCAGCGAGACTATTTTTTTTGTTATCAACGGATCATAATTCCATTCGGGGACACCCATGGAGGCTGCATACGACAAAATCTTTACATTACATTCTTCGTTAAATTCGCCCCAATAATCCAAATCACGGAGCTTACAGAATCCTGCATTCCATACCTGATCGCTCCCTATCACAACTGCATCCAGCTTATTATTCCTTATCTGTTTAACAAGTTGTTTATGGGAATAGATTTTAGGAGTGCGTTTGAATGCTTTATTACAAAACATTCCGAGTGGGTCTGGTTTATTAAGTATATTGCTTCTTAAAAAAGTTATGAGATAATTAATATAGCGTTTTGAGTATGATAAGTTATGTCTTCTATCCAATATCAATACGGTATGGCCCATTTTTTCAAGCTGCCCTTTCAAAGCGAGCGCTTGCATGATTCCGCCATAGTTATTCAAAAGTGGATGAGTTAGAATTCCAATTTCCATATTGCACAAAATTGAACGCTTACATTAAGCGTAAATGTGATATTTTATATCAGATTAAATAATAACATTCAGATTTTGAATTTACGATAAATAAATCTTTTTATTCTTATTGGCAGATAAGCTAAATACTCCCACGGACTCAATTGGTTGTAAATAGGTGCTATACGTTTTACTGCATCCGTAATTGAATAATGCGGATTTGTAGCAAGTCTAAAAAATTTGTCCCTTGTTATCGGCTTTGGAGACGGATGATTGATGGCTCTGTTATAAATACATGCCTGTTGGTACGACACCTCCTTAGAATCTATGTTTAACGAATAAAGCGTCTCGGCTCCCTTTTGTGTGTTTACTACAAGGAGACTTACGCCTTCTTCATTATACATTTCCGATACGACCTTATCAATCCCCCAAAAATCGCCTAATGTTATATCCGAGCCACTGTTATTTTTGTATTCGCATTTATAACAAGACGGCCGAAGGCAATTGTCAGTTATAAATGCCCTCATATAAGGACTGTTTACAGCACCTGTCTCAAAATGTTTACCGTTTTCATGTTTCACTGAGAAACCATAGTTGGACCAGCTGAATCCATTCTTTTCTCGAAAATTAATCTTAAGTTTTCCTGTACCTCCATCCTTATTAAGGACAGAAGCAATTTCATATATATATTTTTTCCATATTCCCGGGCTTGGTACCCCATGACAAACAAAATCTACCGTCAACAGGTTCTTATAATCTTTCCGCAGATATTGTCTCAATCCGGCAATCTGGCATGGAGTTCCTGAAAACAATACGGGTTTATCTTGATGGAGGAAGGACTTAACATCGCTAAATGCTTTGCCTATATGGCTCTGGACATATTTACTGCCTAACATTTCCATCACGCCATCCAAGGTTTCTGCATAAGTATGATGAACTTCATGTTGTGCGTTTATGACAGCACCAAACACAATTCCGCCACGCTCGATTGTAGCTTTGGCAAACTCATAGAAAATTCCTCCTGATGAACTTTTTTTCACAATTGAAGAATCACGATTATAAGCAGCATATGCCTTGATAGGCTTCCACTGTTCATTTCCTTCAAAAGTGTTATTCAAGTATGGGCAAACATTTTCACATATATGGCAATTTATGCAGGTATCCTCATCAATTTTAGGATATAAATACCCCTCGGCATCAGGTACCATTTCAATACAGTTTTTCGGACATGCCTGTGAACATGCCTCACACCCACAGCATTCTGTATTATCGTTTAGTTTAATCATGCTTATTAATTTTTAGCATTAAATATACAGTCTGTTTAAGATTTCTGAAAGCTATGCTTTTACGATATCGCACCCAGAATCCAATATTGAAAACAACAACAGCCACAAAACCTTTAATCACCATACCTCCAATATTGTCCAGTGGTATTGATGAACCTAAACCCAATGCAACAATGCAAATAATAGTTAACTCTATAAGTTCCATCAAATATCTCAACAGATAACCGCATACACTTTCTTTGAAAACATGCTTGAAAACAATGTATGCATCAAACCATATAGTTGTCAATAGTATGCTTACTGTGGTTGCGGAGATGATGCCGGTAGTTCCCCATAACTTACCAAAGATTATTGATAAGACTATATTCAGCAAAGCTGTAAAAATTGGTCTATATCGTCCTTCATAATAAAGGCCACATCCCTCGCGGTATATAGAGACAGCAGCATTGAAGCCAACAACAACGAAGTTAAGTGTAACCATTATTGCAAAAGGAAATGACATTAGATATGAGCTACCTATCCATATAGGTATAAAAATCTGAATAAGACAAATATAACAAGTAGCACATAAACCGTAAATCCAGAACGATAACAGGTTTAGATTATCAAAGATGCTTTTTTTATGTTCAATCGTTGATGACGCGTTCAAATTTCCAACGCTTGGACGCGCAGAGACAAATACAATACTTGCAAATCCCGAAATCATGGTTATAAGCACCAGATAATTGGAATAAGGGCCAACCATTGTCAATCCAATGACTGCCGTTATAACTATATTGTCTATAGCATTATTGAAAATAGCGCTAATTTTCCAAATCGCTAATCCAAACGTATTTTTATATATTGGTTTTTTCTCTTCTTTCTTAAGTTTGCCAATAGCTTTCTCCTTAATATAGGGATACCATTTACCGATATAAAAGCCGTATGCAATTCTTTGTATTATCATAACGGCTATAGGAATGGCAAGATAAAGGTAAAAATTCTTGAACAGCACAAGAACCGCAATCTGCATACAGATAGTTGTAATTTGCGCTGAACAGTTAATTAGTGTCAGACGATATTCCTGCTGCATGGCACATATAAAACCATATCGCCAAACATAAAAGTAATATGAACTTGCAGAGTTTGCTACAAAAAGTACATAAACGAGAAATACATTTATTGATGTTGACTCAGGAGGCACAAGCATATTCAGGAACGGAAGCAAGGCCAGGCCTATACCAATAACAACCAAACCTATGTTGCAGAAAATCTTTTTATAGTAGGCTATGAACTGTTTAATTTTTTCATAATCTCCTTTTGCTATTGGTTCGTACATAGCATATATTATCGCACCTCCGATTCCCAGTTCGGTAATATTCAGGAATGAGAATATACTGGTAAATAGTCCATTGATGCTTAAAAACTCATTCCCTAAATATACTATAAAAACTGTTCGAGATGTGAAATGCAAAATCATGTTCAGGATTTTAAATACGAATCCTGAAGCTGTATTTTTTAGCGTGTTTTTAGTCCTTGACATTTTTTAATATGCCGGTGTGTTATTACTGTTTCCCTTCTTATTCTCTATTTGAGTGTTTTTCCCAGATCTTCAAGGATATTGTTCAGCATGATTGGACGGTTAAAATATTTTTCAGCTCTTTTTCTGCCATTACGAGCAATTGATTTTCTCAATTCATTATTCCCATACAATAATTTCATTGCTGCGCTAAGGTCGGTTGAATTCTTCGCTTCTACAAGAATCCCGGAGACCCCGTCTTCCACCACTTCCGAAGGTCCCGGCACATTTGTGGTGATAATCGGCAATTCCATACCCATGGCCTCCTGAAGCACCTTGCCAAATCCTTCGCGATAGGTTGGATGGGTAAGAACATCGAACATTGCCATGTGGTGATATACTTCCTCCGGTTTCACATTGCCGGTAAAAACTATTCTCTTATTTGATTCAGCATCCCGCATAAGCGTCTGAGAAATAGGATTGGTTTCATCAATCATTCCTACCAACACAAGACAAATGTCCGTCAGCCTCTCCTGCAACGCACAAAATGCCCTAATCAGTTCATTTATACCTTTGTCCGCATTAATTCGCCCTACATATCCGTAAACAAAGGCATTGTCGGGAATGTGATATTTCTTACGGAGTTTATTTCTCATATTCATCCGATCAAAGCTGTCACATTCCTTCAAATCCACACCGGTTGTTCCACCTATTCCCACCACAGATATCTTTCGTGCGGAAGTGAGTCTTTCCTTTACAGCAAATTCCATATTTTTGGGACTTTGAGCCCGTATTGTGGATGAGAGCAAGCAGGTCAGTTTTTCTACCATTTTGAATAGACTCCTTTTAAATCCCGTGAAACTCACATAACGCAAACCGCATTGACTGTAATACCGACAGTCTATACCAGCCATTTTAGCAGCAACGCTTGCATAAAGGGACACATTGGGCGATGTATAATAAACTATGTCATATCTTTCGCGTTTAAAGAGTCTATACAGCCGCAAGGGTATCACGAAAAGGTCCTTGACAGATGCCCCTCTGCTCATTGGCATATCAATACATTTAGCGTAATCGGAATTGCGCTCTATGAATCCGTCATCCATGCAACATATAAGAGTGACGTCATACCCATTTTTGCTTAGGTTGCGCATAGAATCAACAATAAACCAGTCCATGGTCTTTGAAATGGTGGTAAGCGCACAGATCTTAATATGCCGATTTGTCATATAGTGTGAATTAGTGTATAGATTGAACTATCTGATTGGTTAGTCTTATCACTTCATTGTGATTAGCGGAGAATAGTTCGGGGGTATATTGCATGAACCGTTCTTCGGCTTTTCTTATCTTTAAGATTTCCTCGTTAAAGAGTTTTTTTATTCCAATGAGGTCGGTCATGTTTTCCACGTTGCAGAAACTTCTGGACAATATCGCCATTTGACTGCCAAGGCGATAATGCTCTGCAATTATTCTTTCAGCCGGTAATACCCCATATCCTATGCGTGCGATTCCACCAAATCCGTAAGGTATGCCTGAATCCTTAATTGTAGCGGTTATTTTATCTACGGTACCGTCTGCTAACAATTCAAACATAAATTTTTTATGCAACGCAAGATGTAAGTCATTTAAACCGATATGTATTTCATCTATACCTTTCAGTTTCACAATTTCTTGCATATTTTGTACTGCTTCAGACGTCTCGCAAAGCAACATGGTTTTGGCTCGTCCGTCAACGGCTTTTATAAAACGGTTGACATCAGCCACGGTCCTGTACATAGGCAGCATTATTATATCAGCTCCGGCACCTATAACAAGGTCAATTTCCTCCTCCGTATCAGGATAGTCATCTAAGCGTTCATGTATAGGGTTTACTCTGACCAACAAATGTGCTTGATGCAATACCTGTTTTATGTTTCTAATATCCTGAATGGTATGGTGATTCTTGACTGTATCCATTCCACCCTGACGAGCCTCTTTGCCTATGTATTCCATGTCAACAAATATGCGGTTGACACCTGCGTCATCAGCGATTTTAGCTATTTCGGGGCTATTGGTTATATAAAATAAATTCAACATTGTATATGAAAATTACTTATCAGTAAGAATCGTCTTACTTGAGGTAACCCTTTTGACTATTTTTGATATTGCCAAGGCGAAGAGAATACTTAATGCGGCAACCGTGAGATCTGCCATGTAAATATTGTGAATGTAATTCTTCACAGGCCATGGACCTCTTAAGAAGAAATAGTGTACGAGATAAACTTCGTATATTATCGATGCGAACAGCACTATAAAGTAATTCTGTGCTAACGATGCTACAGCCTTTGGCACTTTACACCCCAGGAAAAACACTGTGGAATATATCACTACAGCCAATGAGCCTTGTGAAACCAGAGCTATGTAACGGTCATAAAAATCCGAGCCGTCAATCAGTTTCATTCCAATGAAGCGAATAGCAGTAACTATCAGAAAAATAATTACAATCCCGGCATATCTCCTGCCTGTAAACACATAATTCTTTTTCGCTATGAGATAACCTATCATGAATGAGATTATATAGGATATCTGTATGCCCATAAACATCATAACGGGCTGTACTGCACATATCAGAATTAACAAAAACAGATACAGTGATTTCAGGCTCGGTGAAATTCTTTTATACAGCCAATCAAGAACAGGTGTTATGGTAAAGCATATCAGTATTATAGTTATATACCACAGATGCCCCAAACCGGTCATGGCACCGTAGCCTTGATATGGCCAAAATAAATAATTGATACCTTGTGTGGCGGTTATCAGATGAAGAGCTGATTGAGCGTTAAATCCATTAGTGAACAGCACTATTAGAACCACACATATCAACATTATGATATAATAAGGAACAAGTATGCGCTTGAATCGACTTCCAAGCCATTTTGCATTGTATCTGGGTTTGAAACCGGTCAGGAAGCCTGATACAATGAAGAATACCGACAATCCTGCTAAAAATATTTCACCGAGACTTCCTATTCCAGCATCTTGAAAGAAGTGGCATAAAAGAATCATACAGCATGCAATCACATGAAGCAATGTGATTTCATTATATTTTTTCATTGCGAAATCAGTACCAACTGTTTTTAATTATACCAGCAGCACTACACGGACCGGAAACATATTGCGGCAACGAATCTTTGTATAGCATTGATTTTACAATGTTTATGAAACGTGGAACGGCACACTCTACATTCCAGAGATCAGCCATCGTGTTATAGGCTTCGTCCCCCAGAGTTTTTACAAGATTGTCGTCTGCGAGGTAATCCTCCAGAGAAGAACAGAATTCGTGTATGTCGCCATAGCGGTAAACGCGTCCGTTTTTATCCTGTTCTATCAGATAAGGCGCACTGCCACAAGCATGAGAAGCAAGCACAGCGCAACCGCTATTCATCGCTTCCCCAAGTACAGCGCCCCAACCTTCGTAGCGATCTGAAGTGAATATGAATATTGACGATTCTTCCATTTGGCGGCGTACTTCGTCAGGTTTCATGGATCCAAGAAACTTTATATCGGCATTGTGCAGATGAGTCTTGACATATCGTTCGCACTCTTCTCGTTTTGGCCCATCGCCGATAAACTTTAAAGAAAACTCAATGCCTTTTTCTTTAAGTCTTTTTGCTGCCTCAAGTGCGAACTCCGGATGTTTGCATTCTATAAAACGTCCTACCCAAATTATACTTCGAGGCTTTTTACCATTCATCAGAATGTCAAAGTCATTGTATCTCTTGACTTCCGGCAGATACCCCCATTTGAAGCATTTTGAAGCATTAAAGCCTAACATTGCCAAATCTAATGAGGTGTAAGCGCTTGCAGAAAGTATATACAGATTTTTCCTTCTGTACCGAATGTATTGCTTGTATATGGCACGCGCTGTTGTTGGTATAAGCACCCTCCATGTACCTTTTCTTAAAGAACGCTCACAGTATCTGAAAGAAAGTTTGTTCTCACGCATCCTTGCATAAAGGAACTTTAAGTCGCAAGAGCCGAATATCGCAACATCAGCATCGATCGCCAGCTGCATTGCCTTATCATAGGCTCTTTCACTCTCAAAGGAGCGTATAACGAATGGTAAAGTGCTCAAATCATCATAACCCATTGATATGCGTTCCTGCGTCAGAGGTTCACAGCTGACAAAAGTAAATTCAACATCCGGGTCTTTCATCATTTCCCGGCATAGCGGGTATTGATGATGAAATAAATAGTTCGTGAAAAAAACTATTTTAATCATTTATGCTTTTTCTGATATCTGGCTGCCATTAAGCCGGGGAATAAAGTCTGTCCGGCTATAATCAGTTTGTTTTTACCTGTTAGATACTTATTCCCAAGCCCTTGTACATAAAAATGTCGGCGCAAATAGTTGACTGTTTGCATATATTGTGGATTATTTTTGCTACGTAGCTCTGCGGGAACAAGGAGCAGATATGCCATGTGCTGGAATAAAGCGAAACGGTTTGCTTCTTCCTTAAGTTCCGGATATATTGATAGCACTTTTTCACGAAAGACCAAGGAATTGCCTACCATATCTTCTATTGCTTTACCATATTTGCTGCTGATGCTGTTAGTTCTGCACAAATAATAATAACCGATTTTACCGGTAAATACTATCCGGTCAATTTTTGGCATCAAATCCATCATGAAGAGTAAATCCTCATTAAGGCGGGATTCGTCAAACCGTAATTTCCCAATTATTTCTCGTAGAAAGAGCTTTGAACAAACGCTTACATCTCCGATATGCAATAAAAGTTCCCTTGTATATTCTTTGGTTGAGATTTCACCACCATCTTTATGCGGATCATTTCTCAAAGTTATATTTCCCAACTCATCTACTCTAACGATATGTGAGCAAGAGACACATCGTTTATCGGTCACTTGAGCAAGCAAAGTTTCATAAAAATCTAGCGCCAAATAATCATCACTATCAATAAAATTAATATATTCTCCTTTTGCTGCGTCAAGGCCCGCATTCCGAGCAGAAGACAAACCTCCGTTCTTTTTTTGAATTATTCTTATTCTGTTATCTTCGGCAGCATATTTTTTACAAATAGCCAACGATGCATCTGTACTTCCATCGTCAACTAAAATAATATCAAGATCTCTTACTGTCTGCTTCTGAATAGACTGAATGCATTTATCAAGATAATTCTCAACATTATAAACCGGCACTATAACTGATATGGTTCTTCTCATTTTTCCAAAGAATCTCATTTAACGAAAATGGATCTGATTGCATTTTACACTATAAATACATCCACTGCAGGTAATGAAAAGTTAATTATCTGTTTGGACGGCATCTATAAATTGCTGATAAGCAATGTTGTTACTATATCTATCTTTCTGTACGTTTTCAGTCAGTATTTTCCTTAATCTCTCGTTTTCAATCAGTTTTTTCAAACATTGCGTAAGAGAGAAGACCGTCTGCTCCGCAATCAATCCGTTATATTCATCCTGCATTATTTCATTCAAAGCAGGATATTGCATGGCAATAATAGGTTTCCCAAGAATCTGTGATTCTATTACAGCCATGCCATATGCTTCCGTAGCTGATAAAAGTACTGAGAAATCACATTTTGACTGCAGGGCAAATGGATTCTCCATGGCACCGCAAAATGTAATTAAATCACTCACACCCAATTCATTGGCAGTTTCACAGTTATAGTCAAAATCGGGACCATCACCAACTACGTACCAATGAAAATTCTCAACATCTTGTTTTCTCAGTTCTGCAGAAGCTTTAACTACCCTGTCAACCTTTTTATGACAATTTTCATGTCGCGACACAGTAATTATGTTTACAACTGAAGGATTTACAGAATATGGAGATGTCTGTAATGCTTTTCCCTGAATATCCTCAACATCAAACATGTTGTAAATTGTGGTGAATTTCTCAGCCACCGACTGAAATTTTTGTTTGAATCCTTCAGTAACCGCTTTGCTGACACAGGAAATTTTATTGAAATAGGGAAAATATTTATCCCATGTATTGGTTGATCTCATAAAATTCAAATCCCCATGAATCATAGCTATCTTTCTACGGGCATTCACACATTTCAAAGTAAAATAGTAACAGGGTGCACATTGGCGATATGCAACCGCTACATCATAACTCCCCTTTATCTTAAATCCATGGAAAACAAGCGGCAACCAAAGTTCAAAATGATTTGTGATTTTTTTAATAATAGCTACAGCAGCAAGACCAATTTTAGCAATGAGACTCTTATTTTTCAACTGTTTGGCACTTAAATTCCATAATAATGCCGGCCTTTTAAGTCCGATCTGATTCACTTCAGGAATATTTGACTCAGTTCCGTCCATAACAAGAATATCAACCTCATTCCCTCTTTTTTGACATTCTTTGCAAAAGTTTATTGCAGATGATGTTACACCACCCAACAGCATATCGGGAACAACGACTAAAATTTTCATGTGTCTATAGAAATGTTTGGTATGGTATAATACTTCTAAAGTTCGTAAAAAGACGATATACAAATAATAAATATGCAATACTACCTACGGCAACCGGAATTAATGGATTCTTTGATTTCCAATACCCATACATATAAGCGTACAAAGCACAGGAAATTCCGAGAAAATAATAGCTTGGTCTCTCAGCAACTCGCGTTTGTAGCCGTAATATCCAAAGAAATAGAGTTAATACATTTACATTAAACAGAAACCGCACGAAGCTGATATTTTTGCCTGAATTGCGATAAAAAACATAAGATAAAGCGGTCATTAAGGAAACGATAATCAAGAATGTTCCACCACTTCCGGTTTCTTCAATACCGTAATCATAATCAAAATTCTCATTTGCCCAATTTTGTAATAATATCAAATAAGATGATGCTAATATCAGACCTATGGTATATAAAACGATGTTGAATTTGGTGAATTTACGATCATATATGAGTACGGCAAAAACAAAAAGTAGTGAACTCTTATGAAACGTAAATGCCAATGCTATTAGCAATGCAACTATAATATATTTTCGCTTTAATAGAAACTGAATAGAGAACAGGCAAATACTGATTGCGATATTTTGGCGAACCCCTGTAAGAAGGAAATAAAATATACCGAGGGTTATAACGAAATAAACGAATATAAAACCGGTATTCTTATCCAACAATTTAGCGAAAGAATAATATCCTATGAAATATACGAACGTATATATCAGTTGAAATAATTCCGGTTTCTGAGTAATATATCCAACATACTTTACAAAACGAATGTACCCATGTTCCATTCGGCTGGTTTCCATTACCGTTGACAAATCATTTATAATAGTTCTCTCAAAATCACGAAGATATACCCAAGTATCTGCGCCAATATAATCTGCCCTGAATCCAATCAGAAGAAACATGGGAAGCAAAGCAAAAAATATATAGGTAGGATATTGTGAATTCAATGCACCGGATTTGCGGTACATATATTGAACAATTAACGGCGTAAATGGAAGTAGCAAATAGACCAGCATGTCATCAGCTTAGTATTGACCGATATAGGTCAATATATCCTTGATAGCAAATATTTCTGTCAAAGTTGGCTTTTCCTGCCTCTGCACACTTTATCCTGTCAGGAAGCCTACGACTATTGACTAATTCTGCAATCCTATATTTATCACCTTCTTTGACTACATATCCCGTATTAGGAAGAATTAATTCGGTACTTCCGGTGGAATCGTAAGTAATTACGGGTGTACCACAACATATCGATTCCATATTAACGGTAGGCAATGTATCAGCATGCGTCACATTTACAAATACATCAGCTGTATTATATAGTTGTGCCAGTTCCTCACGATTACTAATGAATCCAATCGGCTTAACACGTGACCCATATTTTTCAAGAGTTTCTTGTTGAGCCTTAGTACATCCAACAATCATAATATTGGCATCGGTCTCTTTGAGAATTATGTCAATCAAGCCCAATTCCCGAGCTGACAACCATTTATTTGCCATGCCCATTACTGTGAAGTCTGTATTGCGGGAAATTTCCATAGGCTTGAAAATAGAGACATCAACACCATTGTACAATCTGACAATATTAGTACCGTTTAAGAAACTCTTCTTGGCCTCACCACATATCCAATCACTACATCCTACCATCGTTAGACGCGGAATAGATAATAATATGTGCTTTTTTTTCTGATAAACATCCTTGGAACGATCAAACAAAAAACTTGTTGGAGGTGCTTTGAGCTTAGGACAATCTCCACAACCGGTTATAAACCTTTTGCAACCAACATCTACATAATGGAAGCACTTGCCTGTAAACCACCAGCAATCATGCATCGTAATGACTGTAGGGATGTCTTTTTCAGCTAAATAATTCAATAACATCTCAATATTAACATAATTACTATGCAAATTATGGAGATGAACAATATCGGGCTTGATTTTATTCAAAGCACCGAAAAATTTTCGAGTAGAAATAGTAGAGTAAAAACCCTGCTCACCTAATATTCTACTCAATATTGCATGCAGTTTCCAATCTACCGCATTCCCGATAGTTATTCCATTAGCTATATTACAACAGGACCGCTGATAGGCAACAAATGATTCTATATCGGGTTGCTGTAATAACAACTCGTCAATATCTCTCATTATGAGTCCGGTACTTCCGAACCCATAATTTGCATTGATTTGAAGAATTCTGTACATTTATTTAACCTATAGAGGTGTCATTGTACAAAGTTCCCTTCGCCACTAAGTTCGCGCTCAATATAATCCAGCATAGCAATCTTAGCTTTTGTCTCCTCTACAGTAAGTAATCGTGTATTATTAGAATCAAACTCAGTGACAGTGTCTCGGGTTTCGTCGCCCTCCTTGAAGAACTTGTCATAGTTAAGACCGCGGTTGTCGGCCGGAACGCGGTAAAAATTACCCATATCCTCTGCTTTGGCACACTCCTCATTTGTCAGCAGAGTCTCGTACATCTTCTCGCCGTGGCGGATGCCGATTACTTTGATGTCCTCTTTCTTTCCGCCGAACAGCTCACAGACGGCCTCCGCCTGCGTCTGGATAGTGCAAGCCGGAGCTTTCTGCACCAGTATGTCGCCGTTCTGACCGTGCTCAAACGCGAAGAGGACAAGGTCAACGGCCTCGTCAAGGCTCATGATGAAACGGGTCATCGAGGGTTCGGTCACGGTAATCGGATTGCCGGAGCGGATCTGCTCTATCCACAAAGGAATCACAGAGCCGCGGGAGCACATCACATTGCCGTAGCGCGTGCAGCAGATCTTCGTCTTGCCTGAATAACGGCTCTTGGCAACTGCGACTTTCTCCTCAATGGCCTTGGTGATGCCCATCGCGTTGATCGGGTATGCGGCCTTGTCGGTTGACAGACAGATAACCGCACCAACTCCGGCCTCAATAGCGGCTGTCAGCACATTGTCAGTGCCTATTACGTTGGTTTTGACCGCCTCCATCGGGAAGAACTCGCAGCTCGGCACCTGCTTCAGGGCCGCCGCGTGGAATATGTAGTCCACGCCGGGCATCACGTTCTTGCAGGACTGGAGGTTGCGCACATCGCCGATATAGAACTTTATCTTGTGGGCCACTTCCGGATAGCGCACCTGATACTCGTGGCGCATGTCGTCCTGTTTCTTCTCGTCGCGCGAGAATATGCGGATTTCTTTAATATCCGTGTTCAGAAACCTTCTGAGCACTGCATTGCCGAAACTGCCGGTACCCCCAGTTATCAGCAATGTCTTATCTTTAAAAATTGACATATTTATTTGGTTTTAATTTTTCTTTCAGAAATTTAGCGCATGTACTGCGGAGTAGCGATTCCCGACTATAATGAGGGTTGGGGCTGCCGGTTTGGCACTTTGCCCGGTTTTGTATAGACCCATTCGGGCACAACGATTGTGTTGTCTTGTCCGAGCCGGGCTATTTCGGCAACGAGTGGCAGCATTGAGGTGGAACATTCTCCGCGTTCAAGCAAATCCAGAGCGTAATCCACATATTCAATCAAAATCTCTCGTTCAATGACATCACGATAATTCCGATATTGGCCAATCAAAGCCGTAAGTTCGTCGGGAGAATAACTTCTTTTGCTATCAGGGTAAGTCTTGTCATCATCCACTTTTACCGGTAGCGAAAAAGTGAGCGACATGTTATCCAATTCGTTATTGTAAGTGGCAACACAATAGTCTATTTTCAGCTGTTCATCTTTGTTTGCCGCCTCACGCTTCAGCAACTCCCTTACAATCTGTCCCTCGTAAAAAAATGTTGTATGCTCTCGGCCATCCAATCCCCGCTTTTGATGGCGTATCGGCCAGCGACGATACAATCCATGAAGCTCGTCAATAGTCATGGCAGCCAAATCTGTGGTTGCAGGATCACATTCCGGCATCTTATAGAGGTCTTCGCACGACTGTATGGACTGTCGCGAAATCAACTCTTTCACCACCTTTTGCAACCGTGTAGCACATTGGCGTGAAAGCGAAATACGCTTGCTGTCAATAATGCTGGCTGCATAATCACCTACCTCCGATAATATTTGTCCGAGTGTAATAAGCTCAGCAGTAGGAGATGCAGCCGATACCTTGTAATTCAATATTCTTGATGGAAGAACAGACAGCATTTCAACAATTGAAAATTGGGAGATTAACCTATGATTTGGATGAAGTCCGGCTCAACCTCCACGGCCGCAGTTACAAGAGTGGGAAGCTCCACTATCAAACGCCGCTTTCTCATGCCCTTGACCGATAGCAAACGGCCCTCGTATTGATCAAGCATCCCGCCCACTATGCGCACTCGCTTGCCATACATCTTTTCCGTAAGTTCGCCCGGTTTATAATATATAAGTGAGTCGGTATTGCTGATTGCGAAAATAAACTTTTCCATCTCAGCCTCTCTCACCGTCATCGGCTCATTCTTAGTTTTGCCGAACAAATAGCGGTATTGAAGAGTGGGACACCGTTCTACAAACGGATCAAGAGTCTCTTTGGCCTCATGAACAAATAGCAAATCCTGTATAACCGGCACCTCCCGTCTCAGCTGACGGCCCCCGATGGTCATTATCATCTGGGTCATCGGAGTGAACGCCTCCAGACCGGCATTTGTCAAGTAATGTATGGCAAGTTCGTTAGAATTTCGGCGCTTCAAATCGCGCATCACAAACCATTGCTTTCCGGAAGTCTCCATATACATTTTGAAGAATTACAGGCAATTCTCCAAGTCCTGCTCATGCTCCGATATGTCTAAAGCACAAGCAGTTACCCACAAATTGTTATAAAAAAGAGGATTTCTAATGATTGGTGCACCCCTTTTAATCTCTATTATTCCAGTCACTGATTTACAATTGCTATTGCAAACTATAAATCATCAGTCTCTCCGTAAGAGACTTGCATTTGAGACTGCAAAATTACTCAATTAATTGGAAATAACAATACTTATAGTGATGAATTTTTTATTAGCCACATAAATTTTGGTCACTCGGATGAGTCTCGTAAAACAAATGTTTCACAAAATATTATTGAATATTTTGTCATTCGTTGTTACCCAACAGATTGAAATATCGTGCAAGTCTCTTACGGAGAGTCTGACAACGCAATAAAAACAACCGCGCACCAATCCTCATTATTTAATATTCCCGTCATCCATCATTCTGATGATGTCGCCGTTAGCTTTGTCAACCGATGACGAGTCAAGCGACTGCAGGTAAATAATAGTCGTTCGCTCCGAATCATGCCCCATAGCTTTGCTGATAGTTGACACCGACACATTATTTGAGTGTGCTATACTGGCCCAGGCATGACGGGCCACATACAATGTCAGTTTTGTCTCCAGCCCGAGCATTTCACCTACCTTTCGTATATTTCGGTTCACACGGTAATACGCATTCTCATACTGCCGCTCGTAATCACCATATTCATCAGTAATTATCGGTAGGAGAAAGGATGTTTCATTATTTCCGAAACTGTCAATCAAATTCCTTGTTGCCGGCTCTATTCTCACACTGAGATGCTGCTTCGTCTTGCTGCGCGAATAAGTCAACACACCGTTACTAATGTCCTTCTTTTTAAGAAAAGCTATGTCAATAAACGACATACCGCGAGTGTAAAAAGCAAACATAAACACCTTGCGTGCAAAATCAAGTGACGGATGGGCGGAGAGATCTATGTCCCGGATTCGTCGTATCGTGTCAAGTGCCACCGCTCGCTTCACTGTTTTATCAACGCCCATATACACATGTTTAAACAGATTGTGAGCCGTCTTAAAGTTCTGTTCTGTAGCACGGTTAAAAATAGTACGCAGATTGCGCATATAAAACGATGTGGAATTACGGCACAATCCACATTTCATCAAAAATTCCTCATATCCGAGAATAAATGTAGGAGTTACATCCTTCCAGTCCACTTCATTGCCCTGCGTGTATCGCAATATGCTATTCAGTGTGGCCTTAAAACGCTTTACCGCAGATCTCTTACCTATTTTCCTCATCTCTTCAATGAGCCTGCGCATGAACCAAACCACTCCCTCAGCAGTACGCGAATCATTAAATGCATTGACCACATCCTGCACCGTATATTTAAAGCCTTTAGCCTCAAACCCGGCAATCAATACTATTAGTCTTGTCAGGCATTCTTTAAGCGACTCGTTTACTGATACCAGATATTCGATTCTTTTGGCATCTGCCGTGGACGGAATAATTACTGAGTTGTGTTCCGCGTCCCATTCTTCATCGCATATATTGATATTTGGGTAAATGCGTTTTACCTGCCGCTGATGAATTATTTGAAAGAAAAGGACACCCTCCTTTCCTTCTCGGGCTGATGGATTGTATTTAAGTTTTATCGTTGCCATAGGTCAATTGTTGCGTTATCTTATTATAAGATACGGCAAAATGACGCATTCATGGCTACGATACCGCACATTTCAATGACTCGCAAACAATGCAAAAAAACACAAAGTCGCACCACTGCCTTGCAGTGTGCGACTCCTACCTTTGATTACAACAATCGTTTAAAGGTGTACTATCCTTCTGGCATCACGATTATCATCTTCCTCCTCCGAGTGCGTGATAAAGAGTTATGATACCGGCAATCTCGTCATAACGGCATTGCACCTCCAACTGCTGCGCTGCAAGCAAAGATTGCTGTGCCGTCAGCACCTCAAGGTAATTGGTCGGTGAATGGCGCATAAGCAACTCCGTCTTGACTACCGCATCCTCAAGCAACCCTGTCTGCTCCCTTACATATCCAAGGCGGTCACGGGCAGAAGAAATGTCATTGAGTGCATTATTCACCTCCTTGCCGGCATCGATGAGCAACTGATTGAAGTTAAGCAATGCAATTTTCCTCTCGGCCTCGGCTATCTTATAGTTTGCCCGAAGCTGTCCGCGGTTGAAAATTGGTTGAACAAGCTGACCTACGGCATTCAGCAGCCATTGACCGGGATTAACAATGACACCGCCGTTATTGGTAAATCCCACTGTGCCGCCAAGCGTCAGCGAGGGATAGAATGATGCCCGTGCTTCTCCCACGCCATAATGTGTGCGCGTCAACTCCATCTCTGCCGCACGCACATCCGGGCGGTTTGCCAGAAGCTGCACCGGCAGTCCGGTTGAAAAATTGTCCGTAAACGATATATTTTCAAAACTTCCTCTTACTATGTCGCATGGTGTCATGCCCAAAATAGCGCAAAGAGAATTCTCAATTTCCTTACGGCTTTTTTTCATTGCCGCAATATCCGCCTGAAGACCGGCTTTATTGGCTTTTGCCTGCAAAATTCCTGGCTCGTTTGCTCTGCCGGCATCTTTGAGCAGCTCCATTACTCTGATTGATTCTGTCCAGTTTGCGAGAGCAGTGTCTGCGATCTCAATCTGGCGGTCGAGCATCATAAGCGAATAATAAGATGTCGCTACAGTGGCTACAAGCTGTGTTTTTACTGCTTGCGCTCTTTCAGAAGCAGACACCGCGGCAGCTGCGGCTCCACGCTTTGCTGCTGTAAGACGGCCGAATATGTCAACCTCCCACGACGCGTTCGCCCCTATATTGCAGGTCTTGCTTGTCAAGCCGTCATATTTTGACACACTGCCATCAGCACCCAAATTTATTGAGGGGAAATATGCCAGCCGCGCCGCGCCCAACGATGCCATAGTCTGCTCGGTACGCAACTGTGCCACCTGATAATCGGTGTTGTGTACAAGGGCTGAGTCAATGAGGCTCTGCAAATATTTATCAGTAAACATCTCGCGCCAATCTATATTGGCAATGGATGTCGTGTCAAGGCCGGGACTCTCTATGCCGTAAAGATTTTCATCTACAGCAGTGACCGGCTGATATTTCTTATAGGCTCCGCAGGAACTAAGCATAATTCCTGCAAGAGCTGCAATTATAATTTTATTCTTCATTTTCTTTCTGTTTTTTGAGGCTGGCCACCCGTTCAAGTTCTGCAGTCATCGCCCAGTCAGGTTTCTGATGCTCCACGGGGCTAAAATGCTCCTGAATTTTCTGAAACACCATCCATAGCGACGGCACGAGAAACAGCAACGTGAGTGTGCCTACAATCATACCGCCCACGGCTCCCGTACCGAGTGTGGAATTGCCGTTAGCGCCCACTCCCGAGGCAAACATCAACGGAAGCATACCGAACACCATTGTCAGTGCCGTCATCAAAATTGGACGCAAACGCGCTTTTGCAGCACCGATGGCCGCCTGCTTGAGCGTCATGCCACTCTTGCGGCGTTCACCGGCATATTCAGTGATAAGTATTGCTGTCTTTGCAAGAAGTCCTATCAGCATGATAAGACCGGTTTGCAGGTAAATGTTGTTCTCAAGTCCAAACAATTTGGCAAAAAGGAAACTGCCCATCAGTCCGCACGGTATGGATATTATCACTACAAGCGGCATAACCAGACTCTCATACAGTCCGGCAAGAATCAAGAACACGAGCACGGTACACAAAGCGAATATCACCGTCACATTGTTTCCTGTAGATGCCTCTTCACGGCTGATACCGCCAAGCTCATAGCCATAGTTTCGCGGAAGCACTTTCTCCGCAGTTTCTGCAATAGCATTGAGCGCGTCACCTGAACTGTATCCGGGTGCAGCCGTACCGCTTATCGCTATTGAGTTATATAGGTTAAATCGCGACAACGACTGAGGTCCGTAGGTTTTGGTCAACGTGACGAACTGCGACAATGGAGCCATCTCGCCATTGCCCGTGCGCACATAAAAATGCTTTACTGATTCAGGGGTCACTCTTGTTGCGGGATCTGACTGAATCATAACGCGGTACAATTTGCCGAAACGGTTAAAGTTTGACACATATCCGCCACCGAAATATCCGGCCATGGTCGATAGTACCTGCGCCGGCGAAACGCCCGAACGCTCGCACTGCGCCGCATCAATATCCACCCAGAACTGTGGATATTTAGTATCAAAAGCCGAGTAAGCCATCGCAATCTCGGGACGGCTGTTCAGCTCGCCCACAAATTCATCTGCTATCCGTTTGAACTCATTTATGTCACCCCCTGCCCTGTCTTGAAGATAGAGGTCAAAACCGCTGCTCATACCATAACCGGGAATCATAGGCGGTGTAGCCACAAAGAAATCCGCATCAGGCATGGAATCGGCCATGGCATAAAGTTGTCCCATGATTGCCCCCACACTCTCATTTTCATCTTTTCGTTCATCCCAATGTTTGAGTGAAAAAAAGAATATGCCCGTTGACGGACCCGTTCCTGAAAACGAGAATCCGCTTACCCCGCCACGGTATTCAATACCCGCAATATTTGCGGTCTGGCGGTCTATATCCTGTATCACTTCACGTGTTCTAAACGCCGATGTGCCCGGCTTGGTGTTCAGAGACAGAATCACAGTGCCTGTATCTTCATCAGGCACAAAACCGGTAGGCGTGGTACGCATGAACCATACAAGCAAACCGATACCGGCAAACAGTACGGCAAAAGCTGCTACTGGACGGCGAACGAAAAACAGTACACCGTTTTTGTATCTCTCCAAAATGGCATTGAACGAGGCATTGTAAGCCTTGCGGACACGTGCGGAGAACCCTTTATCGCCATCAGCCGGCCGCATCATTAGCGCACAAAGTGCCGGCGAAAGTGTAAGAGCGTTAATCGCCGACAAGCCTACAGCCACCGCCATTGTTATACCAAATTGTTTGTAAAACGCGCCTGATGTACCTCCCATCATGGATGTAGGAATAAACACCGCCATGAAAATAATGGTTGACACCACAATTGCCGATGTTATGCCATTCATGGCATCGTTGGTCGCCATATACGATGATTTGTAACCGGCATCAAATTTTGACTGTACCGCTTCAACCACTATAATGGCATTATCCACCACCGTACCGATGGCAAGCACAAGAGCAAAGAGCGTAAGCAGGTTGATCGAGAACCCGGCTATAGCCATAAATCCAAACGTGCCGATTACCGACACGAATATAGCTATTGTCGGTATCATGGTTGCTTTGAAGTCCTGAAGGAAAATATAAACCACAAGAACCACCAGGACAATTGAAATCACAAGAGCCCATATTACCTCATGAATAGAGGCATAGAGGAAACGGTTTGTATCGCTCATGGTGACGAATTCCAATTCCTTGGGAAGGTCCTTTGAGCATTCGTCCAAGACTTTGTCAATCTCGTTGATTACCTGCGATGCATTGGAGCCGGCTGTCTGATACACTGAGAGCATTGATGAAGGCTGGCCGTTCAGAGTGCCGGTGAAATTGTAGTCCTCGTCTCCGAGTTCTATATCCGCCACATCTTTCAGCCTCAGGATTTCACCGTCAGGCAACGATTTCACAACTATATTGCCAAACTCTTCTACAGTTGAGAAGCGTCCGCGATACTTCATGGTATATACGTTGGCATTGTTATGGTTCTCGCCGAAAGAACCGGTGGCGGCCTCAATGTTCTGTCCCGCGAGCAATGCTGAAATATCGTCCGGGATAAGACGGTATTGAGCCATGCGGTCGGGTTTCAGCCACAGTCTCATGCTATATTGTGACCCGTAAAACATTACCTTGCCCACACCCTGCACTCGCTTGAGCTGTGGCTCTACATTGATTTTCATGTAGTTGTTCAGAAACTGAGGGGTATAGCGTCCCTCAGGATCATACAGCGCGATGGTTTTAAGCTCCGCATTCTGCTGTTTTTCAGTCGTGATACCAATCTGTACCACTTCGGCAGGCAGAAGGCTTTGGGCAGTGGCGACACGGTTCTGCACATTGACAGCAGCCATGTCGGGGTTAGTGCCCTGCTTAAAATAAATCATGAGCGATGCATTACCGTCATTTGAGGCATCCGAAGTAATATATGTCATGCCTTCTACACCGTTTATCGCTTCTTCCAGCGGCACCACTACACTCTTCTGCACAGTTTCAGCATTCGCACCGGGATAACTTGCCCATACATTTACCGTTGGCGGCGCGATGTCGGGATATTGCTCTACCGGCAGAGTCATAAGTCCCACCATACCAAGAAGCATGATGGTTACTGATATTACGATTGACAGTATGGGTCGGTCAATAAAAAATTTAAGTTTCATTCCGCTGCGTTTCTTGTTTTGATTTCTTGTCCGTCGTGAAGTGTGCCAACGCCTTCGGTAACAATTTTGTCTCCGGCGTTAAGACCTGAGGTCACGATATAACTGTTGCCGTCGTCTATATGCAGCACTTCTATCTCCACTGATTCGGCCTTGCCGCCTACCACGCGGTAAACATATATCTTGTCCTGAATCTCATAGGTGGCGTTTCTGGGTATAACTATGGCATTGCGTTCGGTATGTGGCATCATAATGTTGCCGGTACTGCCGCTGAGCAACAGCCGTTCCGGATTATGGAACACAGCCTTTATCCTGACCGCACCTGTCTGCGGATTCACAATTCCGCTAAGTGTCTCTATCTTGCCGGTGTGTTGATACACGTTTCCGTCACTGAGTGACAGGGATACAACCGGAAACGATTCCAATGTCTTTGTCCGTGAACCGTACTTGCGCATAAGCCCCTGCAGCTCTTTTTCCGACATAGAGAAATAAACCCACATTTCCTCATTATCGCTCACCGAAGTAAGGGGCTGTGACATTTGAGGCGACACGAGTGTCCCCACTCGGTATGGCAACACTCCTACCGAACCTTTTACAGGGCTTTTAATTTCGGTATAGGACAAATTGTTTCGTGCGTCAATAAGCGCTGCTTTAGCCTGTTCCAAAGCCGCCTCGCTTGCTGTCAGTGTATTTTGTGCGGTTTGCAATTCATATTCAGAAATCACTTTCCCTTCATAAAGAGCTTTCTTGCTGTTGCGCTCAAGTCGTGCTGTGGCAACCTGACTTTCTGCCGCGCGGACATTGGCAGCCGCAATCCTCACTGCTGCCTGATATGGCACCTGATCTATCACAAACAGCAATTGACCGGCTTTGACCTCATCGCCTTCTTTCACACAAATACGTGTAAGCTTTCCCGAAATCTGAGGATAAATCTCAACATCCTGACGACCTTCTATGGTCGCCGAATACTTCTCTGTTATCGCTACAGAGTCTGTCGGCGAAACTGCCATAACAGGCAGTTCCCGTTGTTCTTCGCCATTCTGCCCGCTGTTGCAGCCCGCTGCGAGCAGCGAACAGAATATGGCTGTAAGCATAATTTTTTTGCACATATATGGTAAGATTGACTGTTATTTCAAAAAACGTCTGCAAAGTTACTCCAATTTTTTCTGCCGACACTTTTCATAATAATGCGATTTTCGACACTTTTCATAACAAATTTGACGCTACATACTGTTTTATTATTATTTTTGTTTCACAAATGATAATTAGGCATATTTAGCATGGAGCATATTTGTAAAATCGGGGAATCCCCGCTGTATGAAATTGACACAATACATGAAACAATGCCGCCGGTGTGGACTGTTGCCTACTGTCTTGAAGGATCCGCCTGCTTATCTGTGTTTTCAGATATACTCCCATTCACTAAAGGAAGCGGTGTGATAATAACCAATGACATGTTCCCGAATGTCTCGGACAGGACCCCTGATTTTAAAGCTTTCTATCTGATAATCGACCGCAACTTTGCCGAGAACGCCACCTACAATATGCCCAATGCTTTTTTTGATGCCATATATATCCAACCGGTTTTGAAAATAGACAGTATCGCGTTACCGTGGATAAGACTTATAAAGTCGGTCATTGGCACTGATGCCGGATACCGAAGCGAAATTATCTCGTCACTGCTGCATGGCTTTATTCTTGATTTTTTCAGCCAATGGGAAATAACCTATGGCAAGAGCACTCTGAACAAGGAACGCACTCATGCTGATAAAATCTGCTCGATATTCTACAATCTTGTCGCTGACAATTTCCGGGAACACCATGACACGGCATATTATGCTGACCGGCTAAACATCACTCCCAACTATCTGGCTATGCTGATACGGCAAATCTGCTTTGAAAGCCCCAAGGAAGCCATAAATCGACAATTGGTTTTGGAGATAAAGCACCTTCTCCGCACATCTTCGTTGTCAATAGAGCAGATTTCGCACCAACTCCATTTCAACACGCCCTCATACTTGTGCCGTTTTTTCCGCAAACACACCGGTATGTCACTCTCAGAATTCCGTAAACAGCAATTATAAACACAATAATCATGACACCTCAAATAATAGTTCACATGAGTACCACTATAGACGGTCGTATTGATTGTCCTGTAGTGGCACAACTCGGTTCTGACGAATATTATAAGGCTCTCGCATCATTTGAGCCAAGTTCCAAACTGACCGGTCGCGTCACGGCCGCCATAGAATGTCCCGCTGTAATTGGAGAAAAGCCAACTAAGGCAGTCACCGAATTGTTGCCGAAACAGCACCACGCAGCCATTGACAGCAACATTTATGAAATTATCGTTGACACCCATGGTCGCCTTGAATGGGGCAGCAACAATGTTGACGGCAATCCCGTATTGGTCATCATGAGCCAAAGCACTCCTGCTGAAACGCTCGTGGATCTTAATAAAAAAGGCATATCCTATATTGTAACCGGTAAAGACCAAATTGATCTGCTGGATGCAATGGAAACACTACACGACTCATTTGGCATTGAGCGGGTAGCCGTTGTAGGAGGCGGATGCATATGCGGCGGATTTCTTGCTGCCGGACTTGTTGATGAAGTAAGCCTCGTAATTGGTCCCGGCATAGATGGGCGCAAAGGTGAGGCATCCGTCTTTGACGGCATCGTAAAGTCAAACAACACTCCCTATCGCTTTCATCTTAAAGCCGTGGACAAAATAGGCGCCGACACTGTATGGCTACGCTACCATAAGCCCTACTGACCCGCTAATTGCCTCCCAGGCCCCGATCAGATTCTACTTACAGGCACAGAATTAGCATTGACTTAAGCGCATGCTTATCCTGTGGCTGTTTACCGGCTACAACTAATTCTAAAATATTTGCGGAATTTTTGCCGATTAGGTAATAATTGCTAATTTTGCGACATGATAGGTTATGCCGCCATTGTTGCACAACCTATTTCATACAGTTTAATTACTTCATTTTCAACTATGAAGCATCAGCATCTCAACAGCAATAAATTTTGCGGGTCCGCGCCTCCCGGTGCGGAAATGAGGTGCGCATAGTTTTTTCCCACCAACATTTTTTCAACCGCAGAAATGCTCCGACAGCCATTGGTGCGTCCTTACGTATCGCTATCCCGGCAGTCGGAACAGAGAGTTCTTTGACATGCTGGTGACAACTCCGGAGGAAGGCTTCCGGATGATGTTAAAATAATGTGATTAGTAAAATGAAGTAATAATTACCGGAGGGCTTTTCAGCTCTCCTTAAAACTGTATGAATATGAAACAAAAATCCCCAATATCCGTAGGTAAGATTCAATTCTATACCTACAACTGTGACCAGATAGATGATTTGGTATTCATTGAACAGTTCCCGTATGACAACCGCACCGATTTCTTGGTGAATCGGTCATTAGGAGGTGTGGCAGTGAAAATAGAGATTGAGAATGAGCGGTCCGGCAAGGGTGCCAGACGCAATGTTGCCTTTCAGCTTGTAGATGTCACCGCACGCTGTGAGGTGGCTGTAAAGAGCGCGAGAATCAGTCTAAGAGAGAGTGATTCTTTCAAAAATGAATATGTATATTTCCCCGCCAATTCATACGAAATAAAACCCGGGAATACATACAAACTGCTGGTCAGCGACCTCACCGCATCACAGACTCTGTATGAGCGAGTGTTCCATCTTTTTGACAAAGATTCGCTTCCGCATCCTGTAGATTGGTATGCGGTGTGCGATGCCGGCATCCGTTGCCCATGGGGTGATGAGCTGTACAAGACAGTAAAAGCCGAAGACTGTCAACAATATTATGTGAGATTCAATATCACACAGAAATTTGGCAGCATGTTACCCTCCATACTTCCACAACTGGAAATGAGGCTTTTCTATCCAAACGGACGGTACGTTGAAATAAATTTCAGCGAGCCGCAATATACTGACTCGGAACATTATAAATCCGGAGAACGGTTCGTGGAATTTCCATTCACAACCATTAGTGAATACAATGGAGTGTTCTATGCCGAATTGCTGTGCATGGAATACCCCATTGCCGGATTTGTATTTGACAGCAACGCCGACAACGACCAAGGCACATGGTCCGGGAAATATTTAAAGCCTCTTGAAGAATATTCACTTGAAGCTGCCGGCGCTCGATGGGCTGATGGCTGTGCCGAGGGTGATGAGTCTGCATCAGAAGAAGACGATAAATTCATTAAGCTTCTTGATGAGTTTATAAACTGTGGTAAAAGCTCTGAATCAGAAGATGAAGCTGCCGATGTCAACACCAATGCAAGCTGCGATATTGATGATTCCGACAAATCATCTGACGCTGATCATCAGAACATATTGCTGCCGTCATTGTTGGACCATCTGACAGGACTTCGTTCCGTGAAAGCGAAACTCACTGTTTACGAACGTGTTGTCCGATTCAACAAACTGCGTACTGAGAGCGGCTTGCCCACAACATCCGCACCCCTGCATGCCATGTTTCTTGGATCGCCCGGCACCGGGAAAACCACTGTGGCAAAAATGATGGGTATGATACTCCACCGTGCAGGTGTGCTGTCAAAAGGTCATGTCGTTGTACGTGAGCGTGCCACCCTGCTGGGCCAGAACTACAATTCCGAAGCTGAGAATACCATTGCCGCCATAAAGGAGGCTCAGGGAGGTATCCTACTGATTGATGAGGCATATCAGCTATACCAGCCCAATGATCCCCGCGACCCCGGGAAGTTTGTTATTGACACACTCCTCACTGCTTTGGCCGATGAAACCAACCGCGACTGGATGCTCGTCCTCGCCGGTTATCCCGACGATATGAAGCGGATGTTTGACATGAACCCGGGATTCAAATCAAGAATACCTGAGAGCAACATCTATCTTTTTGAAGATTTCACAGAAGAAGAGCTTGTTGAAATCGCTGAGAAATACTTTTCGCGATACCATTACAGCCTCTCGCCTGAAGCACGCGACACCCTTTGCACACGGCTAAGTAAAGATTACAAGAACCGTAAGAGAACTTTCGGAAATGCCCGTCATGTAATCAATCTTATTCAGACCGAAATCATCCCGGCCATGGCCGTCCGCGTCACAAACCATCCTGTAAGTGATCCAAACGCCCTGATTGAGATCAAAGCCGCCGATATACCTGACTTCATTGAGCCCATCCCTGACACTTCCCGGCCTGTAGTGGGATTTGTCAAATAATCTTCGTTCAACAATTTCGGCCCGAGGCCATGTGAAGTGACCCCGATTTTTAGTTTAAAGAAAATCACAAAACACCTTTCCCTTTGCAATATGGGCATACTCTTCTGGCACATTCAACCGGATAATCCTTATTCGAATCAGAACCCCAATAAATCTCAACTTCATCAGAAGGAATGTCCTTTAATTCCTCACGCGATGGAGATAATGGTCCTAAATCTATGAATAGCCGGCCTTTACAGTAAGGGCATGATTTTTGTGTATCAGAATTTGGTATTTGTGAATCTTTATTTTGGGAAGGAAAAGACAAATTATGGTTATTAGATTTAGAAAACAATCGTTTTAATAATAAATATACCCCCATGATAAAAATAACTACAAGAATTATCTGACCGACAAAAATACTAAATGAAGAGGCATGAAAAATTTTACCGTGGTCCGATGGTGCCGCGTTAACATTGACAATAAAAATCGACAATAACGTATAAAGAGATAATATTCTTCTGCACATAGATATTGTAAAGTTTTCAGATTTTTTATAGAAGTTCTGACATCGATAGAAGGAAAAGCTTTCAGCAAAAATCGCTGTTGCTTTCTTTTCGTGGCCGACTTTTGCAGTACACTTTCGCACTGAGTACACTTTAAGTACACCTTGGAAATAATTAACCCCTTGAAAATCTATCGATTATCAAGGGGTTGGGGTGCCCAGAACAGGAGCATTAACTATGAACTGTATTGAATAGTGCTCATTATTGAGTGAATGTCGATATTTGTGTAAAAGGCTGTATTTCAACTGAATTAAACTAAATTGAATCAGTTCAAATTTCATTCAGACTCGAACTCGATTTGTTAAAATTCAACCTTCGCTGACAATTTGCTGACAAAAATTGTTGTATCTTTGTAGTGGCTTTATAGCCTAAATATCAGTGAAGTAAACTAAGTTGAATTTAAACGAAACTCTCCAATGGCGACAATTAAACGCGCTTTATCGGCGAAGACAAATCCTTCGGGCAGGGCTGAGATCATGCTCCGAGTGTCCGTTTCCCATAGTGTATCACACCGTATCAAGAGCGGTCTCTTCATCAAGAAAGAGCTGTTCAAGGACAACAAATTCTCCAATCCACGTGATCTGGAATTGAAGAAGGACGTCCGCGATGTTCAGGATCGTCTTGACGAAATCGAGAAGTTCCTTATTCGTATCTGTGAGGACACACCTCTCAATAAAGTGACGAAGGACTTTCTTCTCACTCAGCTGGACTTGTTCCTCAATCCCCCTGTAGAGGAGGCACCTGTTGCTCCAGAAGTCACCTTCTTCGACATCTTCGAGGACTACATCGCAAAGAAAAATATCTCTGAATGGAGAATCAAGCATCTGCGCGTACTCAAACGTGCGCTGATGCGATATGAACTCTATGTCCGTGCCAACGGCAACCGCCGGTATAAAATCAAGCTCGATGATTTTACCGTCGATGATGTGAACGACTTCGAGAAGTTCCTCCGCAACGAGCACAAGTTCTACAAGAAATATCCGAAGATTTATGACGCTGTTCCGGCTGATACTCACTCTCAGCGCAAAAAGCCGAAGCCACACCCCAAGGGAGACAATACCATCGTCGGCCTCTTCGGATTGATGAGGGCTTTCTATCGCTGGTGCAGAGACCAGGAGCTTACCACTAACGATCCGTTTGCCAAATACAACGGAACGACAACAGAGGTATACGGCACTCCCTACTACATTTCTCTTGAAGAGCGCGACAAGATTGCCGACTATGACCTTTCGGCAAATCCATCGCTGGAGGCACAGCGTGACATCTTCATCTTTCAGTGCTTGATCGGTTGCCGTGTGTCCGACCTTATGGCTATGACTCCTGCAAGCATCATTAACGGAGCCATAGAGTATATGCCGCAAAAGACCAAAGGAGAGCGCCCTCAGGTCGTCCGTGTTCCGCTCAATGCACGTGCGAAGGCTCTGGTAGAGAAATACGCCGGGCGCGATGATTTGAAAGGGAAACTGTTCCCATTCATCAGTTCGCAGAAATACAACGTGGCTATCAAGAAGTTTTTCACTGTATGTGAAGTGAACCGCATGGTGACTGTCCTCAATCCGACGACTGGTGCGGAAGAGAAACGCCCCCTCAACGAAATCGCAAGCAGTCACCTCGCTCGACGCACCTTCATTGGCAATCTCTACAAGAAAGTCAAAGACCCGAATCTCGTCGGCTCCCTTAGCGGTCATAAGGAAGGCAGTAAAGCTTTCGCCCGCTACCGCGACATCGACGAGGACATGAAGAAAGAACTTGTTGATTTACTTGATTAAACCATTGGGATTTACTGATAATCGAAGAAAAATGCGTAATTTTGTATTATGACACAGGATTTGACACTCTCTCATAATAAAGAGTACCGTAGCTGGGTTAAGGAACTCAAGCAACGGTACCTTTCCGCCCGTCTTAAAGCATCCGTAGATGCCAACCGCACATTGTTGGAATACTATTGGAGTCTGGGACGCGACATCGCCGACAAACAGTATGCCAACACTTATGGCACCGGATTCTACAAAACGCTTAGTCATGATTTGAGGTCTGAGATGCCCGGAGAAAAAGGCTTTTCAGAGACCAATCTCAAATACACATACTATTTCTATCAGCTTTATTACCAACAGGTTGAAAATCGTCTACAGGGCGTAGACGATTTCGAGAAACAAAATCATCTACAGGGTGTAGACGATTTGCTTAAAGAGATATGCTCAATTCCGTGGTTCCATCAACAGCGTATCATAGACAAATGTAAAGGGGATGCTAAAAAGGCCCTTTTCTTTGTCCGTAAGGTGATAGAGAATAGCTGGGGACGTGATGTGCTACTGAATTTCCTCGGCACCGACTTGTACGAGCGTCAGGCAAAAGCCCTCACCAATTTCAGCAAAACGCTCCCGGCACCTCAAAGCGATCTTGCCCAGCAGACCACCAAAGACCCATACGTATTCAACTTTCTGGCAATGACGGAGGACTATAACGAGCGGGAACTTGAAGACGCTCTTGTCGCTAACGTGACGAAATTCCTTGTGGAGTTGGGCACCGGATTCGCTTATATGGGAAGACAGTATCGACTACAGGTAGGCGAAAAAGAAATCTTCATCGACCTTCTGTTTTACAACACCCGCATACACGCGTATTGCTGCGTGGAATTGAAGACTGGCTCATTCGAGGCATCCCATCTTGGACAGTTAGGTCTGTATGTTACGGCAGTCAATCATCAGCTGAAGACGGAATACGACAATCCTACAATCGGATTGTTGATTTGCAAGGATAAAGACAACATCGAAGCTCAATATTCATTAGAGGCATACAATCTTCCTCTTGGGATATCCCAATATGAACTGTCCAAGCTCATTCCCAAAGAAATAAAGAGTTCTCTACCATCTATCGAGCAGATAGAATCAACGCTGGAGCAATTATCGGAGAATAACGAGGATTGATATTTTCCCTCCAGCCTACATCTTAGGATTTGATAGTCCCGATTCATCACGAGTCGGGACTATAGGTATATGTCTGCTTCTAATTGAGAGAACAGATTTCCACTCAAAGCCTTTGGATTAAAGACGGTGCTAAAAATGGTGCTAAAAATGGTGCTAAAAACATCCGACATAAGATATACTTAGAAAAGAGAGAGTTGATGTCGGTAAAAATGTCGGTAAATGTGTCGGTAAAATGTCGCTAAAAATGTCGCTATAAAAATTTCTTTGACTCAGATAAGGGTAGAAATGAGGGTAGAACGAGAACTCAACTGTAAATCCAACTGTAAATTCAACAGTAAATACAGTTGAATCAATTACTCTGCGAAAGCGGCAAGAGGCTGGGCAGTCTACATTGTTGACGGCGGATATGCCGTCAACAGGTGACGGTGCGGGCACTGACACCTTTCGACCGCATCGCGCCTACGGGCAACTGCGGAAATAACATTCGCGAGTGAGCCGAAAGCGCAAGTCGGCGAAGCCGGTGTGCGGTGCGAAGCATTCGGACTCACCGCAACACCGAGAACCGGCAACGCCTCCGAGGATTGGCAACGGCTTCGCTGATGCCACCTCTGAGACTTATTGCCGTTCCTCCGTGTTCTTTATCGCTGTTGCCTGACAAGGACTTTTACGACCGCCCGGCCACTTGCCGGTTCTTTGCTAAAGCAAAGCGGCAAGCCGATGAGTTTCAGCAGTCCACGGGGCGAGACAGTGATAATCCGTCTTCCTGCGTTGTCAGCTTATCACAGACTCGCCCTGCTGGGACTGGTCAGCTCCATTTTTTTCAGTGCCTTATTGTTTTTCCAGATAAATCATATCACGCAATGTTACCCCTTCCTCAATAATCGGAGTGGGGTAATTATATGTGAAGAAATTTGGAATACGGTGAGAATATAAATAGCCGCAGGATTTATAGAATCTCAATGTTGAGGGTGTCTCTCCGGTTCCGAGAATGATCTTTTTATTTGAATGTCGAGATTCGACATATTCAAGCATCCGACGACCGTATCCATGCCGTCTGTATTCGGCTTCGACGGCAAGATTTTTTATTTCAACAGTATTGGGATCAATATTTAAGGTTACGCAAACGGCTATCGGCTTACCATTAAATAAGCCGACATAAAGAGTTCCATTATCAAGGTAACGGTCAATCATTGTCTCTGATTCATCTCCAATCAGAAGTAGAGGAAGATACTGTTTCTTGTCATTATCAATCTCGGTGATTGAAAAGTTATCATCTGTTCTCATATTGCAAAATTACCACTTTTTCACGGGATTTCAGTGCCTAATCGCTTTAGCGCTTTGCTCCGCAAAGAATATGCTGTCATTCGTTTTCACCGCCACGGAGTCTTAGCTCCAGATTATGCGGTAATATCACCTCAGGAAGCCTTGCTTGCTCGGATTAAGAAACGTGCGGAGCAGGGCTATTCTTTTGCCTTTTGGCTTAAAAATCTCCAGACACAAAATGATGTATTTGCCTCCGCAGGCTCCGGCGAATACTCATTTTGCACTCGTATTTTTAAGCCAAAGGGCGAACAGCCCTTCTTTTTCTCCGCACGGCGGTCTTTCAACGAGCAAGCAAAACTTCGATAGTCGATAGACGCATAAAAAAATGTCGCACGATGAAAACGAACAACAACATATCAAATAGACGAGACAGAGCATCCATCTCCAGTCTCAACCGCATAAAAAGGGTTCTCCTCTGGGCGGTGGGGATAATCGGGGCAATACTCGGATTGATGTTGTGGATGTTTCTTCGACCGATATTCCGAGGCGTGGGCTGGGTTGTCAGCCTAATCTCCGCACTGATGATAATCTATTGGCTACTCACTTTATAAAACTCAACTGATATGGCTACACTGAAATCCAACAACGCTGCAATCGCAGCAATGCAGCAGATGCTACAGGAGCGTTGCATCGCCGAACCATCATTCGCTATCAAGATGGCGAACCCCTCAAAGAGTATGGAGGGAGCAGTTAACTATCTGTGCGCCACTATCCAAAAAAGCGGAATGTGTTGCGTAGATGAGAGTGCCGTGATGAACATACTGGTCCATTACTTTGACGAGAACGAGATTGAGGACTGCGGAAAGGTCAACTGCAACATCGTTGTATCAAAGCCGGAACTCTCTGATGAGGACAAGGCGGAACTCAAGGAGCAGGCTATGGAACAATACAAGCAGGAACAACTCCGAGAAATCAGACGGCAGTCAGCACCGAAGGCTCAACCCAAGCCGACATCGGCACCCAAAGCCGGAGAAGAAATCAATGTTCAACCCAGTCTATTCGACCTCTAAAACCCCAGTAAGATGAAACCGAGAAACAAGAAACAACAGCATATCGTGGAACTGAGTGGGCGACTCCGCCCTCTCACCACCGCCCAAAAGCAGTGGGCGTTCAGCCACACCATCGACCATTACGCCTATCGTCTCAAATCGGGCAAGGCTGTATGTATGGACTGCGGACACGAATGGCAGGAGGTCGGCTTCGGCATCTATCGTTGTCCCAACTGCGGAGAGAGGGTCGAGATACGCAACACCAAAGAGCGTGTACGCCGAGACAAATCCTATTTCAACGTAATCACCACTATGGAGGGCTATCAGGTTGTGAGAATGTTCCTGATGATAGTTGAAATGCGCAAGGGAATGAAGGCAAGACCCGCATATCTTGAAATCGGACAGTATTGGATTGACCACAAGGGACACGCGACGGTAGTAGGACTTCAGCGGACACTCGGCTACTACGTTGACTCATTCGCTTTCGGCTCCCCGTTGGAGATAAGGGGCGACAACGATGCCTTCCGTCACATCGCAAGCCAATGGGTTTATCCACGCATCAAGTCAACCGACACCATCAAGCGCAACGGGTTCAAGGGATGTTGTCACGCAATACACCCCGTCACACTCTTTCAGCAGTTGCTAACCAATCCTAAAGCCGAGACGCTGATGAAATCCGGAGACATCGAAATGCTCCGCTATCTCTGCCAGCATCCGCAGGAGGTTGACAAGTATTGGAACTCCATCAAGGTAGCCAAGAGAGCCGGATATACATTCAAGGCACCGAGTATGTGGTTTGACTACATCAAGATGTTGGAGCGTATGGGCAGAGACCTCCATTCCCCGTCATTGGTAGCACCCAAAGACCTCAAGCACGCTCACGATGAATATGTGGAGAAGGTCAACCGACAGAGAGCAAAGGAGCAGAGGGAAGCCAACCGCAGGAAAGCGGAAGCCGACCAAGCCAAGTTCGAGGAACTCAAAGGTCGCTTCATTGGACTCACGATGACAGACGGAACTATCCGGCTCAATACCCTTGACAGCGTAGCCGACTACTACGATGAAGGCACGAAGCAACACATCTGCGTAGGTTCAGCGGGCTACTACCTCAAAGCCGACACATTGGTGTTCACAGCAACGATGGGAGGCAAGACCATCGCCACCGTAGAAATCTCGCTGAAGGACTACTCAATCGTTCAATGTCGAGCCTTCGCCAACAAGGTCTGCGAATACACCGAGCAGATAGCCGGCATCATCAAAGCCAACAAGAAGATGATTGCCGAGCGCAAGAGAGCATAAGTTAAACCCGACCACCGCCAGTTCCGGCGGTGGTCACAACACCCCCCAAGACTATGACACGAATGACCCAGAACGGAATATCGACCACCCAAGCCGGACAGGAGCTGTAAATACTCATTGAAAAGTGGGCCGGTCGCTCATTGAAAAATGGGCCACCCGT